>Ga0233429_1000005_pt1 | contig 532082 bp, 567 predicted proteins | sample SI_118_April2016_3_FD_179879 | JGI IMG/M metagenome (GOLD analysis project Ga0233429, IMG submission 179879) | Seawater microbial communities from Saanich Inlet, British Columbia, Canada - SI_118_April2016_135_MG | ecosystem: Environmental > Aquatic > Marine > Inlet | place: Canada: British...
TGATCACTAAATCGATGCCAACAACCAACATTTCCATCAGAACTCTTAGCCAAATCAAAATACTTCTCAATATTTTCCATCCCACCAAATCTAGCAATAACTAATGGATTTCTCATAAATTCATCTTTGCCATGATAACCCGATTTAGTCTCTCGAGCTAAACCATAAGGTATAACCACTCCATATTTTCTCTCAATCGGAGAACTCCTTTTCAAATCATCAATTGAATACAACCTAATTGAATTCCCATCAGGTAATTCACCTCGAAGCAAATTCGAAAATTCCTCTTGGGTATATTTTGCACTTCCTCCAATAAGACCTTCATCATATGCTCGTCCAATTCTCTCAGACGTTAAAATTCCACCACCATGAACCACAACTAAAGCAGACTCTCCTCGATCTAGAATTTTTCCATTTACATCAATTCCAATATTCTCCTCACATTGAACAGTATAATACTTATTCCAAAACTTATGCGTTTTATCTGCTTTAATTTTCGCAGCAATCAATTCCGGCATAGAAACCACAATCCCTTCCTCGCCAGCATAATCCTCGGTTTCTTGCAAAGCAATATTTAATTTAGTATTATAAAACTCACTTCCATTAAGAATCTCCTCAATAGAAAACTTCAAAGTTCTATCAACTGGATTAGGAGGTAATGCACTATGGTCATCATCTTCTGGACTCCATTCCAAATGCTCAATTAAATTCGGATCAATTCTTTTCATTTTCTAATTCTCAAATGCGCCGCGCTTCGCGCTCATCTTTCCTCTCCATGCACCTTCGGTGCTACCCCAACAAAACGACCATCATTGTTCAGATAATTATCGCCATACAGACCATTACAACCATTAAAAAGAAACAAGACACGGCCCTCAGGAATATTCAAATTCTGATCACTAAATCGATGCCAACAACCAACATTTCCATCAGAACTCTTAGCCAAATCAAAATACTTCTCAATATTTTCCATCCCACCAAATCTAGCAATAACTAATGGATTTCTCATAAATTCATCTTTGCCATGATAACCCGATTTAGTCTCTCGAGCTAAACCATAAGGTATAACCACTCCATATTTTCTCTCAATCGGAGAACTCCTTTTCAAATCATCAATTGAATACAACCTAATTGAATTCCCATCAGGTAATTCACCTCGAAGCAAATTCGAAAATTCCTCTTGGGTATATTTTGCACTTCCTCCAATAAGACCTTCATCATATGCTCGTCCAATTCTCTCAGACGTTAAAATTCCACCACCATGAACCACAACTAAAGCAGACTCTCCTCGATCTAGAATTTTTCCATTTACATCAATTCCAATATTCTCCTCACATTGAACAGTATAATACTTATTCCAAAACTTATGCGTTTTATCTGCTTTAATTTTCGCAGCAATCAATTCCGGCATAGAAACCACAATCCCTTCCTCGCCAGCATAATCCTCGGTTTCTTGCAAAGCAATATTTAATTTAGTATTATAAAACTCACTTCCATTAAGAATCTCCTCAATAGAAAACTTCAAAGTTCTATCAACTGGATTAGGAGGTAATGCACTATGGTCATCATCTTCTGGACTCCATTCCAAATGCTCAATTAAATTCGGATCAATTCTTTTCATTTTCCTAACAAAACCTCTACTCCTTGTTCTAACATTGTTTCTTTATTATGAACTCTATGATAATGAACATTTGGATCTTGACTTACAGCTTTTCCTAAATCGTATGTTCCTCCAATTTCAAACAAAATAGCATCATATCGAGGATTTTTTCCAACCTCTCTAATCTTTTGTGTTTCTCGTTTCGTCCTTCCAGAAATAACAAGGTTCCCATCAGTAACAATAACAGATACTCTTTTAAGATTATCCTCGTGAACTATAATGTCCAAATCTTCGTGATTATAACCATTTGCTGGCTTAAATAGTGTTTCTAATACTTCTTTATCTCCTGCCAAAAAATCTTCTACTTGAATTGCTTGAGAACTAATTTGCCTATTGCCTACGTTGTGAATTCTTATTCTCGTTGATTTCTTTAACTGCTGTGCTCCTTGATATAAAGCATCTACAAATCCATAAATAACATGACATGCCAAATCCCATCTACTTCCATCATTAAATCCAAATTTTTTCCCCTGATTTTGAAACATTGACCCAGAACTATCTATATATATGTCCACTTCATCTGGAACATCAAGTTGTTCATCTACAAAAATAATGTCCTTGATCTCTTCTTGTTTTAATTCATACTCATTAAAAAGATAAAGATTATCTTCCAATGGTATTAGCATTGGTTTTCCTGTTTTTTGTTGGAACTTGGCAACATAATTTAAATTTATTCTTTCTAATTGATCTTCAGTAATTACTTCACTTCTAACTAAATCCCAATATTCCTGTTTACCTATGATTTGAGTTTCTCCAACTTTGTTCCCTCCAATTATTTTCACCACAGGATGATTTCTTTTATAAAATTCATGAAGTGCAAGAATATCTAATGTATTAAATTCATCATTAGAATCTTTCTCACCAGAATCACTATTTGCTTTGCCTTCAGAAAAATCATTGCCCTCTCCTTTTGGATCAGCCAAACCTTGAGTAAATTCTGCTTGTTCTTCAGGTGACATATCGTCGAGTAAATCTTGTAATATGTTTTGAGATGTACTACCAGAACTCTCACCTTGTAAATCTGGTCTTCCTTGTGGCATACCTTTCTCAACATAAGGGCCAAGAACATTCATAAATCTTTCAATACCTTCATACCTATCTTCGCTTGAAAAAACATTTCTAATTGCTCTAATATATTCCTCACGTTGCTCTGTTGTAAACAATTCCTGTTCTTCCTCTTCTTTTGAATCTGCTTTTAAACTAAAACCTAAAGATGACTTATCTCTCTCTCCTAATGATTTTTTAGGCTCCACTCTTTTTGAAGGTAACGAAACTGAATCTTGAATTAATTTTGAAAGAGCCTCATTAGCAACCTCGCAACCTCCTTCACCAGCCTTTTCTTGAAACAATTCATGTGTGCTTTCTGGTCCATACAATAACCCATATAATAATCTTGTAACAGTATAAAAGTTTGTTTTAGGTTCAGAGTCATGTATTTGAAGTACATCCCACGTAGGAATAATATCATCTCTATAAGACCTACCTTGTTTATCTAAATAAACTCTATTGTCAAGAATAAAATCTTTAACTCCATTTTGCGTAGCATAAACTTTAGCTAATTGATCCGATGCAGATAAATCTGGTTCAGCTTTTAAAATTCCTCTTCGAATTGCCTGATGAATTTTGGTATTATCATTATCTTCGTTCTCGGTAGATTGACGAGTACTAAAAGGAGCTTCTAGTGCATGAAACAACTCATGATCTAATAAATAATAAATTGTATCTCTTGCTAAATCCTCAGGATTTCCATCCCATAACGGAGCAATAATCTCTTTAAATTCTCTTTTTAACTTTTCATCGTTGGCAATATTAAAAAAAATACTTTTCAAATCAGTACTTGCACTCCAATCCTCTTTGCTTTTTTTTTGAGTATGAACAACAGGAGTATTACTACGTAAATGATGATCTTCTCTAACATCATTACGCCAGACTGGTTCTATTTCTTCTACTAATTCATTTAAACTTTTCATTTTCTAATTCTCAAATGCGCCGCGCTTCGCGCTCATCTTTCCTCTCCATGCACCTTCGGTGCTACCCCAACAAAACGACCATCACCGTTTAGATTAATATCGCCATCCAGACCACCATAATCACTAACAAGACACAAGACACGGCCCTCAGGAATATTCAAATTTTGATCACTAAATCGATGCCAACAACCAACATTTCCATCAGAACTCTTAGCCAAATCAAAATACTTCTCAATATTTTCCATCCCACCAAATCTAGCAATAACTAATGGATTTCTCATAAATTCATCTTTGCCATGATAACCCGATTTAGTCTCTCGAGCTAAACCATAAGGTATAACCACTCCATATTTTCTCTCAATCGGAGAACTCCTTTTCAAATCATCAATTGAATACAACCTAATTGAATTCCCATCAGGTAATTCACCTCGAAGCAAATTCGAAAATTCCTCTTGGGTATATTTTGCACTTCCTCCAATAAGACCTTCATCATATGCTCGTCCAATTCTCTCAGACGTTAAAATTCCACCACCATGAACCACAACTAAAGCAGACTCTCCTCGATCTAGAATTTTTCCATTTACATCAATTCCAATATTCTCCTCACATTGAACAGTATAATACTTATTCCAAAACTTATGCGTTTTATCTGCTTTAATTTTCGCAGCAATCAATTCCGGCATAGAAACCACAATCCCTTCCTCGCCAGCATAATCCTCGGTTTCTTGCAAAGCAATATTTAATTTAGTATTATAAAACTCACTTCCATTAAGAATCTCCTCAATAGAAAACTTCAAAGTTCTATCAACTGGATTAGGAGGTAATGCACTATGGTCATCATCTTCTGGACTCCATTCCAAATGCTCAATTAAATTCGGATCAATTCTTTTCATTTTCTAATTCTCACCTCACAATTGAATCCAATCTTTCGTAAACACTACCTTCATTTTTATTTTTATCATAAACTTTAGTAAATTCTAAAAAAGCATCTTCTGATTTTAATGCTGAATCAACCTCTTCTTGATGTGTTTCACTAAAATGTTTAAGAACAACTAAATCTGCAATTAATCGTGACTTTTCAACAGCTTGAGATATATTACATGGGCTTTGAGTGTTTAATAAGCTAATCCCTTTTTGTATGGTACTAATGTATCCCTTAAATCCATGTTTTGTACTCGAATTTACTGCTGCTTGCCAAATGGTTTGACGTACTCCGTAATTTTTAGGAATTCTCATCTCAACTATTGATTTTTCATAACTTCTACGACCATCATTTACCAGAGTCATAAGTCCACCATAATTAGTTCCAGTAACAGCCTTACTCTCTAAAATCATTCCGACACTAGCTGTTGCATCATTTAATGAAACATGAGGTTCGTAAGACTTATCTTTAATACTTTTAATAAATCCTAATAATCTACTTAGGTTTCTAATTTTCTTTACATCTCTTCTAACAAAACCATGTTTTAATGTATTTTGAGCATTCACTATTGTTTGAAATTCATTATCTTTTCTAATTGAAAAATTAGGTTCAACTCCTCCTTGTTTCATCAAAGAAACATTTCTCTCAAAAGTTTCAAGTGGATTTTTACCAACATATCCCATTACAACATCAATAAACTCCTTTGTAACTCCATCAAATTCTCTTAAAAATTGTTGGGGATCTGTAACAAGCGGATAAATATCTCGCCAACTTCTTGAATCCCTAGTTTTTTCTCGAAATTCTTGCCAAAATTGTTCATGTAAATAATCTGAAATATCGCTATCTGGTTGGCTAGATGGATTTTCTTCAGCACCATTAGGAAACCTAAATTTCAAAAAACGATTTTCTCCAGCGATAGATAATTCGCGAGCATGACTATGTAAAGCATCACTAGGATTCATAGCTGCTATAATTGGAATTTTTTTGAACTTATCTGTACCTGGAATAGGTAAACGAAGGTATTCACGTTGTCCATTAATCTGAGCAACCCCTTCAACTACTCGACTTGTATCTTTAAAATCTCCTGCATTAATTTCATCTAAAAAAATAATCCCATACTTAGCACATTTTTCTAAATCTATTCTAATTTTAGGAATTCTGTTTTCTAAAATAGTCTTTGTAAAAGGTTCAACTGCAGAAGTTCCCATGGCTCCACCACTTAATGTAAGATTCAAATATCCATCAGGTCCACAAATCATAGTTCCTAAAGCATCAGCAACATAACTCTTTCCATTCCCAGTAACTCCCTCATTAAGAACTTGAAAATCATCAAAAAACAATGAAGCAAAATTGATGTCAAGTACAGTAATCTCAGTAGTATGTGGAGTTGGCAATCTACCCTTACCATCAAGGAAATTAATTTCAATTTGTTCTCCTTCTCTCATCTCCACATATGACGTAGATGAAACAACACCTTCCAATGTTTTGTATGCTGTTTCTATGAAATGTCTTCTTAATTCTTTGTGGTTCATTATTTTTTCTCCTTGAGCTTGATTTTTTAGTCTTTTTTCTACTAAAAAAGGACCTCTTATTTAAACTTTATTCTCATTTTCATCATTTTCAAGAGATAACTCAATTTAAAGCAATTCAACCTTTATCTTCAAATAGCTCGTTTCATGTTGTATGGTTGTTTGAAAATATTAGACTCCATTTTCCATTAGAAACTTTAATAACTACCAAAACAAATCACAAAACAATGACAAAAGTAATAGAATTAAAAAACATCTGGAAAACTTACACTATGGGTGACATTTCTTTAGATGTTCTAAAGGGAATTAACTTAGATGTAAAAAAAGGTGAATTCATCGCTATCTTAGGCCCCTCGGGTTCTGGAAAATCAACATTAATGAATCAAGTAGGAATTTTAGACAAACCAACAAAGGGACAAGTTATTTTAAAGGGAAAAGATATAACTGATTTAGATGAATCAAGTATTGCTCAACTAAGAGGAAAAACAATTGGATTTGTATTTCAACAATTTAATTTAATCAATACATTAACTGCTTTAGAAAATGTAACTTTGCCTATGATTTTTCAAAATATCCCTGAAAAAAAAAGAATTGCAAGAGGAAAAAAACTTTTAACCATGGTGGGGCTTGGAGATAGGGTTCACCATAAACCTTCAGAATTATCAGGCGGACAACAACAAAGAGTAGCAATTGCCAGGGCCCTAGTTAACGACCCAGAAATATTATTGGCAGATGAGCCAACAGGAAATTTGGATTCAATAAGTGGAAAACAAGTAATGCAAATGCTCTCAGATTTACATAAAAAAGAAAAAAAAACAGTGATTTTAATTACCCACGATCATAATCTTATTAACTTTGCCCACAAAATAATTTATCTAAAAGATGGCGAGATAGAAAGAATCAAAAATAACGGCCATTAACATTTCATTCTTAATCTCAAAATAAAAAGCAACCTCCCTAACACCACTATAAAAAACCAAACATTTAATAATAACTTCCAAAAGACACAAATCTTTAAAAAGAAAATTACGACAAAAATATGTAATTAAAGGGTGATTAAATGGAAAAAAAACAATTAGATGAGATAGATGAATCTTATTTTGGAGAAGAATTTCTAGACGATGAACCTCAAGTAAAAGTAGAAACATTAAAATCTACTAAGAAGAGGCAAGCAAAAAGTAAAACAAATTCTTCAGTTAAAGAAAAACCAAAACTAGATTCAAAAGTTGAAATTAAAAATCAAGTTAAGGAACAAGTTAAAGAAACTAAACTAGCTGAAAAAGTTAAAGAAGTTAAAGTTGAAGAAGTAAAGGTTAAAGAACTAAAAAAAGAAGAAGTTAAACCAGTATTCAAACCAGAAGTTAAACCAGTTTCTAAACCAGTAAAAGAAACAATTGAAACTAAACCTAGTTTTGATCCGTGGGAAGATGAAAAAGAAGAAGAGGAAGAATCCTTCTTCAAAGAAGCATCAACTTGGAAAGCAATTACTGGAATTGTAGTAATTCTTCTAGTATTTTCGATATTTACACAAGGTTTTAGTTTTTCACAAACAGCAGATGTAAATCAAGATTCAGCAGCAAGTATCACAATTAGTGAAGCAGAAGGATTGGTTTTAGGATTTGTAAATGAAAATTTACTACAAGAACCATTCACAGCGCAAGTTGTAAGTTCACAAGACGATGGCAATCTTTACGTAGTAAAATTATCAATTGCAGGTCAAATTGTAGATTCCTACATTACAAAAGACGGAGAATTATTTTTCCCACAAGGATTCGATACAGCAAATCCAGCTGAGCCAACCCCAGATACAAACACTCAATTTGAAGAGCCAGTAGTTGAAGAACCAGTTGCAGAGGAACCAACAACTCAAGAACCAGTTATTGAAGAACCAGTTGAACAGCAACCAGTAGCTCAAGAACCAACAGAAGTTGTATTAGAACCAGTTGAAGAACCAGTTGTAGAACAGCCAGTTGGCGAAGTAAGAGAATTACAACTAGTAGCTAAAAAGTGGAACTTTAATCCAACAAACTTTGTAGTAAACGCAGGCGATAGTGTAAAACTTAGCATTATAGCGCAAGACTTAACATTCACATTTGCAATTGCAGATTTAGGTGTTGAACAAGAAGTAAGTGGACAAAGTTTAGTAGAATTCACTCCAAGCGAACCAGGAACATACGAATATAGCTGTTCAAGTTGCTCAGGCGTACAAGCAAGTGTAATGAGGGGAACTTTAACTGTTGAATAAACCTTTTTTCTTTTTTCTTATTTTAATTTTTTATTGAATTATTCTTCATTTCTAAACAATCAATTCAAAACTCTCAAAACAAACCTTTAACAAAAAACCATAAACTATAATAATAACCTTATCTCAAAAACAAAAATGGAAAACAATAATGAAGCCTTAGAATATCACAAACTACCAATCCCAGGTAAAATCAAAGTCGTACCAATAAAACCATGTACCACTGCAAAACACTTATCATTAGCATACTCACCAGGTGTCGCTGACCCTTGTTTAGAAATTCAAAAAAATCCAGATGACGCTTACATCTATACAGCAAAAAACAATCTTGTAGGAGTAATTAGTAATGGAACAGCAGTTCTAGGATTAGGTAACATCGGAGCCCTAGCAGGAAAACCAGTAATGGAAGGAAAAGGAGTTTTATTCAAAAGATTTGCCAACGTAAACGTTTTTGACATTGAAGTTAATGAAACAGACCCAGACAAATTCATAGAAATAGTAAAATCTCTAGAACCAACATTTGGAGGAATCAATCTAGAAGATATCAAAGCCCCAGAATGCTTCTACATCGAAAAAGAACTAATCAAAGCATTAGACATTCCAGTATTTCACGATGATCAGCATGGAACTGCAGTAATCACAGCAGCAGCCCTTCTAAACGCACTAGAAATTCAAAACAAAAACATCCAAAATATCAAAATCGTAGTAAGCGGCGCAGGAGCAGCAGCAATGGCCTGTGCAAACTTAATTCTAAATCTAGGAGCAAAAAGAGAAAACATCTTCATGTTCGATAGTAAAGGACTTCTAACAATTGAAAGAAAAGACACAATAAATGAATTCAAACAAGAATTCATGCAAGAAAACAACCAAACAATTCAACAAGCTCTAACAAAAGCAGACGTTTTCATTGGCGTTTCCAAGGGCAACTTACTAACCAAAGAAGACATCAAATTAATGGACGAAAAACCAATAATCTTCGCTATGGCCAATCCAACTCCTGAAATCTCATACGAAGACGCAAAAGAAGCTAATCCCAATGCAATCATGGGAACGGGCCGTTCAGACTATCCGAATCAAGTAAACAACGTCTTGGGATTTCCATTTATTTTTAGAGGTGCTCTAGATACAAGAGCTAAAAAAATCAACAAAGAGATGAAAATGGCAGCCGTAAAAGCCCTAGCTCAACTTGCAAAATTAGATATGCCAGATGACGTAATCCAAGCCTATGGAAAAAAATTCGAATTCGGACCAGAGTATGTAATCCCAAAACCATTTGATAAAAGAGTTCTAAGTCATGTAGCCCCAGCAGTTGCCAAAGCAGCAATAGATTCAGGCGTTGCTAGAATCACAAACATCGATTTTGAAAAATACAAAAAAGATTTAGAAAAAATGGCAGATGATTTAGCAAGTGGAAACTTTAGCTAATTTTTTATTTTCCTATTTTCCCCCCAAAAGCTTAAAAACTACTCTTAATTTCATTAAAAACATGTTAAGAACACACACATGCGGACAATTATCAAAAACTAATGTAGATGAGAAAGTAACCCTTTGCGGTTGGGTCGATTCAGCAAGAATTGGCGGTAAAATAGGATTTTTACACTTAAGAGATCGTTACGGAAAAACTCAAGTATTTCTAAACAAAGATTTAGCTCAGCAATTTAGACAATTAAACAGAGAAGATATTATTAAAGTAGAAGGAGACGTAGTAGCTCGGCCACCAAATCAAGTAAAGGGAGAAGGCACTGGAGAAATCGAGCTAAGCGCAACAAAAATAACTATGCTAAAACAAGCACCTCCGCTTCCAATAGAACTTGACGAAAGTATCGAGTCATCAGAAGAAACAAGACTAAAATACAGATACATCGATCTAAGAAAAGAAAAGATGTTAAAAAACCTTCATCTTCGTCATAAATTAACTAGCGCAGTAAGAGAATTCTTAGATAAAGAGGATTTCATGGATATCGAAACACCAATGCTAGCAAAATCAACTCCAGAAGGAGCAAGAGATTACATTGTTCCAAGTAGAACATTTCCAGGAAACTTCTTTGCGCTTCCACAATCACCACAAATATTCAAACAACTATTAATGGTAGCAGGCTACGATAAATATTTTCAACTAGCAAGATGTTTTAGAGATGAAGATCTAAGAGCAGATCGGCAACCAGAATTCACTCAGTTAGACATGGAATTATCATTTGTAGAAGAAGAAGACATTTATGATTTGATGGAAAGATTAATGGTTCACGTATTCAAAAAAGTACTAAACGTCGATTTGAAAATTCCATTTAGAAGAATGCCATACAGTGAAGCTATGGAAAAACACAAATGTGACAAACCTGATTTAAGACCAGAAACCGGCGAAGAATTCGCCTTCTTGTGGGTAACTGATTTTCCAATGTTTGAATTTAGTGAAACACAAAATAGGTTCGTGCCAATGCACCACCCTTTCACATCTCCAAACAAAGAAGACATGGAATTCTTACATACAGATAAGGCAAAAGTAAGATCACGAGCTTACGATTTAGTTCTAAACGGAACAGAATTAGGTGGCGGCTCAATTAGAATTCACGATAACGCTTTGCAACAAGAAGTATTCAAAGCTTTAGGTTTTAGTGAAGAACAAGCAAATGAAAAATTCGGCTTCTTATTAGACGCACTAAAATTCGCTCCTCCACACGGTGGCCTAGCTTTTGGATTAGATAGGTGGGCAATGTTAATGGCAAAAGAAGACTCAATCAGAGAAGTAATCGCCTTTCCAAAAAACAAAGAAGCAAAAGACTTAATGATGAACGCACCATCAAAAGTTAGCGATGAACAACTAGATGACGTTAATATTAAGCTAAAATAATTTTTTTTATTTTCAACTTGTTTCTACGGAATCGAAAACATATGATCTATTTTAACAATTTTTATATAAGGGGTATTATTTTTTAACGTATAAAAAAATACGAGGTTTGATTTTAAATGAAAAAATAATTTTAATTTTATTTTTGGTTAGTGTTTGTGCTGTAGGTGCTTCAGCTTCTACTTATGAAAGTATTGCTGATTTTTACTTAAAGGAACAAAGTTCTAATTGTTTGAATGGTACTGGTACTAATTATACTTTGGACGATAGCACAACTTGCAATTACGATGCTGTAATGAAAATAAATGGAACTAGTAATTGGTTAGAAAATGCTGCTTTCTATTACTCAGATGATAATGGTCAAAATTGGAACTTTTTAACTAAATTTGTAGGTGGAGATTGTAAATCTCAGGTTCAGTTAGTTCAACAAGGAGGTAGTTATGTTGGGTCTTATTCCTGTTCATTTCTAACTCCTGTGGCAGATAGCTACATTTTTAGAGCAAGTATCAAATATAATGGATGTGGTGGAGACCAATGGACGCCCACTCCTGCAGCAGCTTGTGGAGATACTAGTGATATTAATGTTTTAGTAAGTTAATTGTTTTTATTTTTCTTTTTTTTTTATTATCTTTTTCTAAACAAAAATTATTTATATCAAACAAATATAATCTGACCATGGAACACTTCCAACTTATTCAAAGATTACACACAGACGTTCTTAAAGATAAATATGGAAAAATCAAAGCTAAAGTAATTAAGCACACAAACAAAATAAGAAAAGCACACCTAATCGACCCAAAAGGAATTTCTCGAACCTTTGCCCTAACCTTCTTCCCAACAAAACCACAAACAAATGAAATAAAAATAATCAACCAAGAAATAAAAGAAGGTGGTGCAATAGGAAAAACATTTAGAAAACACAAATTTCAAATTAGAAAAAACGTACTTGACGTTTACATCATAGAACTTCCAACATGGCTAAAAAAAGCATTCAAAACAAAATCTAACTTTGCCAAAGCAAGAATTTCACAGTTTCTTGCAAAAAAGAAATCATCAACTCCCATCTCTTATGGAACTGTGGTTGAAATATATTCTCCTGATTTTAGGCCTCCAATAATAAACAATACAGATATCTCTCAAATAAGCGCATCAACAAAAACTCTAATCAAAGTAAAAATAACAATCAATCAAATCTGGAATAGAATAGGAAAGGAAAAACCTTCCAAAAACCAAGAAAAACAATACAATCAAGCAAAAAAACTCTCACTTCCATTAGTATTCAAACTCAAAGAAAAAATAAAAAAAGAAATCAAAAATAAATAATCAGTTCCCATAAATCTCCCTAATTTGCTGCATTGTATTACAATCAAGCGAACTCTTATCATCTCTAACTCTAATTATTCTTGGAATTCTAAGTGAATAAGCCTTTCCCTCATCAAGTCCACAAGTATGCCAATTTTTACTTCTAGTAACATTCATTGCCTCAACTTCAACAACAACATTAGAATTTGCACTCACATATCTAGCAGGTTTTTTCCTAGCATAAGTTCGTGAATGAATCCTATCGCTAAAAACACTTCTCTCATCAGCCTCATCCAAATAATGCCCACCTATCATAGAATCAATTTGCTCAATCAATTGCTTATTTGAAATTCCAACCTTTGTAATAGTCTCATACTTCTCGCCATTTTTAGCTCCCAAAACTAAAGCCGCAAAAGGTAAACTAGCGGCCTTCCCCTCACCCTGATAAACGCCAAGTACAGCTAAATCAAGTGATAAAAATTTCTTAAGTTTAATCCAATTATTATTTCTAGCACCAAATTGATACTTGCTATCAGGATTCTTACAAACAAGTCCTTCAAGGCCTCTTTCTACAACGCCATTAAAATACCTCTCCAGCTCTTCTCCTTCACTAAAATATGTTTGCAAAGAAACATTCTCACAATAATTCTCTAAAATTTCTCTTCTATAACTTAACGGCATCTCAACTAATTCTTTCCCCTCAACCATCAAAGCATCAAAAAACCTAAGTTGCAAAGGATACTTCTCAACATCTTCTTTAATAGCTTCTTTTCTAACTCTTTTTTTAACTGCATTAAATCCAATAATGCCTTCATCTAATCCAAGCATCTCACAATCAAAAATTCCTTTAGGCAATCCACTAGTATACTTAACCAAATCAGGAAAAACATCAATACTAAGCTCATTTAAATTTCTAGTAAATAATCTAACTGCCCCATCATCATTCTTATGAACATTAATTCGATACCCGTCATACTTAATCTCACATGCACTTTTTGAGCCATGCCTCTTTATCACATCATTAAATTTTTTATCATCTGCCTTCGCTTCCTTAACTAGCATAGGCTTTATGGGCACTCCAACTTCAAGCCCATGTAATTTATATTCTTCTTTAACAATAATTTCCATAAAAATCAAAAAACTAAAATTATTTATCTATCTTAGTGGGTAAATGAGTCCCCACAAACTAAACAACAACTCAAATATATAATCTAAACAATAGAAAAACCCTTAATAGCAAACTAATCAACAAATTCCATGACAGGACTACGTAATTATCAGAAAAATTTCATAAAAATACTTGCTGAAAAAAGAGCAATTTTTTTTAAAAACAATTTAAGATTAAAAGATGGAAGACCAACCCCTTATTTTATTAATTTTGGTAAAATTAATGATGCTAGGTCGTCTTGGAAGATTGCAAATGCATTGGCTTATGATGCCCTTCGAGTAAAAAATATTGATTTTAATATTATTGTGGGCCCCTCATATAAAGCAAGTACGCTTGCAAATTCTATGGCTCAAGAATTATATCAAACTCAAGGTAAAATTGTTAGGTTTGATTATGATAGGAAAGAAGCAAAAGTTCATGGAGAAGCAACTAATTCTAAAAAATTATTTGTAAACAATGCAATCGAAGAAGGTGATAGGATTTTAGTAATTGACGATGTTTTCACATCCATGGGAACAAAAGTTGAAATTGTAAATAAAATAAGACAATATATCGAAGATCATAATTTAGAAAATACAACGATATCTCACATTTTAGCAGGAGTAGATAGAGAACAATCAAACAGAACCGCCTTCGAACAAGAACATGGTATTTCAACCTCTGCAGTAATTGGAGCAAAGGACATGTTTCAATACCTTCATTCAAGTCAAACACCAATAGAAATCAATGGCGAAATGAGACCAATGGACCAAGAAACAAAAGCAACTATCGACACTTACCTTCTAGATCAAAGACAATTTACTCGATAATCTCTTTTTATTTTTTATTTTTTAATTTCTTTCTATTAATTTAGCTTTAAAACCCCTCTTCAGTAACTTCTAAAAATATAACTAATTTAACTTGTATATATACCTATAAGCTAAAATTTATATAACAATAAAAGTGAGACTATATTGTAATTGAGAGAAAAAACCAATTACGGAGGAAAAAAATGACAAATAAAGAACAAGAACAACATAGGGACTACCAAGCTCTCATGGGATTAAAACCACAAGAGACATATGGTACAAAAGATACAGATGGCATAGATGCAAAATTAAAACCTAAGTTAGAAGGCGATGGATTAGAACAAGTAATAGGAACACCAAATCCAAATGCTAAAGAAACAAGTGAGTATGGCGCCTTAGCTATGCTAATGTATCATGCAGTAACTGGAAAAAAACCAGATGGAGATAAAGCTAACCAACTAAAAGCATTCGGTCAAGCTTACGAATTAGCAGAAAAATTAGAAGACTATGGAGCTCAAAAAACAATCCAAGTAGCCTATGCAGCAGAACTAATGAAAGATGCTCCAGATAGCACATACCACCTAATTGGACAAATGTACGAAATGGGAAAAAGTTCAAGTGGAAGAAATCAAGACTTTAATAAACGAGCATACGAAGATATCCTTAGAGGATTTTTAGATTCAAAAGGAAAACCAACTTACGCCCAACAATAACTTCTAACAAACCTGAAGTTATCAAACCTTTTTTATACTTTATTTAATTCTTTAAACAAATGACACTAAAAAAACAATTTTCAAAATTAAAAGATAACTGGCTATTAGTTCTTCTAATAATTGTACTTCTAGCTCTTCCATCATTTATGGAAATCAACACAAATAATACTTTCTCAAAAAACATGATGGCCTCAGACTCTTTCATGGCTATGGAAGAGACAGCAATGGGCATGCCATCTCCAAGATACTTTGGCAATGACTTTGCTCCAGAAGTTGAACAAAGAAAAATAACAATCAATTCAAATCTAGAACTTGAAATAGAAAGAGGAGAATTCAAACAAAAAGAAACGCAACTAAAATCAATTGTTTCATCAACAAACTCCTTAATCATTTACGAAAATTCAAGAAACCAAGGAACAAAAACAAACTCCTACTATCGAGGTAACTATCAACTAAAAGTTGAAGTAGACAAATACGAAGCAGTTCTATCTCAAATAAAACAATTAGGAGACGTAACAAGTATCTCCCAAAACACAAACGATATAACTGGTTCATACCAAAACGTCCAAATAGAATTAGAAAGTGAAAAATCAAGATTAGCAAAATACCAATCTCTATTCGATCAATCAAAAGATACAAACGAAAAACTAATGTTAACAGATAGAATCTTCGATCAAGATAGAAGAATCAAGTATCTAGAAGACTCATTAACAAGGAAAGATAAAAAAGTAGATTACGTAACCCTAAATGTAAACTTAGTTGAAGAGCAATCAAAGTACTCCAACATTGTCTTCGTAAAAATCTCAGACATCGCAAGAGGATTCGTATCAAGCTTAAATGGCTTAATAACACTAATCTTTGTCCTACTACCATACGCAATTGTAGCATCAATAATTTGGATAGTAGTAAAAAGAAGAAAACGAAACTAGTTTTTTTATTTTTTTAAATTATTTTAAACCCAATGCTTTATTCAAATAAATCTCAACATCAGCAACAAAATATTGATGGTTAATGTAGTGTTTAACTACATATAAAATATAAGATTTCAACTCAACAAATCTATTTTCAAAAAATATTCGATGATATGACGATCTTTTACTAATTAAATCTTTTATCATTCTATCAATCAATTCATCTTGATTTTCAACATAATCTGTGCCCTTAAGATATTCAATACATTTAATCAAACCATCAAAAAAATCTTTAAATCCTTTATTAACTCCATGTAAGCTCAAATCCTTAGCTCCTATTGGTTTAACTCTCAATAAATCTCTCTCAAATTCTATCTTGAAATTTTCATTTCTAAACAAATTACTAAATAATCTATTAACAATTCTTAAAGAATCCTCATAATGTTCATTAATATTCATTCTATTATTAATACAAAATTTCTTTTCAATTTCTAATTCGGCAAATTCCTTATCATAATCATTCTTATTAAGTCCCAATCTATCAATATGAAAAAGAGCTATCTTTTTTACAATCTCAAACCACTCTTCTAAATTTCTATCCTTGTCTTGAATAAACATCTCCTTTTTTTTAATTATAATCTTTTTCTTAAATTTAATCCTACCATTCATTTTATTAACAGCGTCGGCCATAGAAAAATAAGTCCATTGTAATTTAACCACAGTGGATGTTAGAACTATAATATCTAAGACATGTTCATTAAAATCATGTTCCTTAATCTTTTTTTGTTGAACTAATTTAAATTCACTCTCAATTGTAGCAGATTCCCTGTCCAAATTAACAAAAAACCTTCATTTCAAAAATGCACCGTTGTTATCAAACTCATCATTCTTGTTGATCTCTCTTTTAAGATGAGCATACCAATCGACAAAATAATCATACTTCTTACCAAACATAACAATAATTAAACAAAACTACTTTTTAACCTTTTCTCTAATCAAAACAAAAAGAAGATACAAAACAGCAAAACAAACTCCACCAAAAATAAACATCAAAAACATCTCATACGAAGTATATCCACTAACAACACCAACCTCCATTCCACTATCAAGCGTAGCAGGCATCGCCTTAGCCATCTCAGCCATAGGTGCCTCAGCAACCATGACATCAGAACTAAACCCTGAACTCCTAGAAGTAAACATATTAATTAAACTAACAACTCCACCAACAAAAATAAAACCAAGACCAACAGGAAGTAAACCTTTAAGCTTCTCACGTAAACCCTCAACTTTCTTAGGCGCAATAATAATATACTTATTAGCCAATTTGTAATGATTAATCTCTCTACCTTTCTTGGAATAAGTAAACTCATCACTCTCAACCAACTTGGCCTCAACTAATTTCGATAAATGATAAGAAACAGTAGACATCGCAACCCCCAAATCCTTAGACACTTGAGATGAAGTAACTTTCTCCTTAGAAGCTAAATAAGACAAAATCTTTCTAGAAGTATCGCTGGTAATGGTACTTGCAATATCTTTAGTTCTAGAATCATTCAAATCAATAAGCAGTAAGTTAGACATAAATAAAAAATAGCTTAAAACAATATAAACATTTCTATAACTTCAAGTATTTTAGAACTAAAAAATTTATGACCTTATAACAGATCCAGCCCATGGTCTTTTACTTTGTGAATTTGTTGAACCTATTTTTGCTTCTAATGCTTCATCGTACCCTGGAACTTTATATGTAGCATCAGATTTAATAGCTTCACTTTTTCCATCTAGTTCGTTTTTTCTTTCATAACAAAGAACAATTTCTACATTTGATTTCCACTGATCATGTGAAGTAACTAAATATCTTGCAAATTCTTCCTTTGTCTCAGGTCCATAATGTTTCTCAACTTTAGCATTAACACTATCTTTCATAATTAAAGAAACTTCATCATCACCTTCGTGGTTCTGAGTATTTAAAATCTCAACCAATTTGGACAATGTATTTTCATCTGCACTTACATATACACAACCTTCTTCAAATCTAACTTCTCCTACTTTAGATCGATCTTCGTTATTACTATAAAACATTAAATTTTTCATATCTCCAACTAAATTATTTCCTAAATTCGCATCACTTGTATATATCTTTACCATATCTGTCCAAAACCAATTTCTATTTATAAATCTTTCCCAAAAAACACTACTAAAAAGTAACAACTCACATACTCAAATAATCAACTGGAAATCCTTCCTTATACGCTCTAACTAAAGTGATTCTGTCTTCTTTATTGGTCTGAACATACAATTCAACTTGTTGCTTAGGCTCAAGCGCTGCATTTCCAAGAAAATTAAAAGTTTCATCGTGCTCTTCTAATATTAACTCTAAATAATTATGTCCACTAAAAGCACTATTTTTTGAAACATTAGTGGCTCTCTTAACATGTCCCTTAACAATTTTAAACCTTTTATTCTCATTAGCAACAATCGTATCAACAATATTTGTATATTCCATAACTAAAATAATCCAAAAACAAATATATAATCAAATGCCCAGTAAAAAACTAATATTTACATATTTTCATATCAACTATATAAAATAAATGCACTTAAAAATCAACAGGAAAATAAACTTGCCTAAAATAAATAAACGCAAAATAAAGCAAAATCAAAACAACACTCTCCCACTTATTTAACTCCTTATTTCTCCATAAAAAGTAATAAATCATAAATGCAGTTGCAATTTTCACCGGTAAATCAAAAAACGTAACCACATTAGCAACACTATAGCCTGAAATCATTGCCCCAATCCCAATCCCAAACAACGGATTGGTAACGTTTGACCCAATTAAAATTCCAGCCGAAATATCTTTTTTATGTTTAAATAAAGCAATCAAAGAAGTTGTAAGTTCAGGTAAAGCAGATGCAATTCCCAATAAAATAACACCAAAAAAAGAAGCACTAATCGGTAAACTTGCAACCAAAATGGTTGACGCATCTAAAACCTCATGTGTAGCAAACCCAATAATAATAAAAGAAAATAAAATCAAACTAAACGCTAAAACAATATTCTTTCGACTCAAATGATTAGTTGCCTCAATATTCTCACCTATTTTATTCTTTTTCAAATAAATCAAATAACCAACATAAGCTAAAACAAGCAAACCTCCCTCAAGTCTTGAAATAAAACCACTAAGTGCAAATAACCAAACCAAAATCGCAGCAGCAATTAAAGCTCCAACTTGTGAATTCAAATTCTTACGAATAACAACAACTGCTCCAAACAAACCAACAACAGCTAAAACAAAATTCTGCTGAAAAATATCAGACCCAATATTCACCCCAATAAGTAAATTACTCATCGTATTCATAACAGCTGGATCCTTAACAATATGAAATGATCCAATTATGTGCGTTACAATCTCAGGAATACTAGTTCCAATAGAAAGAAGTGTCAAACCAATAAAAGTTCCAGATAATCCATAATGAGTTGCAATCTGAATAGAATTCTTAATCACAACGTTAGATAGTAAAACTACAATAATAAACCCAACAGCCACAATTAAAAATTCAACAAGCATAAACAAAAGAAAAAGAATAAAGAATAAAAACCTTTAGGTTTTAAAGCAATATCTCAAATTATTTATCTAATTAATTCAAGTACTTTTGGAAACAAAACTTTAGCATATTTATCTCCTAAATTTCCAATACCTCCTCTAACGAATCCATCTCTAAGACTTCTAGCTTCATACTCTTCTCTATTTTCATCAACTAAAGTTTCAATTTTATCAATCAAAGAATTCTCAACTCCTCTTCTTCTAAAATAATTAGCAATCTCGCTAGTTAATTTTGAATGTTCAACCCCCACATAATGACTTGTAAATCCATGACCGTGACTATCTGTCTCTCTTACTTTGTATTGAATTTTTGAAGCCACAAAATGTTCATTCTCATCAAAAAAATCAACCCTTGTTTCTGGGTCAGTATCAAGCATATCGTACAACCTAATTTCAAAAGCAGCATCAATTAGTTCATTTCTATTGTTTCTCAAAATCCTTGGAACTAATTCAACTTCACTTGCCAAATTATATTGAGGTGATAAATAAAGCCCACTCTCTTCATCAAACATTAAATACAAATCTTTATCTCTTGCCTTTCGAGAAATTTCCTCAGCAAGTTGATGTTTACCTTTAGCATCAACAAAAGCATCATTTAAATTTTTAATCCTAGAATCTATAGTTATTTGCGCCATACTCCATAAATTCAAAACCAATATATAAACACTTAGAAACTAAAAAATACAAATAAATAAAAACAAATTTTACTTCCAATTAAATTTGCCAAACTTAACAACATCACTAAGTTTCATTCTTGAAGACACCTTTTCCATCTTAGCAATATTTTCAGGCAACTCTTTAATTCTTCCAAATTTTCCAATAGCAAACATCATGTTCACCTCAAATTCCTTTGGAATTCTCATTTTTTTAATCAGTTTTTTCTTATCAAACCCAGCCATCCCATGAACAACAAGCCCACGTTTAGCTCCCTCAAGAGCGCAAGACATCCAAGCAGCCCCGCTATCAAAACTATGGTGCCAGTTAGGTTTGTTATTGTAAGAAAAATTTCTTCTAGATAGTAAAATTACAAGAGCACTTGCGTTTTTGCACCAAGCTTGATTAAAATCATTTAAAAAACTCATAAACAACTCTCTCTCCTTAGCTGAGTGCGCAACTAAAAATCTCCAAGGTTGCCCATTAAATGAAGAAGGCGCCCATCGAGCCGCCTCAAAAATAGGCATCAATTCTTTTTTAGTCAAACTCTCACCACTCATCGCGCGAGGAGACCAACGAGTAAGAAACATAGGAGAAATATCATATTTGGATTTTCTTGATTTTTTAGCATCAGATTTTAAAGACATAGTATCACCAAAAACAACAAAGCACCTTTTCCTTAATAACTTTTCTAATAAACACATCTTAAAAAATAAATTCCAAAAAATTCAAAAATCAACCTATAACCTTAAATAAAGACTAATTCAAAATTTCTCTTATGATAAAATCACTAAAAACTCTTTCCCTAACAGCTCTTATAACATTATTCTCATCTCAAGCAATTTCTCAAGATTCAACTTTAATTCCTAATAGTAATCCAAATTCGCCTTTTACTCAAAAATTAAAAACAACTCCTTGGAAAATAGAAGGCTATAGAGCTATTGCAATAGTAGCTGGAATAAATTATAAACATATTAATGTAAAAAAAGTTCCTTCTCAAGATTGTCAAAATCCATCAAGAACAATTTATGATGCGCCAGATATGAACGTTTTAAGTGTAGATTTCAAAATAAACCTTGGCGATATTTGTTATAAACTCAAAGGTAACACTGCTTTAAATTCTTCAGAAGTAAGGTCCGAAATTCAAAATGCAAATCTTTATTTTCCCAAAGAAACAAATAAAGCAATCAAGTTATTCAATACCAGAATTTATGGTTATAGCATAGCTCAAGATTTTTTTCAATCAATTGATAATATCTGCAAAGATAACAAACAAATATCTCCTTACGTAAAATGCTTTAAACAAACACTAAAAGTAAAAGCAAAAGAATGTGAGCAAGCAATTGGACACATTTATGATACAACAAATCATCCTAACAATCAACCATTAAGAGATTCTTTCATCAAATCCGCAAAACACTTATGTCAAGACCCATCTGGCAAAGATATCAACAAAACAAAAAGAAAAGTAAACTATCTTTTCTTTCAAACAAAATTATAACAAAATAAAACCCTAATCCTTCTTATTAATCTCATTAATAATTAACTTAGTAACCTGCTTACTTCTCTCTTTAATATCATTAATTGTTTTATCACCAATAACCTTCATCTCTTCCAATCTATCAATTAAATATCTATTCAAAGTAAGTGATCTTTTAAGAAAAGAAATAGTTATGTCTCGTTTCCAATCAAACTCACCTAAATTTAAAACTCTAATCAATTCATTAATTCTAACAAAGGATTTAGTAATACTATGAAATATTAGCTCGCTATTCATCGGATCAATTTTTTTACTATAATGGTGCTTATTGTCCTTAACAACTGTTTTAATTTGTCTAAGAGTATCATCAAATTGTGAAATATAAACATACAAATCATTAATCTCACGCTTAGTAGCTTCACCATTTTCAACCTTAACAATAATTCGACTCAAATGTTGCCTAAATAAAAGCAGTGAAGATCTAATCCTATGGATCTTTTCACTAAATGAAATATCATAAATTTCCTCAATAATAACATTCTGCTTAATTGAAATGATTTTTGAAGTAACCAAAGCAAATAAAATCAAACCAAAAACAACTTCAATTACACTAATAGTTCTAAACAATCCAAAAGGAACAATATCACCAAACCCGGTTGAGGTAGCAGTAATAAAACTAAAATAGATATGATCAAAAATCCCTGTTACTTTTTGTCCTGAAGAAGGATACATTAAATAAGAAGATCCATTAGAAAAACCACTATACAAAGCACCAAAAAAAGCAACCATTGAAAACCACAAAATACTAATTCTAAAAAAAGTAAGTTTATCAACCCAAGTAGTAAATTCCTCATGCCGAATCCTTCTAAACAACTTATGTAATGGAATAAACTTCTTTCTCATCTTAATTTCACTCTCAAAACTCCTTATAAAGATTGTTGAGAACAAAACCAACACCCCTAATTAGTAAAAAATCAACCTAAATCTTATAAAAAACAAACCAAAATTAACAAATATGTCATTTTCAAGGTTTATCGAACACGAACAAAATAGAACTGATCCTAACGCGCCTTTGTATAGAATGCGAACTATTTATTTGCCTAGTGGATACTATTTATACTCACAAGCAACATTAGAAGATTTAGATGAAATGTTATTAATTTGCGGGTTTAAACAAAAACATGAAAATCCTCAATATAACACTGTTATGAAATTATTTGATCATAATAATTCTCTTCTAAAAGCATGTCTATTCCAACCTTTAAGCGAACAAAGATATGGTTCTTTTTTATCTTTTGATGATCGTGAAAAAAAATTCTCACAAGAAAAACCTACTAATACAACAGCAATTGAATATAACTCATATGTAAAACTCTCAACTACAGGAAGAAGAAATCATGGTAAATTAGAAGCAATAGGAAAAATCACCTCTGAGTTAATGAAATTATTAACTAAACAAAAAATCTCTTCTCTTTTTCAAGTACCAACAACAGGCGGTAATGGAGTTTATGACATTGGATACGTATTAAATAACTTTAAAGAAATTCAAGACCAACTATAATGCCTCTCAAAAACAAGAAAAGATCTAAACACCAAACAACAACCTTTTTATACCACAATCATATCCTCTAAACTATAAATGTTAGATTTAATTTCAATAGGTGATGTAACTGAAGATGTCTTTGTTCAAGTAGGCGATGCAGCTAAACTTGATTGCAAAAATAATCACTGTGTTCTAGAATTTGAATTTCCAACCAAAATCGGAATAGCTAAAGTAGACAAATTAATTGGCGGAAATGCAGGTAACATGGCTATCGGTGCAGCAAGACTAGGATTAAAATCAGCTCTCTATGCAGAAGTTGGAAATGATACTCAAGGAATTAGACTCAAACAATCTCTAATTGACAACAAAGTATCAACCAAATATTTCTATCTAAAAAAAGGCGAAAAAACAAACTATAGTGTTGTACTTTATTACAAAGGCGATAGAACAATTCTAGTTCATCATGAAAAAAGACAATATAAATTTCCCAAACTAGAAAAATCAAAATGGGTCTATTTAACATCCATGGCAACTGGTTCACAAAAAATTTTCAAACCCCTTCAAGCATACCTAAAAAAAACAAAAGCAAAACTAGGATTTAATCCAGGAACTCATCAAATCAAATTAGGAACAAAAAAAATTCTTCCAATAATCAAAATCTGTGATGTAATGTTCATCAATACTCAAGAAACACAAACAATTCTAAATACTAAAACAAACGACTTTAGAAAACTAACTAAAGGCCTGTACAATCTTGGAACAAAAATTGCAGTAGTAACCGATGGACCCAATGGCGCTTATTGCTATGATGGAACAGATTATTGGTACTCTCCAATTTATGATGTCAAAATTTTAGAAAGAACTGGGTGTGGCGATGCATTTTCAACTGGTTTTCTAAGTGCTCTTGCCAAAGGAAAAACAACACCTCAAGCTATGATCTGGGCGTCACTAAATTCAGCAGGAGTAGTACAACAAGTAGGACCTCAAAACGGCCTAATAAAATTGTCAATCTTAAACAAAATACTAAAAGCAAATCCAAAATATAAAGCAAGAAAATTCACAACAGCGCAAATAAAATCAAATAAAATATATAAACCAAAAAAATACAAAAGCTTCTAATCTTTATCAAGTCCAAAAACACTCCTTAATTTTCCTGTATCTGAAATCTCTCTAATCCTATTAATCAACATTTTAACCTCTGGTCCTATATAAGAACAAATTGTTGAACAAACAAATCCACTGGTCTCATCATCATATAATCTAGAAACATCTCCTGCTAATCTTAGAGCTAAAGTTTTTTCTTCTCCATTAAATGTTCTACATATTTCTCTAACAAATTTGTGATTAATCGGATGGTTATCCCCTTCAATTATTGATCTAAATAAATCGTAATTATCGCCAAAATCAATTCCTTTACTATTAAAACTTTCAGATAACGTACTAACACAAATATTTCTTATTTCAGTATACTTTAAAGGAGTTTCAATCTCACTTAACTTTTTAACAACTTCTCCTAATTTCTCTTCACTCTCTAACATGAATCCAGCATTTACTATTTTTTTACATTTTTGAGGTGCATAGACTGCAGTTTTTGAAACTAATTTCACAAAAAGGTCCTTATTTCTTATTTTCACATAACTTAAATTTTCTAAATTTTCATTTATTGATCTAGCGGTTTCACATGCACGCTCTAAAATATATTCATCACCCAAATCATCCAATTTTTCATCTAGTTCAAATCCCCTATTACCATCATCAATATTTCTAATATTTAAAGAAGAATCATATCTTTCTCTTGATTTTTCATACACTTGATTAGCTTTTAAAGCACTTTCTCCAATAGCTTGAGAAATTATTCTTTGAAAACGAGGGTTTTTGTATTTACCAATTACTTCTATAATCTCCTTTTCAAGTAAACTAATCCTTTTCTCCTGTTCATCATCGAAAAATTCCTCACGCATTCCACGTTTTATATCATCTACATATTGACAATAAATTATATTTAATCTATCTTTTTGATTTAAAATCATATTTTCGTTAAAAATATCCTATTTTTTAAACTTTTACTTCCAATTTTCAAAAAAATTAATAAAAGGCAACAATATAATATTGTCTAAAAGAGATCAAAATGTTTGCAGATACAAAAAAAATTCTAACCAAAGCCTACAAAGGCAAGTACGCTATTGCCCATTTTAACATTAACAACATGGAAATAGCTCAAGGAGTAGTGCAAGCAGCAGTAAATATGAAAGCTCCAATAATTCTAGCAACATCAGAAGGTGCAATCAAATATGCGGGCCTAAATTACCTCAGACAAATAGCTCAAACATCACAAAACTTAACCAACGTTCCAATCGCTCTACACTTAGATCATGGAAGAGACATCCAAACAATCAAAAATTGCATTAAAGCAGATTTCTCCTCAGTCATGTTTGATGGCTCGAATCTAGATTACAAAACCAATCTTAAAATAACAAAGCAACTAACCACTCTAGCCCACAAGAAAGGAATTTATCTTGAAGCAGAATTAGGAACAATTGGTGGCGCAGAAGATTTAGTAAGTGCTAAAAAAATCATCTACACAAAACCAGAGCAAGCCAAAGAATTTGTTGAAAAAACAGGCTGCGATTTTTTAGCAGTTGCCATAGGAACAAGTCATGGCGCCTATAAATTCAAAACAAAAGCTAAACTAAAAATTGACATTCTAAAAGAAATCAAACGCCTAACAAAAGTGCCACTAGTTTTACATGGAGCATCAGGAGTACCAAAAAGCATCGTAACTAAAGCTCAAAAATACGGAGCAAATCTTAAGGGAGTTATGGGAGTTAGCGATAATCAAATCAAACTAGCCATAAAAAACGGCATTTGCAAAATCAACACAGACACAGATCTAAGACTAGCCTTTGACGCAGCCATAAGAGAACACTTAAAAAAGAACCCTAAAGACTTCGACCCAAGACACATCCTAGCTCCAGCAAGAAATTTAATCACAAAAGTAGCCCAAAAACGAATTGAAGTCTTCGGTTCTAAGAACAAAGCTTGAATTAACCCTTTTTTCATAACAAAAAAACAAATATTTATTAATAAAAAAAATCTCCTATCTTATATTATAATATAAATATCAAAAAGAGGTTTAAAAAATGGTAAAAAAAATTTACATTGGTTCAGATCATAGAGGTTTTAAATTAAAATTAAAAGTAGAAAAGTGGCTTCAAAAAAACGAAATACTCTATGAAGATTTAGGAAACGTTAACTACGACCCAAAAGATGATTATCCAGATTATGCATACAAAGTAGCTCGAAGAGTAGTAAAAGAAAAAACATACGGTGTGTTGTTGTGTGGCTCAGCTCAAGGAATGTGTATTGCAGCAAACAAAATAAATGGAGCAAGAGCAGTAATTCCCTATACAGTAAAAGAAGCAAAACTCTCAAGAACAGATGATGATGCTAATATCATATGTGTTGCAGCAAACTTCTCAAAATTAAGAGGAGTTACTCGTCACATTGAAACATTTCTAACCACTCCTTTTTCTAATGGAGAAAGACACAAAAGAAGACTTGAAAAAATCAAACATATCGAAGAAGGAAAATTTCAAAGAAAAAAAATAAGTAAATCAAAGAGAGTTAACGTAAAGGATGGCAAAGTAGATATCATTGAAGATGTTCATGAAGAAGAAATACCAGATGGGTCAGATGCTCCTGAAGATGAAGAATAAAATACCAAGGTGAAGATAGGATAAAATTAACATGATACTTCCTTCAGTTATGGCCAAAAGTCAAAAAGAACTAAATCAATTATTAAAAAAATTAAAAGGAGTATCAAAACATCTTCACTTGGATGTTGTCTCAACATCTTACGCCAACAACCATTCTCTAGATTTCAAATTCAAACTAAAAAAAGACTTCTCCTACCAAGCGCACCTAATGATAAAAAATCCAAGAGCCTGGATTAAAGCTAACAAAAAAAGAGTAACCTTAGCTATTGTTCAATTTGAAGAAATAAACCTGAAAAACTACATTACATGGGCAAAAAAAGAAAACATTAAAGTTGCCATCGCTCTAAAACCACAAACAAAAACATCTCAAATAAAACCATTTCTAAAAGATATTCATACAATCTTAATTTTAACAGTAAATCCCGGATTTTATGGTGCTCGATTTCTAAAAAGCCCACTTAAAAAAATAGAACAAATTAAAAAAATCAACCCAAAAATAAAAATTATTGTAGATGGCCACATGAATCCAAAAACAATCCAACTAGCAAAAAAAGCAGGAGCAGACAATTTCATCTCTGGCTCCTTCATCTCAAAATCAGACCATCCCAAAAAAGCCATAAGAGAACTAAAATCAGCTATTAAGAACTCTTAGTCATCAACCAATAAACAAAAAACACATTCTATAAACTAAATAATTTAATTAACAACAAATATCTCCAACCAAGCAATGAAACTAAAAGACTACTCTACAGATTCCCTGCCAAGAGAAAGACTAATAAACTCAGGTCCATCTTCCTTATCAACTGCTGAGCTTTTAGCAATCATTCTAAAATCAGGAACAAAAAAAGAAAACATCATCGAAATTTCCAACAAATTATTAAAAAAATATCAACTAAGTGGCCTCTCTAATGCAACCTTAAATGAACTAAAAAAAGAACATGGAATAGGACAAGCAAAAGCCTCTCAAATCGTAGCAATTTTTGAAATACTAAAAAGAATTCCTCAAGAAAAAACAAAACTAAAAATAACTTGCGCCAAAGACATCTTCAACTATTATCACAACTCTCTCTCAACCTATAAAAAAGAACACCTTATAGCAATTTTTCTCAATTCCAAAAATCAACTTATTAAAGATAAAATAATCACAATTGGAACAATCAACTCATCATTAATTCATCCAAGAGAAATCTATCACGAAGCAATCAAAAATTTGGCATCATCGATAATAATTATGCACAATCATCCTTCTGGCGATCCAACACCATCAAAAGAAGATTTAGAAGTAACTAATATCATCAAACAAACAGGCCAAATTCTTCAAATAAAAATGCTTGACCATATCATCATTGGAAAAAATAGATATTGGAGTTATGTCGAGAGTCAAAAACACCTCTAAATTTCACACTAACCTTTATAAAACACCCATCAAATTCTTTCTTATGGCTAAAAAAACAAAAAAAACAGCTAAAAAAGCAGCAGGTGCTGAAACTTTATTAGCAAAATCTAATGACATCAAAGAACCAGTAAAAGAAAAAACTAAAACCAAAACAGAAACCAAAACTGAGACTAAAACTGAAACTAAAAATGAAAATAAATCTAAAAAGAAATTAGTGATTTCAATTTTAGCTGGTGAGAGAGTTATTACTGAAAATTCTGACGAAGCAAGAGAATTTTATAACCAATCTCGTTTTGGAACAATTTCCGATAGTAGTAAAGTAGAATTATCCTTGCTTGAAGGACTTTATTTAATGGAAAAAGGTAGACTTAAAATAAAAAGTGAATCCGGAAGAGCAATATCTTTTGAAGGATATGTAAGAAAAGCAAGAAAAGTAGAACCTAACTTTTGGATAAGATATATTGTATTTAAAGACATGAGAAATAGAGGTTATATTGTAAAGACTGCACTTAAGTTTGGAGCCGATTTTAGAGTATATGACAGGGGAATTAAACCAGGCGAAGATCACGCAAAATGGATAGTATTTCCAGCTCACGAAGGTTCAACTTTAACTTGGCATGACTTTAGCGCTAAAAATAGAGTGGCTCATTCTACAAAAAAGAAACTTTTGATGGGAATAGTGGATGCTGAAGGTGACGTAACCTACTATGAAATAAGATGGGTTAGACCATAAATTTTAATTTTTTCAACTTTTTCCCCTTTATTCTTTTTTTCCCTTCCTTCTTCTTCTACTTATACCTCTTTATCTTGTAATACAGACGTCCATTTATAAACTAATTTTTAGAACATCAAAAACCTTATAAACCATTTTTACTAAATCTCTTTTATGCACATTCATGAACAAATTATTTTATTTATTCAATCTAGTGGACCCACTACTCCAACAAAAGTTTCTAAAACAATCAAAACCACCTCCTTAATAGCATCAGCTCATCTCTCAGATCTAGCATCTCAAAAAAAAATTAAAATATCCAAATTAAAATTAGGCGGATCTCCTCTCTATTTTCTTCCAGGTCAAGAAGATCAACTCTATAACTTTGCTCCAGGAAACATCAATCCAAAAGATTTAATTGTGTTAAATAAATTAAAAGAAGTAAAAGTTTTAAGAGAAAATGATCAAGAATTATTAACTAAAGTTGCTCTAAGACATTTACAAGACTTTGCAATTCCTTTGCAAGTAAGACTTCAAGATAGAGCAGAACTATTTTGGAAATGGCATTTATTATCAACTGCTGATGCTAATAATTTGATCTCTCAAATCTTAAATCCTAAAAAACAAGAAGAAGTTGAAATATCAAAAAAATTAGAAAAAGAACTAAAAGAAAAATTACAAGCAGATAGTATTGAACAACTAAAAAACAAAGAAGCTCAAGAAATCAAACAAAATTCAACCATTCCTTCTCCAAATCCTCCAAGAGAAATCAAAGCAGTTCCAATTAAGCAGGAAATAAAACAAATTCCAATAAAACCAGAAATCAAAGCAGTTCCAATTAATCAGCAATCAGAACCAATCAAACCAGTTCAAGAACCAGTAAAAGAAATCAAACAAGATCCAATTAAAGAAGACCCAATTAAACAACTAAAGGAATTAGTAAAAGAAATAAAAGAACCAGTCAAATCAGTTCAAGAACCAGTAAAAGAAATCAAACCAGAAACAATCAAACAAGAATCAAAAGAGCCAACCAAACCAGTTCAAAAACCAGAAACAATCAAACAAGAAACAAAAGAATCACAATCAAAATTAGAACCCCTCTCCTCTATAAAAGAACAAAAACAAATTACAAAAAAGAAAACAAAAACAGCAAAAGGTAAAAAAGACGCCTTTTTAAACCAAATTGAAGAATACTTCAAAGACTTAGAAATTCAAATTTTAGATTACGAAATTGTTAGAAAAAATAAAGAAATAGACATGACTCTAAAAGTTCCAAGTGTTATCGGAAAAATCAAATTCTTTGCAAAAGCCAAATCAAAAAAGAAATGCGATGAAAAAGATTTATCCTCAGCGTATATGCAAGCTCAAATCAAAAAATTACCATTATTATTCTTATATTCCAAAGATATAAATACCAAAGCCAAAGAGATGTTAAATAGTGACGCATTTGAAAATGCCATCGTTAGAGGAATAGAAGATAATTAATTTATCATTTCTAAATTAAAATGGGATTAAAATTCAAAGACATAGTTGAAAAAGAAGAAATAGCAATCAGAGACCTAAAAGACAAAATCCTAGCTGTAGATTCAATGAACATTCTCTATCAATTTTTAACAACAATTAGGGGGATCGATGGTTCAGTTCTAACAGATAAAAACGGCAGAGTAACCTCACATCTAATTGGACTATTCAATAGAGCAACTTCATTAATGGAACAAGGATTAAAACTAGCTTTCGTATTTGATGGAGCTCCACCAAAACTAAAAGAAAAAACAAAAGAAATCAGAAAAGCCGTAAAAGCAAAAGCACAACTAAAACTTAAAGAAGCTCAAGATGGCGCAGATTACGAGCAAATGCGAAGGCAAGCAGCTAGAACCGCAGTTCTAACAAAAGAAATGGTTGATGACGCTAAAACAGTAATCACAGCCCTAGGCCTTCCAGTAATACAAGCACCTTCCGAAGGTGAAGCCCAAACAGCTTACATGGTAGCAATTGGCGATGCCTACGCTTCAGTATCTCAGGATTATGATAACTTGATTTTTGGTTGTAAAACCCTCGTTCGAAATTTATCAATTGCCGGAAAGAAAAGAAAAAACAAATTCGGTTTTACAATCGTAAAACCAGAAATGATGAAACTCGATAACGTCCTCTCATCTCTTGGACTTAATCAAGACCAACTGATCGTACTAGCAATATTGTCCGGAACAGATTACAATCCCGGTGGCATCAAAGGGATAGGACCAAAAAAAGGCTTAAAACTTCTAAAAGAAATAGAATCCTTTGATAAAATTTTCCAAAAAGTAGAATGGGACAAAACATATCCTGATCTAAAATGGCAAGAAGTCTTTGACACCATCAAAGACATCCCCGTAACAGACAAATATGACTTAAAATGGAATAAGATCGACAGACCAGCAATAATGAAACTTCTTGTAGAAGGTCACGACTTTAGTGAAGGCAGAGTAATTAGTAAATTAGATAGATTAGAAAAATCCCAAAAAGAACTAAGCCAAAAAGGTTTGAGCGCTTTCTTTTAGAACGCCATCAAACAATCTTAAAAATAAACAACAATTCTCTCTTATATTCCAACTTTCCAGAAAGATTATACTTAAGCGCCTTATTAGTATACAAATAATAAGATGAACCCTTATCAATTTTAATTTTATCAGAAACACACCCATAAATCATTTCTTCATTTTCTTGAAAAAACCTATCACTAATAACTCCCTTAGCTTGCAGTTTACTAGTATTAACAATACTAGCAACATACTTTCCATCTAAAACATCAACTTTCAAAAAAGGAAAAATATTCTTATTTGTAGAATAAACAAACCCATCCTCGGTTAAATTATATCTTTCCTCTCGACCACCATAATCAAACTCAATAACAGCTTTATCATTATCAACCTCATAATCCTTAGCGCCATTATAATCTCCAATGCCTTTTTTAACAGACAAAGAATCATCCAACCTAACAATCTTCTCTAATTCACTAATCTTCTCTTCAATCAATCTTGTTCTCGAAGCAATATTAGCAGCAATCTTCTCCTTAGATCTACTCGAACCCTTCAAAGCCTTCAAAGCAGGAATAATTTGATTTGCCTCAATTTCTAAATCTCTATTGATTTTTGAAACCTTCTCAAGCCTAGAAATTTCTTTATCAATATCAACTCCCTCAAGAGTTTTATAAAAATCACAATCCTTTTGAACCATACAAATAACTCAAAAGAAATAAATCATAAACCTGTGCTATGAAAAAACAAAAAAAACTCTATATTTACTTTAACTAAATACTATTTCCTATCACTTATAACCCTTACTAGCACCCTCACTCCAAAAAGAAGGCAAACTATTTTTAACAAATCCTAAATAGTTATCAGCATAAATTAAAGTAATTCCCAAAACATCCTTATGTTCCTTAAACTTCTTATCATACTTAGTATAGATATCCTTGATTTTCTTTCTCTCAAAATCCTTCTGAAGTAACGATGAAGATTTTAAAATCAAATAATCAGCTTGTCTAATCGCATTAATTTCTAAATTAGAAGAATTCTGAGTAATAAAAATAACACTCAAATCCTTATGCCTAGCAACCATCAGTAGCTGAGATAACAAATTGTTCGAATCACTCATACTTCTTCTTGAATTAAACTCAATTCCACCCTCATCAATTAAAATCACACTATCGTTCTTAATCTCATCAACCTTAGAAACCACATGAATCCACTTAGGAATTGCATCAACCTTAAAACCCATAGCATAAATCTTCTTAGCTGTCTTAGCCTTAAAATTCTCAAGTATTCTCATCCCAATAGCACTTTTCCCAGTACCCCTAGCTCCTAAAATAATTCCAATCGTAGATTTATTTTTATACAACTTCTGTTTAAACTTAGAAAACGATCCCTCAACTTTCTCAACCTCTAAAAAACTCTTAGGCTCAGCCTTCTTCTTAATTTTCCCATTCCCCTTTTTAGAATCACTACTCTTAGAATCACTCAAACCTTTGCCCTTAATCAAATCACGGCTAGTCAAAACATCTCTAATTGCCCGATACAAAAACACAATCAACTTATTTAGATAAAATAAAAAATATTTAATAGGATAAAATATAATATACTTAAAGAACCCCTTAACAAACTTCTTAATAAACTTGAGTATCTTCTTTTTAGTTCTCTTCTTCATAAATACCAAATACAACTATAAATATTTAAATCTAACTAAACTAATCTAAAATTAATTCCTTGATTCTCACAAAAACTCTTATAATTATCATATAAAAATAAATTCACATCATTATTCTGTTGATTTGAAAAATACATATTACTTTTAACATCCCAAACCATCTCCTCTCTAACTTTTTCATCTGCCATATAAAAATCATCAATAAATTTTTTGGTATCATTATAATTTCTAATAGATTTATTCCAAGACAACTTAGAAATCAATTCATGACAAATAACGTCCGGCATAGTTGGATAAACCATGAATTCAATTAATTCTGGAGTATGATTAATTACATATTCTGCTCTTTTCCTCTCATTTAAAACTTCATTAAAATAATTTCTAGTTTTCTCCATCTCATCAATTAATTCATTTAAATCTTCAATCTCATCCAAAAAGTTATGTTCTCTTTGCCTCAAAGCATTATCTTTAATTTCTTTTAAACTATTAATTCTATTATTAATTATCCCCAAAGACGGTTTATATAATCCTCTCTCAACAAGTTTAATTAATGAATTTTGATGGTCATCTCCATCTAAAACAACTAATCTCCGGGGTTCTTGACCAATTTCAAAAAGATTTTCTCCAAAATAAACTAAAACATTTTCTTGTAATTGAGGCAAATGAATGTGATAATATTTTCCCATAGAATTATTAATTACGCAAGTGTTAGTTTTAGTTTCAATTGTACTTTTCTCACAATCTTCATATCTTGAAAGAGACCCCAAAGAATTTCTAAGAGCAATTGCATTTTTAGAAACAAAATTCATAAATTCAGGATCATTAAATAAAGACAAACAACCACTAAACTAATCTAAAATTAAAAATCAAAAAATATCAATAACCTTTTTAAAACACATAACAAAAACAACTATAAATGGACTTAAATAACCAAAATCATGTAGAATGTTTTTACCATGCTCTATTAATCCTAGATCGTAAATTAAAAATAGGAACAAATAGATCAGATAATGAATTAAAATCACTTTTAGAAGAAAAAAAAACATTTAGTGGTATCTTCCATTCACAATTAGACTTATTTAATCAAGAAGATACAGATCAAAAAAAATTAGAAAAACTTCTAGAAGATAAAGACCATTTAAAATTATTTCAAAAAATTTCAAAGCACGATTTTCAAGCGATAACAATAAACGACCCTCTGTTTCCAGAGAATTTAAAAAAACAAAAAAACATAACTCCTGTAATTTACACAAAAGGAAATCTCTCCCTTCTAGACAACGATAGCATAGCTGTAGTAGGCTCAAGAGGGAATAGACCAAACTTACTTCTTAATGAAAATTTAGAACAAAGAGCAAAAGAAATAATTCAAAGACAAATTCAAGCAGGTTACACAATAGTAAGTGGTCTAGCATTAGGATCAGACACACTAGCTCATGAATATGCAATAAAAAATAATGCAAAAACAATAGCAGTTATTGCAACTCCCCTAGATAGATCCTCAACAAGAGCAAATGAATCTCTTCAAGAAGAAATAGCAACAAATCATCTTCTAATCTCTCAATATCCTATTGGAATCAGAACATTCCCATCACACTTTGCTCATAGAAATTTAACTACGGTCTCTTTAGCAAAAGAAGGAATAACTGTAATCTTATCAGATGATCGCTCTGGAACAAGACATGCTATAAGGCATTGTTACAATCAAGGTAAACGAATTTACACTCTAAAAGAAAATTTAGATAAAGGATACCAATGGGAACAAAAATACAAAGACAAAATCACCCCTCTATAAAATGCACATATTATTAGACTTAGATAGGACTTTAATTGATACAAGTAGTGTAGAAGAACACATGAGAGATTCAAGAGGAAGAGATTATGTTGCAAATAACATCACCAGATTTTTAACAGACCCTTATCATGAAGATCTTGCAAAATTATTAAACAAAATGGCAAATCATTCAATGGTATCAATAGTAACAAATTCTCCAAAGCATTATGCAAGAGCAGTTCTAAAAAAACATGGTTTCTCTCAAGACATTCCTCTTTTAGCAAGTGCAAATAAACCACACAAAGAAAACTTAGCTCAATTCATAAAAAGACAAGGCATAGACAAATCAAAATCAATTATAATTGGCGATTCTACAAGAGACATAATGGTAGCTCATGAATTAGGTGTTGTGAGCGCAATTACAACATATCATACAAAATTTAATCAAGCCAAAATAGACTTAAGCGAACCAACATATAGCATTGATAAAATTGAAGATTTATTAGAAATATTAGATAATGGCCAGTTAGAAGATGATGATTTTGAATATGAACCAAGACAAAGATTAGATAAACTCCAAACTACCTCATTTGGTTTTGCAGATCATTTTAATTTTCCTGATGTGAAAATTATTAAACTTGGAGATTATATCGCATCAAGATATTTTAATGACCCCCATTATAAATATTCTGATGAAGTTGCTAACTCAAAAAGAATTTTAGACTATAAAGAGACAAAAGGATTTACTTTAGATGAAATAAAGCGTGGCGTTTATAATAAATATTTTTGGAATGGCACCCTCAACAATAGTCAAAAAGTATCAGACATAATTATGGGTGTAAAAAATGAACTTGTAACCAAATTAAGCCAAGTAACTAGCGATACCTTAATTGTTGCATCACCAAATTCCTTGCCCCACTACTGTTATTTATTTGATACAAATAGGGCTATTGCTATAGTGGTTGGAAATAAGATTGATAGTCTTGATTATGCAACCAAAAGATTAATTGAAAGAATTCATCCAAAATCTAAATCTACATCAGGTGGTGATAGATCAATAGATTCACAAATATCAACCTTAGCCCTTAATCCTTCATATGAAAGAAAAGATTACAAAAATATCCTTATCTTTGATGATGTCTCAACAACAAATAGCCAAATTCAAAGTGTAGCATATTTATTACAAAAAAAAGGATTTACTGGCAATTTCTATGGATTGGTTATAGGACAAACAAACAATCTTTATTAACAACACAACACATTTAAAAACATCAATCACTAAACAAATAAAATGTTAGCAGCATTCACTAATTTAAAACACGCACAGCAAGTAAAAAAACAAATCATTCAAAAAAAAGCAATGCATTTAGATTACTTATCTCTAAAAGAACTAGATCATATCTACTTCCCATTATCAAAAAAAATAACTATCAAAAACGCTAAAATAGTAAACACTAAATTCAAATTCGAATTAAAACCATTCAAAATTACAATTGAATCAATTCTAAAAGACAAACTAACAAAAAAAGAATTAAAAGTAATTCCAAAATCACAAGAAATAATTGGTGATATTATGATTCTTGAAGTTCCAGACGAATTAGTCAAAAAAGAAAAAGACATCGCCAGAGCCTATCTACAATTAAATCCAAACATTGTAACAGTTGTTAAAAAGAAAACAAACTACGGTGGTGTATTTAGAACAAGAAAAGTAAAACATCTAGCTGGAGATAGAAAAAAAGAAACAACAAACATTGAAAATGGCGTTAAAATAAAACTTCATCTTGAAGACGTATATTATTCAGCAAGATCAGCAAACGAAAGATTGCGAATAGCAAAGCTAGTAAAAAAGAATGAATCCATCCTAATTATGTTCAGTGGCGCAGGTCCATTTCCCGTAGTAATTGCCAAAAATTCAAGCCCTAAAAAGATCATAGCTGTAGAACTAAACCCCCAAGGCCACTACTATGCACAACAAAACATCCTTATCAACAAACAAACAAAAACCATTGAATTATACAATAAAGATGTCAGAGAGATAGTTCCTAAACTAAAAAGCAAGTTCGATAGGATTGCCATGCCCCTTCCCAAAACAGGAGAAGAATTTCTAGATATCACCCTAAAAAAAATCAAACCAAAAGGAACAATCCACTTATACGCATTTCTAAATGAAAAATTCATTAAAGATTATGTGAAAAAAATCAGACAAATCTGTAAGGATCTAAAATACAAAGTAAAAATTCAAAAACAAGTTAAATGTGGTCAATTCTCTCCAGGAACCTTTAGAATGTGCTTCGATCTTAAAGTTTTAGAAAAATTAAAAAAATAAAAATAAAGAAAAAACTTATTCTTCTTTAGCTTCCTCAGCAGGTGCTTCTTCACTAGCAGCTTCCTCTTCTTGAGCAGGAGCTTCTTCACTAGTAGCTTCTTCTTCTTGAGCAGGAGCTTCTTCACTTGTAGCTTCCCCTTCTTGACCTTCCTCTTGTGGAATATCGTCTCTATCTGATGCCTTTGTTAGAAGTTTAACATTCTGTGCTTTAGGTCCTCTTTCTCCTTCAGCTGCTTCAAATTCAACTAAGTCATTATCTCTTAAGAAAGTACCCTCAGTTAATCCTGTAAAGTGGACGAAATAATCTTGACCATCTTCACCGCTAATAAAACCAAATCCTTTTTTTCTGTTATAAAACTTTACGCTACCTTGCATTTTTTCCTCCAAAGCTATAATTTTCCATAGCTTCTTATACTTTTTAATATGAAATTGCTCTGTATTTTATAAAGTTTTGTGATTTAAAGCAATAATAACAAAAATGAGACTTTTCACATTTATAAAGCAAAGTTTATAATAAAAGGCCCTTTTTAAAGAATGTGGAGAGCGCAATGAGGATGTGAACACCCACTGATCCTTCGGGATGTGATGAACGGTAGTAACTTCCTAGCGCCCATAAAACCTTTCCCTTTAATTCTATTCATTTGATTACACCAAGCAATCATCTCATAAAAACCAAAATAGATACATTTATATTTTCTAAACGCCACATTCTAACATCAAAAAACTAAACAAAGTAAATAAATTGAGGTAAATAAAATGAATAATAATCTTAAAAAAGGAACATTCTGGGTAGGAATGGCTATTGTTGTATTATCACATGTATACATGTTATTTTTAGGTCTACCTTCATCTCAAATAGTTCCGCACTCCATTTTAAATTTAGTAGCAGCAGCTTTAATCGGATTTGGTCACTTCAAATAAACAAATATTCAGACTAAACCAAGAATTAAACTTCCTTTTTTCTTTTTTTTTTTTTTTAATTGTAATAAACAACAACTTATCGAATATAATCCCTACAAGTAGTCCACTTACAATTACTCTTCTCAACATATTCTCTAAAAATCTTAACAGCTTTAGCCCCACAGTTCCTCTGCAGCAAAGACCCACTAACACTCTTAGCCTTAACCAAATCCTTTTTTTCCAAAAATTCCCACGGGTGCAAATAGAACATATACGGCTTAGCAAATACTTTAGAAACAGGATGAAACGCTTTCAAATAAGTAAGCCCACTATCAACTAAAGGATACACCATATTAGGAACTGGCAATACCTTAAGCCCATCCTTCTCATGCACTTTAGAACTCATTCTCAAATTATTATATCTCCCAGGATAAAACTTAGCCATCGAAGAATCATACTTATACCCAGCCATCTTAACAATCTTCAAATGATTAGGCGTAACAACAAACCCAGGAGCCCTAAATCCCTCACACTTAAAACCATATTCTTCAAATTTCTTTTTAGAATGTCTAATCTCCCAAGAGCTATTAACCTCATTTAAAAAATTGTGAGTATGTGAGTGCGACGCAATCTCATGCTTCCTAGAAATCTCTCGAATCAAATCCTCGTGTCTCTCAAGAAGTGAACTCACCGTAAAAAACGTCGCCCTGATATTATGACTATCAAAAAAATCAAGTAACTTAGGAACAACCTTGACTAAAGAAATCGCATAGCTAGAACGAAAGTCAGGCTCCAAATCCACACTCATAATTCTTCTTTTCATCTAACCAACCTATCAATATCCAAATTCATTGTACAACTATCATCTTGATTATCAATAAACATTCTATGCCACAACTCAAAGTTAATCATTGTAAATAACTGCTTACCATAAATCAATTTTGATTTATTATAATTTTGCCAAATCTTACTAATATGATCGTGATCAAAATAACCACGACGCGCAACATTCTCACGACTAAACAAATTCATAGCCATATCTTTAAGCTCATCCTTATACCATTTATCAAGCGGCATCAAAAATGCATGCTTTTTAGTACTTCCAACCTGCTTAGGCAGCACCTTACTCATCGCTTGCCTCAAAACAACTTTATTAGTCCCGCCAGAAATTTTCGCAGAACTAGAAACATTATTACAAAACTCAACTAACTTATGATCTAAAAAAGGAACTCTGCCTTCAATTGAATTAGCCATCGTCATCCTATCATTAACAAATAAAACATAATTGGAAAGCCATCTTTTTGTATCATAATAAAGCATCCTAGACAAATAATCCTCACGTCTAACTTGCCAATCTTTATTCAAATTCAAATCCTCTTTTATCTTCATCTTCACTCTATCTTTTTTACTTTGAATAGAAGTCAAATTAAAAAATGATTTAGGCTCATCCTTCAAATCTTCAAACAAATCACTAATTTTTTCCCTACCTTTATTTCCTATAGAAGCAGGATAATCAAAAAATTTATCTAAAACCTTAACTGGAACTCTTTGAGCAACTCTTCCCATAAATTTCGGCATAAGCTTCATTTTTCTAAGTTGCAACATTTTCTTATACTGAACATACCCGCCAAAAACCTCGTCGGCTCCTTCACCAGATAAAACAACCTTAACCTTAGAAGATGCCATCTTAGATAAATGAAACATTGGAATTGTAACCGGATCTCCATGCGGCATATCCAAATGATAAATCAACTTGGGAAGCAATTTACCAACACTTCCTTCAATAATTTTCTCTTGATGATTTGTACAAAAATGCTCACTTATCGCGCGAGCCTTCTTAGTTTCATCAAAAGAACTATCAAAACCAATGGTAAAAGTATTAACACTCTCCTCTTTAACTTTTGATGCCAAAGCCACAATTGAAGCCGAATCCACTCCTCCAGATAAATAAACTCCAACAGGCACATCAGCCATCAACCTTTTTTTAACACTCTCATTTAATAAATCATGAACATTAGTTGCCACATCAAAACAATTTGTCTTATTAGGTTTTGCTAAATCCCAGAACTTAACAATTTTCAATTTTTCATTATCATCCAAAGACTTAGTATAATCATAAACTAAAATTTCACCAGGCAAAACTTTTTTAACATCTTCAAAAAAAGTATTATCAAACGGCACATACCTAAGATTCAAATAATTATAAGCAGCCTTCAAATCAACTTTCCTCTCAACTAAACCACTACACAAAATAGCCTTGATTTCTGATGCAAAAACAAATTTATTCTCCTCAGGATTCCAATAATAATAAACTCCTTTAATCCCAAACCTATCACGAGCAACAAATAATTTTTTCTTAACACTATCATAAATCGCAAAAGCAAACATTCCATTTAACTTATTAACAACACCAATTCCCCACTCTTCATACCCATGCACAATAACCTCAGTATCGGTGTTAGATTTAAACCGGTGCCCCAAAGAAATCAACTTCGAACGCAACTTTTTATAATTATAAATTTCCCCATTAAAAGTAATCCAAACATTCTCATCCTCATTACACATAGGTTGCTTACCAGCAGCAGACAAATCAATAATGCTCAAACGAGTATGACCAAGCGTAACATTAGAATCATTAAAAATCCCAGACCCATCAGGTCCTCGATGCTTAAGACAATGATTCATCTCTCTAGCTAAATTCTTATCGTCCCAATTAAAACCAGAAATTGAACACATTTTATTTCTTTTCTCTCATCTCTTCAAGTTCTTTCTTCTTAATTTTATACAAAATTTGCTCTTGAATACTTCTAGTTCTATCAATCATATCTGCTAAAAGACCAAATATTATCAGAATCGTTCCTACAATAATGGCAATTACATTAGCATATGCTACAATTAAAAAAGGATCAACTCTTGAAATCATCAGCCATCTAACAAATAAAATCAAACTACTAATAAGCCCACTCATAACTAAAATCAACCCTGGAACTCCAAAAAACTTAAATGGCTGATAATCTCTAACGCTCCTAACAATAATCATTACAGCTTTAATTCCATAGGAAATGACATTTTTAACAAGTCGAGATTTTCCACCGGCTCTCTCACCCCTAATTTTCAAAGCAATTTCTTTAATCACAAAACCCTTCTTAGCAAGATCAATAAAAACTTCTTGAACATAGGTATATTTTCCAAACAAAATCAAACTCATAGCGGCTTTTCTCGAATACGCTCTAAACCCACATTGAGTGTCATAATACTTTTTACCTAAAATAATACTTACCATTTTTGCAAAAAACTTATTTCCAAACTTTTTTACACTACTCATTCTAGGCTCAAGCGACTTTTCCTTAAATCTAGAACAACTAACCATGTCGGCCTCCCCATCAACAATTGGTTTAATTAAAGTGGAAATGTCATTTGGATTAAATTGTCCATCGCCATCAATAGTAACAATGATGTCTGCGCCCATTTTAAGAGCTTGATTAATTCCATCTCTAAATGTTTTTCCAAGACCCTTATTTTTTCTATGCTTAATCACAACATTAGCGCCATTTTCTTTAGCAATCTTTGAAGTATTATCAGTAGAACCATCATCAACAACAACAATCTCAACAATGTCTGCAACATCTCTTGGAATAGCACTTACAACTTTTCCAATCGCCGCCTCTTCATTTAAAGCAGGAATCGATACAACTATTTTCATTTTAAAACCACCATTTTTTCATTCATCTCATTTAAATAAAATATTTTTTATATTACAATCCTCAAATAACTAACACAATTATCACAAAAACAATTTCAACTAAATATAAACCATAAACTGTTTTTCTCTCACTAACATTAAAACCAAATTTACCAAGAACAAAAACCATTAGATTCTCAATACCATAAAATTTATCATATCTTGGCTCAAGTGTTCCATCTTCCTTTAATTTTGCAAAACTTTCCTTTCTAAATCTCCCTCTCAACTTCAAAAAGAACTGCGCCGCATAAGGAATAAATAAAATAATTAAAGCTCTCTCTTGATTAGCAAGTATCGCCATAATCGCGCAAAACGCCCCTACGCTATAAGTAAGAGTATCTCCACCAAACACTTTGGCCGGATACTTATTAAACATTAAAAATCCAAGTAAGGCAAACGCCATCACTAAACCAATAACAGCTAAATACTGCGCTCCACCAATATAACTCAAATAACTAAGTGCTCCAATAATAATAACGCCCATCCCTGCCTCTAAACCATTAAACCCTGCAAGCATATTAAATGAATTTGAAGCAATAATAATGGCAATCGGAATAAATATCAAAGGGTACAAAATTCCAAAATCAATCATTCCAATCAAAGGAATAGACATACTATTAACGCCTCCATTAATTGCCATAATTGGAAGCGCAACTAAAGAAGTTAAAATCGGTTTTTGCCATTGCTTAAGGCCAATCTTCCAACCTAAAACATCATCTAAAATTCCAATTACAGCTGAAATTAAAATTGCACTAAGAATAGCCAAAATTTCCAAAACATTTGTTTGAGCATTAAATAAAAAAACTCTCATCCCAACATATCCCATAACTCCAATTACAAAACCAAAAATAACAACAATTCCTCCCATCTCAGCAACTTGTCTTTCGCTCGCCTTATGGATATCTCTGCCACTCAAATCGCCTCTTTTTGCAATCTTAATCCAAGTCGGAGTTAGCATCCAAGTAATTGTAAAAACTAAAGCAAACAAAGGTACAAACTGATTAAATAAAATATTTTGCATAACTAAAGAAATTTTGACAAATTTATTTTATATAACTTTTGCATCTATTGTCTAAATTAAGACCAAATCACAACCAAACAGAGACACAAACTCCAGATATTTTCTCTCAACTTAATAATTACCCGATAGCTTTATAATATAATGTATTTTTTTCTAAGATATGTCAGTTTGTGAGATGTGTGGAAAAAGCGGATACATGGTATCGGCTAACGTAGAAGGCGTTGATTTAAAAGTTTGTAAAGAATGCACTAAATACGGTACAGTTAAAAAATTCTCACAAAGACCTGGATATTCTAAACCTGGCTTTTCAAAAAACAAAGATTACAAACCAAGATTTGAAGGTCCAGCCTTAAAAATAGTTTCTAATTATTCAGACCTTCTAAAAAAAGCAAGAGCAGATAAAGACATGAGTCAAGAAGAATTTGCAACATTCTTACAAGTAAAGGAAAGTCAAATAGCAAAATGGGAAACTGCATCCCTAAGACCAAGAATTGGTGAAGCAAAAAAAATAGGCAGAACTCTAAATATTAGATTAGTTGAAAAAGATATCAAAAAAGAAACTAAAACAGAACATAAAAGACCAAAAAACGACGAATTAACTCTTGGCGATTTTATCAAAGTAAAAAAACGAAAATGATTTCTCCTTCTATTGATGAAATTGAACTATTAAAATTAACTTGGCCAACAAGAACATTTCAATCTAAATCTGGCGGAACTCTTCAAGTTTTAAATGCAATTCCAATTACTCTAGTTCAAAGATTACTTCAATACGATCAAAAAGAATTAGAAAATATTCCTGACATAAGGGGATTTAGATCATATCAAGTATCTAATATCCCTCAAGGCACAGTAGGTGGATTAGAATTCCATAAAGTTAGAAAAGAAATAATTTATTGTACAAGAGGAAATTTAAATTTCATCCTAGAAGATATAACTGGTAAAATTCAAGAGGTTAATTTAGAAGAAGGAAACGCAGTTTACTTTCCATCATATATCATGCATACCTATACTGCAAAAGAAGACAAATCCTCTTTATTAGTTATTGCAAACACCTTATTTGACCCTAATGACAAATCAACTCATGATACTTACTCCATGGATGCCTTTAGAGCACTTCAAGAAAAACAGATATAATTATTCAAATAAATTTATAAAAAACCTTTCTTTTAAAACATAAAATGAAAACAACAATTATAACTATATTATTACTTTTTGTATTTCTAGTAGGTTGTACAAACACTCAAACCCTAGATTCAATTGAAGACGCTAAAGAAGAAATTGTAAAAGCTCAAGAAAAGATTCAAGAATCAGAGCAAGATGGCAAAGAAGTAGATTTAGCAAAAGAAAGATTAGAAAGAGCAAAAACAAAGCTTAAAGAATCTAATCAGCAACTAGAATTGGGCAATACTCAAAAAGCAGACTCACTAGCAGAACAATCTAAAGATTTAGCTGCAGAATCTAGAATGAAATACATTGGCAAAACTCAAGAAGACTTTGAGTAAATTTTTTTCTTTTTTTTCATTTTTTCAAATCAACAAAATAATCCAATACGTAACCAATCCCAATACAATCCCACCAATCACATCAACAAAATCATGCTTCTTCAAATACACTCTAGAATACACTACTGCTAAACTCATAACTATAACAAACAATGACAACAAATACGAACTCAAATATGAATAAAACACTAAACCCAAAAACACAGCTCTTGCACTATGAAGCGAAGGAAACGACGACGCAACTATTTTACTAATATATCCTTTGTGTTTCTCCTTATTTGGCCTATTCTTAAAATAAAACGTACGAATTAAAATAACAACCAAAAATGAAAACACCCCCCCTATTAAAATATCAATAAATAAACTAATATTAAAAGAAACCAAACACGAGAACAAAATCAACCCATAAAACACTCCGCCACCTAAAGAAGTCAAATCTCGAAATACATCATCAAGTAATTTTTTAATAAGTCCCATTCTAATAAATAAGCAAAGCAGTTACAATTAACCACAAGGCCATACCAATTAGCATATTCTTATCTTTTATAATCTTTTCCGCCGATCTACCAATTTCAGAACCACTAGTAATCAAATAATAAAATCTAAAAATCACAAAAATAGCAAAAGGTAAAGTCAAAATTAAATTATTATACTCAGACAAAAAACTATACATAGCATAAGAAATAACCAGTAAGGTAGTTGATAAAGTCATCAATGAATAAGTAAACTCCTTGCTATAGCCTTTCAAAACACCTCTAGTAAGTTCAGCCTTAGATCCAAGCAACATCAAATCACTATGCCTCTTTCCAACTGCTAAAAATAAAGCCAAAAAGAAAGGACAAAGAATTAACCAAACTGACACCACAACGCCAATAGCAAAAGCTCCTGCAACAGCCCTAATAACAAAAAGAGTAGATATGGTAAGCACATCAGCAAACAAAATTTTCTTCAAAAACAAAGTATAAACTAAAGTCAATCCAAATAAACCCAATGCCAAATAAAACACATTTAAACCAACATTAAACGAAATAATCAAACCACCAATAAATAAACCCAAACTAACCAATAGAGCCAAACCAACCCCTATCCTGCCAGAAGCAATCAGACGACGCTTTTTCTCGAGATGCTCTCTATCCTTCTTCCTATCCATTACATCATTAATTATATACCCAGAAGACGAAACAAAACAAAAAGCAATAAAAGTCAAACCAGACAATTTCAACATAGACACATTAAAAATATTAGCAGAAAAAAACAAAGCCAAAAACACAACCAAATTCTTATACCATTGCTTAATTCTTAATAATTCCAAAATCATTCTTCAACACCCACAAACACTAAATAAGTGCAAGCCCTATCTTGAAATTGAAACTTCTTCTCCATAACTAAACTAAAATCTTCTGACGCTCTAAGAATCAATTGATTAACCTCACTAGCACAACTCTCATCTCCTGCCTCGCAAGCCAAATCACAATCATTAATAAAAACCATATCTGAATCCAAATAATTATCTTCGTACTTTTTCAAAGCAAAAATAGCTCCATCAAGTGAAACAATCTTATTATTAGTAAAAGAAACAAAAGAAGGATCTGAAGTTATAATCATCCTCTCAACGTTATACTCCTCCAAAACACTCGAAACCTCATCCCTAACATCAGGATACCTCTCAATATATAATTTTGAAGGCATCACAATAATAATTAAAATAATGCAAACAACAATAAAAGATCGAGGCCTAATTTTGGGAGCAAGAGAACTTTTAAGATGATTATAAATTCTAACAATAGCAAAACCAACAAACAATGATAACATGGGCAAAACAGTAACTAAATATCGAATCTCTTTTCTAGGAACACTATGAAAATACAAAAAAGTTAAGACAAACACTAAAACCAAAACAAGCTCCTTATACCTAAAATATCTCTTTCCAGAAATAAAATAATACAAATAACCAAAAAAGAAAAGAAAAATCGGAAATGAAATAAACAAATTAAACGTATAGTAAAATAACCCTGAACCATAAAGCCAAGTAGCAGTAGTTACTATCCAACTTCCAGCAGTAAAAGGAATCAAAATATTTTGATACAAAATATAATTTAAAACTAAAAAAGGAATTACAAAAACACTAAACCCCAAACCAAAAACAATTACTTCTTTCAAACGAACTAACCAACTCTTTTTCATAAACACCAAAACTAAAAAACAACTACCAAAAAATATCCCTTGAGGAAACTTAGTCATAAAAGACAAACCTAAAACAACACCGCTAAAAAACAACCTCAAATAACTCTTACTATCCAAATAATCAAAAAACAACAACATACCTAAAAGGCCAAAAACCATAGCTAAAGGCTCAGTTAAAATCAACCCAGTAAACATAATAAATAATGGATTAATTGCAAAAATACTAGCTCCAACTAAAGCAACTTTCTCACTAAACACTCTCCTTCCAACTAAGTAAGTCAAATAAACAACAACTACTGATAAAACCAAATCAAGTAACTTACCAACGAAAAATACATCAAAACCAGCTTTCCAAAAAGCTCCCAAAATAATTGGATGAACTAGTGGTCTAAAACTCTCCCAAATTCCTTGGGCGCCAAAAGTATAAATATACTTAGAAATTCCAATATAAACATGTGAATCCCACCAAAGCGGATAATCAACTAATAAAAAAAGCACCCGAATAAAAAAAGAAATAAACAAAATCCAAAGTAACTTGCTTTTATACCAAACCTTCATGATTGACACTCCGTAGCATCCTCTAGTGAATCACAAATAATTCCCTCAAGTACCTCACGACTAACAACTCCTTCATATCTCTTATCATTAATTACAAGCGTCGGATACTTAGTTACTTTGAACTGCTCCATTGCAATTTGTACCATTGGTTCACTATTTCTAAAATCTAAATTAATTGGAAATATCAAAACCTTTTCACCAAATTTTTCCTTGAAATAAGTTAGAATCGTACCCTGATTAGGACATGACGGACAATCTTTAGCATAGAAATACAAGATGGGAACAATATCAAAATCACATCGGCTCATACTATCTTGAGCTAAAATCCAATATCTTAAATTATCTAATAAATACCTTCTCATAACTAAATCCTTTCTCTTAGATTTGGTATCCAACTCTTCTTCATATGCAATTACTTCACTAAGTGAATCAGACAAATCAGTTACAGCGCTCTTAAGGGCAGTTTCAACTACTGGACAATTATCACCAGCACTAAAGGAGTTTAAATACAAATGCTGCATTTGTAAACTCAAATAATTTACCTCCTGCTCCATATTAACTTCTTCAATTAAACTATACCTTTGATTATCAATAATCATCCCCAGGGTAATCCCTAATGAAAATATTAAAAACGTAATAATTCCTGCAATAATATATTTGTCCTTACTAATTTTTCTAAACGATTTATCCATTTTCTTAATCTCAACTCACCTAATTTAAAACATCCATTCTCTTCAAAATTCCTCATCTCCATTTAATCTTCTTACCTTGTGCATATTCCATAAACGATAACAATAGTATTATCCCTTTTAATAAATAATAAAATGCAAAATAAGGAATTAAGACTAATAAACCAAAAGTCATCATTTTCTCATTTGCATTTTTATGAGCAACATAAAAGAAATAAAATCCCAGTAAAAATAACACTAATACCAAAATTCCAATTTTAATATCAGCAACTAAAATATCAAAATAATCAAACTTAAATTTAAAATTCATTATATAAGTCCAGATGTCAAAATTAACTAAAAACAAATTCTTCAATCTTTTTAACATTGGAATAATTACTAAATAAATTGCAATTAAAATTCCAGTTGTAGCCAAAACATACCCTGCAACATTTTTAACCATTTGAATAAGACCAAAATCTCCATAATCCTTATTTGCAATCAAATTTTTATATTTTCTAACACAATCAATTGATCCTAAATACCACCTTCTTCTTTGCCTATAAAAAGGAATAATCTTTCTAGGAGCATTAGTATAAACATATCCATCAAAACATTGCTTTATTTTATAATGGTTAAGTTGCATCCTATAAGCAATCTCCTGGTCCTCAGTAATACTAACCTCATCAAACCCACCAACATCACGAATTATTTGAGTCACATACAAAGAAAAAGGTCCAGGTGCAACATAAATAGAATCCAGGTGTGAAGATAGCCTTGCAATTAAAATAATCACAATATACTCAATCCACTGTACCTTTTGCATCAAATTTTTAGGTTTATCAACTTTCATGGCAGGAGTAATAATCGCAAGTTTAGGATCGTTCTCCTTATAATACATATTAAGCATCTTTCTAAGGGTTAACTTATGAACAAACGAATCAGCATCAAGGCAAGTAAAAAATTCCCCTTTAGCAACTCCAATGGCTTTATTCATTGAAGCTCCTTTTCCCATATTTTCGTGACTCATCAACTCGAAATTATTTTTATCTTTAATATATTCTAAAACAATTTCTGGAGTTTTATCACTAGACCCATCATTAATTATGATCACTTCAAATTTATCCTTAGGATAATCAACATTATTAATTGAAATTAAAGTTTTTTTAATCGTTTTCTCTTCATTAAAAGCAGGAACAATAATAGAAACAAATGGGAACTTATCTAAATGCACATCAGATACCTTCTCAAAAATTTGCCTCTTATCAAAAAAAACCAATAAAAGAAAGATTGAAAAATATAAAGAACTAACGTATGCAATCCACAATACTATATTTACAAAAGAGTTCATTTCCTACCTCAAAACCTATTGTTAAACTTAAATCAAGCTTAATCAAACTCCCACACCTCAGAATTCTTGGAAGAATAAATCATTTTAAACCTTTCGTTTTTTAATAAAAATCTAAGACCCTCGCCTTCCCTCAATTCGTCTTTATTTGGTAAATATATTATATCAATCCCTTTCTGCTCAAGCACAGGAAATAGATCAATTATGTATTGTGAATCATATATCTTGGAATATGTTTGTCTATCTTCAATAACAATAACCTCGTTATTAATATGGTATTTAGCTATATCAACAAAATCGCTTTGAGTAAATACTTTGTTTTCATTCTTCAAATTATTTCCCATCCAAGTTAAAGTTTTAACATTATCGCTTGTTGGAATAGCTTCATGACTCTCAACATAAGTAGTACTGGAAAACACAATGCCTAAAACAATCAACCAAACAGTTACTTTAGAAAGGCTTTCAAGAGACCACTTTCTATTAATTAAAACACAAATTGCATGAGTAGCTAGGAAAATTAAAACAAATGAAAAATATAACAAATAATTAACATTAAGATAATAGCCAATAAACAGGTAAGGAATAAATAAATACAACCATAACAACTTTTTTTTCTTATACAAAGAAAAAAATCCAACAACACTAAGGATTAGCAAAAAGAAACTAACTCCACTTATAGCTCCTAAGTCAGAAATTAAATTAGTAACAATACTTTGGTTTTCAACTAAATTTAAAATAAATTTTTGATGATTAAATAAAACTTGCAAAATACTAATTACAAATAAAATAACAAAATACATCATTAAAAACATCTTTTCATACTTTTTCCTCTTAATTAAAAAATAAACACCAACAAAAATCAAAACAATAATTGAGCTAAAAAAATCAAAATAAGTAGCAATGGCTAATGGTAAAATAGAAAAATAATTGATGATTTTATTTTTATAATTAAGCATTAAAAATCCTAAAATAATTAACATCGCTAAATAAATCACAATTGATAAAGAAGTTAAAGCATATATTGTAGCCGGAGTTGTAATAATTAATCCAATAAAAACAAACCTAAAAAATTTATCTTTAGAAGTAACACTCACAAAATAATACAAAACAACTAAAAACATTATTCCTATTAGTATTGGAAACAAATAAAAATAATCTCCTAATAATTTGTCAAATATAAAAATAGGCAAATAATGTAAATTTGAAAAACTAATTTCTTGTGAACTAATCACATGTGAATAACTCGCAGAATTAAGAAGCTTCTTATCCTCAAAAACATCATTTTGTACTAAAAAAGAACCAATAACTAACATAAACAATATCGCCAAATAAATTTTATCAAATCTAGCAAAATGTTCAATTAATATTTTTTTAGTAATTTCCATTTTTAATCATTCATTCATTCATTCATTTTCAAATATCTTTTATCTATTAAATCAATTACACTAACAATTAATCATTAGTTTTCAATTCACACTTAATTTTATAGATTGTAGCTTGATTATTATAAACCTGCTCAAAACAATTAGCACCCAAATAATCGATAGCAGTAATATTATAATCTTCTTTCGAATTATCACTTAAAATAATATAATTTTGATCATATTTATCAAATATTTTAAGAGCCTGTGTTTCAAATGAACTAGTATAAACATCATTCAATTCATTAAATCTTACTTCAATATCTTCAATAAGAGAAAACTCATCATCCATGAAATTTCTTCTATTAGAATAATACGTAACTAAATGCCCTTCACGAAGTGTAGACGTAATTCCACTTTGTTTAGGTGTATTTTGTTCAATCCACAAAAATGGTTCAATATCAATATCGCTGGGGGTATCTTGATTCAAAGCGTAACTAATACTAGGAATAACAGCACTAGGAATAATAAGAATAATAGTTAAAATAATTAAATAATTTTGACATTTTGAAAACTTAGTTTTCTTAAGATATAATAAAATCTGTTTGAAAAACACACTAAATAAAATAGCAAGCATCACTCCAAAAAAAGCCAAAGAGAAAGTAAATTCAATAACTCTAAGCCAAACTAAAATCGTAGTAGAAACACTAAGGCTAATGATCAGTAAAGTATTTCTATATTTAGACTTAAATAAAGATTGATAAACAACATAAATCCCAGTTACAAAAGGAATAATGCCGACTAAAACCAAAGCCTCAAGGATAGTTAGTCTTGGTAAATAATTTAAAATAATTTCAGTTGGAATATTTTGCCAAATAAAATCAAATCCTTCATTAATTAAAACTTCCTTAAAGAAAATGAATTGCATCCAAGTATAAAAAAATACACTAAACAAAATAAGTTCCATCTCAGAACGATTAATCTTTTTGTACTCAATAAAAGATAAGACAATATAAATTAAAAAACCTAAAATAAGTAAAATAGTAGCACTACTAGTAATAGACAACAATAAAAAAGAAGCCACATAAACATACATATACTGCTTCTTATCAATATTCATAAAAGAATAAATGCTCAAAAATATCAAAGGCAAAAATAAAGATTCAATTCCAAATTTATTTGTTTGAAATAAAATCGGCAAAATTCCAACAATCAAAGAACTAACAAGTGAAGCCTTCTCATTTTTTGTAATCTTAAAACTAATAAAATAAGCCAAAACAACAAGTAAACTGATAAGTATGTTAGGAATCAACTTAGCAACTACTAATACCGGCAAAAACAGCGCAAAAAACGCCATAAAATAATCAAAAAACGGCAAAAACCGAATATCTCTTCCAGAATAAGACAAATCATCATCAAACAAAGGAAGCCCATCATCTTTAATACTCTCAACCTGCCTCACATTATAATACGAATCATAAGTCAAATTATCTACGCTAAACGCTAAAAGCAACCTCAAACCAAGGGTAAATACAAAAATAGCAAGTAACCATTTATTCCGATTCTCCATAATACAACCTAAAAAAGAATCATGTTTTATAAATTTAGTCCAATAATTGCTACAACAAATCACCAATATCTTTAAAACAACTCAATCCAAAACAACCACATGCAAAAAATATCCTCAGGATCTCAAATCCTAGACCAGTTCTTAGCAGGAGGCCTAGATCAAGACATCATCACAACAATCTACGGTCCTTCAGGAAGTGGCAAAACAAACCTATGCATCCTAAGTGCAGTTCAAGTAGCCAAAAGAAACAAAAAAGTAATCTTCATCGATACCGAAGGAGGAATTTGCGTAGAGAGAATTTTACAAATAGGAAAAGACCAAAGTATCCTAAACAACTTCATCTTCTTGCGCCCAGTAAATTTTCAAGAACAAAAAGAAACCTTTGACAAACTAAAAGACTTCATTTCAGACACCATCGGCATGATTGTGGTTGATTCAATCTCTATGCTCTATAGGTTAGAACTCTCTAAATCACAAGGAGTCTTTGAAACAAATTCAGCCTTAGGAAAAATGATGGGTCAACTAGTTGAAATAGCCAGAAAGAAACAAATCCCTGTAATTATAACAAATCAGGTTTACTCCGATTTTGACAAACGAGACCAAGTGAAAATGGTTGGCGGCGATTTACTAAAATACTCTTCAAAATGCCTCCTTGAATTAAGAAAAGACGAAGATATCAGATCAATAATTCTAAAAAAACACAGACATTTACCAGAAGGCAATAAAATCCATTTCAAAATAGTTGAAACTGGAATTGAATCTATAAATAATTTTGAAGAGTAAATAACTATTTCAAAATATATAATCTGTTACCAACTTACATAAAAAATATATAATCGATCTTAATATTTACTTTCAATTTAACTAAAATCATCAGCTTTTAACAATTCACTAGAATAACATATTTAAATCATAAAAACATAAAATAAACAAAAATGGTAAAATGCCCAAAAGCTAATCTTGCAAATTTTCCAACAAGAGAAATAGTTCGCCCCATTGTTTACGATCCAATTCCTCAAGAACCACTATATCTTATTCTTAAAGCAAAAAAAGGTTACTGGCAAAATCCTCAAGGAGGAATAGATAAAAACGAATCGCCCCTAGAAGCAGCCATTCGAGAATTAGAAGAAGAAACAGGAATTCAAGCATCACAAAAAGACATTCACCCAGAAACAGAATTTAAGGTCGAATACACCACAGTTAGCAAAGGAAACTGTGAACATCGAATTCTAAAATCCTATGCTCTAAAAGCAGATTCCACAAAACCAGTAATACTTTGCCCTCAAGAAGGACATACAGATTATATGTGGGCAACAAAAGATGAAGCCCTAAATCTTTTAACAAGATACCCAGAGCAAATAAAAGTATTTCAAGAAGTACTTAACAAACTAAATCTCAATCCCTAAATTTACAATTTCAACCCAAAACCTTTATAAATCACCTTAAAATCAAACTAAATACAGCCAACATTCATCAAAGAGTAGATGGATATCACTGAGTGAGGCAAAAAAAAGCTCAGAAGAAGTAAAATCATACTTTTTCTAAGAAAAATCAAGGAGACAAAAAATGACACAAGAAGAAGAAAACTTACTAATCGATACAAATGATTATTTAAAATCAGGTATCCACATTGGAACAAAGTTTAAAACAAAATACATGGCTAACTTTATTTATAAAACAAGGCCAGACGGATTAAGTGTATTAAACTTAAAATTAATTGACGAAAGAATTAGAACAGCAATCAATTTCTTATCAAGATACGCACCAGAAGAAATTTTAATTGTATCAAGAAGAGAAAACGGTTGGAAAGCTCTAAAACAATTAAAAAAATTAACTGGTATTAACGTAATTACAGGAAGGTACCCACCTGGAATTTTAACAAACACAAACTTAGAAACATACACAGAACCAAAAGTAATCTTTGTATGTGATCCATGGCCAGACAAAAACGCAGTTGAAGATGCAGCAAAAATGGGAATTCCAGTAATCGGACTTTGTGACACAAATAACCAATCAAACAATTTAGATTTAGTTGTACCTTGTAACAACAAAGGTAAAAAATCAATTGGTGTAGTATTCTACTTAGTAGCTAGAGAATACATGAGAAACAAAGCAATGTTAAGATCAGACGAAGAAATGAGTCTAGGTATTGACGACTTCACCGAAGAATAATTTTTTTCTTATTTTTAATTTTTTTAACTTTTATTTCCTTAATTTCTTTTAATCTTGCATAATTTCAATCCTCAAGTTTATTTTCTAAAGAATCATTAGAAACATTTTTCTCAACAACAACTTCTTCGCCTTCTTCACTTGAAGAGTAATTATAAACAACTGCCATAGCGCCAATCGAAGCTACAATTGAAGCAAGACATAAACCTTTTTTAACCTTAGAAGATAATTCTTTGATTCTTTTTGGATATGAACTTCTATCGCATTCTTTAATCCCTAAAAGATCTCTTGTAACATCAATTCCATAACCTGCAACAGGACCCATTACTGTTCCAAGAACCATTCCAGTAGCTGTTCCAATCACTAATTTTTTAACATCACTCTCACCCGCAATAGTATACAAACTTAAAGCCAAAGGTAGATTGATAGAAGCCATAAATAAAGAATCATGAATCTGTTGAGTTTTCTCTTTAGTTTCTTTTGTAATTTTAAATTTTTTTTTAGAATAATCTCTTAGCTTAGAAATAACAAAACCTAAACCTGCATAAGTTAATCCTGAAATATATAACCTTGAATTAATTGAAACCTCATTTGACATTTTTGCAACAAAAGTTTCAAAAAAACAATATGCTGGGTGAGTAGAGAATAAAAGTCCCGTAGAGTCAGCTAAATGTCCTTTAAATCCTTCTTTTATCTTATCTTTTACCTTAGTTAAATAATCCATAGATAAAAAATATTGTTTCCTTTTATAAATTTTTTCAATTTAACTACTTGGAAGTTGTCCACAACCTCCGCTCATTATAAACCACCAATTCATAACCTTTAAAACCCCTCAAATCCAAAAAATAACCACAATGTGTGGCATAGCAGGATATATCGGAAACAAAAAAGCATCAACAATCCTAACAAATTCTATTAGAAAACTTGAATACAGAGGTTACGATTCAGTAGGAATTGCAACTATTAACAACAATCAAATAACAATCAAAAAAGCCAAAGGTAGAGTAGACCAAGTAGCAAAAGAACAAGATTTCCAATCAGCAAATGGAAATATGGGGATAGCTCACTCAAGATGGGCAACACACGGAAAACCAACAGACTATAACTCTCATCCCTTCACTGATCATACAAATAGATTTGTTTTAGTTCATAATGGCATTATTGAAAACTATTTAGAATTAAAAGAAGAATTACGAAAACAAAACATTCCCTTCACATCAGACACAGACTCAGAAGTAATCGTTCAACTAATATCAAACAAATTTAATGGAGACTTACTAAGTACCGTAAAACAAGTTGTACAAAAATTAACTGGCGCCTACGCAATTTGTGTAATGGACAAACAAAAAGAAGAAATCATAGTTGCAAGAAACGGCTCACCATTAATTATCGGAGTAGGACAAGATGAAAATTTCATTGCTTCAGATGCCAGCGCAATTATCGAACATACCAAAAAGGTGATTTATTTAGAAGACTTTCAAATAGCCAGAGTCACAAAAAAAACAACCAAAATTTTCAACTACAACTTGGATCCAATTCAATCAACAATTCACACCATCGAATGGGACTTAGAACAAGCCCAAAAACAAGGTTACGACCATTTCATGTTAAAAGAAATTTACGAGCAACCAAAAGTAATCGCTGATTCTCTATCAATTAACACATCAATCAAAAACGATTTTCAAAGAGTAATCTTCGTAGGATGCGGAACAGCAAGTTACGCAGGATTCATAGGAACATACCTCTTTGAAAAACACCTCCAAATTCCAGCACGTTGTGAAATAGCCTCAGAATTTAGATATAAAAATCCAGTAATAAAAACAACTGACCTAATTATCGCCATCTCTCAAAGTGGAGAAACAGCAGACACCTTAGCTGCCATAAGACTTGCCAAAAGTAAAGGTGCTAAAACCTTAGGTATCATTAATGTAGTAGGCTCAACCATCGCAAGAGAAGTTGACCAAGTAATCTATTCCAGAGCAGGTCCAGAAATAGGCGTCGCCTCAACTAAAGCTTTCATCTCACAACTAATGGTAATTTACAATATCCTAAACGAATTAAACAAGGAAAACCAGATAGACTTAACAAACATTTCAAAAATAGTAACTCAATGCTTAAACCTCAATGATGCAATCAAAAATCTTGCCAAAAAATATTTCCTTTCAACTAATTTCATGTACATAGGAAGAGATTTAAATTTCCCTCTAGCTCTTGAAGGAGCTCTTAAACTAAAAGAAATCTCCTACATTCATGCAGAGGGCTACCCGGCAGGAGAATTAAAACACGGACCCTTAGCTTTAATCTGTGAAGAAACACCCACTCTTGCCATTGCAACAAACGATCCCTCTTATGAAAAAACATTTAGTAACATTCAAGAAATCAAAGCCAGAGGCGGCAAAGTAATTAGTATCGCCACAATCGGAGACACTAAAATAGATAAAATCAGTGATGATGTTCTATATCTACCAAAAATAAACTCTTTACTAAATCCAATCCTAACATCAATCCCTTTGCAACTCTTCGCTTACCACATCGCAAATTTAAGAGAATGCGACATCGACAAACCACGTAACCTTGCGAAATCCGTAACGGTAGAGTAGGGGGAGAAAGGTAACGAACAAGCAAAGCGAAGTGACTTTACTTAGCAAAGTCCGTAACGGTAGAATAGGACAACAATAAATAAAATGAAAAAAGTAGTAGTAATTGGTGGCGGAACAGGCAACTTTGTAGTTCTAAGTGGCTTAAAAAAATACCCTTTAGATATTAGTGCAATTGTTTCCATGGCCGATGATGGTGGATCCACAGGAAGACTTAGAGATGAGCTAGGTGTCCTTCCTCCAGGAGATGTAAGGCAGTGCTTGGTAGCTCTCTCAGATTCCTCAAGATTAATGCGAGATCTAATGAACTATCGTTTTTCAAATGGTGCTCTAGAAGGTCATAGTTTTGGAAACATCTTTTTATCAACCTTAGAAAAAGTAACTGGAAGTTTTGAAAAAGCAGTTGAAGAAGTAGGAAAAATTTTAGCAATCAAAGGAAAGGTAATCCCAGCAACAACCAACCAAGTAAGATTAAAAATGGTTCTCTCCAATGGCACTCAATTAAATGGGGAAGACGAAGTATACAAATCAGAAAACTTAGACCAAGGTTGTCAAACAATGTACTTGGAGCCAGAACCAAGGGTGGACACTCATGCCATTTCAGAAATCATGACTGCCGATTGTGTTATAATTGCGCCAGGAGGACTCTACAATTCTCTAATCCCAGTTTTTCTAGTTCAAGAAATATCAAGAGCCCTTGAGCAAACCAAAGCCAAAAAAATAATTGTTTCCAACTTAATGAATCGAAAGGGTCAAACTTCTGGATTTAAACTCTCAAAATTCATCAAAGAAATGTCAAGGTTTATTGGTAAAGACATTTTTGATTATATTCTAGTAAATAACACTAAACCTTCGCCAGAAATGTTAAAAAAGTACGAACATGAATCTGAATTTGTAATTAACGATATGCAAAACGATTCAAGAGTAATTGAAGCAGACTTAATTAGCTCCTCCATATCGCAATATTCAAAAAGCGATGCTCTTAACTCTTTAAGAGCTTTAATAAGACATGACTCCAACAAACTTGCAAAAGTTCTAACAAAAATAATCAATCAATTATAAAATGCTAATCATCTTCGACCTAGACGACACTCTTCTTGAAACAAGCGATATTCTAATCCCAAATAACTTAAGCTACGCTTTAAAACAAATGCAAAAAGCAGGCTTAGTTACAAACAATCAAGATTTCAATCAATTATACTCTCAACTTTTACAAATAAATAAAACAACAAAAAACGGCAAACAAACTCTCACTACCTTTCTTCAATCAATAAACAACAAAAATAAAGACCTCACAAACATCGGAATCGATGCTTACTACAAAAATCCTAATTGTCAAATAAAAATCAATCAAGATACTCTAAATATATTAAAAGAATTAAAAAACGACCACAACCTAGCCATAGTTTCTCATGGAGACCAAGAAATCCAAACAAAAAAAATAGATCAAAACAACTTAAAACCTCTTTTCAAGCAAATCATTATTACAACTACTTATGACAAATTTCAACAATATAAATATTTAATCAATTTACAAGAATACCAAAACCAAACAGTAATGGTAGTTGGTGATAAATTTGAAACAGACCTTCTTCCAGCTCAAAAAATGAACTTAATTACTGTACAAATCCAAAAAGGCAGAGGAATTAAAGATTTTATAGGTAAATCTCAATCGGATTATTGCATTAAACATATAAATGAACTTCTTTCCATAATCGAAGAATGCAAGCAGTAATCATGGCAGCAGGAAAGGGAACTAGAATTTTCCCTTTATCCTTAATTACACCAAAACCTCTAATTAAAGTTGCCAATAAAACAATTTTAGAACACAATTTAGATAATTTAATCGGAATAGTAAATGAAGTAATTATAATTGTAAATTACAAAAAAGAGCAAATCATAGACTTCTTTGGTAATTATTACAAGGGTATGAGCATAAAATACGCAATTCAAAAGGAAACAAAAGGAACAGCTAACGCTCTTCAAGCTGCAAAAGACTTCATAAAAGGTGATTTTTTAGTTGTTAGTGGAGACGATTTATATTCAAAAAAAGACATTGAGCAATTACCAAAATACAAAAATGCTTTATCTGTTCAATACAAACAAGACCCAAGTTCTTTTGGCGTAATTGAATTTGATAAAAATAATCAAAATCAAGTTTTAAACGTTGTAGAAAAACCAGAAGTTTTCATTTCCAATTATGTTAATATTGGCCTCTACAAATTAACCAAAGATATCTTTCCTCTTTTAGAAAACTTATCTCCTTCAAAAAGGGGAGAATACGAATTAACAGACGCTCTAAAAATCTTAGCCACAAGCGATCTATTAACAGCACATATTGTGGCTGGATATTGGATTCCTATCGGTTATCCCTGGCAAATTCTAGAAGCAACAAACTTCCTATTAGAAAACAAAAAAGAAAATTCTATTAAAGGAAAAATAACCAAAAGCGCTAAAATAATCGGAAACTTAAGTTTAGGACACAATAGCATAATTGACAACGATGTCATCTTGGATGGGAACATCTTAATTGGCAACAATTGTAAAATTCAAAAAAATGTTTTTATTAAAGGCAATTGCTCAATTGCTAATAACACAACCATCTCAAAAGGAACCATCATTACCAATTCTAGTATCGGAACAAATGTAATCATTGAAGAAAACTGTCACATCCACGACTCCGTAATTGGAGATAACACACACATTCTCCCAAACATCAAAACCCATAACACAAATGGTCAAGACACAATAAAAATCCACTCGAATGGAAAAATATTCGATTCCAAAAAAGCAAAATTAGGAGCTTTCATAAGCGCCAATAGCAAAGTAGACAAACATTTAGAAAGCGGCGAGTGTTACTGCAAACTAAAAACTCCTAACTAATAACTCTTAAACTAACAGCACCACCAAACAAAAACATTTAATAACAAAAACTTCTTTCCAAATCAAATGCAAGTCTTATACATCGGTTTTTTAGGAATGGCCATGATCTTAATCGCTTTCATCATGAACCAACTCCACAGATGGCACGATGACGATCTAATCTACGACTCCTTTAACGCAATAGGTGCTCTACTAATGGTCTATTACTCGTTTACAATAAGTAGTTACCCTTTTCTAATTCTAAACGCAGTCTGGGCAGCAGTATCTCTAAGAGATGTAGTATTAGATTTAAACCCCAAAAACAAAATTCACACACACAAAATTAAAAAATAATAACTTCAATTCTCACTTACTCTTCCACTCATAAATACCATTCCAATTCTTAGCTGGCGGATTTTTAAGATAATCTTTACATCTTTTAACAAATGCTTTAGCACTCTTATCCTCACGAACATTCAAACACTTTTCAAACTCAACAATTGCTTCCTTAAACTTCTTCTTTTTATAATAATGAAAACCTTTCTCGTACATTTTAATATATTTCAACTCTTCAAAACCAACTTTGCTTTTTCTACCAACTAATTCATAAATTGTAACTCCTTCCTTTTTACCTTTAACTTGCACAAAATCTATTTCTCGACATATGTAACTTCCCTTAACTTTAGAAAAAGTTTTTTCACCAATCAATATTTTAACGCCATATTGTTTAGTAAGTCCTTCAAGCCTTGCAGCCAAGTTAACAGTATCACCCATAGCAGTATAATCAAACCTTTTAGTACTGCCCATATTTCCAATAACACAATCGCCAGTATTAAGACCAATTCCAATATCAATATGTGGCAAACCTTCTTTTTCAAATTCAATTTGCATTCTCTTAAGCCTTTCCATCATTTTAAGTGAAGTATCACAAGCAAGATGTGCATGCCTTTTAGTCTCGATGGGAGCCCCCCAAAAAGCCATAATGGCATCTCCAATATACTTATCAATCACGCCTTTGTTATCTAAAATAATATCGCTCATGTGGGTTAAATAAATATTTAAAAAATGCACTAATTGTTCTGGACTAAGCTTCTCACTAATTGTCGTAAAGCCCCTTACATCAGAAAAGAAAATAGTGACATTCTTCCTAGCTCCACCCAACTTAAGCTTCTCTGGATGCTTCAATAATTCCTTAATCACATCAGGAGAAACATACTGCTTAAACGCTCCCATGGCTTTCTTCTTCTCTCTCCCCTCAAAAAAATAAAGATAACTAATGATTGCAACATAAGAAAATATTACTGCGAAAATAGGATAAATTAAATTTAAAACAAGTCCTTTCTCAAAAACAAAAATCGCTGCCATGACATAGCCAACAATCAATCCCAAAGAGATTAAATTTGTCCATCTAAGTCTTAAATAAATTGAACTAAACGCAATCAATAACGAAAATAATAACATCACTAAAATAACACTAATTGCACTCTGATCTTCCAAATAACTTTTAGTTAAAACGCTTTGAATAATATTAGCATGAATTTCAACTCCTGCCATAGCTTCACCTTGTGAAGTTGGAACAAAATAATTATCTTGTAAATCTCTAGCAATAGCTCCAACAAGAACAATTTTATTATAAAAATCAAAATCATGCTGCTCATCAATAACATCAACAAAAGAAACCATCTCAAAAGAACCTGGCCCTCCCACATAATTAACTCTTAAACTATTACTAGGAATGCTCACTCTTCCAAACGCCTTTTCAATAACTTTGAGAGCAAAACTCTTCTCTTGATCAATTACAAGGGGCGCAAATCTAGTAACTCCATCATTAGAAGAAAAAACATTAACAAATCCACTCTCTGCATTAATACTCTCAAGAGGTTTTTGTAGTGTTGCTTTAACGTCTCCTTCATCATCTCTAAAATCAATATACTTACTAGCTAAAATAATTTTGCCATTATCTTTAATTACATCTCTTAACTCATTATCTACGTCAACATTTTCACTCTCAATAAGGGCAATATCAATACCTATTGCACTAGCGCCTTCAATATTTTTTATCAGTTTAGACAAATTACTTCTTGACCAAGGCCACCTTCCAACTTCACTCAGTGACTTTTCATCAATTCCCACAATCACAATATTATCAAGTACTCTAGCATCAGAATAAAGAGCATCAGTAACTTTAAAATTCCACTCCTCAAAAACATGGTTAGAATGCAAAGCAGAAAACAAAATAACAATTAAAATAGAAATAATAAAAACAGAAGGTACTCTTTTTTTCTCAAGTAATTTTATGAAAGGCATATTTATTTCTCTTCCACAACCTCACTATTTATTTCCATTTCTTTAATCATTCCTTTAATCTCGCCAATTTTAAGAGTGAAATTCTTAATCTTTCTAAGAGCATCTAAAGGAACTTTATCTTCAATTAAATCAAAGTTAACTTTTCCATCTTCAGCCATCTCAAAAAATTCCACTATGTCTGCATCAGTATAATGATATTGCTCCTTGACTTTCTCGTAAAAAAATTCATGTTTATAAATTTCTCTCCACCTAAGTTTATCGAGCATAACGATATCTCCTTTAAATTTGGCAACTAGCATCTCTCTCTCACTAGCATCCAATTTCTTGGGGTCAATTCCAACATTACTAATTTCAACTTTATCAAGCCGTGTTAAATCCTGCTCAATTCCACTTTCCAGAGATTTGGTATTAACTAAACCATCTCCTACAAATAAACTATCTGTTTCATCTTCAACTTCAACCATAAACGAAGTGCCTCTCACAGTAGCTAAACTAGTTGGGGTTTGAACACTATAAGTTCGAGTTCCAGTAATCCTAGCAATTCTATTCCAAGCCTCTCCTTCATTAAGTGTAGACTTAACTTCCTCAGGCATTAAAACATCAATAACTACTTCACTATTTGAACCTAGATTCATAACATCACTTTCATAAAATATAATCGTGGCTCCACTATTCTCTCCAGTTTTAACAACATCGCCAGCCGAAAGTTTCATTTCATTCTCACCAAATTCAAATCCATTGCCCTTATCAACCATAACATTTCCTTCATCAATATACAAAAAAGCAGCAGTCGTATCACTAGCAACCATCGAATATAACGAAGCACCAGCAAGTAGAATAATAACAAGTACAATTAAAGATGCATGTAAAATCCATCTAGTTTTCTTCTTAGCCTTATGAGCCTTAGTCTGTTTCTTTACCATATAACTACATATATTCTAAAGAACGTATATAAATATTACTCTACCCTGAAGGGGGATAATCTAGTTAATTCGAAAAAAAATAGGATAACTATTTAAAAAAATAACTTCATTAAATAAATAATGACAATGAACCCAGAAATCTACGAACCAGCAGAAGACTCTCACTTGATAGAAACACACATCTCAAGCTACCAGGCTCCAAGAGTTCTAGACATGGGAACTGGTTCAGGAATTCTAGCAATCAAAGCAGCTCAATCAAAAGCAACAAGAGAAGTAGTGGCAGCAGATTTAAACCAAAACGCAATTAATCAACTAAAACAAACAATCAAAGATAAACACCTATCCAAATTAAAACCAACTCACTCTAACCTTTTCCAAAACATCAACGGAGCATTCGATCTCATAACATTCAACGCTCCCTACTTGCCACAAGATAAAGGCATTGAAGATATTGCTCTTTATGGAGGTAAAAAAGGTTATGAAATAATAAAGAGTTTCCTCAAACAAGCATCCAATCACTTGTTGCCAAACGGTAAAATTCTTCTACTCTTCTCGACCTTAACCAACAAACCAAAGGTAGAAGAATTAATCAACACCTATCTCTTCGAATTCAAAAAAATAGACTCATTAAAAATTGCCTTTGAAGAACTCTTTGTCTACGAAATAAAAAAATCAAAAATTCTAAGAGAATTAGAAGCCAAAGGCATAAAACAAATCGAACATTTTACCAAAGGACAACGAGGACTAATCCTAATCGGAAACTACAACAAATCAGAAAACGTCAAATCCTTTTTCAAAAAACCTAATCAAATCAAAGTAGCAATCAAAATAAAAAATCCTAAAAGTAAAACTATTGGCAGAATAGAAAACGAAATAAATATCTTAAAAGTTACCAACAAATACAACATTGGCCCTAAACTACTAATGCACACAGCTGATTTTTTTGTAATGCAATTTTATGATGGTCCTTTCCTACTTGATTACATAAAACAAAACAAACAAAAATCTGACATCTCAAACAAAACCCAAGACCTCTTATTCAACCTCTTAAACCAATGTCATCAACTCGATACTCTAAAACTAAATAAGAATGAAATGCATCATCCATTTAAACACATCATCATTGATGAACAATCCAACAAAAATCATCCTAGGCCAATTCAAATAGATTTTGAGAGAACAAAAAAAACCCTAGCTCCTAAAAATATAACTCAATTTGTAGAATACATCTGCAGATTAAAGGAAGAATTAAATCAAATAAACATCCAAATCAACATAGAAAACCTAAGAAATCTGTCCAAACAATACAAATCAGACATGTCACTAAAAAACCTAAATTTAATTAAAGAACAAATAATTATCTCTTTCTAATACTTCAAGCACAAAATAAAACATTACGCCAAAAATAACTAAAAACAAAAAAATGCCTAAAATCTCTGTTTGTATGATCGTAAAAAACGAAAAACTTCATCTAGCCAACGCTCTAAACTCAATAAAAGAATTAGCCGATGAAATAATTGTTTTAGATACTGGTTCAACTGATAATTCCATTCAAATAGCAAAAGATAATGGTGCTCAGGTCTATAAAATGCAATGGCCGGATGATTTTTCCATAGCCAGAAACGAATCAATCAAACTTGCTATTGGAGATTGGATTCTAATTCTCGACGCTGACGAGACAATAAGTAAACAAGACACAAACAAATTAAAAGAAATAATTAACAAAACCAAACCCGGCCAAGAATACGAAAACGTGGATGGATTTGTACTAACTCAAAGAAACTACATCAAAAACAAACAAGACTTGGAACTTAAAACGGATTCTAATTTAACCATCAAAGAAGCAGGCCAATCAAATAAGGGATTTGTCGACCTAACTATGGCAAGCGACCCCTACGAAGAATCAAAGACTTCCTGCGGCTACTTACCAACTCCCATTATCAGATTATTTAGAAACAACAAAGGAATCAAATTCAAGGGCGCTGTTCACGAAGACGTATCACAATCAATAACTAAAAAAATTCATCCAATCAACATCTCAATTCATCACTTTGGAAAACTAGACATAAATACTTGGAAAAGCAAGTGGAAATTATATGAAAAATTAGCAATTAAAAAAGCAAACCAAGAAAAAGACTATTACTCTTATTTCGAACTAGGAAGACAATTTCTAGCATCAAAAAAACTAGAGCAAGCAAAAGAAGCCCTAGAAAAATGCGTAGAATTAAACAAAGACTTTTATCTTGGCTGGTTCAACCTAGGTTCCTTAAACCTAATGCAAGAAGACACACAAAATGCAATCAAACACTTGGAAATAACTCGATTAATCAATCCCAACTTTGTCGCTATTTACTCGAACCTTGGAGTTGCTTACGCTCAAAACAAACAACACAAAAAAGCTTTAGAAATTTTCACTCTAGGACTTAACTTAAATATTAATCAACCTTCGATCTTCAAAAACATGGCTCTTTGTTACAAAGATATGGGGGATGAACATCGATCAAACCTAGCTTATCAAAAATTTCTAAGCTTCCAAAACAAATAACTAATAATACTCTACTTTTCCATCCAAATAAATTCCTTGCTTTAATTCAACTGGTCTCCAACTATCTTTAACTAATTTAGCACCAAGCCAACAAGCCAACTCCTTAGGATTTCCAATAGTCGCACTCAAACCAACAATCTGCGGCTTAATTAATATCATCAGCATGGTAAGTATTATTTCAAGTGTTGGTCCACGTGAAGGATCATTAAGTAAATGAATCTCATCAATAATAACGCTCTTAACTCTATGAATCCAATCAACTTTATGTCTAAGCAAACTATCAAGCTTCTCACTTGTTAATATAAGTAAATCATAATCTGCCAAATGTCCAGACTTAGAATCCAAATCTCCAGTTGACATGGCCACTTTTCTACTTGTCCCTTCAAACAAATTCTTGTATTCGTTGAATTTTTCATAAGCAAGAGACTTCAACGGAACAATATAAATTGCTTTACATTCCTTGGATTTAATGGCTTGGCAAATTGCCATGGTTGCAACAAGAGTTTTCCCAGAAGCAGTAGGCGCACATACTAATAAAGAAACAAAAGATAACAAACCTGCTCCAACTGCCTTTTCCTGAATTGGTGTTAAAGATCCAAACTTACTATATTTATTAACAAAGTAATCTGGCAAATCTAATGAATTAACCTTAATCATCCAATCAAATTAAATACTTTAATATATTAATTTATCTAACATTAAAGAGGAATCAACAAAAAATAGAACTAAGTTCTACAACTGTGGCTGTTGTCATTATTTTATGACGACCTTCTGAAACTCCGAAAATCAAGGGGTTCAGGGCTTAATTTCCAAAAACAAACATTTAAACTCCTTGATTTTTCGAAAGACTTATAAATCGTTTTCTTGTTAGTATGCTTAAAGTTATACTTGTGGTTAAGCTTGCAACATTATTTATGCAGGTTAAGGGGGTCATCTCTGAAATCGAAAAAGTTCGTCAAATCGACGTTCTCTTCGAAATTTTTATGGGATGATCTAAAAACAAGAAACAGTAAATTCCAGCACGGAGGTGTGTTTTGAAAATGAAAGTAAGAAAAGTAATTAAAAGATTAGGCGCAGTTGCTACAGCAGGCGCAATGCTTGGAGCAACAGTTATGGGTGCTTTAGCAGCAGATTTAGGAAGTTATCCTAATATGTTCGTTACTGACGGAACATTCAACGGTTATTTTGTTGTAGGTGAAAGAGCAGCAGCAGTTGACAATTTAGCAATGACAGACATTGCTACAGGTATGAAATATACTAAATCTGGATCAGGTAGCGTAAGCGTATCTGGTGACGCATGGATGGTAGGAACTAGTGCAAAAAAACTAGAGATGGCTAACACAAACTCAACACCTGTTGGTGAACAGATTTATGATGTGGAAACATTCATTTCCGATTCAGAATTAGGTGCTTTAGCTGATGGTGAATTTTCAACAAGTGGAAGTTCATCAACATACACTCAGTACTTATACTTTGATATAAAAAATCAAGCAGATAACGAAATCGTTGTTTTCGCAGAAGATGATGAAGATGTTGTAGCAGATTTCTTATACTTCAAAAGTGGAGATAACATTGGTGAATATGTATTAGAATTCGCTTCAAGTCCAGAATCAACTATGCAAGATACTGCTGGTTCAGCTTCAACTTCTGGAACTGTTCTAGATGACTTCGAAAACACAAAATTAAATATGCTTGGTATGGAATTTGATATTGTTTTGGCAAGAAGGCCTCAATCAACTCCTGAAGATAGTATTAAACTAACTTTAATGGGTGGTTCAGCAAGTGGCTCTCTACTTGAAGGAGAATCAACTTCTTTAAGTGTTAAAGGCAAAACTTATGATGTAAGTTTAGTTTTCGTAGACACAACATATGCTAAATTCACTGTAAACGGTGAACAATCCGATAAGCTACAAAAAGGAGATACTTTCCAATTAGCTGATGGTACTGAAATTGGTGTTTCAGAAATTTTATACCAAAGTTATGCTGGTGGGGTACATTCTTCAGACTTTTTCATTGGAGCAAGTAAGGTTGAACTAAGAGATAATACTATTACAAATACTGCTTCAAGTTCGGCTCTTAAAGTTGGAACTGAAACAATCTCTGGTGCAGACGTTGTAATTGAAGGTACAGATGATAACACTACTTTCACTCTAACAAAACTTAGAATAAACATGACTGCTCAAGATGATTACTTTGTTCCTGCTGGAGGAAAGTTAAGTGAAGCTGTTGTTGCTCAAGGAGATGATAAGGAATTAGTTTTCACCAACAATTGGGATATTGAATACCATGGTCTAACTGAAGAGGCAACTCATGAAATTAGACTACATTCATCTACTGATAGAAAGTATAAATTACAGTTCTATGATGGTGATAATGACATGGTTGACATGCCTTTGTTCTATGCAACAAACAGCACAAATATTCAGTTCTCTGAAGATGCAACTGATAAGGAAGTTATTTTAAATGAGGGTTTAAACGCAACTAAAAACGATTATATCGTTTTAACACAAGGAACTCCATCTTCCGGTACTGCAAAAACATATGTTCTTCAGTACAAGGGCTCAGATAAGTCCACTGCAACAAGTCCTAAGATCAGATTTAAGAACTTAGGTAGTGGAGAAACAATTGAATACGCTGTTAACACTGGATCAGATAACACTGTTGCAACTGTTAAATTAGGTGGATTCTCTTGGGCAGTTCAAAACGAATCTTCAAAAGGAACAGCTGACTTTACAGTGAGAGTTGATCAAGATGGAGATGGAAGTGTAGAAGATGGTCAGGATATTGATATTGTAGATAGCTATGGTATGTTATTAGACATTACAAACATTTCAATTAGTTCAACAGGTCAATTAATTCAACCTGCTAAAACTAATGAGTCTAATTCCATTTTAACTTGGACAGTACCAAATAGCAATGACTACGACGATCAAAAACCTCCACAAATTGATTTGACTGTTGATGCTACAGCAACTAATGAAGTAACTTTTTCAACACTTCAATTATCAAATGCAGCCCATAATTTGATCACTCCTGAAGGTGAAGAAAATACTGCATATGGTTATACAACTGCTGGTGCAAAGCTAACTTACACAACTCCGAGTAGTTCACCTGCTGGTTTGACTATCGAATACCCAGAAAATCAAAGGTTACCTCAAGTATATGTTACTAGTGGAGCAACTGCAAGTGCAAGTACTGGTGGTACTTTAGCAGCTGTTGAAGTTGTAGACGCTACAAGATTAGATAGTGAAATTGCAAGTGTATCTTCAAACAACTTAGTTGTTGTTGGTGGTCCATGTGTAAACACTGTTGCGGCAGAACTTCTAGGAAACCCAAGCGACTGTGCTGAAGGATTTAGACCTGGTGTTGCAAGAGTTAAGCTATTTGAGAACGGCGACAACATGGCTATGTTAGTAGCAGGTTACTCCGGTCAAGACACTAGATTAGCTGGTCAAGTATTAGCTAGATCTGAGAGATGGGCACAATTATCTGGAGACGAAGTTGAGATTGAAGGAACAACTGCATCTGATGCAACAATCGCAGCTCCACAACCAGTAGTAGTTGTAGCAGAAGAACCTGCAGCAGCAGAAGCTGACGCAGAAGTAGCTGAATAGACCTAACGGTTTTTTCTTTTTTTTTCTTTTTTTTTAATAAAATAATTCTTCTCAAAAATTCCAAATGAAAAATATTATAAACTAATTTTTATTTCTAAATAAAATGGAAACTCTAATCCCTCAAGAAAAACCTCTTTACGTATTACAAAAATCAAAATCAAGATCCTTAATACCTAAAATCTTAAGTCTGATTTTATTAGGAGTTATATTTTATTTGGGAGTTTTATTAAACATAAGTCTTCTTAATTTGAAAGCTAGCCAAGAATCAACAGCTAACTTGATATCTTTAATTTTCATCTCCTTGGTTGTTATAATTGGAATCCTTTTAGGAATTATCAGATCAAATAAAAAATATTTTTTCTTTAAAAATAAATTAACTTTTATAAAAAAACAAATCTCTTACAATCAAATAAATAGCTTTCAAGTAAAAAGAAATTTGTTAGATAAATTTTTCAAATCATACACTTTAATTCTAACTACTGATTTTCAAATAAAACACATTCCCAATCAAGTTGATATTCAAAATTATTTGACAAAATTAATTAATTATTCAAAAAACAATCTTTCTTAAAAGTTATTTTTTCCACTCGTAGTTTTCATAGGAAACCCTAGAAAACATTGTTTTCTTATGTGTCCACTGGTGGCAACCTATTAAGCAACGTCTGAACGAAGGGACCCGAGGTGATTAACCTCAATCAAATCCAAAACACTTATAAGTTCTATTTTTTTAATATTCACTAATGCTAAACTATCATGAAATCATTCATATGCTTCATAATAATAAATTAAAGCAGATTTATCTCTCGTCAGCTGTAAGATCCTTCTCAACAGCAATTGTTGGTTTATTTGTTCCCCTATATCTTTACAACGATTTAGGATATACTTTTCAAGAAACCATTTTTTATTATATTGGATTTGCATTGTTCTTTGCAATTTTTACACCTTTAACTGCAAAATTTTGTTCAAAATATGGTGTTAAACATTCAATTATTTCAAGCGTTCCTTTTTATATAACTAGTTTAGTATTGTTATTTTTATTACCTTATTATGATATTCCCTTAATCCTCATTTCCTTAGTCGGTGGTATTAGTTTAGCTTTTTATTGGATGGGTATGAATTTATTGTTTTTTTTAAATAGTAACCATGACCACAGGGGAGCTGAAGTAGGTAAATCAATGGCATTTAAAATAATAGGGATAAGTGCAGGCCCTTTTGTGGGTGGTATTATAATCTCTTATTTTGGTTTTGCATATGCTTACATAGCTTCAGGTATCTTGTTTATTTTATCAAATTTAATTCTTTTTTTAAGTGAAGAAAATCATGTTAAATATCACTTCTCCTTTAAACAAGTGATAAATAAAAATCATTGGAAAGATTCTTTGTACTTCATTGGGAGAGGGTCAGAAGTAATGGCTAACGGTGTGATTTGGCCTTTATTTATATTTTTTATATTAGGCTCCTATCTTTCTTTGGGAATCGTAGGAACAATTCTTTCGGGTGTAAGTGCAATTCTTTTAATTATAGTTGGTAAAGTAAGTGATAAAAAGGATAAACGAAAAATGGTGAGAACTTCAAGTCTTTTTGAAGCATTAGCTTGGATATTTAGATCACTAGTACAAACAACAACTCATATCTATGTGGCAACAATTTTTGCATCAATTGTAAATGGAATTAGAAAATCTCCTTTGATGGCTTTAGAATATGACAAAGCAAAAGATGAAGCAGCTAGTTATTTCGTATCAAGAGAAATTTCAATGTGCATGGGAAGAATTTTAGTATTATTACTAGCTTTAATGATGAATATGAAATTAGGTTTAATTTTCCAAGGATTTGCAACCTTTTTAACATTTTTATTTTAAAGTTTAAATTAAACTTAAATATTTTCTCATTTTCCAAAACATTATTAAACTTAAAAATAATAATAAATATCCTTGAGGAAAATAGATGGTAGATAAAATTACTTTTGATGATGAAAATTATAGGGCTAAACTTTTAATTAGGCATGGATTCATCAAAGCAAAAGCAAAAGATAAATATAAATTCAATAAAAAATTAGAAGTATATGAACCAAAAGGAGATAAATATGATGACGACGACGCTGATCAAGAAATTCATGAAGTTCTAGATGATGTTCATCAACCAACTGGTTTTCCAAAATCAAGAAAGAACTATACTCTGATGTATCAAATAGCAGACATGAGTATAGAAGAAAATTATTATTGGACTTTAGATTTTTTAAGAGAAAAATTTCCTATTATAGATAAATTAGAAGATTCTTTTGCAGCCGCTGAAAACAGTGCTTTTTTTGGAGTATCTCAAGTAAGGTTAGGTGGACAACAAGACAAAATAGGACAATTTCTAGCAAACACAGGAAGAATGGTAAAAGAACTATTTCAAATGGTTCGTGAACTAAGAATTCTTGATGAAAGATTACATTATTATCGTGAAGTTAAAAAAGAGTTAGAGAAAGATTTAGATAAAAGAAAAAAAGGAAGCGAAATTACACTAAAAGGATACTTTGTAGACTTTGCCCAAGGCGGTGGAAAAAGTCCCGGCTCAGTATATGGCCTTGCTAGTAATTTAGAATATGTAACACTCCCTGATTTGTTTTTTGGAGCTCCTCCCTTTAAAAACTCAACAGAGATGGAAAAATACGTAAGTAAATTAAAAGCAGATTTCAACGAAAAGGTAATCTTAGTATTATTAAGACAATTAACTCAATATATGACTTGGAGACAAAAAACTCACCATGAACAAGAAAGCAGAAGAAATTTCTCCTTAAATTATCTAGCTCAGCATTATGAAATCATAAAAATGTATGTCGAATGGATGAAACCATACTTAAGAAATGTTGGAAAATTAAGTCTAAAAAAAAGAAGCATGGGGATGGCTGACATCATTGCAACCTTTGAGAGTAGTATGGTGGATATTGAATTTCTAGCAAGAAAAAAAGCAGGAGCAATAAAAGTAAAAGGAAAAAAAGTAGCAAACAAAAATATTTGCATCCTTGCAACATTCAATTTTAGAACTAGGGCAGAATTAAAAGTTCAGCAAGAAGGATATCAAAGAGGTCCAGTTCACATTGGAAAATTTAAAATGAATTTAAGAGTATATAACTGGACAGATGAAGATGTTAAAAGGTATAAAAGACTTAAAGATGAAGAAAGTACTATTCTAATCGGTGATGTAGTTGGCTCAGTTGTAAAATCAATGGAAGCACTCGGAGATGATTTACAAAAATATGTAAATGAAGCAAAAGGAATTAAAGAAGAAGAAGAAAAAGAAGATGAAGAACCCCAAAGGCCAGATTCAGTTACAAAATTGTTGTTTGGTGGACTATATAATCCAGACAAAAAAAAGACATCTCTAAAAAAAGCATTATTTGGGGATTTCTATGATTTTAAAGATACAAAAAAAGTTTCTGATGTGGAAAAAGAAAAAGCAATCGATAAATTCAGATATGAAGACAATTTAAAACTAAATTTCATTTTTGCCTACGTAACTTACATGGTATTTAAAAAATCACATCGAATGCTTGCAAAATAATTCCATGACAAACAAAAATTATTTATAATTCTTTGATTTTTAACCCAATATGTCTAAAGATAAATCAGATAATCTAGAAAAAGAATTAAAAAAATTAAACCCTGAACAAAGAATCAAAAAATTAAAAGAACTAGAGAAAAAAAAGAAACAGGAAATTGAAAAAGCTAAAAAATTAATCAAAGAAAGTCAAGAAGAACTTATTGCAACCAAAGAAAAAGAAGAAATTAAGCTTCAAAAAGAAGAAAGTGAAATAAAAGAAGCAAAAACAAAAAAACAAAAAACAAAAGAAAAAGAAACCAAAGAAACAACAAAATCAAAAGAAACAAATAAACAAAGCCTTGAAGAAACAATAAGCCAAGAAAAAACTAAGCAAATAGACCACGTAACTTATTCTCAAACTCCTAATGCTCTTCATCAAGATCCATATCAAGCGCACATTAATCAACAAGACAATTATCATCAACAAGATCTATATCAAGAACTCTCCCATACTCCAACACAAGAAATTTATCAAAAGATGAGCACGTTCTACGATAGAATTAAAGAGAAGGGTTATGTAAATCCTCAAGAAGCAAAAGAGATTCAAGAAATAGCATCAATAGTAGATGATAGGGTCAACGCAGCAAGTAAGGGAAAATACGTGATTGATGATAAATTAGCTCAATCAATTGATGCCATAGAACATATGACAAAAAAAGCAAAAGACATGTACGAAGCAAAGCCTCATCAAGAATATACTAAAATGGAATAAAATGAAAAAAACCAAACTCTTTCTTTTCTTAATTCTCTTGACCTTAATTGTCCTAACAATCACTTCATGCCAACCAAATCAAACAACTCACCAATTTGAAAATAACAATCAAGATCAAATAAAAATAGCAGCCATTAGTGACATTCACGGCCAACTAGAAAAATTAAACCAGGTAACAACCTACATCAATAACAACCAAGATATCAAAGCAATCCTAGTTGCAGGAGACTTAGTAAATAATGAAAAATTTTCTAAACGAGGAATAAAATACGATGACAAACTTGAAGCAATCAAAGTTCTTGAACTCCTAGCAAAAACCAACCTCCCAATTCTAGTAATCCCAGGAAACCATGAAAATATTGATAACTACAACTATGCCATAAAAAAAGCAAAACAATCAAACCCAAATCTAATAGACATGCACCAAATAAGACTTTTCCAATCAAATTATTTCAACGTCATCTCAATCCCTGGCTACACAGACAAAAGATACTCAGCACCAAATGCCTTCATAGCAACTCCTTTATACATAAAACAAACAAAAAACTACATCAGCAAAATAACTAACAACAAACCAACAATCCTTCTAAGCCACGGCGCAGCTAAAACCACAAATCCAGGTCCTTCAACAACATATCAAAACCAAGACGTAGGAAACCAAGAAATAAAACAACTAATGCAACAAGCAAACATCAAATTCAACATCGCAGGAAACATCCACGAAGCAGGTGGCCTAGCAGTAGACATAAACAACAACAAAATTACACCAAACCAACTAACATCAAGCCTAATCTTAAACGCAGGATTTCTAGAAAACTGGAAACTAATAAACAACAAACAAAGCAAAGGCATGTTCACAATTTTAACAATCAAAGACAATCAAATCAGCTATGAAATAATAAATCTAAAATAAAACTTAACTACTCCAAATTGACTTTTCTATCCCACTAAACAAGTAAATTTTAAATACTAAAAAGATATAATCTCACATACAATGGAATTTGGCTCAGATCCCGGTACAAACGGATATTCAAACAACATGGATAGAGATTACGACATGAAAGCTCATGAACACGATGGTCATAATCATAGTGAAAGCACTAATGACGTAGGAGTTACCATCGGGGAACTAGGATTTAGTTTTGGATTAGGGCCAGTAAGAAACGTTCAACAAATTTCAGCAAGATTAAACCCTGGGTCAAAAAAATTAGAATTAGCTTTTATGGGGTCAGGAAAAGGTTCGGCGCAAGGACACACTCCAGCATATTATGGTGAAAAACAAAGGCAGGCTCTAAGAGAAATTCAAAAAGCCAATCGTGTAGATATCACAACTCATTCAACAACTCAAGTAACTGGTTTAGCCGGTCAAGGACAAAGAGGGTTTTCCCATGAGGCAGCAGCGCAAAGCTTAGAAGAAGTAAGAAGAGCAATTGAGTTCGCAGCAGACGTAGCCAGGGGGGGCCCAGTAGTAGTTCATACTGGTGAGTATAATAGAGCGGTATCTGACGCCAACTGGAATCAATCAGGTAAATGGGCAGGTAAATTCGAAAAACACGAAAAAGAAGCAGAACACGCAGAATTCATGTTAATAGATACAAGAACTGGCGATGCTGTATCTCAAATAAAAAAAAGTCAAACATTTTTCAAACCAGTATGGAATTCAGCAAAAGAAGGTCAAGAATATTATGAAGGTGGCCATAAAAAATTAGCTAAAAAAGGTGAAGAAATTTACATTGATTATTATAAAAACAAAGTTAAAAGATCGGGAAGATTGCCTCAATACGATCAAGAAAAAGAAACTTTCATAACAAAAGAATACAACTGGGGCGATTTGGTTGATGAAGCAGATAAAATGACTAAAGAAGCAAGAAAAGAATTTAGAAAATTTTCATCAATGTCTCAAAAAGAAAGAGATCGTAATGATGATTTCAAAAATTCAATTTGGAGAGAGCGAATAAAAAGAGCAACTAATGAAAATGACATTTCAATTCGTCCAGAAGAAGCAAATTTAATTTCAGAACACGAATCACAAAGATCTAATGCCTTAGGTCTATCTTCGCAATATTCTCATGATTTTATGGAAAGTGTTGAAAAATTAAAAAGATTAAGAGAAGCTAGAGAAACAATGTTAAATCTTGAAAAAGGCATGAGTGAAGAAGAATTAAACCTAAAAAGAAAAGAACTAAGACCTTTAGTTCCAGAGTTAGGATTATCAGATGATCGAGATCAAAGAAAACTTCCTTCAGAAATAATTGAAAGACATATTCACGAAGTAAAAAGTAGATTAGATTATAATAGGGAAATGTCAACCCAACAAGTAACTAAGGCAGCTGAACTTGCTGAAAGATCAAGACATGTAAGATCAGCTCATAAATACGCACTCGAAGAAGCTTATGATTCATACGCGCAAGCAGGAATCTCAGCCATGCGTCAAAGTGATAAATTAAGAGAAAAAGGAAAATTAAAAAGAGATATTCACGTAGCTATGGAAAATCTCTGGCCTCAACAATATGGATCGCACCCTGATGAGATGATCAGTTTAGTAAATGGTTCAAGAAAAAGAATGGAAAAAAGATTAGTTCAAATGGGTTTTAACCAAGAACAAGCGCAAAAAAGATCAAAATCTCACATTTCAGCAACCTTAGATGTAGGGCACTTAAATACCTGGAGAAAATATTGGAAAGGTGATCACAAAAAATCAATTCAAGCTAATGATAAAGAATTCGACAAATGGGCAGTAGAAAAAGTAGCACAAATGACTAGAGCGGGAGTAATAGGTCACATTCATCTTGACGATAACTATGGATACAACGATGATCATCTAGCGCCAGGTGAAGGTAACGCACCAATAAAAGGCATGATTAAAGCTCTAAAAGAAAATGGTTACAAAGGCGATATGATAGTTGAGCCAGGAGCAGACTTTTCAACAGGCTCACACAACGGCTTTAGTGCCATGACTAAAACTTGGGAACATCTAAATATTCCAGTTCATCAAGGAGCAAGAGGAAAAGGCGCAGCAAGGTCAGGCGGTTGGAAGGACGTTCAATACGGCTGGTTTGGTCAAAATCAACCAGCATATTTTGTAGCAGGCCACTATATCCCCTCAGAAGATTTCAAACTCTGGAGCGGTGTTCCTTTTGATTAGACCAATCAAAGACCCAACATTTCTCTAAGCCTAGCAACATTCTTCTCTCGACTCAATTTATTATCAAAATAAAAAGTATCAACTCCAGCCATTTTACCATTAGCAATATCCATCTCTTGATTATCACCAATATGCAAAATCTCGCTTGGCAAAACTCCTAACTCCAAACAAACCTTCTCAAAAGCAATCTTAGGTTTTCCAGCAATCTCCAAATCATCAATTGTTGAATAAGTCTTTAAAAAATACTTCTTGTTCTCACCCATCTCAACATCAATAAATTCTCTTGTTGTAGTAGATATTATAATCATAGGAACTTTTCCAAAAAGCTCTTCAATTATTTTTTTAGTATCCTCAAAAAAGATTGGCTTATTTCTCATCAAATCAACAATCTTATCAAAACTTTCCATAACTTGCAACCTATCAAACCAATATTGCTGTGAATAATATCTATAGTCATATTTACCATACTCTCCAAACAACTGCTTCAACTCTCTCTTAGAATCTTCAACACTTTTACCATAAAACTTTGAATAAAGCAAAGGCAATCTCTCAATCCAAAACTCATCACTAAACTTACCTAATGACAAAGTTGCCTGCAAATCAAAACTAATTATTTTATATCTCATTTTCTACTTCAACTCTTTCTTCTCAATTTTCACAAGAGAGAAAGTATCATACTTAGCCAAACCCTCCCTTCCATTTAGATACTCAAGCTCAATTACATATGCCAATCCAACAACACTAGCTCCGCTCCTCTCAATTAATTTTATACAAGCCTCACTTGCACCAGCCCCAGCCATAATATCATAAACAACTAATACTCTATCTTCTTGACTTACAACTCCTTGCTTCATCTGATACGTAGCCTTTCCATATTCCTTAACAAAATCTTCAGATCTAGTTTTCCCGGGAGTCAAATGTGGCTTTCTAATTAACACAAGTGGCTTTCCCATTTTCATAGCTAGAGCCGACCCGATAGTAAAACCTTTTGATTCAATAGCCGCAATCTTAGTAACTCCCTTTGCATCAAAATAATCTCTCATCTCACAAATAGCCCTATTAAAGACATCTGGATTCATTAAAAGAGGAGTAAAATCCCAATAGATTACTCCTGGTTTTGGAAAATCCAAAGTTGACTCAATGTATTTCTTATAATTCATTTTCCTCTCCTCATTCATCAATTAAAATCGCTCTTGAAGGAGCAGCATCAATTCCAGTAACTTTAACCGGCAAACAAATCATAAAATACTCTTTACCTACCGTATCTTTCAATCTTAAGTTATCAAGTAAAGTTATGCTCTTAGACAAAAAGATATCATGTAAAACATTCTTACCTTCCCTCTCAAAAGACTGATAATCATAGCCAACAGTAGTAACTCCAATGTTAACTAAGTACTGAGCGCTCACAGGCGTCATCGCAACATGCAATGGATTAAACTTTTCCATCTTATCATACGAATTCTTAGTTTTAATCAAAACAATCTTCTGCGTTATCTCTATCTTCTTAAGATCCTCAATATCAATCATATCATCAACATGTGTTAAATCAATCACTTGACACTTCCCAATCAACCTATCAAGTGGAATTTGATCCGCAGTCCATTTATCATTATACAAATAATAAGGCGCATCAACATGCGTTCCAGCATGCGATCCAAAATCAAGCCACGTAAAATTCACAGGTGCCTGAGGAATCCTTGCAAGCGCCTTTAATTGAGGCTGCTTATCATCAACCCAAACAATCGTCTTCTCATTCAAATCCATCGAAATATCAATAATTTTTTTTGTATCTATATTCATTTTAATCCTCCAAACACCCATCACATAAACCTAAAAACACAACTACTATATAAACTTTACGTATTTTATACGCTAAGTATGGGATTTAGGTTAGATTTTGGTTTGAAGTTTGTTCGTTGCCTTATGTCGCTACCTCTAAAAGATCACTCCTTTTTTAGTGCCGCTTACTATTAGGGAAAACTATAAATAATTAAGTATAAGATATTATCTATGGACCCACTCAAGAAATTTTTTAAGAACGGAAAAACGTATTATAAACCTAAAAAACCTGTTATTCTAAAAGATCTAAAGATGTATCATTCTCTTCCTGGGCTAGATGAAAAAGACCTTTTAGACAAAAAACAATTTGTAGAGGTTGTCCTTATGACCTCATTAAGGGTTGAACAAAATCTAAAAGAGTTATATTTTTTTCTGCACTGTAAACAAACTTGGAGCATGTATTATGAGATCTTTGAACTTAAATTCTCAAAAATTGTAAATTTTTCCAAAGCGAGTGGGATTATAGATAATGAAGATTATAAAATTATTGACAAACTGAGAAAAGCTAGAAATGAAATTGCTCATCACCCTCATGCAAGTAACAAAACAATTGATGAAAAAAAATGTAGAGACATCATCGTTCCTTGTTTTAAAATAATAGACAAGACTCATGGACAATTAGTAAAAATTCAAGGGGAAAAAAAAGTAATTCAGTGAATTTTTTACATTTCTAACACAGTAAATAGACAAATTAAGCTGCACTATTGGAATATGGCAACGAACAAACTTCTTCGCACTTACGTGCTACGACCAGAACACGAGGTCCTGGAGACTTAACATCATCAAGCTTAATTCCTACACACTCAAACCCCTAACCCAATCCCTCTGCCTATCCAAACAAACATCAACTATCTCAGATACAATCGATCCTCGAACTTTCCTATACTCTTCCAAAAGACTCTCCCAACCATTTAGCTCCATTTTCTCAAACTTATCAATTCCAGCAAAAAAATCTAAATGATTCTCCTTTGGCATTGGTGACCACATCGGCCCATACATATCAGCTAATCTCCACAAAAAGTCATACACAACTCCTTTTCCATTTACTTCCCTCTCCAAAGCTACAATTAATTGTCTGACCAAATGCTCATGCCCAACATAGTTTTTAACACAATCAACTTCAAAGCAATTCTTAAATTCCATTACCAAATTCTCATCAATAACTCTACTAACTTCATTAAAAAAATCACTCATCTCACCTTCACAAGATACCATGCCCCTAACATCTTCCAAACTAATCTTCTTATAACCACTCTCATCAATGTTATAAAAATACCCAATCAAATCAACTCTATTCTCAAATCGATATGTACCAATTTCAAAGTACTCTTTTCTAGAACTATTATCAAAAAGACTATAAAACACACAATCAAACTTCTTATAATCATCTACATAGATATAGTAAGATAAAGTCTTAAACTCTACTCTTTTACAAAAATAACCAAAATGCATTAAAGCTCTTTGAAGCGTTGTTCCACTATCAATATACTCATCAAAAAACAAAAAAGGCCCATTTAATACCCGAGCAATTTTAGTACCTTCAAGAGCAGCAACAATTTTATCTCTCAAAACCCCACCCTCAATAAAAGCACCACTAGATATCTTCTCTAAAAGTTGATGAAGTGGCATCTCAACAACATCAAAAGAAGACCTATCAACCAACCCACACAATTCTTCAATCACGTTCCCACGAGTCCTACCATCCAAAATCTCCCCTCTCTCTTCTAAAGACAAGTAATACAAAATCATATCAGAAAGCTTACCTTTATTCTCCCTTGCAAATTTCATATAAGTCCAATTTACATCAACATCTCTCTCACGAAGTAACTTCTCACAAACCATAGCAAGGGGCCTTGAGCCAGTCTCACAAACAACAACACTGCGATACTCACTCCTCTCAATCTTACTAACAATCTTTGTAGCAAGCTCAACTAGTTTCTCATCAGACATATAAGTTGTTTTACCCAAAGTTGGATGAGTAAAACTACTCAAATTATCAACTTCTCCATATAATTGACTTATCTTCATTTTCAAAAACCCTTAGCAATCTCAATAAACTTCTTTATTTTATCTCTATCTTTTCTATCCTTTCTCAAATACTCTTTACAAAAAGTACTAACGCCAGTAGACACATCAACTCCTTGAGGATTAGTCAAATTCATAGCCTCAGATAAATTCTCAGGTGTCAAACCTCCCGCAATAAAAACAGGTTTAGTTGCAATTTCAATTAATTTTTTACACAAATTCCAATCATTAGTAACACCAGTGCCACCAGTGTATCCACCAAACCTTGTATCTAATAAAAGAAAATCACATAAAGGCTCAAAACTTTTCAAATCCTTAACACTCTTCTCTCCATCAGAAACAACAACAGTCTTAATGATTTTTTTATCAGTCCTTCTCCTTAACTCTTCAAGTTTTTCAAGTCCAATATCTTCAGACACTTGAATTCCAGTTGATCTAACATAATTAGCCAAATCTAAAATATCATCAACTTCCATTAAGTGAGTTACAATAAAACTATCAACTCCTTTAGGAAACTTTGAAATAATCTCTCTAACTCTTTGAGCGTGCGGCTCAACTTCAACAGGCAAAACATCTCCGCCCATAACAAAGCCAATTGCATCAGCTCCTAATTCAACTGCTCTATTTGCATCAATAACATTACTAATTCCACATATTTTAACTGACATTTTTTCCTCCAAACACCTTATCACATTAAGCTAAAAACACAACTAGTATATAAGCTTTACGTATTTTATACGCTAAGTTCCAAAATAAAAAGAAAATCAAGAAAATATCATCTCAATTAAATCACAAGCAACATGCTCAGCAGACCTATTTGTCGTATCCAAAACCCTTTTCCTACAAGTTAAACTTTCATACACTCTCCTATACCTATCAAGCCTATCATAAACTAATTGAGGATTTTCAATTAAGCTTCTATGATACGATCCTTGATCATCACCTTCTCTAAGTCTTTTAAACATCTCATCTTCATCACAAGTAATTTGAACATACAAATCAGGTTTTAAAAACAAATGAGACATATCTTCTCTTGCTTTTTGATTATGTTCCCATTCACAATCGGGAGCGTAAGTATCTACTGTTTGTACATATCTATCTTGTAAAACAATCACTCCTTCATCAAGCATTGGCTCTATTTTATATCTTGTATTAAGAGCAAAATCAAGATAATAGAGAGAAGATTGGGGATACTTGTTAATCATTTTCCCCCACAAACTCTCTCTTCTAAATCCTCTATTACCTACAACGTCCAAACTACTTGCCTTCTTCAAAGCAGCTTTTATCACTGAACTTTTTCCAACACAATCAACGCCTTCAATTACAACAAACTTGCCTCTGCTCATTAAATTCCCTCAACTCTATTTCCAGTATAGGTCTTCTTCAAAAAGAACTCGTTCTTCTTATCATTAAACCCATCTCCAAGTTCCTTATCACCAATTTCAAAAACACTACCTAAATTAACAAGCCCATTTTTACTTGGCTTTAAAAAATCCCCATTTGGAGAAATTATTCTACAACAATCATCTCTCTCATGCGCAGTCGTAGCAATAATATTTATCTTTTTATTAGAGGCAATACACTCTTCTCTAACTCTAATATACTCTTCTTTAGAAATTGCATATTTCTTATCAAAGTTTTTACCATATCCACTAGCAATAAAATGAGATAGCTTCCAAGATACAACCTTACCCAATATAATCTTTCCAATACCACAAACACTCTCTTTATTTTGCTTAGTAACAATAGTATTAATTTTAATCCCAATCTTTGGATACTTCAAATTAATCAAATCAAGCAACTCACAAAAATGCTCAAAATGATTCATCTCTTTATTTGACCTAATAGGCCTCATAGCATTATGGACACTAGCAATTGAAGAATCAAGTGGCAAACCAATAAAATCAACATAGTCACCAATCTCTTCAATTCTTTTTTTAAGCAAAATTCCATTTGTAGAAATGATAGTAGTTAAACCAAGACTCTTTGAATACTCTAGCAACACACCAATGTCAGATCTAAGTAAAGGCTCGCCCCCAGTAAAATTAATTGCTTCTAGTCCTTTCTTATTCATCAACTCAATAATCTCTTTAACTTGCTCAGTACTTAGCTCATTCTTCTCTTTTCTCCAAAAAGAAAAACAAAATTCACAATCCATATTACAATTTTGGGCAATTTCAAATGTCAAATACTTAATTTTCATTTTTTATATCCCTCATTTAAATATTGAACTCACACTCCCTTGAACTTTTGAAGATTCTAAAATTGCTCTTGCCAGTATGTTCTTACAGGAAATTACTTTAAGCCAATCTTTGTTCTTTTCACAATACTCGTCAGACCTTGCAATTGTATCAGTAACAACAACATTTATCTTTGAATCACTAAGCCTTTTCTCAGCAGTCAAATTCTCATTAGGCGCACTAAATACCCCATGTGTTGCCAGAGCATAAACCTTATTTGCTCCTCTCTCAACTAACATTTTGCAAGCATTAATTATTGAGCCACCAGTATCAATCATATCATCGAAAATCAAAACATCTTTGCCTTTAATCTCTGGTCCAAGAAAATGCAGCATCTCAACTTTATCTGACTTTAAACCAGACCTTTTCTTATCAACAATTCCAATAGGCACATTTTCACCTAAGTACTTTGCAAATCTTCTAGCTCTCACAGTACCTCCATGATCTGGAGATACCACAACAACATTTTCAAAATTCCCATTATACAATTGCTTAAAATAATCTCTATGAACTAAAGCCCCATACAAATTATCAACAGGAATGTTATAAAATCCTTGAGCTTGATCGCTGTGTGTATCAAATACAACTATTCTTTTAATTTTAGGATTACTCTCAATTAAATTTGCCATCAACCGAGCCGAAATAGGAACTCTTGGCTCATCTTTTCTATCTTGTCTTAAGTATGACATATAAGGTAAAACTAAAGTAATCTCTTTAGCTGAAGCTCGACTAATTGCATCAATTGTTAAAAACAATCTCATAAAAGCAGTATTAGGATCAGGATGATACAAAGAGTGAAATAAATAAACTTCCTCATGTCTAACTGAGCAAGGGATTTTAGGTTTCATCTCTTTACTTGTAAAAGTAATCATCTCAACTTCGCAAAAAGAAAACCTTTGATCTTCTTTTTTAATAATTTCAAAAACGTCTTTAGCTAAATCTTTAATCTCGCTTGTAGCAAGAATTTTAATTGTATTATTTGTGTTTGTTGTCATTGTATCCTTTCTCATTTTGTTTTCTTCTTTAACTACTTTTTAGTAGCGTTTATAATTTTTTCCTCAATTCTTCTCATTTTTCACATTTTATCAAAGATTTCACATCATACTTAGCAAGTTTTAATTGACTTCCCAAATCAGTAAATTCAATTACACTAAAACACCCAACAACAACTCCTTCTAATTTTTCAACTAATTGACATCCTGCTCTCATACACTCGCCAACAGCAATCACATCGTCAACAAGTAAAACTCTATCTTCACTATTAATTGAATCAACATGCATCTCAATTGAAGCATCAGCATACTCTCCACTATAAGTAACACCAACTGTCTTTTTAGGAAGTTTACCTTTTTTTCTAATTAGTACGTGAGGAAGATTTAATTTGTAAGCAAGCACACTAGCAAAGATATAACCTCGAGCTCCAAAAGAAGCAATCTTATCAATATTCTCATTTTCATACATCTCACTCATCTGATCAATGCACTCTCGAAAAGCCACGGGATTTTCCAAAAGCGGTGAAATATCCTTAAATTTAATTCCCTCAATTGGAAAATTCGGTACAGTTTCAATATATTCATTTAATTTGATTTTTGTATTCATTTTTGCCTCCGACACCCATCACATTTAAGCTAAAAACACAACCAGTATATAAACTTTGCGTATTTTCTACGCAAAGCCCCAAATATAAGCTTAAATTTAGCAAAAATCAAAATAAAAAACCAAGCCCGAAAGCTTGGTAAAAGAAGGTTTTGTTAAATAATCGTCATCTATCAATTACGCTTTTTTCAAATTATTTTTCTTCCAGCACGAAGATCAAATTTATTATTCATAGACACTACAACATATATAAAATACTAGAACTATAAATAAAGAAGGTTCATCTAGAATAAATGTCCACAAGCTTTTTAAACAGGGGATTCATTTGCTACTATAAAGTAAATTAGTGAGGAAATATGTTCAGACTTTTTAATACACCACAATGGTTCAATGGAATCGATATTGTTTTTGACTCTATTATGTTAGTAGTTGCACTTCTAATAGCTGCATATAGTATGTATGCATACAAAAAATCAGGTGAAAACAGATTTTCATATTTTTCATTAGCCTTTGGACTTATCTCATTTTCATTTTTATTCAAAATTTTAATGCAAAATTTAGTTTATTTTGCAACAGCAAGAAATGCAGCATCTGCAGTATTAGTTCCTATTGTAGGAAAAGCAGCTAGTGGAATCAATTTCTCCGAACTTTTTTTCAGAGGAGGATTCTTCCTATCGATGGCAAGTATGCTTGGAGCATGGTTACTAATCTTTTTCATCTCTCAGAGAAGAAGCGGCAGATTAAAAAATTATCATGATGTAAGTCAAATAGCGCTTTTTATCTATTTGATAGTCTTAATTTCAGTTGTATCAAACTTCAAATTCGCAGTATTTTATTTAACCAGTGCAGTTATTTTGGGTATGACTGTTTTAAATTACTACAAAAATTATTTAAATACGAAAAATAAAAATACTTTAGTTGTAATGTTTGCATTCATATTATTATGTTTTGCAAATGTCTTTTTTGTGTTTGTATTTATCTCACAATCATTTTATGTAGTTGGAGAAGTATTCATGTTAATCGGATTCTTATCTTTACTATACATGTATCGAAAAATTAAAAGAAACTAAAAATGGCAGCAAGAAGATCAAGATTGGAATTAATCTACGACATCCTAATTGCAATTCAAAATAAGGGTGGAAATATTAAACCTACTCATCTAATGTACAAATCAAATCTTTCTCATAAGCTATTAAATAACTACTTAGAAGAATTAATTGGAAAAGACCTAGTTCTAATTCAAGATGTTCAACCTGCAAAGAGAAAACAAAAACCGTCTAAAATAGTTACAATCACAGATAAAGGCTTAGGATTTCTAGAAGAATTTAGGAGGATGAGGGAATTTACTGATGCTTTTGGATTATAAATCTATGTCTTTATTCCATTTCCTTTTTAATTAACAAACATATATACAAATAAAATGCAACGAGCGTCTTCTAATATGTCCCCAAATTCAGATCCACTAGATATCTTTTTTTATGAATTTAGAGGAGAATATTATTTCTGTTTTTCTATATCTGGAAACGACTATAAATTTGTAACTGAAAATCAATTCATAAAACAATATGGCTTAATTCAAAAATTTCATCCTAGTTATTCTAATTTAAATCCCATAAACGGCCTAGGTGAAGAAGAAGAAAAACATTTTGGAATACACAAAATACCAGAAAGGTTTTTTAGTAAGCTTCAACAAATAATTGAAAATGGCTAAAAATATTGTAGTAGGGGTAGATGAAGCAGGAAGAGGCCCAGTTCTAGGTCCAATGGTAATGGTAGCTTTAGCCTTCAAACAGTCTCAAATTAAAAAGCTTGAATGGATGGGAGTAAAAGATTCAAAGCTTCTAAGTGCCTTAGCAAGAGAAGAACTATTTGATAGAATCAGAGAAGTAGTTCATGATTTTAGAATAGAAGTAATCGAGCCAGACGCAATCGACTTATCCTTAAATAGCGATGATTGCAACTTAAATTGGCTAGAAGCAAAAACCTCAGCAAGAATGGTCTCAGAATTAAATCCTAACAAAATAATTGTAGATTGTCCCAGCATCAATCTAAAGGCATACAAAGAATATTTTGCAAACAAACTAAGCCAAGGCGTAAAAGATAATGCAAAACTTCTAGTAGAACATAAAGCAGATTTCAATCACATTGTAGTAGCCGCAGCAAGTGTAGTTGCCAAAGTAATAAGAGATAGAACAATTGAACACACCAAACAAGAGATAGGAATAGACTTTGGATCAGGCTACTTAACAGATCCAAAAACACAACACTTTCTACAAAATCACTACGACAAATTCCCACATCTTTTTAGACAAACCTGGAGCACTATCAAGAAACTTGAAGAAGCAAAGAAACAAAAGACCTTGACAGAATACTAACCAAACCCAAAACATAAATAAACCCTAACTTCTTACCATAAACCATGACCGTATTTACAAACGTTACTAAAGACCAAATAGCAAAGCTTCTAACCAAAGGCTATAAAATGCAAACGCCAAAGAGCCAATACGAAACATTTAGACTCTCAAAATCAGGGGTCACTCTAATTCACTACACATCCAAAAAACTCTTGCTTCAAGGAAAAAAACAGCAAGTAGATAAAATAGCAATTGAACTAGAAAAACAAAACATTGGAAAACTCAAAAAAGAAAAACAAAAAACAACTCAATCCAAAAAATCAATTAAAGGCATCATCATCGGCTCAGATGAAACTCTAAAAGGCGACACCTTTGGCGGAATCATCATCGCAGCAGTAAAAGCAGATGATAAGATAAGACAAAAACTAATAGAAATAGGCGTTACAGATTCCAAACAAATAACTGACAAAACAATTCCCCAATTAGCAAAACAAATAAAGCAAATATGCGAATGTGAAATAATCAACCTTTTTCCAAATCAATACAATCAAGAAACAGGAAACGTAACTACAATTCTAAACAGATATCACAAACAAGCAGCAAAGGACTTAAGAAAACCAAATCAAAAAGCAACTCACATCGTAGATAAATATCCTGGATGCAGAGTTGGAGACATAGCAGAAACCAAAGCAGAATCCAAATACGTTGAAGTAGCCGCAGCATCAATTATAGCAAGACAAGCAGCTTTAGAACAAATCAAAACATTAAGCAAACAAATCGGATTTAAAATACCACTCGGATCAACTCACGTAAAAGGAGCTTTAAACAAATTAAAAAAATCCCAATTCAAAGATTACGTGAAAATGAATTTCAAAAATGTCTTAGAGGTTTATAACAAACTCTAACTCCTTCCAACTTTCTCAATAACTCCCCTTAAAGCACTTTTTTTAACAACGCTAGGATTTATTCTTACATCACAAACAACAGCCAAATGGTCAGAAACAGCCCCCGGATGCACAAAATAATCAACAATCTCCAAATTCTTAGATGTCATTATTGTATCAAGCAACTTATCAGCCTCACCCCAAGCAGGATAGGTGTTATACTTTGCAATCTCACTCAAATCATTAGAAAATGGATTAATCTCCTCAGCGCACCTCATGTTCTTATGATTCAATAATCTCTCTAAATCTCTCTCATAGGGCGTTGCATTAAAATCACCTGCCAATATTTTATGCGCTCCACTTCTCTCAAACAATTTTTGATAAAGTAACTTAGATTGCCTCTCTCTATTGTTCCCCTCATTATTTTCAAAATGCGTATTAATAATATACAAAGGAACCTTCTCTCTAATCTGAGGTAAATAATCAACTCTGCATCTCAAAAAACTCTTTCTCTCATCACGTCGACTTACAATATTAAAATTTTTAACATATCTAGATGACGTTGGAAAATAATATTCGTGTACCACTTCTCTTAAAGGAAATTTAGACAAAATTGCATTTCCAAAATGCAACTTAATTCTCCCTTCTCCAAGCCTTCCTCTCTCTATTCTAAGCATATCAAAAAACCAAGCCATCTTCTCATTTTCATACGCCCATTTAATTGCTGGTACAACCGGCCCCCAACGCTTCTCATCCAAATCAATACAACTCCCATATTCAAGATGGTTAAAATTAAGCCCCATCTCTTTCAAATTATGCTGAATCACTTCTGGCTGGTCAATATAATCAGTTCTTGAACTCTCAAAATCAGCTTCTTGTAAACAAACAACATCGGGATTAACTTCATAAATAAGCTCAGCTATTTCTTGCAAATTATAAACCATCTCTTCAAATGGAATGTGCCTCATAAAATCATTCTCATTATCTACTGGCCCAGAACCAAATTGCATATTAAGACTCATAACCCTCAAATTCACCTGTGGAACTTCAATAAATTTAACCATAATAAATTAAGGCACCAATCTATTATAAACTTATAATACATAAAAAAATAATAATTATATACAATCAGTAAAAACAAAAATCCAACTCCTACCCATTACACACAAGATAATTTTATAAACCATAACAATCTAATATTCTTAATGGACCTATCTAATTTAACTGATGAGCAAAAGCAAGAGCTTCAAGAAAAATTAAAAAACATGAGTCCAGAAGAATTAGCAAAACTTCAACAACAACAATGTATCTTTTGTCAAATTATCTCAGGCAAAATCCCTTCTAAAAAGATATACGAAGACGATGTTTGTATCGTAATCTTAGATATCAACCCCGCAACCAAAGGTCACGTTCTAATAATCCCAAAAGAGCATTATGCAATCATGCCGCAAGTGCCAGATGAAGAAATAGGTCATATGTACGCAATTTCCAAAAAAATCTCCCAAGCAGTTCTAAGAGGCCTAAGAGTTCAAGGAACAAACATCTATGTAGCCAACGGACAAGCAGCAGGACAAAAAGCCCAACACTTCATGATCCATGTAATTCCAAGAAAAGGCGCTGACGGAATAGTGCAAATGGAAGAAAAACTAATGGAAAAAGCCTCTGTAGAAAAAGTAAAGCTAGCTCTGCAAGATAAAGTCAATTCCTTACTAGGCGTAGAAATTCAACAAACCCTAAATCAAGCTCAAGAAAAAGAATCAGTAGAATCAAACGAAACCCAAGAAGAAAAAGAAGAAGATGACGATATCAATTTAGACGAACTATTTGGAAAGAAAGAAGAAACACCAGAACCAGAAGAAGAACTTGTTGAAGAACCAGAACAACAAGAAGATGAACAACCAGAACCAGAACCCCAAAAAGAAAAAGAGGATAATGCTGATGCTAGTTTAGATGACATAGCAAATTTATTTAAGTAAAATGAAATGCGAATATTGTGACATTGTAGATAGAAAAACTCAAGTCTTATACGAAGACAAAGACGTAGTTGTAGCTATCAAAGACAAAGTAGCAGTTCCAGGTCAAATAACTGTATTTTCAAAAGAGCACTTACCCATCATTGAAACAGTACCAGATCACATTCTAAAAAAATGCTCAGTAGTTGCCAATAAAATGAGCTCAGCCGTATTCGAAACCTTCGGCTGCCAAGGAACTAACATCATCATTCAAAACGGCACAGACGCCGGACAAAACGTGCCCCACTTTGGAATGGAAATTATCCCAAGAAACCCAGAAGATGGTCTAAATCTAGCTTGGCCACCAAAACAACTAACCGATGATGAGATGCAAATGACTCTAGAAAAATATCAAGAAGAACTAAAAAGATTAGAAAAAGAAGCAAAAGAACCAAAAAAACAGGAAGCACCTCAAGAAGAATCAGACGAACCTCAAAGCGGCAAAAAGAAAAAGAAACAAGAAAAAAACTACCTTCTAAAGAACCTTCGGCGCATGCCTTGAAAGAAACATTTTCTCATAATCTACAATATTTCTCAATATCTTTATTATTCATATCTTCTCTAAATAAACTTAAATCCTTATCTTTAGAAAAACATCTTTCTATTTTTTCATTTTCTATATAAACATCTACTATCGGATACATCATTGGAGCCGTTCTAATTTCATAAATCGCTTTCCCTATCTGTTTTTTTTCTACATCATGTCCAAGATAACTATTCACTCCTAAACTTGTAATTGCTAATATACTTGCCAATATTGTTTTTTTTTGCTAAATTCATTTTAATCACCTTAATTAAATAAACTTAAATCTTATATAAACTCTATAGGGTGTCTTTTTTGACAAAAACACAAACTTTATATATTTTTTATCATATTTACAAAAATATGCTTAAATTATCTGAAAAAGAAAGAAAAATACTTGAAGAGTTAGATTTAGATTCAAGACAATCTGATTCCAAAATTGCAAAAAAAGTAGGCCTAAGTAAACAAGTTGTAAATTATAAAATTCAAAAATTAATAAAACAAGAAATCATTTCCAATTTTTACTCCGTATTAAATGTTGGGTGTTTAGGTTACAATTCCTTTTATGTGTTCTTTCAACTGCAAAAAATAACCCAAGATAAAGAAAACGAATTTATGAATTATTTAAAAAATCAACCAGATCTTGGTTGGCTAGTAAGTTGCACCGGAAAATGGGATTTTATTTGCTTAATTTATGCAAAATCTCAAACAGATTTTAGTTCATTGTTAAATAAAATTTTATTAAAATACGATGAAAACATATTAGAATATGAATTTACAACTCTTCTAGAAGCTGAGCACATAAGTTACAAATCAATCTCAAAGAGTATAAACAAACCAATAAAACAAACTGTTAAACAAGAAAATGTATCTTTAACAAAAATACAAATAAATTTATTAAAAGCAATATCTCAAGAAGCAAGAATTTCAATCGTAAATTTATCATCTAATTTAAAAGAAAAAATCTATGTGGTTTCATATCTTTTAAAAAAATTAATCAAAAAAAAAGTAATAGTTGGATTTAAACCAAAATTAAATCTCTCTTTGTTAGGCATTCAATGGTACTTGTTATTAATTAGATTTCAACCCATTTCTGAAAAGAGAAAAAACAGATTTATTCAATTTTGCAAAAGCAACAAAAAAATATATTACCTCACAAGCACCTTAGGAACATATAATTTAATGCTTGATATTCATGTAAAAGATGCAAGAGAATATAAAAAAGTACTTTTTGAAATAAAAGAAAAATTTTCAGATTGTGTGAAATTTTATGAAACAAACATAATATTTGATGAATATAAAATAAGCTATGTCCCAAATTTAGATCAAGAAAAACTACCTTCTAAAAAACCTTCGACGAATGCCTTGAAAGAAACATTTTTAAATTAGTTACTAATAGAGATTTTGTGATAGATAAAATATCTCCTAAAGATATAAAGATCAAAATTATATCTAAAGAAACTAATTTGTCTAATTTTACTTCTTATGAACAAGAATTAGTAGATTTTTTAATCGAAGATGCAATAGAAAATCAATACCAAAAATTATCTAAAACTTTTTTATGGTATTTTCAAGATCATTTAGTCTCCTATATCACTTTACTAAATGATAAAATAAATTTAGAAGGAAACTTAAAAGAATTTTTTAAAGAGAAAGGTATTCATTACAAATCTTTGCCTGCATTAAAAATTGGAAGAGTTTGTGTAGATGATAAATATTTAAGAAGGGGTCTTGGAAAATTAATGATGATATTTGCCATAAATCTTGCAAATAAAATAAGTGCAGATTTCTCTGGATGCAGGTTTATAACTTTAGATGCAAAAAGAAACAACGACAAAAAATTAGACTCAATTCACTTTTATAAGAAAATGGGTTTTAATGTATTAAAAGAGAGAAAGAAGGGGACGACTCCAATGTTTCTAGATTTAAAATTCATTGAACAATATTAAATTTCGTTCTAGCAGCTTCTTTTAATATTTTAATTCTCTGCATTGAAGGATTTTTTTGCTCATAAAGAACCTTTTTTATAAATTCTTTAGCATCCTTTCCTCTTAATGTAGGTGTTGCTCTAATTGGTTTTGCCATATTATCATAAATCAAACTCTTTTTATAAATTTAACTCTATTATTTACAATTATTCCACATAAACTTAAAAAATTTCCTATACCCATCAGCTAATTTTCTACTTTTCATAACAAACATTAATGGCTCATGGTATAATTCTCCTGGTTTAACTCCCACAAATGTAACTACATAATCTCCAAAAATATCAACTGCCGTTGGACTTGAATATTCTTTAGGCATAAATTTGTATGGTTTTCCAACTAACTTTAAAATTTCAGGTTTTTGCTCTTTAACTTCATAATCAAATAAATGCATAAATTTAATTCCTAGTTTTTTTCTCTCTCTTTGAAATCTAGGCAAAAAATGTTTCAATCTCTCATCTAGCCAAAAAGCCTTCGCTCCAATAAAATATACTGTCTCCCTTGATTTTAAAATATCTTGAAGATAGCTCTTAAATCCTTCAATTCCTCTATAAAGATATGCTTCTTCTTTTTCTTCAACAGCCTCATATTTAGCTTGCATTTGAGGAAGAACATTATTAATTTTATCTTCTTTTTCTTTTAATAATTCTAGTAACCTTCTTGGATTTATTGCTTTAAAATTTTTCTCTCCCTTAATATAAACTTCACAAGCCAAACCTTTTCCAATTAATTTACTTAGTGAATCATATATATTTCTTCTATGAATTCCTGATTTGTTGGCAATTTTTTGAACAGAAGACTCTCCAATTTGTAATAATGATTCATAAATTCTAGCTTCATTAGGACTAAGTCCAATATCTCTGAGGATTTCTTCATACATAAATGTCCTTAATTAATAAGACTTTAAATATTTTTCTCTTTGGTGGCAACTGCCACCACCAAAATTAATAAATGATTTGTAATAATGTAATAAAGTAATAACATGAAACAAAAACTTGAAACAATCTCCATTAGAGGAAAAAGAAAATTATGGTTGGAGTTTGTTTACACAACAAAAAAACAAGGGGAAAAAAACACTTGGTCGGTATTAAGTAAATTAATCCAAGGCTATATCAAGAAAATAAATTAAAATGGCATTCATATCACAATCAATAGGGTATTTATTTTTATTATTATTTGGAATTATCATGGTCTTAGTTACTTATCTTTTTGCAAAAAAAAAGAAAGAACAAACAAAAGAGGATTTTTTAGTAGCTAATAGAAAAGTAGGTTGGTTTTTAGGAGGAACCAGTATTGCTGCATCTTGGATTTGGGCTCCAGCTCTATTCATTTCAGTTCAATTAGCATATCAAAAAGGACTTGCAGGCATATTTTGGTTTACTTTTCCAAATGTAATTGCTCTAGCAATATTCGCATTTTTGGCCCCAAAAATCAGATCAAAATTACCAAATGGATATACGCTTCCACAATATATTAAATACAAATTACAAAGTGATACAATCCATAAAATTTACTTATTTCCATACTTTTTTTATCAATTAATGGCAGTTACAGTTCAGCTTTTTGCAGGTGGAAGTTTAGTTTCATTACTAACGGGAATTCCCATCATAAATGTAATGCCTATTTTAGCGATAATTGCTTTAACCTATACACTAATTTCAGGGTTAAAAGCATCAATATTAACTGATTTTGTTCAAATGGCCATGATTGTAATAATTGGTATTATTATTTTACCTCTTGCGTGGTCAACAGTAGGTGGAATATCCACAATTAGTGCAGGATTTCATGGAATTGAAAATATTGGAAGTATTTTTGATCCTGGGGTTGCTTTTGGTCTTGGTATTGTAACAGCAATAGGATTAATTGCTGGAGCAATTTCAGATCAACAGTATTGGCAAAGGTCATTTGCAATAAAAAGAAAACATCTTGTAAAATCATTTTTATTTGGATCAATTTTATTTGCTATTGTTCCAATAGCCCTATCAACTTTAGGATTCATAGCAGCAAATTCATCTATGCAAATCTCTCTACCTCAAGGGGTTGATGTATCTATGATTGGAGTTCAAACAATTGCAACTCTACTTCCCGGATGGGCAGTATTCCTTTTTGTTATAATGCTTCTAGCAGGATTAAGTTCAACCTTAGATTCAGGATTATCAGCAGCAAGTTCGCTTTGGGCAATAGATGTTAGCAAAGCAAAAACAGACAAAAAAACAATTAAATCAGCACGTTGGGCCATGGTAGGAATCACTGCGTTAGGTTTACTCATATCCTTAGCTGTTGTATATGTCCCTCAATTAGGTTTATTTCATCTATGGTGGATATTTAACACAATAGCAGCTACGGTTGTAGTTCCAACAATTCTAAGTTTATATTGGAAAAGACTAAGTGCAAAAGGAGTCTTTTTTGGAACTATGGTGTCTTTTCTAATTGGACTTCCATTATTCATCTATGTAAATATAATCAATAATTTAGTTGGGATAGTCTTAACATCAATAGGAATTGTTTTGGTAAGTACATTTTTTTGTTTATTAATGCCAAAAAAACACTCTCAATCACCAAGCAAAATCTTTATATAAACCACATCCAAAATAACCAATAATGCAACTAACCATTTTCCCCTATGATTTTGAATACGAAATACAAGACAAAGACATAGTTGTAAACCTATATGCAATTACAGACAAAAACAAAAGAATCGTAGTAAAACAAAAGCACGAAGTCTTCTTCTACTGTGAATCAAGCGCAAACAAAGATAACTTACTAAAACTAGAAATCGATGATGCCAAAGTTCTAAAAGTAACCAAAATCAAAAAAGAACTAATAGGAACAACTAAAGAATTCTACAAAGTTTATGTAAACTATCCCAAAGCAGTTTCAATTATTGCAAAGGCCCTAGAAGAGCAAGGCGTAACTTGCTATGAAAGAGACATTCCCTTCATCCACAGATTTCTAAGAGACAATAAAATAACGCCTATGACCAAAATCAAAGCAACTGGAGAATTCCAAGACGACACGACTTTCATCTCAACTAAACTAGAACAAACAAACCTAGAAACAACAAGCAACTGGAAAATTCTAGCAATTGATATCGAAACATACGCTAAAAATAAAGAAATTGACCCAATTAAAAATCCTATTCTAATGGTATCCTTCTATGGCCAAGATAGAAAAGGTAAAATCTTTGAAAAGGTAATCACTTACAAAAAATTCAAACACAAATTAAAATATTTAAACATAGTAAAAGATGAAAAAGAACTCTTAGAAGAAATCCAATCAACAATAAACCAATTCGACCCAGACATCATAACTGGCTACTTTTCAGATGGTTTTGATTTCCCCTACATCAAAACAAGAGCAGATCATCATAAAATAAATTTCAAACTAGGAATCAAACAAGCAGACATCTACATTCGAAAAAACGCAGGATTTAGATCGTCGCAAGCAACCATAAGATCAATTCTTCATATAGACGTTCTAAAGTTTGTAAAAAATATCTTTGGTAAAAATCTCAAAACAGATTCCTTCTCTTTAGATAACGTAGCACAAGAACTTCTAGGCTCAAAAAAACTAGATGTAAACCTAGAGCACCTACACTCGGCTTGGGATGAAAACAAAGAAGACCAACTTCAAGACTTTTGCAAATACAATCTTCACGACTCCCACCTAACATTCAAACTCTGCAACATGCTTCTCTTCGATATCATCGAATTCACAAAAATAGTAGGACTTCCAACTCATGATGTTATCAGAATGAAATTTTCAAGACTTGTAGAAAACTACATTCTTAACAGAGCTATCGAAGAAAACAACTTAGCTCCCAACAAACCAACTGATGACGAATTAGCTTTTAGAAGAGACGAGAGCGTCCAAGGAGCTTTTGTTTTTCAACCAACACCAGGTCTTTACAAAGACATCGTGGTACTCGATTTTAGATCACTATATCCAACAATCATAACAGCGCATAACATCGGTCCAGACTCCTTTGAGTGTGATTGCTGCAAAGACAAAAAAACAAGAAGAGTTCCAACAAAAGAAGAATATTGGTTCTGCTCAAAAAAGAAATTCATCCCCAAAGTTCTAGAAAACCTAATAGTCAAAAGAATGGATGTAAAACAAGAAATCAAAAAAGCAAAAACAAAAAAGCAAGACACCAAGTTTTTAGAAGCAAGATCATACGCACTAAAGACTCTAGCAAACTCCTTCTATGGCTACTTGGGCTTTTATGGCGCTAGATGGTACTGCATCGAATGCAGCGCCTCAACCACTGCTTACTCCAGATATTATATTAAAACAACCATAGATAAAGCCAACAAACAAGGCTTCAAAGTAATCTACGCAGACACAGATTCCTGCTTCTTATTACTTCAAGACAAAACCATCAAAGACTCAGACAAATTCATGCAAGATATTAACAAAGACTTACCAGGTTACATGGAACTAGAATTCGAAGGCCACTTTACAAAAGGAATTTTTGTAGCAATTAAAGGCACTGACATAGGAGCAAAAAAGAAATACGCTCTAATTGACAAAGATGAAAAAATGAAAATAACTGGCTTTGAAGCAGTTCGAAGAAACTGGTCGCAACTAGCAAAAAAAGCTCAACAAGAAGTTCTAAAACTAGTTCTAACAGACAAAGAAGACCAAGCAATTAAATTTGCAAAAGACCTAATTCAAGATTTAAAGCAAGGAAAAGTTCCAATTGAAGACTTAATCATCAAAACCCAAATCACAAGAAACCTTAACGCCTACAAATCAATTGGCCCTCATGTCGCAATTGCAAGAAAACTCGAAAAAGAAGGAGAAAAAATAACACCTGGTACAGTAGTAAGATACGTCATGGGAAAAGGAACTGGCCTTGTTAGAGAGCGAGCAAAAACCCTAAAAGAAATCAAAAACAGCGAATACGACCCAGTATATTACTTAGAAAAACAACTCCTCCCATCAATCATACCAATTTTCTTAGTCTTAGGCTTAGATGAGAGCGCCCTAGAAGGCAAAGGCAAGCAAAAAGGCCTAGGCGGTTTTTTCTAGAAAAAATACCTTCAAAGATAACCACCCATATACACAACCTTTTTATATAAACACTCTAATTAACACAATATGGATATAGGCGGTCAAGCAGTAATTGAAGGAGTTATGATGCGAAACAAAGAAAAATTCGCCATAGCTGTAAGAATGCCCGATGGCACAATCAACATTAAAAAAGACAAAAGCACTCCATTTCCAAAATACTTTCAATTTCCATTCATCAGAGGCGCAATAGGATTAGGCTACACGTTATATGATGGTATCAGGGCTCTAGTCTGGTCATCTAATCAAGCCCTAGGTGAAGATGAAAAATTATCCAAAAGAGAAATTTTCACAACAATCGGATTTTCCTTTCTAATCTCAATTATCGTTTTCGTAGTAGTTCCCTTCTTTAGCGCAAGATACTTTCAAACAGACGGCGCATTATTCGATTTATTAGATGGCGTATTTAGAGTAACAATTTTCATTGGATATCTAGTTGCTATCTCCTATATGAAAGATGTCAAAAAACTCTTTGCTTATCATGGCGCAGAACACAAAACAATTTACGCCTACGAACAAAAAAAAGAACTAAACATAAAGAACGTCAAAATCCAATCTAGATTTCATCCACGATGTGGAACAACCTTCCTATTTTTAGTAGTTCTAATTTCAATTGGAACATTCATCTTAATTCAAGGCCCTTTATGGATGAAACTCTCCGGAAGAATTGTACTACTTCCAGCAATTGCCGCAGTAAGTTACGAGATAATCAAATTAGCAGGAAAACACTACTCCAATCCAATCATGAGATTCATTATAGCTCCAGGCCTATGGCTTCAAAGATTAACAACCAGAGAACCAAACAATGAACAAATCGAAGTAGCAATTGCATCTTTAAAAGCAGTAGTTCAAGATAAATGATTAATCATTCATATTAAAGAAGAGATTCATTTAAATATTCTTTCTAAGTAGAAAAACATATGGGCTACTTTAAAAATCAAGATCCGCAACTATATACTCTCATAAATCAGTTACCTATTGAAGATAGAGATGAAAAAATTCTATTGGTTGGATATAGTATAATTGATTCATTGGTTAATTTTAATTCAAACTCTGGCGGATTAGAAAAAAAACATGACGAAGTGAGATCAGTTCACGAAGGGCTGGGTAATGCAATAAAGGTAGTGTCTCTAAATTCTCATATTCAAGATCCTGCATTCAATTATCTTTGTGAAAGAAGAGTTTCAGTAGAATCCTGGTTTAAAGATTACAATCAAGAAAAAACTCTTAATAGTAAATTATTAGCATCATTACTTTATCGTCAAGAAAGAATTTCAGAACCAATCATTCGTAAATTAGGAATTAAATTAACGCAATCAGTAGAAAGCGAAGGTAAACACCTTGGAGCAAGAAACATTCTTCTTGGTGATTATAGAACAATTGAATGTTCAATAAGGGATATATAAAATGGTTAAACAAACATATCATGATGTAGCAATAATTCGACCAGATGTTTTAGCACTTGGAGGAGATGGTGTGTTTCATCATTTTCAAAGACAAAAAGAAGGTCCTTCAAATTTAGTGGTATTCACTCCTGGTGATTTAGATAAACTAAATGCTCGCTCAAGGCAAAGCAATGGAATAAAATCAGGACTTGCTTATTTAGCAAATCATCAAAATTTTCCAAATCCAAAAGAAGGAGGAATTTCTTTTGGAAAAATATCTGATTCTCTTGATATAGCTGTTGTATATGGTTTACAATCAGATAATGATTCAAGAGGATATGATCCTGAACAATTAATGAAAAAGCTTGAAGATAATGTGAATATAAGATCAAATGAATTACCTCTTTTTATGACTAACAATTCTGCAGATAGAATTAAATTAGGTGCATTAGGATTAAGAGTTGAAAAACCTGAATTCTTACTAGTTGATTCTTCTATTGTTGATAGTGGGATAGTAATCGGAAATGATGATTTATATGCTAAATTACAATCCACTAAAGATCATAGTGTATCTTTAGGAGAAGCAATTGATTTGTTAGGCGTTAATGATTTACATCTAAATCAATTTATTAAATTCTTAGGCGCAGAAAGTAAAAGTGAATATGCCAGAATTACCGGAAATTTATTTAGAAACAGAGATGGTTCAAGAATTATTGGAGTTCAAAATGAAACAGTGAGTCTCTTAAATCATCATGAAAAATCAAAAAGAATGTCCATAGGCGGTAACACATTTCATAATGTACTGGGTGTAACTCCTTTTGATATGGAACAATATCTAGCTTTTCAAGATGGTTTGTTAAATCAAGATGTTGAAGTTTTTTTCTTATGTGGGTCACAAGGATCTGGAAAAACTTTACTAACATACGCGGCAGCAGTAGATCAAATAATCTGGCATAATAAAGAATCTAGAGAATTAAGGTATGGGAAAGGAAAACCTAAGGGAGCCCCTTATGACGGAATGGTATTATTAAAACCAAATGAAGTTTTAGGTGGGAAAAGAAGGGACGTTGGAGCTCTTCCTGGAAATTTATTTCAAAAATTAAAACCTCATTTAGAACCTTACGTTGATGCCCATAGGGAAACAATTCTTTCCGGAACTTTGCCCTTTGAAGAAATGTTAAGACACCCAAAATTTCCTAATGATTTTTTTAATGATCCTAGAAAAAAATATACTGTTGAAGGGGGTCATTTTAATCCCAATTTAGAAGCAATTCAAATGACATATTCTGGATTTATGCGGGGTAGATCATTTAGAAACATGTTTGTTGTTGTTGATGAAGCTCAAAATCTTGAACCATTTGAAATGAAAACAATTTTTGAAAGGTTAGGTCCTGGTTGCAAAATGGTAGTTCTAGGTGATCCACGTCAAGTTGACAATCCAAATTGTTCACCTCAAATAAATGGTCTAACTCATGCGGTTGCTCATTATTGTGGTCAACCAAATACTGCCTTAATTAATCTTTCTAGAAATTATAGAAGCGCAGCATCAGAACATGCAAGGCAATGGAATATTTATAATTAAAACTTTATTTTATCTTCTTTTATTATCTCTAAAATTTATTTTCATTCAAAAGAAATATCAACAATTAACATAACTCTCATGCTCCTGCTTACTAACTCGGATGATATTTTGAGCAAAACTCTCGATTTTCTGCTCATGCGATACGATTATCGTTTGATTCAAATTAAGTTTTTCCAAAACATCACGAATTTTATCAAGTTGTTGTGAACTAAATCCATCCGTAGGCTCATCTAAAATAATCAAATCATTAGTTTTAATCTGATCAATCACATCATTAATAACTTTATTTAAAGATAATCGATAAGCTAGCGCAGCGCAAGTTTTCTCACCGCCACTAAGATTATTAAATCCAATCTCATATCCATTTTGAACAATTACAGGACAAAAACTATCATCCAATCTTGCATAAATATTATCATCCTCGATAAGCATCGAAAACCACTCTTGAAATAACTCATTAAAAAGCTGATAAATATTTCCCATAACTTCTTTCTCAATGGTTTGAGTCAACTTTAAAAAATAATCATTAATCCATCTATGAACATCTTTCTTCTTAATCAAAACATTTTCATCCTTTTTCAACTTTTCAATTTCTAATAAAACTCTTTTAAAATTCCTCTCAACCTCTTGAGCCTGACTCTTTAACCTCTCAACTTGCGATAAAAGTTGCTTTTCAATACTTTCAATTTGTACAATCTCTGCTTTTTTGAGCTTAATAATCGAAGAATTATCACAAACTCTTTTTAGATTCTCATCAAGTTCAATAGAAAGTAAAATTTTCTCCTGCTCAAGTCCAAGCATCTGATTAATCTCATTTTCAATTCCCTTAATTTGTTTTTCAACCAATTCTCTTTTAGTAACTTGAATCAATCTCTCATTAATCAAAGCAATTTCCTTTTTCAACTCAACCAATTTCCTATCAAAATCTAACTCACTCAAATCATTCATAATTTTATTATTCTCAATTATAAAATCCTTTAGGAGTAACTTCTTCTCATCAATTAACTTTAATTTCTCTTGCAGATTCAAATTATTATTATCCAAAATCATCAATTTACTCTTGCAATCCCTATATCTTTCCTCTTTTTTAGAAATCTCTCCTAAATTCACATCTAAATTCTTTCTAAAAATCTCAAAACCTTCAACTCTTTTCAACTCTTTATCAACAATCTCCTTATTTGAATTAACAATCTCCTGCTTATGACTTAAACCAACCTCTTGCAAACAAGTAGGACAATTATCTAAATGCTCAACCTTTTTAATTTTCAAATTCGAATCATCAATAATTGCTTTACTTTTAGAAATCTTCTCAAAAATATCTCTAATCTCTCCCTCAATTTTTTTCTTCTTCTCACTCAAATCATTATTACTCTTAATAAATAAAACTAACTCTTCTCTCAATTTATTATTCTTATCAACCTTCTCGCAAATCTCATCAACTTGCTTAGTCTCACCAGAAATCTCTCTAATCTTACTCTGAAGATATTCCACTCTCGAATCAAGCTTTTGCTTCTCTATAACCAACGCATCTAAAACTCCTTGCTTCTCCACAGCCTCTTTATCAAGCTCACTTTTAACCAAACCCTTACACTCCAATCCCAATAACTCTAATTTAACCTTTTCAATTTGCTCTATTTTTCTTACCTTTTGAATAGAATTTTGTTCAAGCAATTTTTTATTAGATTCAACCTCACTAATTAACCTCTCATAATTCTTCTGATCACTCTCAAGCCCAATTAAAACAGCTTTCGCCTTACTCAAATTTTCCCTAGTTTTCTCAAATTTAGGAGAAATTAAATCAAGCTCCTCTTTTTTTACTCTAAGCTCCTTTTCAATCTCCTCTCTCTCAGATCCCAATTTTTCCAAAGGCTCAATTCTGGTTTTCAAAATTAAAATCTCCTTTCTAAGTTTCTTCAAATAAAACTGACAATTATTTCTAATATTCTTATACTTATCAACATTAAACACCTTTCTTAAAACATCAAGCCTAACTTCACTATTATCCTGCAAAATAAATTTCATCTCTTCTTGCGGCGTGTATAAGGTATATCTAAAAATATAATTTTTATTCTTACCAAGTAAATCCTTAGGATATCCCAGCAAATCAATAACTTGCGACTTAATTTCTTGAGCTGTCAAATCCCTCTTAACACCATTAATAACAACATGTCCGCTAGTTTGACTAATTCCTCGAGAACTCTTTTTTAAATTCCTTCTAATAATTACATCTTTATTGTCAACAACAAAATTAATCTCAACCCCACCGCTAATCTCACCCTTACGAAGCAATAATTCAGCCGGCAAATCAGGCCTAGAAGTTCCAAACAAAGCAAACTCCACTGCTAAAAGAATCGAAGATTTCCCACATCCAATATCTCCACTAAGTAAAGTAATCCCCTCATTAAGATTAATAGTAGCATCTCTATAAGAACGAATATTGCTAAGCTGTATTTGTTTAAGACGCATTTTAATAATTAAAAATTAAAGATTAATTTTAGGTTTTCCAGGAACCACGTGGTGCATAGCACATCTAGCTTCATAAGCTTCAGACGCTCCAACTAAAATAACATCTCCTTTATAATTTGCAGGAACTCCGTTAACAATCCTTTGAGAATATTCTCCTTTTTCTCTGCACCTAGTTTTGTCTTCATTAGAATAATCACAAATTGCAAATTTCTTATCAACTGAAGTAGCATGAGGCATTAAATATTGCATGATTCTAAATGGCTCACCTTTAAAGTCTCTATCAAGCCCACTAACAACAACAGTTTTCCCTCTTTCTTCTTTAAGATGTCTAATTACTTCAAATAACCTATAGGGATTTCTAAACAAAAAAATTTCTTCAAATCCATAAACTTGTTTTGAAAAATCATCTGCTTTTAAATCTTCAACTAAATCATCTAGAGGGCCTTCGTCATTAATTACAAAGCTCTCAATGTTAGTTCCTGTTCTTGAAATAATATGGTCCGGTGGGATCTCTCCATCTCTTTGAAGTTCCTTCCTATCATCGCATTTAGGTTTATATAATTTAAAAGTCAAATCAGTGTGGCCAATCAAATCAAAAATATCGATAAAAGCTTTAGTCTTACCTCCTTTCATGCCACCAGCAATAATATGTAAATAACCATTTTCACTAAATCCAGAATGAATAATCTGTTCAACAAACACCATATAAAACACCTCCCATAAATCAAATATAAATCAATCTTAATCATTTAAATATTAATATATTCTCAAAAACAACCTTTACAAAAAAAGAAATGAAATAAGCAAGTTTTTTATACTAGTAAACAAATAATCTAATAAGATGCATAATTCCTTTCTAGATGAGAATTTTCTAAAACTTTGCAAAGAATACAAACAAAGTGACATTGCTCTATTTAAAAAAGCAGCTCAGTTTGCCTCAAATCATCTAACAGATAAAAAAAGACTCATGGGAGATTCCTACTTTGATAGAAATATTAGGGTAGCAAAGATCTTGCTAGAAAACACAGCAGAGCCACAAATCATCCTAGTTAGTTTATTAATTGGAATAAAAGAACACTCCAAAATAAAAGAAGAATTTGGAATTAAAATAACTAATTTACTAGATGACTTCGAGCAATTAAAAGAATTAAAAAGTAAAAATAAAACCCTTGAAGCTCAAGCCTTAAAAAAAATAATTCTAACAACTCTAAAAGACGTAGGAGTATTTCTAGTTAAACTAGCAACTAAACTAGATAATCTAAGAAGTATTGAAGTATTTGAAATAAAAGAACAAAATCGAATTTGTAATGAAGTATTAGAAATATATGCGCCACTAGCATATCGATTAGGCCTTGAAAAATTAAAAATCCAACTTGAAAATTTAGCCTTCAAAGTAATCAATCCCAAAAAATATGAACAAATTGTAAAATACTTAGAACACTCTAAAGAAGAAAGAGAAGAGAGAGTCAAAAATGCAATTAAAAAAATAAAAGATCTTTGTAAATCAAAAGCAAAGATAGAAAAAATCAAAGGAAGGCCAAAACACATCTATAGCATTTACAAAAAAATAGTCAAAAGAAAAGTAAAATTAAACGAACAATACGATCATTTAGGAATTAGAATCATCACCAACAATGAAAAAGATTGCTATACTATTTTAGGAATTCTACACGAAAACTTTGAACCAATTGATGGAAGGCTAAAAGATTACATCGCCAATCCTAAGCCTAATCTTTATCGATCAATTCATACAGGTTTAAATTTACAAAACAAAAGATTAGAAGTTCAAATTCGAACTGCTCAAATGGATGAGTTCGCCGAAGAAGGCCTAGCTGCCCATTGGAGATATAAAGGAATTAAATCAGATCAAAACTTCGAGCGAAGAATGGCCTGGCTCAAAGGCGTTTTAGATTTAAAAAAAGATAAAAAAGATATTTTAGAAACATTAAACGTAGATGTTTTTGGAGACAAGATTTACTGCTACACTCCCAAAGGTGACGCTAAAGAATTACCAAAAGACGCAACCATCTTAGATTTTGCTTATCTAGTTCACGAGCACATTGGAAACAAAACTGTAGGCGCAAGAGTAAATGGTAAATTTGTACCTATAAGACATAAATTAAAATCAAACGATGTAATTGAAATAATTACAAACAAGAATCAAAGACCACGAAGAAACTGGTTAAAATTAGTAAACTCATCAAGAGCAAGACAAAAAATACGAAAATCCCTAAAAGAACATGAAAAATTAGCCCCTATCTATTTTAGAAAATTCAAACCTCAAATTAGCGATGAAATCGGAGTTTTAGTAGAATCACCGGATTTTGAAAACGCAACTTGTGTTCTAGCAAAATGCTGCCAAGCAATCCCAGGGGAAGATATAGTGGGAATTCTAACAAAAAAAAAAATAATTTCAACTCATAAACTTGATTGCAGATTAGCCTTAAAAGAAGAAAATAGATGGATTCATGTAAATTGGAAAGAAACATTTAATCAAAAAATAAAATTTAGAATAATTGCCAAAGAACGCTCTGGCCTTCTAGCAGACTTACTAAACACCATAGCAAGAGCAGGATTCGATGTAAAAGAAGCAAAAGCAAAACCCCAAGGTATGGATCAAGTAGAATGCTCATTTCTAGTAATCCCAAGAGATATTCAAGAAGTAAAACAAATGATTCTAAGAATCAACAAAGTCAAAGGAGTCCAAAGAATCTACTTTAGCTAGACAAACTTAATCAAATCTACAATCCGATTACTATATCCCCACTCATTATCATACCAAGCAACCAACTTTAAAATTCTTCTATCAACGACTTGAGTAAGCTTTGAATCAAGTATTGCAGAATGAGGATTACCAATAATGTCACTAGATACCAAATCATCCTCGCTATACTCAACAACTCTCTTCATGCCTTTAGAACAAACTTTTTTAAAAATCTGATTTACTTGATCAACAGTTACATCGCGATCAACCTCAATTGAAAAATCAGTAACCGACCCATTAGCAATTGGAACTCTAAAAGCTAAACCACGAACCTTTCCCTTTAATTCGGGAATTGCTTCTACAGCAGCCACATCAGCGCCAGTAGAAGTAGGAATCACATTAAGTGCCGCAGCCCTAGCCCTTCTCAAATCCTTATGCGCCATATCAACAATTCTTTGAGTTGAAGTATAAGCATGAATAGTTGTAAAATAACATCGCTTAACCCCAATCTTATCTTGCACAACTTTTAAAATCGGAGCAACACAATTAGTAGTACAAGAAGCATTAGACACAACTTTGTGTTTCTTCTTATCATACAACTTATGATTAACACCTAATACAATTGTAGTAGTATTTGGCGGACAAGTTTGATTGCCCTCACACTTACAAGGCGCAGAAATAATTACTTTCTTAGCACCGCTCTTAAGATGCATCGCAGCTTTTCTAGGATCTGAAAAAAACCCAGTACTCTCAATAACAACATCAATCTTTAATCTCTTCCAAGGCAACTTAGAAGGATCCTTAATACTTAAAACCTTAATTTTTTTCTTGCCAACAATAATTTCCTTACCATTATAACCAACCTTTTGATCAAACTTCCCATGCACAGAATCATATTTTAATAAATGCGCAAGCGTCTTATTATCAGTTAAATCATTAACAGCCACAATATTAATTTTCTTATCCTTAAAAGCAGCTCTAAAAACATTCCTCCCAATTCGTCCAAATCCGTTTATTGCAACATTAATAACCATATCTACCACCCCTTAAATAATTATAACTTATATAATAAATAACAAACATCTTAATAAACTTAATCTTTTTTCAAAAACAACACGACTAATTAATATGATCATAATCCAATAACTCCAAAAGATGATGATTCTCCTCAGTGGGATTCAAAAGCAATGAGGTTATCTCTTGAAGCAACCTTAGATGTATTAAATATGAGTTCCTATTTAAATAAAAGAAACATTCCACAAGTAAAATCTCCATTATATGAAAATGATTTGCAAGCACAAAAATCAATTGATACTTTTTATAGTTCAAAAGCTGGTGAAACTACCGAAGAAGTCGATGGTAAAGAAATTAAATTTGTAACATATGAATTAAGGTCAACGGATTTACACTTCATCAAAAATCATTTCGCTCCAGTAGAAAATACAACACAACTACTACTTGAAGCAAGAGTAGAAACATTAAAAACTCAATTTGGAGAAGACAATGTTAAATACGCATCAGATCTAGAATCAAATGATTCTGCAACAATCTACTTAAAATTTTAAATCCTCTTTTTTTCAAATTCTTTTTAACCATCACCACATAAAAATTATATACTTTTTATATACAATACATACCTCATAATTAAATAACTGAATAATATTTCTTAATCAATGGGTCTACGTGAAGCTTCTACTAAAGACATACCTCTACTAATAAGTCTCTACAAATCTTTTTTTGACCTAAAAGACTTATTCTTACAAGACGATGAAAAAATATCAAACTACTTAGAACTTCAAATCATGCGCCACAAAGTTTTAGTCTTCGAAGAATCGGGATTACTCAAAGGCGCAGTAATATTAGTAAACGTAAGTCAAAACGCAACCAAAACTCACAAGGTTTGGAAATACAGACACTTCGCCTTCGACTCTTTAGGTATCGCAAAACAAATTTTAGAACATGCAGAGAGTCATATTAAAAACCAATCAGATACAGCCAAAGTAGAATTAATCATCCCAGAACACGAAGAAGGCCTAGAATTCTATAAAAATAACAATTACGAACACGAAGCCGCTCTTAAAAACCATTATCAATGGGACGAAACCAGTTTTGTCCTAGGAAAGAGCTTCCAAAACTAAAAAACAATTAATTTTATATACTCTTTTTATTTCCTATAAACTATGGGATTTTGGTCAAAGGTAAAAAGTGTCTTCTCAAAAAGCAAAGAACCAGTTCAATCCCCAAAAAAAATAGCAAAACAAGAAGTTAAGTTAGAAAAAAAAATAGAAAAACTCTCTTTAGAATTAATTGAAATAGAACAAAATTATCCTAAATTAGATGAAATAAAAACGGAATACATGAAATCTGGCTATAGAAAATCTCCAGAACAACTATTTACTATTTTTGAAAGATATATTCAATTGCCTATTTTAACCTGGATTCCTAAAGCTAGAAAAACATATGGGGACAATAATATTTTCAAAATCCAATTAGATAATTTCAAATACAATTATTCCTTAGAATTAAAAAAACAGTTTAATCTTCCTAGGTCTAAATTTAATCTTGATTTTGATTCTAAAATTAAATTTCCCATTAAAAAAGATATTATTGGGTTTAGAGATTTTGTTAAAGGTATAAATACATCAAGTAAGTTTGAAAGAAAAGATTTGGATATTGAATCTTTATTAATAAGTTTAAATAATTTTAATAGAGAATTCTTAAAATTAAAAATTAGTATAAAAAATAATTTAGATGGAATTGATTTATTAAACCTAACTAATAAAAATTTCAAACCAAATCATATGTTAAAAGATTATAATGCAAAAATATTTTTTCCTCTATTAAAATTTATCAGAAAATTTAAAAAGTTAATATTAAAAAATCAAGATTTTTTTTACAATGCATCTCCACAATATTTTAGTCAATTAATTTCTGGTAAATTAGAAAAAAAGTTTATTTCTTTTTATCCTAACTCTTTAATCTCAGTTTTTGATCAAAAAAAATCAAATAAAAAGACTTTAATTCTAATTGGTACTGAAGTTAATAAACCAATTTTATTTGAAATTGATCAAATAAATAAATTTATACTTAATTCAATTAAAATATCAAGAAAACAACCAAGCAAACTCCCAAAACTTCCTCAAAGAATAAAAGCAGCATAAACATTTAAAAAACAACTCTTCTTTTTATTAAATAATGACAAAACTAGAAAAAATCCCCCAAAATATTAAGTTCAAAGATGGTTTTATTAAAAGATACAAAGAACTTACCAATTGGGAAGAATTCAAAAGATATTCCTCAGCATTCTTAAGAAGATCAATTAGAGTAAACACTCTTAAAGGAAGCATCAAACAAATCACAGATTCTATTAAAAAAAAAGGTTGGATTCTAGTTCCAATTCCTTGGTGTAAAGAAGGTTTTTGGATATCGCATCCGGATAGAAGAGACGTAGGAAATTTATTAGAACATCATCTAGGACAAATTTACGTTCAAGAAGCAGCATCAATGATCCCTCCTTTAGTTTTAAATCCACAGCCAGGCGATATCCTTTTAGATATGTGCGCGGCTCCAGGATCAAAAACAACCCAACTAAGTGCCATGATGCAAGGCAAAGGCCTAATCGTAGCAAACGATTACAAAGGCCAAAGGCTTCAATCCTTGGGAATTAATTTACAAAGATGCACTGTCTCTAATACAATCATCACTTTAATGGATGGAAAAAGATTCCATGATCATCAATTTGACAAAATACTACTTGACGCACCATGCTCAGGTACAGGAACAATTAGAAAAAGTCTCAAAACACTTCTAATTTGGAATCCAATAACAATCAAAAAATTAGCAAATGAGCAAAAAAGATTAATCATAAACGCCTTTAAAAATTTAAAACCAGGTGGAGAGATGGTTTATTCAACATGTTCAGTAGAACCACACGAAAACGAAGAAGTAGTAGATCATTTACTAAAAACATTCGATAACGCTAAAATCATCCCTACAAAACTCCCTGGACTAATCACAAGCCCTCCAATTCTAGAATTCGAAGGCAAAACCTACGACCCATCAATCAAAGACACTCTAAGAATTTGGCCCCAAGATAACGATACCGAGGGATTCTTTGTCTGTAAAATTTTAAAGAAACTTGAATAAAAAAGAATCAAATTAATTTTATTTACATCTCAAATAAATTGTTTCTCTATCTTTATCAGAAACTGTATTAGCTCCTCTCAAACAAAAATTACCATCGCTATCAGTTGGCATTCCTAAATTAAATTTTTTACATTTATCACCATTGTACTCTAAATCCCATTTATTGGCATTAGCAATAACTTTAGTCATATCTTCTTCACTTGCACTAGCACATCTAGTTGAATCTAATTCTTTATTTACTTTTAATAAGCCTGATTTAACTGGTAAAAGATAATCTGAATTTACAGCTTCTTGAGATATGGGAGCTATGCCTAAATATCTTTGGTCTTCTTTATAAACATTATATGCTTTAATAGCAACAGGAACTATAATTACAGCACTTACAAGTCCGCCAATAATTTTATCCAACATATTACTCCTAAAGCAGACTTTCATTTATAAATCTTCCTTTGGTTATAACTGTCAAGTAACAATTTCTTGTGGCAACCCACATCACCACAACTCTTTATATCAATTACACTTTTCAAACAATCCATGAATCACAAATACACTCCAGGAATTGACGAAACATGTCAAATAAGGCCAAGAGACTACGGAATTCTAGTTCCCTTGGGAAGAAATAACAAACTATTCCTATCACCAGTAAAGTACGCCCTAGCAGCTCTAATGCTAGAAACACAGGAACAAATCCAACAAAGAGTAGAAAGCATCTCATCAGACGAATCACTAACAACTTTAGAAGAAAGACTTCAAAGACGAGTAAAGGCAGTAAACGGATCTAAGAATCTTCTAAGAAAATCAAAAAGACAAGCAATTCAAAATACTCGATTAGAAGCAAGAACTCTCAAAGCAGACATCACCTCAAGAAACAAAGGAACATATCAAATAACACTCAAACCTTTCTTTGGTGCGTTTAAAAAAAATGCTCCAAATATTCTAGGATACCAAGAAGCAGATTGTCAATGTCCAGACCACTACGAATTAAAATCAAACGAATTAGTGGAAATGTGCGCTCATTTAGCTCTAGCCGATAGTGCTTTTTACGCAGATAATGTAACAAGAAAAAGCCAAAGCCAAAATTTAACAGCACTACGACCAAAAAATAGACCAGCACAAGCAAAACCATTTCTCTTCAATAACTCATCAATAGATCACATCACAAACGTTCTAAGGGATTTCTACGTTGGAACAAAGCAAGGCAGAAGAATTTTAAGAAAAAATCATTTCGAATTAGACAAAGAAATGTTAGAAGACTCGGCTCTATACTCACAAGTACTCTTACAAAAATTTTTCCAAAGATACGAAGCAAGATTTATTGTAGTAAGACAACATCAAATAACAAAACCAAAAGAAGACCTATCCTACAATGAACAAAGAATAAACGCATCAATTAGAAATGTAGAAACGCAAGTCACAAGAATGTTAAAAGATAGAGGTTTTTACACAAATAAGTACTCCTTAGAATTTAGAGGTACAGAGCATGAAGTAGTAGCGCAAAGATTCATCCATCCAAAAACAAGTAGGGTAATCTCATTATGCATCAAAGATGACATGCCTCCAGTATTGGTAGAACGATACTTAGGAGATAGACCAAACGATTGGATAACTCAAACAACAGACTCAAGACAAGACTCTCCTTATCAAAGACTAGGACAACTCTATGAATCAATTGATGACTCCACAAGAAGACTAGGTCCAACTAAAATCATCATCCCAGGAACAAATCTAGATTCCCAAGTAAAAGTAAGTCAAGAACTAAAAGAATTCTACAATCAGCACTTACCAACAGAAAATCAATTCAAATAATCAAAAATAACCATTACAAAATATACTAGATAATAATAGCAATCTTTTAAAAGACATAAATCTCTAAAGTAAAGTATGTTTGGATTATCAAAAGAAGTTAGAGCAAAAATAGAAAAACATTCTTCTAATTTTCAAAAGATTCTAAAAAATTCTTTAAAATACAAAAAAGAAGACATTCTAATTGTAAGTGACTTTGGAAAAAAAGAAAACAATCTTGCAACCATGCTCTCATACGGCTACTATCATGCAGCTCTAAAAAAAGGCCTAAGCGTCTCCCTCCTCCATCAAGAAGTAAAAAAAGGCTTCATGTCAGCAGACAAACACGTAGTTGATGCCATTAGCGATTTTGGTGAAAACAATATCATTATTCTAGCCTTATCAAATAAACTAGGAAGATTTGGAGAAAATAAAAGTTTTAGAACATTTTGTAAAAACAAAGGTCACCGGTTTTTATCAGCGACAGGACTTGGTGATGTCAATTCATCCTACTACGATCTTTTCCTAGATACTATGTGCGTAAGTTACAAACGTATGGAAAAACGTTCTTCAAAAATAAAAAAACTTTGGGATAAAGCAAAAACCATCCAAGTAAAATCTCCAAATGGCACAAACATAACTGTGGATGTTCAAGACATGGTAGCTATCGAAAACATCGGAAAATATCACTCACCAGGACAAGGTGGCAATATGCCATCCGGAGAGGTATACATCCCTCCAAAAGGCTTCTACGGAGTTAGTGGAAAACTAGTAATCGACGGTTCATTAAAATTGGCAAGTGGCGCCATGCTAGTTGACAAACCGGTAACTCTTATAGTTAAAGAAGGCAGAATAGAAAAGATTGAAGGCAAACACGCAAAGCTTCTTCAAGACACCTACGAAAAATTCGAAGACAGATCAAAATATCCTTCAAGAGTAAGACGAGCCTGTGAGTTAGGGATCGGAATCAATCCCGCAAGTGTTCTTATCGGATCAATGATAATGGACGAAAAAGTTGCAGGAACAGGCCATCTAGCCTTTGGTTCAAACTATTGGTTCGGAGGAGAAATCAGGTCGGTCTATCATGGCGATCAAGTCTTTAAAGACCCAACATACTATGTCGATGGCAAAAAAATGAATTTGTAAATATTTAAAAACATCTTCTCTTTTCTAACAATAATACTCGCAGCAGTAGCATATATGGTAATTGGAATAGTTTGGTACGGACCTTTGTTTGGAAAACAATGGATGAAACTTAGCGGTGTTAAAGCCAATAAAAAAGACATGGTTCTAAGAAATTTAGGTGGATTACTCTCAGCAGTTCTAATGGCCTATGTACTCTCAACATTCGTTGGATTAGGATTATCAGGTGCACTTCTAATTGGATTTTGGATTTGGCTAGGATTCTTTGCAACATCCAGTCTAGGAAGCGTATTGTGGGAAGGAAAAAGTTTCAAATTATATCTAATCAACAATGGATTTAATTTGTTAGCATTACTTACAATGGCAGCAATCTTGTCCTAATTTTTTCTTTTTTTTAATTAAAAATAAATCAATCTCTTAAAATCTTACAATCAACCAAATCAACAATCTTGGAACTTTTCGAATCAATTTTCCCATCAACAATCATAAAATCAACATGTTTCTTAATCTCCTCATCCAAATTCTCAATACAAGTCATGGGCGTATTACCTTTCTTATTAACGGAAGTCGTAATAATAGCAAAACCTAATCTCTCAACTATACCTTGAAACCAATGATCGATTAATCTAACGCCAATCTTATTAGAAAACGAAACATTACTAGCAACATCACAACTCTCTTTTTTCTCTAAAATAAAAGTAAACGCTCCAGGTAACTTGGAAAGCTTCTTCGAATAAGAATCCAAAACACTACAATTCTTATCGATCCAATCTTTATTTGGAGCCAATACAGAAAAAGATTTATTTCCTCTATCTCGAATCTCCCTTAATCTTTTAACACTCTCAAAATTTGTAGCCTCGCAACCAATCCCATAAACTGTATCTGTGGGATAAATAAATATCTCTCCCATTTTAATTCTAGAAAAAATAATCTCGAAATTTTCAATTAAATCAGCCTTAGTATAAATATCCATAAACTATAAAAAATGAGGCGAATTTATAAAAACTCTGCCTCAAATTTTAAAGTTGGTAGAGGTGCGTCGTTAGACAGTTGCAGTAAAATCGTCAAGGTAGCATTGCCTAAATGCATGTTCTGCTACGTGTAAATTCTTCTCATCATACTTCTCAATAAGTTCCATAATTCTTAATCTAATATTTTCCATTTTATAACCATCCCCCGCTAAATTGGTAATCAAAGCTATCTTCCTTAGCCATAATCGTATCTCGTGTTAATTTTCTGATCTGCTCTTCAAAAAGGTTCTTAATTGTTTTATTTGATAAATCAATCATTATCAATCACCTCAATATACTCAAGAATTAATCGCTATATAAACTCTAGGCGCACTTGACCAGTGACCAGTGGATACTATATAAAAGTAGAAAATGAAGAAAAAAATAAATTAAAAATTAAAAAATTAATAGAAACTAGTTTGTTTATCTTCAGCTTCACTACAAGTATAAACTGCATCAAAATCAGCAACATTAGTTAACTTAGATACAAACTTATAATTTTTACCTTCCCATCTTATAGTAAATTCACTAATACAAAACCCTTCCTTAGTACAACTACTAGTAATAATGTTGTAATTAATATTTTTACCAATACTACTACTTCTAATTAAAGCTGAAGGCTCATCTTCTAATGAACTACTTGAAGAAACATATGTAAACCTCTCATCACCAATATCAAAAATCTTACCAACAGAGATAACATCATTACAATCAAGTTCATCAGATATAGCAGGTTCAACTGGTTTAATTTCTTTAATATCTATCAAAATTTCTTTTTCTACAGACAATTTATTCTTTGCTTCAACTTTATCTTCAGTTACTAAATCACTCTCACCCTGCTTCTTATAAGGATCAACACAAGCACCATCAATACATCCATATTTACATCTCTCATTCAAATGTGAAGTAAATCCGCTCTCAGTACAAACTCTTAAAAGCGAGTTTCCAGAAGAACAAAAAAATCTATCTATTTCTCTCCTATATTTGCCTTTAGATAAAACAAGCTCAGTTTCACTCTCAACACAACCAACGCTAAGTTTTTTTGTCTTAAAAGCTTGTCCAGCTAAACTCTCTTCAACTTGACCCTCTTCATTTAAAGCTCTCTCAAGTTCTCTATCATCTAAATCTTCAATTTGAGAAATTTCTCTTTGATCCTCAAAAGAGTTTTGATTGCATCCAACTACAATAAATAATGATACCATTAATAATAAAACTAATAATTTTTTTACCATATAAACACCTCTAATAAAAATGAATAAATAAAAGTAGTATAAAAATGTTATTGATAAATTAGAAATTAAAAAATAAAATTTATTTTACTAGAACACCGTTTAAAACGCCTTCTTGCCCTGGTCTTGAAGTAACTCTAACTTTTCCAAGTTTAGTTTCAACAATCGCGCCTTTAGTTAAAACATTTCTTCTAACTAAATGTGGGTTAGCTGGGTTTTCAACTACGTTTAGAATTTGAGTTTTAGCCGCTTTAGCACCCTTTTGAGCAACATTAATCATATTAGATGATAATAGTGACCTTTTTGTGTTACCGCCAAGAATTCTTTGAACTCTAACTTTAATTTTATCAAGTAATCTAGTATTAGCAGCATATCCTGCTACTTCATAACTCTTTTTAGCTCTACCTGGTTTATACCTTGCACCAGACGCTTTCCTATTGGATCTTATTTGTGATCTTGCCATATTAGCTTAAATTAACGTTTAGTTTAAAAACATTTTGGTTTAAAAGTCAAAAATAAAGAAATAAACTCACTTAAAACTCAAAACCTTCTTCTTCAAAGCAGCTTTACCAGTCCAATCAAGTGCATGCTCTAAAGCCTCTTGAATTGTTCCAACAGCAATAACCTTAACCTTAGATAACATTTCCTTATCAATTACAATATCTTGTAAATTAGTTTTAGGAATAATTACAGTTTTAATTCCAGTTTCAATTGCAGCTTCAATTTTAGAACTAACTCCTCCAATTGGAAGAACTTCTCCACGTACAGAAAGTGAACCAGTCATCGCAACTTCTTGCTTAATTGGGATCTTTTTAAGAGCTGATATAATAGCAACAGCAATAGCAACCGAAGCACTATCTCCCTCAACACCCTCATGAGTTTGTAAAAACTGCACAAAAATATCTCGAGTCTCTTTAATATCCTCACCAAAGAAATGCATTATGATTGCAGATACATTCTTAACAGCTTCTTTGGCAATCTCACCAAGTTTACCAGTAGCAATAATATCACTTTTCTGACCACCAACAGTAACTTCAGCTTCAATAGGAAGCATAATCCCGGAGTTAGTAGACCCAGAACCAATAACTGCTAAACCATTAACTCGACCAACTTTAGTGCCAGTAGTTAAAATAACTTCATACTCTTTTTTTCTTTCAATATACTTATCTGCAATTTGTTGTTCAAGTGGCCTAGCTAATTTTTTAGCATTCTTAACATGCTCCTTAGTAACAAATTCAGCCTTTTCTTCTTTAGCCAAATCTCCAGCAGCTCTAACAAGCCCACCAAGACCTCGAAGATGTAAAGTTAAATGACCTTTTCGATTAGCTCTTCTTTTAGCCTCATCAATAATACAACTAATAGCATTAAGTGTGAAATGGGGGATTTTTCCTTTCTCTTTCTTAACTTCTTGAGCCACAAATCTAGCAATCTTCATTCTATTTTCTTTATTATCAGGCATAGTGTCATTCATATAAATTTCATAACCATATCCTCTAATTCTAGATCTAAGTGCTGGATGCATATTTTTGATAGTATCAAAATTTCCAGCAGCAACTAAAATAAAATCACATGGAGCCGCCTGGGTTCTAACCATAGCACCAGCAGATCTCTCTGACTGACCAGTAATTGGAAACTTCTTCTCTTGAATTGCTGATAATAATTCTTGCTGAGTTCTAGGTTCAAGCGTAGCAATCTCATCAATAAATAAAACTCCCATGTGAGCCTTGTGAATCATCCCAGGAACAACTCTTTGATTAGCAGGAGTACCTAAACCACCTGATTGAAATGGATCATGTAAAACGTCTCCTAATAGAGCGCCAGCATGTGCGCCAGTAGCATCAAAAAACGGAGCATTCTCTTTTTTAGCATTATTTACAATTAATTTGGGAATCACACTCTTAACAGTCTTCATCATCTTAGGCCCCATACTCATCATTAAAGCAAAAGCAACCAAGAAAAACATACCTCCCAAAAAGAACGCCGCAAACATAATATCTGACTTATAATAATGTCTAACCCACCAAGGAGCAATCAAAGTCAAAATAGCTAAAATAAACATAATAAAATTATTGCTCTTCATAACCTGCTTTCCATCTAACTTAAATTTATTAACTTCGCCTTTTCCTTCGCCAGCTTTCATAGTTTTAATTAAAGGATTGTTTTCATCATCAGGATTTGGAAGAGATATAATATCTTTTAGTTCAGACTTAGGCAATAACTCAGCTAAAGCCACCCCTAGCATCGATTTACCTGTGCCAGGATCACCAATAAGAAGAACATGCCTTCTTTGACTAGCTGCCTTTTTAATAATTCTAACGGCTTCTTCTTGACCAATAACCTGTTCAACAATCTTAGTTGGAATTTTGATATTTTTAGTAGTTTTCATAAAATCAAATTAAATTTCACTCAATCATTTAAGTATTTTTGGTATTATTAACTCACAGAACCACGCCTCTCTGTTTTAATCACTTCAAAGTGACAAAAACCGAAACATTTATAAACTCTCGGCCTATATAAATAATAAAGAAGAGGCATAAAAATGATAAAAAATCTAATTAAATATTTACCACTTGTAGCAGCATTATACAACCCCTTAGCAACAGCTCAAGCAACTCCAAATCAAGACCCAAATAAACTAGCAACAGCTCAAGAATGTACAACAAAAGATAACGATAGATGTATTAGTGACTTAAGTGATTACATTGAAGAATATGATGGAAAAACAAGAATTATTGGCCATGGTCAATATGGTCCAAAAGATGGAAAAATTCAACCTTCAGAAAATGCTGATTACTCCTGGGATCTAACTTCTTTATATTCAAATTTTACAAGTCAAATTAAGAGTGATATGAAAAAAGCAACTTTAGAAACTTTAGGTAAAGTACAAAAATGGAATAATCCACACAAAAAAAGTTTAAGAATTGCAGCAAGGGCAGCTGCAATAAATCAATATACTGGAGATCATTTCGATCCATTTGATATCAACAAAGACGGTTACATTTCAAAAGCAGATGATAGAAACAATGACAATAAAATAACTGCAGAAGATTTACCAAAATAATTCTCAAGCTTTTTTTCCTTTTTTACCCTTAAGCATTTTAACACGAATTTCATCAAAAGCTTTTTCTTGTTCTAATTCAATCTTATTATGGTTCTCTAAATGAAGCAGTGGCAAAAAAGTATAAACCTTATCTTCACGTGAAGGATTTGGAGGAAGTAATCTTTTAAAAGTAATTCCCTCTTCTTGTTTTCTAGAATAAAATTCAATCTTATGTTGAACATCCTTAATCACTTCCATGATATCGTATTTCTTTCTAGTAAAATATTCAAATTTTTCAGGCCTAATTCTATCTAAAACTTTTTTCTTAGTAACAAGTGCTCTTTGAAGCGCATCAACTAAATCATGAATAGAAACTTTTCTATTTCTAGGTTGTGGATTTCTTGGAATTAACTTATACATCTGTCTATTTCTATCTCGAGGATGACCTTCAATCGCATCATACAATTCCTCATCAATATCATCTAATTCGTCATGCGGATTCATTAAATCATCAAATCTAGAAATATCATTATCAATTAAATGCGAACACTTCATCTTAAGAAGTAAAGCTGCAGCAAGAATAATTTTCCCAGAAACCTTCAAATCGTGTTCAGGTAACTCCTTAACAACTTGAATATATTTTTGAGTAAGAAGTGTAATATTAATGTCCCACGGATTCATCTTCTCCGACTTAACTAAATCATAAAGAATAGATCTCCATCCGATTTCTTCCTCTTTAAGTAAAACATCCCAAATCTTGTCTTGCATAAGAAGAAAGTAAAATTATTGCATTTATAAAATATACTAAACCAAAGTAGATTTTTTAATTATTTTCAAATCCTCTAGAATAATTAGCAAAACTTTCACTAATCCCGTTTTCACTCAATACCTTATCAAAATCTGTTAGATTATTAATTAAACTTGTAGTTAAATCTGCTATAACTTCTGTTGTAACATCTTCTCCATATTTTTTATTCATTTCATTAAAAATATTCACACCTATAATTCTATCTCTTCTATTTTTTTTATGAATTTTTCTTCTATCACCAAAATAATTTAAATACCATCTAAAATCTTCTTCATCTAATGAATTTTTCAAATATAATGCTTCACATAAAACTCCTATAACTTCTCTAAACATTTTATTATTCTCTGTATCTTTATTTTCATATCCTTTTGTGTGAATATATTTTTGAACATGTGATAATTCATGAGAAGCAGTTAATCTTGCCAACCTATCCCCTTTTTTACCTCTGTATAATCTTCCCTTCCAAACCCCATATAATACATTAAGTGTGTTAGATTCAATTATTGCTGAAGCAGATACATAACTTGCACTATTATCTAAATTAATAATTACATCTATTTCATTAAAATCAGTTCCAATTGTTTCATTTAATCCTTTATGACTCTCTTGTAAATGTTTTGTAATATAATCAACAACATAAGGTTGAACATCATTTAAGTCTTCTCCCTCAACCCAATATCTTATTGTCAGATCTCCTTCGTCTTTTCTAACAAAAGTTAAATTATCATAATTTCCATCAAAATTATTAATATTTCTCCAAAGACCAGGGACCATTTTTGTTTTTTCAATCTCTTCTTGTGATTTTTCTCTTAATTTATTTTCTAAATCCTTAGAACAAACTACTGGTGCATTTTCACTAACACAAATCTCTTGAGCAGCAACACTAGGAGCAATCGCTACAGGAGATAAAAGAGCAGCCATTAAACCTAATTTTCTAACAAAATTTCTCATAATACTCCAAAAATTAAGTTTCTTTTTAAATTTACTCCCAAAAAATGACAAATAAAGAAAAATGAGTGGGCCTAGCCGGACTCGAACCGGCGATCAATGCCTTTCAAATGAAACAAGACTCAACTTGCATCCTTGTAAGGGCACTGTCATAGCCACTAGACCATAAGCCCAATACCCACTCAATTTAACTTAAGATTACTATTTCTTTAAAAATGTTTTTGTTTATTTACATATAAACTACTTCTCTCCTCCAAATAATCGACCACTTCCAAGGAGTAAATTTATAAAAAACTCCTCTCATTAATCAAAAATGAGAAAAATCTTACAATCCTTGGCCCTTTTGGTAACCAGTGCCTGTACTAGTCCCACAACTATTCTAAAACCCACAATAGAACAAAGAGTACAACAAGAAGTAAGAAAAATGGACGATTTCGTAGAATGGTACGTTCAATCAGATTACAATAAACCAAAATCACAATTCGCAAGCTTTGCATTAGTTAATGATGAAGAAATGCAAGAAAAATTTCAAGTTGGAAGAGCTGATGCAGAATATCATTATATTTCTGATCAAATAAAACTTCCCATAACTAATAATCCTGAAAAAAAAGAAGATATTGAAGATCAATTAACTTCAGTAATAATTCACGAGGTAGTTCATTCAATAACGGATAATATGGAAAAAAAAGGAATTATTTTTTGGCAAGATTACAAAGGCCCAACCAATACACAAATTAATGAATACATGGTCAAAGTTACTCAAAGAGAAGAATTCAAATCTCTAAAAGATAAACTAAATTTAAAAATAAAAATAATTGATTTAAAAGAAATAATTGCGAATAATGATTTACAATATTCTCTTCCTTTAGTTGAATCCTCTCATATACTAAAAGAATTTTTTAATAAATTGGTTAAAGTAAAAGATGATATTCATCATTTAACTGAATCTGAAAGAAAACAATTAAAATTAGAATATGATGAATTAGCCCTAAGTTCAAATAACGCTTTAAGCTTATTAAATGAATATGATATATTCTTAGAAAAATTAAACAAACAAAAAAAATGGGATTTTAAAAAAGCAACAAAAAATCTTTCTGATTTCAAAATAAGATTCCAAGAATTCGATTCCTTAATTAAAGATACAAAAATATTCGATCTTGTTTATGATTGTCATTTGGATTTAATCAAAACTAGAAAAATTTTTCTTGATGATGCAAACACAAAATTAAAAGATGCAAAAAATAAAAAGGATAAAGATAGGATAAAACTTCGATTTCAGGAAAATTTCTTAACAACATATCAAAAGATTTATGAGTGTATTGAAAGGGATTTTGATCTCTCACTTTCTATGTTAAATTTAAAGTCTTCTTCTCAATTAAGCGAATCATCTTATAAATTCAATTTTTCAAAAAAAATGACTCAAAACATTTTAGGTGATCCTCATGAAGTATTTGCAAGGATGGTGGATTCACTTTACAAATTGTACTTAACTTCAGAACCCACTGATCTCAATTTCAAATTAAAACCACAAGACCTAGAATTCTTATCACACTTTGAATATCAAGGAAAACAACTATTCAAAAAAGGAATCGAAAAATATCATGTAGCTCTCAACATGCTAGAGGATGGACAAGACCCTAAACAAGTTCAAACAACTTTACAACAAGCAACAGACTTAGAATATGAAGGAAAAGAATTCTGTTGGCATGATAATAATTTTACAATGCAAGGAACCATTCCAAAAGAAGACTATTAATCCATATTCTCAAATTAAACAAATATTTATGCACAAGTTCTATTTTACTTATCTGACTACAAACCTAATTGAATTAGCAAAATCAAGATACTAAAATTATTCTGGATGAAGTAAAAGAAAAGTTTGGATATAAATTAGCAAATGATGTTTTTGTTTTATCAAAAAATACTTTTTGTAAAAACCACACTACTCACAACCATCCAAAATACTACTTTTCAGGGACAACCTTTATAAACACAAATTGAAACTAACCAAACATGAGAACAATCTTACAATCCTTAGCCCTTTTAGTAGCCAGTGCCTGTACTAGTCCTACTACTATTCTAAAACCCTCAAAGCAAGAAAAACCCACAATAGAACAAAGAGTTGAGCAAGAAGTAAGAAAAATGGACGATTTCGTAGAATGGTACGTTCAATCAGATTACACAAAACCAAAAAGAGAATTTGCAAGCTTTGCATTAGTTGATGATAAAGAAATGCAAAAAAAGAGACAAGGTGGAAGAAATAGTGCTGAATATGATCTTGGATCAGAACAGGTACATGTTCCTTTTTCTAATGGCAAAGATAGTCAAAATATTGAGGATAAAGCAGTATCAGCAATAATTCATGAAGTAACTCATTCAATAACAGATCATAAAGATGATGAGGGAATTATTTTCTGGCAAGATTACAAAGGTCCAACAAATATACAAATTAAAGGATACGTGGTCCAAGTTACTCAAAGAGAAGAATTTAAACCTTTAAAAAATAAAATTGATTTAGAGATAAAACTTATTGAATTAGAAAGAATAATTGAAGATAACAAATCACAATATTTTATGCCTTTAATTAAAACTTCTCATACCATAAGGGAGTTTACAAATAAATTAGGACAAATTAAAGATAATATTACTCATTTAAGTAAATCTGAAAAAGAACAATTAAGAATAAGCTTTAATGAACTAGCAACAAGTTCAAATGAATCTTTAAAATTATTAAAAGAATATAGGACCTACGTACAAAACTTAGGTGATCAAAAGGAAATAGATTTCAAAAAAGCAACAAAAGATCTTTATGATTTTGATGAAAGATTCAAACAATATGATTCATTAATTAAAGATACAAAAATATTTGAAATAGTTTATACTTGCCATTTTGATATTATAAATTTAAGAAAAGTATTGTTTGAATACACAAAATCAAGCCTACAAGATGCAAAAAACAAAGAAGATAAAGATAAAATAAAACTACAGTTTAAAGAAGACTTATTAACTACACTTGATGGTATATATGGCTGCATTGATGGTGGGTATGATTTTGAATTTTCTAATTTTTCTAATGATATTAATTCAATTACACTAATGGCTTCAATGTCAAAAGCAATGATTACCCAAAAAATCACTCAAAACATTCTAGGAAATCATCATGAAGTATTTGCAAGAATGGTTGATTCAATGTACAAACTTTACTTAGATGACAACGTAACTTCAGTAAACTTCAAACTAAAACCTCAAGATCTAGAATTCTTATCCCAATTCGAATACCAAGGAAAACCATTATTCAAAAAAGGAATCGAAAAATATCAAGTAGCCCTAGGCATGCTTGAAGAAGGACAAGCACCCAAACAAATCAAAGCAACACTAGACCAAGCAACTGACTTTGAATACAAAGGAATTACTTACTGCTGGCACGATAATGATTTTACAATAGAAGGAAAAATTCCACAAACTGATTACTAATCATATTCTACAACCAAACAATTAATATAAATATGTTCTACATTACCATCTTATGACAAGACTAAATCAATTAGCAAAAGACTACTGTAAATATTTTCACAATGGCCAATTTAGAAAAGGTAGTAATCAGCCCTATCACACACATCCTATTGCGGTTGCAAGAATTCTTGAAAAATATGGTCATGCAGATGAAACAACTCAATGTATGGCCTTACTTCACGACGTTGTTGAAGATACTCAAGTAATAATGGGCCAAGTTAAAGAACGATTTGGATATGAAATAGCTAATGGTGTGTTTGTTCTATCAAAAAATACTCTTGGTGAAAAAACAACAATTCTCTACAATGAAGCATTCTCATTTGATTTAGATCAAGTTTCAAAAGATGATTTATACAAATTAAGGTTAGGTTTTGCTAGAAACAAAGTAAAAAGAGTAAAAATTGCAGATGTGATTCATAACACGCAAGACCTAATAAATTTAAAACCACAAGGCATTGAAAAAAAATTAAATGATGCCAGAAATTTTTATATTCCCATGGGAAAAATAATAGCGCCTTTAATGGTTCAAGAATTAGAAGCAAACTTAGAAAACTATTTACAAAAATCAAGTTCAGTTTAATTTTTTTAATCTTTATTCTATCAAACAACGACTTCGCAACATATATAAACCAATATTATTTAATATATATTAAAAGAGGTACCTATGGAATTCAAAGTTAAAGATATGGATATATCAACTGGCAAAATTCTAGTTGCAATTCTAAATCATAAAGATGCAAAAAGATTGGATTTAAACTCAGGAGATCGGATTCTAATTCAGGATCATAAAAAAGAAGGAGTAACGTGTATTTTAGATATCTCTCAAAGTAAAAAAGCAGTTCCAGAAGGAAAAATAGGTTTATTTGAAGAAGTATTAAAAAAACTTAGAGTCAAACATAATGATAAAGTAAAAGTTACATTTACAGGAAAACCAGAATCGGTCTCACATATTAGAGAAAAACTATTCAAAAAAGAACTCTCATACGAACAAATTTATTCTATAATTTACGACATCACTCATGATAGATTAACCGATATAGAAAAAACATATTTCGTTGCCGCTGGATTTGAAAACGGTTGGAGTATTAATGAAATAGTTAATATGACCAAAGCCATGGTAGAAACAGGTCAAAAATTAAAATTTTCAAAAGTATCTTTAGACAAACATTGCATTGGAGGAATTCCAAACAACCGAACAACCATGATTGTAATTCCAATTGTAGCTGCTGCAGGTTGTACAATTCCAAAAACATCATCGAGAGCAATCACTTCTCCCGCAGGAACAGCCGACACCATGGAATGCCTTGCTAAAGTAGAACTATCAGAAAAGAAAATTAAAGAAGTTGTTCGAAAAACAGGAGGTTGCATGGTACATGGAGGTTCCATGAATCTAGCACCTGCCGATGATAAAATTATTGATGTTGAGCATCCACTCTCAATTGATGCAACAGGCCAACTAATAGCTTCAGTAATGGCTAAAAAATATTCAGTTACAGCAAATCACGTTTTAATTGATATCCCTATTGGAAAAACAGCAAAGGTAACAACTACAAAAGAAGCAAAGCATCTAAAAAGATTATTTCAAATAGTTGGAAAAAAATTAGGTATGAACGTAAAAGTTGTAATCACTAATGGCAATCAACCAATAGGAAATGGTGTAGGTCCGCTTCTAGAATCTCAAGACGTTTTGGCAGTACTAAGAAACGATCCTCTAGCGCCTCAAGACTTAAGAGAAAAATCAATTGAAATGGCCGCAATCCTTCTAAATCAAAGTGGCAAATATTCCCTTAGAAAAGCAAGAAAAGTAGTCTTAGAAATAATTGATAGCGGAAGAGCCTTAAAAAAAATGCGTCAAATCATAAAAATTCAAGGCAAAGTAAAAAGACCTAAGTTGGGCTCATTTAGACACCCTTTAAAATCAGGAAAATCAGGAAAAGTAATTGAAATAAACAACGAGCACATCTCTAAAATAGCTCATTTAGCAGGAGCTCCCGACGATAAAGGAGCAGGAATGTTCCTAAACAAAAAAGTAGGCCACAAAGCAAAAAAGAAAGAACTTCTCTACACAATCTACGCCATAAGTAAACCAAAACTAAACTTAGCTGTAGAATTTGCCAAAAAACATAACGCTTATACAATAAAATAAAAATAAAAAACTAAAACAATCTACAAAAAATCAAAAACCCGGTGTGACCTAGCATATTAAATTCAGGCCTCATAATTCTCTCTTCAATTTTCCACTTTCTCTCAATCAATTCAAGAGTCTCCATAACTTGTAGATGTGAATTTGAACAAGCATCAATAAAAGTTTTAACTTGCGTCAAATTAGGCAAATAAACTACTACGTGTCCACCTCTCTTAAGAGCTCCACTTGCATGCTCAATAACTCTCCAAGGTTCAGGTAAATCAAGAGTAATTATATCAACATTCTTCTCTTTAATTCCATCATAAACATTAGCTTGTTTCAAATCAATATTATCAACACCAAACAATTTAACATTCTTAGAAATCACATCAAAATGTTCAGGATTAATCTCATACACGTATACTTTTTTACAAACATTTGCCAAAGACAAACAAAGTGAACCAGTGCCTCCACCAGCATCAACAATAACGCTCTCACGACTAATTCCACACTTAGCCATAATCATTCCAATATCCTTATGAATCATTAACTGCGGCCCTCGAGTCAGCTTTTCCCACAAGTCTGCAAAATTAGGTTCAACGCAAACAAATCTTTTACCTTTACTAGATTTAATAATTCCAGCTTTATTCATATCATCCTTGCTAATAATCCCAAAAGTAGTATGAAAATCCTCGTCTGTATCCTTAACATAAAATTTCTTTAAAGTTTTAAGTTCAATTAATATTTTTAATATCTTTCTCATCTAATGATATTTCTCGTATTCTTTTAAATATCTTTTGAACAAAATCAAAATTAAACCAAAATAAAAAATAAAAATAAAAAAATTAATCTCTCTTAAAGATCAACATTGCTCCAAATAGAATCACAGCAACAATAGCTAAGAATACCATGATTCCAAGTAACATTACATAGTTATCGCTATCTCTAAAAGTAACTTTAGATGTAACTATATCCTCACTACCAACAATAACTCTCTCGTTAGCTAAAGCATCTTGTAAAACTTTCAAGGTATCTTCCTTAGCACCAAGTGTATTAACTCCAATCTGACCAGATCTCTGACAATCGACCTTCTTAACATTTACTATGGATGAATCTGTCTTATCACCATCAACAAACACTTCAACATTAAGCATATAATCACCAGCAGCAGCGTCTTCCAAATTCAGATTAAATTTAACTTCATCTTCGTTGTCGTTTCTTGAAAACTTATCTAGTTCAACATTGTCCTTAGCAAGATTCAAATTCAACTTATCATTACTAACTCTAACTTCAACTTCGTCTTCATTACTTGTACCTACATTCCTAACTTCAACTTCTAAAGTAGCAAAAGCATCGCAAGACAAAGTGCTTGAAGATAAACTCTCACGGCTAATAATCACATCATGTTTTTCTAAATCCAAATCAACAGTAATGCTCTTTGATGCTCGATGAATAGTGCCATCTTCAGCTTCTGCTTTAACTTCAATAGTTACCACATAACTATCATCATCAATTTCTTCGCCAGCAAGATCAATATCAACACTAAATTCTTCACTATTTCCTTGATCAATGTTATCTTCATCAGATTCTTCATCTAAATCGTCATTATCAACATTCTCAATAGTAACAGTTACACTAACCTCGTCCATATCTTGATTATAGTTATTTTCAACCTCAACAACAAATTCATTTAAATCCTCAATTGAAAGTTCGCCATCATCATCACCATTAATCTCAACATTTTTAATTTCAATAAAATTAATAGTTGAAACACTAACAGGGATAGCAACATCATTTAATTCATTTGAACTAATAACCATATTTCCTATCTCATGTTCAGATGAATCTTCATCACTTGGTACATCAATAGTAATAGTCACACTATCGCTATCTTCAGCCAAAATAACTCCTTCCAATCCAGTAATCACCACATTATACTTAGCAGCAATATCGCTAGTATCAATTACAATTCCAGTAATCGAATCAACTGTACCTAAGTTAGTTAAAGTAAAAGTTGTCTCTTGAGTTGAATCCTTAGAAACATCCTCGAATTCAATTGAACTTGGAATTCTCAAATCCACTTCCTCTTCACTAACAATCACATAAGTTGAAAAAGCTTCAATTACAAACTCATAATCACCATCATCATTTTCAACTAATTCACAAGTGTCACAATCGGATCTTTCACCAAGAGCTCCAACATTAGCTGAAAAACCATCGTATTTGTAAACAAATGAATTGTCTGGATTAAAGTCTTTTAATACAATCCTAGCTCCTCTATTAGCAAGACCTGGTGCATTAGCACTATCGATTGCAACTAAACCATCTTCAATAATAACAACTTCATCTAAATTCAAAATTTCTCTTAAATCCACAGCTTCACTAAAAATAATTTTAGCAAATTGATTTTCAATTTCTAAAAATCTAAATTCAGCTAAATCAACATTACCTTCTTGAGGTATATTTGTTGTAAAGTCTCTGGAAATTGGTCTATCAGTAACTAAAATTCTCCAAAGTCTTTCTTCATTATCATTAATGTTAGCAACTAATTCGAATTCGCCACCATCTTGAGCAACAAAAGTATAAGTTAAACTATCTTGTAAAACTTCTTGTCCATCAAGTAACCAAGTAACAGCTCCTTCAAAATCCTCTTCATTTAAATTAACTCTAAATGTTTTCTCTTCTTGACTTCTAAGTGAAATCTCATCAACGTCAGGTTCAAATCCTGCCAAACAATTATTTTTAGTAATCACAATAGCATCACTAGTAATAATATTAGCAGCACTTCCTCTGTTATTAATATCATTAGGGTTAGCAAAATTATAACTAACTTTAGTAACAACACTATGAACTCCACTAGCTTCTAATGGAATAATAATTCTTCTTTCAAGAAGCTCTGAAGAATCTAATTCAATAAATCCTTCATCAAAAGTTGAATAAATTTCTCTATCATTATCACTAACTTTAATAAATAAATCATTAATATCTAAGTTACCAACATTGTTTAAATCAAGTTCAACAAATGCAGATTCTTGACAAGTTAAACTATCTTCTCCAACTAATTGAGCATCAAGTAAAACCTTGTTGTTTTGTTTTTCAATTTCAATACTAATTTCAAAAATAGCATCAACTTCCTCACCTAAAGAATCTCTCCCTTGAGCAACAAGTGCTAAAGAATATACACCATCATTTATATTATGGGGCATTTTAAATTCAATGGTTTGTAAATTAGATTGAGCTCCAGCTCCAATATTCAAATTAATTTGTTCATCAATATCAAAATCAAATCCATCATTTAAATCATTATCAATTAGTTCAATCTCAATAGCATTAATAGCTTCATCTAAATCATTTTCTAATCTAAACTTAACTTCTAGATTTTCTAATGGCTCAAGAGTAATTTCATCTCTAAGTACTTCATTTAATTCAACATCAGAAAATTCAAGAGTAGATAACACTCTTACCTGAGCTTGTTCTAAAAATATCGTATTAAAGAAATTATCTTCAACTAAAATAGTTAGATCATTTTCTCCAATTTCATTTTGAGCAGGCTCAGAGCAAACAAGAATGTGGCCCTCACCTACATCTCCATTGTCATCAATAAACTCACAATCTACTAATTCACTAAAACTTTGATCATCAATTGAAAACTCAATTTGATTCTCATAATTCAAATCCTCGTTGATGTATACATATTCGCCATCAACAAATTCAAATAAATCAATCTCAAGTTCTTCACCACTATTTTTAAAAGTAGTCATTTCTTGAGCAATTTCTTGATAATTCAAACAATCTCCTACACTTACAATATCGAATGTTTTCTGAGCTCCAAATCTAAATCCATTTTCAGCATCCCAAAAGAATGGGCTAGTAACATAAACAAATAACGTGGTTGGTCCTTCCAAATCAATTGTATCAATTTCAATACTCAAAGTATCTTCAACTCCTGGTTCAAAAACAAAATCTTCATCATAAATTAGTTCAAAATCAGGATCGCTATCAAATTCTCCAGTTTCACTATCTAATTCAACTGCATGATCAAATACAAATACATGAGGTGAAACATCATTAAATCCAGTATTAACCATAACTAATTCAATATCAACATTAGAAACACACGTTAAAGTATTGTCTGATAAAGTAGCTTCAACAATTTCAATGCTTTGTAATTCTCTTTCTAACACGAAATCAATTGTAACTTCGTCACCAAAAACATCTCCCCAAACATTTTCATCAATAATTTCGATAGTAACTTCAAAATCTTCAGCTTGAACTAAAGGTACATCAAAATTAAAAAAATCTAAATTTGGTCTTTGAGGAAGAATTGCAAATCCACTTCCTTCATAATTCACAAAATCAGGATCTTGGTTTGAATTTGCAAACACATCCAAATTTCCTAAAATCATTCCATCTAAATTGTTTACAAAATAATATTCAACATTAACTTCACTCCCTGGATTTACATTAATCTCGTCATTAAGATCAAATCTTTCTCCATCAACAACAATCTCGATAGTGTCAACTAATATTTCATTAGCCTTTAAAACATTTAAACTAAACTCCTGGCTCTCACTATTATCGTCACCATCGGATACAACTAAACTGATCTCTACTTCTCCTGCCTCTTCAAAAGTAACTTCAAAAATCAAATCATCAATTTCTAAATTGATATTTTCATCATTAAGTACATTCAAAGCAATACCATCAATAGTAGATAAATCTAAATCAATAAACAAATCTTCTTGCTCATTATCTACGTCTTCAACTTCAAGTTCATATTCATAAGTTTGACTTTCAACTGCTCTTTCGTCATGTTCTGATACAATTATTGGCACATCATTATCACTATTAACCACAATATCGATCTCTTGAAATACTGTTACATATCCATCATCTACATTAATTTCAATAGTCTCTTCACCAAAAAAGTTTTCATCAGGAACAATTTCAAACCCAGTTCCATCTTCATTAATATTAACCAGAATATTCTCGCTGCCCTCAGCACTAAAACTTAATACATCGCCATCAGCATCTTCAAAGAAATCTTCAATATCTAATTCTAAAATCTCATCTTCATCAACTTCTAATTCATCTTCGCCAACAAATTCAACAACTCTGTTATTCTCTTCGCCTTGAGTATAATCTTCAACTAAAATAATTTCATCATTTCCATCATGAATTCTAGCTACGCTCTCTTCCTCATTTGGTGAAGGAACATCGACATCATCATCATCGCCCCAAGAAACAAAATCAATTTCATTATCATCACTATCATATAAAGTTAAATCATCATCTGCATTAGCTAAAATCATCGGATTGTCAGCAGCTCCATATACAATATAATTTTCAGCAAGCTCTTCTCCATTATCATCATAAATTAAAACAATATAACCCTCTTCATCAATAGAAACATCACCAAAAGTATACTCTCCTTCGCCATCACTAATAGTCCAACCTTCTAAATCTTCGCCAGTATCAGAATAAAGTTCAATCCACTCATTCTCAGGTTCATCACCATCAGGATTTGGCAAAACTTCGTTAATATAAACAGCTCCAAGAGCTGCATTAATAGTAATAAGACCAGTAATTAAAAAGATTAAAAATAATAAGTATTTTCTCATTTGTTCCCACCCAATTTGTTTTTTAAATTTTTTTTCAAAATTCCATTCAAAAATGAAACTTTTCGTTTTGTAACACCCATCACAAAATAATAATAAAAAATAATAATAAAATAAACTAAACTTGAGGTTTTCTCATAAGTAAGATAACCAAAAGCACAATAAAGATCATTATTAACACAATTCCAATAATCATGGACGCAATAATAATGTCATCTTTACTATAAGACCCTTCAACTGATTCAATTATCTGATTGTCAGTTCCATCGCCAGTAGTAGCATCAACAACAACAACTTCGTTGCCTTGGGTATCGATAGTACTCACAATTACTTGATTTCCGTCTTGTGTGTTGGCACTTCCAGAATCATTATCTGAATCTGAACTAGCTACAGGACATTTCTCAACAATTAATTCAACTAAATCATCATCAACTAAATCATCTCTGTTAACGTATACTCTTAAAGCTAAAAGGTATTTTCCAGGAACAGTATTTTCATCAATTGTAAAGTGAAAATTCTTATCGAAAGTATTGTCTCTATCTGAATGCTTCTCAATAACAATATCCATTTCTTTGATATCTAAACTCAGTTTTTGACTGTATAAAGTTAACGCAGCATATCTCTGATCTCGAGTTCCAAAGTTCTTAATTTTACTATCCACTGTAATAGTAGTTTCTTGACAAGCTTGAACTGTGCTAGGAACAACATTTGCTCTAATGATTCTAATATCGTTTCTATCTCTTTGTAATTCAATAGTTAATTCCTTTTTGATTTCATAATCAACATTATTTCCATCTTCAGCTTTAACAGTAAATTCTAATGTATAATCTCCAGCATCAGCGTCTTCATCAATTTGAAATGTAACAGATAATTCATCACTATCTTGAGCATCGATGTCAGGCATATCGTAATCTTCTTCAAAATCACTATCAAATAAATCATTATCATCCGCTTCAATAGTAATCTCAATGTTTTCAAGAGCACTTAATCTATCATCATAATCTCTATCAAATAAATTCTCAAATATTAAAGTCAAAGTAACTTCAGAGCCAATTCTAACCTTTTCATCTAAATCAAAACTATCGTCATCATTAGCGTCAAAATCTTCATTCTCATTATCTCCATCTTCATTAACATACTCGATTTCAATTTCTTTAAAATCAAGCATGGATTTAGTTGATTGTTCAATAGCAACTCTATCAATCTCAACGTCGCTCTCATCTTTAATAACAACTTGACCAATAGTCTCTTCACCGTTTTCTTTTTGATGAGGAACATTAATATTAATAGCAACGCTTACAGATTCACCAGCAGGGACAAGTTTGTCATCAACGTCATCATAAGAATAATCTTCATCTAATTCTTCTAAAAGAATCTTAACTGTTTCATTCTCAGCACCATTATTTTCTAAGATAACTGTGATACTCTCAGATAAAAATTCTTGATCGTCATCTGAAAAGTCATTATAATCAACATCAAATGTAACTTTGTTGTCATCATCATTGATTTCTACATCTGCAAGTGCTAAACTCGCAAAAAGTACAAAAATAAGCATAAAACTCTTGTAAAATTTATTCATGATAGTTCGCCCCCTAAGCGTTTTCTATTCTCGAGTAGTCAAAGATTTATAAAGATTATGGTTTTAGAACCACTAAAATAGCTATTGTATTCTATATTTAACAAAACATAAAAAATTTGTAGCAATTTAGTGACAAAAACTAAGAGATATTAATAAATAAATAATAAACTCAACAAAATTCAAGCAACTCTTCTATATTTAAACTCATCACCCAACTTATGTGGAAGTGGAGTAAACGAATCACTAATAACCACAGGATCTTTAACACTAACTCCGTTGGAATCAAGTTCAGACAATTGAATCTTGATCGGATCGATATCATCTAAACCAAAATAATGGCCCATACCTCTAAAAGTTCTCTCGAGCTCACGAGCCCTAACTACTTCTTCTAGTTCAATTTTACCTTGAATTAAACCAATTGGTAAGTAAGGATTTTGATGCAATTTTTCAATAAATAAAGAAGTACCCTTAAGATTAACTTCTTGTAAAGTTAAAATTAAATTATGTTCTCTGTATCCCTCTACATGTAATAATTTATTTATTCTATTAATATGTCTATCATAAATACCAATTAAACAAGTTGGTGGTAAAACCATTTTAGTCTTACTATTAAATTCTTCAAAAGTAAAATGTTTCCTACTATGCCTAGTATCTTCAAGAAAATCAATCAAATAATCAACAGAGTCATTTCTATTTAGCCTTCTTAACATCTGTTCAAAAACCATAATTCTATCTGCTGTTTTCTCTTCCATTTTAATATTTTAACTTAAAAACAGCTCTCCTTTAAAAAATTAATTAAAAAAATCAATAAAACTAATTATTTTCCATAATAAAAGAATTTTTCAATCGAAACATCAACATCATTATATCTACCTAATCTAGGATGATTGTCTGGAACTTTTTCATTCTTTTTTTCAATCTGTTTAGCTTTTGGTTGTTCTTGAACCTGTTTTGCTTGAACTTGTTTAACTTCAACTTGCTCAATTTTAGATTGGTCAACTGGCGGAGGAACGCTATTTGGAACTAATTCTCTTACGGTTGGAAGTGAATTATAATTCATCTTATTTTTCATTTGCGAAATCTCTTTTTGCAAATTTTCCATTCTTTCACTAAATTCCTTAATAGTTTTAACTAAAAATTTAGTATTTTGCTCTAAAATATTTGAAATTCTATTTTGACTCAAATCGTTATTATAATTTTTAACCGGACTTCTTGGTTTTTGTTCTCCACTAGTATAATTCATGGAACTATTTCCATTAGCGTTTCTACTTTCATTATTGTGATTCACTTTGGAATTAGCCGCTACATTACCCACACTAGACATATTCTCTTTAATAGAATTGTATCCTTCTGAATCTTTTGAAACAAATACTTTTTCAGCTTGTGCAATTGCATCCTCTCTATCTTTAGCCAATCCTTGTCTCATTAAATCAACAGCTAAAGAATTAATTTTTTGAATTCTCTCAACATCCATAATCTACCACCTTTTTTATTTTTTTATAATTATTAACAATAAAAATCAAACTCAACCTATTATTAAATATATCTATTCTCAAGAATTTATAAAGCATTAATTAAAAAAAATTAACAAAAAATAAAAAAATTATTTTGCAGCTACTTGAGCGCAAACAAGTGGGATTTCAAAAGGTAATACTCCGCTAGTTCCTAACCAAACCAAAGCAAGTCCACCAACAAGTCCACCAAGTAAACCCATCATGAAAAACTTAAATTCAATAACTCCTAACTGACCTTTTTTACCAAATTTGTTTGAAAAGAAAACAGATCCACAAACAACAGGTATCTTAAACGGAATAATATCTTTGTTTCCTAAAAGCACTAAAATAAAGCTACCAATAAGTCCAAAAAAGAACCCTCCCATAAAATATTTAAATTCAATAATTCCTAACTGACCTCTCTTTAACATAGCTCAAATAAACATATTATGGTATATAAATCTTTCTAAGATGACTATTTCAATATGTATTTTATGTTAAAAACAACAACCAATAGCTTAAAAAACCAAAAGCTTTATATATCATTGACCAAACGAGTATTTAAACTTAACGATTTTAGGTTCTGAGGCTGATTTAAAATGATTATTAAAAAAAATATTATTAAAGAATGTTCTGAATGTGCAAGTAGAAACATCTATCGAAATACTGAAAAAGGAGAAACTATCTGTAAAGATTGCGGATTAGTAATTGAAGATAGAATGGTAGATTTCTCACAAGAATGGCGTGACTTTGAAGATAGCGGCGGAGAGAGTAAAAGAAGAACAGGAGCTCCAACATCACAAACATCATTTGATCAAGGTTTAGGAACAGAAGTAGGTAGTGCATCAGATTTTTACAAATTAGGAAACGATAAAGAAAGAGATAGATTTTTTAGATTAAGAAAATGGAACATTAGAATTTCCACAGCAATTGAAAGAAATCTAAAAGTAGCTCTAGCAGAACTAAAAAGGGTAAGTTCATTTTTAAGATTACCAAGATCAGTAGAAGAAGAAGCAGCTCGAATCTATAGGCAAGCAGTTCAAAAAGGCCTAGTTAGAGGAAGATCAATGGAAAGTGTAATTGCAGGAGCACTTTACGCAGCTTGTAGAAGACACGAAATTCCAAGAACCCTAGATGAAATGGGAGAAGCTTCAGGAATAGAAAAGAAAGAAATTGGTCGAACATACAGATTCGTAACAAGAGAATTAGAAATTAGTATCAAACCATCAAATCCGGCAGACTACATTCCAAGATTTGCCTCAGCTCTAAAACTAACAGCAGAGACACAATCAAAATCGGTTGAAATCTTAGAGATGGCAAGAGAAATCGAACTAACTTCAGGAAGAGGACCAACTGGAATTGCCGCAGCAGCACTATATGTAGCATCTTTAATCCACGGAGAAAAAAGAACACAAAGAGAAGTTGCTGACGTAGCTGGTGTAACTGAAGTAACAATTAGAAACAGATACAAAGAACTAATTAAAAAATTAAAATTAACAAAACAAGTAGAAAAAAGCAAGAAAAAAGCTTAATTTTTTTACAAATTTATTTTTTTAAATTATTTAACATTTATTTTAAAGGGGATTGGTAGATTTTAATAGGTGAAATAATGAAACCAATTTCAATAGTAGAAATCGATAACTCAATAGAATTAGATTATTATGCTAAAATTAAAGACCAAGAAATAATGGTGTCTCTTTTTGAACCCGTTGATTACGTTGCATTATTCCATCAAAAACAAAAAATTTTCGGATTAAGATATAAAGGAGATTGTAGGGTAACGCAAGAATATGATTTTTCATGGGATACATTTACTTCAATAGAATTTTTCCACGGATACTTCAAATCCTTTTTCAAACAGGTTATAAATTCACCAAATAATCAATCCTATGAAAATGAAGATTTAGTTAGTATCACAAGAGATGGATATGTGGAAGAAATTCCTCTAAAGGATTTCGTCCATCAAAATTTTAGAAATATTTATCCCATAGAAAATGATTTTTATAATAATGAGCCCGGTAGCATAGTGGCATCAACACCTTATTTTGATTTATCTTTAATTAAATACGCTAACATTGAAACAAGAAGATTAATTTTAACCTCAAAACAAGATTTAACTACGTCCCTAATCAATTTATTCACTTACACAACTCACTTTAGACTAGGAAAAGACTTTTCAATAGAAAATTTAGAAACATCAATCTCTCAAATCCTAAGAAAAGCCGGATTTACAAAAGAACATAGTTAAAAAATAAAATTAAAAAAATAATAAAATTAACCATACAAAGTAACGCTCTTACCTTCGGTGTTAAGATATCTTGGTTTATTTCGATCTCTTAAATTTGCTAAAATGTCTTCTTTAAGTCCATCCATTCCACTTGTTTCTTCTTGGCCTACTTGTAGTTGATACGCTCCACCTATTTCCTCTTGGTCTACTTGTACTCGAGAACCTTCTTCTCTAACACTCACATCTACTCTCTCATCAATACTCATTCGAACACCTCTTTTCAAATAGTATTTTTCTAAATTTTATAAATTAGACTATGTAAATAAACAAAATTATTATAAAAACAATCTAATATTACATAAATAATTACAAAAAACAAAACAAAATAACAAAATAAAATGAACCTTACGCTAGAAATGAAAGCTCAACTAAAAGAGCAAAGTAAACAATGTATCTTTTGTAAACTAATAAAGGGCGAGATGCCCTCAAAAAAAGTTTTCGAAGATGACGTTACAATTTCCATGCTAGATATTTATCCAGCAAAAAAAGGCCATATAGTTTTCATGCAAAAAGAGCATTATCCAATCATGCCCTACATTCCAGCAGACGAATTCAAACATCTTTTCGGACTAATTCCCCAACTCTCAACTGCACTTATGTCAGGGATGGTCGCAACAGGAGTAAATCTTTTCATAGCCAATGGAGGCGCAGCAGGACAACAAGCACCTCATTTTCTATTTCATTTAATGGCAAGAGAAGCTGGCGATGGCTTTTTCAATTTCTGGTTAAACAAAAGAAACGCTAAATTAGACCAAGATCAAATCAAAATGCTCTCACACAATTTCCCATTAATGATGGCCAACCATTTCAAAAGAAACCCAGCATCTTGGCATAAAGGAGCAGGTGAAAGACCAGCATACATAACTAAATTAATTGAAGACTCAACTGTAGTTTACGAAGATGAAAAAGCAATCGTTGCAATTCCAGCAAAAGAAGTAACTCAAGGCCACTTTGAAATTTATAGCAAAGAAGAAGAAAAAGATATCAGAAAACTAAGTATAGATGATTCCCATCACTTATTCTTCGTAGCCTCCTTTGCCGCAACAGCTTTGTTCGAAGGCCTAGGCGCACAAGCAACAAACATCATTTTAAAATCAGGAAACTCAGATGATAACCCAGATGGCACTCTTAGTGTTCACATTTTAGCAAGAAGACAAGGAGACGACTTGTCATATCTTCATTGGCAACCAAAACAACCAAGTTACAATTTAGATGACATTCAATCAAAAATCAAAGACAAAACTTGGAAAATCAAATACATTGACGAAAACAAAAAGAAAACAGATACTAAACCACAAGTCCTAACACCAACCAAATTCGAATTTTCCAAAGTTGAAGAAAAGCCAAAACAATCTCCAAAAGAAACAAATACATCTGGCCCCCACGAAGAAATTAGAAAAGCAATCGAAAAAGCTATGGGAAAGTAAACTTTTATTAATATATAACAATTATCAAAATTATGTATTACAAAGATAGAATTATCCTAGGTCATCTTAAATCAATTGAATCAAATGCAATTAATCTATTAAATCATTTAAAAGTTAGCAATGCAACTATACTCACATTAATTTTACATTATAATAAAACTATAAATTTAGAAGCAAGAAAATTAGACTCGAGTAAATCACACCTTAAATCAATTCCAAATATCGATGAAGTAAAACAAATAAAAAATAGCATATCAAGTATAAAAGCAGCATCTTTGCAAATTCACTCCAATTTAGATGATGTCAAAAAATTAAAAGAAACAATAAAAAAACTCAAATCAAAAGAATTTAATCTCAAAAAAGTAGAGGGAGTAAAAACAGAAATTGCAAACCATTTGAAAGAATCAATTAACCTAGCAACATCTGCAGTAAACGAATCAAAAAAATCCCTTAGATTATTCAAACCACAAAATTGGCTCAATCCCTATTTTTTAAATAAAGATAAAAGATACTACACTCATTTAGAAAAATTCCTAAAAAGAGAAGGGTATTATTCTTTTTTAACTTTAGATCAAGTAGCCAATCTAACTAATTTCAAAAAAGAAGGAGAATTTACAATAGAAGAAAGAAAACCAATAGGAACTATTGCATTAAAAGAATCACATTTTAATGAATTAAAATTGATAGAAAGCTATTTGTCTATTACAGATGTAATCATAGTAAATTTAATTTCAAAAAATTCAACTTTCATGTCAATTAAATCAGAAATTAAAAAATGTGAAGGAAATATAAAAGTATCTTTAATCAGTTCAAGAATCGGGGGGAAATCATCTGTTTTTGGAAGTCATTTTGATTGTTATTTATATCCTACTGGTAATTGTTTAAACAGCAATTTAAATAACCTAAACTTAATTTCAACTAATAAACCTCCATTGGATTTTAATAGATGCAATTTTGAAGACGTTGCAATTAAAGGCATTAGGAATTTAAATTTTACAAATTGCAAATTCAATAAAACTTTTTTTAATGAAACTACTCTTGAAAACTGTAAATTTTCTAACTGTCATTTTGATGTTTGCTCATTTCTCCGAACTAAACTAATAAACACTAAATTTGAAAATTGTACTTTCAATAGAATTAATGCAAAGTTTCTAATAATGGAAGGCAAATCATCTGATCTATTGAAATTAATAAGAAATTCTGTTGGCGGCACTATGGCTTTAATAGAAACAAGCAAAGAAGGAGCACTAAGTAAAACAACTCCTACTGGCGCTTTAAGCCAACCAACTCAAGAACCACAAGAAGAAACAAGTTGGCTAGGAAGAAAATTTGGAATATTTAGAAGAAGAAAATAATATCAAAAAAGCAATGAGAAAGTAAACTTTTATTAATATCAACTTTTTAATAGTTCTTAATGATTAATCCAGACAAACATATTCAAGAGCAACTCGAAGCAATATTTTCCTTCTCTCTGCAGTTATTAAAAGAATTAGATGTAAAAAAACCAATTCTTTCAACTGCAATTAAATTTGCAAGAAATATCAACATTCAAGCAAGAAAATTAGAGTATCGTGGCTCTGGAATAAGATCAATTCCGCAAATTGATGAAGTAAAAGAAATGAAAAAAAGTATTTCAAGTGCCAGAGCAGCATCAATTCAAATTTATTCCAATCTAGATGAAATAAAAAGATTAAATAAACAAATTAAAAACAAGAAAATAAAACCTGATGAACCAATATCATCAAAAGCAAAGCGGTGGGGTTTTAAACATTTAACCATAGAAGAATTAGAAACAAAAAAACAAAGCCACCTAAAAGAATCTTTAGATTACGCAACATCGGCAGTAAACGAATCAAAAAAAGCACTTGAAATTTTCAAACAAAAAAAATGGATGGATGTTTATTATTTAAATAGAACCGAAAAATATCGCTCAATCTTAAGCCAGTTATTTAAAAGAAAAGGATATTATATGTTTTTAACTGATGATCAAATTCAATCAATGACTAGAAGGGGTGGAAATGTAGAATACATTACATTAGAAAATCAAAATTTTGATGTTATAAACTCATCTAACTCCTATTACAATTTAAAAAATGTGAAAATAAATAAACTAATTGGTGATATCCATTTAAATTTAATAAATTCAATTATTAAAAATTATTCTCCTGGGTTAAATTGGATGTATCTCACATCTTCAAATTCAAAAATTATAGGAGATGGTTCTGGATCTAATTTTAAATTACATTTTGATGGAGACATATTCAATACGTATTTTGAAAATTTATTGGTATTAATTCCCTCAATTAATCTTAATTTCAAGGTTCAAGATTGTAAATTTATAAATATACTGGTCGAGGGTATTTCTTCTCAACATTTTATTTATTGCACCTTTAAAGATTGTGATTTTACTTATGGCGACTCAAACTACAATATAAACTCTTGTAACTTTGAAAGCACCACTTTTAAAAATATTAATTTTAAAGGTGTAAAATTTAGAGGTTGTGATTTTATTAATTCCACTTTTAAAAACGTTGATGTTAAAGACGCAACATTTGAAGAAACTTGCGATTTAACTAAAGAACAAATCCTAAGTATGACCAATTATCATCTTGCAGAATTACCAAAAAAATTCAAAAAGCTTCAAAAAAATTTTGTTGATGGTAAGGTTTCTTTAGCAACAACAGATAAAGGCGCACTAGCAATTTCTCATGAACCAGGAGCTCTAAGCAAACCAGAACCACAAGAAAAAGACCCTCCAAAAGAAGAAACAAACCTTATAAGAAGAATCTTTAGAAGAAAAAGAAAAAAGAAATAACTCAAAAACAAAACTTATATATACTAAAATTCTTATATCTTAATACATATAAATGGCAATCCTACGCAAAAGTAAATTCAAAAATCAAAAAAAACTTAGTAAAAGTATCGATAAAGCCATTAGATTTCTAGCATCAGAGTTCTATTATTTCAAAGAATTAGGTGTTGATTTAAATGAACTTAAATACCACGTGAGTCTGGCAAAAAAAGCTCTAGAAAAAAAACAAAATAAAAAAGCAAAACATCTAAAAAATTTAGAAATAAGACAAGTAAAATCAGCCTTTAAAGATTACAAATACATCGGAAGATCCCAAGCAAGGTTCAACAAGAAAATGAAATTTGTAATCGAAGCAATTGAATTTTTTCACGTAAAATCAAAAAGTATCAAACAAGCAAAGATTTTAAAAGAATTTCATGTGGAAGTCTCACACTTATTTAGAGATGCATCTCAATTTGAAGGAAAAATAAGAGACCATCTAAAACACCTAAAGGATGAAATTAAAGAACAAGAAACACATAAACTTCAAGCATCTTTAGCGCAGCTAGAAGAAGAAATTCAAGACGCTAAAAAATGGCTAGAAGCTCTTCAAAAATCTCTAAGGGATGCAAAAAAAATAACAAAAGAACATTTTCAAAAAGAAAAATTAACAAAGACAAGAATATTAGAAATTATGCAAGAAAATACCACTGATCAAAATGTTCATTTTCTCTCATCCATAATTGAACACACTAAAGACAAAAAAGTAAAACCATTTGCAACAACTCAATTAATGAAAATAGCTTCATCAGAAATAGTATTAGCAAAAACAATTGCCAATTTCTTTGTTAAAATCAGAGATTACGAAAACGCAGCAATTTCAATGCAATTTCATCATGAAAAAAATAGCCATGATGCTAATTTCTTCAAAGACATCTCAAACTTATTTTTCAAAGCAAAAAATTTCAAAAAAGCAGGGGAGTTAGCCTTGCAAGGAATAAAAATAGCTCAAAGGGACGGACTTAAAGGATTTGAAAAATTAGCAAAATTAGCAATAGAAAGTTTCACAAAAGAAGAAAAAGTTCACTCTAAGAAAAGAAAATCAAAAAAAAAAATTTCAAAAGATCATTCCAAAACACTTTGGGATTTAGCAGAAAGTTTTCACTTTTTATCGAAATCACCAAACATCAAACCAAAAAAAGCAAAAGAATTTCTAAAAAAAGCAGCATCTCTTTTTGATAAAGCAGGCCATAAAACTTGGGCCAAAGAAGTCTTAGAAGAAGCAAATAATCTCTAAGATATACTGGACCGTAAGTAAAATTTAGAACTTTTTCGGTGAAGTATATACAAACAGGAATGAAAGTTAGTAATTTCATTTTCTGTTCAGTATATTCAAAAACAACATAATTCTTATAAACAAATAATAATTTACACCTATAATGGTAGGAGCACTTATAAAAAAAGCAAAGAGCGGCGATTTAGTTCTAGTAAAAACAAAAGAAATGCAAGAAGAAGGAATTTTAATTCCAAGCCCCAAAGACAACATTTTAATGATTAAACTAGATTCTGGTTATAATATTGGTTTTGAAAAAAAGAAACTTCTAGAATTCAAAATTCTAAAAACATCAAAAAAAACAAACCAACCTTCTCAAAAAATCACACAAAATAAATCTCTTCCAACAATTAGTGTTCTTCATACCGGAGGAACAATTGCCAGTAAAGTAGATTATAGGACTGGGGCAGTAGCAAGCGAATTTGGGCCAGAAGAACTATTAGCACTTTTCCCAGAACTAAAAGACATTGCCAACATCAAATCAGAATTAGTAGCTCAAATGTGGAGCGACGATCTAAGATTCTCTCACTTCACACTTCTAGCCAAAGCAATTGAAAAACACGTAAAACTGGGCGTCGATGGAATCATTGTAGGAATGGGAACAGACAATTTAGCAGTAGGATCAGCAGCAATTAATTTCATGGTCGAATCTTGTCCAATTCCAATCATCTTCGTAGGCGCTCAAAGATCTTCGGATAGAGGCTCATCTGATGCAGGAGTAAACTTAATCTGCGCAGCCGATTTTATTGCAAAAACAAACTTTGGCGGCGTTGCAATTTGTATGCACGAGAGCTCAAATGATGATGCTTGTACAATACTTCCAGCAACAAAAACATACAAACTTCACTCCTCAAGAAGAGACGCTTTCAAAGCAATCAACTCAAGCCCCATTGCAAGGGTCTGCTACGAAGAGCGAAAAACAATCTTTCTAAGAGACTATCCAAAAAGAAACAAAGATAACAAACTAATTATCAAATCAAAAATGCAAGACAAAGTTGCTCTTCTAAAAATTCATGTAAATATGTTCCCAGAGCAATTTTCATTTTTCAAAGAACAAGAATTCAAAGGATTAATTATCGAAGGAACTGGATTAGGACACACGCCTGGACAAGTTCCAAACGACTTAACTAAAATTCACAAAAAAATCTACCCTGCAATCAAAGACCTAGTAAAATCTGGCTGCGTAGTAGTAATGACAACTCAATGCATGTTTGGCCAAACAAATCTAAACGTGTACGATAAAGGAAGAGACCTCTTAGAATTAGGCGTAATTAGCGGCAAAGATATGCTAGCAAACACAGCTCTAGTAAAACTCTCTTGGCTTTTAGGAAATTTCAATCAAGAAGAAACAAAAAAACTAATCTCTCAAAACTTAAGGGGAGAATTTAATGAAACTCTTCTCTACGAAGAATTCGAAGATGAGATAATCGAACAATGATATTTTTTCTCCTTTTTCACAATCAATGAAATCCAACAAAGCAAAACAGATTTACAATAAAAAATTCTCTCTTTATCACTTCATTTTTTACACAATAATAAGATATAACAAAGGAGTTAAACATTTTCTAAACAATTCCTTAAAACTAAAAAGCAACTCCCACATCTTAGATGCGGGATGCGGCTCAGGTCTCTTAACTAAAACACTCTACTCTCAATCTAAAAAATACAATCTAAAAAATATCAAATTCACTGCAATTGATATCTCTCAAAAAATGCTTGAACCTTTCAAAGCGTGGATAAAAAATAACAACATAACTAACATAAAAATAAACCAAGAAGACATTTTAAATTTAAAAGAAAATCACAAACCAAATACTTATGATTTAATCGTATCAAGTGCCATGTTAGAATACTTAAGCAAACAAGAATTAAAACAGACCTTATCAAATTTTAATCAAACACTAAAAAAACAAGGCAAAATTCTAATTTTCATCTCAAAAAAAAACACAATAACTAACCTTCTCATCAAAAAATGGTGGAAAGCAAATACCCACAAAAAACAAGAAATAAAATCACTTCTAATCAAACAATCATTCAAAAACATTAATTTCAAAAAATTCAAATTTCCATACAACTATCTTAATTTAGGGATCATAATCGTTCAAGCAACCAAATGAGTAACCTTTATATTCTAAACAATCTTTCCATCTACAATGAAAAAGAGGATTCTAATAATTTCACTAATCGCATTAAGCTTTCTTGCAATAGCTTGCACGCCTCAAGAACTCCAATGTGAGCAAGACTCAGACTGCGTTGCAGCAGCATGTTGTCACGCATCAAGCGCCGTAAACAAAGAGTTTGCGCCAAACTGCGCCGGTATCTTATGCTCGGCTAGTTGTGAACCAGGAACACTAGATTGTTCACAAGGAAAAGTAGCTTGTGTTAAAAATGAATGTCAAGTAGTACTAAACGAATAATAATCATACCCAATTAAACAAAGAAAATGCAACTTCAAAGATTCATAAGGGACTTCGTATTTGGAATGGAAGATGGCCTAGTATCAAACCTAGGATTAGTTCTAGGTGTTTATGTTGGTGGTGGCTCTCAATTTGCAATACTCTTAGCAGGATTAGCTTCTATGTTTGCAGGTGCCTTTTCCATGTCCGCAGGAACTTATCTTAGCGCAAAATCTCAAAGAGAAGTGTATGATCATGAAATAGAACACGCCAAAAGATCTCTAAAAAACAATCCTAAAAAATATTTAAAAGAAATGAGAAAAATTTTAAGATTAGAAGGCTTCTCAAAACAAGAAATAAGTATTTTAATTAAACACTTCGAGCATCACAATCCAACTACTTTTGTAACAAATTATATTCAAAAAAAAGTAGGGATCACAAAAGAAAAATTAGACGCACCTTTAAGAAATGCAGGCGTGATGTTCCTCTCCTTCTTATTAGGTTCAGCTTTTCCAGTTCTTCCCTTCTTACTAAACTCAACATCTACTGCAGCAAAAATAGCGATCTCCCTAACAATCCTAGCTCTATTTGGAGTAGGGGTTGCCAAAACAAAATTCACTCACAGAAGTAAATTCAAATCAGGCTTTGAGATCGCAGCAGTAGGAATAGGAGCGGGAGTAATTGGATATCTAGTTGGATTAATATTAAGTTGGATATAATTTTTGTGGTTTCTTTATTACAATAACACTTATAAATTCTCTTTGAATCAATAATAATATGACAAATGAAAAATATTTTGGTTCACAAGAAGAACCTCAAGATAATTCTAGTGAACAAAGGGAATCTAGATTTTATGATGTTTCCTACGTTCCTGCTGATTCAAAAATAGAGGTTGTAACTGATATCCCTAAAATTGACGATAAAAGAAAATCAACATCATTAAAAAAAAGAATGACTAGAGCTTTAGAATTAGGCTTAGAAAATAGAATTAATTAAGTTATTTTCTTTTTTTTTTTCTTTTTTCAACCTAGCTCTTCAAAAAACCAAAACTATATAAACAATAAAACAATAAATCTAAGTATGCACTGGCATACAACTCTAGAAGATAAAAAACCAACCTTAAATAAACCTATTTTTATAGAAGGACTTCCAGGAATTGGAAACGTTGGAAAAATAGCAGCAGACTTTCTAATTGAAGAGTTAAAAGCAAAAAAATTATTCTCGTTTTTCTCACACAGGTTTCCTCACAGTGTATTTGTAAACGAAAATAATCTAATAGATATGCCAAAAATCGAAATTTACTATAAAAAATATTCCAAAAATAGCAAAAAGAAAGACGTCTTAATTCTAACAGGCGATATCCAACCAATCGATGAAGAAAGTTGCTACACTTTTTGTGAAGTTTTACTAAATATCATCAAAGAGTTCAAATGCTCTCAAATCATCACAACTGGTGGGATTGGTTTACAGTCCATGCCAGAACATCCAAAAGTTTACTGCGCTAGTAACGATGAAAAACTATACAAATCATTTACTAAAAAAGGAAGTGGGATTCAAAAAAATATCTTTGGAGTAGTTGGACCAATAATTGGAGTCTCAGGAATTTTATTAGCTCTCTCCAAAAAAGACAATCTTAAGGGTGTAGCTTTACTAGCAGAAACCTTCGCTCATCCAATGTACCTAGGAATAAAAGGTGCTAAAGAACTTCTAAAAGTAATTGACACAAGATTCAATTTCAAAATTAATATCAAAAAAATGTCCAAAGAAATCGTAGAAGCTGAAAAAGAATTGATGAGTAAAACCAAAGAATGGCTCTCAGAAGCTTCCTCTCACCCACAAGCAGGTGCAAAACCAAAAAATCCTGAAATAAATTATATCGGTTAAACACCTGATCTAATATTTTCAACAAAACAACAATTAACTTTATAAACCCTAAATTCTACCTTCTATTAGCTCATATCAAAAGACATAGCTTAGCTCCTTTGTGAGCACAAAGCCTCGCGCCTCATTTAGACAAAAGTCACAATTATGAGCCCCGGGAGGACAAGATTAACTTGACAGCGCCCCTTTTGGTATGGGCTACCTTTCCTTTGGAAAACAAATAAAATAACACAACAAACTTTATAATCCTTCCAAGAAAATTTTCTATCATGCATCCAATTGAAGAAAAATTAGGTCCGATTTCGCCATTTCTACAAAGAATTTTCACAAATTTAGAAAAAGACCATTTAGATGTTTCTAATTTTGAATTAGACCATATTTGTTATCGGGTAGAAACACTTCCAATTTATCTCTCATTAAAAAAAATGCTCTCTCAACAAGGCCCAATCCTCTCAGAAGAAGAAGTTGGAGGCAGATTAATTTCAACCTTCAAGTTAAACAAACCAATCATATATCAAAGAAGACAAATAAATTGCATAGAGTTGCCATCTCCAAAGCAAGGCAGTTTTTATGAGCAAGGATATGAACATGTTGAATTTGTAATAAATGAAAATTTTAATCAATTTATGAAAAGATATCCTTCTGTTAATTTTAGCACCAGAGCAATTTCAAAAGAAATAAACCCTGATATTAGTATAACTTACAACGGTATATCTGTAAAATTCCACCATGACACATTAGAACAAGTAATAAAAAACAAATAGTCTTTTAATCATGACTTCTGTGATCTCTTGCATCTTCAAAACCAAAAAAAGCAAGTTAAATGCAATCATTCTCCCCGAAACCCCCTCTCTATAACATAATGTTTATAAATAATTATACTATAATATAAACTATGGGAAAAAAGAGGTGTATCCTAGATGTACTTAGACCTAAACATAATCTATTTTTAAAATCCCAAAAAACAAATAAAAAAGCGCAAGTGACTATCTTTATTATTCTTGGAATTGTTATTTTACTAGCAGTTGTTCTTGTATTTGTACTAAGATCAGAAATCACCTCTATCAAAGAAGACGTAATCCCTACAACTAAAGGCAAAGTTGAAAATTTCATCACAGCCTGTATGAAAAATATTGGTGAAGATTCTCTGCAAAAAGTAGGTTTGCAAGCTGGATTCGTTGAAGTTCCAATTCAAATTCAACAAGACGCTAATTCATATTTAAGAACTTCCCCAATCACTCAAATTCCATACTGGGCGCAAGGAGCACAAACTTTTATTCCAACCTTAGAAGACATCAAACGAAGAATAGATCTTCACATGGAACAAAATTTAAGATCATGTGTAATGGATTCAGGAGCATTTCAAGAGTCTTACAAAATGATTGAACACTCAGATATAACTTCAGATGTGCAAATAATCGATAGCAAGGTAAGATTCATTGTAAATTGGGAACTTGATCTACAAACAAAAGCAGGCGAGAGTATTGCTGACCTATCAGAACATGTATTTGAATCTGATGTTAAACTAAAACGAGTTTACGAACTTGCTAAACAAATTGTTGAAGATGAAATGAGCTCATTAAAAATTGAAGATATCACTCAGGATTTAATAGCTTTAGAGCACAAAGATTTACCAGTTTCAGGATTTGAGCTAAGTTGTGATTCAAAAAAATGGGATGTTGAAAAAGCAAAAAGCACCCTTAAAGATCTTTTAAGAATTAATTTAAAACAATTAAAAATCAAAGGAACCGATTATGTGGAGTTTCCAGAAGAATTACCTTATTACAATTCACATTATATCTGGAACGTTGGAGAAGAATTACCTCAAGACGTAAGTGCAACAATCAGATTTGAAAATAATTTTCCATTTACATTTCAAGTTACACCAAGCGATGGAAGAACTTTAAGAAGCTCAGCCTTCGCAGGAAACGATTTACTAAAAGCAATTTGTCTTCAATCTTGGAAATTTACATATGATGTCTCGTACCCGGTAATCATCACAGCAAGAGATCTTACAACAGACTACAATTTTAACATTGCTATGACAATTCATTTAGTAAGAAATATGCCAAATCGAAAAGCAACAATTGTAGCTAGACCATCAGCATTTTTAAGATTTAGTGAAAACGATGTGTTTTGTCAAAACAGAAGAATTCCAATGACAATTACAACTTCAACTTTAGTAGATAATGATAAAGATGTTTACTATACAGAACCTTTAGAAGATTCTAATATCGAATTTGTTTGTATTAAAAATTCTTGTGAATATGGACAAACTGAACTTAATTTTGAACAATCCGGATTCCAATCTGGTTTAACTGCTAATTTCCCATACTGCGTTGGTGCAATTTTAAGAGCAACTAAAGACAATCATCTTGAAGATTGGAAAAGAACAGTAACCACAAATGGGGAACTTATTGAATTAAATTTGGTTCCAACAAAGGATTTAGGGCAATCCAAAATCAAAATAGTTGAACATATTTTAGATGATGACAATAAAATAATCGGTAAAAAAGAATTATCACAAGACCAAATGGTATCAATTATAATTCGATTTGATAAGAATGATTCCAAAAAATTACAAAATCAAGTATTTCACGAATCAAGAATAGCAATAGTTCCAAGTGTAGCAGACGAAATAGAACATTCAAATAATTTAACATTTTTAGCAAAAGCAGATTTCACATACGATGTAGAAATAAACATCATTGAAAAAGAAAAAATTATTGGTGGCTACAAATTAAATTGGACTGCTGATTGGACAAATTTAGAAAACGCAAATGAAATAATATTCAATACAGTTGTAAAAGAAGATCCTTCCGATGAAGAAATGTTCGACCTAATAGTAAATTTACCTAAATTAAGTGAGCTAGTAGAAGAACCGCAAATAAATTAACTTAAACAAAATAATATCATTTACAAACAAAAATCAAATGAAAAAATCAAAAAACAATAGGAATTACAAAAAAATACTAAATAAATTTTTAGTTATATTAGTAATTACTCTATTTGTAAATCTACCTTTAGTAACTGCTCTTCAAATTAGTGATGTCCAACCAACAGAAATAAACACTAATTCAGCAAAAATCACATGGCAAACTGATATTGAATCGGATGGCTTTGTAAATTATGGAACTAATAAAGAAGACCTTCAAACAATCGGCAGCTCAGTTTTAACAACGCAGCACGATTTGGAATTAAAAGAATTACAACCAAATACTACCTATTATTTTAATGTTCAATCTCAAAATGTAACAGACACAAACAGCGATGAATTCTATACTCTATCAACTCTAGCTCCAGATACCACAAAACCAATTTTAACTGTAGATTTACCAGATACAATTGCAGGAACAAGGCTAGAAGTTAGAGGAACAACAAAACCACTAGCAACAATTCAAATCTTTCTAAACGAGTTATTTATACTAGAACGTCAAGTAAACACAAAAGGAGAATTTGAAATCCTTGATATCATCTTAAATGAAAATTCACAAAACACAATTAGAATTGAAGCAATTGATTTATTAGAAAATAAAGCGGACCCTATAACAAAAACAATTCTTACTGATACAATCAAACCAAAATTCACTTTAAACAAATTTCCAGAGTATGTAGAAGATAATGTTTATGATCTTGTTGCAACCATTAATGAGCCAGCAAATTTTGAAATAATAGTAAACAATAATTCTCAAGTAACACTTGAACAAGTAACAGACATTGACGAATCAATTAATCTTCAAGAAGGAAATAACAATATTCAATTAATTGCAACAGATAAGGCAGGGTGGCAAACTACTTTTGAATCAACAATAATCATGGATACAAGGCCTCCTCAAATAAATTTTGAACTTGAAAAAGGAACACAATATTATGAAGGTCGAGCAGAAACCGATATCACTGGAACAACAGATCCAAAAGCAAATGTATATCTTTATGTGTTTAGAAATTTTGGAGATGAATATAAAGCTAATTTTAAAAGAGCTCAAGAAAAAGTAACAGCAGACGAAGAAGGAAATTTCAAATTTAGCGAAATTAATTTCCCCCCGCCAGTTTTTAATGCATTAAGTGAATTAGCTCCTCGTCAAGTTCCAAACGACTTACAAGATATTTTAATCTCACCATTAAGTAAATTAGGAACAGAGCAAAGAAAATCATACAATGTATATATCTTAGCAGAAGATGTATCTGGAAAAACAGCTTATTCACAAAAAACAGTAAATGTAAATAGTTGTTTTTCAGCAGATGGAGCTTTTGATATAACTCCTATTGTTCAATATCAAGCACCCTTTAGATTAGATCCAGCTCTAATGTCAGAAGGAAGAGAAAGCATTCAAGCAGTATTTAACATCTCCTACCGAGGAGCAGGATTTTCTTCAAATATAGCTGGAGATCAAAATAACAAACCCTTTGATATCAAAACAATTCGTGTTCAAAAAGCATGTACAGCAGATTTAGCAGATAGTGATGATTACTCTTTAGGTTGTCAATTATTACCAAAAACAATCAATGAACAAAGAAACCAAGATAATAGTGTAATGTTAATTAGAGCAAATTTAGCAAGAGCAGATGAATTTGTTGACAAAGACGACGACATTTGGGAAGATTTTAACAAAAGAAGATTGAAAATGCCAATTAAATTAGTTGTTAATTATCAAGAGAGAGGAGATAGTGGAGCATTTGGTCCAACAAAAACTCAAAATGTTTGTGTGGATTTAGGATACTTTGTAGATATTCCAATTGATAGTGAAGACTTAATCCCAGATTTTATTGCAGATGAAGGAGTTCAATCAATGAATTGGACCATAAATCAAATTGAAGATGTAAAGCCTTATTTAGAAACTGCAATGCTAGTTACAGGTGTTAGTTGTATCGGTTCATTTTTAGTAAAAATGATTTCTAGGTTTTATAGAAATTTCATGTCCAATTTCGAGCCATGGTTAACAAGATTAAAAGGCAAAGATGAAGCCTGCCCTCAAGGACTTGCTCAAGATAAATTATTTCTAGATGGAACAATAGAACATTTTGAAGAGTTAAAAAATCATCCTGATTTACAAAACCAACTTCAATCACAAATTCCAACACTAGATGCAAAAGCAGATTCATTAAACGAGAGATGCCCCAAAACAGCAAGTGCCTGGGAGATAGAAACAATTGTAGATAAAGCTTATCGATTTACATGCGACAGATTCCTTTGCAGATCAGTTCCAGCAAGTTGGACCAGTGAAAAAGATGTAAAAGATATCCAAACCGTAATTGACTCACAATCATCATGCTCGGCAACAAGTACTTGTTCACCTTTAGATAAGATAGAAAACTGCCAGGATAGAATCACAAGGTCCTCAACATCTCAAAATTATGAAAGAGTAAATGGGACATTTGAATGTTATTACAATCGTGATAACAATTTATACTATACTATAAAAGGAGATCCTGATTTGGAAGAAAACAATATTTGGACTCTAACTCCAGAAGAGAAATTACAAGATGTTGGAACATTAAGCGCCCCAGACCTTCTAGCATACAAACCACAAAATTCAGACCAAATCTGTGTAGCAGCCCAAAGAAGTTGCGATAGTATGTGTAAAAGAGTTGGTGGTTATGTTCCAGTTGATGATGGTTTTGAAACATTTTCAACAGCAGGAATTAAAGTTGGAAAAACAAAATCCAGTACAAGAAAAGGATGCTACAAAGAAGTTAATGTAGATGGAGAAATCACACTAAGAGGCTCAAATAATGAACCAATAACTCAAGGAAAAGTAAAAGCAGGATACACAACAGACTGTTTCATCGATCAAGAAGAGCAACAATTATATCAATGTGTTTGTGAACCAGATAAAAAACTAAAAGCAACAGCTCCAATTAAAGCAAGAGAAGCTTTAAAGAAAGTAGGAACTAATGAAGAAACCTGGGTCTTTAGACAAGATAGGGTCTTTGCAAATTCCAAAGGAACGGCAGGAACTCTTTATCCTAAAGAGAGATATTATAGCGGCAGAGATTTTTCAGGCGCCTTTGGAGCAAGTTACGGTTTAGACAATTTTAGAGATGAAGATTACAAAGTAGCAAGGGTAGACCCACACAAACAAATCATCGGAACATTTCAAAGTGCATGCCTTCCAGGTATTTATGCAAGACTAACAACTTTGCAATCCATTCTAAGGGGAATGCGTGATTGTATCGAGCAAGCAAAATATACCGGATTTTATGACGCAGGAGCATGTAAAACTATTTTCACTCAGTACGCATGTGGTTTAATTTACAAAGCAATTAGTTACGCAGCAAATGATTGCTCTCCTCTAAACATCAATGATGCAGGAGAAGAAGGTTCCTTAGATTTCTTATCAAAAGCAGTAGAATCAGGTTCAAGAGCAATTCCAGCAACCATTGATTCCTCAATTTCAGAAATAAAAGATGATTACGGAAACGCACAATTAGATCAATTCTTCTCCTCAGGAGCTCAAGGATTTGCAGAAAGCATCTGCCTTGCTGCATTTGGCTATGATTGGCCAATGGGAGCAGACTTTATTATGGATACAGCCTACGCTTTTCCAACAGCATCTAATGTTTTTTTCCCAGTGGCAGAAAGAGAACTCTCAACATTTGATCCACAAAAAGGGACTGCAGTTTTCAACTATAATGTGGCAGGAACGGTTATCCCTGGATGTAAAATCAGAAGTTATAGGACATATTTAAAATGTGTTGGCCCAGAAGATACTAAATATAAAGGATTTGATTGCGGTGGACAACAATGTGATTGTATGCAAGCAACAGGCGAACAATCTCAATTTGAAAATCAAAGAACTTATCCACTTCAAGGAGGTTCAGGTCTAAGTGGTTTAACAAAAGGTCAATTCACAGAATTAAAAATAGAATCACCTCAAAAAGTATCTTCAGCATTTAGATACGACCACGTTGTATTAGAATTAAATTTAGATAGTAACGAAGATCCAAACACTTGCTTTGATGAAGGATTTGTTGAAGGAAATACAGCTAAATATTATTTTCCAATCAGAGACACATCAGCTCCAGGAATTATTAGCTGTCAAGTTCATCCATCTTCAGGAAGATACCAATGCCCAGAAGTATCGTCATTATTTAGAGGTTCAAACACCTATTTCGAATCTCCTTTTATAAAATGCTATGATAAAAGGTCAGACGAATATGTAAGTTGTGATAAACCAAATCTTTTCCTAAAAGATGAATCTATTGTTGTTAAAACCTATATTAACATGGGTAAGGACAAAGCTTGTTTATTAATTGAAGATGACCAAGGAAAAATTACCAAGCAAAACGTTCCTCTTCCAGAAGGATTGGTTGGACCAACATCACCGGTAATTACCATTGGAACTGTAACAGAATCTCTATTTAGTGGAGGGGTTGTAAACACAATCATAAAAACTGATGAGTCTGACAATGGTTGCGGTGCTCATGCCAATGGTGACTTAGAGGTAATTTCAAGAGGTTCAACAAAATCAGGACTAAATGCCAAAAAATTAGTTTTCACATATGAAAAAATAGGAACTAATTATGTACTTCACATTCCAGATGATGTAACTCTTCTAAGTACAGGTGGCTTTTCATCAAACAATAAACGTGTTTCACAAAATAATGTAGTTGAATTAACTACAACCCAACTAAATAATGCAATTTTCAAAATAGGTGGATTTGAATTCAAAAAAGTTTTAGGAACACCAGAATTAAAAGACCCTTCAAAAAATACAGGCCAGTGTGTATACCAGATAGTTGATTCTAAAGGAACTTCTTTTGCAAAAAGTTATTCTTCTTTAAGATTAAAAGCAAGATTATTAAAACCAGCCGGAGATAGATGTTTTGATTCAAATGAACAATTACCATCCACTGCACTTGGAAAAACAAACATTGTAGAAGAAATAAGAATCCAACTAGAACCTCAAGAAGCAACAATCTCCAAAGGAATTTATGAAGATTTCAATCAAAACAGATGGGCAGAAGTAAGAGTAAAAGCACAGCAAGTAATTAACAGAGGCGAAGGTTCAATTGAAGATGCTAGAGCAATCTATTATCTTGTAGCAAGTTTTGCATCACAAACAGAAGGCATATCTAAATTTAGAAACAGCATAATTGAAAATTTAGATCTCTTTTTCAAAAGACAAAACGTAAAAAGAGAAAGTAGCGCCTATGCACCTGAAACACAAGAATTAGAAGAGTATCAAAAAATAAATACTTACCTTTGCTGCACAGCAAAAAAAGCAGGTAACACCTACGACCAATGCTCAACAGTAACATGTGAATAAAATAAACACAATCTCAAAAACAAATCAAACTTCAACTAAACAAACAAAATGAAATTAAACAATTCAAAAATCAACAAAAACAAAAAGGCAGGTATCACAACTCAAGTAATAGCTATCTTAATTGTGGTAGTTTTTACAAGTGCCTTAATTTTATATCTAATTAATAGTGGTATAATAACTCCAAAAGAACAAAATGAAGTAGATGTTTTAAACACCCGATTCTTATATCAAAGAGAATCAGGAGAGTTAAAAGTAAATTTCATCAAAGCTTGTGAATTAGTCTCACCGGATTTTGAATGTATCAATGAAAGGACTGATTTTAAATTCAATGAACAAATTCACTTTTTAATAAGTGTTGAGAGTCCTTCACACAATGGCAAAATAAACTTAGTAGAAAATTACGAAGTGAAAAATCCAACCAAACAAGTAGTACTTTCAGCAAACCCCAAGGACAATTTTTATTTTGAAAAAGAAGTAATTACTCAATCAGACACAATCCTTTTCAAAGATTTCTTTGTAATAAATGATGGTGAGAGTGGAGAATACGTAGCAAACTTCATAATTCAAAACCCCATGATAAATAAGCACGTAGGAGTTGCTAAATCAATTAATATCCTAAATTAAAATGAAAAAAAGAACATTATTTTTTTTAGTAATATTAATCATAACTCTAGCACTATCCTTAAATGTTCTAGCAAATCAAAAAGCAACAGGAGAAGCAAGATTACAAGATCAAGACGCATCAGCACAAAAAGGCCAAACTGACCAAAAAGCACAAACACAAACAGAATCAATATTAAAATTCATAAAAATATTTGATATAGACAAAGCCTGGGTTAAATTCTCAAAATTAATCGGATACAAAAATGACAATTTCTTTGATACCTCATCCAAAAAGTGGATTAGCTTATCTCAAACCAATACTAACAACAACAAATACAATGAGCAACTAAAAAAACAAGATTCAAAAAAACCAAGCACCACAGATCCCAAAAAAGATAGTAAAGAGCCAACTCAACCAAATAATCAAGATCCAAGAGTGCCATCAATTCTTCCAGATTCTTGTTTTCCAGTTAAAAGCACTAGCTTTTCTGGAAGAATCTCAAGAAACTTTGGTGATGAAAGAGTCGGTGGGACAAGATGCCACGTTGGTGTTGATATATATACTCAAGCTCCAGGAGAAGTAGTTGCCATAGAAGATGGTAAAGTAATTAAAATTAAAAAAGGCTTTACTACATGTAGTGAAGTAGAAAAGAACTGGGGTCTTCAAAATGAAAATCTCGAAAGTGGCTCAGTTGCAAGAATCATGGTTTATAATTCAAATTTAGATAGAACCATAAACTATGGCGAAGTAGACGATAATAAAATTACAGTAAATGAAGGGGATACAATATCAAAAGGCCAAAAAATAGGAGTCGCTTCATATTGCGCTATGCTTCATCTAGAAACTTACAAGGGAAGGGTTGAAAATTCAATTCAATGGTATCCACCAGCAGGAACTTCTACAACTGGCAACAATAAATGTCAAACAGATCTTCTAATCTTTGCAAATAAAGATCCAAGTATCCAAAACCCAACAAGCTTAGTAAACAGCCTTCAAGACAAATTTTGTGACATCCAAACAACGCAAGATTCAACGCAAACAATCCCTAGTGATTTGTCATCCAAAGGCTTTGAAAATGATGCGTCCTCAAGTACAAAAACCAATTGGAACAATGCTGCAAGAAATTTAGTTGGAAGAACATTCATGGGTAAATTATCTTCAAATGGAATTAATGATAATCATAACAGAGAAGATCAAGGAAGAGATAACATTATTTTTGTTCCAAATTCATTAAACACAGCTAATCCTGTTGAAATTATTTATTATCAACATGGAAACTATGGATTCTCAGGCTCTTCAGGAAACAATCATGGGGGAGATATGGCCCATCGAATTGCTCCTCAGTTAAATGATATGGTAAATCAAGGTAGAAATTTTATTTTTGTATTTCCAGAAATGCCTTGGTCACTTGGAATTGGAACCTACCTCTCAACAGATCGAACTACTGGAAGAGTAGATAAAGGGTTTAGAAACGATATCTGGTTATCTTCAAGTGATTCAAATTTAATTCAATTTGATAGAGATGTCTTAGGAATTTTAAAACAAAATAACATTAATTTAAACCAAATTACAAGAACATTTATTGGCCATAGTATGGGAGGAAAGGCTTTAGCAAACATTGCAAATTCAGGAGCAATGAGTCAATTAAAACCTCAAAGAATAACTTTCTCAGATTCAGATTATGGTAGTTATACAAAAATAGTGTATGATAATTATGCTAAAAACAATAATCCTGAACTAAATTTATTAGTGATACATCCAACAAGAAGTGATGCTCAAGCACCTACAACAAATACAATCCAATTTATGAAAACCATCACTTCTAACTTTAATCAAAATGAAAAAACCTCAATTGGAAATATTCATTATGTCCCTCTTCAAACAAGCCATGATAGTGTTGCACTTCAATCATTAAAGTGGCAATCGGGTTCAAATCAATTATCTTCAACAGGTTCTCAATCTATATCTAATTCAGGAACATGCACCTACAAAGATGAAGAAAATACAATAACTACAACCTTTGACAAATTATCTGGAGAACAAACATCTAATGGGTGTACATTATGTCGCGAAGATAAAGTTACAATAAACTCGCATGGCCAAACCTTCAAAGTTTGTAAAAAATATGAAACTCAAATTAAAAATGCCTTAAATTCAATTTCAAATGATTTTCCAATAAATTCCATTACTGGATTTAGAGAGGGAAGAACTCTAAGTAGTGGAACGAAATTTGGCAGACACGCTTATGGCTCAGCAATAGATATAAATCGAAATTTAAATGGTTTGTACAACAATTGTAGAAATTGGGATTCAAATAATTGTCAGTTAAGTCATGGAGGACAAAACAATCCTACAAGAGACAACAACAAACCAGGAACTCTATTTTCAGATTCCTCATCTGTAACTCAATTTAATTCAATTAATTGGAAATGGGGTGGAGATTGGACAACCTCACAAAAAGATTTCATGCATTTTTCAGATAATGGCAGATAAAAATGAAAACAAACAAACTCCAAGTCTTAATTATTATTTTTATAGTCCTTCTTCTCTCTCTAAGTACCTTAGCAACAAGTAAAGGCCAAGCCGATGCAACAGGCCAATCTACAGCCTCCAAGGGAACAACACAGGCTCAAGACACAAAAGCAACAATCCTTTTTATTGGAGATTCACATAGTGTAGGAACATTTGGAACAACTCTAGAATCTCTACTCAATCAAAATAACAAAGTCATAAGAAAAGCTATCGAAGGAACAGGAATTACAGCCTGGATAAATGGCCAACACTCAGACCAAAGTTTCGACTCCTTCTCAAAATTAATTCAAGACAGTTCCCCAAACACAGTAATTATTGCCTTAGGAACAAATTTATTTGGTTCAGACCAATCAACTATTTCTTCAAAAGCAAACCAATTGATTCAAACAATACCACAATCAACAAAATGCATTTGGGTAGGCCCACCTCAAGTAAGTGATTCACATCAAAGAGTAAAACAAAGTGATATTAATAAAGTTCATCAAGCACTTCAAGAATCAGCTACATCAAAATGCACTTTAATAGATTCAAGAACCCTGGCTCCTGGAACAAAAACAGGCAGCGGTGGCCTTCATTTTAGTGGGCAAGCAGCAAAAGATTGGGCTCAAGGAGTATTCAATCAAATAAACAATAATCAACAAGAACAAAAATCACAACAAAAACAAGAATCACAAGACAAACCCCAATCCACATCAAAGCAAGACTCAGACAAAATATTAGTAAAATTATTTGACATCGACTTAGCATGGACAAAATTTGCAAATTTAATAGGAATACCAAATGCAAATAAATATTGGATACCAAGCAAAGGCTGGGTAGATAAAAACAAAATAACACAAGAAACTATTCTAACTAAAGCATTATACGATGTAAAAAGAACAACAAAAAAAGAAGAATTAAATGTAGAAGAAGAAAAAACCTTTGACAAATTAGAACAAAAAGAAGAACTAAACAACCAACCAGTAAATCAAATATCACAAACAACAGACATAGATACATTATTTAATAAATACGGTCAAGAAAAAGGTATCCCTCCAGCTCTAATAAAAGCAATTTCACATTATGAAACCGGTGGGACATTTAATTCAAATTTAATTGGTCCATCAGGTGATTTGGGTGTTGGTCAATTCACAATTAAGACAGCTAAAGATTACGAATCAATATTTGGTAAATTAACAAATTGTTGTAAATTAGATGATGATGAGTCTCATAGTTGTATAAAAGAAAGAAAACAAGTAACAAAAATGTTCAAACCCTCTTCATCACCAAATCCTTACGCATGCAATCCACAAAATGATGGTAGATTTGATCCAGACAAATCAATTAATGCCATGTCATCTTTATTACAAAGAAGATATAATTATTTTAATAACAAAGCAGCAACTAAAGATGATCAAATAAAATTAACAATAGCCTCATACCATCTTGGAGCAGGAGGAGTTAACAAATTTATCAAAAAAACTCAAAAAACAACAGTTACTTGGGATGAAACAGCAAAACAAATGACTCAAGATTACAAAAGAGGAAAAACAAAAGAAGCAATTATGAGAAACTATGTTAACCATATCTATAAAAATTATCAAAAATTCAATCAATAATTACATCAAATCAACCATCACTAAAATCAACAAAAAATATACATTAAATTTAAAAACATTCTTTCTAATAATCAATTCATGCCAGAATTACCTGAAGTTGAAACAGTAGTGAGACAACTAAACAATAATCTAACAAATAAAACCATAACAAACATAGATATCTACGTAAATAAAACAATCGACCCTCAAATCAAAAAACATCTCCCTCTCAACATAATCTCCATCACCAGAAGAGGAAAACTAATCATCATCAACACGAGCAAAGGCCATCTAGTAACCCAACTAAGAATGACTGGCTACTTTTCTTATCAAGAAGATAAATTCAAAGTAGCAACAATTCATTTCAAAGACAACACAACAATTTATCATCACTCCATCAGAAAGTTTGGCTCAATCAAATACTACACCAAAGAGCAACTAAACCAGTACCTCAAAAGAATCGGTCCAGAACCACTAAATACCTCACCACAGCAATTCTACAAACTAATTCAAAAGCATCCTAATGCTAATTTAAAAAACAAACTTCTCGATCAATCCCTTATTGCTGGAATCGGAAACATTTACGCGCAAGAAGCAATGTACTACGCAAAAATTCATCCAAGCACCCAAGTAAAAGATGCACCAATAAACAATCTTATCCAGCTCCATAAATACATGCAAAAAATCTTAACCCAGGCAATAAAAAATAAAGGAACAAGTATTGAGAACTACTCTCATCTTGAAGGAACTGGAAATTTTCAAAATTTATTAGCAGTATACAAACAAACTAATTGCCCCAAAGGACATATTATCGAAAAGCTTAAAATAGCAGGAAGAGGTACTTATTATTGTAGGGTGTGTCAAGATGTTAAAAAGATTACTAAGTAAACTAAAAAGAAAAAAGAAAGAGTATCCCAACAGATTTCTAAAACATTACCATGAAAACAAAAAGAAACTTCTAAAAGAAAGAAAATCTCTTTATAATCAAAAAAAAGAAGCAGGAATCTGTGTAAGATGCAATAAAAAAGCCCTAAAAGACATCATTTTTTGCTCATATCACAAAAATATGCAAAAAGGCTATAATAAGAAAGCCAGAACAGATATTCAAAAATAGCCAAAATCTTTATAAATAAAGTCAAAATATAAAGATTCGTGCCCCAGTGGCTTAGTGGTTAGAGCATGCGAGATATATTTAATTATGTCCATGAAGCTGTTAACCGCGGGATCGCAGGTTCAAATCCTGCCTGGGGCGCCATTTTTTCACAAACTATATATTTTCTCAGCAACTCTTCTCATAAATTTCAAATCAGAACATTTCTTAAACAAAATTTCTCCGTGTGAATGAACAATCATCTCAACACCATCAATCTTAACAACTAATAATATGGGAGTATTCAACAAAACATCAAACATCTTCCTAACTTTACCCAAATCTATTTTAACTTTGCCGGATTTAGGCTTAGCACTATAAGCAGCCTTAGTTTTGCATTTCTCAACATTAAATTCAATCATAATAACCTCATTTCAAACTATATATATAAACCTAGCGACCGAACATTTTATATATTAAAATAAATTAATAATAATAATAACTAAGAGGTGATTTTATGGTAAAAAGAAAATCTTCATCAAATTCAAATAGAAATAAAGCAGGTATCGAGATACACAAAATAGCTCATTATACATTTTTCGTAGGAATATTAATCGCAATAATTGCAGGTTTATTTAGATCCTTTGTTAGACCAGAAGTATTAGTAACAACATTAGTAATCTTAGGTTTCATTGTAGGTTTATTTAATTTAACTGCAAAAGAAACTCAACCTTTTTTATTAGCAGCAATTGCTCTAATGCTAGCAGGAATTGTTAACTTAGGTTTAATTCCAGGAATAGGTCCATACTTAAGATCAATTCTAAGCAACATTGTAGTTTTCGTAGTACCAGGAGCAATTATTGTTGGAATGAAAACAATCTGGCATTTAGCTTCAGATTAATTTTTTTTTTTTTCAAATATTTTTCTTTTTTAAAATATTTTTCTAAACTCTTTTCAAACAATTTTTTACTTATCAAATATTACTTGCCAAACACTTATAAACCATAAAAAACTTTAAAAGATATGCAAAAAAGCAATTTAAATTGTCCTTATTGCAACTTTAAATTCAGCTCAATTTTATTTTCTGGATTGAAAAGTCATAGATGTCCTTATTGCCGCCAGGCCATAAAGATTTAAAAAGTATTTTCTTTTTTCTTAAATTAATGAAAAATAATTACATTTTAACCTTATTAAAAGGAATGCTTATGGGAATTGCCGATGTGATCCCAGGGGTTAGTGGAGGCACAATTGCTTTTATCACAGGAATTTATCATAGACTTATCCATGCCATAAGCCACATTAAATTAGAATTACTAATTTCATTATTAAAACTAGATTTAAAAACATTTAGCACACAATTAAAAAAAGTAGATTTGAAATTTTTAATACCCTTAGCAATTGGAATTCTAATCTCAATTCTCTCATTTGCCAAAATAATAACTTCCTTAATGTCAAACTATCCTTCATTCACCTTCGCCTTTTTCCTTGGACTGATCCTAGCATCAGCAATAATTATGAAAAAAGAAGTAAAAAAAATCAACTTTGAAAAATCTCTTTTTTTCATCTTCGGATTTTTGATTGCATATTTACTCTCAACAACAACTTCTCTTTTTTCAAACCATTCCTTACCATTTATTCTAATCGCAGGCGCTCTAGCAATTTGCGCCATGCTTTTACCTGGAATATCAGGAGCCTTCATTCTACTATTATTAGGGCAATATCAATACATCTTACAAGCCTTACATGAATTCAATCTAAAGGTAATCCTAACATTCGCTTTAGGTGCAATCATTGGTTTAATTTCTTTTTCAAAAATAATCGATTACTTTATAGAAAATTACAAATATTTCACCTTTGCATTTCTAATTGGATTGATGCTAGGCTCATTAAAAGTATTATTAAAAAATATTCAATCAAATTATTTTCTTTCAGCAATCTTTGTAATAATTGGATTCGTAATAGTCCTAATCATCAATAAATATTCAAAATAAAAATTAAATCTAACATAAATCAAATCCTATATGTCAATCAATAATCTCAAAACAATTTCTTTCTAAGTTTAATTCTTTTCTTCTCAACATTTTCCTTGCCAATAACATTCCCTTTTTGATTAACAACTAAATAATGTTCCTTACCTTCTTTAGGACTCTCAATTTGTTTTCCAATATTTTCAACATGTCCTTGCAACTTCACAATCTGTTTATTTTTATTAATCACAAAAATAGCAATCATTGTTAACAAAATAATCACCATCGAAGCAAACAATAACAATAATGTAGTATTTTCACTAAAAATTCTCTTTGCACTATCTCTATCTAAAATAGCCATCCCAGCAATAGAACCTCTTACATCCTCGCTCGGATCCACCTTTGAAAAAATATTCTGGCAGGTTTTTTGAGTATCAAACTCTCTTTCAATCCCACAATTATTAGTATCGTAACATTCCCTACTTTGTGTTTCTCCTTCTTCACAATAAGCTGGTTCCCATACAGAGCAATGCCAATTCGTTTTACAATCATCACTTGCAACACCAATTTGAACATTCTCTCTAATGTCATTAATATTTACATCTGACCCTTGCTCATCTTCTCCTTGGTCATTAAATCCTCCTGAACCTTGATCACCACCAGTATCAGTACTCTGATTAATTGTCAAAGTAATGTTATTACTACTAACATTATCAATACTATCATTAGCAGTATAAATCACCCAACTAGTTCCAAAAAATCCACTGTCAGGAGTTATGTTACTCTCATTTCCAGCAATTAAAACGCTAACTCCATCTCCATAAACAGCACTAAAGGTTAAAGATTGATTGTCTTCATCATTAAAATAGTCGCTCAAATTAAGACCAGTTAAAGTAACATCTTCTTCCATACTCTGATTTGGAATCACAACAGTCAAATTAGGAGCATGATTTAAAACGCTTAAATTAAACGAAGCAGATACATTAAGAGAACAACCGGTTGTATTGTCGCTAACTGTAATTAAAATAGTTGTATTGCCATAAAAAGAAGAATTAGGAGTGAAATTAACTAACCCATTATTAAGCCCAACACTAAACCCACTAAAATTATCATAAAACAATAAACTATGACTATCATTATCGCTAGCATTAACAGTAAAATTTAACTGATGATTAATATAAACTTCTTGATTACTAATACTTGAAATTTCAGGAGGATGATTAATACAAAGCAAGGTAGAACCAATGGCAGTTGCTCTTCCAGTAATAACAAGCATAGTAGCAGTTTGAATCAAAGCAAGAGCTAAAATAATAATCGCTAAAGTAAAAACTAGCTTTTTTCTACTCTTCTCTTTTCTACTCCTTCCCTTTTTCAACTTTCTTTTTACAGATTTCAACTTTTAAGCTCAGCCTCACTTCTCATCTTTTTTCCATTAAAATTAAAATAACTCGTATTAAAACTTCCAATTTCATCTTGTACTTTATTTTTGCTTAAAAATAAAATCAAAGCAAGTAAAACTAAAAAAGATGAAAAAGCAAGTGAAATAGAATAAATGCTATATTGTTTTAAAATACTAAATACTCCAAGAACCCCAAATAGCCAAATAACTATTAAAGATACATACAACATCCTCTTTTTATTCATAATTAAATATAAGAAAGCAAATAATCTTTTTATATGTTACTTTTTTAACAAAAACAATATCTATAATCTGAAATTCATAAGTGAAAAACAAATATATTTATAAATTCTTAAGAAATTAAAATAATATGTCTATCAGAAGATTTACATTAGTCAATAATAAATTGTTTTTTGATTTTTATCAAGACCAAGACAAATATAGGTTAGTTGTTACAAGTCAAATTTTAGGAGATATAAACAAAGAACAATATTTTGATGTTATTAATACAAGTGAAAGTTCGGCTATTGCTAAAATTGATTTAATAATTATTGATATAAAAGCCTATTTTATGAGAAACCCAAAAAATCATTTAGAAAATTCAATAAAAACTATTAAAAAAATAATTAAAAAGAATACTCGAAAATCATTTTTTAAAAGATTTTTTAAAAGAAATTAATTCCTCTTTTTTCTAATTATCATTTTTTACTTTTTATGATCATTATGTTCTCTAATCTTCCATCTTAAAATATATCCTAAAACCACGACAAAAACAACTAATGAAATCCACCACCAATTAATATCGTCAACAGATTCCTCAAAGTCTTGCCAATAACTCTCACCATCAACCTCTTCACCTTGGTCGTCTTTAATAGTCTCACCAACAAAATCAGCTTCCTCACTCTCTCCTTCCTTATCAGCCTTTTCTTTAGTTTCTTCAACATCACAAAGCCCACAATCACTATAACAAGCCCCATAATTAATATTAGTAAACTCATTCATAGCGCAAGTTTCTCTATAATGACAAACTCCATCACCACAAACAGTTGTTTGTCCAGAACTAGATCCGCTTGTCGTAGTTGCTGTTGTTGTAGTAGTTGTAGCTTCAATATCTGGATACATCCCTGCTACTACTGAATATTGTAAATTATCAACTTTTATTCTTGAACCTTCATCGGTACAAGTAATCCCATCAATTGTAATTCCTGTACTATCTCCAATACAATCTCTAAAGTCAGTTTCATATATTCCAAAACATCTTTCTTCTTTCTATCTCTATATTAATATAATGTTACTTTTAAATGTTTTTAAAATCTGATTTTTTATTCAAAATAAAATAAATCAAAAAGTAACTATATTTTAAATTCTAGAAATTAATATATAGTTCTTATCTTCCTAACTCCCATGCAACAAAAAAATAAACATTCAACCCCTCAAACGAATCTAGTTTCTAAAGTATTATTGAAAGCAACTAAAGGAATATCATATCTTTTAGAAAGCTTAACATCATCACATCACAAATTCAACCCAGGAGATATTTTAGCTCTTAAATCCAGGAATTTGAATTATGGAATAAAGCCCGTTATTGTTGTAACTGATTATATTATAAAAAAGGATCAATTTGGTAAACAAGGACTTTATAATATAATCTTACATAAAGATTCTCAAGGTAAAGAAGAAGCTGAAAGAATTGTAGAAACTCATGAATATGCCAAACTAATCATAGAACGAGATTTCAAAGGATATAGCTCAATTGAAGAAGCTTTAGCATCTTATAATCCCTGGTAACTTAAATCCCTATAATTTAAATAAAAATTAAAAAAAAAATCAATGATGAAACACTCTAAGTCCAGTAAACACCATTAGCATCTTTAACTCATCACAAGCATTAATCACTTCTTGATCACGATCAGATCCACCTGGTTGAATAACATTTCTAACACCATTATCATTTGCAACATCAATGTTATCTCTAAATGGAATAAAACCATCAGACGCCATTGTCAAATTTTGATACCAAGACAAAAATTCTTTCTTTGACCCTTCATAAAAATGTTGAGGCCTGTTTAGAAGAACTCTATCAATACTAGCAAGCTCACTTGCAATTGGTCTATCGCGAAGCAAAGCATTAATTGCATTATCCTTAGCCTGTCTCTTAACGCCTTTCTTATACTCTAAACTAAGAATCGATTCATGCTGTCTTAGCAGCCACTTTTTTGCTTTTTGAGCAGCAAGTAAAGTACAATCAACTCTAGACTGTTGTCCAGCAGCAACTCCAATAGTTTGCCCATCATAAGCAAAACAAACACTATTTGACTGAGTATATTTCAAAGTGATATACCCAATAAGCATATCTAATTTAGCACCAGAAGTTAAATTTTTATTTTTAGTAACTATCTCTTTCAAACAACTCTCATCAATAATACTATCGTTCCTATCTTGCTCTAAGGTTATCCCAAAAACATCTCTTCTCTCAATCAAAGCAGGCACATAGCTGGAATCCATTTGAACAATTCTATAATCTCCTTTTTTTTTCTTTTTTAAAATCTCCAACGCCTTAGTATCATAACTAGGTGCAATTACCCCATCACTAATTTCTTTACAAATTAATCGAGCGCAACTCTCATCAACTCTATCACTCAAAGCAATCCAATCCCCAAAAGAAGAAACCCTATCGCATCCTCTAGCTCTTGCATAAGCAATAGCAAGTGGAGATAAGTCCATGCCTTCAACTTGATAGGCTTTTTTTAATTTATCACTTAGATCCATTCCAACACCAACTCCACTTGGGCTAACGTGTTTAAATGAAGCCGCACTAGAAAGACCACTAGCTCCTTTAAGTTCCTTAACAAGTTGCCATGAATTAAGAGCATCTAGAAAGTTAATGTGCCCAGCATTTCCATTCAATACTTCAAAAGGCAATCCTCCGTCAAGAAAAATTCTAGCTTCTTCTTGATGCGGATTCATCCCATATTTTAATAAAATTTCATCTACCATAGAAAAAACAATTAATACTCATATAAATAAATAGTTAAAATCAAAAACAACAATCACTCTAATCTCTCATCAACTGCCTTCGCCACATCTTCTAGATCAGATAATATACTCTTAACATCATTTTGTAAATCTTTGATCAAGCGTCTCAAATTACTCTCACGCAAAATATACCCTTCTTTTTCTCGAACAACAATTCCAGAGCCCATCAGCTTATTTAGGTGATGAACAACTGTGCCCCGAGTCAAATTCAATTTACCAGCAATATCATCAGAACTAATTGGAGAAGTTTCTTTGGCCCTTTTAACAAGAGTAATAAAAACTCTAAAACAACTACTGTCTTTATCTCTTTGACCAAACAAACCTAAAGAATTACCAATCCATTGTAAATCACGATTAACATTTTTATTATCAACTCTACGTATCCTAAGTAATGTAATTCTTTTTTCCATAAAATAAAGAATGGTCTCAAGTTTTTAAGTTTTTTCCAAAAGATTTATAAATAAAATGCGTTTTAGCCTAACTACGTCGACCTAACGTCAACACTATTTGAACTCATAGAGGTAAAATCAATGAAAAACAAAAATAAACAAGAGGAACAGCAAGTGCCTAATAATGAAGCACAAGAAGAACCTCAGGTGAACAAAGAAGCAGAGCTAAAGGATTTATTATTAAGAACGCAAGCAAACTTTGAAAATTACAGAAAACAAACTGAAAAAAGAATTGAAGATATCAGGCAAATGGCCTCAAGAAATATTCTTCTTGAAATAATTCCAGTTATTGACAATTTTAATCTTGCACTTCAAAGCGCAGATACAAATTCAAACCATGAAGATTTTCTTAAAGGAGTTGAATTAATTTATGCTCAATTATTTGAAGTATTAAACAACAATGGTGTTTCAACAATTGAAACAAAAGATCAAATATTTAACCCTCATTTTCATGAAGCATTAATGAAAGCAAACTCAGACAAACCAGAAAACACAATTGTAGAAGAGTTCTCAAAAGGTTTCATGTTAAGTGGGAAAGTAATTAGACACGCAAAAGTAAAAGTAAGTTCAGGAAAAAAAGAATAGATAAATAAAAAATTCATAATATGGAGGAAATTAAAATGACAGAAAACAAAATAAGTGGAGCAACAATCGGAATTGATTTAGGAACAACATTCTCAGCTATGGCTGTATTAGAAGGTGGTAAACCAACTATCATAACAAACGCAGAAGGAACAAGAACAACACCTTCAGTAGTTCACATTAAAAATGGTGAAGTAACAGTAGGACAAATTGCAAGAAACCAAGCAATCATTGACCCTTTACACACAATAAGATCAATTAAAAGAAAAATTGGAACAAATGAAAAAGTTGAAGTAGATGGAAAAGCATACACACCAGAAGAAATTTCAGCAATGATTTTACAAAAACTAAAAAAAGACGCAGAAAGTTATTTAGGTCAACCAGTTAAAAATGCAGTAGTTACAGTTCCAGCATACTTTAACGACGCTCAAAGACAAGCAACAAAAAACGCAGGAAAAATTGCAGGTTTAAATGTTCTAAGGATTGTTAACGAACCAACAGCAGCAGCTTTAGCTTATGGACTTGATAAGCAAGAAACAGAACACACAATCTTAGTATTTGATTTTGGTGGTGGAACATTTGATGTATCAGTTTTAGAATTAGGCGATGGTATCTTTGAAGTAAAATCAACTAACGGAGATAACATGTTAGGTGGAGACGATGTAGATCAAGTAATAATTGATCACTTAGCACTAAACTTCAAAAACGCAAATGGTATCGAATTAAAGCAAGACCCAACTGCTTATCAAAGATTAAAAGAAGCAGCTGAAAAAGCAAAAATTGAACTATCAACAAAAAACAAAGTTGAAATTAGCATTCCTTTTATTACTGCAGATCAAAACGGACCAAAGCACGTAAAAGAAGAATTAACTAGAGCTAAATTTGAAGAACTAATCTCAGACATCCTAAAAAGATTAGAAGGCCCTGTTAAAAATGCACTAAAAGATGCAAACGTTTCAGCTAGCGAATTAAACAAAGTAATCTTTGTAGGTGGATCAACAAGAATTCCATCTGTTCAAGAATTAGTTAAATCAATTACAGGTAAAGACGGAGACAAATCAGTTAACCCAGATGAAGCAGTAGGAGATGGAGCAGCAATTCAAGCAGGAGTAATCGCAGGAGACATCAAAGATGTTCTATTACTAGACGTAACTCCTCTAAGTTTAGGAATTGAAACATTAGGTGGTGTATTTACTAAATTAATCGATAGAAATACAACTATTCCAACTAAAAAAGCTCAAGTATTCTCAACTGCAGCAGACAATCAAACAGCAGTAACAATCAAAGTAGCTCAAGGAGAGAGATCAATGTTCGCTGACAACAATACTCTCGGTCAATTTGATTTAATGGGTATTGCTCCAGCGCCTCGAGGAGTTCCTCAAATTGAAGTAGCTTTTGATATTGACGCAAATGGAATTGTTCACGTAAGTGCTAAAGACTTAGGAACAGGAAAAGAGCAAAAAATCAAAATAACAAGTTCAAGTAACTTATCTCAAGAAGAAATTGAGAAAATGAAAAAAGATGCTGAAGCAAACGCAGAAGAAGATGAGAAGAAAAAAGCAAAAATTGAAGCTCAAAACAACGCAGAAAGCTTAATCTATCAAACAAGAAAAGTGCTTGAAGAATTTAAAGACAAAGTTGATGAGAAAACTAAAAAACAAATCGAATCAAAGTTAAAAGAACTTGAAGACGCAAAAACAGCTGGCGAAACTGAATCAATTAACACCAAAATCGAAGAGTTAAACAAATTAGTATCTCAAATCGGAGCCCAAGTTTACAAAGACGCAAACCCACAAGCACCAGAAGGCGAGCAAAAAGGCGAAACTAAAAAAGAAGGCGAAGAAAAAGTAGTTGACGCAGACTTTAAAGAAAAAAAAGAATAGATAATTAATTCTATTCCATTTTTATTTTTTTTATATTTATAATAAACATAGTTTATTTGTCTTTCAAAAAACCAAGCAACAACAATATCACAACAAGCTACAAGAAACCAAGCATCAACTAACATCAAACCAATCACAATCAAAAAAATGGAAATAAAAATACCTACAATTCAAGAATGTGAAGAATTATTCTCCAAATACTTAGTGCCAGCAAATATTCACGATCACTGTAAAAAAGTAAGGCAAGTAGCAAACTTTATAGCAATTAAAATATCCAATCAAAACAAAAACAAATCAACAATCAACTTAGAATTAGTAGATAGACTTTCATACCTTCACGATTTATTCAAAATGTTCTCATTAAAATCCTTAGAACCAAATGAATTTTACTCTCAACCATATTCAAAAGAACAAATTGAACTTTGGAAAAAATTCAAAGAAAAATACCTTAATTCTCATGAATCTCAAATAGCCTATGAAGAATTTAAAGAACAATTCACTCGATTTGCAGAGCAACTTCGAGATTATTCCGATCCAAAGACAAATCAAACAACTGAGCAAATGATAGTTTGTTATGCAGACTTACGTGTTAAAAATAATGAAGTAGTAAGTATAAATAAAAGATTTGAATATTTGAAAAAAAGATATAAACATGTTCAAGAAGAAAAGTGGCCAATTTATCTTGAACATTCTTTTGAAGTAGAAAACAAAATATTCAATAATATGGATTTCAAACCATCACAATTAAAAGAGAAAATGTTAGAAGGTGAACAAAAATGAGCGATGACTATTATGAATTACTTGGAGTTAACAAAGGAGCAACAAAGCAAGAAATAAAAAAAGCATACAAAAAGTTAGCAATGAAATATCACCCTGACAGAGCTCCATCAGATAAAAAAGACGAATACGAAGCAAAATTCAAACAAATTAGTGAAGCTGCAAGTGTTTTAGGAGACGAAAAGAAAAAAGCCCAATATGATCAGTTTGGAAAAGCAGGATTTAATGGCGCCCAAGCAGGTGGCGCCCAAGGATTTTCGGGATTTGACTTCTCAGACATCTTTAGCTCCTTTGGCGGCGGCTCTAGTGGCGGCTTTGAAGACATTTTCGATCACTTAACAGGCGGAAGAGGAAGATCAAGAAGATCAAGGGCTCAAAAAGGAAGTGACCTATTGTATGAAATCACAATTAGTTTAGAAGACGTAGCAAGCGGCATAAAAAGAGAGATTCCATTAAACAAATTAGAAAACTGCACTAAATGTTCTGGTAAAGGCGCAACTAAATTCAACAGTTGCCATCACTGTAATGGGCAAGGATCAGTAAAAACAACTCAAAGAACGCCGTTTGGAGTATTCCAACAAACAGGAGCATGCTCATACTGTCAAGGCAGAGGCGAGTCACCTCAAGATTCATGTGACGAATGTGCTGGTGAAGGATACGTTAGAAAAAGAAAAAAAATAGAAGTTTCAATTCCAGCTGGTATTGAAAATGGCATGAGATTAAGAGTAAGACAAGAAGGCGAAGCAGGAAGGCTAGGCGGCCCAAACGGAGATCTATTTGTTCATGTTAATGTAAGGGAACACAAATTTTTCAAAAGAGAAGATGACAACCTTAAGATAACAATACCAATTTCCTACACCCAAGCAGTTTTAGGAGACGAAATCGAAGTTCCAACAATTGATGGGAAAGCAACCCTAACAATTCCAGCCGGAACAGATTCACAAACAACATTTAGAATGAAAAACAAAGGATTAAAATCATTAAATGGTGGTTATGGTGATGAAATGGTAAAAGTAACAATTGAAGTACCTAAAAAACTTAGCAAGAAACAAAAAGACCTAATTAAAAAATTCGATGAAGAAAAACCCCTAAAATCATTCCTAAAGAAAATCTTTGGATGAATCTTCAATAGAGATAATATGTCTTTTTTAGTATTATAATTTTTTAGTTTTTTTTCAAATTTTTAAAATTTAAATAGCACACCTTTTTAAACACATTTTTAATATTAAAATACATGCCAATTTTAGAAGAAATCCTAGTTTTAGTAGATATCATAAAATACCCTTGCCAAGCAGATGAGAGGTATCTAATATACATAAGGAAAATGAATGGAGCTCAAGCAATATCTTATCTTCAAGCAAAAGAAGAAGCAGATTTAATGGTATCAAGAAATATCCATGAAAGAAAGAAACAAAACAAAAAACCATATACTAGCAACCAAATAAAGCAACAACTAGAAAACCAAGAACAAGGAACTTTCAATGCAATCTACCTAGTTCAAAATGAAGACGAAATAAACTACGACACTTTTTTCTACAAAACAATACCAAGTAACTGGCAACAAGCAGACACAAGCAGCAAGGAATTAAAAGAAATAATAAGCGAACACTGGTGGAATATTAACTAACTAACTAACTAACTAACTAACTAACTAACTACATCTCACCATAACTTCCATTACTAACAATCAACACAATTCAAAAAAAACAAACCTATCAAAAAAATCTCATTCATATTCCTCTCTATGGACATATCTATAAGCAACAAACACAAATAACAAAACCAACATCAAACATCCCATAATAAGTAACACTTCTTTAAATGAAAAACTAACACTTTCACTATTAGCAATCGCATTTCCAACAAGCGGCATATTTTCTTGCTTTTCTAAAAATTCAATCTCAAATTCTTTAAATCCAATTTTCTTGCCTTTAAAATCATAAACAGATACTTCAACCTTATAATCTCCTATTCCAATATCTTTGGCATTGAAAAAATCTTCAATTTTAATACTACTCAAAGCAGAAATTTCAAATGATTTTGTTCTAAACGAACTAAGCAACTCATCATCATTATTTTTAATCTTAATTTCTCCATAAATCCCTTCAATTTTGCGATTCCACTTATTAAATAATTCAATAGAATACTCATTAACTTGATTAGAAATAAAATAACTATTAAAATAACTCAAATCAACTTCAATATCACCAATAATTAAATCTTTAATAATTTCAACTTCCTGTGTATCAAAATTAGTAACCGCACGAACTCTATACTCTCCAATCTCAAAATTTTCACGATCAACATTCTCACTTAACTCAATATCCTCATTCTTTTCCAATTTCTTTTTATTTGTAACAAGTTCAATAGTTTCTTTTTTCTTATCATTAACATAAAATGTAGTAAAAACTTCTCTGATTTTTTTCTTACCAACATTCTCAATCTTCGAAATTAGTTCAATCTCATCATCATCAATAACAAATTCAATCTCAGGCCTTACATGTTTTTTAGGTATGTCTCCCTTAAAATCAAGTTTATGTTTAAGAATAATTCTTGTGTTAATATTATCATTTCCAATAATTGTTTCTTCAAAAACAATATAATTAATTGAACCACTATAAGGAATTTCAATAGGAACATTTCCAGAAATAATAACTTTCTTAGATTCATCTTCAGGATACAAAATAAGACTTTCTTGATCAATATCAATATATTGAGAAAATGGCCCTTCTACATAAACTTTCACATTAAGTTCACGTGCATCGTTATTAATTAACCAAACACTTGCCCCAAAATCAACATTACTTCCACCTTTAAATTCAGACTCAGCAGGACTAATCCCAATAGAAAAAACAAAACTAGAGAAAACAAAAAATACAAGTATCCAAATTATTTTTTTTCCTATCATGAAGCAATCTCAAAAGTGACTGTTGAATTTTTCACAGTCGCAGGTTCTTCTGGTGGAACCAATACTCTTATGTCTGTAAAAAAATCATTTGCAAGAGCCGTCCAATTCAAATCAAATACAGCAATAGTTCCAGTAACATTAGTCATATTTGTCCAATTAAAAAAAGTCGTGGCATTATTATATGCCCCACTCTCATTTTCTCTAATTTTAAATTGATAATAAACCGAAGGCATATCGGTTGAATTAAAAAAGTTAGTTGCATAGATTGTAACATTAGCATTAATATTACCATTATTTTCTAATCTAAACGGAGAAATATTTCCTGAAGCAGTTGTATTTGCCTGCCCATTTAATCCTAAATTTCCAAAATCAACAGTCCCATTAATAATACTAATAGATAACAATGAATTGAGAGTAAAATTTGAAACATTTGAATAAGAGCCATATCCTGTACTATCATTAGCTCTAACTCTCCAATAATAATTAAAAGAAACATTTAGAGGATCAGTTACCCTATAACTTGTATTTGTAGATCCATTCTCGATGCTAGTTACATTAATTTCAGGACTTAAAAAATCACTATCATTATCAACTTGAATATGGTACGTAAGAGTGTCAGCATCAGCGTCATTAGAATTATTCCATAAAAACAGAGGAGTTCTATTAGTAAGAGTAGTATCATTTAAAGGCAATACCAATTCAGGATCGCTAGGAAGCGTATTTCCTGCTGCAGCTTGAATAACAATTCCTTGTGATAAATTTGTGTCTCCGTCAAAAGTTCCATCATTAGGTGTTACAGAAAAACTCCAATTATCATTTACAAATGTATCTTGTGATACAATCAAATCAGTTCTATTATTATACAATGCTTCTATCTGATTAGCTGAAAGAGATATATTTAATATCATAACTTCATCAATTGTTCCATTAAAAAATCCAGGTGATTCAGCAGTATAATTTCTACCAATCCAAACATCATAAGAGTTTGTTGGTAAAGATCCAGAATAACTTGTGTTTGTTGATTTTAGAACTCCATCAACATAAAGAGACATAGTAGCTCCATCATACGTAGCAGCAAGATGATGCCACAAGCTATCATTAATATCTGCTCCCCCAGAAGCATTGAAAGATACACTGTTATTTATAATCTTAAATTCGCCACCATTATATGTACTTAAAATAAATGGTACGTCTGTTTTTCCTGCAGGAGCAGCAGCTACCGTTACCGTAAAGTTAATATCGTCATTATCAGAATATGTAGATGTACAACACTCTGAATTAGATGGACAAACATTATAATCTTCCCAACATCTAATATAATGTGTCCCTGCTACATTATCAACATCCACTTCCAAAGATACATTATTAAATCCAGCTCCAGCACAACTTCCATAACTTAAATTTACCCACCCGCTTGCATTATTATAAAGTATCGCATATCTATCTCCACCATCATAACAATTCATTTCACAGGTAACATTTATTTTATTTCCTCCAATAATAGATGATGCATTTAGATAAATATTTTCAATTCTATCAGGTGATCCTGCAGATCCTCCATCGCTACATGAGTCTATGGTTGCATCCGTGGAATCTTCATTAGCACCGCTACAAGAAACACTGGTGGTACTTGCCGAACCATCTGCAATACATTCTTTTGGAGGATCCTTTACAACAACATATCCATTCCCTTCGGTTTTAACCCAAGCAACAATTGTAATGGCATTAGTTAAGTTTAAACTAGCTGAATGGGAGACATTAATGAAATCATCAACTCCATCAAACTCAAATGAACCATTACCATCATATCCTCCTGTTAAATTAAAAATAGCTCCTCCCATTTCAGAACCGTTATTACTATAATCTGAATAATCCTTTGTTGCATTGTAATGGGTATCTGTAATTTTTTCAAAAGGCATATTCAAAACTGCAATACTACTTCCATTAAGTTTCCAATCATAAATTAATTTTATCCCATCACCATTTGCATCACTTGCATTTACATGAGCAGTTAAATTTTGATTTGTATTATTTGTTGTGGGGTCAGTTGTATTAATTGCAATTGAATCTATAATTGGGGCTACTGCAGCAGGTGGAGAAGCAGCCTCAGCCAAAATCACCATATCATCACTGCACTTTTGACTTCCCTCCTCTCCATTGCCATTAGGAATAATACAAAAACTCCAAATATCATTTGTAAACGTTTCATTTTGAATCAAAACACTAACGCTGTTGTTATATAATTCTTGTATTTGACTATCACTTAAAGAAACATTAAATAAAAATAAATCATCGATAGAACCATCAAAATATCTGCCTTTACCCGAATAAGTATTCCATGTTACACCAATTGAATCAAACCCAGGGTATTCTGGTTCATTGAATCTAATGTCTGAATCAGTTATTGCAGAAGACAAATTTTTAGAACCATTATAATAAAAAGTTAAATTATTATCTTCTCTTACAATTGCAAAATGTACCCATTGATCTACAATGAGTTTTCCAGTACCAGAAATTGCATCTCTTGCTGCATTGCCAGTTGCAATATATACCCTTGGTGTCCCAACATTTAATTCAAACGTAATCCCTTCAAAATCAGAACTTCCGTATGTTGAAGTAGATTCAACACCTATTATTGTATCTTGCCCCACTATGGATTCAGGCTTAATCCAAGTGGATATAGTAAAATTTCTTTTAAAATGTTTACCTAATCCTGCAGAAGTCGTATTTGGTATTAATATCTCACTTGTTGATCCATCAAATTCAAAAGCCCCATATCCATTATGTCCTCCAGTCACATTCCATGCAACTGAAGAATTCGTAGCATTATTTCCAATATATGAAAAATCTTTAAAAGTATCATTCTTATGAGTATAATTATCAAACGGCATTTTTAAAACGACATTAATCATATCAAAATCATTTGGATTTGGTGGATAACTTCTATTAAAATTTAGCCAGGTAATTGGTGTATCTAAAGTAATTCCTGGAAAAACATACTTGTCAAAATAAGTAGTTAAATTTTCAAAAGTAGTGTTTGTATTTGACGAACTATTTAATGTAAGATTATCAACCCCATCAAATTGGACAACACTTAAATTTTCACTACATTTTGTAAGGCCATCATCAGTTCCATCATTTGGCGTAATACAAGCTTGAAATAAATCATTTTTTCTCGTAGTGTTTCCTACAATCAAATCAGTTCTGTTGTAATATAAATTCTTAATTTCATCATAAGTAATTGAATAATTATACATATATAAGTCGTCCAATATCCCCTTTAAATTGTATGAATTACTCGACCCTCTTCCAATTTCTAAGTCTGCCGAATTTTTAGAAATGGCACCAGAATATGTGTCTGGAGTTCCCTCAATGTCATTAACAAAAATCCTCACCTTAGACCCATCGTATGTACCAACAACATGATTCCAATTTGTTGGAGTAATAGAAGAACTAGCAACATTAGCACTAAAAGAAGTAACCCAAAATTTAACAGTAGATCCAGAAAAATAAATCCCATATCCATCATTCCAAGAAGAAGAGGTTGTTTTTGAAGCAATCATATCATAAGTTCCGGGAGTTCCATTGTATTTAACCCAAAATGCAATTGACATAGTTTCACTAAGATTTAACAATTCACTTGATGGAACACTAATATAATCATTTGACCCATCAAAATCATATGCACCACTACCTCCAACTCCTGCGCCTAAATTTGAAGTCCATTTTGGAGTTCCAATATCAGTCCCATCGTTTCCATAAATAGTATAATCTCTTCCATTTTCTGTATTAGTTCCATTTACTCTCTCAAAATGCATTTGTAAAACTGGCTCTTGTCCATTTTTTGACCAAACAAAAATATTTTTAACAGGGTCGCTATCTCCATCTGCGGTAGACACATTATAGGCCGTAATATTTTGGTATGTGTTGTTAGTCCCATCAGTTGAATTTATTATCGGAGTACCATGAGTTGGAACAGCTAATATTCTAACTACCTCATCAAAAACAATAGCTCCAGTTAAACCATCATCATTAAAAAAACCATTATCAACAAATAATATTGAAGAAACAGCTAAAAGTAAAAGAACTAAGTAAATTGCAGGTTTTTTATAATCACTAAAACTTTTTTTCTTTAAATATTCCTTAGCTAAATTATTTTCAATTTCTAAAAGTTCATTTTCCAGACCTAAAAGTTTATTATTAATATCGGATTCCAAAAAATCAAATTGCTTATCTTTATTATTTGAGGTTATTTTAGTGTGCTTATTTCTTATTCTTCTTTTTCTAAGGACCTTAATCTGCCATAGTAACTCTTCCTTCCTTACTTCAACTCTTTTTTTATTTGACATCTTTATTTTTTTTATTAATACTTGAATTTTTCAATAATTTCAATTCGAAATTTTATAATTTTCATCTTTTTCTTCTTTTTTCCCAACTTAACTCAAAACAACTTCAACCAAAGCACTACTTTTTTTCTTCCCTTCAATAATTCTAAAAATTTCGTTTGCAATAGGCATCTTAATTTTTTTCTTCCTAGCAATTTTCAAAACTTGTTTAATTGTGTGCTCACCTTCAACATAGTTCTTTTTACAACTACCTTCATTAAGACACTTGGCCCTTCCCATACCAAACTTTTTATGGTGGCTCTCAAAACTAAGTGAGGTTGCAATCAGATCTCCTATGGTACTCACATTAAAAATAAAATCCTTCTTAGCACCAAAAGCAAGAGCAAAATCATTCATTTCAACTAAAACCCTAGTAAAATAAATTCCTTGAAAATTAAACCACTTTGAACTCTTATTGAACTCATTTTCAATAATTCCTAAACCTATGGCATAAATATTTTTTAAAACTCCACCCAGCTCAACCCCTACTTGATCAAAACTAATCTCAACTTTAAAAAAATCATTTACAAGCAAATTTTTAACTTTAAACATTTCTCTTTCCTGCTTTTTATTCCAGGCAGCTAAAACAACTTTAGCTGGATACCCTTTAGAAAACTCATTTGCAATAGAAGGTCCGCTCATACTAATAACTCTAACTCCAAACTTCTCCTTCATCATTTTAGAAACCAAATGCCCCTCCTCAGTTAGGCCTTTAGAACAATTAACAATAATCTTATTCTTCAAATCAATTTTTTCATAAACCAAATTCAAATTAGATTCAATAAACTTTGTAGGAATACAAAAAAATATCACCTTACACTTTTCAAACAACTCAATCAAATCACTAATAGCAATAACATTCTTCTTAAAAACAACGCCCTTAAGATACTTTGAATTCTTATGAAACTTATTAACTTCTAAAACCACTTTTTTCTCAATACTAAATCCATAAATCTTATTATTTAAATTATTTTTAGAAATCAAATTAGAAATAGCACCACCTAAATTTCCCAGTCCAACTACTCCAATTCTCAAAAGTTCACCTCTTTAATTATCAATACATACATTAATAAAATAAATTATTATATAAATATAACTATAAAACATTACTATGCTCACTTAAAAAAATACAATAAAAAAACAATAAACCTTTTAAACAAACATCAAAATAACACTCTCATGTTAATAGGAATAGTAGGAAAACCTTCCGTTGGAAAATCAACTTTTTTTAGATCATCAACTCTAGCTGATGCTCAAATCGCAAATTACCCTTTCACAACCATCAAACCAAACGAAGCAATTGGTTTTGTAAGTATTGAATGCGCTGACAAATTTTTTAACAAACAATGTAACCCAAGAACCGGATTTTGTAAAGATCATAACAGGTTTGTTCCAGTTCAATTAATGGATGTAGCAGGATTAGTTCCAGGAGCACACGAAGGCCTAGGTATGGGAAATCAATTCTTAGATGACTTAAGACAAGCTGATGTTCTGGTTCACGTAATTGACATCTCAGGCTCAACCAATGAAAAAGGTGAATCTGTTGAACCTCTTTCCTACGACCCAGCAAACGATGTGAAATTTTTAGAAGTTGAATTAGATATGTGGTACCTGGGAATTTTAAAAAAAGGATGGATAAAATTTGCGCGAACTGTAATTCAAGAAAAACAAGAAATTCATATCGCTCTAGCCAAACAATTATCTGGATTAAAAGTAGATGATATTATGGTTGAAGATTGCATGAAAAAATTAAATTTAGATCATGAAAAACCAACTTCTTGGACAGATCAAAACCTAAATCAACTAGCAAGAGAACTAAGAAGAATCACAAAACCCATGGTCGTTGCTTGTAATAAAATAGACGTTCCAGGAGCAGAAAAAAACTTCAATAGACTAAAAGAACTATTTCCAGACCATATATTCACGATCAGCTCAGCAGAATCAGAATTAGCTCTAAGAGAAGCAGACAAAGCAGGACTAATAGAATACGTTCCAGGAAAAAACAATTTTAGCATTCCAACTCCAGACAAATTAAACGAAAAACAACTAGCTGCTTTAAATTTCATCAAAGAAAACATTTTACAAAAATATCAATCTACTGGTATTCAAGAAGTTCTAAATAACGCAGTATTCAAAAAACTAGAAATGATAGCAATTTTCCCAGGCGGAGCAAGTAAACTAGAAGATAAAGAAGGAAACACGCTCCCTGACTGTTTCTTACTAAAAAAAGACTCAACAGCTTTAGATTTTGCCTATAAATTACACACAGACCTAGGAAAAAACTTCATCAGAGCAATTGATGTAAAAACAAAAAAAACAGTTGGAAAAGAATACTTATTAACTCATTGTGATGTGATTGAAATTATTACAGGAAGATGATTTTTTATAATTATTTGTTTTAAAAACAAATTCTATAATCCAAATATTCAAAACCACATATACTAAAGAACAGAAATAATTAAAAATGAAATATTTTTTTTAATACTATTATGGGGTGGATAGACAAATTAACTAGTTATGTGGAATCTTTTCAAACTAAAGTTGAACTTGAAAGAACTCCCTCTAGAATAAACTTAACAAATATAGATAATTGGCTAAAAAACACAAAAAACAACTTATTTTTGTCCCTCCAAGATGATTTCTCTAATTACCTTAATAAAATAAAAGATTTAAAATGGAATTATGATAATTACTTTGAAATTTTTAATAAACAAATCCTCTACAACCCTAAGGGAAAAGAAGAAATAAGAGATATTTTGTTCTCAACAAAAAAATTATTAAACTATATTCTAAAGCATTCTCAAATCTCCCACTACGTAGAAAAATCAGAGCAAATTAATCAATGTCCCATAACAATAAAAAACAAATTAGAAGATCGTTCATTAAATATTAATCTTAAAAACTTTAACATTGATGGTTTTGATCACGATTTTCTACCAATCATATTAAACAAAATAATTGATCTAAATAAAAATTTCAAAAATAAACTTCTTGAATCCGGAATCTTAAAATATGATTTAATCGAACAAAGTGCTTTTAGAGTAATAAATTCATCAAAAAAAATAAAATTATTAAATAATGTTCTTTTAGAAAAACGAGCAAGATTTGCCAGCTCAGCCATCAAATCAAATGAAAATGAAGATGAACTAAAAAAAATAAAATTAGACCCATCATATGTGAATTTAATAAAAGAAAAACACGAACTAAAAAAACAAAAAAAACAAAAAAACAAATTAATTCTTGAAATTTCTAATTATTTTGAACATATCAATCCAGCATTAGAAAAATATGTTTCTATCTCTCAAAATCCTCAACTTATAAGTAATTATATTCAAAACGCTCTCGAAACATTCAAAAATGATGAGGGTTTAACTATAATTCATGAATTAAGTCATATTAATATGATCATAACCTCGGGTAAATTAGACCTTCCATTAACCATTTTAAACAATATCATCCCATTAATAGAAAAAGGCGAGAGCAATTATCTCAAAGACCTTCATAAGAATATCTCTGACATAGTTCCAATAGCACCTCCAACTGATGCTTTTGTTGATGATCAAGTATTAAATAGAATCGATGAAATTGAATATCGTTTAGAACATTACACTCAATTAAACGATAAATTACAACAAGAAATAGAACAATCCACATTTCAATTAAATCAAGAAATCGAAAAACAAAAATTCGAAAAATCAATCTTTGAAAACTTAATCAAAGTTAACATAAAACGAGAAATAATTCTAAACTTTTAAAAAATTAATTTTTTCCTTAAAATAATACTTAAATCTTCACAAAATTCAAACTTTATCCTTAAACAACTTATAATTGTCATATAAGGCATCTAATCCTGGCATCTTTTTTCCTTCTAAAAATTGTAAACTAGCGCCTCCTCCAGTAGAAACATGATTCATCTTACTATTTAAACCAAGCATCTTAATCACATCACTAGTTTCGCCACCACCACAAATTGTTGTAGCAGTCAATTTAGAAATAAATTTTGCAACCTCAAAAGTAGCTTTAGAAAAGGTAACAATTTCATAATATCCTAGGGGTCCATTCCAAACAATAGTTTTAGCTCCTCTAAGATGTTTTTTAAACAAATCAATAGTATTTCTTCCAAGATCAAGGCCAATATCATCTTTATCAAATTCGTTATTAAAAATATTTTTAACTTTACTGCCTTTAGATTTGTTAGATATCTTATTACTAACCACAAAATCAATTGGCAAAACTAATTTTTTAGATAACTTATTTTTTAATATTTTTTTTGCAATTCTAACGCTCTTCTTGTCACACAAAGATTTTCCAACATTAATTCCTTGAGCCTTCATAAAAGCAAATGGTAAAGCTCCTCCTAATAACACCTTATCAGACTTTTTCAAAGCTTTCAAAATCAAATCAACCTTATCTAATTTAGCCCCGCCAATAATCCAAATACTTGGCCCATCACTTTTAATAGCTCCATTCAAATAAGTTATTTCTTCTTCAACATTTAGCCCCATAACACTAGGGATATATTTAGTAATTCCAACAATTGAAGCATTTTTCCTATGACTTACCCCAAAGGCATCATTAACATATATGTTAGCTAAACTTGCTAAAGAATGAGAAAAAATAGGATCGTTAGATAATTCTTGTTTATAATATCTCAAATTTTCCAAAAAAAACAAACTCTGCTTAGACTCAACAATTATTTTCTTAATATCTTTTCCGATGCAATCATCCAAAAAAACAACCTTTTTTTTTAACTTCAAAGACAAATACTTTGCTAAAAATTTAACAGATAACTTTTTTTTATATTCACCTTTTGGTCTCCCAAAATGCGTTGCTATAATCACTTTACATTTTTTCTTAAGAAGATACTTAATGGTTTCAATTGATTTAATTACCTTAGTATCATTAACAATAACTCCTCTCTTTGTAGGAACATTAAAATCAACTCGTAAAAAAACTCTTTTATCCTCTAAATTAAACTCTGTTAAATGAAATCTTTTTTTAATCATCACTAAAACTAAATTTTAATAGTTTATAAAATTAAGTAAAAACTTCAATGATTCCTCTCCGAGTAATAAAAACATTTAAATAGAACAATGTTCTATATCAATAAGATAGATTTAAAATTTTAAAAAGTAACAATTCAAAAGTTCATGACATCTATGATCTTTATTAAAAAAAAGAGGTTTAAAAAATGAATAAAAAAGTAATTATTCCGCTTATCATTATTTCTTTATTTGCAATGATGGCTTTAGCATTAACTGTAGATACTGGTATTTCTAATGTTAATTTAGTTGTACCAACACCTAATCAAAATGTAAGTGGAAATCTAGCAGTTAATATAACTGCAGCACATATTTCTGGAACAGACGGAAATATAACTAGTGTGACTGTATCTTTTTGGAATGCTTCAGACTTAAGTTCTCTTGTATATAGCGAACTTTTATTTGAAACAAATGAATCAAGAAATACAACCTACACCACTACAGTATTAACCACTTTCAATCTTCCAGATGGTTCATATAATATCTCCATAAATGCAACAAATGCATCAGATGGAGCTAATCTAGAAAACAATTCAGTATTTATAGATTCCTCAGAATTCCTTATGGTAGACAATACACCTAATCCAATTAGTTTCAATACTCCAACTGATAGGACTAATTATACTAATACCGATACTAGTTTTGTTCTTAATGTAACTGTAACAAATTCTTCATTAAGTGCAACTCACGTAGTAATTTTCCAAGTAACTAACGGAAGTAATGTATTTAATAGAACTGCAAGTACTACTAATTTAGATGATGGGTATTATAATGCTACTTTTACAATGGCCGAACTTGCTAATGCAAATATAACTTTAACTGTTTATGCTAATGATACTGCTGGAAATATGAATGATTCAGAAAAAATATATGTTGTTCATGATAATGTTGGTCCAACAGTAACTATAACCAATAGTTCTTTTAGTACTAAAGATACAACTCCTACTTTAAGTTTTAGTTATACTCCTGGTATTTTTGGAACTCTGCCTTGTATTCTATACAATAGTTCTGGAAGTAATTTAACTGGTAATGTCACTGTAGCAAATGGCACTGTAACTGAAATGACTTCTGGTTTGGTATTTGCAGAAGAAGCAAATGAAGTATTTGTATCTTGTACAACTCCTATTGGAAATCAAACAAACTCATCGGCAATTAACATTACTATTGATAATACAGCTCCAACAATCTCTGCTGTAAGTGCAAGTTCAATTACAACAACAAGTGCCTTAATTACTGTAACTAGTGCCGGTACTGCATGTAAGTATGATACTAGTAATAAGGCATATGGTTCTATGGCTAGTGGTCCAATGGCTGTAGCGGGATCAACTCACACTTTATCAAAAGCAGGATTAAATGCTGGAACTGCATATACTATCTATGCTAGATGTAAGGATGCATTAGGAAATACCATGGGTTCATCATCCCAAGGAACATTTACAACAACTGCTCAAAGTAGTGGGTCTAGCGGAGGATCATCGAGCGGTGGAGGATCAACTGGGTCTTCTGCTGGTGTAGTTGGTGGAGAAAAAAGAGTTTGGAATGTTCTTGACATCGGAGAAAAAGCTCTTGTACCTGTATCAAAAGATGATCTTGGAGTAACTCAAGTAACATTTAGCTTAAACAAAAAAACATATGGTGCTTGGTTAAAGGTTGTTAAAAAGGATACTTTTCCAACAACTGTTAAATCATTTGCAAGAAAAACATTCAAACAAATCGAAGTTGTAAAAGGAATGGCAATCAAAGATAGTATCCTTCAAGATGCAAAAATTGATTTCAAAGTAGAAAAAACTTGGCTTGCAGATAATAAATTAACCAAAGGCAGCATGGCTTTATTTAGGTTTAATGATGGTGCTTGGGTTGAAATGAAAACAAGCGTTGGTCAAGATGATGGGACTTTCATCCACTACAGTTCAGAAACTCCTGGATTTAGTTACTTTGTAATTGGTGAAAGAGAAGATAGTGTTCCTCTTCCAGTTGTACAAGCAGAACCAGCAGATGGGGAAGTTGTAGATGCACCGGTTGAAGAAACAGGCGCAGTAGAAGAAGCACAAGTTCAAGAAGCAGTTGATCAAGACACATCATCAGCTCTTCCGGTAGTTGTTGTGGTTCTACTATTGGTTGTAGGAGTAATCGTGTACTTCTCACTAAGACACAAGTAAATTTGTTTTTTTCTTTTTTTCTTATTCTTTTTTAAACTCAATTAATTGTTCTCACAAATTTAAAACAAATAACGAAACTTTAATCTAAAAGAAACCTTTAAATACTTTTTATACCTAACAATTAAATAAGTGATATTATGAAAAAATCAGAAAGAATCACATTCTCAATTGTCTTGTTATTAATTATTGGAATAGTAGGAATTAACTTTTATGCTCAAGAATACATCTTTAACACAGATCTTAATCTAGTCCCAAAAGGAAATTTAATCACAGGAGCAGCAGTGTCAAATTCTAATCAACAAGTAAATTCAAATATCATGGTTGAATCTGATAAAACAACAAACACATTAAATTTAGGTGGTCAAATAATTGATTCAAAAACAAATAATCTCTATTCAAGTTGGTTTTTAGTAAGTTTTGTAACAATAACTATCTTTGTTGGAATGGGGATTTATCTTCATAAAAAACATTTTTAATAAATAAAAGGAATAAATTTCCACTTGACTTTTTTCTTATAATCAATATAATCTTTATCTAAACTCAAATGTTTCTCTTCAGTATAAGCTCTAAAGAAATAAATAATTGACCAAACTCCCATCCCCGTAGCAAATTCAAAATTCATTACAGGAATCAAAGTTACCCACCACATTAAATTCTTAGAAATATAAGCAGGATGCCTAACAATTGAATAAGGAAACTTAGTAACAATTCCTCTATTTGTTAAATTAGATGCTTTAGCTCCAAGAGCAAAAGTAGCAGATAAATAAATCAATAATAACAAAATGATCACAACTCTAAACATCATTGTAATGCCATCACTCCAAAAATAAGCATGATCATTAGCTCCCCAAGCAACATAATTCCCTACAACTCCATTAAATGGTGGATAACAAATAATGGCAACAAACCATCCAAAGAAAGTAGGTTCCACACTTTTAACTCTATTTTTTAAAAATTTAAATTCAAAAGAATATCCAAAAAAGAAAATAAATGTGTCAATAGTGAAAATCAAGGTAATCATAATCGCAAAGAAAGTTGCACTTTTCAAATTTTGTAAAAACCAATTATAATTATTAATAAAAAATTGCAACATTAAAGGCAAAAAAAATATCTTAACAAGTAAAAATCTGGCAGTAGTTTTATCTTTAAAATTTAACTTTTCTTTTTTAATTATTTTAATCAACGAAATCAAAAAAATGAAAGGCTTATTCGTAGAATATCGATTTGTAGTAAAATAATAGTAAACTGGACTAGATATAATAAAAAACAAAAGAAAATAAAAAAACACATCAAATGATTGCTTAGATAAAAAATTATTATAAAATGGAATTATTTTAAGTAATAGATATCCCAGAAAATAAACAAAAACACTAGATAAATATAATTTAATGGCTCTAATTGTCATTTAAATCATCGATTTTTTCCCTATCATTCAACTCATTTTTATGTAAATTAAATACACTCTCAATTTCTTCTTCCACTCTGCTCTCAAAAGTTGCAATATTCTCGCCTTCCATTTTAGAAGTATTAAGTGTATGTATTAAAGATTTAATAATTCCAAATTCGATCTCTTTTTTAAAAATCTTAGATTGCCCAAGGTGTTCTTTTATAATCTCATCTTCAATGACCTTAGGGTCATTTGTTGATTTGCTTATTTGTTCAAATTCTTTAGAAACTAATTTGTTGGTATTTCTTAAAACAACAAAGGCGCCTTTCTCATCAAATAATTTATTTATTTTTTTAAAATCTACATCACTGACCATCCCACTATTTAATCTTCCAAATAGTCTAATTGTAACTAATTTGTTCTCAACATCCAAATTTTCTACTCTTTCAATCAATTCATTAGTTATCTGCTCAGGATCTTTATTCTCACACTTAAGAACAATTTTCAAATAATCAATTACTTTCAAATCAACACTCTCAACCTTTTGTTCAAACTCTCCTTGAGAATTTTCATCAACTTCAACAATATTAAAACTCCCATATTCTAGCTTTTCAATCTCACTAAAACTTACGGGAAACAAAGGCCCAGGATAACAAGCAAATTTATAATTTTCATCACTATAATTTTTTCTAATATGGATGTGGCCTCCAGCATAATAATCAAAACCAATTGGCAAAAAACTAATAGGTGAAGAGTCAATCATTTTAAACTCATTATTTAGCAATTCACTAATCGTTGTATGAAATAAAAAAATCTTATAACCTTTCTCTTCTTGAAGAATTGAGCGATTTAAACTTTGATAATACTTAGAATCAAGTTGCCCCTTTCTACCAACAACTCCAACTATTTTAGCCCCGGTTTTCTCATCAACAGTAAATCTCAATTCAAGCTCTTTAGTCTCACTATTAACACTGCCCTTACAAACATTAACTAAAAGCCCTGCATTTTCTAAAACATCAATCATAGTTTTCCCACTAGCAGAAAAATCATGTGACCCTGCAATAACATAAATCGGAATCTTCAAATCATGAACTTCTTTCAATTTTTTAGTAACTATTTTCAAAATATCAAGAGAAGGAATTGAAGTATTAAACATATCTCCAGCAAATAAAATAAAATCTACTCTTTTTTCAACACACAAATCCATAGCCCTAAGAAAAGCCTTTGTAGATAAAGAGCGCATCTTCTCATCTCTAAAAGCTCCTAAATGCAAATCAGCTAAATGCGCGTATCTCATAAAACAAAACCAAAAAAAGAACTATATAATAATTGTTGTATTTAATAATCAATAAGGACTTCCCAAATTACTAAAATAAATACTCTCCCAATCTCTACAAGCAGTAACTAATCCACTCTTAGAATCATAACTCTCCTGCCCAATTAAAATAAACTCACCCTTGTAGTCAATTTCTTCACAAAATTTAGCAATATTCCCTTCATTATCAACAATTCCTTCCACTCCACGATATAATTCCTTCAAGACCTGCGCCTTCCATAAAGAACTCTCTTCATGAGATACATGTTCGGGCCTTGCAATGATTGGCAATTTAGGAAATCCATGCTTTTCAAGCCAAAAATTACTTCCTTCAACAACACATTGAGGGCGGGCAGTTATATAAACAACAAAATTCAAAATTTCATGAACTTTAGACATATATTTTAAAGCCCCATCAAGAGGTAAAATGACTTTTTGTTTTTCATTATTATAAACTATCTCTTTTTTAAATTCTTTAACTTCGTCTGTTTGCCAAGTGGCTACATTCCAACTTTTCCCATACTTCTTCTTAAGTTCACTAATACTCAAATCTTCCTCGTTAGGAAATCTCTCATCAATCTTTCCAAAATAATAATCAACAGTAGCACTCAAAGTATCATCTAAATCACAAGCAAACCCGCTCTCTCCTTGCTTTTCAAGCATTTTTTTAAAATCATAAATCTCTTTATACATACTAAATCATCATTAACCAAAGCATAAAAACATATCTCTTCTATAATATATAGTCATTTAAAACAGAAAAAACACTCGAATTAAGCTTATTTTAACCTAAAGCTTTATAAACAAACCACAAATTACAATAGTAGAACCAATGAGTTGGCAAAGTTAAATTAAGCCAACGAGGTAAAAGATAAATTCTTTTTACCTTAAAAAACAATAAATAAACGCGAGGTTAATTAAAATGGCAGATGAAGCAAAAGTATTAGAAGCAGTTGAAATCGCAAGAACAACTGGAAAAATTAGCAAAGGAGCAAACGAAGCTACCAAAGCAATCGAAAAAGGAAACGCAAAATTAGTTGCATACGCAGCAGACGTTTCACCAAAAGAAATTGTAATGCACTTAGCTTTACTATGTAAAGAAAAAGATATCCCTTGTTTTGAAATCTCAAAAAAGGAAGATTTAGGAGCAGCAGCAGGACTTCCTGTATCAACAGCAGCAGTTGCAGTTGTAAAAGAAGGAGACGCAAAAGCAGCAATTGAAAGTTTAAAGAGTCAATAGGTGGTGTTTTATGGCAAAGCGAGATAATAAAACATTCAAAAAAGGCTCTGATTCAAAAGCAGATGGTGAAGTTAGATTTTCAACCGGAGTTCCTGGCGAAGTAAAAGAAGTTATTGGAAGAGCAGGAAATAGAGGCGGCCTAACTCAAGTTATGGTTCAAATCCTTGATGGTAGAGATAAAAACAAAGCTATTCGAAGAAATGTTAAAGGCCCAATTCAAGTTGGAGATATGCTAATACTTCTAGAAACAGAAATTGAAGCACAAAGATTAGGTGGCGCTCGAAGGGGCTCACGAAGATAGGAAGGTAACTAACAATGGCAAAATGCACATTTTGTGGAAATGAAATTAAAGAAGGTACTGGAAAACTTTTTGTTTTTACTAGTGGTAAGATTGCAAACTTTTGTTCATTAAAATGTCAAAAGAATCAACTTAAACTAAAAAGAAAACCAGTAAACATTGCTTGGACAAAAGAGTTTCGAAAAGAACATAAAAAAGATTAATTTTTTTAATTATCTTTTCGTTATCTTTTTTCCATTGTATACTTTGTATACTAAATATACATCAGAAGATTTATTTTAAATAAATTTTCTAATTAAACATAACATAAAACACAATAAAACATAAAGGTGATTTAAATTGATAGAAAGAAGTTTAGTAATAATTAAACCAGACGGAATTAAACGAGGATTAATTGGAAGAATCGTAAGTAGATTTGAAGACGCAGGTTACAAATTAGTTGGTTCTAAAATGGTTTGGATCAATAGCGAATTTGGCCAAAAACATTATTTTGACTTAGCAGAACGTAGAGGTCAAAAAGTATTAGATTCAATGTTAAAATATATGACTGCCGGTCCAGTATTTGTATTCTGTATTGAAGGAATTAATGCAGTTGAAAATATAAGGAAAATGGTTGGTGGAACAGAACCCAAAACAGCAACTCCTGGAACAATTAGGGGAGACTTTGCTCACGTAAGTTTCGCTCATGCAGACAGAGAATCTAAAGCAGTTGAAAATTTAATTCACGCTTCAGGTAATATTGAAGAAGCAAAACAAGAAATCAAACTTTGGTTTGAAGATAGTGAATTACACAGCTACAAAACAGTACATGAAACCCATGTATTCTAAATAATATTAGAGAATAATAAAAATGGCAGATAATAAAAATCAAAGATTTTTAAACCTGCCATCTAAAGGAGAATAATAAAAATGGCAGAAAAAATGGTTGATAAGGTGACAAGATTAATGAAGTCACCTACTAAAATTAGAAATATCGGTGTATGTGCTCATATTGATCACGGTAAAACCACATTTTCCGACAACTTACTTCAAGGCGCAGGAATGATGTCAGAAGAACAAGCTGGAAAAGCTCGGCAACTAGACTTTCACGCAGATGAGCAAGAAAGAGGAATTACAATTGATAGTGCATCCGTATCCATGGTTCACGAAATTGATGGTGAAGAATACTTAATTAATTTAATTGACACTCCGGGTCATGTAGACTTTGGAGGTGACGTAACAAGAGCAATGAGAGCAGTAGATGGTGCAATTACTTTAATTTGTGCATCAGAAGGACCAATGCCTCAGACAGAAACTGTACTAAGACAAGCTCTAAAAGAAAGAGTAAGGCCAGTACTATTCATTAATAAAACTGATCGGTTAATTAAAGAATTAAAATTAACTCCACAGCAAATGCATGAAAGATTTGTAAAACAAATTACAGAAGTTAATAACATCATTAGAAACGTAGCTCCTGACGAATTTAAAGAATTATGGCAAGTTAGCGTTGAAAAAGGAACTGTAGCTTTTGGTAGTGCCTTTCACAATTGGGGAGTTAGTTTACCTTATATGAAAAAGAAAGGGATTTCATTTAAAGATATTATTGAAGCCTACCAAGGAACAGATGAAGAAATTAAAGAAAAAGTAAAAGCTTTAGCAAAAAGAGCTCCAATTCACGAAGTTGTTTTAGATATGGTAATTAAGCATCATCCAGACCCTCAAACTTCAGCAAAATATAGAATTCCAAGATTATGGCATGGAGATTTAGAAAGTGCAGATGGAAAAGCTTTACTTAACTGTGATCCTAACGGAAGAACTTTCTTTGTAATTACAAAAGTAGTAGTTGATCCTCAAGCAGGAGAAATTGCAGCAGGTAGATTATTTGGAGGAACTATTCGAAAAGGAGATCCGGTTTTCTTAAACATGGCTAATGTTCCAAGTAGAATTCAACAAATTTATGTTTACAATGGAGCAAAAAGAGCAATTGTAGATAACGTACCGGCAGGAAACATCATTGGTGTCGGTGGACTTAGAGCAGGAATTCCAGGTGAAACAGTAACTACTGGCGGCGCAACTGAACCATTCGAAAAAATCTCACACATCTTCGATCCGGTTGTAACAAAAGCAATTGAAGCAAAAAGGCCAGCAGACTTACCTAAGTTAATTGAAGTATTAAGACAAGTTCAAAAAGAAGATCCAACAATTGTAATTGAAATTAACGAAGAAACTGGAGAACATTTAATGCATGGAATGGGAGAGCTACACTTAGAAGTAATTGAAAATAGAATCATTAAAGAAAAAGGCGTAGAGGTAAGCACATCCCCTCCAATCGTAGTTTACAGAGAAACAATTACTAAAGAGAGTGGCGAAGTTGAAGGAAAATCTCCAAACAAGCATAACAAACTTTACTTTAAAGTTGAACCTTTAGACCCAGTAATTAGGCAAGGTATCAGAGAAGGGAAATTACCAAAAGGAAGATTCAAAAAGAAAGATTCTCAAGTAATCGATTTCTTTAGAGATGAATGTGATTGGGATACAAAAGCTGCTAACAATGTAAGAGAAGAATTTGAAGGAAATCTTTTTGTAGATAAAACAAGAGGAATCGTTCAAATTAACGAAATCATTGAATTAGTTTTGGACATGTTTAGATCTGTAATGAAAGCAGGACCTTTAGCAAAAGAACCATTATTTAATGTAATGGTAAGTTTGATGGATTGTACTTTACATGAAGATGCAATTCACAGAGGACCAGCTCAGATGTACCCAGCAGTTAGAGAAGGTATTAGAGGCGCAGTAATGCAAGCCGGCCCAATTCTTTTCGAGCCACTTCAAGTAATGAGAATCGAAGCACCTACAGATTACGTAGGAGAAATCTCAAAATTAGTATCCTCAAAAAGAGGTCAACTACTTGAAATGGACCAAGAAGGAGATATGACTGTAGTAAAAGCTAAACTTCCTGTAGGAGAATTATTTGGATGGAGTAACGATCTTCGATCATCAACTGGAGGAAGAGGAAACTCATCTTTAGTAGATCAAACATTCGAAAGACTTCCAGGCGAACTACAAGATAAAATCAGAAAACAAATCGTTCAAAGAAAAGGCCTAACTCAAGGACATCTTGGAGCATAATTTCTTTTATTTTTTTATTTTCTTATTTTTATTTAATAAAATTCTTAAAAATACAAAAAATAATGTTACTTACTCTTCTCGATAAAACATCGAAATCAAAGCTGCATACAACAAATTAAACGGATTAGTTTCATGATTCAAAGCAGCTTGAGTTCCTTGAATTTGTCTAGGATCAACTGCTCTTTCACTATAAACAGTTACAGGCAAAACAGTTTCAAGATTACTATTGTCTCTTATACTTAATTGATATTTGCTATTTTCTCTATTAATTTGACCTGTTGGTCTTTGTGGTTTTCTATGATATTTCATAAAATAAAGAAAAAATTTGTAAGTTATAAACTTTATCAATCAATACTCAAAACATCGCCAATCCTAACCAAGCCCTTACTCTCCTCAAGCCCAAGTTCTACAAGAATTTTCCCTTTCATTGAAGAAGTAAACAAAGTAAATGGTCTAAACCTCTTCTTAATCTCAACAACCTTAAAACTCTCATCTAAAACCAAGATTTCAAGAGGATAAAATACAAAAAAATTATGAAGTGAAATCTTCCTAAGCCCATCAAAAATCATAACTAAATTAGCCCTTCGACGAAACATCAAACCCCACCCCTGACTAAAAACTCCTTTACATATAATCTCCTTTTGACTAACAACCTTGCCAGTTGACACATTTCTAATCATAAAATAGCTATTTTTCTAGTCCTTAAAAACCTTCTCAAAAATCATAAAAATAAAGCAAAACCTTTATAACTAAGCTCTTCTTTATCACTTTCTAATAGCAACAAAGAAAAACACAACTCTTATAAACAAAATCATGGCAATCGAAGACCTCATGCAAGACCTTGAAGATGAAGTAGTATTTGGCACTCAATTATCTAGAGATAACCTTGAAGGAGTAGGAGCTAGTGGCGCTTTTTATTGGAATGGTTCAAAAACAGGAGTAAAAGTAATACCCATAGTTTCTTTTAAAACATCTCTCTATGAAGCATTAACTGAGGCTGTAATTGGAGAATATTTAACAAAACCAACAAATCAAGAATCAGACGAAAGACTTGAAGGTATTGTAAAACATCTTGATCATACAATTATTGAAAAAGAAAATAAACAATACGTTGCACTTCAAATTGAACATGCAGGTACATCCTTAACTCAAATAATGGAAGATAAATCAATAAAGAATAGAGGGATTTTTAGAGTTTTAAGTAGAGTAGGTGGCGCACTATCTCTTTTACATGAAAAAGGAATTCATTATGCGGATTTATCTCCAAATAATATCTACTGTCATACACAAGATAGAAGAGTTACTGATGCAAAAATAGGAGATTTTGGACATAGTGCATTAGTTGGTGATAATGAGTTATTACTTGAAATTGCTAAAACAAAGGAATTAAATATAACTCATCTAACAAAGCAAGACCAACTAGTTGGTGGAACATATCCTTATCTAGCACCAGAACATAATGAAAAAAGAAGATTAGAAAATGACATTTATTCATTAGGATTAATTACCTATGAATTATTTACAGGAATAAGCATCGGTGAAAAATTAAAAAATGTAATACTTTTACCAAAAAATCCACATATATTTCATAACAAAAAAAGAAATGAATTATTTCCTCAATTCGAACAAGCAGTAGATGATAGACTCTCAAAATTAAAACTTCAATATTCTCAAGCAATTGACAATTTCAAATATTTAGTAAAATCAGCACTTGACTACAGATTAGATAGAAGACCAAAAGTAGAACAAATTCATCAATACACAAAAGCAATCTACGATGCAATGCACCAAGATATAAATCTTAGAAATACTACATCTCTGGAAGCATTAAATCAAGAAACATTAGAACCATCCAGAAATGTTTACATGGGTTACCCAACCACTAACCAAGAAGATTCTGATCCAAAAGAAAGATATCTAGTTGAAGAAAGTTCAGATAGATTAGCAGCATTATTATTAAGAGATTATGGAATTGGAAATTAGTCAATCAACCTTCCAAATATCATCTCCCACAAAATGCACATTCTCAATAACCTTACCACCTGTAGACTCACGCAAACCTAATGTATCTAACTTAGCAATTCCAATCGCAATTGGTTTAGAATTCTTCTCATCAATTATCACAATATAATCACCAGCTCCAATCCCATCCTCAATTTGAACAATCCCTGGTCTCATAATATCAGCGCCATTAATCACAAACTTAATTGCTCCCATATCAACAGTAATCTTCTTAAGCAAATCCAAATGAGTTTGCATCAAATGCAAAGTCGGAATAACTTTCTCCTTATGAAAAAAGAATAAATTCTTCGAATTAATTCTAATCATCTTAAGCCCATCATCAGTTTCAAGTATCTGAGCCTTATCTTTCTTAGAAAATTTCAAACTATATTCTACAATTAATCCATTAATTTCTTTAACCTTAACTTGCTTTAATTTCATTATCTTCAACTCATTTTATTTTCTTATAACCTAAATAAATCAAAACACCAAGTGCCAATCCCAAAAGAACAAACTTCAAAGTGTTCTGAGCATACTGCCAGTATCTTATAGTTCCATATAAAATGGTTAAAACCCCTCCACCTAAAATTCCTGCTGAAATCGAATTAACTTTCAAAAAACTAGCAACAATCACGGCTAAAATACCAATAATTAAACTAGCAATAAAAACTATCTTAGCCTTACCTTCTCTTAAATTTTCAAACTCATTACTTGTAGAACAATAACCATAACTCTCACCCAATAATTCATCACTTTCATTCTCAACCACAACTCTCTTGGGAACTCTATCTTCTCTCCACTCGCCACCAGCAGCAACACACTCATCAAGTGTATGAGCACTATAAATATCTCTAGATTCGGGAGTTGGATTAAACACTTCAATTCCATACCCAACAAACAGGGCAAAAATAATCATTACAGAAAGGGCCAAAATTTTCTTTTTAATATCCATTATGTATTTTAAGTAAAAGTCCTTAATAAACCTTACTAATTCTAAAATCTGTTTTTCCTCAGTAACATTTATAAAGGGTCCACTTCAATTTTTCACCCCCATGAACAATTACAGCTTTAGAGTATTTGGAGAAGAATTTGATGGAAGTAAATTATTTGCAAATGGTTCCTGTTCTTCTATTTACACTAGTGGTAAATCTTCTTCAGATCTATTTTACAATCAAGAAGCTCCTAAATCATTGGTCAAAATTGTTCATCCTAAAAAATCAGATTCAAAATTAGAAGGACTAAGATTTCTTCTTGAAGCATATGTTGGAGTTAATTTAAACAATTCTGAAATAACCATGGTTGAAGAATTTTCTTTTTTTAATAATTCAAATCCCAATTCAAGACATAATCTTGCTATTAAAATTCCTTATATGGGAACGAGCCTTATTCAAACATTTGAAAATTATAAATTAAAAGGAAAAGATATGCCTTTGGTGGAATTATTAAATTGTTTCTCTTCAATTGCTTATTCAATCCATCAAATTCATAGCAGAGGAATAATAAATAGAGACATAAAACCAGATAATATTGTGGGTCAAAATGGTAATTGGCATCTTATTGATTTTGGAATCTCTAAAGTAGTCTCATCAAGTGATCTTCCAACTAGATTAAGAACATTAAGTTCAGAAATAGATGAACTAGAAAATAAAACTGGCTTTGTTAGTGGAACACTTCATTATATGCCAAAAGAACAAATAAACCTTCAAAAAAGAAGTTTCAAGTCTGACATTTATTCATTTTCAGTTACTCTTTTTAATTTATTAACAAACAAGGATTATTATTCTCAAATTAAAAGTTCAATTAAATTTCCAATTACTTGTAAAAAACCCTTACTCCCTTTGGGTTTTTATACGGATAAGATTAGGGATGAAATCTTTGAAAATAATCAAAATTTAATCTTAGATCGGTTTGGTGACCATATTAACGATTTTTCTATTTACGGTGATTTTGAACGTGTTCTTAAAGCAGGATTATCTGCTAATATGAACCATAGGCCCAATGCAATTGAATTTGCTAATGTCCTCAATTCTCTTTTAATTAATGTTCTTAAAGAAGATAATTCCAATTCACCAAGTATCTCTCACGAAACTCATTTTGTGAATTCATCTAAATTAGAAACATTAGTAAATTAAAACAAACAAAATTAAAAAAATAAAACAAAATTCTCACTCAACATTCAATCCAACTTTCCCTGGATAAGCGCTTCTAGCCTTGGCATGAGAACTCTCATCAGAATTAATTATTTCTACAGAGCAATTAAATTCATCTTGGATAAAATTCTTAGCATCTTCTAAAGTAGCCAATTCTTCTTTTTGACTAGTTACAATCTGTGGCAACTTACTTGGATCTTTTAAAATCATAACCACGATCTTACTAACTTCCTTACCTTTAGTTTTAAGACTCTCACTATCCAAAACTCTCTTCATAATCTCACCAATATTTCGAGTAACCTTAATCTCCTTTGACAACAATTCAAATAACTCATACTGCCAAGCTTGCGACACAAATAAACTAATCTTAGTAGGCTTCTCAACCTTAGCCAACTTCAAAACATTTCTAACTCCTTCAAGCGTCCCTCGAATCAACTCTTCGCCAGCATCGCTTTTATTTGAAATTAACTCCTCGCTATATTCAGGCCACAAAGCAGCAGAAACCAACTCCTCAGAATCATTCAACTCCTCAGATAAATGCGGCGTAATCGGATTCATCAAAACAATCCAAGCCCTAATTACTTTATCAATAGTAGCTTTATGTTCTCCACCTCTTCTAAGATACCACTTAAAATCATCATAAATAGTATAATAAACAATTGAAGAAAGTTCTCTCAAACTATAATGGACCATTACTTGTTTGATTTTCTTAATGTGCATATTCAATCTTGAAACAAGCCAATCATCAATTAACTTTTTCCTACCGCCAAGTTCACGCAACTCTTCAATCATCAAATAGATTTTCTCAAGTGTATTTTTATAATTAAAAACAACACTCTCATCCCAAACAATATCAGTGTGAGGCGATCCAATATGCGCGTAATAAAATCTCATACTATCAACACCATACTTAACCATAGCGCCAGGAATCGGTTCAGCGCCACCCTTACTCTTAGAAATTTTACTCCCTTTCCCAGTAACCCAATAATTAACAAAAATTCCTTTTGGCCAATGCTCTTGTTTTAAAATAGCCACATGATTCATTAAAAACACCGGAAAATGCACAGTCTGATGCTCCTTTCCACCTAAATTAATATCCAGTGGATAAAAGTATTCAAATTCGCTTCTAACTTTTTGCCATCTTGAATCTGAACTCTCTCCAATTCCCAAAAAGACATAATCAAAAAACTCCTCAGTTAAATCTTCTACTTTTAAAGTTCCATTATTAACATGCTTTGATACAATATAATAACTCGGATACAAAGTAGAATCTGAAATCGGCTCAACAGTCCACTTATCATCTAAAACAAACTTAGACCCCATCCAGTTACCTTGTCTAACACAGGCTCTATCATGAAACCAATCTAAAACCTTATCCATATTTTGAGAATAATCTTTTGGATAAATGGTCATCTCCTTAGCATGCTCTTTAGATTTAAGTGTTAACTCACTATCGCTATACTTAATAAACCACTGATCATCAATTCTCTTAATAATTACTTTACCGCCACATCGACAAATAACTTCCTCGCTCAAATCATGCAACACATCAGCTTTCTTATCAGCAAGCAACTTAACTTTCATTAACTCCTTTGCCTGCTCAACTTTCATATCGCTATAATCCTTACAATTCTTCTTCAAAATTCCGCTATGAAATTCAGCCTTGTAAACTTCTTTCTTAGCTTCCTCTAATCTTAAATCAAATTGATCTTTAATCTGTAATTTCTCACAAACTTGCTTAGCTGGAAACTCTTGATAACCCTTAACATCAATAATACTAATCAAATCAATTTTAGAAATTTGCTCACTAGTTAAACCAAATTCCTTAAGTGTCTCTGGATCTTTTTCTAAATCCTTTAAAGCCATGTAATCATGCGGCGCATGAGCAGGAACACTAGTAACAATTCCAGATCCAATATTCACATCAACAAATCTAGCAGGTAAAATAATAATCTCTCTCTCAACTCCAGGAGCAAGAGCCATTTTTCCAATTAAATTTTTAACATCAACATCTTCCTTTAAAATCACATCGTCCTTTTGATACTTCAACTTATCAGCGCAAGATCTGCTCATAATCCACTCCTCTCCCTCAACACTAACATTAACATAACTCTTATCAGGATTAATCCACAAATTAGTTTGACCAAAAACAGTTTCAGGTCTAAGTGTAGCCGCAACTAAAAAAGCGCCACTATCTAATTTAAATTTCAATAAAGTATACTCGTTCTTCTCAGCATTTCCACCCTTAGAAATATCAGTCTCACTAGGATCAACCGCAACAGGACCACAATTAACACAAGCAGTTGCAAAATAAGGTTTTTGAACAAGTAAATTCTTCTGATTCAATTTCTGAAATTGCCAAGCAATAAATTTCTCATAATCTGGATACGTAGTACTAGTAAATCTATCCCAATCACAAATAAAACCAAACTTCTTAAAATAATCATTAACATAAACTTCATTAAAATAACTAATAATCTTATCAGGTGTAACTAACTCCTGAACCTTCTTCTCATCACACCCATTTCTAATTAAATAATCAATCCACTTCGCATCCTTATTCTTAATCTTCTTAGCAAACGCAAAAGCATGATTCCCACTAGCATGAGTTCCCACAGGAAACAAAACAGTTTTACCAAGTAATCTCTCATACCTACAAACCATATCAGTATAAGAAAACCCTCTCATATGACCAACGTGCGGAAAACCAGTAAGCCCAGGATAAGCAAAGATCATCATAAACTTATCTTTCTTCTTATTATCAGTAACATCGCCTATCTTAGCTTCTTCCCACTTCTTTTGCCATTTATCCTGTATTTGTTTCCAATCAATTGTCATGAAATACAAAGTAAAGAATTATTATATAAATGTTATTGCTAAAAAAACAAGGCCATCCTCCAAAAACTACTAAAAAGAGACAACAATTTTAAAAAGTAGCATGCCAAATTAAGAACATGTCAAAAGTAGCTTTAAAAGATGGAAGAAAAATTGAAATAACTCAACTAGATTTTTCTCAACTAGAAGAATTAGTATCACAAGATTTACCTACCTGTGATATAAATGGTCATGATAGATCTTTTGAAGGATTTAGATATTTGGGTCCACATAATACTTTGGATATGGAATGGCTTTTTGAAGAAAACAAATATGAAGAAGAAACAAAATTAACTCCTCTTGAAGATAATGCAAGGCCTCTACAAAATAAAGAATTTTACCATCGGGCTCTAGCAGCATATGATGATGATCAATTAGCAGGCATTCTAATTTGTCAATGGAATAAGGGCAGAAATGATTTTTGGACTTACCATATAAAATTTATTGACGTTCATGAAGATTATAAAAATCTAGGTGTTGGAACTCATTTAACAAAAGCCTTAGATCAAGCAAATTTTCTAAAAGGACATATCTTGAAAAGAGGAATTTCATCTGATCAAGGAAAAGCATATATTGCTCACGTAATGGATAGAGAATTAAAAGCAAAAGATTACGCAGTAATTCCTCCAAGGTATGGATCAATGATAGCTCCAATTTCTCCAGGAATATATGATACATATGGAAAAAAGATAAGAACAAAAGAACCAAATCAACAATTACCAAAAAAAACAAAACCATGGTTAGAAAAATTAATTAGTCTTTTTAGATAAAAAAATAAAACAAAACAAAAAAAATCACTTCATAAATTCTTCAAACTTAGGAATGATCTGCTTCTTTCTTGACAAAATTCTTCCTAAACTAGCAACTTCGCTCTCAACAGTAGCATTAAACCCTCGCTTTAAAAGATCTTCACCAGCTTCATTTGAAAATAAAGTAAAATTAATTTCCTTTAAAATATCAATAATTGAAAAGAAAACAAAATCTAATGAATCTTCCTTCTCAACTCTTTTAAGTTCAGCAATGATTTCTTCCTTCCTATCTAAACCATAATCTGGATTAGTAGTTTCCATAACTCCAACTCCAACTCTCTTACCATTAATCTCAAAGATTTTATAATCTAACTTAACTAATTCATCAACATCAATATCACCCAAATCACTCTTAGCATTAAACATCTCTAAAGCAAAAGAATTCAAATCTTCAATCTTTACAATCTCATTTAACTTAGCAACAATCTCTTTATCTTCCTTAGTTGTTGTAGCAGACTTAAAATTCAAAGTATCAGACAAAATAGATGAAATTAAAATTCCAGCAATCTCCTTAGATAAATTCAAACCACTCTCAAAATACATCTTAGCCACAATTGAACAAGTAGAACCTAATGGCTCAGCTCTAATCATCAAAGGCTCTTTTACACTAAAATCAAATCTGTGATGATCAATAATTTGAACAATCTTCAACTTTTCCCTACCATCAATACTCTGCTTTGCTTCATTATGATCCATTAAAATAATCTGCGACCCATCTTCCAAAACAGATAAAGTTTCAGGCTCTTCAATTCCAAATTTTTCTAAAACAAACTTAGTTTCATTATTTAATTCACCAAGTTTAATTACTTTAACATCTTCTCCCTTTTGAGATAATAATTCTCCATATGCAATAGAGCTACAAGTAGTATCAGTATCAGGACTTTTATGACCAATAATATGTTTAGTTACCATATCTAATCAGATTTACAACTATCTTATAAAACTTATGAAAAAAATAAAAAAAAATAAAAAATACAATCTATTTAGAAAAATAATCCGTTCTAATGAACACTTCCTCTCCAACATCAACTTTAGAAAGATCATCAATATGCCCATTATCTTTAAGCAAATCTTCATATACTGTTACAATCGGCGTGTTAGTGTCACGAGCAATTACTTTAGCACTCTTCCAAACAGTATCTCCCTTCTTAAGTTTCTTAACAATGTAATTCTTTCCATCAATTGTTCGAGTCTCAATCTTTTCGCCTTCTAAAATAATTGTTCTCTTAGGAGTTCCTCTTTGCTCACCAACAAGCATTTCAATAGTTTTAAAGTATTTAGCTGAACCAAAAATTTCAACCGATTTACTCCAAGCACTCTCTCCCTTCAAGAACACATAAGCCTTTGCATCTTGATACACTCCACTCAAAGTCTTGTCTTCATCAGGTGACACTTCTGGTAATTCAACACCACCAAGTATCTTTGCAAGACCACTAGCACCTTTCTTAGTATTTGCCATAGCGCCACTAAGAGTTTCACTTTCCTCAATTGGTGTTTTAGCAGCTATGTATTTCTTAACTTCTCTTTTACCCTTTGCAGATAATTTAACTTCGCTACCATCTGGATTATATTTGTGAGCAACGCCATCACTATCAATCCCATAAACACAATTTGGATCGGCAGGGTTATCAAATAACTCAGACCCTTTGTATGTTTCAAAATCAGGCGCCTTAGCAGCAATCACAGCAATTGGAACTTTTCCTTCAACTTTTTTAATAAGTTCATCTAAACCTGCATTTCGAGTAACTCCCTCATCAATACCGTAATCTCTTCTTCCAGTACCATACTCATCTCGAATATCCCCGCCAGCAGATTTCACACTAGCCTTATCCATATTCCTAGCAAGTTCTTCATCACTAACTCTCTTTGGAGTTCTTTTAGCAGCATCTTTGGCATCTAAAACATCAGGGTCATCTTCAGCATCTACAATCGCATCAACAAGAGCATCAATTTGAGAATCAACTTCCTTAGCAGCATCTAATTTACCAGCATCACTATCATCTTCAAGCACAGCTTTTCTAACGCCCTTGTCCATAGCTCCACCATCAAGTACAGCGCCAGCTTTCTTAGAACCACTATCTGCCTTAGCAACAGCTTTGTAATCCTTTGAATCTTTCTTACCAGTTGTAGCAACTTGTTCTTCTTCACCAACATAAGGTCTATTCTCTTCAATCACTTCAATACCTTGTGTAACAGCATAAATAGTTCCTGCAGCAGCAATTCCTATACCAAGTGTAAATTTAACCCAACCTGGAGTTCCATACCTAACTGCAGTATATGTATCATTAACAGTTTCACCTACTCTAGTAGCTAACCCTTTCTGGGCCCTAACAATCTCAGTAGGAATATTTCTTTCATCCTCAACTTCACTAGTGCCTTCTCTCTCCTTAGCAAAACTCTCCTCACCATCAGCAACAGCTTGTGCTTTAGGTGGAGATTCTAAAACAAAATCATCTAATTCTTTATCTAAATTTCCAGCTTCGCCTGCATCAAACTCAACAGAAATCTCTTTAGCAAGTTCCTCTTCACTAGAATCAGTAGCAGGTTCTGGTGTTTCATTAACAGAATCAAATTCCTCAAACTCACCACTCTCGCTTGTAGTTACATCTAACTCACCATCTTCCAAATCGACATCAATACTTTCATCTAAAGGTTCAACTTTATCCTCTTCTTCTAATTCAACTGCCTGAGCAATTTTATCAGTTAAACCCTCCAAAACAGGTAAACCTCTAAACTCTTGTTCTTGTGGTTTTGCAATCTCAGCTAATAAAGCAGGATCATTAACAGCATATCCTTCAAGAGTCCCAGTTTTAACATTTCCATCTTCGCCCTTATCACTAACAGAATCATCTTCTAAAGGTATAAATTCAAATTTGGCTAAATTAAATCCATCTGCATCAACACTAGCATCTAATTCTTCAAATCCCATAGCACTCAATTCGCCAGTTCCTAAAACATCATCCGTTTCAAAAGGAAGTTCTTCAGCAGGATTTGTATGCAAAGCTTCTCTAACTAACTCATCAGTGTTTTTTCTTCGTCTTGATTCATCAACTAAAGCCCTTGGATCAACTCTTGCTTGTTCATGAATTTTAGCAATCTCTTCAACAGCCGCAGCAACATTTTGTCCCATTGCTTCAGTATCATCAGCACCGCTATCAATAGAATCTAATGCAGCATCAACTCTTTGCACTCCTTCCAAATCTTGAAAAGCCTGATGCGCCTTAGCAGCAAACTCATGATCATCAGGAGCAGTATCGTCTCTTGAAGTAGCGGCCATCAAAGCAGCACTCAAATCATCTTCACTAGAACCACCTTTTGCAGCAGCAGCAATTTGATCACTAACACTTTGATATCTATTAGCTTCTTTAGCTCCTTCTTTATCAAAAATATTCTTTACTGGAGTTCCACCCATTGTAGTAAACCCTCCTTGGGAATTAGTTTCATAAATTTGAGCTTTACCAACATCATCCAAAGGAACGTTCTCGCCAGTAATTACATCATCTTGAGGGATCTGTCCACCAGAACTTAATTGAGCCATAGCAACTCTAGCAGCAACTTCTCTTGAATCTAATTGAGTAGTAGTTCCGTGTTCAACAGCTCCAGTGTCTTCTTTAATTAAAAATTCAGAATGTTTTTGTCTTCTTCCTTTTCCTCTTCTTATAATTCTTTTTTTCTTAACCATTTTTTATCATCAAATTATTTAACTCCTATTTTATTTAAAACATCAGTAATTGGTTTTTCTCTTTTTTCCTCTTCCATCGCTATATATGCATACTCTTTCATTTTTCCAATGTGTTGTGATCTTCTCTTTGGATCATCGTTTGTTAACCCTAGCAAATTTTTTTGCCATCCTTCCTTAATCATTTTTGAACCTAAACTAGAAGAACACTCTTCAGTTAAAAAATGAGGATGTCCTCTTGAAACTTTATTATATAATTCAATTGTATACTTTTTAACAGAATTGTCATTATCATTACTAAATTCATTTAATCCATATGGACTTTTTCCAATAAGTAATCTTGCAAAAAATGTTGCAAATTGATATGGATCTATTCCTTTTTGAAAATCAACCTTTGTAAACTGTTCCTTAAATAATTGTTCTGGCGAAATATAACCATATGTTCCCCCTGCAAGTTCTAAACTTTCTTTTCTAGTAAGTAAAGAAGAGAAATCTTGTGCGTGTGGAAAAACATCTTTTGTTGTTGGATTATTTGGATTAAGATATTTACAAAAACCATAATCAATAATTTTCAAATCATCAGTTCCATCTTCAATTAAGACATTTGCTGGTTTGATGTCTTTATGAATAATTCCTAACTCATGTAAAAATTCCAATCCTTGTGCAAATTGATAAATTATTTTATAAAATTCATATTTTGTAAGTCCACTTAAAGGTTCATTAAAACCAAATATTTTATCTTGTAAAGTTTCTCCTTCATATCCTGTCATAGAAATATGCAAAACTAATCTTTGATCTTCTATTATGAACTCATCATCTTCTCCAAGAACAAATCTCTTTTTATCCATTTTTGGAAGTCCATAATTATAAAAACTACAATTTCCTAATTTAGGAATAATATTAGATCTAGGATCCTCTAAATAATTGCAAACTAACCTTAATGCGCCATATTCACTCAAAGCCGAAGACCATAATCCAAAAATTTTATTATCACACTCAATATCATTAAAATCAAAACTGAAAATATCACTAGGGTCATCTTTAGGAATAAATATTATGAAGTTTTCATCATCTGCTTTTGCCCATAAATGTTCAGTATACTCAGCTTGATCTAAAGGAAAATCTAACAATGGAATTATTTTTGCAGCTTTAGTTTTCAAAGTAATTGGATTACGATAACTATACACAGTACCAAAAGCTCCAGTTCCTAATAATTTATACTCTAAACTCATATCTCAACTACTTTCGAGTGATACTTTTTAAAGCTTATGTTCCTATCGGGGGAAACAACTCCAAACACACCACTACAAAACAACTTTTCCAAAATATAACAAATTATATAAATCATTAAAATACGTATCTGCTAGGTGATAAAATGAATAAGTTTTTTACAATAATCTCAATCTTAATTTTCTCAATAATTATTTTAGGATGCACTAAAGAGCAACCTCAAGTAGATCAAATCGAAGAGCAAGTTCTTCCTCCAGTTCAAGAAGAACCACCTCAAATAGAAGAACCAATAATAGAACCAATTGAAGAAGAATTAAACCTAACCTGTCAAAGAAATTCAGATTGTTTAAACAACCTCTACTGCATAGACTTAGAATGTAAAACTCTAGCAGACATAAACGTGGCTCAAGAAGAATGTGAAACAAAATGCTCACTAACAAATGCAACTATCACAACTTCAGATGGAGAAGAGTACACACTTAGAAGGGGACAAGGCTCATATAGTTACGCAGGAGCAATAGAATGGAAAATCGGAATTATGCCTGCATTTTGTCCAAGCAAAAATGTAAAAGTTCCACTGGTAACTATAAAAAAGAATTATGGTGAAATTTTAGGAGAACAAATAACAACATTAACAAAAGGACAAACAAGTGAAGTCATAACCCATCCTACGAGTAGTAGAGTAAATTTCCAATTAACTCTTAAAGATTTCAAGCAAACTTGTGAGTAAAACAATTTTCATTTTTCTTTTTTTTCTTTTAAACCAACTAAATAAGCACAATATTCAAAAACAAAATATCGATAAATTTAAAACATCAAACAATCTATAAACTAAAAAAGATGGCAAAAGATAGAATTCTAAGATATTCAAGATTTACATTTATAGTTGAATATGGGTGCTCTATATTCCTTGCAATCTTACTTCTAATTGCAATTTTAATTAAAGCAACTTTGCCAAGATACCTCCTATACTCAATATTTGCTCTAGCTTTACTATGCATAGGAGCAGCAGAATTTAAAAGATATTTTGGAGATAGATATAAAATCAAAGATACAAAAATGGAAATCATTCAAGGTATCATTAGAATTAGAAAAAAAACAATTTACTATCATCCTCTTGGATTTGTTCCAGATATTAATGTTCATCAAAGTGCATTTCAAAGAATTCTAGACGTAGGAACAATTTTTATTAAAGAAGGAACATCAAAAATAGAAATCAGAAATATCAATGCCCCTCATCAAGTAATGAACATGCTTGAAAAGTTTATAGAAAACAACAGAGTTTTAAGTAAAAATAAAAAGAAAGAAGAATAAATTTAATCTAACTTATAAATTAATTATTTTAAATCCTAAATAAACGGCATAAATCAAAACTAAAATAGCCCCTTCTGACTTTTCTATCTTTTTTTGAGATGTAGCAAATAACAAAAATAACAAAGATAAAAAGAGTAAAATCATCCCATCCATTAAAATAATACTAGGGGTAATAGCAATTGGTTTAATAATGCTGGTAATTCCCAACACAAAAAGAATATTAAATATGTTACTCCCCACAATATTTCCAATAGCTAAATCTCCATGACCCTTAAGTGCAGCTTTAATTGAAGTAACAAGTTCTGGTAAAGAAGTCCCAATCGCTGCTATGGTAAGCCCAATAAACCCTTCACTAAGACCAGCTAAAATTGCAAGATCGCTTGCAAAATCAATAAAAAATTTCCCACTAATTAAAATCCCAACAAGACCTCCAACTATAAACATAACATTTTTTAAAACAGAATTCTCATGTTTAAAATCCTCCTTAAACTCTTCAACAACATTTTTTTGTTTTTCCTTAAGAGATTTGAAAATATAGTACATGAAAATCACAAAAATAATTAAAAACAAAATCCCATCAAATCTACCTAGTAAGAATAAATCTTTATTAAAAATATACCTATCATTAGCAAAAATTAGAACCAAAAAATTTGAAACAAGTAAAAAAGGAAGTTCATAAATTAAAGTCTTTGACTTGATAGTTAATGTTGCCAGAATCGCACAAATACCAATCCCAAGCCCAATATTAGCAATATTACTTCCAATAATGGCCCCAATTGAAATATCAGAACTTCCACTCAAAACAGAAAACAAACTTACAATAAATTCTGGAAGAGAAGTTCCAAAAGCAACGATAGTAAGCCCAATTAAAAGGGGAGACACCTTAAGGAACCTAGCAATATCAGCAGCTCCATCAATTAAATAGTCAGCAGATTTAACTAAAGCAAAAATACTAATTAAAACAATCCCTATCGTTAATAATAATCCAACCATAACTAAGATAAATTCCCATTTGTTTAATAAGCTTATTGGTATGGTTCCCAAAATGATTTACTTTTACTTCTACAAAAGAAAAATATATCTTAAAAACTAATAATTTTAATTTCTTCAACATCTTCCTGAGAAGCAAACAAAACATCAAGTGGTAGAGAATCAACTTGTCTTCTAACAAAGCTTGCAATTTTAATTATATCCGTGTCTCTTGTTAAAATAGCAGCTTTTTGATCATTATTTCTAATCAAATAATCAATTGAAGCTCCAACTAAATTTCTATCGGTTTGAGATTCTAAATTAACAGGATCTAAATTAATTATTTCTCCTCTATACTGACCCATTATTTCTAAATTGTCTTCAAATAATTTTAAGGTTTTATTATAATCTCTAAGCAAACTAATATAACTTTTATACTTACTAAATTTATATTTATATGAACTTGATCTTTTATCAATTGGTTTTGTATTTATTTTTTTTAAATTCAACTCATCAATAATCTTATAAAATATTTTTTGTAAATCTATGTGTTCTTCTAATACAGACCCAATAACTTTAACATTATCTTTCTCTAAATATTTCTTTAATACTTTTAAATGTCTTCTAAATTTTAAAAGTGATCTTGTTATACTATCCTTATATTTGATTTTCGAATGATAATTATGTTCGTTTGTTGAACTCAAAGCACAATTATCAATCAATACAAGTCCATAATTATCTATGATTTCATCTAAATTACGACTGTCATGACGTTTCAAATAATTTGGAAATGAATCTACCATTTTTTTATCTAACCAAACACCAAAAATCACCAAAAAAAAGTAGCCCCGCGCGGATTTGAACCGCGGTCAATGCCTCTCTTTCTCATTACTGAGTCCAAAGGGCACTATGATAGTCCACTACACCACGGGGCTGTAATATCATTAATTAATCGCCCATTTATAAAATTTTCTTAAACTTTAATTAGAAACCATATCGAAACCTATATAAAACTCAAATATATTCTTTCTAATATGTTTTTTGCAGCAAATTTAGTGGTAGATAGTGCAATTGCTCCTATTGTAGAAGTAACTGCTCCAATAATAAGTAAATTAAACGTATTAGTAGGTGGTATTTTTGGCCTTTATTTGATACTAATAGTTGCTAGGATATACTATGAAAGAAGAAAAGTAAAAATTCTTGAAGACATCAGATACGATTTAGACAACTTAAATTATGTGATGGGAACATGTTACTCGCCTCACAGAAAAGAAATCATGAAGGTAGTTGCTAATTTTCTAAGAAGATCAGTTGGAATTAAACCAAAAAGATACCTTTGTGTTGATGAACATGAATTACCAACAAAGAAAAACCCATCAAAAAGAAAAGTAAAAAAGAAATCAAAAACACTAAAAAAATGAAAATTTCTATTGATAAAAAATTATTCACAAAATATCCTAAATTTACGTTAGGATTCATTCTAGCAAAGAACATTGAAAATACAAACTTAGAATCAACAAAGCACTTACTAAACGAAATAGAAATTCTAACAAAATCAGTATTCAATAGAAACAATATCAAATCACACCTTCTTATTTCTCCATACAAAGTAATGCAAGCAGAGTTCAAAGGCTCAAAACATTTTCACACCTCAGTTGAAAGACTACTTAAAAAAACCCTGTCCAAAAAATCAATTCAAACAAACAACTCAACAATAAACATCATCAAATACATATCTCTAAAAAACATCATCCCTTATGGGATTGACGATTATCATAAAATCAAAAAAGAATTAATTTTTAATTTAGCAACAGGAAAAGAAAAATTTTCAACTCTAAAAAAAATTAAAAAAGGCGCAATTTACTATAAAGATGCAAAATCAACAATAGCAACAAAATTAGATTACAACAAAAAATCCAGAACTCAAGTTAAAAATCACACTGTAAGTGCCCTAATTCACTTCGATGCCTTGCCACCAATAACAAAACCAAAACTAAACGCAATCTTAAAAGAAACAAAACAACTCTTAGAAGCAACAACAAATTGCACAGCTCAAATTTTCATTCTAGACAAAACAAAAAAACAAGTCAAACTTTAAATTCTAATATAGTTAAACCCTTCTCTATTAAATATGCTTTCTAAAGTTTCAAATTTTTCACAATATCCACATTGATAAAGGCCATCACCAAGTGACCTATGAACACTAGTTACATCTTCATAATCAACATTAGTAACACACTTTTGATTCCCACAGTTTATTCTCTCTTCAACAAAACAACCAATTTTGCCTCTATACTTTTCTTTAACTTTACTATTTTCAATAATACTAATGGTTGCATTAGGTGCAAGTAAAGCTATAGCTTCAATTTGTTTATCACTAAGCCTATAATTTGCATGAATCTTTATCATATCTTTTACAGGATCCCCTCCTTTTCTTTTAGGAAGATAATCAGTAATGTTTTTAGAAATTTTTTCATACTCAAGACCCATAATTCCAGCTAGCCTTCTAGCCATTCCCATGGGGATATGGTCAATTACAACTCCTTCGCCTTCAATATATCCTGATCTTGGATTTTCTAATTTTTTTATTCTTCTATCTTTAGTTAATTCAAGCTCAATAACTGAAAAATCGTTGCCTTCTCTTTTTTCTAAACTACACTTGTTTTCCATGGAGCCATATCCAAGAGCAAGCAAAGCAGCTCTAATATAAATCCCATTTGATGATTGTAATTTAGTGATGTTTAGTGGATGATCTCTCATATCGTGAGAAATTTCCATAAAAGTTTTAGCATCAATTGGCAAAGGATGCATTAAAAAAGGAGCTTTACCTGCTAGTTGTTTATACATCTCTAAATTAATTTGACCTATTTTTCTAAGTCTGCTCATGTCCTCTCCCTGAGCAACCCTCTCTTTTTGTGGTCTTGATTGATATGCAACAAAAGCTTTTTCTAAAGCAGACATAAAATCCTCTCCATATTTAGTAATTTTAACTCCTCTAGATTCTAAAAATTTTAATTTGTTCTCATCTGCTTCAAATCTATTTGGATTAGCTAAATGCAAATTAAATCCAAACAAAGGTGAAACTGACATAATAGACGAATTAGTTCTACCATACTTTAAATCATTTAAAAGAGCAATATCAAGCCCACTATCCAAATCCATTCCCTTAGATCTTGCAGCTTCTCTAATGGTAAAAAGATCTAAAAGACACTGTGTTGGGTGCTGATTACTTCCATCCCCTCCATTAATGACAAATGGTCTTTTATAATTATAAGGCAAACCCAAATTTTTACTAATCTTTATCATGTGCTCTTGATTCTCAACTAAAGCTTTAACACTCCATCTAGCCATTCCCTCAATTGGACTTCTCATAACAATAGAATCAAAACCATATCCAGCAAACATAGCAAGCGTCTGCTCCCAAGTCTCTCCTTTTTTAAGAGATGTATTCTCAATTGTAGCAAACCCATCAATAAAAGCTCCAAATTGCCCAGCAGCAGATCTTGAAGAAAAATTTGTTCTAGTAGAATTTTCCAAAAATAACGAAGCAACTCTTGATCCTTTTAATATCTCATCAATACTCTTTTGATATCTATAGAAAAATTTATCAGCTTCCTTCTTATCATGTTTTGCATCTTTAATTTCTTGAGCGCAATCTAAAATTGAAATTATCTCTTCCTTAGTAAAATCACTAATAGAAACAACATCTTTCATATAATCGTTATCTCTTCGATGAATAATCGTCTCATCAAAATTTTTAGAAATTTCACCTACCATCAAAATAACTTAAACCCAAAAATTATTTATAACCATTTCCAACCTAAAAAACAGATATAATTAAAAACCTAATTCAACTACTACTCTTTTCACCAAAAATAAATCAACGGTCAAAATTCTATAATAGTTCCAAATCAAACAAAATCTATTTAAACAAGCACCTAAATAATAACTGTATGGATTACAAACAATTAATATCAAAAGAAATCAAAAATCACGTAGACTTAGATCTAGATCAAATTCAAAACCTAATAAGTAATCCACCAAATAGACAAATGGGCGATTTCGCTTTCGGCTGTTTTAAACTAGGAGACGCTAACAAATCAGCAAAAATTCTCAAAGAAAAAATTGAAATTTCCATGCCAAAATACCTAGAAAAACTAGAAGTAAAAGGCCCTTATCTAAATTTCTATCTAACTTATTCCAATGTAGCAAAAGACATCTTACCAACTATCCTAAAAGAAAAACAAAATTACTTATCACAAAAACAAAACAAAAAAACAATTGTAATAGACTTCTCATCCCCCAATATCGCAAAACCATTTGGAATTGGACATTTAAGATCAACAGTAATTGGGAATTCTTTATACAGAATTTATACAAAACTTGGCTACAAAGTAATTGGAGTAAACCATCTAGGAGATTGGGGAACACAATTTGGAAAATTAATAGTTGCCTACAAGTTATGGGGTAAAAAGCAAGAACTAGAAAAAGATCCCATCAAATACCTATTAAAATTATATGTCCGATTTCATAAAGATGCAGAAACAAACGAAAAATTAATTGAAGATGCCAGAGAAGAATTCAAAAAACTAGAAGATGGCGATAAGCAATCTCTACAGCTTTGGAAAGAATTTAAAGATCTATCAATAAAAGAATTCGAGAGAATCTATCAAATTCTAGATGTCAAATTCGACTCCTTACACGGTGAAGCATTCTATAATGATAAAATGCAACCTGTAATTGATGAGCTAAAACAAAATAAATCAGTTCCAACTAAAATGAGTCAAGGCGCCTTTATCGTAGATTTAGAAGAGTTCAAAATGCCTCCTATTCTTTTAGTAAAATCAAACAAAGCAACTACTTATCATACAAGAGATTTAGCAGCAGTAAATTACAGATTAAAAGAATACAAACCAAATAAAATTCTCTACGTAGTAGGTCAAGAACAAAAACTTCACTTTAGACAACTCTTCAAAACTCTAGAACTCAGCGGCCAAGAGAAAGACAAATTTGAGCATCTAGACTTTGGCTTATTCAGATTCCCAGAAGGAAAAATGTCAACTAGAAAAGGAAACGTAATTTTCCTAGAAGAAGTTCTAGACAAAGCAATCAAATTAGCACTTGATATAATAAACGAAAAAAATCCAGACTTAAAAAACAAGCAAGAAATCGCAAAACAAGTAGGTGTTGGAGCAATCATCTTTGCCGACCTAAGTAACGATAGAACTCGAAACATCAACTTTGATTGGAATCGAATGCTAAGTTTCGAAGGCGAAACCGCGCCCTACATCCAATACACTCATGCAAGATGCTCAAGCATCCTAAGGAAACTAGAACTCAAAGAAAACCAAATTAACACAAAAGTAGATTTCAAAGCCCTAAGTACCTCTCAAGAACATGATCTAATTTGGCAAATCTACAACTTCAAAAAAGCAATAGTGCGAGCAGCAAAAGATAACAAACCCCATCACCTAGCTCAATACCTAATTTCACTAGCCCAAACCTTCAACGATTTCTACCACCATTGCCACGTAAATATCGATGACCAAAAAACAAAAGAAGCAAGAATCCTACTGGTAGAATCAACACGCCAAATAATTGAAAACGGCCTATATTTACTAGGCATAAAAGCCCCAAAAGAAATGTGATCTATTTCATTTTAATCTTGTTTTTTACATCTTTTTTCGTCAATAAATAATTCTTTTTCAGGCCCATAAATAAACGCAAAAACACTACTCTTTAGTAAAAAACAAACGAAACATTTATATACTAGAAAATCACCTAAAATAGAGGTAGAAGAAGAATAAAGATGGTTAAAGCTATACATATAACAGACGTTCATGAGAACGCACAAAAGATAGAATTAGCTGCAGCAATAGCTCAAAAAACAGGTGCTAAGATTTCTTACATCACTGGAGATTTTATAGGTAAAGAACATGGCAATTCAAATCAACAAAATTCATTAGATGATAGGCTTGAAGCAATCTTAAGAGACAATGAAAAAGCAATAAAATTACAAGAAAGATATGGGATTCAAACTCAAGAAGATTTAGATAATCTAGATGAATCAACACAAAACGAATTTAATCAAAAAAGCCAAGAACTCTTACAAGGTAAAGCTCAATCCATAATTCAAGAAACAGCTAAATCCTATGAATCACTAAAACCAAGTTTAGAAAAATTAGCAAAGCAAACTAAGGTCGTTGGAGTAATGGGAAATCACGATTTACAAATTGGATATAAAGTTCTAGAAGACGTAGTTACATTTGCAGAAAGAGAAAAAGAAGTAAAAGTTGAAGGTCTAACAATTAAAGGAGCAATAAATACTAATGATGATGAAATACCCGGAATCTATGGGAACGAATTAGTTCAACAAGTATTAGGTCGATATTTTGTAAACTACGCTGAAGGTTCATCTGACATGTCAAACGAAGCAGTAGCAAAAGCTAACAAAGATACTTACGAAAAATTAACAAAAACAGGCCCCGCTGATGTTTTTTTAACACACGTACAACCAGAAGTTAAATTTGGTGGGAATAAATCGCCTCATGGACAAGCAACAGCTGATTATTCAAAAATAGTTGGCGGAACATATAGTGGTCATAAACATGGAGGAGAAATAATTTTAGGGGTAGATGGAGAACTTCATTTAAATCCAGGACCAAATCACGCTTTTGTAGTAGAATACGATAATAACAATAAACCAAAAGCTATTGAAATATACAAACTTAACTAAGCTTGCCAAACAGTTTTATCTTTGCCTTTCAATTCATCTCCTTCAATTCTTCTAACTCTCTCTCCGGGTCTAGCATTAGGATTACTTTGACCAGGTTGCGTAGTTGAAGGCCCGGTATTTTCTCTAGGAGCAGAACTCTCTTGTCTCTCAGGTGCACTTGGAGTTGGTGGACCATTCGAATTACTGGGCGCTCTAGAACCTCTACTACTAGAACCACTTGAACTTCTACTTCCAGAACCAATACTATTCTCACCTCTAGTAATAAACCAAATAATCAAAACAAACACAGCTAAACCAAGTATAACAGGATTAATAAAAAACCTAAGCAACTCAGTTATCTCAGACAACTTAAACCAATCAAAACTACTAATCGCAATCAATAAAAAAACTCCTATAATAAACGCACTTGTGTACCACTTCTTAAGCATCTTATACTCACCAGCTAAAGCCACAACAATAATTTGCAAAAACAAACCTGCAATAATCACAGTAATAGATTTAATTAAAATCGCATTTAAAATATTAACTCTCTCCACATTCATAATAAAAAAGAAAGCCAAAATTAAAGATATCGGAAGATTGTAATGTTTTTGTCTTTTAGTATGGTCAAACAATTTAATTTTTTGTAATAAAGCAAAAGTAACCGTAAATACTAACAAGAAAGGAATAACCACATCAATAATACTCAAAGCTTCAATAATCTCTTTAGCACTTGCCACAAAAGAACTAAATAATTTTAATATATAATGATTGTGGTTGTACCATAAAACCAATTTCAATCAATTTCTTAAAAACCCTCGTAAAATTAACCAATTGATAAAAAATCAAGCCCCAACCTTTAATACCCTCCAACCAATCCATACAAATGGTTCAAAGGGTGTTTTAGAGGAGATAAATGTTAATAAAATTAAAGGAGATAAAATAAAAAATGGTAAAACAACAACAAGAATCTAACATTACAGTGGTAGTAGGAGCTCAATGGGGCGATGAAGGAAAAGGAAAAGTAACTGACTCTTTAAAGTATGGATTAGGTATCAGATACAATGGTGGCGCAAACGCAGGAGCAAATATTACAAAGGATGGAAAACACGTAGTTCTTCACGCAGTTCCTGCAGCAGCTTTAGATCAAAACAAAACTGCTTACGTTGGATCTGGATGTGTTTTAAATCCAACTAAATTTCTTGAAGAATTAGAAGATATTGTAAAAGCAGGATTTGACAATCCAACTAATTTAACAATTTCACCTTATACAACTCTTATTCAACCATCTCACTTATTATTAGATGGGCTTATGGGTGGAAAAGTAGGAACTACTGGAAATGGTATTGGGCCAGCTTACGCAAGTAGAGCACAAAGACAATTGGGTGATTTAAGAAAAAACATCAGGCTTGCTGATTACTTGCAAGACCCAAATAAATACAAACAATTTGTAATGCAAGACTTAAATGAATTGTTAAGAGTTTATCCTGATTTTAAAGACAAAAAAATTAATGTAAACCAATTAGCAAATCAATTTGATGAAAGTGTAAAACAACTTGAAGGATACCTGCAAAAAGATCCTCTTTACATGACCAAATTATTTGAGCAAGGAAACAACTTCTTACTTCAAGGGGCAAATTCGGTAATGCTTGATGTAGCAACAGGACCGATTCCTTATGTGACCTCATCAAGAACTTTAGCTGGGGCTGCTATGATGGGATCAGATCTTCCACCTCACTCAATTGACACAGTAATTGGAGTAGCAAAAGTAATTATGTCAAGAGTAGGAAACGGACCGTTCATTTCAGAGTATGGCCAAAAAGCGTCAGAAAATTATTGTAGTGAAGAAGGCGGATACAAACACATGAAACAAGCTGAGTTTGATAGTAATGATTTGGGATTTTTATTATCTCAAGGATATGATATTAATAATCTTCTTGAAGATCCAAACTCTTTAGATCTTGGAAAAGCTCTAAGAATGATGGGTGGCGAGTATGGAGCAACAACAAAAAGACCAAGAAGAATTGGAGCGTTGGATTTAGTTCAGCTAAAACATGCAGCTAGGCAAAACAGAATGGATTATTTGTTCTTAACAAAAGTAGACCTTTTAGATCATTTTGATAAAGCTAACTTACCGGGAATTCCAGTTGTAACAAAATACGAATTAGATGGACAAGAAATCGATTACGTACCTGCAACAAGTGAAGAACAAAGAAGAGTAAAAGCAACAGTTGAATACTTGCCTCACGTAAAAGATTACAACAATAAAGATGAAGTAAACACTTTCATTAAAGCTGTTGAAGAAAAGGTTGGAGTTCAAGTTTGCGGATATGGGACTGGTCCACAAGATCATGAAAAAGTAATGCTTGTAGATCTATAAGCGATTTTTTTTTTTAATTTTTTAAAACCAAAACATAAAACTCGAACACAAAACTAAAATGACAAATCCAAACATCTTATCACTTAGATACGCAACTCCAGAAATCAACCAAATTTTCTCACAAGAAGGAAAAATCCAATTAGAACGAGAACTCTGGGTTCAAGTAGTAAAAGCTCAAAAAGAATTAGGTTTAGATATTAGCCAAGAAGATATCGATAAATTAGAAAGAGCAAAATCAGATATTAACTTAGAACAAATTCAAGAAATTGAAACAAGAACAAGACATGACATCAAAGCAAAAATCGAAAGCTACATTCAAACATCCGGAGCAAGCGAAATAATTCATATGGCTTTAACCTCAAGGGACTTAACAGATAATGTTGAATTAATTCAAAATAAACTAGCAGGAGAAATAATCCTAAACAAATACACAAATATCCTAAGGGAGTTCATAAATAAAGCAAAAGAATATAGTAACATCGTAATCTGCGCTCGAACTCACCATCAACCAGCTCAACCAACAACTCTGGGAAACAGATTTGCAAACTACGCGCAAGAACTATTTCATCATCTAAAAGCATACGAACAAACACTAATTCAACTTCCATTTAGGGGAATCAAAGGACCAGTAGGAACGCAAGTCGATATGACTAATCTTCTAGGCTCAAAAGAAAAAACAAAAGAGCTAGAACAAAAAGTAGCAAACCACTTTGGCTTTACTAAAATACTAACCTCAACTGGTCAGGTGTATCCAAGATCAATTGATTTTCAATTAATTGCAAACTTAAATGCCTTAGCCATGCCCCTAGATCACTTAGCAACAGACATCAGACTAATGGCAGGATTTGACTTAGTTACAGAGGGATTTAAAAAAGGACAAGTCGGTTCGTCAGCAATGCCTCATAAAAGAAACACCAGATCCTCTGAGAGAGATTGCGGCTTTGCCATTCTTCTAAAACAATATTTGATGGGAGCTGCCATGAATACAATGATGCCTTTTGAAGAAGGAGATGTAAGATGCTCAGCTCCAAGAAGAGTAATTTTACCAGACGCCTTTTATACCAGCGATGGAATTTGTGAAACCTCTCTAAGAGTACTAAATGAAATGGGAATTTATGAAAAGAAAATAGAGCAAGAATTAAACCATTATTTACCATTTTTAGCATCAACTTCCTTTTTAATGCACGCAGTAAAACTTGGAATCGGAAGAGAAGAAGCTCATGAAATAATCAAAGAGTATGCAGTAAAAGAAGCTCTAGAACAAATGCAAGGAAAAACAACAAACGATTTAATCCAAAAACTCAGCGAAGACGAAACATTCAAACAATACAACATAACAAAAGAATCCTTGCAAGCAATCCTAGATAACAAAGACGCTTTCTTAGGAAGAGCCAAAGACCAAATAACAGAATTAACAAGTGAAATAACACCTTACTTAAAAACAAGAGATAATGGTTATCAAGGCAAAGATATCTTATAATTTGTCTTCTAAAATTTTTCCTAATCTTTCCTTTGCTCTATGAACTCTAACTTTAGCAGCGCCCGCTTTGATTCCTAATTCTTCCACCATCTCTTTAATAGAATAACCTAATAAATGTAATTTAATCGCATCTTGTTGACTTTGAGACAATTGACCTATGGCATCATACAAAATTTCATTTCTTTGATCATCAATCACTTCTTTTTCTAGATCTCCACTTGCACTAATACTATCAAAATCAATAGCTCCAACATGTTCCCTATTTCTTCCTTTTTTTCTAAAATAATCAATACTAATTCTTTTTGCAATAGTCATAAGCCAAGGCTCAAAATTTTCTCCACTATCAAATCTATTAGAATTCCTGTAAGCTTTAAGTAATGTATTTTGTTTTAAATCATGAGCAACATCTCTGCCAATCTTTCTTGCAAAATAACTCAGTAATAATGGTGTATATTTCTCAACAATCTGAGTAAAAGTCATATAACTAGCTTCACTATTCTTTTCAAAAACAGCATATACTCTATTTTCACTAGCTCCAATTACCATAAAATAAAAATAACAAACCAACTTTATAAATTTTACTCTTAATAACTCCTAAAAGGTAACAAATCACTGCAATTCCAAAGGCAAGTAAATAAAATTCAAAGTCTCAAATAACGCAATACTCTCAAAACTCTTAATTTGATCTCCAAATTCTTGTTTTATCTCTAAAACAAATTTCCTAAGGTCAGTATTCGATTTCAAATTAACAGTAAGCTCCAAATCCCAGGCGCCAATATAGCGTCCCATGTATTCGACATGTTTGTTCTGCTTAGCCCACTCGCTAAATCTCATAATGACTTTATCAGTTAAATTAATTCCACGAATAAAAATTTCATATCTATTATATCCTAATTTCGAAGTATCTAAAATCAATCGATACCTTCTAATAATTTGGTTCTCAACCATTTTTTTAATTCTATACTTTACAGTATCAACGGGAATTTTAGTTTTCTGAGCAATAGAAGTTAAACTCTCACGACAATTTTTATGAAGTATCTTGGCAATCTTCTTATCCTTCTCATCAAAATTAATTTCAGGTTTAGTATCTCTCTTTTTCTTCTTAGCCTCTTTAACACTACCTAAAATATAAGTATGGCCAAAAGTAAGTGAACCAGTACTTATTGCAATTTTATAATCATTTATTTTATCACCAATCTCACCAATGATTTCTCTAAAAATCTTATCAAAATGCTTAGGATTCTTTGCCATAACACTAAAAACCAAATCCCAATTACCAGAGCAAGGCGTCACCCAATTAGCATAAGGATGATTTTTCAAATAATCCAAAATCTCCTTTTCACCAGAACTCGAAACTTTTTGAAACTGAATTAATATCTTAAAAGCACTATATCCTAAACTAAAAGTAGTTACCATCTCCTTAATTATGCCTTCATCCATCAATCTTTTAATCCTGTAATTAACAACTTCTTTTGAAGAGCGAACTTTCTTAGCAATCCTCGAGTAAGGCTCACGCACATTTTCATTTAAAGCATTAAGAATTTTTTTATCAAGTAAATCTAATTTGAATGTCATATTAATATTAATAATAACAATAATATATAAGACTTTTGTAAAAAAAGAAAAAAAACAACATATTTCAAGAAAAAACAAAAAAAACAGCTAACAACTTTTAATATCTTCTGATGTCAAGAGATAAGTATGACAAAGACAAACATCAACAACCAAATCCAAAACCAAAAACAAAAATACGCAATCATAACTGGTTGTAACAGAGGAATTGGACAAGGAATTCTAAACTCATTACTAACTGAAAATTATTTCGTCTTCGCACTCAATAGAACGAAGTCAAAAATAACAAATAAAAATTATCAAGAAATAATCTGTGATGTAAGCAACTCAAAAGAAATCAAACAAGCAGTAAAACAAATTCTAAAACAAACAACAAAAATCAATCTTCTAGTTCCAAATGCGGCAATTCGAAGATTCAATAATATCGGATCTTTCAAAGAAGAAGACTGGAACCAAAGCATAGACACAAATCTAAATAGCGTTTTCCACTTAACAAATCAACTAATCAAATCAATCATCGAAGCCAAAGGCTCAATTATCATCGTCGGTTCTCACAGCGAAAAATATCCCTTCGCAACCGGCTCAGCTTACTGCTCAACCAAAGCTGCCCTAAAATCTTTTTGTGACTGTCTTTTAGAAGAAGTAAGAGATCAAGGAGTAAAAGTAACCTACCTTTCCATTGGAGCTGTAAAAAATAGAGACCATGGATACGATGAAACATGGAAATTAACTCCACAAGACATTGGAAATTTTATCGTCTCACTAACCAAAATGAATCCAAGAGCGCTAGCTTCATACATAGATCTAAGACCAGCTAAACCACTAAGAGAAACAAAACAAGGTATCGAAAAATTACAATATCTATAAGGAGGAAAACAAAAATGCAAAAATTAAACAAAAACCAAATAACTCAAATCTTAATAGATTTCAAACCAACAAACCAAAGCAAAATCAGTGGAGGAAAATCAAAATCCATCTACAAAACTAATAACAAAGAAGCCTTTATGATGGAATTCATCCCTTCCTTAAGGTCAATTACATACAACCGAAAAGAGAACATCGAAGGCACGCAATTAGAAAGACTAAAAGCACTAGTTAGAATTTACACCTATCTAGAAACAAAAGGAATTGAAACAAATCTTTTATACAACAAGGTTCTAAAATTAACAACAGACAACAAAACCAGACATTTCATAGTTGTAAAAGATGTAAACCCAATTCCAATAGAGTGGATAAGCAGATTCTACGCAGCAGGAAGTATCGTAAGGTTATATCCATCAATTGTAAAAGCTGGACAAAAATTTAACCCGCCTTTGCAAAAATATGACTTAAAGCAAGACCTAAGTGTGGCGGGAGTTGACGACCCAACTCTAAATGAAAACTACATGGTTGGCTTAAATTTAATAACCAAAGAAGAATTAGAATATTCAAAAAATCTTCTATCGACAATCTCAAACGAAGTTGACTCTCTTCTAAATCAAGCAGGATTAACTTTAATAGACATGAAGATGGAATTTGGATACAACAAAAACAACCAAATAATTCTAATTGATGAAATCTCTCAAGACGGAACTAGAGTAAACAACAAGCAAGGAAATTCTGTGTCAAAAGATTCATTCAGACAAGGAAAAACAAAAGAGCAAGTTCTCCAATCCTACCTTGATTTTAATAACGCCATTGGAGCAACTAATGAATTAATTGAAGAAATAAACCAAGGTGAAAATAATGGTAGTTAGAAGATTAGACCCAAATTTAAAACCAAAAATAAAAGTAAAACAAAACCAAACTTTCACTCTAAATCTAATCAACGGATTTGGAGCAGAAGTAAACAACCATGAAGAATTTGAAACCCTATTAACAAAAAAAATAGGTCATCCCTTAGATGGTCCAGTGTACATCGATAACATCAAAAAAGGAGATTGTATTGAAGTGGAAATAGTTGACATCATTCCAAACAACAAAGGCTATCAATGCAACTCAAGGTCCACAGGAATCCTAAAAGGAAAATTCAAAGAAAGAAACTATAAAATATTCAAAGTAGAAAACAACAAGATAAAATACAGCCAAAACGAATTTGAAATAAAACCATCTCTAGGTTACATCTCAACTCTAACCGAGTTCGAATTTAGCGCAGGAAGAGCATGCAAAAACGGAGGCAACTTAGATTTCAACCAACTAAAAAAAGGAGCAAAAATAATTCTTCCAACTAGCTTCGATGGTGGAATGCTTCTAGCTGGAGACATGCACTTATTACAGGGAAACGGTGAGGTTAGTGGAATAGCCCTAGAATGTTCAGGACAACTAAAATTAAAGGTAAAAAAGAGTGACCAAAAAGTAAACTCTCCTCTAATCCTAACAAAAAACGAAACTCTAGTTGTAGGAACAGGATACACAATTGAAGATACAACAACAAACGCCTTAGAAAACGCCTTAGGATTCTTTTCAGAAAAACTAAACCTAACAAAAGAAGTAACCTATTTGTGGCTTAGTGCAAACACCAATTTAATCTTTGGAAACTTTAGTGGAAAAGTAAAAACAAGCGCTATCCAATACATAAAAACATGACTCCACCAACCAAAAAAGAAAAAACCCTTCGATTTTCAAGAAAAAACAAGAAATTCGAGCCATCAGTTTTAACTATGTCCTACGCAACTAATAATTGTACCAAAAAGGTAACATAGGAGAAAAGAAAAAAATGCAAAGCAAAAATAAAAATAAAACAATAAAAATCGCATTATCCAAAGGAAGATTATTTGAAAGCACTTTAGAGTTATTTAAAAAATCAGGAATCATTCTTGATGTAAAACATAGAAACTACAAACCAACTTCAAACTTGAAAAATGTAGAATTTTTTGTAATCAAACCAAGAAACGTTCCAAAAATGGTTGAACAAAATATGTTTGACGCAGGAATCGTAGGAATTGATTTAGTTCATGACGAACAAGCTAATGTCTCAAAAGTTCTTGATCTAAAAACAATGCCTGTATTCATTGTAGTTGCAGGAAAAGAAGAAGTAAGTCAAAACAAATCCCTCCCATTAACAATCGCAAGTGAATACACAAACATTGCAAAAGATTATTTCAAAAAGAAAAATCAGCCAATTGATGTGATCAAAACTTACGGTTCAACAGAATGTTTTGTACCGGACTTTGCAAATCTAATTATAGATCACACTCAAAGTGGAGAGACATTAAAGAAAAACAAATTGAAAGTATTTGATATTGTTCTAAGATCAACAACTCACTTAATAGCAAATACTGCTCTTACAAAAGAGCAAAAAGAAACTCTAAACGAACTAAAAGAAAAACTAAAATTAGGCTTAGAAAAAATGGATCTAAGCTATCCTAATTTCTTAACCAAAGAAGAAATAATGCAGATAGGGAGGAACTAAAAATGGTTGAAATAAAAATTTACAATACCCAAATCAATCAAAACCACGATTTCGATCAATTTTACAAAACCCTAGAACAAGCTGGAGCAAGAATGGTTAATATGGATAGAAAATTCAATTTTCAAAATTGGTTATATCAAGAAGACGAACAGAGTTGTCAAGTACTTTATAGGGATCTTGATGGTAAAGTATCGATCACTTTTGAATCAAATGATTCAGAACTAGAAAAAAAATTATTAAAATTATTAGGAGATTAAGGAGACAAAAATGTTAGAATATGTAATTGAAGGACACGATGGAGCAGCAAAAACACCAATTGCCAATGGTGTAAAAAAAGAATTAGAAAAAGAAAACTTAACAGTAATTGTTAGAAATACATTTCAAATGGCTAATGCTCTTTTAAACCATGATATTTATCATTTATGGCAAAATGATGACAACGCAGAATTGGCAGTTAATTTACTAAAACTAGTTGTTAACAATATAAGACAAGAAGCTCAAGAAAAAAATGCTGACGTAATCTTATACGACAGACATTGGGTAACTGTAATGGGAGAAATTCAAGGAAGAGAAAGTCTTCAAGATCAATGGTCTTATTTTCCTCCGACTTTTTTCATCGGTGCTCCTATTGAGAAAACCTTGGAATGTTCACGTTTTTCATATGAAATACCCTGGACATCTTCAAACGAAGTAATTGAACAAGGCAGACAAAAACACTTACAAATAGCAAATAAGTACCAAGAACATATCCTCGGAACTTATGAAGTAAAAACAAAAGATCAGCCTTTAAATCCAATAATCAATGACATAACAAGAAAAATATTAGAGGGATATCAATGATAATTCCAGCAATCGATTTAATGCAAGGCAAAGCAGTTCAACTAAAACAAGGAAAAGAAAAAATCTTGGAGGTAAATAATTTTGAACCTTTAATAGAAGAATTCAAAATTTTTCCTCAAGTAAACCTAATAGACTTAGATGCAGCAATGAGCAAAGGCTCAAACAAACAGCTAATCAAAGAACTCTGTCAAAAACTAAACGCTAATGTCGGTGGAGGAATAAGATCATTAGATTTAGCTTTCGAATACCTAAGGGCAGGAGCAAAAAAAATAATTGTAGGAACAAGCGCAACAAAAGAGTTTCTAAAAAATCTTCCCAAAGAAAGAGTAATCGTAGCCCTAGATACAAAGCAAGGAAAAATAGCAATTGAAGGTTGGACAAAATTAGTAGATTCAAATCTAGCTCAAAAAATTAAAGAACTAGAACCATACTGCTCACAATTCTTAGTAACTAACATCAACGTAGAAGGGCTATGTGAAGGCACAAATTTAGAATTTTTCAAATCCTTACAAAACTTAACAAAAAACAAAATCATGGTAGCTGGAGGTATCTCAACATATCAAGAAATAAAAGCAATTGATAAATTAGGTTTTGATCAAGTTATTGGAACAGCTTATTACAATGGGACAATCAATCTAAACCAAGCTTTAATAAAAACAATAGATTTTGAAAAACAACAAAACCTAGTTCCAACAATAACCAGAAACAAAGAAGGCCAAGTATTAATGCTAGCGTACTCATCAAAAGAATCTCTAACCCACTCTCTAAAAACAAAACAAGCAACTTACTACAGTAGATCAAGAAAAGAATTATGGACAAAAGGCTTAACCTCGGGCAATACTCAAGAACTCCTCGAAGTCTCCAAAGATTGTGATTCAGACACTCTGTTATTTACAGTAAATCAAACAGGTAGCGCTTGTCATACCCAAAGCTACAGTTGCTTTGAAGAAAAACAATTCAACTTTCAAGAATTAATCAATTTTCTAAAAAACAAAATAGAAAATAAACAAGATAGCTCATACACTTATCAATTATCTAAAAACAAAAAAGAACTTAGCAAAAAAATATTAGAGGAAGCACAAGAAATAACGGCAGCTAACACAAAAGAAGAAAAAATTTGGGAAATAGCAGATCTTCTATATTTTGTAAGTGTATTTATGGCAACAAATAACATAACAATGCCTCAAATACTAAATGAATTATCACTAAGACACAAAGTAAATCAAAAAAACAAATCACTAAGAGGAAAATAAATATAAAATGCAAACAAACAAAAGATACGAACAAAATATGTCAGGTTGGAGAGCAGCATTAAATGACTTGGGATTAGAAAGCGCTCCAACTTATGTAAGTGAAGATAGACTAACAACCTTAGAGAGACTAACTCAAAGCTCTCTTCCAACATATCAAATTCACAAATTAACGCCTCAAGAATTCACAACAACTAATGAACCAAATAAAATATATCACTCCTTAGATAATTTAGTTGTATGTAGAATAATTCCCAAAAACAATCAAAATCAAAGAATCACCCTAATTGGAAAAACTCTAGATGAAGCAATCAGAGAATCAAAAAGAATAAATCCCACAAATAGTTGTAATTATACTATAGTTTTAAACGAATACGACCCAGCAAGTTATTGCGGCGTTGTCATCTCAAAAAAAGACAATCTAACAATAGAAATAGTTCAAGAACCAAATTTAGAAAACCTATGCCATGGAAAAGTAATCCCTTACAGTGCGCAGTTTACTTGTCAATTTCCCAATCAAATAAATAGAATGCACTTTTTAAACAAAGTTCCAATCGAAGCAAGAGAAAAGCTGTGGCAAGTAGTTAAATCCTTATCAACAATAACAAATCAAGATGAGCAACAACTACCTCAATACGAACCAATGCAAGGATACTTCGAATTCGTATTCTCACAAAAAGACGACTCTTTAAAATTCATAGATTATCGTCCAGCAGCAAAAACATAAAAATAAGACAATAATTTTAAAAAGAAAATTAAAAAAATAATATAAAACAACAACAAAATAGGAATATAAAAATGGAATTAGAATTAATTACAGGAAACGAAGGCAAATTTAGAGAAGGAATAGAAATAATCCCTTATCTTTTACAACTAGATATTGATCTTCCAGAAATTCAATCTGATGATTCAAAAGAAGTAATTAGAGACAAATTAGAAAGAGCACAAAAAATTAAGCCAGGGCAAGAATTCGCAGTTGAAGACACATCTTTGACCCTTGAAGCATTCAATAATCTATTGCCAGGACCAAATATCAAATGGTGGCTAAAAGCTCTAAAATGTCAAGGGATCTATGATAGAGTTCATACTTTAGGTCAATACAAAGCTCAGGCGCAAACTTGGATCGGATACATCTCAAAAACAGGAGAAATCAAATATTTTTGTGGCAAATTAGATGGAACTATCGTAGCTCCAAACGGAACAGGCGGCTTTGGATTCGACCCAATCTTTAAACCACATGGCTACGATATAACCTTAGGCCAAATGACGCTAGAACAAAAGAATCAAATAAGCATGAGAAAACACGCATTTGAAGATCTAAAACAATATCTAGAAAGATAATTCTAAAATGGCAATTCTAACTTCTTTATGTCAATTAAATGGCGGCTGCATGGGCTGTTGTGGCCACGACTTTGAATCTTCAGAAAAGATCAAACTAGCCATCCATTTAAACACCAAAGAGCTAGAAAACAACACTAATCTAATAGAATTTAGAGACCGAGTCCATTCAAGAGACTTAAGATACGGAGTTTGTCGAAACCTAATCAAAAAAGACAATCAACTCCTCTGCCCATTACACCCTTCTCAAAACAACAACAAAGATCTTCGAGAAGGTCACTGTAACATCAATTATCTATGTAAAGCAGCCAAAAGCTACCAAGATTGGCCTCAAGAAAAACAACAAAAATTCTTAAAATTCATCAAAAAACAAAACCTAGATAACATCACCTATTCCATAAAAATGGATAACGATTCTATGCTAGAAGAGTTTGATTTGCTTTATAAACAATAAAATAAGCTTCTTCAAGCTCATTTGAGTGGAAATGTTTATAAACAGGACATAGTTTCAAGCAAATATGGCAAGAATAAGAAAGTTCGTAGCATATCAGAAATTAGAAAGACCTTATACTAGAGTTAGTAAATACACTTCAAAGAATTTTGTACGTGGTGGATTTCCAAATATGAAGGTAATTAAGTTCGATATGGGAACTGCAAGCAAAGAATTTGACACAGTAATCAGATTAGAATCAAAAAGAGCTATGAACATTAGAGATAATGCAATTGAATCAGCAAGAATGACTTCAAATAGAACTTTAGAAAAAGCAATCGGTAAAGATTACCATTTAAGAATCAAAATATTCCCATTTCACGTTTTAAGAGAAAACGCCTTAGCTTCCGGAGCAGGTGCAGATAGACTTAGTACTGGTATGAAGAAATCATACGGTAAAACTATTGGTTGCGCAGCTAGAGTAAAATTAGGTCAAACTTTAATGGAACTAAGAATTAACAAAGATAACATGAAATTAGGAAAACTAGCTTTAACAAAAGCATCCAAAAAATTCCCTTGCTCATGTAAAGTAAGAGTTCTAGAATAAATCTTTTTTTTAATTAATAATTTTTTAAAATTCAATTTCTTGATTTAGCTTTTTAATCTCTTGTTCTAATTCAAAAAGCTCGTTATACTCTGCATGATCATTCTCAAGTTCTCCACTAATCCTTCTAACATCCTCTCTAGCTTTTTTCTGAACTCTCAATTCCTCAGGAGCCAATTTTTCAACAGCTTCTTTTTCCAAATAATAATTCTCATGTTTCTCAAAATAAGTAGGATCAGTTTTCCTAGAATAAATCTCTTCCAAATGATGATTAGCTCTCATCAACTCTAACTCCAATTGTTTATCCTTTCCCTTAACCTTAGTAATTTTAGAAAGCCAACTATGCTTGATTTTTAAAGGACTAGTTTTTGTAGAATTAACTAAATTATTCTTTCCATGCTTTTCAACAACTCGCAAAGACGAAATCACATTTTTTCTTTTAATATTACTTCCAATCTCACTAATCTGATCATCAATAAACTCAGCCTGCTTTTGAAGTTCCATTGTCTCCTTAGTAATCTCAATAACTTGTGGCTTTGGTTTTCTATACCCATGTAATTGAGCATCAATTTGACTAAGCTCCCTATTCAACTCACGCCTCTCAACCCTCTCACGAATCACATTCAACTTATGCTTAGAATTAACAACAGGCTCACTTCGAATTTTTCCTAAATGTTCATCTACCTTTTCAATTTCTTTATCATAATTAATTCTCTCCTTACCTTCCCAAGAATTAACCTTAAGCTTCCTGGTCAAATGCACATCATGATAAAATAATGGATCATTTGAACTTCTTTTTTGTATCGCCTTTTTAGAAAAAATCCCCTTAAATGAAAAAAGAACAACAAATACAACTAACAAACTAATAACTCTACCTCTTTTCATATACTAAAGAATACCCTAATACTTTTTAAACTTTGTTTTTTGACTTCACTCTTCAACAAACAAATCTTCATCATTATCTATCTCAGCTTCAAGAGCAGCCACTCGCTCATCTTCAACCCTCTGTTTCTCCTTAATCAAAGCAACAGCCTTCTCTTTTATAGAATCAATTGTTTCAGATTTCAAATCAAAACTCTCAACAACTTCCTTAGGAGTAATATCTTGCTTATTAATGTAAACCAAAACATTCTCTTTATCTTTAATTTGATTATACAACTCAATTTGATCATCAACAATGTAACCAGTTCCACTCAAATCAAAAACATAAACAACCATATCTGCAACCAAATCAAAAACTAACTTAGCCTGCATCTCAATATCATTCATCTTATCACGAGCCAAAACTCCAGGAACATCTAAAACTTGCACCTTAGTCTCATCTAAAGTAAAATACCCACTATTAATGCTCTTAGTTGTAAAAGCATAATGCGCAATCTTAGCTTTCGTTCCAGCAATTTCATTTAGAAGAGTTGTTTTCCCAACATTAGGAAATCCATAAAAACAAATACTAAACATATCCTTAATATCGGGATACTTTCTCATGATTTTTCGATTCTCTTCTAAAATCTCAAAATTACTCTCAATTTGTTTTAAAATACTAGCAACTCTGCCATAAAAAGAATTAATCCAAGCCTTAGCACCAGGCCTAGTTTTACACTTAATAATTTTACTAATATGCTCACGATGCACCTTTTGAATTTGTCCAATCGCCCACTTAATCGCAGCAAGAGATCTCTTAAACTCATCAATACTCAAAGTAAGCTTCATCAACTTAATATAAAAAATAGGCAAATCATTAATCTTAGGATACTGGTTATACATCTTCTCCAATCTTACAACAATTGAATCCTTAACAATATCAACCTTAAGAGTATCCTTCTTTCTAATAATCTCAAGCCAGTTACCTCTAAGTTTCTTAGACGTACCTCTCTCTCGAGCTCTTTTAAAAGCCACATCTAAATATCTTTGAGTCTTCTCAACCGGCGCAATACTCTGAAAGTTCATATATAATCAAAAATAGCCATTGTTTTAATAAGGTTTCCTAAATAAAACCACAAAAAACTTTATAAAAGAAATTCAATATTAATAGAAAAAGGTTTGGTTCTGGTGTTTTTGGAGGAAAAAAATAAAAAAAACATTATTTGATATCCTAGCGGGTTGGAAAAAAAACAGATTTTTTGATGAATTCCATTTACAAATTGAAGACCCAAACATTGAAATCTCATCCTCAGAATACGATATGCTTTTATCTCCTAGTATCATTTATTATATGCCTGACGTAATAGATTTATCTCCTATAGCCGAATCTCTTAAAAAACCAAACTATTTTCAAAGATTAAAAACTATATATCACAATTTTCTAAACAGATAATCTCGAACCATCAACAACCAAAAATTCAATCATGCTTAGGATGCTCATGACCCAATCCCTTCCTCTCACTCAACTCATCAATATGTCTCTTCTTCTCATCCTTCATATTAATCTTACGTCCCCTAATTCGACCAACTAAATCAGAGACTCTCTCACCACCCAAAAAGTGTGGCATAATAACATAATCAGCTCCATGTTCATAGAGTTTTAAAGCATCGTTAATTTCATTAGCATGAACAATTATCTTAGCCTTTTTATTCTTCTCTCTAACCTTCTTAGTTAGCAATAAATTATCCTTCAACTCAGGAACTGTTGAAATAAGCATCTTAATATTCTTCAAATTCATCTTATGAATAATCTCCTCATCCGTTACTTCTCCATATATGCAATGATACCCTTTCTTAACCATTTTATCAATAATCTCGGGGTTATAATCAATAATAAGAACCTTTTTCTTAACCCTACTTAAATCCTTTAAAACACTATATCCAATTCGATTATGCCCACACAAAATAATCGTAGGTTTAACTTGGTTAGGTAAAAATTCCAAACCTTCAGTTGTAAACCTATCAAAGAAACTAAGTGGCTTTTCCATAATTCGATAAAAGAAATTACTATGTTGAATATAATATGATGAAGTTACAATCGAAATTAAAGTAAATAAAATTATCAGTGAAAATAACTCATTTGAAATATGACCCAAAAGTAAACCTTGCGCTGCTAATATCAAAGAAAACTCACCTACTTGCGCAAGCGAATTAGCAGTTAGAAAAGAAGGCTTTTTAGTATATCTGAAAAATGAACAAATCATCATAATAACCACTGGCTTTACTACTAAAATAACTACTAACAAAACAATTAACTCAAAAATCATATTCTTAATCACACTAAGTGAAATTGCCATACCTAAAGATACAAAAAATATCAATGAAAAAAAATCTTTCAAACTTTTAATTTTACCAATAATTTCTAAATTATATTCTAAATTACCCAAAGCAACTCCCGCAACAAATGCGCCAATAGCAATCGAAAAACCTAAAAAATGAAATGCAAGCGAGAAAATAAAACAAACACCTAGGGAAGTAATAAGTAATAACTCCTGATACTTTGCAGCAAACCTAAAAATAATTGGAAACAAATATTTTGACGCCAAGTAAGCCACTAAAAATAAAGAAGCAAACTTAAACAAAGCAAATCCAAAAACGCTAGGACTAAACCCATTAATAGATGTTAAAATAGATAATGCAAAAATAGCAATAATATCTTGCGTTAATAAAAAACCAATAGCAATCTTACCATGTAACGTATTTAACTCTCTCTTATCAGAAAGTAACTTCATCACCACCATTGTTGAAGAAAAAGCAATCATAAGCCCAATATAAGACGCTTCCAAACTCAAAAACCCAAGTAACAAAGCAACCAAATAACCTAAAGTAAAAACAATAATAACCTGAATAATTCCACCAAACGTAGAAACCGTAGCTACATTCTTAAGAGACTTCAAATCCATCTCAAGTCCAACAATAAAAAGTAAAAACGCAATACCAACAACTGACATAGTCTCAATAATTGTCGTTTGTGTAACCAGTTTAAACACAGGCCCTAAAAAAACTCCAGTAAGAACATATGCTAAAATTTGAGGTTGCTTAAGAAGTCTAAGAGCATAAGCAAGTGCAGCAGCAATAATAATAACAAGACCAATATCTACAAATAAATTACCTGAACTACCACCTATCAATTATCTAAACACCTCTAATAATATTATATTATTAATATAAGAATAAACTTAAGCCTTATAAATCTTGCTCGAAAATTCAGTTTCTTCGACCCAAATAAGCCCTAGCAGCTTTAGTTGCAAGTCCACCAATTAATCCAGCTGCTTGCTGAGCTCTTTTCGTAGTTAAGTTTTCAAAAACTTTGCACCCTTCTCTAACAATATCATATGCTTTACTTTTAGCACCAAACAAAGGATCATCATCACCAGAATAAGTTTGGTTTCTACCTTGGATTTTTGCAATCTGCATGTATTTGTCGGCTCTATTTTGAGCATTTCTAAACTCTTCAGAACCAATCTTCCAATCTGTAACTCCTACTGAAATAGTAACTTTATGGCCTGTTCTTTTTTTAGTTTCAATCTCAACTGCCTTTCTAATTTTTTCAGCAACCTTTTTAGCATCTTCATTATTTCTACAAGTATACAAAGTAGCCATTTCCTCACCATGCAAGTGATAGCCATATCTCTCATCAGAAATTTGAATAATTAAATCATCTTCTCTTAAAGTATCAATCATAATGTCGTGTACATTTTTTAGAACTAAATCTCCTACTTCGTGCCCATGTCTTTTATTAAAATATCCAAAATTATCAATATCGACCATTGCAATATATGGTCTTTTATCATTTTCTTCTCTTCTATTATTTTCATCCAAGTAATCAGAAACATCAACGCCTAATTTTTTTGCATTATGCCCACCACTTACATTATTAGTATGGTCTACCGTTCTTAAATCTGCTACTTCTTGCTCCAATCTTCTAAGGCCTTGAATTACACTTCTGACTGCTTGAGGGTTTTGTGAATGCAATGCCAGTGCAATAGCTTGTTCTAAATTATCTTTAACCATTTTAATCTATATATCTCAATAACCTTTTCCTATCCCTTTAAAAATCATTGCTATTTATAAAGATTTCCTTTAATAATCACTAAAAAGTGACAACAACACAAATATTAAGCATAACAATATAAAAACACACATGCCAAACTATTTCAACCAAACAATTCTATGGGTAAGAACAAAAGACCCAATCTTTCCATACGAGAGCAGAGTCAAACAAGGAACAGTAAAAATCAAAGTCAATGATTGGCCTAAAAAAGAAACAATCTACACTTTATATCTAAATAACAAACCAATAAAAAACTTCAACCAATGGCCAAAATCATGGCTAGGCAGAACTTTAAAAAACGACATAAAACACATCGCAATCTGGTACGTAAAACTAATCCCTGAATTCTTCAAAAGATTCTACTATGGCATAGGATACCACTTTAGAAAAAAATAAAAAAAATTTAATCTTCAATCACTTCTCATAGCCACCCTTTCATAAATCAATTGAGCTCTTGCCCGATTCCCATTCTTCTTTGCCCTATCGGCATACTTAATCATAGCCACATCAGCTTCATCATTCAAACCAACCAAAGAATATAATCTTGCAGCTGCCCTAAAGCTCCCTTGATTTATGAGTTCTGGAGCATGGTCATTTACAATTTCTAAAGCCAAATTATTTTCATTTATTCTTAAGTAAATTTCCACATCTCTTCTAACTCCATTATTTGATAACGCCTTTTCTGCTCTATCCATCCCAGTTTCGGGTACTCTTGAACTTTTTTCTTGTTTGTTTCGAATTTCTTTTAAACATTTTTCAACTTGTTTAAAACCATTTCTACCTGGATAGAATTCCTTTAACACTAATTCTCTTATTGCCCTATCTGGCCTTTTATCCAAACTAGCATATTCCTTGCGAACTACAACATTAAGTTCATAAAGATCTCCTTTCGATATAGGTGGACCATAAACTGCCTCAACTTTATCTAAATCAATTAAGTGCCCGCAACGAGCTCCATTAATAATTTCTTCAAGTAATTTTTCCTCAACTTCATGTAATCTAATTTTATCATTTTCCATTTTTTTCATTTCCTTATTTTAGAGTCTATCGACTATTTTTTTAATATTAATATTTTAATTTCATCTAAAAGTTTACATTCAAACAATCATGACCCAAAAAAGAAAATTTAATTTATAGGTTTACCAAACCCAAATTAAATCACAATAAAGAATCATAAAGATTGTAGATATAAACTTTAACTTATGCAGAAGTGGTACTTGTGGTTGTAAGAGTACTAACTAAAAAAATCTTTTTACAAAATCCTAATTTCAAATTAATTGCTCTCATAAAAATATAACAAATATTCAAACTATTTAAAACTTTCGCCATTATAAAGTAAGAAATAAAAAATAAACTACAATCCTCTCAACGCATTTCTCAATTCCTTATTAATATGATAATTAGTAGTAATCACAGCCTTTTTTGTAAATGAAGAATCTGGTTTAGAATAATCTAATCTTTTAAAACTAAAGTCACTAACAAAGCCACCAGCTTCCTCAACAATTATCTCAACACCGCAAGTATCCCATCTTCCCATAGTAAAGCCCTTACTTCCATGAATGTAAACACTAACTTTTCCTTTAGCAATCGCCATCGCCTTAATAGCGTATCCACCACCTTCATGTTTTTCTTTAACATCCAACTTATCTAAACCTTTATCAAACTCATCATTCTTTCCCACATTTTTCAAATCTCTCAAAAGTAAAATTGATTTCTTTAAACTTGTTTGCTCACTAACTTTTAATTTAATCTTCTCACCCTTCTCTTCTAAAAAAGCTCCCTCTCCTTTTTGAGCATAATACAATCTATCATTCAAAGGATCATAAACAACTCCAATAATTGGTTTAGCATTTTCACAAAGACCCAAAATCACACAAAAATCATCATACTTTCCTGTATTTCCATTAACAAAACAAGTAGTCCCATCTAATGGATCAGCAATCAGAACCATCCCAGACATCTGAGTTAACTTAACATCCATCTCTTCAGTAATCAATTTAACATCAGGCAAAAGTTCCTTGGTCTTTTCTCTAATAAATTTATCACTAGCTAAGTCAGCCTCAGTTACAATATTTCCTCTAACACCTTCCTTTAACTCAGAACTAATTTTCTTATTATGAAATTTCATCAAAACTTCTCCAGCTCCTCTAGCAATCTTAATCATTTCTTTTAACATAAAAAAATAAACTAAACTCCTTTTATAATAATTTCTAAAAATAAAACTCACATTTATTTAATCCATAGATCTCATTAGAATTACTTGTGGGTAATTCATGATAACTTCTAACTAAATTATTGGGTGGGAATATGTGACCTACTTCTTTATAACCTATTGTTAGTCTTTCATGAATAAGATTTCTATAAATTAGATCATATCCATTAGATGAAACTTTGTATGTTATATCTCTTTGATTTCTAATTCTATCTAATGATTTAAATGAAAGATCTCTTCTAAAATTAACACTTGAATGATATAAGTCGCGATACCACTGTGGGTTTTTATTTTCTATAATTCTAATCATATGACCTTGATGATTTGGATTAGGAGCAGGAGCTAAAATAACTTTAAGTTTGTTTCTTCTTAATTCTTGAAATAAATAATTTGCTTCAGCAACATAAAAATATCTAATTTCTATTTTCAAATCTCTAATTGATTGATTAACAGACCAACTCATAAAATTTTTAAAATTATTTTCAATAATAAATATGTTGTTTCTATAAAATACTATTTTCAACAATCAGCTTCTAGAAACACTGCCCTTAGACCCTTGGTAATGCGAACCCAAAACCTCAGATCCATAAGGAACCTCAACACCTTGATCGTATTTGTAAATCAAACCCAAAGCAATCGGCTTTCCCTTATACAACCTATCTCTAAATTTCCTTCGAATCGGATGCGCCGTCACAAATCCCTCATACCCTGGATCTACCCAACCAGCATTCACACTATGATTATCAATCAATAACATATTGGGATCAGGACCAACTCCTCCAAAGCCACTATGCACAGCAGGAACATAATGCAATATTTGTAAACCAATTTCACTAGGCAACTTAAGCTGTGGATAAAGCTGACAAATCACACTTTCCCTAGGACTCAAAATCACACCATCTAAAGTACCATAGGTATCATACATCTCCTCCTTAGCTCTTTTCTTAACAGTATCGATTGGTCCAATATTTTTTTTAAATTTCATAACCTTATCTCCAACAGTAAGCAAAACATAAGGCCCATACATCTCAAAATCCCCTACACAAATATTAGAAGCAATCAAAGCAGCTTCCTCGGGGTCAGTTACAATATACCCATCACTCTTCTCTATATCATAAGGATAAAAAAACAATTGCCCAAATTTTGATTGCCCATACAAAACAATTGGATTGGGATTATTGTTAATTAAACTAACATACTTACCTTCTTCAGATTCCTTAACTAACATTGAATCAAGAGACAAACCTAATCTTCCTCTACTACTTCTAAGATCCAATCTAACACTATAATCCTTAGGATCAAAATTAATTTGTTCATTAAAATAAATTTCTGCATATGCCTTAGGTGGTATTACAATAGGAGCATCCTTTTGATTGGAAATCACCTTAGCAAATTCATCAGTTGGCTCATAATCAAGCAATTCAAAAAAACTAAGGCTATTCATCTTTTCAGCAACTCTAACCCTAACCTCATCATCATACAACTTAACTTGACCAATTCTTACATCTAACGAAGCAGGTTGAATCTGATTTCGAGTAGGTGCAGGAGTAATCCTAATCTCACCACTAGCAATCGCTTTTTGCAAACCCCTATCACTAAGTAAATTATAAGACTCAAAACCATAAACAGGATGATTAGGACTAACAATTGAAATCATAATAAATTTCAAGCAAATTTCTTTTAAAAACCTTTTGACCTAAAATCATTAAATCAACACTTACAATTAAAACCACACATCTAATCACAACCAACAATATAAACAACCACTCTCAAACAAATAAATGTTCATTCCAATACTCATAGCTCTCCTACTCGGTGTCATCGCAGGTATCATAACCGGCTTAATCCCTGGAATCCATGTAAACCTAATCTCGGTTCTTCTAATCACTCTCTCAGCCTATTTCTTACAAATAACAAGCCCTCTTGTCCTATCAATCTTCATCATCTCCCTAGCCATCACTCACTCGTTTCTAGATTCCATTCCCAGCATCTATCTAGGAGCGCCAAACGAAGCGCAAGCCCTAGGAGCACTTCCAGGCCACAGACTCTTACTAAAAGGCCAAGGACACAACGCCATAGTCTACACCTTAATTGGGTCGTTAGGAACACTTCTCCTCTCCTTACTATTATTCCCTCTCTTCGTAATCTCCATGTCATGGATCTACCCACTAATAAAAAATTCAATAGGCTACATTCTTATAGCAATAATGGCCTACATGATCCTAAAAGATAAATCCAAAAGACTCAAAAGTTTCTTAATTTTTCTTTTAGCAGGAATCGTAGGAATCCTAACACTCAACTCAAATCTTTCCCAACCACTCTTCCCACTTCTCTCAGGTCTCTTTGGAGTAAGTATCCTAATAGTAAGTCTATCAGAAAACTCAACTATACCTAAACAAATAAACTCCCCCCTAGAGCTCTCAAACAAAAACCTTACCAAATCAGTAACAGCAGCAAGTGGCGTAGGATTCATAGCAGCTTTCCTTCCAGGATTCTCATCATCACAAGCAGCAATCGTAGCAACAAATGTAGTTGGAGACATAGGTGATGAAGGATTCCTAACACTTATCGGAGGAATCAACACCGCCAACATGCTAATTAGTATCGCCACAATCTACGCCCTAGAAAAAGCAAGAAACGGAGCAATCGTAGCCGTAAGCTCCTTAATAAAAACAGTAACTCTCTCACAAGTATTCTTATTTCTAAGCGTTGCCATCATCGTAGCTGGAATTAGCGTTCTACTAGCAATCTTCCTCTCCAAAAAATTCGCCAAATTCATAACCAAAGTAAACTATCAAAAACTCATCCTAACAATCATCGGCTTCATCACACTCCTAACTCTAATCTTCGATGGCCCCCTAGGATTCCTAGTTCTCCTAACAGCAACATCCTTGGGACTCGTAGCCCACTTTTTTAACGTCGGAAAAAACCATCTAATGGGCTGCTTGATACTTCCAGTTATCTTGTTCTTTGTTCTCTAACTCCTAGAAACATACCCACTCTCTCCCATATTATGAACAACTAAATATGTATCATTTACTATAATATGAAAATTCTCGACAACATTACAAACATTTGGAATAACAACTTTAGTTGTTAATTTGTCTCCAGTTCTAACTGGAAAAATCAACTCTCTTTGAAAACCTGCTTTTTGCGTATGCATAAATACCATTTCATTTCCAGCATCACCAAATAATTCTAATCCTTTTTCTTTTTCATCACTATAAAATCCATTTAATGAACACAAAGATGCTAAAATTATCTTCTCCCTTTTGCCATATCCTTCATATTTAAATGGTACTTGAATATGTGCATGTTGTTTATGAACGGGATAAAATAAATACGCATTAACTCTATTTAAATCTGAACTTACATTAAAATTTAGAGCATAATCAAAGTATTCCTCGCCATCAAAATCAATTAATGGGTAAGTAGACATTCTACTTTTAGCCTTTTCATCTCCAAACTCAATTAGACCTTCAACAAACTCCATCCTTTGAGCTTTGATAATTGCAGCATAACAAGTAGTTCCTAAATTTTGCCAAACATAATTTGAATTTTTTAATTTATTGGGCTCACTTAGAGCAATATCTCTTAACCTATCAACTAAATCATCAGACCACTCCATTCTAATTTTTTTATCTCTACTTTTCAGCCCTAATTGCTTTTGAACAGCAACTCTTTTTGTAATACTCTCATCAGTCTCTTCACTTCTATCATTAACTTCTTCGCTTTTTTCTTAGCCTTAGATCCATTCAAATCAAACTTACATAAATGGGTTGATAAACCATTTAAATCATTATATGATAAATTCTCTTTTCTTTTAGCCTTTTTTATCTCTAAAATCAAATTATTATAATTCTCTTCTCTATATGGGTTTTCTTCTTCTAAAAATCTTCTAAAAGCAAGGTTACTCTCAAAATCTGGTCCCTCTTCAAGAACTCTACCAACTAAGTATTGAGCTTTTTCTTGAGATACTATTCCAAAATAATCGAAATTATTTTCCATAAATTCACTAATAAATTCTGAAGTATATCTTTTTTCAACGCCCATGCAAAGTCCAACTATTTTCATATCATATCTTTTAAACTCCTCTAAAATAATCTCTTTGTCTTTGCAAATATAATTTATTAAAACCTTTAAATTTCCAATTTCATTATCTTTATTAAAAAAGTTATCTCTAACCATTTTCTTTTTTCCACGACTAAGGGTTGCCATATACTCAATTTTTTCTTCAGTTAAAACACCAAAATCCTCGATAGCAAATTTCATTGCTTTTCTTGTTGTCCTTATTTTTCCAAATTCTCCTTGTCTAACTCCAATTTTACTAAATTCTAAATTTGGAACAAATTCTGCAAATTTATATTTTTCTTCAAAAAGTTCTTTATAACAATGTCTCCAATATTTTTTTAAATTCTTCTCAACCCTCTTAGTTCTATCTTCATCATCTCTAATCTTAAAAAAAATTCTCATAACTGATTTTTTTTTATTCTGATCAATATACTTTAATTTCTCATCAGTCAACACACCAAAATTCTCAATACAATCAAAAAAAGCTTCATCTGGATTTTCATATTTTGAAGCAAAAAAATATTTGTTACTGATATATTTACAAACTTGCCTATGGATTATAAATTCAACAAAAGGCACCTCTTCTTCTCTTCCAACAACATCTTTTAGTTCAACTAATAGTCTTCTAAATACTTCATCTTGATCAAACAATAATAATTTTCTATTTAATTTAGTTTTACTAATAATTCTATCTCTATCAAAAAATTCACTTACCAAATCATCCAAATTACTCATAATAAACAAAAAACACTTCTTCTTTAAAAATCTTTACTGAGAAGTAATGACCTTTTCGTATATCTAACCCCTAGAAACATACCCACTCTCGCCCATATTATGAACAACAACATAAGAGTCTCTCAACATAATATGTAAATTACCCTTTACATCATAAATATTTGGCATAACAACTTTGGTAGTTAATTTATCTTTGGTTCTTACTGGAAAAACTAACTCTCTTTGAAACAATCCTCCTGAATTAGATAAATAGACTTTATCTTCTCCGACATCATCAAAATGAACTATTCCATCATCTTTATCATCGCCATGAATACTATTTATAGAACAAATAGATCCAATTATTTTTCTCTCCCAATCTCCAAATTCACCATATTCAAAAGGCAACTGAATGTGAGCATGCTGTTTATAAACTGGATAAAACAAATATGCATCTACTTTTTCTCGGCCCTGATTAACATCATAATAATAAGCATAATCAATATATCTCTCGCCTTCAAAATCAATTAAAGGATAAGTTGACATTCTCTTCTCAACCTTTCTATCGCTATACTTAATTAAATCTTCAACAAAACCCATCCTCTGTGCTTTAAGAATTGCAGCAAAACAAGTAGTACCCAAATTCTCCCAAATGTAAGCACTATCTTTTAATTTTTCAGGAACGCTAAGTGCAATCTCTTCAAGTCTTTCAACTAAATCATTTGTCCATTTAATTCTTATTTTTTTATTGATATCAGGATTTGTATCTTCACTTTTTCTAACTTTCCTTTCATTACTTTTTTCTTCTACATCTCTAGAACCAGAATTGTAACGATTCAATTCAATTGAAAAACAACCTAATTCTTCTTTTGTGAAATTTTGTTTACCTTTTAAAACTCTTAAAGCTGAAATTAAGTTTTGATAATTTTCATCTCTATGTGGATTATCATCATTTAAAAATATTTTAAAAGCTTTTTGACTTCTAGAATCGTTTCCTCTCTTAGCAACTCTCTCAATTAAATATTTAGATTTTTCATCATTAACAACACCATAATTTTCATAATTTTCTTCTAAAAAATCTTCAATAAATTTAGTTTTATATCTCTTTTCAGTTGCGTTTCCCATTCCAACTACTGTTAAATCCAATCTTTCAATTTCTTCTTCAATTATTTTATTTTCTTTGCAAATATAATCAATTAAAACTTTTAAATTTTCTCTCTCTTTATTTTCTCCAAAAAACTTTTGTCTAATTCTCATTCCTTGTGTAGTTTTAAATGTTCTAATATGTTCAATTTTTTCAAATGTCAAAACTCCATAATCATCAAATGCAAATTCCATAGCTTGCCTTGATGTAGTAATCTTTCTAAAGTCTCCTTGCCTAACTCTAATTTCTCCAAATCTTGAATCTGGAGCAAATTCGCAAAACTTATACTCTTCCTCAAAAAGCTCATTAAAACAATACTTCCAAAATATCTTTATATTACTATTAACTCTAGAAATATCAGTTTTATCGTCTCTTCCCTTAAAAAATCTTCTAATAACATTTTTATTTTTTTTATTATCAAATAAATATTTTATTTTATTATTATCCAAAACACCAAAATCATTAACACTCTCAAACATCACTTGGTCATAAGATTCGTAGGTTGATCTTTTTAAATATTGCAAATTGATATATCTTGATATCTTCTTAGATTCTAAAAATTCAATATAAGGGATTTCTTCTCTATCCTTAACTAATTTAGAAATTTCAACTGCTGATGCTTTTATAATATCATTTGGTTCAAATTCTCTAAATTTTATAGCCAATAATCTTTTCGATTCTTTATCTTTTAAAGACATATATTGTCTTACTAAATCATCCAAATTATCCATAATATACAAAAAACACCCTTTCTTTAAAAATCTTTACTTAAAAGTAATAAATCGGCATTACTCAACACAGGTGCACTCTCAAAAGTAACTCCTCTAGAGTAATAATAATGGTAAGATTTATAAATGGATCTCATTTATCTCAATTTATGACACTTCATAGCGCAGCAGTATATTTTGATGATCTACAAAGACCCTCGGGTTATGTTTTAGGTACTGATAGTAATTACAAGGTGAAAGAATCTGATACCTTAGAAACTTTGGCTAGTGGAAATACTCAAAAAGCATTTATTGGAAAAAACCATATTGGGCTTGTTTCAGGTGAATTTAAACTAGAATCCTCTGATTTTCTCTCTAATGTTAGTGGATTATCTGCATTTTTTGAAGACATTGAAGATGGATCTAATTTTTCTGATGTTGATCTTTTACGTAGGTCATCATATAGGCTTTTAGTTGCAAAAAGAAGTGATGATGCAATAAATCTTTTTAGCATTTCAAACATTGGTAGGGAATCAGGACAAGAACATATTGCAATCTCTTTACACCAAATAATAAAAAGAGACCATAATACTAATAAAAAAAATCAACTTATATGGTATAGTCCTTGCATGCCTGGTTATCTTGTCTTAGGTTCTGATGTACCATTTTCATTTGATAAAGCAGTTGATTTTAATACTAAGCTTCTCTCTCAAATACCTCCAAATATTTTAGAGGTTGTTGGAAATGATTATGAGCCAGGTCCAACGCATCTATATAATGTTGGATTTGATGGGATTAGAAAAATCAATTAAAACAACTTCAAAACCCCTCTCGACAAATCTGTCTAAAACAACCAATTGCACTTTGAGACTCCATCATCTTCAAAACCCTAGAAAAAGCAACATCATGCAATCCATTTCTAGCGGGATTTTCAACAATAAAAGCATCCTCAAGTCCGCCAATATTATGCTCCTTAATAATTTTCATCCACGCAAACGAAAACGCATACGCCTTAGCCTCCTCCATCACACTATCTGATAAAGTTTGCGATAAAACATGCCCAATTTCATGACCAAGAGTTAACATAACTCTAGCCAAAGTATCATTTAAAACAAACACTTCACTAATTAGTCCTTGCTTATTTCTATTAATAGAAAGCCCAATTGTACCTCTATTTGGAGCAAGTCTTCTAAACTGCTTTTCATCTAAAACACTAACCTTAATATTTCTTGGAAAAATCATTCCAGTCATTTTCAAAAACGCCTCCTCAACAAAAGGGCGAATCTCACTTGCATGTCCAACAAACCCGCCTTCTTTTCCAGGCTTTAAAAAATTTGCAACAGGAAAATGATACTCAGCTTTTATAGTAAACAAATCATAATTAAATTGAGAACTCTCATGATAATCAAAACCAGAATTCTCATAACCAAAAACTTTACTCTCAATTCCACTAAAACCACTAGAACGAACTTGATAAATCGGCTCAAACGAACTTGCACTAGCACTATAAGCAACACTCCCACTCATAGCAATACTCTCTAAACCAGAGCTAGAGCTATACATGGGAGCACTACTTGATACAATATAACTGAGACCTTGGTACATAGTAAAAAAGAAATAGATTTTCAAGAATATAAATTTGACCTAAGAAAGTGAGACAAAAAAACAATTATATTTCATCATTCCAAATATAATCCCAAAAAATTCTCTTATGATCAAACACCAATTCATCTTGCCTAGCAACCAATTCACTCAAACTAAGCAAAACAACTTTTGTTTTTCCTATCTCATCTTTAATCTCTCCAGTAGCATACCCAAAATAAACTTGACTCTCCTTAGGCCCTCTTGGATCTCTACTCTCATCATCATAATTTCCAACATATCCTTCAATAACTAAATCCAGTCCAGTCTCTTCCTTAAATTCACGTGCGATACAATCTTGCGAACTCTCAAGTTTCCCATCAATATAATCTCGCCTTCCACCAACAAAAGCAAGGCCACAAGGAAAACTAAGCCTCTCAACTAAAACATATTTTCCATTGTTCAAATCAGCAGACCTATACATAGCAATCGCATCACTACAATATTCTAATTCTTCTTTTTGATTATCCATTTTTTCATTCTCCTCTATACAATGCAGACTCTTCAATCCCTTCAACTAACTTAGCTTCAAGACCAGTTAGTGTTAAACTTGGAAATAGATCTAACAATTCTTTTCTTCCCTTATAGGTTTTTGCATATAGTTTTCCTTCACTTTTTTCAAATAAGTGTTGATGATGCCTATATCTTCCACCACTATACATGTCTCCAGACTCAATACATTCAGTAGCAATTACTCTAAATCCATTGGACGTATAATCCAATGAATTCCCATAGCTTGATTTTACAATCTTGATTGGACTACCTGCCAAAGATCTCAAATTTTCATTTTCATGCAGCTCAATTGCAGTGCAATAGAATTGAGCAACTTTCGCATCAACTTTTTGTAACATTTCATATAATCTTTTCATTTTTTTGCCTCCCTCACCTTACCACATTAACTCAATAACACAACTACTATTTAAACTTTACGTAAGAAATACGTTAAGTTCGCGTTTGAAATACGCATCTTTATAAATAAAAACATATTTCAAACATATATGAAATATGATCAAGTAAAAGTTGGTGTAGATCCAGTAATTTTCACAATCTTTAGAAATAGGCTTCATGTATACTTAAATAAGCGTGAAAAAGACCCATTTATTGGCCTTTTAGAACTTCCAGGAGGTTTATTAGTAGAAAACGAAAGTGCCAACGATACAATCAAAAGAAAGCTCCTAGAACAATTTGGTGATGTTTATTTCAAGCAATTTCACACATTTACTAATCCAAAAAGAGACCCTAGATTTAGAGTAATCTCAATAGGCTTTATAGCCCTAGTTCCTATGGAACAAATAAAAAACAAAGACGATATCCACGAAGTTCAAAACCTATCTAGATTAGCCTTTGACCATTTAGAAATAATAAAAAAAGCAAGAGAAGAAATAAAACAAAACATCTCAACAAACGCTCTAAAAAAATTCATGCCAGATAAATTCCCATTAAACAAATTACAAGAAGTATACGAAGTTCTAGAAAACAAAAAATATGACAATCGAAACTTTAGAAAAAAAATTCTAAGTTTAGATATCCTAGAAGACACAAAAGAGATGGAAAAAAAAGTATCGCACAGACCAGCAAAACTCTTCAAATTCAATAATTAAATTCTCATCCTCAGCCTACTTAGATCATCCCATATTGGGTCCACTCTGGGGGTCTTCATCGGATCTTGAGATTAATACGGGCCTGCGAGGAATTTCGTCAACTTACGTTGTTTCGAACCCCGGATCTACAGCTTAGGAGGCTGTCGCCCTATTTGCCCAAAACAAATTTTCCAGGCTAGGCTACAGGCCCGCAACTAACTAAAAACACTCTTTTTTTAAATAGGTTTTGCAAAAGATTTAAATATATAGCAACTTATATAGTTGTTATGGCGACAACTATTCAAATTAGTTCAGATTTATTACAAGAATTAAAAATTAGAAAACTTTACAATAAAGAAAGTTACGAAGAAATAATTTGGGATTTATTAGAAGATAGCATGGAATTATCTCAGGAAACTCTAACCAGAATTGAAAAAGCAAAAAAAGAAATTGAAAAAGGCAATTTTTTAACTCATGAACAAGTTAAAAAAGAGTTGGGATTATGAGCTTTGAAATAATTTATTCAAAGGATTCTATAAAACAATTAAAAAAATTAACCAATATTATGAGGAAAAGAATTCTTTTATCATTAGAAAGAATTAGAATAAGGCCTTATCCTCATGTAAAAAAATTAGTCTCTTCTCCTTATTTTAGATTAAGAGTGGGAGATTATAGAATCATTTTAGATATAGTGGATAATAAATTACAAATTCTAGTAATTGAACTTGGCCATAGAAAAAACATTTACAAAGAATAATCTCAATCTTGCATATACTTAACAATTCTTCTAAACAATCTTTTTCTTTTCCAATTTCTTTTAGTAACAACGTCAGCTCCTAAAGAAGCAATTTGAAAACTTGTTTGCTCATCTAACATTGAATTAGGGATATAAAGAATTTTCTTCTTAGAATCATATTCTAAATCATCACTCTTAGTACCACAAACCTTTTTCAATTTTAACATGTCACTTACTTCAGTAAATACTGATTCATATCTCAAATAAAATGGGTTTGTTTCACCTTTTTCCAAAACAACTTCATCTTTTACATATTCATAAATTTGATCATCTGAACCAAATGATTTAATTACAGTTCTAAGTAAAGTTTGATAATTTCCAATTGATTCTTCTTTGATTTTTTGAGCTACAGGAGATTTAAGATATTCCAAGATCAAACTAGGTAATATTTTCTCTAAACTCTTGTATCTGTCACTAGAATTCCCTTTTGTCATGATTCTTGATTTAGTTACAGTTGGTAAAAATCCGTGTTCATGTAAATTAATGTTAACTCCTTCGATAATTTTTTCACAATCAACCCATCTACCCTTAACATAGTAATGTAATCCTCCGTTAGAATTAGGATTGTAATTTATGGTTCCACTAAATCCATCACGTTCAAAATCAAAACCATCTTTCTCATTTTGAGAAACAATTTTTTCATTAATTGTAACATTCATATCAGACCCTTCATACAATTTTTGCAATCTGACCTTATAACTTTCTACTTTTTTATCATCTAAAAATTCATCGGCTAATTTAATCTCACATCTAAACCCAGCTGTTTCATCATCATTATCTTCGACTTCTATTTTTCTATTTTCATCAATTGAGATTCTTTTTTTCCCACATCTAATTTTAATCTCTTTATACTCTTTTAATGGAGGCAATATCGCAGCAATTGCCATTATCTTTTTCTCTTCAATTTCATCAATGCTATTCTCGCAATAATTGCTTGTAGATTCAATAACAATTTCTTCTATGCCTATTTTAATATCAACCTCAGCTCCTTTTTCATATCCTCTCTCAATAATGCTATCAAGATAATCAACTTCGTGTTCATAACGATACCTTATTTTTCTAATCATATCTACTAAAGACACATTAAATGCAAATCTAGTTGTCATCTGTATCACCTCTAAGAGAAATAATTTCTTGAGCTCTTTGAGAATCATTTAAAACATTAATACAATATGCAAAAGCAACATGTTCTGGATTAGTTCCTAATCTCTCTCTATTTAGTAAAACTTCTGATTTGCCAATTGAAAATTTTTGATCCAATCTTCCCATTCCCAAAGAATAATCTACTTTTATTCCTGGGCTTATTTTATCTACTTCTTCCTGAACATTTAATCGATATTCTATCTCTTCATCATTTAACTCTCTCTCATCTTGCTTATATCTACGTCTTTGAATTAAAAAAGCTCCACCTAAACCAAGCACTAATCCTAGTGGTAATTGAGGCGGAATCTTATCAAAGAAACTAATTTTATATTCTGCCATTGCTCTAGCAAACTCTTCATCTCTTCTGTGGGGGGTAAAATCTTCAATTTCCCATTTAGGTTTCTCATTTGATCCTCTATCTATTTCAAGCCACATATGACCTATTCCATTATAAGTTCCAGATACAACTCTCATGTCAGAATTTAGTTGTCTACCAAGATATGAAATTGCAAGAATATTAGCCGATGAACATATTAATTTTTTCTCAGCAATAAGGCCTTCAAGCATTGTTGGATATTGATCTAACTTCTTTTGAGGAACAACTCCATAAGTATAATTCTCTTCTATATGTTCTCTAACATCACTTATGATTCCATCTTCATCATATTTGTCATGTCTGGATCTTTTAAGACTTTTAGGCAAATCTGGAATTCCAGAAATCATTGAGCTACTATCTCCAGAATCTTTTAATTCTATTTCTCCTCCTAATTTTATAACATTGTAAGATCTTCTTTTAACGTATCCAGTTCCATCTCTTGTTTTACTATTTCCCCTAACTACCGATTCCAAATCAGAATTTCCAATAGTAATTTCCTCAGCTCCAAAGCCACTTCCATCTCCACCTAAAAATCCAAGCCAATCTGGCAATTTTATTGCAAGTTTCGAAGTTTCTTGGATTCCTTGTGGTGGGTTATTTATTACATATATTAAGGCTCCACCAATTGTTCCAACTGCTCCAACTGCTGCTGCTGCTACTAATGAATATTCAATTAGTTTCTGCTTTAATGTTCTACCTAAAGACCATCCTTTTTTTAGTTTTGAATTAACTTTCTTATAATAATGATTAACAACTTTTCTATTAAATGCTTTTACAGGAGATCTAATTAAAAATGGTTCAACTAAATGATAAAATCCTGAAAGAAACATTCCAGAATCCAAATCATTTCCAAAATCTATGTTATGCTCTTTTTTTAGATGTTCTAAACACATCCCCCCTATGAATCCCCCTACAACTGGAATCCCCATTGCATATGTATACCCTCTCCCTTTAACATTTTTATCACAATAAGCCTCTTTAAATCCTTTATCTTTCTGACCAAAATATTTTACTAAAGCAAAGGGAAGTCTTGTAACATAATTTAATAAATTTGGCAAAGTTGAAGAAAAAATCTCATGAAGATATTTGTTATCATTTCTAAATTTATCAACATTTTGCTCAATCCACTCTCTATTAGGGTCTCCATTTTCATCATAAATTGTTCTTTGTAAAAAATCATGATATGCTTTTAGTTTATCTTCTAAACTAGCCTTTTTTTTATCTTCTTTTTTATCCAGCTCTTTAGATTTTTTCCCAACAATCTCAAGGACTCTCTCTAAAACAGGATCTTGAGAAACACTATCTCTTGAAAATGTGGTATCCAATCCACTACAATCAATTACGGCGCTATAACCTTTAGTCGAAATACTTGAGAGTCTAATTTGATGATCTAACAAATCTATCGTTCCATCTCCCTCAACCCTTACAATATGGCCTTGAATATTATTTTCATCAATTATAACTGCTGCTTCTATGTCAGGGATTAATGGGGTATTAAGCTGGCTTGTTTTTCCATCTCTATGGACATAAAGAGGTGTTTGAATAAATCTACAATCTTCTTCTAATATTTGAGCAACTCTTTGAAAATTTATTTTTGAATCATCAGAAAATTTTATCTCAACACTCGTTCCTTCCTCTCTTCTAGTCACCTTGAATCCATTATTTCGATTTAATTTAGAATCAACTTCAACAACTCCTCCAACTCCTTCTTGAGGTTTGCTATCAACTCTAACATACTCGTGACCCATTCCAAAAAAACTAACAGCCCCAATTCCAAATTTTCCTGCAGCATGACCTAAAGCCTCATTAATTGATTTGTATAAGTTAAAAAACACATCATCCATAACATCGGTACTCATACCTCTCCCTTTGTCTTCAATTCGAACAATTCTCTCTTTTTCATCAATAAAAACATCAATTCTATTATTGCTTTTATCTTCACTTGAGCCATCACTATTTTGAATAGCTTCTCTAATAAAATATTCTGGTTCTTCAAATTGTGTTTGGGTAATTTGTCCAATCAAATGTCTCAATTGTTCACTATCTTGATTAACACCTTCTCCTTCAATTACATCTTTTGCAACTTGTTCTAACTCACGCAATGATCTTGTTCTCTCTTCGCTAGAAGTATTTACAGCCTCTTCTAAACTCTCAAGACTTTTTTTCATAGAAAAAGAACCATCATTACCTTCGCCATACAATCTTGAAAGTGTATCTTGAACGCCATTATAACGCATCCAGCTACTTGATCTTAATCTTGGTCTAAATTGTTCTCCTCTTGAATTTATTGGAGAATGAACTATTAAATGTTTAGTTGGATCTGTTTTTACTTCCGCACTTCTAATTTTTGCCAAATCATCATATAGCCAAATTTCTGGAACATTAACTAGTTTAGAAATATCTCTTTTCCTATTTAATAAATCAAATAATTTATATAATAATGATCTCATTTTAAGCTAAAATTGTATTTTTTATATAAATGTTTCTTAGAGATACTACTAAAAAGGGACAAAAAGGCAAATTTAGTCTTTTTTCAACATAGCTACATAAAAAACTTAAAATTATTTAAATCACAAATATATACAAAAATAATCTTCTAAAATCCATGCAATCTTCCATAACAAAAAGCCTAAAAGACATCATCGTTGATTTGGACGATCAAATCATTCAAAACTATCAATGGGGCAGAGATCAAAACCTCGACGAGTTAGTAGAAAAATACCCCCTAAAAAAACAATCCAAACAACTTTTATACAATTACGCTAACCAATCAAAAGACCTCTCCTTAAGATATATCAAAATGGGATACAGGGATATAACTGCAGGTTTCTTTTGCTACTTCAAATCTATGATAGGTGCAATTGGTATAGGTATCATAGTAGGAACCTTGTTTCAAGAACATATGAACGACCCTTATGCTGACATCATTCTTCTTAGCTCAGCTGCCGCAATTACAGAACACTTCTTTGGTCCCATTCGAAACTACTTCTACAACAAAGACATCAAACCAAAAATAGGGAACGAAGTTGACGAAATCATAAATAAAGTCTCTTACCTAAGGGAAAAAACCCAAGGCGAATTAGAAGCTCTAGAAAAATCAAATAAGTAAGATTTATAACAACGTAGCTATTGAGTTATATATGGTTGAGTTAATAGATCAAAATGAAAATTTAACTTCCACTGGAAATCACTTATATGAAAGATCCTTAAGTTTTAATAATTATAATAAAGAAGTAATTGAACAAATATCAAAAATATCTATTCTCCTTTTTTCCGCAAGATATAGAAAAATCCTATTTACCAAAAACCAAAACCTCACTACTTTAATTAATCAATTGAAGTCGATACAAATTGACTATACTCATTTTTATGAAGGTCTTACTCGATATTCAAAAGACATTGAAAATTCAATAATTTTCATTCAAAAAAACACCAAAAATTAGCTTCAAAATTTTCTAACAATGCAATTTATTTAACCAAAAAAATAATCTTAAATTTAAACATATTAATCGAAATTTTATCCAAAAAAACAATTCACAGATATCAAAGACAAGTATTTATGAATAATATTAGGCATCAGTTAAAAATTCTAATCGATCAACTTCAAGAAAATTCAACTTATTTATCTGATTTGCAAGGCAGAGTAAATATCGAAAGAATAATTTATCAAAAAATCTTTTTATTAAAACAAAAAATAATTCCAATTGAAAATTTAAAAACAGGAGATATACTTCTATCATTAAAATCAAACAGATACTTAGAAGAACATTTTAAATCAAAAAGAATAGTTAGAAAAACTCTCTCTCATGTAACTCACGTTGCTCTAGCGGTAAAAATATCTTTTAGAAAAATAAAATTAATTGATGTGTCTTCAACTACTCAAAAACTCAAAGTAAGAGGAATTAGTGTATATCCTGGTCAAATATTAATTGTATTAAGGCCATTAATAACAAACGAAGAAAGAGCAAAATTATTGTCAGTAATAAAAAAATATTTAATAAAGAAAGCTAAATATTCCAAAGCAAAATTAGAGTCATTAATAATCCCTTTAACTATGGAAAAATTATTTGGCAGATTTTCAAAAAGAAAAATACTTCAAAAAAATCCAGCATCATTTCTAAAAAATCAATTTTTTTGCTCGGAATTCATAAATCAAGTATTCTTAGAATCAGGTGTCCTATTAACTCCTAAATCTAGAAATAGTTCAATGGTTTTCCCATCAGACATAGCAGTCTCACCCATGCTAGGATTTGTAGGAATAATGGTAAATGAATCTCAAAAAAGCTACGAAGAATTGTCTAAAAATTTCGAAGGAGAAATCACAATTTAATCCATAAATACACTTCTAAAAAAACACCACTAACAAGTAACAAAACAACCGAAACATTTATAAAGAAAAAGCCCCCTTTAACCTCTATAAATAAGGTAAATTGACTAATGGGATTTAAAGAAGAATTGATGGGACTTTTTGATGAAGATTCTAATAGTTATATAACTCCTAAATCAGACTCAGATCCATTTTCAAATAAAAGATATTTCACTTCACTTATGCCTATCAAAGAACCATCTAATTCTCGACAATCTGGTAGATTTCAAGAAATTTTTGAAAGTAAATTAGAAGCATTAGTTGAATCTGCAGGTGATTTTAATCATAGACCAGATATAAGCCCATTAAAGAAAGAATCAGATCAAAATGGGTATTTAAGAAACATTTATGACGTCAGATTCGATCAAGGAAATATCATCGAACCTATTGAAAGACAAATTGACAACTATAGTAACTTGAACTTAAATCTTTTACCCACACACATAATTCTAAAAAATGATTATAATCAAATTCAATTAGAAAAGAATATAATTCAAAAAATTCCCTTTCTAGATGAATCTAATGAAAATCCGATTTTGCCACCAAACCTTGAAGAATTTTTAAGACAACTTAAAGAACAACAAATTAGAAAAGTTGATCGAGAGCAACAAGAAGCAGATGACCCATCAAAGATTCAAGAAACATGGCAAAGACCTATTGTAACAGATGCTCTTCAACAAATCCTTGAAAACCACTATCAAAGCGAAGTTAAGATAGTTAAAAGAGATACAGTTCATGCAGGAAGAAACGATAACAAAGTAATAACTTACGTAGTAGGAAATCAAACTAAAAAAGCTTTTGTAAAAGAAGTAGAATTCACATCGCAAGTCGAAAAAGACAGGTTCCTAAGAGAAATGTATCTTCAAGGAGCACTTCATCAAATTGGAGTTAGTGTATCAAAACCACTAGCAGCACTAGATTTGGGTAGTAGGGGTATAATTGTACAAGAATACTTTGAAGGAAAAAGTTTAGATGCGATAACAAAAGGTTTACCATACGAAAAGAAAGTAAGAGTCCTAACTCAAGTAACAAGAGAGCTAGCAAAATACCAAGCCAAAGCAACTCTAAATTCACAAGCAATCTATCAAGCCATGAGGGGAACTGATATGGATAACCACGATGCAGATTTCTTTGAAAGCGTTGTCGCAAAAGCTCACAAAAGATTAGGCGAAGTAGGCGACGGTCCACAAGAACTAATTGCAACTCTAGCAGATGCTCAAAAAGGAAAAATCAAATACGCGGGCCACGGAGATTTCAACCCTTGGAATGTAATGGTAGTAAAAGGCAAAGATGGCAAAGCGCAAATCAGAATCATCGACTTAGAAACAGCAACAGTACCAACTCCAGACCTAGAGCAAGGAGCAGCATTAGGATACGATTTAGCAACCATGCTAAGTTGGCCAGGCTACGATGTAGGACCAATTCTACAAAGAGACTTATTAGAAACCTACGTTGGCGAATTCAACAAAACCCTTGAACAAACAGATGCAATGAGCAACTCTCAATATCAAAGATTAGCAATTAACAATCCACATGAATTTGCAAAAGACGTAGAAAAACTTCAAGCAGCAACAAGTTACTGGCTTGCAGGAATTGAAGTAGCAGAAACCAATAAAGGAAACGCACATAGACTTAACACAGCAAGAAAAGCAATTGCCGCTTTTAATGCAAGTTCCTATGCGCCTAGTGATGCTAGATACGCAGCCTAATTCTTATCTTCAAATTTCTCATAATTAAGCAAAACAATATGGCTCATAGCAGACTTAATCACAGATATGATATGGATATAATGATACTCAAAGCTAGGGTTCTTTATTTTCCCCAAATCAATCCCTATATCTCTAATCTTACTATAAATTGAAGACAATTTCTCATAATCGAAATTAAAAGTCTGCTCGTAAAACTCCTTAACAAACAAACTTATCTTTTTATGAATCTCAAAGGCATTCTTAATCTCCTTCTTATCAAGCATCTCAATTTGCTCAGCTAAAGAAACATACACATCAACAATAATTTCCATATCAGAAATAATTTGTGAGTACGTAGTAACCTTCCTAGAATTCTCAAGTCCAACCTTAGTTAAATATCTAAGAGCATAATCAACAAACTGATTTGTAGTTAAATTAATAGAAGCTAACTCATCACTAGCTTTGCCCTCTTCAAAAAATCTACCTAAAACACTAGCACTATTTAATAAAATAAAATATAATCTCTTAAAAATGCTCTCAAACTTAATCTCTCTAAGACCGCTCAAATCACTAATAACAATCCTATCCTTCTCTTGATTAGTAATAGCATACCCAATAAACTGATTAGCTACTTGGGTTAAAACCTTTAATTGCCCATTATGTTTAATTACAATCTCGTCAGCCCCAGACCTATAAAGACCCATAAAAATACGCCAAATCATCCCATCTGTAAGCATAGATACATCTATCTTAGCCTTAGACAAATCCTTCTTAGCTTGCGATCCAATCTGTAAAATCTCGCCATACTCACTAATCTCAACTTCATCGCCTTCATTCAATTTTTTATGCTTAATCCACATTGCAGGGAGCGATAAAGTAAGGGTAGATTTCCCCTGACGAACCAATTTTCTCTTCATATAAGCCTAAAAACAGCCAATATATATAAATCTTTCCAATCTATATAGAAATATATTTCTCTATATTCTCTATACTAAAAGTTTATATTTAATTAGAAATTAGAAACAAATATCACTTGAAAGTGACAACAAACAAAACAAACAAACAAACAAAACAAAATAAAAAAATAAGGTGAATAAAAATGAATAATGAAATGAAACAAAAATATAGACGTGTGCCCTCGGTTGTTATATATGTCAGGGGTCCTTACTTAGGATTAGGACATACAACAAACATAAGGAGAAGTGGTTTTTTTCATCATTTAATTCCAGCTTCAGGAGATAATGAGTATACATTTTGCTATGAAAGTCATAATGGTAATCCAACACAATTTCCTGCTTCTGATTCAGCTTCTAATTCAGCTTCTAATTTAGAATTAATTGTTGGTAAAAAAGGTGAATAAAAATGAAAATAAAATTAAATGTAACAGAAACAAAAGGAAAATACGGCGTAGCTACAAGCTACCAAGTTAGAGCTCAAGTAGAAGAGCAACCACAAACAGGCAACGATTTTTTAACTGGCTTAGCAAGATTAGTTGATGGAGTAAGAATTCAAGTTCCAGCACAACCAAGTAAACAAGAATCTTCAGAAAAAGGATATGGGTTTGACTTCGATGATGCCGATCCAAGTCCTTTTGGAACAACTGGTGGCAATATTATTCCAAAAATCTCAATTGATATGCAAGAACTAGCAAGATCTTTTCAAAGAGATCGAGAAGTTATTGCAGATTACAATGATGCTGGACCAAGTCCTTTTGGAACTACAGATGGCAGACAATTACCTCAAAGAACAGATATGGATGGAAATCCACTTTATAATGGATTATTAGGATCAGAAGAAATTAGAATTCCACTTGATAGAGATCTATCTCATCTAATAAAACCTATGATTTTAGATTCTAGATTTGAATCATCAAGATTTTCTTTTGACATGAGATTATTTGAACCAGTAGAAACAACTAGAACTTACACTATAACCATAGGCGAGGAACAAAAATCAGATCCTGAATACAAATAAGGTGAATAAAAATGAAAAAACAAAAAGCAATATGTGATTTAAAAATCACAACAGAACCACAAACATTCGAAGCAAGATTAGAACAATTACTTGATATTTTTGGTGTTAAAGGAAAGTACGACTATGAAATTGGATCTGCTCAACAAGAAACAAGAATGATGGGGCAAGAATTAGTTGCAATTGGAGCAATAGTGGGCGGACAAGAATTACTCTATCAAAGAGGAAACGGTCATGATAGATATTTTCAAGGTGTAGTGGTTGGACCAAAAACACCAATGGGCGATAGTATATTCATGTATACATATAACAGACCACAACCAGCTTCAAGATAAAAACAAGGAGAAAATAAAAATGACAACAAACATATTTGAAAACATAGGAATCGTAGATGCATATATTGCATTGGTAGATAATGAAAAAAAAACTAGTTTAAAAACTTTTAATACTGGTCAAGAAGAAGATGGCATAACCATAGTTTTTCCAGTTTTCTATGGAAGAGATCACTCTTCTTTTCCCAATGTGAGTTTGAAGGATCCAAGTGAATTCAAAGCTACCTTGGCATACATCCAAAAAACACTATCTATAGTTGATCAAGTTCAAAGCCAAGTAAGGGTATTCAACGATCAAGAAGGTACAAACTATAGAGTAATGCAAGGATATGAAGATAGGAGTGGAAATCGTTTTTTTCCATACTCAGACGATTCAACAATGCAAATTCGAATAACTTATGTTGCAACAAGTGGTATAGGATCTCAAGAAGCAATAGATCAATTTGTAAGGTTTTCAAGAATTTGTTTAGATGGTTCTCGAAAAGATTTATCGCAGCTAGATGAATTAGTAAAAGCTCTATCAGTTGTTAGGTGATTTTTTCTTTCTTTTTTTTTAATCAACCCTCATGAATAACAATCAAACTAGAAGTCTTCTCAATCCCATCAATCTTTTGAATCTTAGTTAAAAGCGCCTTATCATAATCGGCAACATCCTTAACTCGAACCGTTAGAAACAAATCAGCACCTCCAGAAACAATATCAGCCTTAACAACAAACCCAAGTTTCTTCAAATCCTTTAACACATCATATTGACTCTTACGCTTCTGCTTTAACAAAGGCAAACTAACATGAACTAACAAATGAACTAAAAACCCACGATCCAACTTCGAGTAATCCAAATCAACAGTATACTTCTTAATAACTCCTAACGACCTAAGCCGACGTATCCTATTATGAATAGTAGTAATAGGAAGTAAAGTCTTCTTAGCAATCTTACGAGTAGTCCAATCAGAGTGTTCTTTAAGCACATCTAATATCTTTCTATCCTTTTCATCGATTTTTAAAGTCATACTGAAACAAGTGTTCCAAATACTATATAAAACTTACTACAAATAACTAAAAAAACCAAAAAATCCAGAACAGATATATAAATCATTAGCCCCACTAATAACACATAAACAAACAAAACGAGGAAAAACAAAATGATACCAACAACATACAAACCAAAATTAGACTACGTCCAAACTCAACAAGCAATCAAGCTAGCTAAAGATACTTTCGAGAAAAAACTCTCAACAAAACTAGATTTGCTAAGAGTTAGTGCTCCAAGATTTATCCTAGACACAAAAGGCCTACAAGACGATCTAGCCCAAACACAAGAGAGTGTAAAGTTTCACACTAAATTTTCAAAAAAACCAATTGAAGTAGTGCACTCGCTAGCAAAATGGAAAAGATACACCTTAGGTAAACATAAATTCAAAGTTGGAAAAGGAATCGTAACTCACATGGACGCTATCAGAAAAGATGAAGACGTAAGTCCAATCCATAGCATTTACGTAGATCAGTGGGATTGGGAAAGAGTAATAGGAAAAGAACAAAGAACAATAGATTATCTAAAAAGCACAGTAAAACAAATCTATCAATCTATTAAAGAAACAAAAGAAGAACTAAAACAATCTTTTCCACAACTAACTCACCAACTACCAGAACAAATCCACTTCGTAACAACTCTAGAACTAGAAAAATCATACCCAACCTTAACTCCAAAACAAAGAGAACACGCTATAGCCAAAGAACTAGGCGCAGTCTTCATCATCGGAATAGGCCATAAATTAAAATCAGGAGAACCACACGATGTAAGGGCAGCAGATTACGATGATTGGTATTTATGTGGGGATATTTTAGTTTACGATAAAGTAAGAGACAAATCCTTGGAACTCTCATCAATGGGAATAAGGGTAGATGAAACATCACTAGCAAAGCAACTTGAACTAAGCAACCTAGAACACAGAAAAGAACTTGAATACCACAAATCCATTCTAGAAAAAACAATGCCCTTAACAATCGGTGGCGGTATTGGAATGAGTCGAATGTGTATGTTCTTGTTAGAAAAAGCCCATATCGCGCAAGTGCAATCAAGTGTATGGCCTCAAGAAGTACATGAAGAATTTACTAAAAAAGGAGTAATCATGCTATGATTTTCTTATTTTTTTTAAGAAAACATCCTAACAATCTCTCGTGATTTCACTAAATAACTTCAAAATTCAAGAAAAGTTTTTTATATAATAACATAGGAGCAAATAAAATGACAAAAGAAATACAATTCATATCAATAAAACAAGCAATTGAGCAAGGCGAAGGCCAAGTAGATTTAAGAGGTTGGGTCCATAGAGAAAGAGGTTCAAACAAATTTAAATTCGTAGTACTAAGAGACTCATCAACAACAATTCAATGTATATTTGAAAAAGTAGATTTTGAAGATAGGTGGGATCAAATAGATAAAATTCAAGTAGAATCCTCAATTTACATTCACGGATCATTAAAAAAAGATGAAAGAGCTCCAAGTGGTTTTGAAATCAAAGTAGAAGACTTCAAAGTCATAGGAACTAGTGATAAATACCCAATCACTAAAGACACATCTATTGAACATTTAGCTGATAACAGACATTTATGGTTAAGATCAAGAAAGATGATTGCTATCTTAAAAATCAGATCAACTATCTTTGGAGCAGTAGATGAATATTTCAAAGGAAAAGAATTTTACGAATATCACTCACCAATTTTCCAATCAGTTCAATGTGAAGGCGGAGCAGATTTATTTAACGTAGATTACTTTGGAAAAAAAGGAGTTTTTCTAGGTCAAACATGGCAACTATACGCAGAACCAGCAATCTTTGCTCTTGAAAACATTTATACTATCTCTCCATCATTTAGAGCAGAGAAAAGTAAAACATCAAGGCACTTAACAGAATATTGGCATGCAGAAATGGAAATGGCCTGGGCAACATTCAAAGATATCCAAGATCATGGTGAAGCACTACTAAAACATATCTTCAAAAGAGTTCTAGATAAACATCAAGAAGAATTAAAAACTTTAAACAGAGACATTAGTAAACTAACACCAATCGTAGAAAAACCATTTTTAAGAATGACCTACGATGACGCACTAAAGATCTTAAAAGAAAAATGTCAAATGGATATCGAGTGGGGCAAAGACTTAAGGACAATCGAAGAAGAAAAATTAACTAAACTCTACGACGTTCCAGTAATTGTGACTCATTATCCAAAAAAGGTAAAAGCATTTTATATGACAGAAGATCCACAAAGACCAGAAGTAGTTCAAGGATGCGACTTTCTAGCACCAGAAGGCTACGGAGAAATCATTGGTGGTTCACATAGAGAATCAGATATCGAAAAAGTAAAAGAAAGATTAGTTGAAGATGGCGAAGACCCAGCTGAATACGAATTCTATCTTGACACTCGAAGATACGGCTCAGTTCCACACGCAGGATTTGGGATGGGCATGGAAAGAGTAATTATGTGGGTTTGTGGCCTAAAAAACATCAAAGACGCAATCCCTTTCCCAAGAAACATGGAAAGATACACACCATAAATTTTTTAATTATTTCATTTTTTCTTAAGTAACATTTAAAAACTAAATCTCAAAAAAACAAAAAATGGTTTATTTAAACGCAAACGGCATGAATTTAAGAGAAATTGTACATAATGCTCATCTAAGAGTTCCAGGTAAAAGAATCAAAATAGAACAAAGAAATAATCCTAACTTAGAAATAATTGCAGATTATAATTCTTTTTTAGATCTTCAAAGAGTAAAAGTAAAAGCAAGAACTTTTTCAAAAAACAACTCATTAAAAGATTTTTTCAACACTTTCACAGATGACTCTTATTGCATTTTAGAAATATTTCAAAAGACAAAAGAAATAGTAAGAGAAGAAGATAAACTAACAGTAAAATCAAGAAAATGGAGCTTTCTAAAAACAATGCATGTCTCAATACCTCAAGATTATGTATCTAATCTTCCAAATATTCCAACTAACTCTGGTTTTTCTCTTAAATCATTATCTAAAGAAGAATTGGAGCAGACTTATCAAGCAGCTTTAGCAGATGGTTTAAGATCAGTAATATATTTTCCAAACACAAAAATAAGATACGAACAAAGAGATGAAGTGATTCAAGGTGAGATAGAAAAAACAATTTCCATCAGAAAAAAGATTAATGGGAGAGATCTAACACAAGAACATCTTGCCCCTATTCAGGAATTTTTAAGAAGACAAGAAGTTACAATTTCTCCAAATTCATACCAAGTAACTAGATTCTAACTCTTACTCTCACGATCAACCACTTTTAAAATATCACTAAACTTCTTTAAAACATAATCTGGTTTTATCTCTTTAAACTTCTTAAGGTGCTCACTATTAGAAATAGATCTGGAATAATTTGACATCTGCCCATACTTAGCAAGGCATCCTTTCATTCCCATTTTCTGAGCTCCTAACACATCGCCCTTAATCCAATCACCAACCATAACACACTCCTCAGCTTTCAATTTAACTTTTCTAAGTGCATGCACAAAAGGTCTTCGAGCAGGCTTAAACTTATGCGTATCATCATGACAAACAACGCAATCAAAAAAATCAACAATTCTAGAAGCATAAAGTCTCTCAAACACATGAATCTTATTAGCATCACTAACAATACAAAGCTTAAGTCCCTTACCTTTCAACTCAAGCAAAGTTCTAACAACTCCAGGATACGTATGTAAAAAACCACTCCAAACTTTTCTATGTGTAATAATCGCAGCCCCAACAATTCTAGCATTAATTTTCCCATAAACTTTTCTAGAAAATTTCTGAAACAAAGTATGCATCTCTAAACCGTTCTTATCCAAAATCTCATGAATCATTTTAAACGCTTTTTTATGGCTCATCTCAAGACCAGCATCAATCATCGCATCAACACTCTCGCTAAGTGCAATCTTTTTCATCCGAGCAAAATCAAGCAGAGTATTGTCAACATCAAATATCACTCCTTTAATCATAAGAACAAGAAAACAACAATCCTATATAACTTTAACGCTAACAAGAATCCCATCACCAACATCCTCAAGCGAACTCTCAAACCTAGAATCCTTTAACATCATCTCCTTAAACAAAGCAGATTTAGGATGATTAATATTATCAGTAAGTAAAACACCACCAACCTCTAACAAATTATAACAAAGCTCCAAAGCCTCAACATAATACCTTTTCTCAAAATCCAAAAAAATCAAATCAAACTTCTCACCAGAATCAACCATCCCTTTCATAACTTCATTTCCATGGCCATTTATCGTTTCAATATTAGAAAACCCAAACTTAGAAAAATTCTCCCTTGCCTCAATAAGTTCCTTGTTATTAGTATCAACACTAACAACACTAGCCCCCAAGCTTCCCAAAATCATCGTAGAATAGCCAATTGCGCATCCAAGCTCCAAAATTCTTTTAGGCTTATACTTAGACAAAATATCTAAAACAACCTTGGCCTTTTCAGATCCAATAACAGGAATCCATCTAATCTTAGCATCTGCTTCAATAGGTTTTAACTTTTCAATAATGTTCATTTTTCACCAAGCCACTCCTCTCGCAACTCCAAAAACCTATCCTCCTTAATCGAAAGACGAATCTTCTTCATCAAATCACAAAAGAAATACAAATTGTGATATGTCATAAGTTGATAAAACAACAACTCATTAGCCTTATACAAATGATGGATATATCCTCTAGTATAATTCTTACAAACAAAACACAAACACGAAGAATCAAGTGCCCCAGAATCAGCTTTAAACTTAGAATGAATAGCTCTATATCTAAACTTATTATCTCGACATCCACCACTCTTGGGATTAATAAAAGCATAACCCTGACGAGACAACCTAGTAGCTAACACACAATCAAAAGTATCAGCTCCCATCTGTGTATAATAAAACAAATCATCAACACTACCAATCCCAAGCATGTGCTTTGGTTTCTCATAAGGCAAAAATCCTATCGTGTGCGCAACAATTTCCTGCGAAGCTTTTTTAGGATCGCCAAAAATTCCTCCAATACCAAATCCTGGAAAATCAAGTGACGCAATAAACTTAGCACTCTCTTCACGTAAATCCAAAAACTGGCCTCCTTGAACAATTCCAAAAAGCGCCTGCTCAGACCCAAGACGCTTCAACTCATCCAAACACCTTTTAGCCCATCGATGCGTTTTATCCATAGCATCACGAGTCCGAGACTTATCAACATCAAAATGAATACACTCATCAAAATTAAAAATAATATCAGCTCCTAACTTATGCTGAATCTGCATCGATTTCTCGGGCGTAAAAATATGTTTAGAATTATCAATACACGATCTAAATTCAACATGATTCTCATAAACCTTACACAAATTCTTATTCAAACTATAAACTTGAAAACCACCAGAATCAGTAAACATCGGTTTATTCCAACTCATAAACTTTTGAAGTCCACCAAGTTTAGATACAATCTCTTCGCCAGGTTGCAAATACAAATGATAGGTGTTAGATAAACAAGCTTCAAATCCAATCTCACTAAGTTGATGCGCACTAAGTGATTTAATAGTAGCTTTAGTGGCTACCGGAATAAATGCAGGAGTAGAAAACTTCCCGTGGGCAGTTGTAATAACTCCTAATCGAGCCTTACAATTCTCTTCCTTGTGTATAATATCAAATTTAAACATTTTATAATTACCAATTAAAATCTTTTTATAAAGTTTCAGAAAATATTCTTTTTAAAACATCACTTTTTCTTTGGTGTAAATCTTCTTTTTTATAAAAACCATCTGGTTTAGCATCAGCCCATTTCTGCACATAATGATCAAAATCAACAGTACATCCAGACATTCCATAAATTCTAATAAACCTATCTCCTTGAACTTCTCTTATTCTTGAACACAAATCATACCCTTCGATTTTTGGCATGTTTGTATCTATAAACATAATTTCACAATCAATCTTTCCACCAATAAATTCATCAAGAAATTTTTGAGAATCACCAACATACATAATATCGAATTCTTTCAAAACAGATCTAATCCCTATTCGTAGCAACATATAATGGTCTTCGTCATCATCTACAACAACAATTTTGTGTCTTTTTGGAAGTTGCGCAATTCTCTCATCAATCGTCATAAACTCCTTTGCAGTAATCATAATATATAAATCTTTATAGTAAAATAGTTAAAAAACAACATCTTCCTCTATCAATGATTGATTTCAATCTAACTTTAAATCATGCAAAAGAAAACTTAGATATAAATCAAACAATCCAATTCTCAATCAACTCATTAGATGAGTACGACAATGCCAAAGAACAAATCATCCAAACAATCAACAAAACATACAACCAAAACCACGATCAATATAATTGGATAATAAATAAAGAAGACGAACTCTCATTCTTTCTAAACGAAGCAGGCTCCAACGCAAGACTCCATGGCAACAAACTAAAACAAATCACTCTTATTCTTGCAACCAACTCCTACATCATAGAATTCGAGCAAAACAAAACCTTCAATCCTCAAAATGTAGCTAACTATAACCTCAAAAAAAATAGAGGCGCAGGATTCAAATTCTACAAATCATGCAAAGCAACCATCTTCTTCAACAACAAAACAAACGCCAATAAAATCTATTTCAAACAAAAAATAAAAAATTAACTAGCCCTTGCAATACCACCAACTAAGTTAGGAAAAATACTCTTAACAAACAAATTATGAATTTGTTTCTTTTTACCTAAAATGTATGCTGCTGCATCAGCTTCACCTTTTTTAGTTTTTCTTCTATTGTAAGTATCAACCCAAGTTTGAGCAGTTCTTTTATGATTACTCAAAACACTTGCATTAAGAAATTTAGACAAACTTGAATTACCTAAAAAATCATTAATAAATCTAATTAACTCATTAGCATTCAAATCATCAAAAGATCTTTTTCCAGAAACAATATCATCAAAACCAGGATCGCCAATACTAAACTCCTCTTTAATAACACTTGCAATAAAACCTAATCTATGTGGAAGCGCCTTAACTAAATGTGGAATTGCTCCTTTAAGATACCTATCTCCTCCATCATCATGCGCATCTTTTAAATATTTTTTTGTCCCGCTTGCTAAACTATCCCAAACTGCACTCTCTTTCATCAACTCTGCAATTACCATCTTTATCTCTGTTGGTTTCATCCCTTTAATTTTTTTAATATGTCTTGAAACACCATCAATTAATTCATCAATAAAATTAGTCATAATATCACCTTTTTAAAATCAAATACAATCCTTACTCTTAAATATTTCTATAAACCAAACAAACAATTTAAAAAAACAACCACCAAATAAACCATTAATGTACAAATTAAAACAAATTCCTTCAGACTTCATAGTAAAAGAAATCTTCGATCATCAAGAAACAAAAGGTAAATATTACTATTTCCTACTAACCAAAGAAAATAGAAACACCTTAGATGTAATTAAAGAAATAGCAAGAAAACTAAACTTAAAAACAAAAGATATTGGCTTTAGTGGAACCAAAGACAAAGTAGCCATAACTTCTCAAGTAATTTCAATTCCCTTCAAAAGAGATCAAGCAAAAAACTTAGAAATAATCAACGCAAAATTAGAATACTTACACCAATCAAACAAACCCCTTTCTCTTGGAGACCACCAAAAAAACCAATTCACCATCACAATTAGAAATTTAGAAGACAAACCAATAAACCAACTAATCAATCAATTCAAATACTTAGAAAATTACTTTGATGAGCAACGATTTTCTAAAAACAACGTAAAAATAGCAAAAGCATTTCTAACAAAAGATTTCAAATTAGCAGCAAAACTAATTGATCAAAGACAAGTGCAAGAACATCTTAAACAAGTTCCCACTGATTTTATCGGAGCAATTAAAAAAGCACCTATGAGGCTTCTAAGACTTCTAGTAAATTCTTATCAAAGCTACATCTTCAATACGACACTATCACAATACCTAACAAATAACCACAAGAATCAAATAATCAAACAAGACAAATATTCACAAGGAACTCTAACCTTCATTAACGATAAACAAATAGAACAAATCAAAGACCTAACAATTCCTTTAATTGGATTTTCAAAAACCCTCTCAGACAACCAAGAAATCAACACCATAGCAACAAACATTCTAAAACAAGACAATCTAACCAACAAAAACTTCATCATCAAACAAATTCCTCAAATAACCCTAGAAGGAGAACTAAAACAAGCCTTCATAGAAATAGAAAATTTAATAATTCAAGAATCACAACCAGATGAACTAAACGAAAACAAAAAGAAAATAAAAGTAACCTTCACCCTTCCAAAATCAAGCTACGCCACCATGGCTATCAGAAAACTAATCAAATAAAAAACAAAATAAAAAAAATCACTTCTTCTTTCTTCTTATCATAATCAAACCAATAAGATATCCAACAAAAGCAAAAAACAACAATTCACTTACAAAAAGCAAGATGTTATTTACTCCGTCTCCATAAATGGGTCCAAATGGAAAAATACTAATTACTATAAAAAACATTGAAATCCCTAGGGTAATTGCATTCTCGACTAAAGAAGTAACATAAAAAGCAAGTAGCATCAAAAGAAACACTCCAACATACACAATAGAACCAACAATAGCTCCTTTAATCTTTAAATCAAGTTTTTTAAATTTTTTAATTAAATTATTCATAACAAACATATCCTAACCTTTATTATAAACTTTATGAAATCCAATATCTGGAATACCCATAAACAGAAAACTTTAATAAACAACAATCATTTTAAACTCAATAATGGCATCCATTATACTCTATATCATAGCAAGTGTACTAGTGGTATCACTAATCTCACTTATCGGAATTTTTTCAGTTATAGGAAAAAAACAATCCAAACACTTCTTGATGTTAATGGTAAGTTTAAGCGCAGGAACTCTATTTGGAGGTGCATTCTTACACCTACTTCCAGAAGCAGTAGAAAAAGCAGGAAGTTTCACTTTAGAAATATCTTTGCTACTGTTGCTTGGGGTTATTGTTTTTTTTATCTTAGAAAAATTTATTCATTGGAAACATTGTCATGGACACGAACACGACGATCATCATGAATGCACAGGTGGCCATTCTCACAATAAAAAATCACAAGCAAAAAACACAGCTCTAGCACCTCTAAATCTTTTTGGAGACGCAATTCATAATCTTTTAGACGGGGTTGTAATTGCGGCAGCTTACTTTGTATCCATTCCAGCAGGAATTGCCACAACCATAGCTGTAATCCTTCACGAAGTACCTCAAGAGATAGCTGACTTTGGAGTTCTTCTATATTCTGGAATGAAAAAATGGAAAGCCTTGCTATTCAACTTCTTAACAGCAGCAGTATCAATTATTGGAGCACTAATTGTAATTGCATTTAGTGATAGTTCTCACCTAATCGAAAGATTAATCCTACCTTTCGCAGCAGGAGGATTTGTCTATATCGCAGGATCAAACCTAATCCCAGAATTACATAAAGACTGTAATCTTAAAGATTCAATCTGGCACTTTGTAGCAATGCTTGGTGGCCTATTACTAATGGTTGCCCTAAAATATCTGGCTTTCTAAAATAACAAACAAACCACCAACTTTAAAAACAATTAAATCTTTCTAAATAAAATGATAGAAGATTTACAAAAATTAGGCTTAACCAAAGGAGAGAGTAAAGTATACTTAGCTCTTCTAAAACTTGGAACAAGTAAAGTTGGAGCAATCGTAAAAAATTCATCTGTATCGTATTCAAAAGTATATGACATTCTAGACAGATTAACAAAAAAAGGTTTAGTATCAACTTCTTTAATCAAGAATGTAAAACATTTCAGGTCCCTAGGACCATTTAGATTAAAAGAACTTCTAGAAAAAAAAGAACAAGAAATAAATGAACAAAAAACACACCTCTCCAAAATTCTAATAAATTTAGAACAACTAGCAGGAGAACACGAACAATCCAGATCAGAAGTATTTTTAGGAACGGCAGGATTAAGATCAGCAAGTGAAATACTCTTAAATTGCGAAGATAAAACTTTAAGGTTTTTCTTTCCAAAACCATCAGTTCAAGCATCAACTTTCTACAAAAGAATGTATCCAAAATTCAAAGAAAAAGGAATTAGCTTAAGAGGAATTGGAAACAAAAAATTCAAACCAAAAAAACTAACACTTCCAAATAACGTAAAAATCAAATTCGTAGATTTCCCAGTACCAGGAACCATAGATATCATTGGAGATAAAACTCTGATCATCTCATGGGATGATACTATCACAGCAGTCCTAATCCATTCTAAAGAAGTAGCAAACCAATTTATAGATTACTTTGATAACATTTGGAATTCTAACAAATAAACAAATAGATTTAAAAATAACTAATCAATTCTAACCACAATGGGCCCATAGTCTAGCCTGGATGTTTAAACAAGGTAAATAGGACGACTGGCTTCGGACCAGTAAACTCCGGTTCGAATTACATTAAATTGTAACGAAAATCCGGATGGGCTCACTTTTTTCTTATTAAACTCTCTTATCTTTTCAAAGTTTTTTAAGCAAACTGTTCTCAAAATTACATACATTTACCTTAGCTATATACATGTGTGTGTTACTTCTAAGTTATGTTTATATAATTATTAAACATAACGACTAGATGAGTCTTGATGAACAACTTTTTGAAGAAAATGGAATCTATCAATCAGCAAGATCTATTCTAACAAGCCTCCCTCAACTAGAAAGCTTAGGGACACCTTATTTTTGTTCAAAATTTAATTGTTTATATCTTGATTACGAAGAAAGAAGAATGACAAAAATCGGAGTAATATCAAAAATTCCTAGATTTAAATCCGATCCTTGTAATGAAAGTATGGAAATTGAATATTTAGGAACTCAAGAAAAAGAATCCTATTTAAATATCAATGATAAGCATGTTGTTTTTAACAAGTATAGTCTAAATCATTTATGGCAATACCTAACCGAAATTGCAGCACATAATTTGGTTTCAAAAAATGGTGTTGCCACAGTTAAATTATTTAAAAGTGGATTCATTTTTGATGAAGAAAACAATTTTTGCATCAAAAGAGAAATGCAATACTTTGATGGAATTACAATCGGAGAATTTTCAAGACATTTTTACTCAACATCAAAAAAATATTTAAATTGCTTGGGAGGGGTATTTGAAAAAATAGTAACTAATTTTAAAAAAATTCATGATTTAGGAATCATTCATCGTGACATAAATCAAAAGAACATATTAATCAATCATGATAGAGAGATAGCAATAATTGATTTTGGAGTTTCAAAAATTTTAGATAAAGAAAAATTAGAACAAATAGAATTCAAACAACTAGGTTTAGATGAAAGATTAAAAGACATTGTTGGCCAAGACCTTGAATTTAAAGATATCACATATGGTGGATATGGTAGGATGGCGCCAGAAATTGCAAGACTAGAAACAACAGGTACAAAAGAAAGTGATCTTTTTTCATTAGGGATCCTTTTATATGAATTACTTCTAAATAAAACTGCTTTTGAAAAACCAAAAATTCAAACCATGCTCAATTATAGAAATTCAACAAGATTTAATTTAATATATGATTTAATTGGTAGGTTATATCTTCCAAAAACAACTAGGAGAGCAGTAGGAAACTCTCTTCTCTCATCTCTAAATTTAGACCCACAAAGAAGAAATCATGTTGATCTTCTAGATGCAGCCCTAGCTCTTCAAAGAATATAAACCCAAAATCATATTACAACAACAAACACAAAAAATAAAAATAAAAAAATAAAAAAATCAAACTTTTTTCTTAATAAACTTACTTTTAATTTTATTTAGAGTTTTTTTAATTTTACTCTCTTTTTTAACCGGTTCTTCTTCCTTTTTCTTTTTCGAGTAAATAAAACAATCTTCTTTAATAATTGGGTAATAATAGTCTGCTTCATTAATTAGCATTCTAGAAGTATTGTTTCTTACTGCAGCAATTTCTACTCTAACTCCTTCAGACTTCAAATGAGTTACCAAATCAATATAATCAGAATCTCCTGACATAATGATTATGGTATCTATTTTAGAAGCAAGTTGAGTTGCCTTAATAGATAAAGGAATGTCAGCGGACTTGTGACATGGAACAACAGAGCCATAAAAATTATTATGTAATCTCTCAGCCAACTTTGATGAAATATTCTTACCTTCCCTAAAATAAATTAATCTATTTAAACCTCTTCTGTTTAAAAGTCTAGGAATAAGAGTATCAAAGTTAATCATAGAATTATTTGTACCAGTAAGCTCATGTATAGATCTCTCTACATTATTTCCATCACATAAAATTGCAACCGATTGGTTTATTTTAACTTCCATAAGTAACACCCCTGTTAAAATAAAAATTTATGATATATATAAATGTTGTTAATAATCTAACTTTGTCTTGAATAAAGTCTTTTTATATACTAGTGCCCTGACGGTTTCCATAAGAAATCAGAGAAAAGCAAGCTTTTCTTTCTGTTAGTCGAGGCGGGTTCTCGAAGAGAACGGTATCCGCCGTGCGTTTACGTTAGTAAACACACGAACGAGTAAAACGAAGTGACTAGTCCTAGTATATTTATTTCCTCTATTCAAGACAAGCCTAATAATCAAAAATAACTATCATGGACAATATATTACTCTGCCTCTCTCTTCAAACTTAAATTCCTTGATTTTTTGTTTACAAAAAACAAATTTTCTATTTCCAATTAAAACCTCCTTCTCACTCTCATCTCCAATTAGCTCATCAAAAACTTCGTATGTCTCTATAAGCCTATCACAAAACAATTTATTAACAACAATCTCAACAAGCCCCCAATCGCCATATTTCACATTTTGAGAAATAACAATCAGCGGTGTTTTTGGATCACTTAATGAACCCTCGACATCATTTTCATCGCCTACCATAACGCATCTCAAGCTGTCATAATCTTGAGGACTAATTAACCTTTTAGTCAAATTAATATCCTTAGAAAAAACCACATTTTTACAATTAGGATTTCTATAAATTTTAGCTGGATTTAATCTCTCTCCTGTTTCTTTATGCACTAGCTGTTTTAAATAAGTCTCATCTTTTAAATTACTAAAATCTAATCTGTTGATAATATTATTTAAACTATCAATTCTTTCTTCTTTTTCTTCATAACTCAGATCACAATTTATCTTAATTCTTTTAGCTCTCTCAACTAATTCTTCGAACTCTTCTTGTCTCTGATAAATTCTATCTTGGATCTCTACTCGTTGAGTTAAAGACAAAAGTTTCTCTCGATTAACATAATCATCTGCAATTTTTTTCAAAACTCTTTGTTCATTTTCATAATAGGGATTAGTTAAAACATCAATATCTTCACTTGCAAAAAAACCATCTAAATTATTTTCAATTGTAATTAACTCTTCACGTCTTTTTTTCTTACCGCAAGTTGCAACATAAATCCTTCTCTTTAATTTTTTTTGACCAGCTAAAAACTCCTTAGCCCCATCAAACACCCCACTAGCAAGATGATAAAAATAACCTAAGGTTCCATCTTTATCAACTAAGACAACTTCTTTTTGATTTATCTTATCAATGCTCATTTTACTATATTTTAACACCACATAATAAATCAAAAGATAACCTAATTAATTAATCTACCTCGGTTACTTTTAAAAAAACTCTAAAGCAGATACATAAAACAACAAATGTGCTAATTACTTTTCAAATTATTTACAAACATAAAAACTAACATAGAAACAAAAGCAAAAACATCAAAATTTCAAATATACCCAATCAATCAACAAATTTTATATAAAGAGCCACTTTTTTACCTTAAAAATGGTATTAGATAAACTCTCAACATCTCTAAAGGACACATTTGGTAAAATAACTAAAGCAATCTTCGTAGATGAAAAACTAATCAACGAACTAGTAAAAGACATCCAAAGAGCATTATTACAATCAGATACTAACGTAAAACTAGTATTCAACTTATCAAAAAACATCAAAGAAAGAGCCAAAGAAAAAACACCTCCTGGAATAACTCAAAGAGAACATCTAATCAAAATAGTTTACGAAGAACTAACTAACTTTCTAGGAAAAGAACCAAAAGAAATCACAATTAACAAAAAACCAACTAAACTTATGCTAGTTGGACTATTTGGATCAGGTAAAACAACACACGCTGGAAAATTATCAAAATACTACAAAAAAAGAGGCTTTAAAGTAGCAGTAATGCAAACAGACACTTGGAGACCGGCAGCCTACGAACAACTAGAGCAATTAGCAAAAGAAGTAGGAGTAGATTTCCTAGGAATCAAAGGAGAAAAAGACCCCAGCGTAATTTACAAACACTTTGAAGACAAACTATCAAATTACGATCTAGTAATTGTTGACACAGCAGGACGTGACGCTTTATCAGAAGAACTAATTGAAGAACTAAACAAACTAAATGAACTAGTAAAAGCAGACGAAAGAATTCTAGTGATTTCAGCAGATATTGGTCAAGCAGCACAAAAGCAAGCTCAAGCATTTCACGACACTTGCCATGTAACTGGTGTAATCGTAACAAAATTAGAAGGAACAGCAAAAGGAGGAGGAGCACTAAGCGCTTGCGCAGTAACCTCAGCCCCAATTCTATTTATCGGAGTAGGAGAAAGACCAGATGATATGGAAAAATTCCACCCACAAAGATTCGTAGGAAGACTTCTAGGGATGGGAGATTTAGAAACATTATTGGAAAAAGCAAAAGAAGTAATTGATGAAAAAAGCGCCAAAGACATGCAAGCAAAATTCATGAAAGGCGAATTCAACCTAGTAGATTTATACGAACAAATGAAATCCCTAAAAAAGATGGGCTCATTTAAAAAAATCATGTCTATGATTCCAGGAATGGGAGCAATGAAAATTCCTAAAGGTGCTCTAGACGTACAAGAAGGCAAATTAGAAAAATGGAAGTTTGCCATGGATTCCATGACCAAAAAAGAACTCGAAGAACCAGACACAATTAACGCCCAAAGAATCGAGAGAATCGCCAAAGGCTCAGGCCTTAGCATCCAAAACATCAGAGAACTCTTAAAACAATACAAACAATCCAAAAAGATGATGAAAATGATGAAAGGCGAGGGCGATATAAATAAGATGATGAAAAAAATGGGCGGCAAAATGCCCAAAGGTTTCTAATGCTTTTAACTTAATATTCTGCATCGTGAGGTTTCAACCTCACTAGACTAATTTGGTTCAAACCTTTTCAAAAGGTTTGGGTGGGAACATTCCCAAGGGATTCTAACATTTCTTCTGGTGTTATTTTTAATTTTCTTATACCTAAATTACAAAAAGGCTTTTAAACAACCAAACATTCCCTTAATCAATTAAAACAGAGGTATATATATAATGGCAGATGAACCAACAACAAATCAACCAGCTCCAGGAGCAGAATCACAAGCAGCGGCGCAACCAGCAGCACAACCAAGCTTAGACGAATCTAAAAAAGAGAAAATAACAACATTTGTTCAAGAAGCAACAGCAACATCAACAAACTTAACAAATTTTCTAAATGGACTAAATCAAGTAACAGCAAATCCACAAACAATAAATCCACAACTAGTAGAACAATTACTAGGACAACTAGAATCATTAAAAGCAGGGATAAAGGACCTAAACGGAACAATCTGGAAAGACGGCAACTTAAAGAAAATCAAAAAAGTAATCAAAAGCCTAGCCTAATTACATTTTTTTTAATTCTTATTTCTAAAACAAAATCTAAACCTTAGTATGCATCGTAGGACTTTAGTCCTACCTGACTAATTTGGATCAAACCTTTCTAAAAGGTTTGGTGGAAAAAAGATATCAAGCAGCCAAGGATAATAATAACTCTCAACATCTTCGTCCTTATACTCTCTTAAAACCATTCTATCTGGATCATTATAACTCATAGCCTTATTGATCTTGTGAACTTGTTCATAATCATTTTTAACCAAACAAATCAAATCACCCTCATCATCATCATAATAAGGATCATTTACAATTTGAGATAAATAATCTGGGATTGCGCCATTAGCAATTCTAACAACAACTCTGTGTTTAGCTCTTTTTTTATCATAAAAAAACTTAATATGACTCTCATACAATTTACCATCATCATCAATTTTATGCCTTTTTATAATGTTTAAAATTTCGGAGTTCTTTGATTCTTTATACCCCACATAAAAATTATCAAATTTAAGAACCTCATAATTTTTAGTATAAAGATATTCGTGTTCTCTATCATGACAAAATTGCGTACACAAATCCCATAATTTCATTTTTTAATTTACACCTCATCAAATAAATACTGATTTAAACATTTCACATCTTCTTTATACCTAACGGGATCTAAAAGCCACATAGCAGCAGAAACTGAACTTAAAAGAGAATTTCCATCTTGTGGCGTAAAACAATATCCGCTAATATGGGTTCCTCTTCTAGTATCTCTTACTTGTAATCCTGCTTCTGGAATAACGCTATGATTTAGAAATCTTCCATAAAATCCAAATTCACGACCAAAATTAAAAATCAGATTAGCTGAATTTTTATATGAAATTGCAGTTTTCTCACTACTCTTAATCATATCAATCAAATCATCTCTTTTAGCATCGCGTACATAAATATTAAATCCTATTGTGTGCATATACTGGGTATTGGTTTTCATGGCCCTTGAATGAATATCTAAATCAACATCAATTGTTTTAAACAATTCATAAACATCCCTGGCATGATGTGTACCAAATCTAGGATCATCTGCTTTTCCAATCTTAGGAGCTGCTAAAAATTTGTCATTTTGCGAAACATCGTTAGCTCTTCTAATACATTGAAAATCAGCATGAATTAAATTATCTTTATCTTCTCCATTTTTCATACCTAAAACGTGTAAAAGAGCACTTATGGCATGAACATTACAACTTCCAATTTGAATATATCTCCCTTTAAGTGCATCATCATTAATCCCATTAACATAAGGAACACCAAAACCATGTTCAGACCCTTGCGCAATAAAACCCTTACTTTGATCAAGACCAAGATAAATTTCTTGTTTATTCATATTGCCTGCAGGAGTACAATCAATAATGACGTCACAAATTTCACGTGCTTCTTTATCGCTCATTAAAGGTTTCATTCCCATATCTTTAAAGGCCTTCATTTTATCTTCAGGAACAGCTAAAATTCCCCCTGCTAAAGATAATTGATTTGTTCTTGATCTATCGTGTGGATATGGGTGCCTTTTAATATAAAATGCATTATTAACTCTCAATTCATTTTTATGTTTACAAACTAAATTTGCTCCTGGTCCTCCTATAGTGCCAGTTCCAACAATTGCTATATCTCTTGTCATTTATATCACCTCAATTAATTAGTAATTTATACTTGTGCTACATAATTACTAACAAAATTAGAAAATAAATAATCTATATAAAGAGAATAAAAAATAAGAACAGAACAAACATCAACTAGACTTATATACTAGAAACTATTCATTACTTTTTCGGATGGGGCTTCTCATCACGAAACCCACAATCCTTACAATACTTAACATCATACATGCCATCAGCAAATTTATGCTGCCCAACATGTAATTTCTTATGACATTCCGGACAATTTGTTAACATGTAAAATAAGAAATAATTTGTGTTTATAAGTTTGATTGTTTTAGAAAATTATATAAATAAAAAAATAATACTATTTCTGTGGCTAAAACAATAACAGAATTTAACGAACTTATAAATTCTATAAGGAGTTATTTAAGTCAATTTGAAAATAAAGCTTTTGAAATTATTGCAATTCAAGAAAATATAGTTTCCTTTTCAAAGCATAATGTTGGGGGGTTTCTTAGGGGAAATTTACAAAGAAAAATAAAACGTAGCTTAGTCTCTATAAGAAAAAACATTAAATTAATTTATAAAAATAATGAAGAATTTGAAGAAAAAATTAATAATCTAAAACAAAGCATAAATTATATTCAGATAAGAAAATATTCTAAAAATTTCTCAGATTTACAAAAAAGAAGAAAAGTCATGATTAGTTTTTTTATTAGGTTTTATTCAAGAAGTGGTAGGTTGTGGTTAAATAGATTAAATTCTCAGGAAATAATTTTAGCAATAAAAAATTCTAGAAAAGGTGGTGTTGTTCCTTTTTTTGCAATAATTAAATCTTATAAAGAATTAATCCAAAAAATTGAAAAAGATATAAATTTGGCAACCTTTAATTTTAATCTTGATAATATTATGAATCAAGTTAGAGCTCCTTTAAATCTAACAACTATTTTAATTGATTCTGATTTTATAACAAATGTATATAACTATTCAAGAACAAAGAGGAAACTATTAAGATTGATTAATCATGGAAGAATAGAAATTACAAGAGAAGTTGAAAAAGAAATTTTGAAGGTAAAAGGAACCTCACCATTAATTGGAAAAGATATCAGGTCTCAACTATTTTCGATTGCAAGTGTAATTAATGTTGCAAAAAATGGTGTTAATGATAGAAAAATAATTAATGCTTGGCTTGATTATTCTCCAAAAGCTAGTAATGAAAAAATTCCTTACTTTAGAACTACTGGTGATTATAAAATAATGTTAAGGGCATTAGAGTTATCTCCATCTCCTGTTATAATTTTATCAAATGATTCAGATATTTATAAGACAATTGGTGGATTACATGGAGAAGGTAAATATCTTAATATAATGGTTTACTCATTTGGTAAAGAAAACGGTAGTGTTAATATCGCAGCATAATCACTTTTAATTTTTTCAATCCTTTTTTTAAATTCTTCATATTCTTCATTTAATTCTTCTTTTAATTTTTTTAATGAAGTTGTTTGATAGATAGAGGGTATAATTTCATCATCATTTTCAGATATATAATACAAAAAATGATTATCGTCTTTTCTAACCATTACAAAACTATCATCGTCTTCATCTTTATCTTCATCTTCTAATATATAACTTAAAATTACAGATTCAATTGGTGAATTTTGAGCATCTAATAAAGGTATTGAAGTATAAAATTCTCCATTTATATGAGGTCTTTTTTGATATCCAATAGCTAAGTTAAATGGTGTTCTAGTTATTAATGCATTTTTTCTACAAATAATATATTCTCCTTTGGAAACATCGTTTAAAGAAATTATTTCATTTACAAAAACAATTCTTGAATCAATTGAATCAACCATTCTAACATCAAATCCATCAACTCTATTTATAAACTTTTCCTAAAAATAATCACTAAAAAGTAACAAATTCAAATATCCAAAATAAATCCAGTTTTTCCAACATTCACAACTCTAGTTTCTCCGATTTTCTCTTCAATTCCATGGGTCTCGTGAATATGGCCACATAAATGTACCATTGGTTTAAATTCATTAATCGCCTTTCTAACACCTTTAGAGCCCCAACCAGGAACTTTCATTGAAAGAACACAATCATTAGGTTCAACATGAGTTACCATAATTCTCTTTTTAACATTTTTAACTTTGTCATGGCCCTTTTTAAGCATCTTAAAAAATTGTTCATCGTCTAGTTCATGAGGTCCAATATCACCATAGCCACAACCAAAAATTCCAACATCACCTTTCACAATAGCCTTGCCATGTAAATCCATTGCCTTGTATTTCTCAAGCATAAAGCCAATTTCAGCCATTCCTTCATGATTTCCAGGTAGAAGTGCCACATCAAGTCCTTTGTCCTTAAAAGGCCCAACAAACCCCTCTACGTTGCCATCCCAACCAATAATATCACCAAGCATTAGAACTAAATCAACCTTCTCCCTAGCCCCTTTTTCAGCCATTTTCTTGATAAACTTTCGATCTCCGTGTATATCACTTATTGCTAGAATTTTCATGTTATAACCTTAAAAAATAGCTCATTTATTAACTTTTTGAATATAATTGGCACTATCTGCCCTTAAGCTTCAAATCCAAAACCAAATCTTCGAGTTTTCTCAAATCATACTTAATACCATCAACCTTACGTCTAACCTCGTTATCCCTGAAGTCAAATTTAAGCATTTGCCCATAAATATCATCAACAACATCACGAATCTTTCGAACTTGCTCATTTTTACCCTTTCCAGCCAAAAAAACAGCCTTTCTAACTAACTCACCAGGTAAATCAGCTAAACCTAATACAAAATGGGTAGCTTGAACCTTAATATCAACTAATTTTCCAGTTTTCACAAAATTATAATACAAAATAGCCTCAACATACTCCTGAATAGCAATCTTATAACTACCTTCAAAAACAAGCTTAGGACTATTCTTAGCAATCAAATCAAGCTCCTTTCTCTTAGTCTCAATAGAAGCTATTAAATCCTTAGCATCCTCGTCCCTATGCACACTATAAATAAGCTGCTTACTAAGCTTTAAAACTTCCCTGCTCTTCTTAATTAAATTCTCTCTAAGTGAATCATACTCCTTAATTTCCTTTTGTAATTTATCAAAATTTACCATAATCCTAAAAACTATATCTTGCTTTATATTATTTTCCCCAATATTTACTTCATTTAGAATAGAGTCTATTTGTATACTAGCGCCCTGGCATAGCCGAGGCGGGTTCTCAAAGAGAACAGTATCCGCCGTGCGTTTACACTAGTAAACACACGAACGAGTGAAACAAAGTGACTAGTCCTAGTATACCTAGTATATCTATTCCCTCTATTCCAAATGGAGCTAACAAAGCCAAAATCACTCAAAACTACCAAAAACACCGCAAGCTTTATATAACCACAATAATCCAAACAAATAATTCGAGGTAATAAAAAATGGATCAAAATTCAAGACCACTAGATACACTTAACGCAGCAAGAAACAAAACAGTTCTTGTAGATCTTAAAAATCAAACTAAATTTGTTGGAAAACTAAAAGCTTTTGACATTCATATTAACGTAGTTTTAGAAGACGCAGAAGAACACGTAAATGGCGAAGTAAAAAGAAAATTAGGTACAGTCTTCATTAGAGGCGATACAATAACAACAATTAGTCCAGCATAAGTAAATAATAAATAACGATATAAAATGGTAAAAGGAACAGCATCAATGGGTAGAAAGAGTGGGAAGAAGACTCACATCATTTGTAGAAGATGTGGCGGACACTCATTTCACGCAAAAAAGAAAAAATGCGCATCATGCGGATACGGTGATAAACCAACCATGAGAACATTTAACTGGAACAAAAAAAATTAATTTTTAATTTTTAATTCTTATTTTTAACTTTTTTATAAATTTCTTAGCAATAATTAAAAAACAAACCTATACTCAAACCAATTAATGAATCTAGAAACTAAGCTCAAACAAGATAAATTTCTAAAACCCATAGATTTCATACCTCTAATCGGCATAGTAATCTACCTCTCAAGAAACAAAGAAAGTAATATCAAAACAAAACAGCAAGTTGCAAATTCTAAACTATCAAGCGCCATCATAAACATTTACCACACGGGCATCATAGGAACAATAGGCTACCTAGCATATCGGTATATGGTAAAATAAAAAATAAAAAATTATTCTGATTCACCATTAAAGTGTTCAAGGCATTTCTCACGAATAAAATCAAATCCTACCTCGGCACACAATTCAACTTGTTCCATCTCACGAGCAACTTTTGATTTACAAGCATCAACATTAATTCCATTTGAAAGCATATTACAAGCTAAAATACTCTCTGTTTCAATTGCAATAGAAGTAACACATCTGTTTTTCTTTGAATCAACTACCCAACTACATAAATCTACATTATTGGTAGCAATTGCAACATCATAATAACACCCTCTTCTTTGATCATCATCTCCTACATAAGAGCATAAATCGTCATCACTAGTGTTAAGAGCAATATTATGATTGCAATTATCCTTCCAATATGTATCTTCAATACTTCTACAAGCCTGCGAATCCAAGTTTTTAACTGCAATCTCTTCTTGACAATAGCCTCTAGTTCTTGTATTCTCAATTAAATCACAAACCTTCAAATCGCCTTTGATAGCAGCTAATTTAGCAACACAGCTGTCTCTAAAACCATCATTTTCAATTTTGCTACACTTATTGGCTTCATCGTAACAATTATCCTTAGCACCATCTTCAAGAGCAGCACACTCATCATTAGGATCAATAGTAGTTTTAGTACAAGCAGAAATAAAAAGAACTGCTAAAATTGAAATTACAATCAAAATCAAGGTTGTTTTTCTCATAGTTTAGCTTAAACGACTAATACTCCTTTTAAGCTTTATGTATCTATTGGGGGGAAGAAAAATACGAAAACACCCAAAAAAACCAAAAACTATAAAAACAGACTTAAAACTAAGTACACATGCGTGGACGTGCCGGAGTGGTCAAACGGGCTGGGCTTAGGAGAATCAAGTCTTTCTTGACTAATTCAAAGTCACCCAGTAGCTTAGTGCTTACGCAGGTTCGAGCCCTGCCGTCCACACCATTTTCTCTTTAACAATAAATTAGAACAAAAAATAAAATAAAATAAAATAATTAAAAAATCACTCCTTCTTATCAGACTTTTCAGTATCCTCAGAAACAGGTTTCATAGTTGGAAACAAAATAATATCTCGAATTGAATCAACTCCAGTCAAAATTATCGCCATTCTATCAATTCCAAAACCAAGCCCACCAGCAGGAGTCATACCATATTCCATAGCATTCACAAAATCCTCGTCCATTGGGTGTGCTTCTTCTGATCCAGCTCGAAGTTGACTAGCTTGCTCTTCAAGTAGCTTTCTTTGAAGTACAGGGTCGTTTAACTCAGAGTAAGCATTAGATAGCTCCATACCTAAACAAAAACTCTCAAATCTCTCAATTAATCTATCGTCATATCTAGATGGTTTACAAAGAGGAGTAGATTCCTTAGGATGATCAATAATGTGAACTGGTTGAACTAACTTGTCTTCAACAAATTCTTCAAATAATAATTGAACCCCAAGTCCCCATGAAAAAGGTCCATCAAATTCAATTTTATGCTCATCAATAATTTTCTTAATTTCATCAACGCTCATATTCTTAGCATCAAAATGAGCAAACTCTTTAATTGAATCAAGCATTGTCATTCTCTTCCAAGGTGCTTTAAAATCTAAAACAACTTTTTTTCCTTTCATAACTTGATTCACTTTAGTGGTTCCATGCATAGCAATGCAAGCTTTCTCATAAATTTGCTCTAAATAATCCATCATTTGATTATAATCAACATACGATTGATAAACTTCAAGCATAGTAAATTCCGGATTGTGCGTTGTATCGACATCTTCATTTCTAAAATTCTTACAAATAGTAAAAACTTTCTCAAATCCTCCCACAAGTAATCTTTTAAGATGTAACTCTGGAGAAACTGATAGATACATTTTCATTTTCCAAGCATTAATATGAGTCTCAAATGGTTTAGCATTCGCTCCACCATAAATTGTTTGAAGAGTCGGAGTTTCAACTTCCATAAAACCTAAACCATCAAAATAATCACGAATAACCTTAATCATTTTACTTCTTTTAACAAAAACATCTTTTGTTTGAGGACTCATAATTAAATCAAGATATCTTTGTCTATACTTAAGTTCAATATCTTTAAGACCATGATATTTCTCAGGCATAGTTAGTAAAGATTTACAAAGAATTTGAGCACTAGAAACTTGAACTGTGACCTCTCCCATTCTAGTTTTAAAAATAGTACCTTCAACTCCAATAATATCTCCTAAATCAACTTTTTTTGCAAATATATCGTAAGTATCTTTTCCTAAATTTTCTGTATTTAGATATAATTGAATTCTTCCACTTTGATCTTGAATATGAAAAAAAGCTGCCTTTCCCATAACTCTTCTAAGCATAACTCTACCAGCAACACTAACTTTATTTTCTGTATGTTCAGAATCTTGTAAACCTGCATAAGTCTCATTAACATCTTTGGCATGATTAGATTGATTAAAAGTATACGGAAATGGATTTATTTTCATTTCTCTTAAATCATTTAATTTTTGTAATTTTACCGGATCTATTTGTAGTTTTTTTGCCATTTTCAAAGACAACTAGGCTAAATTTATAAACATTTCTTTAAAAATATCAATTCTCTTCTTTATCATCAAAATAATACTCATCATTAAAAGCAACAATCTCTATTGGTTTCCATCTAAATAATTCAATATTAACAAAACTATATATGTCTCTATAAGTTTTATTTTCTAACTGCCTAGAAACACTTTTTAGATATTTCAATAATTCTTTTTTAATGCCAGGTCCAATAACTCTTTCAAATCCATAACGTTTTGCAGCCTTTTCAGAAATGAAAAAAAACAAAGCTTTTGAATCTCTTTTTCCTTTTTTAATAATAGCAAATAAATTTAACCTAACTTCTTTAGATAATTTTAGTCTTTTTAATTTTTTATTTAGCTTTCTTTTCATACCAAGCCACTTATTAATAAACATCAATCTTCTACTAATCATAAAAAAATAATACCTCTTATAATTATTTAAACCTTCCCAAAATCCAAAACAATTATATACCTCAAAACATCAATCCTAAACTAGGTGATAAAAAATAATTATAACAACTTGTGGTAACTCTAACGACATTGCAAAAAAACTAGCAAAGCAACTAAAAGCTAAATTCTCACCAACTACAATCTCAACTTTCCCAGACGGCGATATCTACTTAAAATTCAACACAAATCTAAAAAAGAAAACCTTAGTTATTGTGCAATCCTTTCAACCAAATCCCAATAAATCATTATACAATGTTATTTTCGCAGCAAAAAACGCCAAAAGCCTAGGAGCAAAAAAAGTGATTCTAGTAGCTCCATACCTGGGTTTCATGCGCCAAGATAAACGATTCAAAGCAGGCGAAGCAATCTCTAGTAAAATCATGGCTGATCTACTTAACAACACCATTGACAAACTAATTACAATCGACCCTCACATTCACAGATACAAATCACTAAAAGACATCTTTAAAATCTCAGCAAAATACATCACCGCAAATCCACTTTTAGCGGACTACGTAAAAAAACATATCAAAAACCCACTTATCATAGGTCCAGACTGGGAAAGTTATCAGTGGGCACTAAGTGTAGCCAAAAATGTAAATTGCGACGCAACCTGCTTTAAAAAACACAGATTCTCCTCATTTAAAGTAAAAGTAGAAATGGTAAAACAAGTAGAAATAAAAGGAAAAAACGTTGTAATAGTTGATGATATCATCTCCACAGGAAAAACCATAATTGGAGCAGCAAAGATAGCCAAAAGACTAGGGGCAAAATCAATCACAGCAATAGGAGTTCACGGTTTATTTGCAGGTAACGCCCTAGAAAACCTAAAAAAACACAAAATCAAAGTAGTATCAACAAACACAATTCTCTCAAAGAAAAGCAAAATAGATGTAACAAGTCTAATCAAAAAACAAATAAACAAAAAGAAATAAAATCTTAGGATTTTAAACTTTCTAAAAAAGAAAGAAATAAACAAAAAGAAATAAAATCTTAGGATTTTAAACTTTCTAAAAAAGAAAGAAATAAACAAAAAGAAATAAAAAAACCTTATTTTAATTTATCCCTAATTTCGTTAATTGTAACAATTGCGCCCTGACAAAATTTCTCTAATTTAGCAAGATGATCTGATAAATCACCTACTTTAGAAGCCAATTTTTCTTTCTCTTCATCAACTTTAGACCAATCTCTTTTCTCTAAATGTTCAATAAATTTTTCTTCAGTTTCTAATCCTTTCAACTCATCTTTAACTGAACCAGAAAATAATGATAAATCCTTAACTAAAGTGTTCGTCATTGCATGAAATTTATTAATTAAATTTTCAACATCTTTTTTCCTTTTATCATCCAAATCATTTAATGATTCATGTAAATCCTTATCTAACCTCTCTTCAGATCTTTTCTCTCTAGCTTCTGTTCTTCCAACAAACCTATAAATTTTAAATAACTTAGAAATTAATTCTCTTGTTTGCTTATCGTCGTAATCTTTAACACCTTTTAATTTATTAGATACTTCTTCCATATCTTTTAAATATTTTGTCAAAGCTCCCAACTGACCTTTAACACTTATTGAAACTTTTTCAACATCACTTCCTTTTACCATATATAATCACCTTTAATATTTTTTATAATATAAAATCAAATTCCTTTTTAAGAATTTCCATCTATAAACTTATACATGGGCTGTTGTTCTTTAAAATTAACCTCTTTATTGGCATCACGGGCAAGCACATACAAAAAATCACTAAGCCGATTAACATACTTAAGCATTTCTTTATTTATATCTAATACTCCTTGAACTCTCACCAATGTTCTCTCAGCTCTTCGAGTAATAACCCTAGATAAATGTAAAAAAGCACTAGATTTAGTTCCTCCAGGAAAAATAAATTTATCAGGCATTCCCAATTTTTCTTGTAAAATATCAATCTCTTTTTCAAGCTCATCAATATGTTCTTTAGTAATTCTAGGAACATTTCCACTAATTTTTGTACTAACCAAATCAGCTCCCAACTGAAATAAATCATTTTGGATTTTATTAAGAAGTAATTTAACCTTTTCATTTTCAACATAACAAATAGTTAAACCTATCACACTATTCAATTCATCAAAAGCCCCAAAAGCTTCAATTCTAGGGTCATCCTTACTAACTAAACCACAACCATAAAAAGTTGTTTTTCCCTCATCTCCAATACCTGTATAAATCTTCATAAATCCTCACCTAAAAATCATCCAATATTAATAACTTGATCCTCATAACTTCCATCACGATAAATTGTGATCCCCTTACACTTTAATTTCCACGCCATCATATACGCTTCTTCAACATCTTTAATAGCCGCATTTCTAGAAAAATTAATTGTCTTTGAAATAGAATTGTCTGTATACTTTTGAATAGTTGATTGCATTTTAATATGCCATAAGGGACTAATATCTTGAGCAACAACAAATACGTCACGAACATCTTTTGGAATTTCTTTTAAAAATTGAATATTTCCACTCATTGACATTTTTCTAATTAATTCAGGAGAATAAAAACCACGTTTTTTAGCAACATTTTCAAATATTTTATTCACGCTAACCAATTCACTTGAAGAGAGCAAAGTTCTCTGATACGCAAGTGCAAAACAAGGCTCACACCCAGCGCTCGTATCAGCTAAAATACTTCTAGTTCCAGTTGGAGATTGCGAAATACAACTTATATTTCTCATAACTCGTCCTTGCTTTTGATGTTCAGATCCTTCATAAGCCCCACAAGGACCTCTTTTCTTAGCCAACTCTTGCGACATCTCATAAATAGTATCCTTAAAAAAAGACATTAGTTTATCAGCCATTTCAAGCCCCTTGTCAGAATCATATTTAATCTTCAAAGAATATAACATGTCAGCAAAGCCCATGACTCCTAAGCCAAATTTTCTAGTAAATCTAGTTTGCTTTTCAATTTTTGCATTAGGATAGGCATTCATATCAATCACATTATCTAAAAAATGAACACTCGTTCTAATCGTATCTCTAAAATCATCCCAATCCAAATCATCCTCTTTAACAAATTTTTGAACATCAATACTACCCAAAGCGCAACCCTCATTAGCAAGTAAAGGTGCTTCCCCACACTGGTTAGTTGTCTCAATTTCCCCAAGATGTTTAGCTGGATGTTTTCGATTAATCTCATCAATAAAAATCAAACCAGGATCTCCAGTCTTCCAAGCATTTTGTGTGATGATTGAAAACACATCCTTGGCTCGAAGTCTTCCAACATACTTTTGAGTTCGAGGACTTTTTAATAAATAATCTTTATCCTCTAAAACAGCCCTCATAAATCTATCAGTAACAGCCACTGAAATATTAAAATTTTTAAGAGACTTTTTATCTCTTTTTGATTCAATAAAACGTAAAATGTCGGGATGATCAACACGTAAAACAGCCATGTTAGCTCCAGGTCTAATTCCACCTTGCTTAATAATATCAAGCGCCGAATCATACACTTTTAAAAACGCAACAGGCCCAGAAGCAACCCCTTGATGATTTCCAACAACATCTCCCTTAGGTCTTAACTTAGAAAAAGAAAACCCAGTACCACTTCCCCTTTGATGAATAATAGCACTATCACGTAAAGTACCAAAAATAGATTTCATCTTATCCTCAATAGGTAAAACAAAACAAGCACTAAGTTGCTGCGAATTAGTTCCAGCATTTCCAAGAGTAGGAGTATTAGGTAAAAATTTCAACTCCGCCATAATAGAATAAAATCTCTCAGCTGTCTTCTCAATTTCCTTCTCGCTAGCACCATACAACTTATCGGCCTTAGCAATATTATTAGTAACCCTCTCAATCATTGCATGTGGCGTTTCAATTAAATTTCCAAATTCATCTTTTTGTAAATATCTCTGCTCCAAAATTCTAAGTGACTCATTAGAAAATAATAAATCCTCATCCTTATTAGCACTCTCCTCCCCCAAAATCATCGCTCTAGAAGCCCTTTCTCTATTTTTTTGATGTCTATATAAAATGTAAGCTTTAGCAGTTTTAGCATGCCCCTTCTCAATTAATACTTTCTCTACATTATCTTGAACATCTTCCACACTAGGGGTTTTTTCTTTAAAATTTTCATTCAATTCTTTTAACACAACTTTAGCTAACTCAATAGCTAAATTCATATCATCACCGCCAACAGCCTTAGCAGCTTCAAAAATAGCAGTAGTAATTTTTTCTATTTCAAATTCAACTTGAGTTCCATCTCTTTTTATTACTTGCATTTTAATAATTAACCACCATTACTATAATAAACTATCTAAGTAAAAATAAAAAATAAAATAAATAAATTTTTACTCTAACTACATCCAGTCGTCTCACCACATACTTCACAAAGCATACAAGTTCCATTTCGTCTAAGTTGCTTAGCACCACAAGCACTACACTTCTGCTCATAATCTTTCGAATCAGCAACACTAACGACCTCACCGGTCGCACTCTCGTCAGTCACATTTACATCTTCAGATTTTTTAGAACCATCAACATCACTACCATTAGCAACATCACCAGGACCAACAATTCCCATATCTTCAAAATCATTTACAAATTGACTTAGTTCACTAATTACCGGATGTCCATCTTGACCTAAAACTTCACTAGCTACTTGCTTTGGATCTAAACCATTCTTAATAGCAAAATTAATAGCATTCAAAACAGTTTTCATCATAATCTCTTGTACCGGCGATCCCCATTTCATATCAATTTCAAGTCCACTTAAAGATCCATTAACTTGCTTAACACTCAAAATGCATTTTCTACCACCTATCTTAGCAACTTTCTTAAAATAAGTAATAGTTTTAGCACTTGTCATCTCATTAACCAAAGAATCCACATTTGCAACTAAAGCTTCTTTTTTAACAACTGGCCTTTGGTTAAGAATAGTTTTCAATTGGTGGTTACTTTCTGTTGAAGAGCTAAGGGGTTGACATAACTTCGAACCATCTCTATACAATGCCACGGCTTTAATCATCATTGACCATGAATCATAATAAACCTGTTTTATCTGCTCAACAGTCCAATCCTGAGGCATGTTAACTGTTTTTGAAATAGCTCCTGAAATAAAAGATTGCGCAGCAGCAAGCATTTTAAGATGACCATACGGATGAATATATCTCTCTCCCTTTTTACCACATTTATTAGCACAATCAAATACCTCATATTGTTCTTGTTTTAAATGAGGCGCACCTTCAATAGTCATAGTCCCACAAATGTGTTCATTAGCTTCTTCAACTTCTTTAGAACTAAAACTCAAAGCTTCTAAGAAACTTCCCTTTTTACCATTCATAACTCTTTGATAAAATTCTTCTCCTAAAATAAATTGATTGAAGACATAATTTATATCCATACAACTCTCTAACTCTTTTTCAATCTTTTCAAGTTGTTCTTCATTAAATCCTCTTTGTCTAAGTGTGGAAAAATTAATATGTGGGCTATTTGCTAAGGTAGCATGACCAATGCAATATTTCACAATTTCTTTAACTTGAGTTTCATTATATCCCAGCTTTCTAAGAGCTTTAGGAACACCTTGATTAACAATTTTAAAGAATCCACCACCTGCAAGTTTCTTAAATTTAACAAGAGCATAATCTGGCTCAACTCCAGTAGTATCACAATCCATAACAAGACCAGTGGTTCCAGTAGGAGCAAGAACGGTTGTTTGAGCATTTCTATATCCGAACTTTTCACCTTGACTCAAAGCCTTATCCCAAGCATCATGCGCTGCTTGTAAAATTGAAATAGGGCATAATTCTTGATTAAGTGGATTTGGTTTTATGGTCAAACCTTCAAAATCATTTAAATTATGAGCTGCTCTTCTATGATTTCTAATAACTCTAAGCATTGGTTCTCTATTCTCTTGGAATTTTTCAAACGGTCCTAGTATGCTTGCAAGTTCAGCTGAAGTAGTATAAGCATCTCCAGTCATAATCGCACTAATTCCACTTGCAATAGCTCTTCCTTTATCACTGTCATAAGGAACTCCTTGAAGCATTAATAAAGATCCAATATTTGCAAAACCTAACCCTAAAGTTCTATATTCATAACTTCTTTGAGCAATTTTATCCGAAGGGAAATGCGCCATCAAAACAGAAATCTCTAAAGCAATGGTCCATAATCTTGCAGCATGTCTAAATCCCTTAACATCAAAAACTCCAGTTTTATCATCATAAAATTTAACCAAATTAATCGATGCCAAATTACATGCAGTATCATCTAAAAACATGTATTCGCTACAAGGATTACTTCCATTAATTCTACCGCCCATAGGACAGGTATGCCACTCATTAATTGTAGTGTCAAACTGAACTCCAGGATCAGCGCAAGCCCAAGCACAATATCCGATTTGATCCCATAAATCTATTGCCGGAAGAGACTTCACAATTTGACCATTAACTCTTCCTTTCAAATGCCATTGTTGTTTGTTATCTAAAGCTTCAAAAAAGGAGTTAGGAATTCTAACTGAATTGTTTGAATTTTGACCAGATACAGTAGTGTAGGCTGCAGATTCATAATGGGTATCAAACTCCTGAAATGGTAAAGAATATCCTTGCTTAGCAAGCTCAATTGCTCTTAAAATATAACTATGGGGGATATCATCCATAGCAGCTTCACGTAACGCTTCCTTAACTTCTTCATTTTCTAACGGTCTTTCAATACCCTTAGCAAGAATCATCACTTTTTCTAATCTTTTCTTTAATATTTTACTCCCAGAAACTAAATGTGCAACTTTCTCTTCTTCCTTAACTTTCCACCAAATCAAATCTTCAATTTCAGGATGATCTAAATCAATAGAAATCATTTTAGCAGCCCTTCGAGTAGTTCCACCTGATTTAACTGAACCAGCAGCAACATCAAAAATCTTTAAAAAACTCATCAGCCCAGAACTCTGTCCGCCACCAGATAATCTCTCTCCTTTACCTCTAAGAGCACTAAAGTTAGAACCAGTTCCAGAACCATATTTGAAAATTCTAGCTTCTCTAGTAAGAAGAGAAAAGATTCCACCCTCTCTAACTAAATCATCATTAACATACTGAATAAAACAAGCATGAGGTTGCGATCTTGTATAAGCGTCCTTAGAATATTCTAATTTCTTAGTAACCGGATTAACAAAACTATGTCCTTGAGCAGGACCAGTTAAACCATATGCCCAATTAAGTCCAGTAGTAAACCATTGAGGTGAATTAGGAGCAGCACTTTGATTAATAATCATATAAACCATTTCATCATAAAATACTTGAGCATCTTTAGTACTTAAAAAATAATTAAATTTCTCTCCCCAATATCTCCAACATCCAGCAAGTCTATTGGCAACCTGTTTAATACTAGTCTCAGAGCCAGTAATTACTTTTCCACTCTCATCTAAAAGTAAATCTCCATTAGCATTTCTAAGTGGAACACCTGCTTTTCTAAAATATTTTTGAGCTAAAATATCAGTTGCAACTTGACTCCAAAAATTAGGAACTTCCACATCACTCATTTCAAAAACAACAGAGCCATCTGGATTTTTAATAATTGATGAACGTTTATTATAAGTAAACATCTCTTTAGGATCAACTCCCTCTCTACTAAAATATCTATTAACCTTCAATCCTTTAGTTTCAATTGAAACACTTTTCATACTTTCCATATTTTCCATTTTTCACAACCTCTCATAAATTTCTTTTAAATCTAATTGAGCAACTCGCTCTTCTCTCCAATTTAATATACCATCACAAACCTCTTGATCAGAAATACCTCTCAACTCATCAATTACTTTTTGAGCATTAACCAAACTAGGATAATTTGTAATTCCTATAACTTTATCATCTCTTGCTATATGCCTTTTATATTCAAAATTTTCACTCATCTCTTTTTGATTTCCTTGAGAATACAATTCATTTAATTCCTCAAAAAAAGTTCTATTAACTAATTGACCACTCTCTAAATCAACAAAAGTATCAAACACTTCTTGTCCATATCCTTCTGCTCCAAAATTATGAAGATTATAAATTGGTAACAATCCTTTATTTGAAGCCAAATATAATCTCAAATTAGTAGGATTTCCATTAGCCCTAGCACAAAGAATCGGAACTTGTCTCCATAAATCAACTTGATTCTTACAATACTCTTTAACATCACGAACTAATTTATCTCTATTTAATTTAATTGATAATAAATTTCTATTCATTTTTTTCACCTTTCATTTTAATCAATCCAACAACATTAGTATATACTTTCTAACTCTTTTCCAAGTTGTTTAGGATCATCAATTTGCTTGTAAATTGAAGCAAACCTCAAATAACCCATCTTATCATATTTTTTCAACTCACCCAACACTAATTTTCCAATTACGGCCGATTGAATTTGACTTGATTTTTTTAGCAAAACTTTTTGCTGAACTTTTAACGCAAGTTCTTTAGCATTTTTCTCATCAATTTTAGGACAAGCCTTAACAAAACTATTCGCCAATTTAGAAAAAACATAATTTTCAATCCTTCCGTCTTTTTTACAAACTTTCAAATTAAAAGAAGCCTTTTCATACGTAGTAAATCTCGAAGTACAATCTATGCATTCACGACGCCTTCTCATACTATCTTCATACACTCTCGACTCTAAAACTCTAGTCTGCGAACTATCACAATATGGACAAAACATAAATCATCCCTCCCCCTCTTTTACATCACAAACAAAATACAAAACGCTAGATATAGTGTTTTTAACAAAGGTAATTCTTGTATTTAGTGTTTGTTAAGAAAATGATTTTTTATTGATTTAAATAGTTTTTAGTACTTTGGAATATATTTTCAAGACTCAGTGAAACTACTGGAAAATAAAAAAAACACCAACAAGTTTTATAAAAAAATAACCCCAAAAATAAGTAATGAAAAAAACCTTGACAAATTTAATCCTAGCATCATCGTTACTAGTCTCAACACTAACAAATTTCTCCTGCACCATTCCATCAAGTTTCGATTTAGAAAAAATCACAAGGCAATCCCAAACCAAACCAAACACAGCCTTAATCATAATAGATTCCCAATACACCTTCTTACATGATATTAACAGATACGAATTAGAAACAGAATCAGATAATCAAGTTGAAGTTATAAAATTTGCAAAAAAAAATAATTTTCCAATCTATGTATTTGAAATAGAAGGAAAAGGAAAAACAAGAAAAAAATTAAGAGAAGAATTAGTTAATTATAAACCAATAACTAAACCTCACTCAAGTGCCTTTAATAAAACAAACTTAGATAAACTTTTAAAAGACCAAGAAATTAAAAACGTAATTTTAATGGGTTTAAACGCATCAATTTGTGTCCTACAAAGCGCACAAGACGCTAATCAAAAAGACTATAAGGTTCTAATCAGTCCAGATATCATTCAAGACGCAACTTACTTAGCAGGAAAAAACGAATCACTAGAAGAATATAAAAAAGTAGCAAAACTATTTAGAACCAACGATGATTTGATGGAATACTTAAGCAATCAATAAAAAATAAAAAAATCAATACCTTCTCTCAACTTTTCTAAGCCATCCTTCTGGTGCTTCATATCTTCCAGTTTGAATTCCAGTAAGTAAATCATGCATTTTTCTAGAAACCGGACCAATATTTCCATCTCCAACAGTTAGAATCCTTCCATTGTCCAAAACATATTCATTAACTGGGCTAATAACTGCAGCAGTTCCTAAACCTCCAGCTTCAACAATCTCGCCATTACAAATTGAATCAATAAAATACTTCATAGGTACATCTTCTTGAACTACTCTTATCCCTAATCTATCACTCAATTCTATGTTTGATTTTGAAGTAATACTTTGTAATATTGAATTAGTAAATTTTGGAATTACTATTGTTCCATCTTTAGTAACATGATAATGATTCATAGCCCCGGCTTCTTCAATTAATTCATTATTGCAATCAGTATACAATACTTGCTTTGCTCCTAGTTCCTTAGCTCGAAGACCTGCTCTAAGTGATGCAGCATAATTTCCTCCGGCTTTAGCATTGCCAGTTCCATTTGGGGCAGCTCTTTTAAATTCATTAGTAATCAATAGCCTAGATGGGTTAAATCCTTCACTAAAATAAGGCCCACTTGGAGATAAAACAACAGCAAAAGTATATTCTAATGATGGTTTTACTCCCAAAGCAGCACTAGTTCCAAACATAAATGGTCTAATATAAAAACATGAATCCTTTTTTATAGGATAATGATTTCTTTCTAAGTCTAATAATGTTTCAATCAATTGAATCTGATTTTTTACTGGGATGTTAGGCATACACATAATATCTGCTGATTCATTAAACCTTTTGGCATTCTCATCAATTCTAAAAGTATAAAGTTCGCCATCATCATGCTTAAATGCTTTAGCTCCTTCAAAAATCTCTTGGCCATAATGTAAAACAGTTGCAAAAGGATCTAAATTAAACCCATCAGATGTAGGAACAATCCAAGGATTTTTCCACTCTCCATCTTTATACTTCATAACAAGCATATTGTTAGTTTTAAGTTGTCCAAAACCAATTGGTCCCTCTGGTCTAAACTCTTCTATTCTTCTTTTTATTCTATTATCATAATGAACTACCATCTATTTTCATCCATTCTCACTATTAAAAACCTTATGGAAGTAAAATATGTATGTTCCAACCAAACCTAAAAACATCAACTTTAAAAACATTAAATATCTTCATCAAAGAAATGGTACCATTAATTATCAAGGCGTTATACTTTTTCCTTCCAGCATACCTAGCTAATATGGCGCCAGTTCTAATAAAATTAAAATCATTAAAAAACAATCCCATTCAAAAACCAATTAGTAAAAAATACTTTGGTAAAAACAAAACCTGGCGAGGCCTTATTGTTGGAACTCTAGTTGGAGCAATCACATTCTACATTCAAAAACTATTATTCTCCCAAGGATTTACTCAACTAGCAATCATAGATTACACTGACTTCACAATCATTCTAGGACTTCTATTAGGATTTGGAGCAATAATTGGAGACTTGGTAGAAAGCTACTATAAAAGAACATTAGATATCCCTGCAGGAAAACCATTATACTTCTATGATCAAATAGACTTCGTAATCGGAGCAATCATCTTTAGCATGCTCGTTTACGTAATCCCAGCAAAAGTAGTCCTAATCCTATTATTAATTAGTCCATTACTTCACATTCTATTCAATTACTTGGGATACTTACTAAAAATCAGAAAAACCTGGATTTGATCTCTTATTTCTCATTTTCCACTAACAAACCATTGAACTTGCCTTGCCAATGCCCAAGCAGCAGCAACCCCATTAGTTAAATAAACAAGTGTTAACCACAAAACTGAGTCATAAAAAGCAGGGACATAAATTAAAAGCATTACAACAGTAAGTGTCCTAGTAAATAAAACAGGAGATCTCATTCTAGTAAATCCATAAACCATAAACATAAACAACATTAACCCTGCAATCATATAAGCATAAATATCGCTCAAATACCAACCAACCTTAGCAACCAATAGCAAGGTAACTAATCCATCAGCAAACAAATGGTCAAAATACTTCCCAAACGACGATCTAACAATTCCAATTTTAGCAAGTTTCTTTTCCTCAAGCCTAGCAACAACCCCGTCAAAAGCATCAAAAGCAATATGAAGTAAAATAAACACTAAAAACAAATAATATTTAGAAAACAAGAAATATACACCCAAAAGCCCAAAAATCAGTGAAAAACTAGTAATCAAATTAGAGCTAATACCTAACTTAATCAATTTCCTACCAACCTTATCAAGCTTCTTACTTCTAGCCAGCCTAGTCCTATGAATAAAGTCTTGCATCCATTTCATACAAAAAGAATATAAAGAAATACTATAAAAACTTATCCAATGGCAATATATTCAACTCAGATAGAAAAAGCAATTGAAAAAATCAAAAAACAAGACGCTAAACTAGTTTGTATTCAGCTACCAGATGGCATGAAAACAAAATCAAAAGAAATAGTTGATACTCTAGAGCAAGAAACCAAAGCAAGAGTTCTAATTTGGCTAGGTTCAAACTTTGGAGCCTGTGATATCCCTCAAGGTCTAGAAAAACTAAAAGTAGATCTATTAATTAGCTGGGGCCATAACGTCTTTGAAAAACAGGAGGGCTGGTAAAATGGATATCTTATTCTTAGAGGCGCCATACACAGGCAAAGTTGAACTGAGTAAAGAACTAATCAAACACCTTAAAGACAACAATCTATCAGATCTAGCTCTTTATACAAGTGTACAATTCATCTCAAAATTAAATACAGTAAATAAACAATTAAAAGACAACAACATAAACTCAATCACAACAAAAGCCAAAAGAACCCATGTAAAGGGTCAATTACTAGGATGCGATTGCTTTAAATCCTCACTAAATAACAAAACCAAAGAAAACATCCAAGCATATCTCTACATAGGCGATGGCAGATTTCATCCCTTAGCTCTAGTTTTCTCTCAAAAAGATAACAAAGAAATAAAAAACGTAATCTGCTACGACCCTATGTCTAACAAATTCACAATTCTAAATAAAGAAAACATTAAAACAATGTTAAAAAAATACAAAGGATCTTTATTGAAATTCTTCACAAAAAATACGGTTGGTGTAATTAATACAGTAAAACCAGGTCAACAACAACTAGCTCCTGCCTTAGCTTTAGAAAAAAAATACCCTGACAAAAAATTCTACTTTTTTATGGACGATAACCTTTCATTCAACCAACTTGAAAACTTCCCTTTTATCGACGTTTGGGTAAATACGGCTTGTCCCAGAATTGGTTTTGATGACCAATTAGCATTTAGAAAAGGAATTGTTAACTTAAATGACGCTCTTCATGTCAAAGAAATCTTAACTAAAGACAGTGTTTTAAATAACATAAATAATTAATTCTTTTTAAAATAAAACAATTCAAAAATAATCTTAAATAAACTAAAACAAATAAAGAATTGCTAAAAACTTCTAATCTCTCCTCGAGAAAATTTAGCTGTATCGTCGATAAAAACAGAACATTTATAAATCATTTTTATTTACATGGCATTAGAAAGATTATCTTTCAAAAACAAAAAAGAGAGGATGAATTAATAATGGCAGAGATAGTAGCAAAAGTGGGTGTTGAAAAAGAAAGTGGTTATCTATATTTTTTAGATAAAAAAGGAAATATTGCAAGAGCTCAAATGAGTAGAGCAGGAAGAGCAAAAGGCAGAGTTAAAAAAGAAGTAGTAGCAAAAGTAGGCGTAGAAAAAGAATCAGGTTATTTATATTTCATTGATAAAAAAGGAAACGTAGCAAGAGCTAAAATGGCTCGTGGAAGAAAAACTGGCGGAAAGAAAAAAGTTAAAAAATCAGCTAAAAGAAAAGCAGCAGGTAAAAAAGCAGCAAAAACAAAAGCCAAGAAAAAAGCAGTTCGAAAAGCAGCTGGTAAAAAAGCAGCAAAAACAAAAGCTAAGAAAAAAGCAGTTCGAAAAGCAGCAGGTAAAAAAGCAGCAGCTACAGTTAAAAAGAAAAAAGCAGTAAGAAAAGCAGCAGGTAAAAAAGCAGCAGCAACAAGAAAAAAGAAAGCACCAGCTAAAAAGAAGAAACCAGCTAAAAAGAAAGCACCTGCTAAAAAGAAAAAAGCACCAGCTAAAAAAAGAAAAAGATAAATTTTTCCTTTAATTTTTTTTATTATTATATTTTTTTAATAATCATCTTAAACAATTCTTAAAACAAAATGATCTTATTTTTCTAATAAAATATAATGCATCATAATCAAAAAATCACAAAAAAACAAAAACAAAAAATAAAATCACTCGCCCTCTTTAAAAAAAGTTTTATTCATTTGAATATAATCAACATTTTGCAAAATATCAATTGCCTCTTTATATATATAAACAATTAATCTTGTTCTATTTGTTTTTTTACCCACTTGTTCTTTAATTTCCAAAACTAATTCTCCTGCAATACTAGGTCTATAAATTGCTTTTTCAATTAATTTAAGCATTTTATCGATATACATAGCTTCAGTACTTGTAATCGAATCATCCTTGTTTATCCTCTCAAAAGAATCAGCAATATTTTCCATTTTCTTAAAAATAATCCACAAAAATAATACATCTTCAGGTCCAGTAATGTCATTATCATTTCTAACCTGGCTATTTTTTTGACATCTTAATAATACTCTTTTAGCAAGTAGATATAATTTATCAATACTATCTTCAATTTCAGTTAAAGTTTCATAATCCTTAACTTTAACACTCTCAAACATAACCTTAAGTAAATATAGGGTTCTTCTCATAACTCTTTCAATTCTTACATCAATATCATGATATAAAAAAGAAACTTCGACTGCAGTCGGAGTCTCACTAGTAATGCCATATCCTTCAATATGTTTAACTCCTTGTTTGATCTTTCTTATACTTTGAATATCAAAATGTTTTGCATGAATCACAATGGTATCTATATTTTTAACATAACAAAAATGTAAAAATCCTGCAATCTCCCTTATTTTTGAAAGTTCAATGCTAACCTTAGACCCTTTATCACTAATCTTTTTAACAGATTTAATTAATAATTCATTGTTTGCAGTTTTTTCAATAAAAAGTTTATCTGATGGAGCGAGTTTATTCTCAGCAATCCAAGATTTGGGTAAGGTAATGGCGTATGATCTTTTTCCAACTAATTGTATTTTTCTAGTGTTCATTTTTAACCTCCCTGGTATTAAAAATTTTGTCAACGGTACTTGTTTTATATACTTTAAAACACCGAACTATATAATTATTTCTAATTTACTGATATTATTTAGCTAAAGTATATATCTATTTTAAATAGGTTATTAATTAATAATAGTAAATAAACCAACCCCCTGGTTTAAGAAAATAAGCCTTCGTGGCTTTTTTTTCTTTTTTACTAAATAAATTCAAAAAATAAAAATGTCTCTAAAAAAAATAATTGAAACTAATTGTGCTCAATATGTTGATGTTGCAGGCACTGGTAGGGATTCTGAAATTAGTTTTCCCCATACATATGATCAATTGTGTACGCTTTTACTAGATAAAGGTTATAGTGCCTTAATAACTCAAAAAGGAAATTTGGTGTTGTATTATCAAAATCAAGATTATCTTCATTAAAAATAAGCTCCTAAAAAAATAATCTTATTATACAATAAAAAATCGGTAAACCCCTAAACAAGCGCTTAGAGGGAAACCGACGGCAAAAAATAATAACTCTTTGAAATATTTAAGTGTTTCGAAATTCAAAAAACCATAATCAAAAACATCCTTATCAAACATATCACAATCAAAAAGACATTATACGAAATCACCCTTATCAAAAATAATTAAAAAATAATTTGGAGATAATCTTTAAACAAGTGTTTAAGGGAAACTGACGGCAAGATGTTTTCTCCACCTAAGCAAAAATAAAGATGGCTGATAGAAAATTTGTATGGATCTGCGATAGATGCACCCTATTTGTTGGCTTTGATAATCGAAGTATGCTTGAAGATCATTTTGAGCAAGAACACGAAGCAAGTTTCTTAATCGATTATCATGTGATTTCAAAAGACGAAGAGTAACTAAAAAGCAGGTGAAAAAATGAAAAAAATAATTCCTACAGCGATAGCTGCAGCTCTATTGTTAAATCCGTTTGGATGTAACTCAAAAATAAGTCCTTCAAGATATGATACACTTTTAGAACAGCAAGCAACAAATTGGAAAAGTAATTTAGAAGACATTCTTAAATCATCTTATTGTATTCGTGAAGTCGTCAAAGACGAAAATGGCAAACATAACGTCGCAGGATATGCAAGCGCCGTTGCCATAAAAAAAGAAGATGGCTACAGTTACCTTACAACAAGCGCTCATGTATATACTGCTTCAAAAGAAGATAAATTAGATCATCATTTTTTCATCGTTGAAAATTCACATGACACAGATTCAAGTGATGATATTCCAATAGAACTGGTTAATTATCATCCAAATGAATTAGATACAGCTCTAATAAGGGTTAAAGCAGATTTACACGTATCAGACAAATATAAAATAAATGATGATCTCAAATTAACTCCTGGTGATGAAGTAATTTTGGTTGGATACCCACTCTCATTTGATAATTTACCAACAAAAGGCATGGTTTCTAAAGTTTATGATGAAGGGATAGTTTTAGATTTAACAGTTAATTTTGGAAATAGTGGTGGATTAGCTTTCTATAAAGATACAAGAGGCGATTTCTATTTGGTAGGGCAACTAAGTGGTTGCTTAATTTCAAACCCTATCTTACATACTTGCGCTGCCCTAGCTTTAGTAAAGCCAATAGACAAAATAAAAAAAGCCTGGGAGGTAAATAATCATGACTAAAGGTGATTGCCCAAATCTAGAAGACTATGTCAGAATTTCTGATTATAATAGACTAGAAAAGCTCTACAACTTAGTTGAAAGAAATAATTTTGATATGCAAGATCAAATAGAACATCTAAATGATGTTATAGATGGTTATAAGGACGTGTATGACAAATTACAATCAGATTACGACGATATTCATGGTGAAAACGAGCGTCACAAAGAAGGCATCGATGAGCTAGCAGATAAAATGCAAATTCTATTTGAAGCAATGGGTAAACAAAAAAGCGAATATGACTTAATGGAGCAAACTCTAAAAACTCAATTAAAAGCAAGAATCGTTCAAAGAAATTTAGTAGATAAATACAAACAGAAATATGAAGAAATAGTAAAAAAATATAATGAATTAGTTGAAAAAACAAAAAAAATTAAAGAAGGAGATGATGAAGATGAGAACTCCATTGTAGAATCTGATTATATCTCAGATGTTAATTTTGAAGATATCGGTGGGCTTGATCATATCATAAAAGACATTCAAGACTTTTCTCATCATGCTAAAAATCCCATTGTTTATCAACATCTAGGTTTAGATCCCAGTTATTCTATTCTAATGCATGGCCCACCCGGGACTGGAAAAACCATGATTGCCCAAGCAATAGCTAATGAATTAGATTTTAATTTTATAAAATTCAACATAACTGAAGTAGTTTCCATGTGGCTAGGTCAAACAGAAAAAAATGTAAAAAAAGTCTTTGATAGGTGTAGAAAACTCTATGAACAAACAGATAACAAAGTAGTTTTATTTGTAGACGAAGCAGAAGGACTATTTAAAAAAAGAGGATCTTTCAATCAATCACCAGCCATGGAACGAGCTCTTGATGTTTGGCTTCAAGAAGTTGAACAAATGTATAGACACTATGGGCTTATAGTGGTTGCAGCAACAAACAGAGTAGAAGATTTTGATCCAGCTTTAATGCGAAGATTCAAAAGAATAGTTGAAGTTCCAAAACCTAATCAAAAAGCGCTTGAAGATATATTAGAAAAACAAATCAGAAGAATAGAAACCAAAAGAGGAGGATTTTTATCAGACAATGAAATAGAGTTCTATCCTTTGTTTGATAAACTAGATATAAATAAATTAGCAACAAAAATGTTCTCAAATGATTTAACAGGCTCAGACGTTGAACATGTCCTAGAAAATGTAAGGATATCGATAGCAAATTCAAAAAATACTGAGCAATATAAAATAAGTACTTCTCAAGTAATTAAACATATTAAAGACTACATGGAATCAAGACCTCAAGAAGTAATCTCAAAAGCAATTGGTTTTAATAATGGGAATTGAAGAAATAATACAACAAAACATTACAAATCAAAATTTTCTATGGTCTACCTTTATCGGATTTTCTTTTGGACTATATCATGGCGTAATGGACGCTAAGGAACACAATAAACAAAGAAAAGCCCATCCCATAAAAATAGATAACAAGACTTTAGAAAAACAAATTAAAAATAATTTCAAACTTCGAAGAAAACTAGGAGCATATACTGGTGCCCTTGGATCAGGAGCATACAATTTTTTAACAACTTCAAATCCAACAACAATGTTTGTAGGTGGCGTTTGGTCCACTTTTACGTTTTTTGCATGCTACGAATTAACTTTTTACACATTTGCATCAAAAAATAATTATCCTTCTCTCACTTCATCACCCTAACCTCTAAACTCAAACTCAACAATCAATAATTAACAATCAACAAAAAATCCTAAATGAAACCGACGGCAATAATTTCTTTTAGGTAAAGGAGGGGAAAATGGATAACTTAGAAGAAAGGATAAATAGTTCTAAAACAGATGTGATAGTAAATAATTTAGATGTAATAAGCAAAGTTTATTTCTTAAGTGAAGTTGGGTGGGATACAAGTTATTTTAATGAACAAGCATTCCAAAATCTCCTAACTTTCATCTCCAACGATACTCAAACCAGTGGGATTCTAATTGATGGTGCTTTAACAAGAGTAGATCGCCCAGAGTACCTAAACGATAAATTAAGTTATTGGAACAAAGACTTCAAAGAGGCTCAAGAAGAAACAGACAATATTCCAAATTGCAAACAATATGAAACAATGGTTCAAAGACAACTAGAAATTCTAGACCAAAAGTTTCAAGAGATAAGACAAAAACTCCCTCAAACAAAAATCGTATATAGTGCCCATGATGATGATATGCAATTTACTATCTCAGCCATGCTCAATGAAGAACTTCTAAGGAATTTGCAAAATGTTAATGACAAAATAGCAAAACTAAAAGGCAAAAGAAATAATTTTAGAAATGATTATTCTCAGTTAGGAAAACAAAAATCAGAACTTCAAAAATTAGAAGGAACCTCAAAGCAACGTTCAGGAATTACTCGAAGAATGAATACCATCGATCAAAAAATTCTAAATACTGAAGAAAATATAACTTCTCTTTATGGTGAGCGTCAACTCTACAGAGAAAAAAAAGCAAGGCCAGCGCATCAACAATTTACTAAAGAATTTATTGATGATTTTTACGAATCAATTCAAAAGGTATGTGACAAGCACACAATCGATTTAATCACCTCACCTCAAGTAATTGATTTTAACAATCTAAAAATAGATTACGCCCACTCGCGCCATCCAACCTGGACTCCAATCAAAAGAAGAGACCTACACTTTGTAAAAGGTTATCATGGAAAAATGCAGCAAATAGCAAAAGCGCAAATTGATGCAGTAGTGGAAAGTGGCCATCATGGAATTGGATATAAACAAAATCAAAAAGCAACTGATTCAGTTGAAGAAACTAATTTTAAAAATCAATCTGAATACAACCCGAGCATTCCTAACCAAAATGTAAATTTTGTAATGGTCTTACCCTTTGAAGATCAAGAACAAATATCCAGATTTGTAAAAGGGCTTGAACCGGCAAGAATGAGCGCAGGAAAACCAATGGGCTCAAGAAAACACAGTGTGATGGATAGATACAAAAATGGTGGTGTTAGTGGTGTAACTTCAATTTCCAAAAGAGGTGACTTAATAGAAACCCAGTGGCTCTCATATCAAAAATTTAATCAAGATGAGATCACTATCCCTTCAAACTATCAAGTAATAGCAGCAACCTCTGATGAACATATCGGATCACCAGAAGAAAACCCCCTAATCAGAGACGGGATGCTCTCATTATACGAGCTACTAACAAACAAAGATCTTCTAATAAATGGTAAACCAACAAGAACGAGTGGCTTTATTAGTGGAGGTGATACTGCCGAAGCCAATTCAAAAAAATGGAATCATCGGTATCATTCAAAAACATCTCCTCAAATAGTTTTAGAAAAAGTATTAGCATCTTTGCAAGAAAACCCAACAAACAAAGATGAACTAATCCAAGTAGCCTTAAAATTAACAAGCCTTGCAAGAGAAGGAAGTGTAGAGAACATGGGAGATATCTTAGAAAGAGTAGCAGATTACTACGGGGGATTTTTAAAAATAACTAAAGAAAACACCAATCACAAATGGCAACACGTCTCGGTAACAGGAAATCACGCTGATGGAGTTTTAAGAGATTTAGGAATGAGAGAGAGTGACTACTTTGTACAAAGGCTAAAAGCGCAAGGAATAGATGTCTACGAAGTGGGAAAACCACAACATCTTGATGTTGATAGCGACCCACGAGTTGCCATCGGTGGATACTCGAGCGCAAGAATCATCAATATCCCCGATTATGGAAAAACATATTATGGCAAAAATCTCTTTGGTCCAATAAATCTGGTAGTGCAACACGACCCCAAAGGAGGAAACTTTAATGGCTTAGTTGGCGCAGCAAAAAACACAAATGCAGATTTAGCCTTAGCTGGACACACCCACGAAACCTACGTGAAAATCTTTAGCAAAGGCGACAATCAATTTGGTGTAGCCTATCGAATGGCAACCTTGCAAGGAGTCTCACCAACCGAGAAATACTACGCCTCTTCAGTTCCAAGAACCCAAGCAGGCCACTTGTTTGCCATGCCAGATAAAGAACATTTTGTAGAAATAACCCTTCCAGCAAAGTTTTTAGAGGAAGTAGGAATGAAAGCTCTTGAAGATAAGATTGCAATCAAATAATTTTTTCTTTATTTTTTTCATCTTTTTTTAGGAGCAATCTCAATAGTTCTCTCAACTAGATCCATAAGTGTAGCTCCTTCGTTTTTATATCTATCAAAATAATCCCATGCTCTGTTTTCATGTGGTCGACTTAAAACCAAACCATAAAATGAAATCATCAATTCAATACCTAAAATTAATTTACAATCATCGTTTATTTTTGAAAAATCATCATCAAAAACCTTATCCTTAATGTGGGTTATTGCTACATCGCCTCTATTGTCAATTTTATATTGGGGATGATTTGTGTACTTTACCTTCAAGCAAACAATTCCATTATAAGCTAAGTATATTAATTTTGGAATTTCAATTACTTCGTTTGGATCTTTAATAGGTTGCACATTACGGTGCCAACCACACTGTTTTGGATCAACTTGAGACAATAACTCTTCAAAGGCATTATATGATTCTTTAACAGATTCTCTAATGTCTATCATCATAAAAGTATTACCCAAAACAACATCTTGATGTCTAGCACTTTTTCTATGTTTCATCATTAATGCATAAGCTTCTCTTAAATCCATTTTAATCTAAAAATCGTCCTTTTTTAAAAAACTTAAGTCAAAAAATTTAATTTAATATCTATTTGTCTTTTAAAGGAGCAATCTTAATAGTTCTATCGACTAAATCTCCTAGTGTCGCTCCTTCTTTAGTAAATTTATTAAAATGATACCATTCTCTTCCTGCGTGGGGTTTGTTTAAAACTAACCCATATAAAGAAATCATAAGTTCAATACCTAAAACTAATTTTCTACCTTTTCCAAATTCTCTAATCTCTTCTTCAATAGAATTATTTAAATGTTTAATCTCTAATCTCTCTTTATTTTTAATTGTATACTGTGGTTCGTCACGAACTTTTAATCTAACGCATCCATCATAATCAAAAGAAATTAATTGGGGGACTCTGATATTTTTTTCTCCTAAATGTATTGGTTGTCTTTGATAACACCAATGGCATTTATACGAGTTTACTTTTGGTAAAAACCTAATAAATTTAGCCAAAGCACTCTCAAATTTTTCTTTATCATCATCTAAAACAATAGTTCTATCTAAATTGATTTCACCATCTCTGGCTACTTTTCTATAATCTTTAACTAATTGATAAGCTTCTCTTAAATCCATATCTCTCTAAAAATCAATCCTTTTTTAAAAAACTTAAGTCAAAAATAACTAAAAAGTAAAAACAAAAAACCATCAACCTTTTAAACAACAAACTACATCAACCATCTCATGACATTACCAAATTTCACCTCAAAAGCATTTTTAGCACCCATGGCCGGAGTAAGTGATGCTGCTCTAAGGCTAGTTTGTAAGGAACTAGGAGCAGGATTAGTTGTAACAGAATTTGTAAACACTCATGCCATAGAAGCCAAGCAAACCGATATCACAAAATTCATAGAGTTCTCAGAAAAAGAGAGGCCTCTATCATGTCAACTATTTGGATCAAACTTAGAATCAATTAAAAACGCCATCAAAGTTATCGAACCTCATTTTGATATCATCGACTATAACATGGGATGCCCAGCACCGCACATCACGAGTCAAATGGCCGGAGCAGCCCTTCTTCAAAAGCCACAACTCACAAGAAAAATTTTTCAAACTCTAATCAAACACTCATCAAAGCCAGTAACAGTAAAAATTCGAGCAGGACTAGATAAGCCAGACCAATTTCTAAAGATAGGAAAAATGGCGCAAGAAGAAGGCTTAGAGATGATCACACTTCATGCAAGAACTCTAAAACAAGGTTATAGTGGCGTAGCGGACCTATCACTTATCAAACAACTAAAGCAAGCAGTTGATATCAAAGTTTGTGGCAACGGAGATATTCAAACCCCACAAGACGCAAAAACCATGCTCACTCAAACAAAATGCGATTATGTCATGATAGGACGAGGCGCAGCAAAAAACCCTTTCCTCTTCAAACAAATTAACAGCTATTTAAAAACAGGAAAATACAAAGAAATCACCGACAAAGACAGATTCAAATACTTCTTTAGATATTTAAAATACACCCGAAAATATCCAAACATCAAAGTCTCTAGCATCAGAATGCAAGCCATGAACTTCTCCAAAGGTTGCAAGGGCTCTAAAGAACTAAGAGGGAAACTCCTAAGCATGAAAAATCTAGAAGACATCGAAATGGTAATGCAAGAATTCTACAAAAAACTATGAATAAACATAGCTAATCTAATTTCACAATCTTTATAAGTAATCTTCATTCAATAGTAAACAATCAACGAGGTAATTTAAATGTCTAAACAAATATATGAAGGAATCGGTTTAAATCAAAAAGAAGCAGATGGTAAACTATTAAAAACAGCCAGCGATAACGGAATCGAATCAAACCCGAGTGGTGTTGAATATTTATGTAAAATCGGAGAACATTCTGGTAAAAAAAATACAGATTATAGTTTAGCTTTTGCATCAGTATTAGAACAATCTGGTATTAAAGTTGAAGATTATGATCCAAAAACTTTGCAAGTAACTGCATTTGGAACATATGAAGTAGCAAAAGCACAAAGACTTCCAAAAGCTTCAGGAGCAAGTAAATCAACTAGAGCTTCACCAGGTTTAACAGATTTATTTTAATTTTCAATTTATTATTTTTAGTGGTTATAGATGTTAACAAATAAAAATGATACCTGTATTTCCAAAACAAACAGTTGACTACTTTTTTGAAGAAGTTAGAATAATGCATGGTGGTAAAAAGCCAAACAATAAAACTGATTTTAATATTTTTAGAAATACAATAATAGGTTTTAAAGATAGCCATTACAGTTTTACAGATAATTTAAGAACTGGTCAATATACTCACTATTTTCATGATTCTTGGGAAAAAAACATAAAAGGTTATAATTGTACAAATATAATTCCTTCTATCTATATTTACGCAAAAGCCCTAGGATTTAATCCTCAGATTGTACAATATACTAATTTTAAAAATATCTCAAAAGATGAAGATAAAAACAAACCAGTTCAAGAAACATCCCATTTTGCACTTGTTGTTGATGTTGGAAAAAGTAAACCTTATTTGGTTGATCCTTTTCATGAAATTTTTGGTCCTATTTTAGAACAAAGTGAAAATTTTGTAAGGGTTGGAAAATTAGAACAATTTGTTGCAACTAAAAGAGAATTTGAACAAGTTGAACTCTACAGCGCTCAAGAATTTGTTAATATGATGGACAAACTTCTTGAGCCAGCACACTCATTAGAAATGCTAATTGCAGGACAAAAAATATTTTCAAAATTTAATAGATTTGGTCAGCAAACTGATTTAATGGTTTATTATGATGATCAAAATAATTGTTCTCAAACTCGATTATTTATTGAAAATCCAGCAATCACAAATAAAGCAATAATTTGTTCTCAAGAAATGGACTTAGTTGGACAAACAAATCAAACTTATTTAGATTTATACTACGCAAAAGATCGAACTTGGAACGATTTAGTTGAAGAAAAAAAACTCGCAAGAATAAATTATTCTCAAGCAAGAAAAATAAGAAGAGTTCTAAACAAGTTAGTTAAACCCAAAAAAAATCAAAGAATTGGCCCTGCATTGGATAATCCACAAAATGCAGATGCAAAAGCAACCTTGGTGACTTTGGTTGATGAAATAATGCAAAGCAGTGACTTAGAAGTTTTAAAACCACAAATATTAGCAAGAACACTTTATGAAGCAAAAGAACCTGGTTTAGAATATCTGTTTTCTCATCAAGAACATGATCAAAAAATTCATGAATTGATTGAGCAAGATATTCAAGGCGATGATGAATTACGACCAATACTGGTTCAATTTTATCATCATAATTGGAAACTAAAAAGACTTCCGAGAAAGGAAGTCAGAAGATTAAATATAAAGAAAAAGAAAATAAACGATCGTTTAAACAAAGTTAGAAAAAAATTAAATAGCTTAAATAATTATAGATATTCAAACAGAACTGGTTATGATAGGGCAATGGATCAGGTTCAATTTGCAAATCAACTATTAGGGGAAGCAGGTTCAAAAGAAGCATTAGTCTCAAACATGCAAAGAGAAGTTGTACAAAAAGAATTAGACACAAAAATTGGATACTTAGCAATGGTGGCTGATTTTTTCCCCTTTGCATTTTCTCTTAAAAAAGATTTAGAACTCGATTTATACATGGATCACATTAGAGAAAAAGTAAAAGCAAGAAAATCTCTTGAAAGTATGGTTTAAAAATTTTCACAATCTACAAAAATCTATGATACTGCCCAAACAATTCAATAATCTCATCTCTATCTAAAGAAACAATATCTGCTAAAGTATGATGTTCCAACACCTTCCTAGTATCTCTAAGTAAAGAGGGTGGTATGTAAAGGCCGTGTTTAATTGAGTATTCGAATGACTTTGATATTGGTTCATCAATTCTTCTTCCAATAAATAAACTTTCACAATTATATGCAATTGCTTCATCAATCCCATCTAATTCTCTTAATTCATTTTGAATATTGGGTAATCTAAAACCTAAATGGTTATTTAATTCCATAACTAATTTCTCTTTTTCTTGATCAGATAAATTATCTCTCAAATGTTGAAAATTAGATTTATATTTACTTTGAATAAAACTCTTGACTTTTTTTTTAATTTTATTGCTATTTTCTTCATCAATTAAATCAAAAAAAAACGAATGTTCGCTAAATATTTTATGAGCCAATTCATGAATGATTGTTGTTGATCTTTCATCATCATTAGTAAGTCTTGAAGAGATAGAAATTCTATCTTCATCTGACTCATATTCTCCCATTGTCCATTTTCCAAGATCCCTTACATGTATTCTTGTTCCTCGAACATCAAATCCCTCATGTCCAAAAAATTCAACAACCCTATCACTAATTTCAGGTACATCTTCTCCAATTGTTAAAACATAATCACAAAACATTTTTAATTTTCATACCTTCTAATCCCTAAGAATGCCAAACCAATTGTTCCAAAAACACCAGCTGCTCCTCCCCAAAAACACATAGAAGCGTATGTATCTTCCTCAGCTTTAATCACGTCTTGGTCCATTTCTTCTTCTAAAAGTTTAACAGCATCAAGTACTATCTTATAACCAACATCAAGTCCATCTTTTTGAGCATGAAAAGTTCTATGGCCTTTTATTTCTTGAGGTAAAGAATTCGAAATATCTAAAAAATATCTTGAAGCATCATCTCTAATCGTAGCTAAATTAGCTTGTTGAAATTGATCTAGTTCTTCACTATTTAAAACAGCATCATCAAGGTTTTTTCTAATTTTTTTTCTAGCACTAGCAATTAAATTAATAGCTTCAATAGGTTTAGAATAACTATAGTATGTTGTACAATTACCATCATCATCACAAGAATCAGTTTCAGAATAAGTCAATTTCTTTTGAGCATCTTCAACATTGCTCTGAACTCCTCTTTTAAGATCAATTGCTTCAACTCCAAAAGGTTCAAGCTTATACTCATCAACAGCAGCACTATGGTCAATTGAAGCACTAATCCATCCAACGCCACACCCAGCAGCTAAAACAAAGCTACCAAGAGCTCCTTGAATTTTAGGATTCATATCTCTAAATGTATCAAAAAAACCTCTAACGCCGCCATAATTTCTATTATCAAATAAATCGTTATCATCTACTTCATCATTTCCTGCTAAATCTGCCCAGTTTACCATTTTTAATTTTACCTTTTATCTTTATTTTATCAATATTATCTTTAAACTAAAAATCCCTTTATTTCTTTATAAATCTTTCCGCCAAAACACTACTCTTCAGTAAAAACACAAAAAAACTCGAGCAATCTTTAAATAATCCAACCTTCTCCAAAAAATCATGACTCAAATACTAGAATTAGCCAAAAAATTAATTGAATTCAAATCAGTATCATCAAACCTAGATGAAATCAACAAATGCATAGATTTCATAAAATATTACTTCAAAGACACCAATCTAATCATCAAAGAACATATCAAAAATAACAAGCCATCTCTAGTAATCACATTCACAGATACAAAAACACCAAAAGTATTCTTCTCAGGTCACATAGATGTAGTTCCAGTACAAAACGAAAAACAATTCACGCCAATCATAGATGGAGACAAACTAATAGGTAGGGGCGCAGCTGATATGAAAACAGCAGTAGCAACATTCATGCACATCTTCAAACAACTAAGCAAGGAAAACAAAACACCAGACATAGGTTTAATGATAGTAAGCGATGAAGAAATAGGTGGATTTAATTGCTCAGGCCACTTAGTTGATCTAGGATATAAATCAGAATTCTTTTTGGCAGGAGAAATAACAAATCTTCAAGTTGGAAACATGGCCAAAGGAATTTTGTCATTTGATGTCAAAACAAAAGGATTAGGAGCACATAGCGCCTACGCATGGCAAGGCGAAAACGCTATAGAAAAAATGATGAAAGCTCTAAATGACATCAACTCATTATTTGAAAAACCCCAAGATCACACTTACAAAACAACTTGCAACATAGCAACAATTAGTGGTGGCAAAGCAATGAACATGGTTCCAGAAAATTGTCAAGCAAGAATTGATATAAGATACGTTCCAACAGATAACTCAAATGAAATTCTAAGCAAGATCAAACAACTTTCCCCAAACATACAAATAGAACAAGCACTTAACGAACCAGCTTGCCTATGCGACGAACAAAACCCCTACATTCAAAAATTAATCAATCTAGGAGCAAAAGGATTTATAAAAAAACACGGCGGCTCAGACGCAAGATTCTTTAGTAAAATAGGAATCCCAGCAATCGTATTCGGCCCAGTTGGCTACAACATTCATTGTGAAAACGAATATCTAGAAATCTCATCAATAGAAAAATTCAAAGAGATAATTGAAAAATTTATTGAGCAAATTTAATTTCCTTTATTTTTCTTCACCCACACTATGAGGATAAAATTGCATTAACTCTCTTACCCTATCAGTCAATTGTAACTTACCCAAATCAACTTAGGTTGTGGTTCTTACCTGGTTCTCAGTTGTCATTTTCGAGTCATAAAAACAAAAAAGTTTATAACTAGGTTATATTCTTATGTTAAAAAAACAAAAAGGTTACAAATATGGAAAACAATAATGGACTAGATTTTATTAAATACGTACGAGCTAAAACTAAAGAGGATTCAGATGTAAAAACTGGAACTAAAGTTGGATTAGTTAGTGCATGTTTAGGAACATTGAGTTTTTGGATGACTTCTTGTAACAATTATGATCTTGTACTTTTTCCTAACCGTTCTTCTAATGAAAATGTTGAATTTTTTTTGAGTACTGCTTTTGTTGCAGCTGCTTCTTTTGCTGGAGGATTCATTGCAGGAAAATTGTTTCCAAAAAAAATTGATTACCCATTAAGAGAATCAGATCAAAAATTTCAACAAGCTTATTCTTCATTTGCAGAACTTGTTACAAACGACGAGAATTATAGAACAATCGATAAATTTGAATCTTTGAAACCAGATTATCAAGATGCGTTAAGAATTGAATGTTTAACAGAAAAATTAAATCGTGGTGATGTTTCAGATGTTAGACAAATTAGAAATGAATTAAATAGTTCAGAAAGTAAAACTTTCGCTGGTCGTCTTGTAAAGAGATATTTAAAAAGATTACCTGTTGGTCAATTATCGCAGTATGATGCTTTACTTCATGAAGATGAATTAGTTAGAATGGCAGAATTTTATGTTGAAGAAAGAAAATTATCTGAAATAGAAAAACTTGCAGAAGATAGTAGATTCTCTGATATTACAAGAGATGAAGTATTGGGTAAACTTTCTGAGGCCTATATTCAAGAAAGTAACTTAAACGCTGCTGAGAGGATTGCTAAAGATAAAAAAGTCTCTGATAATAAGAGAGTTTCTCTTTTAAACAAAATTGCTCAGGTGTATTTGGATAATGGAAATCTTCAAAAAGCAGAAGATTTATGGAAAACAACTACAAATGATGGGATGCTTAAAGGCCCATTACTTGAAGCTTACCAAGTTAAAGGTGATCATAAAAAAGTAGCAGAACTTTATACTCTTTAAACATGAATCATTTTTTCCTTTTTTTAACTTAAGTCTCTAACTTATTTCTCCTCACCAACACTAAGAGGATAAAATCCCATCAATTCCTTAGACCTATCTGTTAATTTTAGTTTACTAACATCGATCTTAGAAGTAACTCTAATCATTCTTAAAATATCTTCATCAACTAAAGACAAATAATCAAAATATCACCCACAACCATTATAAACAAACCCTGCAATTAAACTAATAATGGAAATAAACAATCAATTATGGCTCTCACCAATGGAAGGAGTTAGTGATTTAGGCTTTAGAAATTTATGCCACAAACATGGAGCAGATTTAACTTTTACGCCTATGATTAGAGCTGATGCTATCGTTAGAAACAACAAAGCAACACTTGATTTAATTGACACTCATTTAGCTTCAGTTCCAACAGGAATCCAATTATTAGTATCAAAACCACAGGTTCTAAAAAAAGCTTTAGAAATCATAACAAAAAAAAGAGAAGAAGAAGATCCAATTTATCTAAATATCAAATGCATCGATTTAAACTTTGGTTGCCCCTCAAAAGAAATAGTAACTAGAGGAATGGGCCCAGCCTTACTAAAAAGAACAAATCGAATGCAAGAATTACTATCAACTTTAAAAGAATTCTCACCCGTTCCATGTGGAATAAAAATAAGATTAGGATTAAACAAACGAGAAAAACAAAATAAAATTTATTTAAAAGTTTTAAAAATTGCAAACGAACAAAAATTAGATTGGATAACAGTTCATCCTAAAACAGTAGATCAAACATCACAAGACCCAATCGATTTAGACGCACTAAAAGAAATAATCAAAAACGCAACTATTCCAGTAGTGGGAAACGGCTTTGTAACAACCGGAGAAAAAGCAAAATACATGCTTGATATGGGATGTAGCGCAGTAATGATAGCACGAGGAGCAGTAGGAAACCCTTGGATCTTTAAAGAAATAAAATATTTCCTAGAAACAGGTAAGGAGTTAGATATGGAAAAAGACTTTGAAAAAGCTCTAGGCGATTACTTTGAGGTTGCTAAAAAATACAGAACCAAAGATAAAGTTTTCAATTTCCACAAAAAATTATTCTTATTAAGACAAAAAGGCGATTTAGGCTTTCATTCTCCCTCCAGAGTTTATTAATAAAAGTATTTTAAAAGTTGTATTCTTTTTTTCTTACATTAACCAACCAATATATACTAAACGCTAAGTGAAATCTAAAACTAATTTTAGCGTTTGTATATACAAACTGGGTTAAAGTTTTAAATAATAGACTCTGTTTAGTATATTCTAATTTAGTAATATATTTAAATGATAGCAATATAACCTTATCCATGGATGCGAAAAGTTCAAAATTAATAATGTGTGTTTCTAGTTTGAACTTTTGGCATTGGCATTTCTAAATTTTTCTAATTTAATTATTGAAAGCAATTCATTTTTATGAATCATTCAGGTTAAATCCCTGATGCTTTCGGAGATAAAAAATGAAAAAAAAATTCAAAATTGTAGGAATTAATAATGAAAAGTATGAGTCAATAAATCCTAATATCATTAGTTCTATTGTAGAGACATGTAAGGATGCATTTGGAGATACTATGCCCCAAGAAGAAGTATTAAGGCATCTTTATCCAACAAATAGGCTGTATTTAGCTTTAAACAAAAAAAACAAAGTTGTAGGTTTTTCAACATTAATCTTGGGTGATGATTATATTGAAATGTCAGGTGTTGCAGTAAGAAAAGATATGCAAGGCTCAGGACTTTATAGTGCCCTTTCTCTTGCAAGAATAAATCATGGGATTGATAGAGGCAAAAATAATGTTAAATTTAATACTCAAAATCCTTTCTGATATCATGAAAATATTTTTTTTATTCATTATAAATAGTGCATTATTCAGTTAATATATAAAATTTTTTATTTCTTCTTGAATATCCAAAATATTTTTTGTAACTATCTTGGCTTTGATTATGCAAATAGTATCTTTATTATTGATTTATGATTTGATATTAAAACTATATAATTCAATAAGAAAATATCTACGGAATTAAAATTTAGGAAGGAAATACTTTATCAGCAATAACATTATCAGCTGTATGGCATTGACAAAGCATTCCTGCACCCTCTTCATCATAACCATAATAATAACTTTCAGTTTCAGGATATTGACTACAAAAATCAAGACATGGCATATCTGCACTGTATTCTGCTGTTTCGGACCATCCAATAAATTGAAATACTACAAATATTAGAATTCCAATGATTGCTTGATATATAAGCCAACCTTTAACAGTTTTATTTGAGCTTGCCGGTGTTTTAGGAATTTTTGCGTTTTTAACATAAGTATTCTTTACTCTTCGAGAAACTAAGAAGTAAATTATCATTATGGTATTTGAAAACAAGGTAAGAAATGATAAAGCAAGATAAAGTTCATCAACAGAAACTAACCAATTTACTCCAACTACTAAGATATCAAAAACTAAAACACCAATAGCTAACCATTTTGCACGTGGTTTTATTTTCCAAAGGTAATAAGCTGCAAATATTAATGCAATTCCAGAAATTAAATCTAAAAATTCTGTGAATATAAATGTAAATGATATGAATAAGGAAGGATCATAGATAATTAATTGAATTATATCACTAATTATTCTTAATACAACAACAATACCTCCAATTGCAATAATACCCGTAAAAAATAGAAGCCAACCAGCGACACCTACGCGCTTGTTATCAGCTTCCTTTATAGCAACTTTTTCAGATTTACTAATTTGATAAATCATAATAATTGTTATAATAATACTTATGCCCCCAAATGGGCTTGATGTACTTGAGTTTGAATCTTCTGCTAGAACAGTTGTTGAAAAAAGAATTAATATTAAGAAACTGAACAAGAAAAGAATTGGTTTTTTAGATATTTTTGAAGTCATATTATAGATAAATTGAGATTTAATTATATAAATGTTTTTAATTATTTTAAGCCTTGCTTCCACTAAAAAAACACCATTAAATATTTTCTAGTCTTTTTTCAAATTATTTAATGTTAAAAATTAAAGAATCAAGATCTGGGCTTATAAAAATAATTTATTTTCGTTTATGTTTAAATGGTTCGATAATAAACATAAAACCATGCAATGCAAAATAGTAATGGATAGCAGTCCAAAAACCAATTCCTATTCTAATTCCTATCTCATATGCAGAATCAGGTGGATCAAAATAATATGCTCCAAAAATAAAAATAGAAGCAATCTCGAAAACAGTAAATATAATCGCAGTGGCTATAGCTAATTTTTTAATATTTTTCCATTCAATAAAATACTCATATTTTAATAATAATATTATTATTAATAATGCATATACTGCAAAATGAAGAATGTTCGAACTAAGAATAGCAATATAAGAACTGAACGCAATTAATATAAAACCTAACTTACTTCTCCAACTATTCAGAAACTGTTTCATACAAATGTATTCTGTTATTTATTATATAAATATTATTGTTTTTTTCTTTTTGTTATATATAATCCTAATATCAGAATGGCTATTACACTCAATTTAAAAATAGTACCCAATTGTTCAATAAAAATACTTAATAAGTTTGAAATAGCGACAACTAAAAATGCCACAATAAATGAAAATATCGAAAAAAAGTATATGTGAACTACATCTAAATGTTTTTTCTTAAAATACATAACTATCATCCAAATTAATAATCCTATTGTGTAAATTAATGCAATAAAACTTACAATTGGTATCACAGTTGATAAAATATTTAGTATTCCTGCAATTACAATAAGGCCTATATAGATAATTATTCCTCTTTTGTAATTAATCTTTTTTTTACCAAACTTTAAAATAAATAACCATAAACTTAAAATGAATATTATTAAAAAAGGCAATATAATGTCAAATACTCCTACAACATCCAAAAAATAAAATATTTCTTTTAGTAACATCATAAATCCCTTTTCTTAAATGTATTTAAATTTTATTATAAAACACACAACAAACCCCGTACAACCTATATAAACACCCTCAAGCAACCACAGGTCATGATCAACAAACAAAAATTCGAAAAAATCCTAGAAAAAAAACTAAACGAATACCCTCAACGACACAGAGAATACCTAAAACAAGCAATTCTAGAAGACTTTAAAGATTATTTAGATTGAGCCTCAGCTAATAATTCTCTTAACATATCCTTATTTAACAAAGCTTTCAAAACTTCTTTAGTAATACTCTCACGAAGTTCTTGCATCTCAGCTCTCTCTTGATCTTCCTTAACACTCATTTTAACCTTAATTTGCTTAAGCTCTTTTTCAAGCTTGGTTCTAACTTCTTCTCCAATCAAATCATTCTCACTAATATCATCATTAAGACCTATATATCTGCTATAATACTCAATCATATCGCCATTCTTCCAACCAAACCTATACTTTAAAGCCTGGTCCTTCTTGTAAATGTTAATCCAGTAGCAACAAGAATTATGTCTAAAATCATAAAGCGTAATTTTCTTACCTAAAACTTGCTTAGCCAATCTTCCTACATATTGATTAGCAACCCTATGTTCAATAGAAAATAAGGGGTCTTGTGGCTTCTTGTCTTTAATCCAATCTAGTATTAAATCTCCTGAAAGTAAAAGTTTAATTTTTCTACCAAAACTACCTTTCTTTGCTATGTGGTTTCTAATGTTAAGCATAACAACCCCGTTAGCATCAACACTTATATCTTCAACAAGTAATTTGCTTTCCTCTTGAGGCCTAATTCCAGAATCAAAATAAAACCACATAAACACTTCATATTCTCTTCTAGAAATTTTAGCCATCTCAATAACTTGTTCTTTAGTAAAATGAGTGAATTCAGGCCTTTTCTTTTGAATAATAAAATCATCAGTAATGTTAGCAATTACCTTACCTTTCTCTTTTCTAGATTTTTTAATATGCCATCTCCAAAAAGCCTTAAAAGTTGCCTGATATGAAGGAACAGAAGTAAAAACTTTTTTATTTAATGTTTTAATAACTCCTTTTTCCATTTGTTCAAAAATAGTGAGAATTTGCTCTTCGTTAATTTTAGTAATATCTCTAATTCCATATTTATTTTCAGCAAAATAAAACATTGCCCTAAGCCTATTTCGATTTTTCTTTAAAGTTCCTTCAGATCTACCACCTCGTGACACAGAAACATTACGACCTATTTTAAAATCATTAGTAATAGCTTCAATTAGAGCATTATTTTGAGCAGAAATCTTATATTTTAGCTTTGGGCCTTGTCTAACCATCAATGTATAAGTGATGTCCTCATCATATATAAATCCTGTCCGGAATAATTAGTACCCCAAGAATGTCACAAGAAGTGATGGTGCCCCCGCCGGGATTTGAACCCGAGTCACTGCCTTACTTTGGATATGAATCCTCGAAAGGGCAGTATGATAGTTTGTCCTTGATAGATAAATCCATCAAACCGGACTACACCACAGGGGCGAGCAATATAAAGCAAAAGTTACATTTCCTTTAAAAATCTTTCTACTCTATTAGAGAAAACCTTATATAATCAAATAAAGAGACAAAAATAATGCAAAAAAGGCAAGTTCTAGGTTTATTTGAATCAGTTATTCTTCATGGTAAGAATAAATCTAAAACAATCTTAGCTAGAATCGACACAGGAGCTGTAAAATCATCAATTGACACAAATCTAGCTAAAGAATTAGGTCTAGGACCATTTGAAAAATTCAAAACAATCAAATCAGCCTCAGGCACTCAAGAAAGACCAATAATCCAAACAAAAGTAACAATATTAAATCAAGAATTCGAAGAAGAATTTAACATTGCAGATAGATCAAAATTAACATTCACAGCCCTAATTGGACAAAATATTCTAAAAAAAGGCAAATTTCTAATAGATCCATTAAAAGAGGTAAATAAAGAATGAGAGCAGCAGTAATATCTTTAGGTTCTAAATCCTCAGTAATGACTATAGAAGCCATGCGAAAATATTTTGATCAAGTAGATAAAATCCAACTAAAAAATATCGAAATAAGTCTTGGAAAAGACGGTAAATTACTCTACGAAGGAAAAGAATTACCTTATTACGATTGTGTTCTAGTAAAAGGCTCATTTAGATATGCAAATCTTCTAAGATCAATAGCCTCAGTTTTAAAAGGAAAAGTTCCCTATTTGCCAATCCCTGAAGAATGTTTCACGGTAGCCCATAACAAATTATTGACCCATTTACTATTAGAACAACACAATATTCCCATGCCTAAAACTTATATCTCATCAACAGTTGATGCAGCAAAAGAAATGCTAGATAGAGTAAGTTATCCAATAGTTATGAAATTTCCACAAGGAACTCAAGGAAAAGGAGTAATGTTTGCAGAATCAAAATCCTCAGCAGCATCAATGTTAGATGCCCTTGGAGCTCTAAATCAACCATTCATAGTACAAGAATACGTCGAAACAGGAGGAACTGACATCAGAGCCTTAGTAGTTGGAGATAAAGTTGTAGCAACCATGAAAAGAGTAGCTAAATCTGGAGAAAAAAGATCGAACACTCATTCAGGAGGAACTCCAGAACCAGTTCTAATCAGTTACCAAGCAAATCAAATTGCCGTAAAAACAGCAAAAGCATTAGGAGCAGATATCTGCGGAGTTGATATTTTAGATGGCCCACTAGGCCCAGTTGTAATAGAAGTTAATATCTCGCCTGGTCTTCAAGGGATTAGTAGCGTCTCAACAATTGACATTCCCGATGCCATAGCTAGAGCATTTTATGATAGAACTCTAGGGGCAGTACAAGGTCATCGACATTTAGAAGCAAAAAAAGTAATGCAATCCTTAAATAAACCTCTTGCAAAACCAGGTCATAGTATAATTTCCGGAATTAAACTAAGGGGAGATAGAATCATCCTACCAGAACTTGTTCAAAAAATGGCAAAACTCTCAGATGAAAAAGAATATTCATTTAAAGCAAGTAAAGGAAAAATAATAATAGAAGAATTTAATCTTTAGATTTTTTTACAACAACTTTTTTAACAGTTTTTTTCTTATTTTCCTTGTCCTTAATTTCTTTTTTAACGGCCTTTTTAGTAATCTTAGCTTCTACAACTTTTTTAGAATCTTTAGTATCTTTCTTAACTTCTTTTTTCAAAGCAGCTTTTTTCTTATCTTCCTTCTCTTTTTTCAAAACCTTCTTCTTATCCTTTCTAGCTTTTCTAGAAGCAACCCTATCTGCCTTAAAAAACAAGAGATAAATAATTGGAAGTAACCCAACTGAATTAATTATAAGTAAAGCAACAAACCAACCTTTCTGTTTGTTTTTCCCAGCATGCCATAAAGAAACACCCTTTAAAATAAAATCAAAAAGCACAGCAACTCCTATTGCTATTGAAATAATTGTAATGTATTGATATATCATAAAAAAACAAAACAAGAAAACCATTTTTAATAATTACTATTCTTCAACCTATATACTTTATCGTAATCAAGCATAATGCTAAAAAAAACAAAAAACAAAATCAAAAAGAATTTGAAAACGGATCAAATGAAGGCTCTTGCTCAACCATAACTTCTTGAACAACTCTCATCGTTCCCATTTCAATTACATTATCTACTAATTTATTATAATCATGCGCTCCAGGAGATGATTTAGCATATTTAAAAATTGATTTCCCATATTTTGGAGCTTCTCTAACTTTAGAATTTCTTCTAATTGGATCAGTAACTTTATCTGGAAATAAAACTCTCATCTCTTCTAAGGTTTCTTTACAATTCTTAGCCCTCTTATCAAATAGAGTTGGAATAACTTTAGTGATTCTCAAATTGTGATCATATGCTTTGTTAATTTGATCAACAATTCCATTCATCTTTTTAAGAGCATCAAGACCTAAAAAGTCTGTTGAAGTTGGAACAAACACTTCCTTACAAAAAGCTAAAACATTTTGATTTAAAACTCCAAGTGAAGGAGGACAATCCACAATCATGAAATCATATCCTTGAATACTTCCAAGTAAATTTCTAATTACATTTTTTGAATTAGGTTGTGTTGACAAATAATACTCAGCCTTAGCTAAAGTTTCAGATGAAGTAATCACATCAAAATTCTTAGCCAATCTTAAAATACAATCATCTAAAGTAACACTACCTTTCATCGCATCATATAACGTAAAATTAGCCTTTAATCTTAAACTAAGACCGATATTGCTCTGAGGGTCTAAATCAATTAAAATAACTCTTTTATTTCTTCTAGAAAGTCCAGCTGACAAATTAACTGCAGTAGTTGTTTTTCCAACACCGCCCTTATGATTCATAACACAAATAGTTCTCATTTCATACCACTCCTTTTTTGCTTAAATAAACTCAAATTATATACTTTGATTTAAATTCAAATATAAACATTGCGATAGTTCAACATATACTAAATGCTAAGTGAAATTTAAACCTAATTTTAGCGTTTGTATATACAAACGGGGTTAAAGTTACAAATAATAAACTCTGTTTAGTATATATTGCAAATCAAGAAACCTCTAAAAAGTAACAAAAACAAAGAAATCTTTAAAAAAACCCTTTTTAATTTGTTCCTATGTTATCAAAACTCTTTGATTTATTTGGAATAAAAAGAAAAAAAGAACCAACACAAACAACTGCTATAGTAAAACAAACAGCAGAACCAACTAAAAAAAATCCAAGTTTAGAAGAAAGAATTTCACCAAAGCAAGAAATAGTAAAAGATAATGCATATTATCTAAAAAAATACGGTCCTTTTATTCCCATTGACAAAAGAATTAAGCAATATGAATTAGCAGAAGCAGCCTTTAGAGAATTTTTTGATATCCAAACATTTTGTTTAGACAATTGTATTAATGGTGAATATGCTCTTTTGGGTGCATCCTTGGAAAAAGAACCAGACGAAAAATATAAAATTGATCCAAAATTTGGATGTTGCAATAAGGATCATTATGATAGATTTAATAATCTAAAAGATACATTTTTAAAATTGCAAGAAGAAAATCAAATTACAACTCATCCAAAAACCGGTGGTTGTTATTATCACACAACTAATGGCTGCGCCTTGCCAAAATACAAACCTCCGGTGTGTGTTTCTTTTGCATGCTGGCCATATAAGGAACATTTAGAAGAAGAATTCAACATAAAATATAATTTTCAAGTATATCACACACCTCTTTATTTCATGAAAAAAATTCTTAATGGTAAAATAACAGATGAAAAACTAACTATTTTCATAAATACTCTAAAAAAAGCAACTAAAAGAATCAAAGATGTAAAAGCAGGCAATAATCCAAACATGGATGAAGAAATTGTCTTCGAATATCAAAAATAATCAAACAACAAAAATGTCACAATACTATTCAAAAGAAGATGAAATCTTCTTCAACTCACTAGGAAAACCAAAAACTCCTCCTCCTCCTATTCAACCATTAGAAACAAGATTTGAACAATATGATTTACTTGAAGAAAAATTAGAAGAATTTTTCAAATCACAAAGCTTTTGTTTAGATAGTTGTGTAAAAAATGAATTCTCTTTATACGGTTTAGTAAGATTTGGCCTAATTCCTAAAGAAAATGAAAGACAAGACCCAAAATATGGTTGTTGTTTTGAAGACAAATTTCGTAGCGATTTTTCTCCAAATGTAAAAGAAAGATTTCTAAAATTACAAAAAGAAAATTTAAATCCAACTCTTCAAAGCACTAAAGGCGGTTGTAGTTATCATACAACAAAAGGTTGCGCTCTAACAAAACACAAATCACCTGTTTGTATCTCTTACGCTTGTACTTCATTAAAATATGAACTAAGGTCTAAATATGCTGTTGCTTATCGTGGTGCAAGTATATCACTATTATTTGAGCACATTCTTAAAGGAAAAATAACTAATCAAATACTTGAAGAAACAATTGAGAACATCACAAAAGCAACCCAAAGAATCAAAGAAGTAAAAGCAGGAAATAATCCTCAAATAAAAAAAGAAATACATATAATTTATTAAAAATGCAACAAACAATAGACCAAAGACTCAAAATATACAGCAGAGTAGAAACTTCATTAAACCAAATGTTTAAGGAACTAAGTTTTTGCAAAGATAAGTGCATGCCACAAGAGAGATCATTTATGGGAAACTCTCATAAAAACGGCCCAATTGGTTGTTGTCATGACAATTATTATCATCTCAATATCCCTTCATACAAAAAAATTAACCAAGAAACCCAAGATGATATCAGAGCTAGATTCAGAGAACTTCAAGAAGAAAACTTAATCACAAAACTAATGAAACCAAACTCTAGCGTTAAAGATTATCTTCGTTATTCTTATAGTAGTTCAACAAAATGTTCTTGTCATAGTAGTGAAGGTTGTATGATAGAAAAATTCAAATCACCAACTTGTGTCTCTTATACCTGTGTTCCATTAGAAAGAGAATTAGAACAATATAATATTAATTATGATCAATTGATTTTTTTAGATTTTATTGGTGATATCTTTGCCGGAGAAGTAAGATCAAAGCAAGCCCAAAACCTGATACAAAGAATCAACCAAGCAACACAAAGAATTAAAGATTCAAAAACAAATCCCAATCAAGAAATCCAAGAACAAATAGTTATAGATAACTAACAATGACACAAACAATAGAACAAAGACTCGAAATATACAACAGTGTAGAAACATCACTAAGAGAATTTTTTGATGAATTAAATTTTTGTCAAGAAGAATGTTTACCAAGAAGGTACGCATATATTGATTTAAATTTTTCAAATCCAAGAAATGTGGGCTGTTGTGATATGCAACATTATTTAATTCCAATAGGCAGATCCTTTTTCAAAAATAAAAAAGAACAAAAAAATTTATTATCAAGGTTTCAAGAACTTCAAAAAGAAAATACTTTAGAAAACCTTCTAAGAAAAGAAGATGAACTATTTAGATGCAACTATCACACAGACCAAGGCTGCACAATTCAAGAATACAAATCTCCTATCTGTATCTCATTTGCATGTGGAAAATTTCAAGATTATCTAAGAGCAAACTTTAATGTTTTATACAACTCAGGGAGTATTTTTTTCAATTTAAGAGATGTCCTAGCAGGAAAAGTAACAAAAGAAAATGCAGACTCCTTCATAACAAAAGTCAACTTTGCAACAACAAGAATCAAAGACTCAAAAACAAATCCAAAAAGAAGATACGAATTAATTTACTTAGCTTACTAATCACCAAACATTATCTAAAATATCATGAGCATTCGAACTACTCAAACTAAGTTCCAAATCCTTATTTTTAGAAAACAAATACAATCTCTTATTCTCCCTCTCTCTATTAGTCACACGAGCTAATCTGTCAACTTCAATTAACCCATAGGGATACCCAACAAAGATAGCATCGTTAGACAACCTCATCAAATCTAAAAGAAACGAACTATTACCTTGAAACCTAAAAACATGCTTAGACAATTTATTCAACTTCACAAAATAATTCAAATCATCAAGTTTATATCCCCACCTAGAAAAAGGACTAAGTTTTCCAAGCAAATGAGCAGAACTATTACCTGACCTAGTAAACACAGTAGAAGATTTAGAAACACTACAAACCTTCCCATTCAAAGCACTCAAAAACTCCTCTTCATTTGGATACTTGCAATCCAAACTTCCATCCATTACAACAATATCGCTCTTCTCTTGCATCAAAGCCGCCATCCTAAGCTCACAAAATCTTCGAGCAATATTAGTAACCTTAACTAAAGAAGCATTATTATTCCCATCACGAATCAATTTATCTTGCGGAGATATCGTAAGTAACTTAGATTCAAACAAACAACTCGAATCACCCTCACAAAAAATCTTCGACACATAAAACAACTTCCCATCAATCATCTTAGGAACACTAAGCAAATAAAACTCAACAACTTCGTTACTAACTTTAGAAACCTCAACACCACTCAAACCATAAGTAACCTGAGCAACCCTAATAAAACTCAAAACAAAATTACTAGCATTAATCAAAACAGCTTGCCCCCCATCAATAAAACAAACCTTCTTAGGATTCAAACTCTCATTTGACCCAAGCTCAAAAAAATTATTTAAACTAACCTTAAACTCTTTATTATTAAGTAAAATCTCATCTTCATCAGAAAAAGATTTTTGCAACTCCTTGATATGGTCATTAATTTTATTAAGCATGAATTCTCAAAATCCCAATTCTTTAAGAAGTTTTGGTAGTAACTAAAAAGTAAACAATATTAATTCTAAAATATGAAAACCATTCCCCCCCTAAGATATAATAACTTTTATATATCATAAACTCTCCAAAAAACCAGGTGAATATTTATGAAAAAAATATTATTAACAATTTTTATTCTAACTTTAATACCGGCTGTTCTAGCAACGGTATTTTTAGAAGATACAAAAACAATCATTAGTCAAGAACTTTATTTGGGTTATGAGCCAAGTGGAATAGCTTATCATCCACAACTAAATAAATTATTCTTAGTAGGTGACGATGGTGATTTAACAAGAATGAACCTCGATGGAACTAATTCTCAAACTTGGAGAATTGGTGGTGATTTAGAAGGGGCTACAATCATTCCAAACGATCAAAATCACGTTTATGTAGCAGTTGAAAGACCATTCAAGATATTAAAAATAAACACGCAATCAGGAGAAGTAATTAACTCATTATCCTTAGTTGGAGTAATTCCAGCAGTAGCAAGAGCTAATTTAGGAATTGAAGGATTAGCATATGTTCAAAATGGTTATCATCCTTATGATGATTCAAATAACGGCGGACTTTTCTATTTCGGAATTCAAGAAGGCGGACTAGTTCACGTAGTGGATGTTAACTTCCAAGATTCCTCAGCAAGACTAATTGACACATTCAAACCAGTAAATAGAAGAGGCGATATCTCAGGATTACATTTTTCCCATGAACTAGAAACATTATTTGTATTATATGATGGAGCAAACAAAATAACTGAAATGACAACCTCAAAAGAGAGAATCAGGGAATATTTTGTACCACTAAGAGCTCAAGAAGGAATCACCCTAATTGAAAGCTGTCCCCAAAACCAAGCGCAAATTTTTATCGCAGACGATGGTGGCCCAGTTGCAAGTTATCAAGAATTTGGAATTACTTGTCCAAATAGAAACTTAGATAGCGATAATGACGGTGTCTTAGATCAAGACGACATTTGCCCTGGCTTTGATGATAACATAGACTCAGACCAAGACACAATCCCTGATGGCTGTGACGATACACCTCTTCCACCACAACCAAACGAACCAACAACAAATATTAATCAAAGTCTATACAATGGTTACGAACCAAGTGGAATGGTTTATCATCCTCTACTTGACAAAATATTTTTAGTAGGCGACGATGGTGATTTAACAAGAATGGATACAGATGGTAACAACGCAGTTAATTTTAAAATCAATGGAGATTTAGAAGGAGTTACAGTAAAACCAAATGAAGAAGAATATGTTTACATAGCGCAAGAGAGAAGACTAAATATCTTAAAAGTTCACACCCAAAATGGTAATGTGATTTCAACCTTGTCTTTAGCAAATGTAATTCCAAGGCCTACAAATTCTAACAAAGGAATTGAAGCCTTAACATTCGTACCACAAGGCCATCATTCTTATGAACAATTTGAAAACAAAGGTCTATTTTACATTGGAATTGAAGAAACAGGAATGATTCATGTTCTAGATTTAGATTTTCAAAATCAAAGAGCAACATTAGTGGACTCATTTACACCGGTTGAAGCAAGAAACGATATCTCGGGTCTTCATTACTCAAGCGATCTACAAACTCTATTTATCTTATATGATAGCGCAAACAAAATAAGAGAAATAACAACCGCCAAAGAGCTAATTAAAGAAACAGACGTATTAGGAACATTTCAAGATGGGATCACTCTAATCTCAAGTTGCCCAGATACACAAGGATCTTTATTCATAGCTCAAGATTATGGCCAAGTAATAAGATACAACGAGTTTGAAGTAACTTGTCAAAGAGAAGTTCAAGTAGTTGAACCTCAACCAGAGCCACAAGAACCAACTAGAATCTCATCAATAAAATCATTTGATGATGGTTCAGTTTTAATTAAATTCTCTAATGGTCAAGAACAAAGAGTTACTTTAGAAACAATTGGGAACTTATTGACAAGAGCAAATGAGCAAACAAACCACATGACTTTTTCAAACAACCAAATCTGTGTAAGTTTGCAATGATTTTTTTTTTCTTTTTAATTAAATCCCTCTAATTCTCAAAAATCAACTAGAAATAAAAAATAAGCCTCAGGGGAGATTTGAACTCCCGACCTGTCGCTCTCTGTAATCAAAGATTCTAAAACCCTTAATCATACTAGGCGACCGCTATAGCCACTAAGCCACTGAGGCACTTATTTTGATATTCATCTCTGTGACTTAAGCGCAGCGCAAGTTGCACGCACTATGAAATGCTGCTTGCATTTCCCACTGAGGCACTATTAAAGCTAAATCAACCTTTTATTTATAAGTTTTTCTCAAAAGAAACAAAAACTCTCTATAAGTAGCAGATATTTATAAAAAACACTTTATTTTAACACTTTATGATAAGTCCTTTACTAGAATCAAGATTAATTGAACTTTTAGATAGCTATAATATTCAAATAACTCAAAGAGTTTATGGTGATACAATCAAAAAAATAGCTCAAAATATGCCTTGTAAAGTTAATCCATTTTCACTAAGAGAGATATATGATAATTCTAATTGTCCTTTTGAAAAAATACATGCAATTAAACAATCATCCCAATTAATTCCTGAGCAAGAAGACCTTTTATCAAATATGCTTCCTTTTTTTAAAAGAGAAGCTGTTTTGCCAACAGGATATTTTATTGAATACAGGGCTTTATGTGATGAACAAGAAAAATTAAATGAGCAAAATTATTCAAATACCAAAATAACTTGTGAAGAAATTTACATTAGGATGGATATCACATCATCTCCAATTTTAACTATATATTGTGATGTTCAAGACGGTGTTATTATCCCTCAACTAAGCCATCTAACTGATTTCAAAAAAATAAAAGACAAAGTAAAAGTTAAAAATATTTTTCAAAAAATGCAAAATGCTAACCATAAAATGTTAGAAACAAAACAAGCTCAAGATTTAATGTATGATGTAGTATATTGCCTTTTAGGAAAAACAATCAATTAAAAAAGAGCCCTTGCCGAGACTTTCATTACATGTGACTTTGAACCACACATAAAATTGAACTCGGGACCTTTACCTCTTTGAAATTAAATTCTACCAAGGTAACGCCATTTTGCGCTTTGCATAATAATACAAAGTACCGCTAGGCCACAAGGGCACTCCATTTTAACCTTAGTGACTTAAACGCAGTGCAAGTTGCTCGCACTATAAAATGCTGCTTGCATTTTCGCAAGGTCACAAGGGCCATTATCTAGTGGTTTCTTATTCTCTTTTTTAAACATTACTATAAAACTTTATATACAACAAAAATTTACTCTACTCATGGTAAAAAGAGGTTTAATAATATTCTTAATGACTATTCTAATGATTTCATCCTTTGCACTTGCTCAAGAAATAGATGTAACTGAAGATGAAATATATCAAGATGTTGAAGATGCAACACTTGGTGAAGACGCAGGATTAACTCCAGATGATACTTTCTACTTTGTAGAAGTTCTTCTAGAAGACGTTCTTCTTGCAGGTGATAACCCAGAACGTGCACTTAAATATAAAGATGAAAAAATAAGTGAACTAAAAGAAATGGTTAAAGCAGGAAAAGTTGAAGAAGCAAAAAAAATACTACAAAGAACAAGAAAATATACGAACATCATCGAAAAAGAAGTAACTCCAGATATTGAAAAAGATGTTAGAAGATCATCAAAAGCAACTAAAGATGCATTAGATGAATTAGATCTTGAAGATAATAAATGGGACGATATAAAAGAAGACATTCAAGATCATAAAGATGAAGAAGATAAACTAGCAAAAGCAGCAAAAGTTTCTTCCAAAATTAAAGAATTATGTGAACAACTAGCTAAATTAGATCCTTTAGAATATTCCAGAGTTTGTAGAACAAAAGATGATGATGCTAAATGGAAAAGAAATTTAGATCGTGATTTAACAGCAGAGCAAGAAAAAAATGCAAAAGAATTCTTTGGTATTATGTCACAATGTTTTACAAATCCAAACGAGTGTCGATGTGATGATATTTCAATCAAACCCTTTGCAGACCAATGTAAAATAATTGCCCCGCTAGCAGCTAAATGTGAAGCTGGAGACGAACAAGCATGTCAAGATATGGAAGATGTTGAAGACCCAATTGATTTACTTCCAGATTATTTACAAGATGTAATGGATGATGTTGAAGATAGTTTTGGTGAAGCGCAATTTGATTTACACATGCCAAAAGAATGTCAAGAAGCAGGTGCAACAACTAAAGATGCTTGCATGAAAGTAATGTTTGCTCAACATGCACCAGAAGAGTGTCAAGAAGCCTTAGAGTCAGGTGACATTGACACTTCAAATGAAAGAAAAGCAAGAGAACAATGTGAAGAAATCATGTTCAATAGTGAAGCTCCTCCAGAATGTATTGACGCAGGAATAAGAGATCATAAAGAGTGTGGTAAACATATGTTTAGATTAGACGCACCTCAGGAATGTGTTGAAGCAGGTCTAACCGGAGAAGGTAGAAATGATTGGAAAGAATGTGATTTAATCAGATTCAAACTAGATGCACCTCAAGCATGTTTAGACGCTGGAATCACAGGTGAAGGCAGAAACGATTGGAAAAAATGTGAAGCAATCAATTTCAGACTAGATTCACCTCAAGAATGTTTAGACGCAGGTTTAACAGGTGAAGGCAGAGATGATTGGAAAGAGTGCGATGCAATTAGGTTCAAATTAGAAGCACCTCAAGAATGCCTTGATGCTGGAATCGATCCAAGAGATAGAAGAGCTTGGGATAAATGTAAACCAATTCAATTTAAAGCGGAAGTACCTCAAGAATGTTTGGATGCTGGTTTAACAGGTCAAAGACAATCAGATTGGAGAGACTGCCAAAAAATTCAATTTAAAATGGACGCTCCTCAAGAATGTTTAGATGCTGGAATTACAGGTGAAGGCAGAGATGATTGGAAAAAATGCGATAGTATCAGGCAAGATGAATCAATGGAAGGACCTGATGGGAGACTTTACAAACCAGGAGACACACAAGGCGAACGAAGAGAAGATTGTGGGCCAGATGATATTCACACATGTGATCAAAGCGGATATTGTCAATGTTTAAACAAAGAAGATTATGATCAAAGCCAACAACCAGATGACCATGGTGGGCCAGATTATCAAAATAACTGCGCAAATATCTATTGCCCACAAGACACTTATTGTGATAACGGTGCTTGTAAGCCATTTGATAATCAACCAGAGCCATTTAACGAATGTAAAGATGGCTGTTCTCAAGAATGTCCTGGTGCAGATAGAACAGATTGTGTGAATGGAAATCAATGTGTCTGTTTCTACAATGAAAAAACAGATGATGGACATACTGAACCAAACCCAGACCCAGAAGCATCACAGTCTCCAATCGATGATGGCTCACCTGATGGCTCAGATGGAAGTAATGATGGACACACAGATCCAGGGACAACTGAACCAGAAACAAATGACGGCTCAAGCGACTCAGGAACAGATTCAAACACAGATTCAGGTTCTGACTCCGGAAGTAGCGATAGTGGTTCAAGTGAATCTGGTTCAGACGATTCTGGCCAAGTAGCACCAAGTGGTCTTCTAACAGGTGGGGTTGTCTATGACAACGACTTCTTAGATTACCTTTGGAGTTAAATTTTTTAATTTTTTTTAATTTTTTATTCTAAATAAAAAGAAAGTGGTGTGGAGGAAGGGATTTGAACCCTCGAACCTACTGAAGGACAGGATATCTAAAAATAACCAGTCTTTAAACTGGCTGTCCACTTAAGTCCTGCGCATTTGACCAGACTTTGCTACCCCCACGCATAACCATCAAAGAAATAGCTTCATTTATAAAACTTTTTATCTAGAAAGCCTTAAAAGAGCATCATCTGACACGTGAATTATATCTAATTCATTTAATGTCATAGCAATTGGCAAGATGTTCTCTTTATAATTATCAAATTTAAATTGGCTATAGTCTAATTTTGATAAATATTCAATTGTCTCTCCGATCTCTTTAATTCTGTAAACAAACATACCGGAGTGATCTAAACCATCTACTCCTTCACAAAAACTATCTCTTTGCTCTTTTGAATATCTTAAATTTGAAGAATATATATGTAAATTTTCAAATATTGATTGTGTTAGCATTTGAAAACCAACTATTTCTCTTAATTTTGGGCATTTGCCTTTTGACTCATCAATTAAATCATTAATTTCAACATTTTTTAATTTTTTCCTATCTGTTCTATAAAGTCTTCTTACATAACAAATAAATTCAGCTAAATCAAAAGTTTCTTCTACTGGTAATTTTGATATACCTGCTTCACTACTTGCATAAGTCACATGATCAAAACCCAATTCACAAAGGCCAAGTTGTTCCCAATCAATAAATTTTCTTTTAATTTTCCCTCCCTTATTTTCAACTAATTTTAAATTATGTGTTCTACAATCACCATGAGATAAAACATGTAAATAATTTAAATTAGAAAAACTCCCTTCTAAACTTCTTGCAATATTACTTAAATTAATTCTTAAATTAGAAGAAACATAATGTTTTAATTCATCACAATTACCAAACTCAACATTTTCATCTCTTTCATAATTATGTCTTAAAATAGTAGTGATATAGTCTAATAATTGGGTTTTTCTATCATTTTTTTCAAACAATTGGTCTACATATCCATCATCAATTTCTTTTAATTCTTCTCTTTTTTCATTTAATCTATGTTCTAAAATTGCACCCATGTGTGCTATGTCTTTATGTGCAGAATAAATTATTTGTCTTCTTTGTGCTTCGTCTTCTTGACAACCAATTAATCTCTCTCTATCTGATAAAGAGGGTAAACATTCATAAAATAATCTTTTTGCAAAAATATCTCTTCCAATTAATTTAGCATTAAATTTGCCTTTTAAAATATGTCGAATTGCTAAATTTGCCCTATACTCTTTCATAAACAGTAAAACCGGATCTCTTTGCAAATTATAAAACAAACTAAAATCATCTCTAACTTTATTTAGTTCCTTAACCCATAACCTTAGCTCAGGGAGTTCAGAGTGATGCTTATCATAAAATTTGATTGTACCTCCAATACTATGGCCAGATCTTGCTTTTGAAGAAACTTCTATATAATCTGCCTCATCAATTTTATATTTATTTCCAAGAAAATCAGATCTTCTAATATCGTCTAAAGTTAGTGATTCAAGTATATTAATTGTGCTAAAACTCATTAACCTTAAAAAAAGCCTTATTTCTTTATAAATGCTCCCTTCGTTACTACTACATAATACTCTGTAATAGTTGAAGAAGTAATAAGCACTACAAACTTAATTTTGATAGATTAATCTTCCCATCTCATGAATACATCCAATTAAATGTCTAAATCTATCAATCATATAAATAAATCCTTCATCCTTATTATCGATAGTATTACTAAAATTATTAATTTTTTTAATAATCTGAGTTTTTTTATTGGATAACAAAAGTGCTTGGTCTCTATTTTTTTTATAATATGATTTAATAAATTCTAAATATAATTTTTCAGTTTCAAGCAATAATTTAACAAACTCCTCTTTTTCTTTATTGCTAATTTTAGTTTTAAGCATTCCTCGAGAAATCCTTTTTGTTTCATCAGCAATTTTTTCAAGTTGAAACGTAATAAGATATAAATTTAACAAATCTGATGGAAACAAATCAAAATTTTTAAGGGTAATTGAAGGATTCTTAAGTCCAAATCTAATTGACCTATAAATTAAAAAGCTAATTCTATTAACATCTTTATCACGAAGAATGATGTTACTAACATTATCTTCATTAAAACATTCCATGCAATCTTTTGACATTGATCTTACAATCATGTCCATTTTTTTAATTAATTCAGCCACACTAACTTTCTCCATACTCAAAAAATCTTTAGTTATAATCTTCTTAGAATCAATTTCCAATACCTCAAGAGCAATAAGTTCTCTAACTAATTTTAATAGTTCTTCTGATTTCTCTTTTAATTGTGAACCAATAAGGGTAATTTGTCTATAATTTTCAATATAAACTGCATTAATTTCACGTCGAAGCTGAGAAATAGATTTATCATCAACTTCAATTGTCGTTGATTTTTCACTAGCTACATCATGTTCCTTTATACCTAAAATAAGATTGCTTTCCTTTTCATCAACATAAATCAAATCACCCTTTTGTAATTTATTATGCCTAATCCAAGCTTTAGGTAAAGAAATAACAAAACTATTTCGTCCAAAAGATATTAATTTTCTATATTCCATTGTTCATGTTTAAAAATCTGTTTTATATGCATCACTAAATTCACATATAGCCCCTATATGCACACATATAGCATTTAGTAAATGTATTTATATATAAATTTTATGTTAAATAATATTGACTTTGGGGGAGGTTTAGATGAATAGACAAGAATATGAGAGATTTCTTCTTAGAGAAGAACTAATAGCTGCAGATACAATGAGCGCGCAAGACGGAGGATTTATGTTGTGGTATGAACAAGCACACAATTTTGAAGAAGACCCAACAGACTCGCTATTGGATTCAGACGAGGAATTAATCGTTGAAATTATTTAAACAAAACAATAGATAAGTAAAACATTTAGGAAAAATCTATAAAGGATTTTTCTTTTCTTTTCTGATTATGGACAAATTAAAAAAAACATTAGCTCAACTATTTGGTTCAATTCTAAAAAACAAATTGCTATTTATTTCCTTAATTTTAATTCAAATATTTTTCATAGTAATGGCATCTTCCTCTCTAATTAACTATCAAGTAAAAATTTTAGATGACGTATCAAAAGTCATGGACCCAATTCAAAATGCCAATTACGATGACAAATCTCTTCAAGATGGTGCTTCTTTTTTAAAAGATTTCGTGCAACTAAACAATGGATTCGATTCTCTAAAAACAAATTTATATAAATTAGCCTTAACTCAATTAATCATTTTTACTATATTCAATGGTCTGTTATGGACTCTTAGTTTTAATTTCTTTAGAAAAGAAAAAATGAAAATTAAAAATTTCATAATGCAACTATTCAATTTTACCACTATAACTCTTGTCGGAACAATTCTATTTGCAATTATTTCCACATTTACCATAAAAACATTTTATTGGCAAAGTATTATGCAAGGAGACTTTTCAAGCGCAGCAGACTCATTATTCATAATTTTCATAGCTCTATACTTCTTTATGGTTTTGGCCTACTTAAATCTTAATCAAAAATTAAATTTAAAAATTCAACTTAAAAATTATTTAAACAACTTAAAAAACTATAAATTAGCAATAATTTATCTAGTTGGCCTTGTAATAATAGCAATTATATTATATCTAATAAACATTTTCATGCAAACATTTTATACTTCTCTGTTTCTAGTTTTACTATTATTAATAACTATAAATTTATTAAGATTATATCTAATAATCAATAAAAATCATAATCAACATTAAGAAAAAACAATATGAAAAAAACAATAATCATCGATACAAATGCTCTCTTAGCAATAAGTGAATTTAAACTAGATCTATTCGAAGAATTAAAAGAATCTCTAGATTTCAATTTCACACTAAATATAATTAGCCCAACCCTTGATGAATTAGAAAAAATCAAATTAGAGCAAAGGGGCAAATATAAACTAGCAGCAAGTATCGCTTTGCAACTAATAAACACAAAAAATATCAACATCATAAAAAAAGAAGGATATGTTGATGATCTTTTAGTAGAATTATCAAAAGAAAACAACTTAATTTTAACTCAAGATATCGCACTCAAAAAAAGACTTCAAAAACCCTATCTAACTATAAGGCAAAAGAAAAAGATAATTTTAGTAAAGTAAAAAACAGTTTATCTAATAAATAAATTAATCAAATTCAAAAAACATCAAACTTTTTTCTTAATATGTTTAATCATAGCTTTAATATCCTCTAAATCCTGCTGCATATTTTGAATTTCCCTTTCAGCCTTTCTATTAATTGCATGATCATACTTAGCATCAATTCTATCATTTTCAGCTTGTCTATTTTGGGCCATTAAAATAATAGGAGCTTGAAGAGCAGCTAAACAAGATAAAACTAAATTAAGTAAAATAAATGGATATGGATCGAATCCTTTATTTGTTAAAAAATAAAAGTTCATAATCATCCAAGCTATTAAAAATAAAATAAAAATTGTAATAAATGTCCATGAACCACCAAAATTAGAAATTAAATCTGAAGCTTTCTGCCCAAGAGTTAACTTTTTTCTAAAAATAGGATGGTGCTTATGCTTAGTTGGATGTCCATTACCTTTTTTCATATTCTTAGAAATATTTTTTCGTTTATATACTTTTGGATTTTTTTTTTTTTTTGAATAAATTAAATTCAAAACTCTCGACCAATACTCAAACTCTTAATTTTACGATGTAAAGTTTCAGATCTAATTTCGATATCCTTAGCTGTCTTAGAAATTTTCCAATTATGTTTTTTTAAAGCATGACGTAAAAATTCTCTCTCAAAATCACTCTCGGCCTTTTTCCAAGTAACTTTTTTATGGGGAAGTAATTTAGCAATATTTCTTGATAAATGAGGTATTTCTTCATACATCTTTTGCATTTTTTGCGTTGTAATAATTCCTTTATACTGGTCAAGTGTATGTCTTATTTTAATATCAATGATCTCTTCTTCTTCTTGAAGCGGCGTTTTAATATCTTCTCTTAATTTCTCAATATCAATATCTAAATCTTTTATCACTCTATGAACTGATCTTCGATCTATTTCCAAATTTTTAGCAAGCGCAGAAACATTACCCTGATGAAATCTAATTTCTCTTTTTAAAAACTCTTTTTTAAATGAATTTTTAGCATCTTTAAACGTTTTGTTTAATGGAATATAAATTTCAAAATGAGGGTTGGATAGTTGATCTGTAATATCATCTTCAATCTTCGGAATAGTAAGGCCCCAACTTTTTTCCATACTCTCTTCAACTAAAGGAGCAACCTTTTCTTTTATTGTTTCTTCAAGATCTTTTTTTGCCATAATATTGTACCACTTGGGATTGCATATAGGAAAGCCAAACTAATAACTTCTAACCTTTTTGTATAAATCATTAACCCTAACAAAGTTATAAAATTAACTATTTCCACAAACTTAATACTAAACTTTTTATTGATTTTATTAACCAAATTAATTATTGATAAACTCATAATCACTAAAATAAGCAAAATAAAAACAAACAAATTTTTTCTAACTAAATAAATAGATAACAAAAGAGCACTAAAAAAAATAACCTTTTTAACAATAATATAAACCCATAAATCATCCGAAATTTCCTCACGAGCAATTAAACCAACGAGATAACCAAACAACAAACCTAACGGAATAGAAAACAAAACAAGAAGTAACATAGAAATCTCAATCACTTCAATCCCTCTAACTCATCTACTTTTCCTTTAAATCTTTTCAAAAATTCATCCCAATCCTTTTCATCAATAACACTTCCACAAGCATTAGGATGTCCTCCACCATAGGCATCAAGCCCTTCAATACTAGAAGTTAAAGCACCGACGATAGGAACTTGCGCTCGAATCGAACACTTCATCTTACCATTTTTCCTTCTAGCAATAACAATTACTTTTTTAGGATACATAATGGCAAGCTCATTTGCCAAATTAGTTGTAAAAGACCACTTTTTCTCCGTATAATTAAACAACAACAATCTACTTTTTGTAGCACTCTTCTTTGCTTCATTTAATAACTCATCATACATATTATTGATTTTTTCAAATCTCTTATACAAAAATTTTCCAGCAGCACTAGTTTGATTTAATATTTCAAACGGATCTTTAATTCTAGTTAAAATTTTAATTGATTTTCTAACATCATTAGTTGAACCCTTAAGTAAAAAGAAAAACATCTTAACTAATAATCCTACTTTCGTTTTAAACAAAACATCACCAATTGGCATTCTCTTCTCAAGTAAATCAGGATATTTTTCAATAAACTCATCAATAAATTCAGGCATTGCAAAATCAGCTAATACTCCAGTAGCCGCAATCCATAGATCTTCTTTGTTTCCAATAATTTCATAAACCATTTGAGTTGTAGGAATATATGAATCTGGATTATCCTTTAAAGAATTAAAATACTTAACATTCATTCTCTTAATAATTGGGTGGTGATCAATCCAAAAAATTGGTCTTTTAGCCTTATCAATAAACTCCTGCGTCACATCTGGTAAATCCAAAATAAATATTTTATCAGGGCCAATCTCCTCCACCTTACGAATTAAATCGACATCAACTTGCCGTTTGGCATATCTAAAAATCACTCCTTTTCCTTCTCGAACATGTCGATACATTAAAAGAAACGAAGATAATCCATCACCATCGCTATCATAAATAAACATGGGGTTCTGAGCACTCTCAAGTTCTTTTCTAATAAATAAAATATCTTTTTCTTGCATTAAAAGTAATTTAACAATAAAGCTTTAAAAACCTTTAGTTTGATATTTGATTTCTTGATAACTAACAAACTTTATAAACAACAAAAAATTCTTTAACATCATGAAAAAAATAATTCTAATAATAACAATCTTACTAACTCTTCTTTTTGTAGTTAGTTGTAATGAAAATATTAAAATTGAACAGGTGGATGATACAAAAATTCCTTCAACAGAACCTGCTCAAGACACTGTTCAAAAGCAAGATACTAATCAAGGACAAGCAGCAGCAAGAGAACCACAAGAAGTAAGAGGTTCTTTAAACAACGAATTACAATCTATCGTTGATAAAGCTACGAAAAATACTAATTATCAATACTTCTATAGTGGGAGAGTAAGAGACGAATTTAGAAATTTTATTGATTTGGATGACCATGATGTATATGTAAATGAAAATAAAGTTCAAAGAAAATTCATCGCTCCAGTTAAATTTGAAGATAACATTTACTATAATAAAATATTTGTAAATCGTGAAACTAAAGATTCTTTTGGAATTTGTGATACTCCTCTAAATTTAGTTTGTAAAAATCTAGATAAAAAATACAAAACAATTTCATTTGAATTAGCTAAAGTTAATATTGACCCAAGAGAATTATCAATTAATATTGGCTCTGACGCTAAAAAAACAGGAACAAGCTTAATTAATGGAAGAAAAAACACTGTTTATGAATTTGAAAGAGATGGATTTAACCACCGATTATCTGTAGATGACTTTACTGGAATTGCTATGAGATATTTAGTTCTAAGCTATGACAATGATGAAGAAATAATCGAACAAGAACACGACTTCAACAAATTAGCAACAGGAAACGTTCTAGATAAAGAAGTAAGCGTACCTAGTAACTTCGACTTAAAAGAATAATTTTTCTTTTTTTCAATTTTTTTTCTTTCTTAATTTAACAAACCAAACCAAAACCCTTTAATACTACTTCTAATTTCAATGAACTATGGCAGGACCAAAATTCAAACAAAGATGTGCAATGTGTAAAGATAATATGGTTATTATGTTCTCAAGAAGACAATTTCCAATCTGTTCAGATTGTCACATGAAACAAATAGATAAACCAATTAATGATCCAAAATTCAAAAAATTCTTTGATATTCCTCGTGAATTCTATGAACAAAATTCATTTCTAAGAAATATCAAACAGTCTTATATCAGGTTTGAAAAACTTAGCGAAAAACAAATCGAAGCTTTCAAAAAAACAGTTGAAGATCTTAAAAATCCAAAACCAAAAGAAGAAGCAACTGATAAAAAAACAGAAGCAGAACAATAGTCAAATAAAAAATAACAAAAAAACAAATTAAACTTTAGCTTGATAATTCATCTCCTCAAGTAAATTTTCTTTTTCAATTATTTGTGTCTCAAGCATGTATAAACAATCTTTGATAGCAACATACTCATCATAGCCAGAACCAAAATTAAACAAGTTTCCACTATCATTCAAGATACTAATTCTACATCCAACAATGTTGCCTTCCTTTTGATTCTGATAAAAAATCAACTTACAACTTGCATCTAGTAAGTCATACTTTTCACAAAACTCATAAAACTCATCTAAAACAACACCTTTATTCAAATTAGGCACACTTGAAGTAATACTAACTTCCAACTTTCCAATATTAACCAACCCTCTATCCATAATTAAACACCTCCTGTTTTATACTAAATGCTAAAATTAACTTTAAATTTCATTTAGCGTTTAGTATATATGGTTCAAGTTGTTTATATTATCTTTGAGCTAATCTTCGAGAACTATAAACTTAGTATTCTCGAGTGCTCAAACAACAACATTTCAACTCGGTTGACTTTAAGCAAACAAACCACCTATATAAATCTTTTGCAACTAGTCTTACCTTTACACAAAAACTATACAAATAAAGAAATTTACTCTTTTAACTCCCAAAAACCCAAAACATTTATAAATAGGTGCATTTCCACATAACTAAACCGTAATTAACTACACTAAGATCATTCTTACGTAGGAGGCAAAATGGATAAAAATAGAATAAAAAAAGCACTTGATGAAGTTAAAAGTCAAGATAAACGAAAGTTTACTCAATCTTTAGATGTTATAATTAATTTAAAGAACATAATCATTAAATCAAATCCTGTGAATTTCTTTGTTAATTTACACTATTCCAAAGGGAAACCAATTAAAATAGTAGCTTTTGTAGATCAGCGATTAGAAGAAAATGCAAAAAAAGTATGTGATTTAACAATTAGTGAAGCAGAATTTGCAAAATATAAAGATAAAAAAGTAGCTAAGAAATTAGCTCAAGAATATGATTTCTTCATCGCTCAAGCAAATTTAATGGCAAAAGTAGCACAAAATTTTGGTCGTGTTCTAGGAACAAGAGGAAAAATGCCTAATCCTAAGTTAGGATGTGTAGTTCCTCCAAACGTTAATTTAGAAGTTCTAAAAGCTAAATTAGAAAGAACAGTTCTTCTATCAGCAAAAAAAGGAACTAATTTACAGTGCCTAGTTGGTAAAGAAGATCAAAATGAAGAAGAAATAATTGATAATATTTTAACAGTTATTCAAACAGCAGTTAAAAATTTACCTAATGAAGAACAAAACATCAAAAGTGTATTGTTAAAAACTACAATGGGCAAGCCCGTTAAATTGTGAGCAGTGATTGAAATGGTAAACGAAAATAAAAAACAACAAGTTGTAACATTGACTAAAAAAGTTAAAGATACCCCTATCGTTGGTATTGTAAACCTACAAGGTCTTCCAGCTCAGCAAGCTCAAAAAATGAGAGCAATGCTTAGATTAAAAGGTGTTGACATTGTAATGACTAGAAAAAAGCTAATCAAAAGAATTCTTGAAGGCTCTGGTAAAGAAAAAATAACTAATCTTATTGAAAAAATGAAAGGTATGCCCGCAATTATCTTTAGTTCAGACAATCCATTCAAATTATACGGGACTATTCAAAAAAATAAATCAGAAGCACCAGCAAAAGCAGGTCATATAGCACCAAAAGAGATAGTAGTTAAAGAAGGAGCAACAAATTTCGCTCCAGGTCCAATTATCTCAGAATTAGCTTCCGTTGGAATTAAAACCAAGGTAGTTAATGGTAAATTAGCAATCATTAAAGATGCAATTGTAGCAAAAGAAGGAGACGTAATCTCTCAAAAACTTGCTGAAACTCTTAAACGTCTAGATATTAAGCCAATGGAAGTTGGATTAGATTTAGTTGCAGTTTGGGAAAATGGCGTAGTTTTTAATGCAAAACAATTACATATTGATGAAGAAGAATATACTCAAATGTTTACAAATGCAGCAGCGTGGGCTTTCAACTTATCGGTTGAGAGTGCATATCCGACTCAAGAAAATAGAGAAGTGCTTATTCAAAAAGCATTTAGAGAAGCTAAAGGAGTTGCAATTGAAGCTGCAATCCTTAACGATTTTACAAAAGATGACATTCTAGCAAAATCAGAACGTCAAGCTTTAAGTGTAAAAAATGAAGCTAAGTTAGAGTAAATAAAAATAAAACAGTAATGAAGATTAGAAATTCATTGGAGGAAATTTAAAATGGAATACGTTTATAGCGCAATGTTGCTTCACAAAGCAGGAAAAGATATTACAGAAGATGCAGTAAAAGCAGTTTTAAGTGCAGCTGGCGTTCAAGTCGACGAAGCAAGAGTTAAAGCATTAGTAGCAGCTCTTGAAGGAGTTAACATCGAAGAAGCTATCAATAAAGCAGCAGCAGCAGCTCCAGTAGCAGCAGCTCCCGCAGCAGGTGCAGCACCAGTTGAAGAGAAAAAAGAAGAAAAGAAAGAAGACAATAAAAAAGCAGAAGCATCAGCAGCAGCTGGTCTTGGTGCATTATTCGGATAAATTTTTTATCCCATTTTTTTTTCTTAAATTTAATTAAATTAATAAAAAACAACCAAGTGATGAATAAATGCAAAAACCAGTAGAAAATCTTGATAAAAATATTGAAAATAAAAAAGAAGAAGTATCCTCATTAAGAGATACTTTAACTTCTAAAAATCAAGAAAAAGAAGACGCCTTTAAAAAATTAAGAGCAATTCGAGAAGAAATTAATTCTAAAATAAATTCTATTAAATCATTAAAAGAAGAAAGAGATTCTCTAACAAAACAAGTAAAAGAACTAAAAAAAGAAAGAGAAGGTCTAAATAAAGAAGTAAAAGAAAAAGCAGATCTAAAAAAAGTAGCTGACGAAAAAAGAAAAGAAATCGTTGATAAGGGCAAAGTTTCAATTAAAGAGAGTCCAGCAAAGATTAAAAAAGAAATGCAAGCTATAGAAACAAAAATCGAAACAGAAGTAATTCCTTTCTCGCAAGAAAAAACATTAAGAAAAAAATTAAAAGAATTAAAATCACAATATAAAAAAATAGAATCCTTGGGAAGTATCTACAAAGAAACTAAAGAAGTTCTAACAGATTTCTCTCAAAAAAGAAGACTAGCTCAAAAATCACATCATAAAATTCAAAAAGTCGCTCAAAGTTCTCAAGAAAAACACAAATCAATCAATAAAATTTACGAAGAAGTAAAAAAACTAAGGGTGGATGAGAAAAAATTAGCTACTAACTACTTAACTCTAAAAGGCGAATACACTCAACTAAAAAAAGAGCTTGACGATAAAAATAAACAATTTAGAAACAAGAAAAAACAAGCTCAAGACGTAGAAGAGAAAAAATTCAAAATATCAGCTAAAGAAAAGAAAGAAGAAGTAAAAGAAAAGATTAAGAAAGGAAAAAAACTTAGCATGCAAGACATCCTAACATTCCAATCAATTAAAGATTAATTTTTTTTAAATTCTAAATTTAATATAAAATAAGAAAAAATTATTTTGATTTCAGATAATCATTAGCTTTTTCAATATTCAAAGCAATTCTAACAAACCTTTCACTATAAAATCTAGGATCTGTAATTTCTATAAATGATTTATTCCATCCACCAACTTCTAAAACAAATTTTTCTTCTTTCAATAAATATTCTGGAATCACAAGCCCACTATCATTTGCTGCTCTTATATACTCATCTCTTTCAAGAATTCCGTTATTATTGGTGTCTGCTTTTAAGTTAGCTAATCTCTCTAATTCTCCTTGATCCTCAATGTATTCAATATTTTGATTTCCAGATGTTTGACTTTCTGGTGTGAGAGCAACACCTATTGAAACTCCACCTGTTAATAAACCAAGTGCCAATCCTGTATATATAACTTTTCTTGATAACCAACCTGATTTGTTCTCACTCTTAGCTGCCAAAGAGCTCTCAACCCTATAACCATTTTTTACATATTCTTCTCTCTTCTCAGGATTCTCTTCAATTAAAGCTCGAATTTTATTTTTAAAATCTTGGGATAAATTTAATTTTTCTAATGTTCTCTCTAAATCACTAGGTTCATCTAAAATTCCTATTTCAACCCCACTTGCTGCAGCAATTAAGGTTGCTCCTAAGCTATAATGATCAACTGCTTCGCTAGCATCAGGACCCATTTCAGGAGCCATATATCCATATGTACCAGCAACTCCTAATGTAATTAAATTGGTCTTTTGATTAGTTTGTTTACTAACTCCCCAATCAATTATTTTTACATGCAAATTATCTTGAATGATTAAATTTCCTGGTTTGATATCTCTGTGAATAATTCCTTCTTCATGAGTGTAGTCGAGTGCATCCATAACTTGATTATAAATTCTTTTCAATTGTCTTTCATTAACACAACCTTCTGATAAAATATCAGACAAACTTGTCCCGTTAACATTTTGAGTAACAATTATATGTTGATCATCTCCCCATTCATCTTTTAGAACTTTATAATCTAATAATTTAGAGATATTTGGATGATTTAATCTTCTTAAATTTTCAACATTACTTGTTATATCTCTATCTGCAGATACAACCACTTTAACAATTACATCTCTTTCTAACTCAGAGTCTTGTGCTCTAAATGCTCTTCCTTCGGCTCCTTGCCCCAATTTCACTGTATTATGAAATCTATCTCGAGCATGATCTCTTTGAGTTTCTTCATCTGAGTCATCTCTACCGGCTAATTTTAGTTGTGTCATTTTATTTTTTATTATTATCTCTAATTATCATACATCTATTGTAAGCTCCAAATATGTTATCATCATAAAAAGCTTCGCCACATTCTTGCTCGCCCTCATTATAACTTTTAGCTTGTTTTTTAGCTCTAGCACAAATATCGTCGAGCTGACCAATAACATCCTCTGAAGCTTTAATCAATCCTTTTTCAATTCTTATTTCATGATCAGATGCACTCTCATCTTTATTTCTCTTCAATTTTAATGCATTAAAGCCTCTGTACATTCTAGTCATTTTACAATCTTTGCCCTCACAAGAAATATGTGCTTCATGGAGTCTTCCATCCTTATAGCTTGAAACCTTAACCCTATATGTTGGGATATGGCGTTTAAATACTTGGTTTTTTCTAACATCAAATTTCACTTCTGATGCGTCTTTGAGAATAATTCTGTCAAAATCACTTCTTCCAATTTCTTTATAATGCATTGGTCTTTTTGTTTCAAATGCATCTGTTTCAAATCTAAAATCTCTATCAAAACACCATAAATTTCCTCTCATATATCTGTTAGCGTTTCTTTTAGGAACAAAATCTGGTTGTTCAATTGGACATTTATAATCTCCTAAAAAACCCCTGCAAGTTGCAGTAAAATCTTCTTTTTTTTTTCTTTTCTCCTTCTAATTGAGCTCCACTAAGTCTAACAGTTTTACCGTCATCATAAACTAATAATTCATTAAACTCAAAGTTTGTAAAGGGTAATTGAACTGAGTATCTTCTGTTGGTAGGATGTCTTTGAGTATCATCACATCCATTAAATAAAAGTGCAGCTCCAATAGCTCCAACTAAACCCCATTTTTTTAATTTATTTGCCATAAACACCCAAAAGACAATTCATTTATAAATATTTCTTCAATTATCACTAAAAAGTAGCACTAACAAACCCAATTCTCCCAAACACTCTCAAAATAATCTCGATACTTCTTAGCAACTTGTGAACTTTTAATAACAAAAGCAACTGGATTTACGCCCCAAACTAAAGTTACCACATTATCTTTATAGACGGCAATATTGGTTGGAAATTTAACCTTAGTAAACTTATACTTGTAATATTTCAAATCATCAAAATGCTTCATCTTAGATTTGGTTCGATGCCCCATCAAAATTCTAGCCCAAACCCTCTTCTCAGAGCGATTTAGATGAAATGTTTTAATAAATCTCTTAACTTCGATATTGTTAATCTCATCAACCCCAATTCCAAAAGCCAAATACTCATCCTTCCCACTTAAACTCCCTAAAATCTCCTTATACAAAGTTCTCCATCCAGCAATTCCAACATAAACCTTAGCTTCTTGTTTGTCAAGTTGCAAACTTTGAAGTTTTCTAAGATCTTTAACAATTTTCTTACTCTCATTAATACTCTTATCCAACTCTTCTCTCTTAGATTCCAAATAATCAACAATTCGTAAAGGATCACTAGCCTCAAAATACCTAGTATTCTCCTTAGTCGCCTCACAAGCCAAACCTCTCTTCTTAAGCTTATCAATAACCTCGTAAACCTTACTTCGAGAAACACCAGACTCTTGACTCAAAGCCCCAGAAGTACAACTCCCAACTTTAAGCAAAGCCAAATAAACTGCACTCTCTCCTCTAGTAAGACCAATCTTCTCAAGCGTTTTAACATCCATACTAACAAATAATCCTTAATAACATATAAATCTTTTGCCTGTAGTTTCGTAGGGGGACAACAATCTTAAACTAATGTTCTGGTGCCACAAAAGGATAGTAAACAAGTAGGAAAACAAAAGATGAAAAATAAAAAACATTTAGCAATATATCAATTACCTCAAGTACATGAGCTTTTAAAACATTTTAACCAAGTGCTTAGAAATCCTTCTAAGGATGAGCCTATTTTAAATATTTCTCAATTGTCAAAAATAATCGAAAGGGAGCGTAAAATCCTTCAAGAATTGGATTGGATAAAAAATAAGGCTCAAACTTGTTTGGATAATGGTGATAATGTTGATTCTTACAAATTAAGACCAGAGATAGATGAATTAATAAAAGTTGGAAAAAATTCTCTTACAAATCATAGTAGAATATATCTTACTGAGTGTTTTGGTTGTTGTTCTGGTCTTAGTAGATTTAATGTAGCAAGTTATAGGTTATTAGCGGGAATTCCTATTTTTAATAATCGTCAACAAAAGGGTGCATTACATCCAGAAAAGTATACTGGGAAAGAATTAATCAAACTATATAATCAACCAAGAGGATACGCTGCAGATATCGCAACCTTAATTTCAGAGAATGTAAGAAAATTAGGTCCTAGAGATTCAGTTCCTTATGGTGCCATTATTTATGAACTATCTTAATTTCTCTTAATTTTTTTTCTTCTCTTCTACAAAACAACCCTTGCAAAATATAAAACCATCTTTCATAATTCTTTATATTCTAATCCACTTTACTAATAATATTAGAGGTGAATTTTTTATGGGAAAAAATTATTTTTTTACAAGCGAGAGTGTCTCACAAGGACATCCGGACAAAATATGCGATCAAATATCAGATGCAATCTTAGATGCAATGTTAGCTAAAGATCCAAAATCAAGAGTAGCAGTTGAAACACTAACCAAAACAGGTTTTGTAATTGTAGCAGGAGAAGTTACAACAAACGCTTACGTTGACATTCAAAACATCGTAAGAGATACAATTTGTGAAATTGGTTACGACAATCCAGAATTTGGATTCGATGGAAAAACATGTGGCGTTCTAAGTGCAATTTCAGAGCAATCACCAGACATAGCGCAAGGAGTTAACGAAGGTGAAGGATTAGATCAAGAACAAGGAGCTGGCGATCAAGGACTAATGTTTGGTTATGCAACTAACGAAACACCCCAATTAATGCCCCTTTCAATCACTTTAGCTCATCAACTAACTAAAAGGTTAGCCATGATAAGAAAACGCGGAGAATTGTGGTATCTAAGGCCAGACGCTAAATCGCAAGTTAGTGTAGAATACGTTGACGGCAAAGTTAAAAGAGTAGATACTGTTGTTATTTCAACTCAGCATCATCCAGACATTTCACTAGAATCAATTAGAAGAGATATGATTGAAAAAGTAATCAAACCAATTTGCTATGATTATTTAGATGAAAACACAAAATACTTTATCAACCCAACTGGAAAATTCGTAATTGGAGGCCCAGTAGGTGACGCTGGAGTTACAGGGAGAAAAATTATAGTAGATACTTACGGTGGACACGGATCTCATGGTGGAGGAGCATTCTCAGGAAAAGATCCAAGTAAAGTAGATAGATCAGGAGCATACTACGCAAGATATGTTGCAAAAAATATTGTAGCAGCAGGTTTAGCAGACAAATGTGAAGTACAAGTAGCCTACGCCATAGGAGTTAGCGATCCAGTCTCAATTTTAGTAAAAACCTTTGAAACAAATAAAATCAATGAAGAAAAAATCGAACAACTAGTAAAAGAAAATTTCGACTTTAGACCAAAAGCAATCGTAGAGCAATTAGATTTACTAAGACCAATTTACAAAAAAACAGCAAGCTATGGTCATTTTGGAAGAGAAGATCCAGACTTCACATGGGAGAGAACAGATAAAGCAGACTTATTGAGAAACGCAGCAAACCTAAATCAAGATTTAGGCACATTTGCAAAGGAACAACAAGCAGAATTAGCATGTGAACCAATAGTGGAGTTTCAAGTAAACCAAGAACCAGTAGAATCAGTTCAAGAACAATCATTTCAAAAACAAGAAACACCAATTGAAATGCCAAATTTTGAAATAGAATCGCAGTTAGCAAAAGCTCAAGAACAAGCTCAAGAACACATACAAGAAACTCAGTATGGGCAAGATCATCAGCCAGTTGTTGAAGAACAAGAAAAACCAGTTGAAACACCAGTGCAAGAGAACCAGCCACAAAAGCAACAATTCAGCTATTCTTATGGTGCTACAGATTCAAATCAAAACCAAGAAAACTCAAATGAAAAAGAAGATGAATCAGTAAAAGACGTATCTTTAAACAATTAATTTTTTTTTTCTTTACTTTTTTAAGAACAATACCTAAAATCTCTAAATTGAAAAAAAACTTAGATGAATATTTAAAGAAAGGCCCTTTTTTTATATAAAAAATATTAGAGAAAAATAAAATGATAAATAAATATTTTACAATCCTAACTAGTCTAGCTTTGACAGCTGGTTTATATACAAATGTAGCTAAAGCTAATCCATTAGAAGAAACATTAACAGGTTCCAAAACTCAATGTAGTCCAGTTCAGATAAATTTAGAAAGGGATGGTAAAAAATGGTCTGATGAAGTGTGTTTACCTAAAGGGGTAAAAGTTCTTGTTAAAGATGATTGGGCTCTTTTTTATGGTAAAAAAGACCTTATTTGTTTATTGGATGATTCCATTTTAGATAAACTTGAAATCAGGTACGAAAGTTCAAATTTTTTAGGAATAAAATTACCTTGTAATTCTCTATTTGATCATCAAGTTCAACCATTTAATAAAGGTGGTCTTCAAGAATTTTTAACTAGAAATTATTGTTCAACCGTTAGATCAAAACGTTAGAAAATAACTTTTAAACTCACGTTCGATGTCTTTCAATCTCACGAAGCCATAAAAGACCAATCTTAATCATCAATTTGTTAAATTTGTCAGAAATCTTATATCTTTTCTTATAAATATCGTAATCAATTAGGCCCATCCCTCTCATCGGAGTTAAGATTCTATCATAAAATTGCCTCTTATTGTATGATATTCTCTGCTCTTTATCTAAAGGAGATTTTCCCTTCTCCTTAATTACAGCTCTACCTTCATGAAGCGCAGTTGCAAATAAGCCCATTTCAGTCTTACCTATTTCTCTGCCATTTTCAAAAACATACTCAATTAACATCTTAGCTACAATCTGCTGCTGCTCTGTAGCAAAAACCACCTTATAGATGTCCTCAGGCAAATTAAATTGGTCTAATAGAATTACCATGCAATTTGTGAATAAAAAAGAATATATAAATATTATGTTTATGTATACTGGTATTTGATTGTTAGTAAAATAGATATTAGTCTATCCTATTCCACCAAATCAGACAATTCTTCATTATCTTCACAACTATTATCAGCAATTGGAAAAAATCTTATTTGATAAGTTGCACTCAATAATCCAAAACCCATCCCTGCAATAAAGCCCGCTATCGGTGCATTTAATCCGCTTGAAGCAACTAATCCTAAGCCACTACAAATGCCCAAGTTGACTCTATATAAATTGTTTTGATATAAATCCTTTAATTTTTCATATGTCATACAACACTAAGGAGATAATAGATTTAAATAGTTTTTTGCATAATTTTAAATTATTAACTACTTTAACCCTAATTCACACCCAAAACATTTATAAATAGGAGTCAATAAATAAGCTAAATGGGAAGAATTAAGACTACATTTGTTAAAACAATAACAAAAAAACTAATTAAGCAGCACGGCGAACATTTTACTACAGATTTTAATGAGAACAAAAAAATTGCAGACAGATACGCAAAAATCGAGAGTAAAAAAATCAGAAACATTATCGCAGGCTACGCAACTAGACTTAAAAAACAACAAGATTAATTATTTTTATTTTTCTAAAACTATTTTTTAATTAGAATTAAACTATTTTTCAAAAAGCAACACTTATATATCTATTTTTATTAATAACCAAAAAGAGGTACTTATGGTCTTAGATTACAAACGTGATATAAAAGACTTAAAACGATTTAAGCAAATTCTAGGCGTTTTTTTAGAAGAAGGACTAGGCTATTATGTATCTAAATCAAAACTAATGTCGCATTTGCCATTTTTAAAAAGATTCAAATTAAATCTTCGAGCGCCAAACAAAAAAAAACAAGCATACTGCCTAAGACACGCCTTTGAAAAATTAGGACCCAGTTTCATAAAATTAGGCCAACTCTTATCTCTAAGGCCAGATTTGGTTCCACGAGAATATTGCGATGAATTTGAAAAACTTCAAGATAATGTACCTCAATTTTCATACAAAAAAACAAAAGAAATAATTGAACAAGATCTAAATAAACCATTAAATAAACTATTCAAATCATTCGATAAAAAACCAATAGCCTGCGCGTCAATCTCACAAGTACATGTAGCAACAACCAAACAAAATAAAAAAGTTGCAGTAAAAGTAAGAAGGCCAGATATTGAAAACATAATAAATCTTGACTTAGATATCCTTTTCTTTATAGCCAATCAATTAGAAAAACATCTAAAAGGAGTAAAAAAATATCAGTTAGTTGAAATCGTAAAAGAATTTGCAACATGGACCTTAAGAGAAATCAACTTTGTAAATGAAGCAAATAACGCCATAAAATTAAAACAAGCCCTAAAAGAAAACAAAAACGTATTTGTGCCAAAAGTGTATCAGTCTCTTTCCTCTCAAAAAGTTTTAACGACTCAATACATTGATGGGTTTAAAATATCTGATTTTTCAAAACTAACAAGATCTCAAAGAAAAAGATTAGGTGAGATCTATTTTCAAACAATTTTAGATCAAGCACTTTTATATGGATACTTTCATGCAGACCCACACCCAGCAAACATCTTTGTCTACAAAAACAAATTAGCCTTTTTAGATTTTGGAATCATGGGGAACTTAAGTGAAAAAGATAGATACAACGTCATAAAATTTATTAGATCTCTAAAAGATAAAAATAGTGAAAAAAGTTTTAAAATAGCCCTTCTACTTGCTAAGCAATCAAATGAATCAAACTATGACCACTTCAAAAAACAAGCAATTCCAATTTTAGAATCAGTTTATATGAATGACATAAATTCTGAAAAAATTGGTTTAGCCTTTTACAAAATCATTTCCTTAGGCGCAAGAAATGGCTATAACTTTGACCCTAATCATGTTTTAATGGCAAAAGCAATTTACCAAGCAGAAGGCTTAGGAATGAAATTAAATCCAAATTTTAAAATAAGAGAGGGACTTGACATATTTGCCAAAAAATGTATCTCAATTCAACTAAAACCACAAAAAATTCTAAAAAACCTCAAATCTCAAATAATCGATAATGCAACTCTTTTGCTAGAACTTCCAGAACACATAAGAAACATCATAGATAAATTAGAAAATCAAGATAAACAAAATCAAAATGAAAAAACAATAAAAAAACTAGAAGCAAAAATAACCTTGCAGCAAGAAAAAAACAAATTCAATTTAATTTTAATCACAATCATCGTAGCTATCTTAGCCATCATTTATTTTCAAACAAAAACACAACAGTTTAATACTCTAAAAACTTACATAATCCTACTAATCGCAATCATCATCACAATATACATTAAAAAAAGAGGTAATTAAAAATGGATGAAAGAGTAAAAAAATTATTAAAAACAGGTTACGGCCTTGGAATCTTAAGTTTAGAACAAGCAAAAAAAACAGCCCTAAAAGTAAAAAAAGATTTAGACTTAAATGATAAACAATCAAAAGCATTAGCTAAAGAGTTAGTAAAAAATTCTAAAGGCGCAGCAATGGACGTTGCCAAAACTCTAAATAAACATTTTGAAGCTGCAATTGTAAAAACAGGTCTAACAAATAAAAGAGAAATCAAAAGAGTTAAAAAAATTGTAAAAAAAAGAGTAAAAAAGAAATTAGAATACGAAAAAAAACAAGTAAAAAAACTAATTAAGAAAAAACCAAGTATTCTTAAAAAAGTAAAATCTAAATTAAAAAGAAAAAAATCATAAAAAGTCGGAAAAACTCCTACTTTTTAGGGTCCAAATAAAGTGCTTATCTTCGGCTGTTGCCAAAGGCAACTTACGAACGATAGTGACTTAATTAAAGCCGAAGTATTGCGCCTTTATTCCGGATGATCTCCTTTTTTTTCAATTTTATATCTCTTTGAGTATAAACCTTTATAAATAAGGCACTTTTCTTATATACAATGGCTAAAAATCATATTCAACCTGAACTTAATATTGCTCTAGTGGGTCATGTAGATCATGGAAAAACCACTTTAACTGAAAGATTATCTGGAAAATGGACAGATACCCACTCCGAAGAGTTAAAAAAAGGAATTACTATTAGACTTGGATATGCTGATTTTACAATTCATCATTGTGATAAATGCGATTTCTACACAGGAAAAGACAAATGTATCAAATGTAATTCTTCAGCTAAAGTATTAAGAAAAATATCTTTAGTTGACGCACCAGGCCACGAATCACTGATGGCAACTATGCTAAGTGGAGCTGCAATTGTAGATGGTGCAATCTTAATGGTAGCAGCAAACGAAAAATGCCCACAACCACAAACAAAAGAACATCTAATGGCACTTCAAATTTCAGGAATCAAAAATATAATCGTAGTTCAAAACAAAATTGATTTAGTATCACAAGAAGAAGCAATTAAAAATTATAAACAAATCAAAGAATTCTTATCAACTACAGATTTTAAAGACGCACCAATTATCCCAATTTCAGCAAGATCCAACGTAAATGTTGATATGTTAATAAAATCAATTGGAGAATACATCAAAACTCCAAAAAGAGATGATAAAGCTCAAGCAATTATGCTTGTAGCAAGATCCTTTGACATTAACAAACCAGGATTAAAACCAAAAGATCTAGTTGGTGGAGTTTTAGGTGGAACAGTAAAACAAGGAACATTTAACCTTGGCGATGAAATCGAAATTTGCCCAGGATACATGGTTGAAGAAAAAAACAAAAAAATCTGGATTCCAATTAAAACAAAAATCGTAAAAATATTCTCAGGTGGAGCTCCAGTAGACAAAATCGGTCCAGGCGGCTCAATGGCCTTTGGAACATCTCTAGATCCAACAATTGTTAAATCAGATTCTCTAACTGGCTCATTAGTTGGAAAACCAGGGACACTTCCAAAAGTTCACTCTCAAATTTCCCTAGATACTCACTTACTTCAAAGAGTAGTAGGAACAAAAGATGAAGCAGAAGTAAAACCACTAGCAAAAAAAGAAATTTTAATGCTTAACGTAAATTCAGCAGCAACAGTGGGGGTAGTTTTAGACCCATCAAAAAAGAACACAACTTGTATTCTAAAAAAACCAATCTGTGCAAATCCAGGAGATAGAATCACAATCTCAAGAAGAGTAGGAGATAGGTTTAGATTAATCGGTTACGGAATATTAAAATAATTTCTCCTTTTTTCAATTCTTCTTTTTCAAAACATTATTAAACACTAATCATCTTCTAATATCAATGAAACTCCCAACAATCCTCTCTCACAGAGCCCAAGGATTTGGATACAAAGAAAATTCTATTAAAGCAATAAAGCACACACTTAGAACAAAAATAAAATTTATAGAAATAGATGTAAGACTAACAAAAGACAATATCTACGTTTTAACTCACTATCCTTATTACTACGATGAGCATCATAATTTAATTTATATCAAAGACAAAACATACAATCAGCAAAAAGACAACCTAGAAAAATTCGAAAACATTCTGCCATCTCTAAAAAAATCAAATAAAACACTTCTAATAGACATCAAAGACTATGGCGCAGAGCAATCTCTAATCAAACTCATAAAAAAACATAAATTACAAAAACAAATAATCGTAGTTTCATGGAATCTTACAATTCTAAAAAAAATTCACAAATTAAACAAATCGTTGCCTCTCTCATTTAGCTTTTATCCCACAACAAACATTCTTCAAAAAATTAAATGCAACTTAATAAATGATTTTTCTTTAACAAACAATTGTTATACTCTAAACAAACCTATAACTGATTATGATTTAAAGAAAGGAACCACAATAGGGCACTTCCTCTCAGGCATTCCAAACCTAAAACTTCTCTCAATTAACATCCCCTGGTACTTAGCTACCAAAAGAATCGTAAACCAAGCAAAACAAAGAAATATCAAAATTAACATTTTCACAATTAATAATAAATTAACATACAACCTCTCAAAAAACAAAGCAGATGCTATTTTTACAAACAAACCAAGATTATTTCTCAAATAGATATATTTTTAAACAATAATTCCTTTCTAAAACATTAAAGAGGTGTTACAATGAGTGAAGTTTATTTTAAAGAAGTTAATGCAATTAAAGGTCCAATTTTATCAATGATGAAAAAGGAAGGTTTTCAAGCAGTTGATATGCACTACCATAGTTGTGCTAGCGTTGATGGATTGGCAACATTTAATCAAATTATAAAAAGATGTCAAAAAGATTCAATTGGAGTGGCGTTCACAGATCACAATCATATTGAAACATCTCTTAAAGCAATCAAAAGAATAAAAAAAGATGTATTTACAATTCCAGGTTTAGAAGTAACTTGCCATAATGGGGTTCATATGCTGCTTCATTTCTCAGACCCAAAGGAATATCAAGAATTTTATCAAAAAGAAATGAAAAAAAGATTAAAAGTAAATCCTTGGTTTATTGATTTAGATCATAGGCAAGTTGTTGATGTAGCTTCTAAATATAATTGTTTAATAACTGCTCCTCATCCCTATGGACCTGGTTTTTGTGGTATTAAAAAATTTAAAACTAGTTCAGCAACAATAAAAAAAATCAACGCCATAGAAGTTTTAAATGGTTGCTTAATTGGAAATATGAATAAAGATGCTATTAAATGGGCTAAAAAAATAAACAAAGGTTTTACTGGTGGTTCAGACGGGCATTGTATAGCAGAATTAGGAAACTCCTTAACAATTTGTAGAGCAGAGACAAGAGAAGAATTTTTAGAACAAATAAGAAAGAAAAAATCAGTTGTAATTGGAAAAGAAGAAAGAATTCTTGAAGATGCTCTAAATGCAGTTCACAAATTTATTAGAGAAGAGAAAAAAACACCTAAAAAACAAATAGAAAAAATGTGGATAGATAGGGGTTTATTGGAATGGAACTATTTCAAAGATAAAATCAAAAATTCAAGTTTATTTTGTCATTTCCATGCTCATCATCAACATCCAAAAGCAAAACATTTAGAACAACATAAACACACAAAACATTTAGTACATCATATGAAAAAACTAAAAAAATCTAAATAAAATAATCATTTCTTCTTTCTTCTTTTAATATTAATTCTCTCCTTAGAATCTTTAGAATCATTCTTATTCTCATTTCTATTAAGACCAAAACCTTGTTCAATTAATTTTACATCCTCAATAACAACTCTCTCAATCCTAGAAACACTCTTCTCGATATCTTTAATTTCCTTAAACACAATTCTCTTAACCCTTTCTCTAAAGATGGCAACAAGTAACAAAGCAAGACCTAAAACAACCACGACAATCAAAGTAGGACTAATGCCAAGAGTTAATTCAAAAGCAAACTTGTTAATAATATAATACCGAGGAATATGACCAACAACAACAAAAAATAGGTAAGTAAAATATCCTAAATTAGTTAAACCTAAAAAAGAACTCATCACATCAGAAGGAAAAACAGGAATTGCAAAACTAATCAAAGCAGCCCACTTTCCCCTTTTCTTAAAAATATGATTTAAATGATCTAGATGATGCTTATCAATCATTTTCTCAAGTAATGGTTTTCCATAGCGCCTTACAAGAAAAAAAGCAATCGTTCCGCCTAATGCCTTTCCAATTACAGCCAAAATAGTTCCAATAGTAACTCCATAAATATAACTCCCAGCTAAAATCACTGGTGTTGAAGGAGTTGGAAGAGGAACAGCAATAAGCATTAACCCAACTAAAATAAAATAACCCCAAACTCCCGTACCTTGCAAAACCTCCTTCAAATATTGTGGAGATAAATAACTTTTAAATTGTGGAAAAACAAAAGCAAGTAAACCTAAAACTAAAATAATACCTATAAAAACAACATAACTCACAAACCTATGTTTCTGCTTCATAAATAAGAACTAAATAAATTAATAATAAAAAGCTATCGTTTTTACAAATTACAAAAAAACAAAAAGTATGGCCCCGGCGAGACATTCAATCAGCATGCATCACTCAAAGCGCACATGCAGACATTTGAACACGCGACCTCTGGCTTGCCTAATGGGCACTATATTGTATAGAACACCGCCTTATAAGACCAGCGCTCTAACCAGACTGAGCTACGGGGCCATAAGTAGTGTTCAACCAAGCTTATTTAAAAAGGTTTTCTTTAATTTCTACCAGAATCATAAACAATCAATCATCGCTCTGACAATAAAATTTCATCAAATCAACTCGATAATCATAAATTTCACCCACAGTTAAAATTAAATTTGCATCGGTGTCAATTTCACTAAGCATTTCAATATTCTCGTCTGCAACTTGAGAAACATCAATTTCAAAATCCCCTTGGGAACGATAATTGCATCTTTTAGTCCCATTCCTTTTAGTAAATTCTAAACTCTCGTCAGTTAAACCTTGGGTCATTCCAAATAATCCCATTAATTCAACTCTTGCAGGGTAATCCAAATGATAGGTGCTTCCTATTTTTCTTAAATTTTGCAAATCTAAAATTACATTTGGGTTTTCATTATCTGGTGAATGATGAAATTCTTCATAGTACTTTTCTACACCTTCTCTTATTTCAATAGTTTCAAATGTCCGATAACTTCCATTTGCATACTCTATTCTACCAACGCCGTCTTTTTCAGAATATTTAGATCTATAAACTGGGATTCTCTCTTCTCCTAATAATTCGTCCACTAATCTCTCTTTTCTAGTTTTATATTTAGGATCAATATCTATATTGGGCAATTTTTGCAAATCTTCTTTAGAAATAACTCTATCTCTACTTGGTTCATCTCCTTTCTCAAATCCTTGTCTGATTGAATTTTCAAATATACTCGCAGCAGCAATAAGTCCTAAAATCCCTAATACAACATTTGTTTTAATTCCCATTTTTTTATTTGTTTTTTATAAATACACATTCACTTAACATATCTCTTATTGTACCATTGAGCTCCTAAATATCCAAGTCCTGTCATTAAAACTGTTGCTCCAGCTCCCATTAAAAATTTAGTTGATGTTTCATAATTAGCCTCATTTAACGAAATTACACTTGTTGCCAAACCAATCACTGACGATCCCATTGCAGAATAAAGTTTATTATCTCCTTTTTTCGATTCAAGTTCTTCTAGTCTTTCTTTCTCTTGTATTTCAATCATCTTTTCATTTCTTAGGTCTTCAAGGTTTAATAATGCTTTTTTTGAACCTTCACTTTCATATCTTAATAAAAAGGAATCTAATTCATTAACATCACATCCTTCATTAATCCAAGTGTAATATTGGTCTGTATATGCAACTCTATTATCTATCCCAAATTTAACTCCTTTAAGAAATGCTTCTGCTCCAATTTTTCTAATCCCTTTACTCTCTTTTATTCTTTTTCTCAATATATTTAAATCCACACCTTTAAATTCTTCAGGAGATTCATCATTATCTACATATTCTTGAGCCTTTTTTTCTAAATCTTCAAATCTGTAATCTCTTTCAAAAAAAAATCCTGATTTTGACAGAATAATAATATCCCAATACACTATTACTTTTGCTCTTGAATTATTAATATCATATCCTCTACCTAACCTAAATGATTCTGCTGCAATCTCTTGAATCTCTCTCTCGTCCACTGCATTACAATCTTCACTATTTTTTAGTACAATGTAATCCAAATCTTCTGCAATTTGTTTAATATTATCTCTCATTTTTAATTTCTGTTTCTATTGTTTTTCTTATAATAAACCACGTTTATTTATAAACTTTCTTTCTGGAACTACCAAAAAGTAACAACTTAACAAAGACTAAAAACCACTTTTAAATTACAACAAACCTATATAAACCTAAAAACTAACATTTTTCTAAGAAATAAATACTTTATTTATAAAGTAGAGCCAAAAATCACAAAAAAATGAATTTCAAGGAGTCAAAATGAATCTAAATCAAGTTAAAAAATTAATGGATAGAAAAAAGAATTCTTCCAAAGGAGAAAATGGCCACGCTTTAATTATCGGCGGTAGCGAAGAATACGTAACAGCAGTAACTCTAGCTGGAATTGCAGCACTTCGAGCAGGATGTGATCAAGTAACTATAGCAGCGCAAGATAAAGTAGCCTGGGCAATAAATAACTACTCTTTAGATTTAATGACTCACAAAGTAAGAGGTTCGTTTAGTGTCAAACAAGCAAAAGAAATGGTAAAATTAGCCGAAAGGTTTGATTGTGTTCTTCTAGGAAACGGAATTACCAGAAAAGCAGATAAGTTTTGTAACCATTTTATCAAAAAATCATCCAGATTTAAAGTAGTTGACGCTGACGCACTAAAAAGCATGTGCTTTAAAGATTTTACAAATTGCATTATAACTCCACATGAAAAAGAATTAGAAATAATGCTAGTAAATAGTGGCAAAGAATTCTTATTACCAAAATTAAGAAGTTCCAACGCTAAAGAAAAAGCACTAATTTTACAAGGAAACTTAAGATACTTTTTACACAATAACAATATTTTATGTTTAAAAGGACCAACAGACATCATTTTATCAAGAAACAAAATCTCTCTTAATAGAACAGGAAACCAAGGAATGACTAAAGCAGGAACTGGGGACATTTTAGCAGGTTTAGCAATTGGTTTTCTAGCAAAGTCAGGCGATATGTACAAAAGCGCAGTAGCAGCATCATACATTAACGGTTTAGCTGGCGATCTAGAATTAAAAAAGAAAGGCGGCTATAGTTTCATCGCATCAGACTTACTAGAAGACTTTAAAACACTACTTAAATTTGAAAAAGAAGGACCAAGAAAAGAAAAACACTCGGTAAAAAGAGTAGCAGTTCCTAACCCAGTTGAAAAAGAAGAAAGCAAATCAACTCCAAAAAAAGTAGCTAAGAAGACAACCAAAAAAACAACAAAAAAATCAGCAGCAAAAAAGATACCAACGAAACAAGTTTCTAAAAAGAAAGTTGCAAAAAAAGCAAAGAAAGTAGCAAAGAAACAAGCTACAAAAAAGAAACCAGCAAAAAAAGTTGCAAAGAAAAAACCAGTAAAAAAGAAATCTAAGAAACCAGTTGCTAAAAAGAAACCAGCAAAGAAATCAAAAAAACCAGTAAAAAAGAAAGCAACAAAAAAGAAATCAAAAAGAAAATAAAACTTTAGCAAAAAGCAAAGTTTATATACCTTTTTTTCTTTATCCTAAAAATGCCAAAAAAGAGTTCTAAAAAATCTACTTCTAAAAAGAAATTATCGACTCTAAAAAAAATGCAAAAAGAAGAAGACGAAGTAGATAAGCAATTAATAATTCACGGAGAAAAAGTAGAACGAACAATCATCAATATCATCAAACACTATTTTCACATTCACCTAGACAATTTTGAGAGTTCTCATGGAAGAAAAATCGAAGGAACACTTTTTTTTCTAAATTTTTTAGCAGTAACGCTTTTCATGATAGAAACATACAATCCAACTGGAACATTTAAAACAATCCTCTTTACATCAGAATTAGTTTTAGTTAGCATCTTTATTATCGAATATACAGCAAGAATGTGGGTTGCCAAAAAAAGAACTAAACACTTCTTTAGCATTTATTCCTTAATAGACTTAATAGCTATTTTACCAGTACTAGTAAATTTTTTAAATTTAACATTCCTAAGAATCTTTAGAATCTTAAGATTATTCAGACTACTTAGAGTCTTAAGATTTCAAAGAATGCTAAAAGCAAAAAATACTCTCTTTGGAACCCTAACAGACACCCAAATTGTAATTGCAAGAATTGTCTTAACAGTCTTCACAATAGTCTTCGTATCATCAGGTTTTATTTGGGCAGTTGAAAACAAAATCAATCCTGGCGAATTTGGAAACATTATGAACGCCCTATACTTTTCAGTTGTAACCCTCTCAACCGTAGGATATGGTGATATTACGCCGCTCTCAAGCGCAGGAAAAGCAATCACAGTAGCCATGATCCTTTCGGGAATTGCTCTAATACCATGGCAACTAGGAAAACTGGTAAAAATCGTAGTTTCAAGTGCAAGCAAAGTTCAAAGAAAATGTAAAAAATGCGGCCTAATCGACCACGATTTAGATGCAAAATTCTGTAAACAATGTGGTAAAATAATTCCAACAGCCAAAAAGCCAAAAGAGCAAGATAACTAAATCTTCATTTTTTTTAACATAGCTTTATAAAAACACTTAGTTTCTTCACTGGATGAGAGTGATTAACTATGACGATGTAAAAATTGATCCCAGGCAAAGAGTTCAATTTAATGGAGAAATAAAAAGATTAACTCAATTAGTTTGTGATCAATATAGCCTTGCAGATAAATTTTCTGCCAAAATCGCAATTTCAAATCAATTACCCTTAATCTATTTTCTTTTAGATAAAGAATTAAAAGATAAAAAAATATTAGATTTAGGTTGTGGTTCTAATACTCCAACTATCGAATTCAACGAATCAAGTTTAAGAAAATATGAACCTTGGCTATGTAGGGCTTTATTATATCTTCAAGCTGAACCGATAGGAATTGATTTTGGTAATTTAGAAGACGAATTATTTGAACACTATCAAGGTGAATTATCTTTGCCTAATTCATTAGCTCAAATTCCTGACCAAAGTATTGATTTAATTAATATGAGCTCAGTAATTGGTTCAAGACATTCGTCTAACCATGGTATTTACATTGACACTCTTATGGGAAATTTACAAAAACAAGCTCAAAGAGTCCTAAAACCAAACGGGATTTTCCTCTCAACAAATATTAATCAATCATATTTAATTTCTTAGAATCTTTTAACAAACACATGGCAATAAGGCTTACCATCTTTCTTCTCATAATATTTCTGATGGCTCTCATCAGCAGAATAAAAAACACCTGCCCTACGAACCTTTGTAACTACATCAAATCCCTTATCCTTCAACTCATCAATCAATCTCAAAGCAATCTCCTTTTGTTCATCATCTAAATAAAACACCGCTGAAGCATACTGCACTCCAACATCAGGCCCTTGCCTATCTACTTGCGTAGGATCATGAATTGAAAAAAATAACTTAGCAAGAATCTCAAAATTAGTCAAATCAGAATCATACGTAACTTCTACAGCTTCTACATGCCCAGTATCCTTGTAACAAACATCATCGTAAGTGGGATTCTTCACTCTTCCTCCAGTAAAACCAGATACTGCTTTAACAACCCCCTCCTCTTTAGAAAAATAATATTCAACTCCCCAAAAACATCCACCTGCAAATATCGCTTTTTTAATTACCATAAATATCACCCTAACAATTTGACTTTCTTAAACTCCAAAACCTTCAAAACAATAAATAACCCTCCCACCAAAAAGAATAAACCAATCTCTCCCTCAGCTAAAGAAACATGTAATAAAACTAAAAACAAAGCAGCATAAGATAAATACTGCACTCTCTTCCAATTCTTCTTAAGTAACTTTTGAGACATTTTATTTGAAGTCAAACCCAATATCACAATCAGTAATCCCCCAAGACCTCCATAAAATAAAAACGATCCAGTATCTAAAAACAAATTCAATCCCATATTTTGACTAATTATATAACCAACGCCATGAAACAAAAAAAACCAAAAAGTCAAAATCCCCATCTCTCTTCTATAAATCAATGTCTTAAACAACATTCTAATATTTAATATCTTAACCACTGGCTTAATAAACATTACAAGCAGTAAAAAGAAATAAGAAATTGAACCAAAAGACTCCAACATCTCACCGTCTCTAATGCTCAAAGTCATCAACAACAAAATAACAGGAACCCCATAATAAGAAACAACTTGGATAACTCTTTTAAATTTCATAAAATAAAAATAACAAAGATTAATTTAAATGTTATGATTTTCATAATAAAAATAAAGAAAAAAAATAAAATCACTTGATCTTTTTAGAATCAACTAACTTATTAACTTTGTATTGCACATAAAATATGTTAAATATTAAAGTCCAAAACCAATGCATGTCAAATCCTTTAAAATTATCGAGCATCATTCTTCTTATTCTAAATGCATATACAATCATTAAAACACCAGATACTATATCAAACAACTGGCTAAGAGCATTGTTTAACCCTCCCATTCCATAGCTTAATTGTAATACGCTAGGTATGGTAAAGATCCAATACAATACAAACGCAACAAGCAGAGCATGTAAGTGCCAAGCTTCAATTTCAACTTTACTCTTCAACTTATTAAAAGCGTCTTTGTTTTTGTAAAACCAATACACCATGTAAAATCCAAGTGTGATAAATGACAAAACAACAAACCAAAAAACACCTTGTTTCCCTAATTTTTCAACCATTTTTTCTAACCTCTTTTATATTTTATATCCACTAATAATAATGTGCTGCCAAAAAACACTTCTTTTCACAGTAACTTCTACATTAAAACCAGCTTCTTTAAACATTGCAATAAGTAATGCGTGGTTTTGAATCCACTGAGCATTTGGAATCACAAAAAAGAATTTGTCATAATCAACAAATACTACTTTTCCACCTTTCTTAACATGTTGCCCTAGCTTAGTTAATGTCTGCTTTGGATTTTGCATATAGGATAACATTCCAATTGAAATAACTTCATCAACTTGTTCAGGCATATCCAATTTGAAATCATCTAGGTGCGGATGGTGAGCAATAGCAACATGCTCAAATTTAGCAGTTCTCTTATTTGCAACCTGGGCCTTTTTCAAAGATAAATCAGTTGCGTAAATTCTTCCATTAGGTAAAACCATTGGCGCCAGCTTTTTAGTAAGTGTCCCAACAGAACATCCAAATTCTAAAACAATCTTATTTCTCATATCTCCAAGACCCTTAAAAATTTTATTTTTAATACTAATTGGAAAAAACATTTTATCTCCAATCAAAAAGAAATATATCAAATATTCATTTATTTTAACAATTGAACTCTCCGAATAAAGCATTTCTACAAAAAAGTAAAAAGGAAGTCCCAAAATAATAAATGAACTAGCAAGCCTTAAAGTTGAAGTTGCATTTCCTCCTTCGATTTTAATCCAATTCAAAATTAAAACAATAAACAAAGCCACCAGTAAATAAGGGACAAACCTACCAAAAGGCGCAGTATAAGGTCTTACTAAATCTTTTTCCTTCTTTCTAAGTATTGGCACAGTTAAAATAATCATGCTCAAAACAATCAAACTAAGAACCACATAAATCAAATAAAACGTTCTATAAGAATCTCCCCAATTAACAATCTCTCCCCTAAAAATAAACCATGCAAATAAAAATACAGCTAAAGTTTGAAAAATTACTGCTCTGTAAGGAGTATTATGTTTTTCATGCTTCTTAGCAAAATGCTTAATAAACAAATTATCACTACTCATAGCTTGAATCAATCTTGATCCAGTAATTGGCCACGCAGCAGCAGCTCCAATAATCACAAGATACATTCCAAACACAACAATCTGCTCACCAATAGGTCCCATTGTATTTAATGCCTGCACAGCAAAAGGTCTAGCATCCTTAACATAGTCAGAATAACTAACCGTACCAAGTGACGCAAGAACATAAATTACCATAATCACTCCACAAATAATAATTCCAGTTTTCAAAACCTTATGTAACTCTTGCGGTTTTTCAACTTCATTTGACATGTAAGTAATAACTTCAAAACCTAAAAAAGCCTCACTAATCAAAAGCAAAGATAAACCCAAAAATGAAATAATTCCCAAGCCTTCATGTTGAAAAAAAGGTTGCATCATCTCAAAAGGAATATTAAACGAACCTGAAAACAAAGCCGGAAAATCAATAAAAGAAGGAATTGTCATAAACGCTAGAAGAAAAGTTGCAATCATTCCAAATACAACTAACATCGTAGCTCCCGCATCAACTCCTCTAAAAGCCATAAAATTCAAAACAATAATCCAAATCACAGCAAACCCAATTCTCATCAAAAAAGCAAACTGAGTTTGTTGTGGAATAAAATATTGAGAAGCCGCCACAATATTTAGAGCCATCCCAAAATTACCGGCAATCCAAATTAGCCATCCTGCCATAAAACTTCCAAATCTTCCATACGCTCTTTTACAATACTCATAAGTACCTCCGGAAGAAGGATGAAGTGCAACTAACTCTCCAATATACAACATAATAAGTGAAGCAATAATAAAAAGAGCAATCCAAGCAATAATCGAAGCCGCTCCAGAAGAAATAACACCAAGTGAAGGCAAATAGAATAAGGACGAACCTAAAATAGAATTAATTAAAATAAACAAAACCACGCTATAAGTTAACTTAATTCTCCTCTTACCCGGTGGAGCTTTTTTCGGATCAGTAGTCAAATAATTCCAAACATCTCTAAGTCCCATCTATCCCTCTATATAATTAATTAAAATAATTATTAAATATTATAAGATAAATAAAACTCTAATAGTTTATAAAATATTTGTTAAATCAAAAAATAAAAAATTAATCCTTGCCAAAACCAATTCCCATATAATTCCTCAAACCAAATATGTCTTTACAATCACTAAGTAAATTTTTTGATTTTCGGTATAATTGATTGGATTCACATTGGGTCAATCTCTCTCTTCTACCACCACCAATTCTCTCAATAATTCCTTCCGCTCTATCACTTTCAACATAAGGTTTTATTAATGTAGTTTTATCAGATTTGTGAATCATTACTCTTTTTATATGCAATGTTATGGGGCAAGCTTCAATTCTAATTAATTTTTCAAAATCACTCCACTCAAACACAGCTTTATATTTTCCACCTTCTGTTGCATTTTCATCTAAAAAATAACCATATTCAAAAAAATAAGATTGATCTTTTTCTCCATCATAATGTTCTTTTCTGATGGAAGAAATCGCTTCGTTTAAAGGATATTTTTCAATTTGAATTACTTTAAGCATATTTAATTTTGTTAGATGTTTATAAATTGGTGGCACTTCGACTTTAACACTTACTCTTAAATCTATTTTTTTTATGTTTCTCAAAAAATATCTTTTTGGAATAAATCTGGCATTTATACTGGAATTATAAAAACCTCTTAAAAAATCTCTAGCTCCTTTCATAAAAATATGGTTGTGAGCAGATTCAACATATCTAAGAAGACTAATTGATGGTTCTTCATCACCTAAATTAACTTGAGAAACAAATCCTTTCAACCATTTTACTCTATCGTCTTCAACAGTTTTTAAAAAAACTTGATACCCTGGATAAATGTGTTGAACAATATCTTCCATTTTTCTCATAAAACAAAAATTCCTAACGTTTTTTAAAAACATTTCCTTCATAATTACCATAAAGTAATAATCATTACATAAATAAATACTTTTAAATATAAAAAATATTTACTCTTATATTATATCTTATTATAAAGAGGGCAAAGATGGATAGAGAAAAAAATGGATTTCATTCTATAAGTGTAGAAGACACTTTTAAAAGGTTAGATACATCTAAAAAAGGATTAAAAACAAGTGAGGCAAAACAAAGACTTCACAAATTTGGATTTAACGAACTACAAGCAAAAGAAGGAGTTCATCCACTAAAAATACTTATTCAACAATTCGCAAGCCCCCTTGTATGGATTTTATTAGCTGCCCTTGCTATATCAATAATCCTAGGAGAAACAATCGATGCAATTGTAATCGGAGTAATAATAATATTAAATGCTGTTTTAGGATTCTTTCAAGAATACAGAGCTGAAAAAGCAATTGAAGCTCTAAAAAGAATGGCCTCTCTAAAAGCAAGAGTATTGAGGGATGGCAAAGAAATAAAAATCAATAGCAGAGAAGTTGTTCCAGGAGACATTTTAATATTAGAAACAGGAGATAAAGTTCCAGCAGACGCCAGGTTATTTGAAGTTCATTCATTAGCTTCACAAGAAGGCCCTTTAACTGGTGAATCACAAGCAGTAACCAAAAAATTAGACCTTGTAGCTTTAAAATCAGCAATTGGAGATCATAAAAATATGGTTTTCTCATCAACAACTATCACCAAAGGAAGAGGTATGGGAGTTGTAACATACACAGGAATGAAAACTGAAATAGGAAGAATTGCAAAACTAATAAGTGAAGCTCATGAAAAATTAACTCCTCTTCAAAAAAAATTAAGAGACCTAGGTAAATACTTAACAATTTTAGTAATCATAGTGGCAATCGTTGTATTCCTAGTTGGAGTTCTAACTGGTGAGAGCGCATCAACAATGTTCTTAACAGCAATAGCTCTAGCCGTAGCAGCAATCCCTGAAGGTTTACCAGCAGTAATAACCATAGCTCTAGCCATTGGCGTTCAAAAAATGATTAAAAAGAACGCACTAGTTCGAAAACTCCCCTCGGTAGAAACCCTAGGCTCAGTTACCGTAATTTGTACAGATAAAACAGGGACCCTAACTCATAACCAAATGACTGTAAAAAAAGTTTGGGCAAATGAAATAGAATATGATGTAAGTGGAGCAGGATATCATGCAGATGGGAAATTCACCTTAAAAGGAAAATTAGCAGAACCAAAGCATATTGAAATGATTCTTAAAATCGGAACGCTTTGTAATGATGCAAAATTACAAAAACAAAAAAATAAGCTTGAAGTTATAGGCGATCCAACTGAAGCAGCCCTAATTGTATCAGCGCAAAAAGCAGGATTTGTAAACTCAACATTAAACAAACAAGAAAAAAGAGTAGATGAAATCCCATTCACCTCAGAGCGAAAGATGATGACAACTGTTCACAAAGTTGGCAAAAATAAAATATCATACACAAAAGGAGCTCCTGATATTGTTTTACAAAAATGTTCAAAAATTCTAATTGATGGAAAATTAGTAAGACTAACCAGAGATAGAATTAAAGCAATTTTAAATCAAAATGAAAAATTTGCCAAAAAAGCTTTAAGAGTTTTAGGTTTTGCTTACAATCAAAATTTCAAAGCAACTAAAGATAGTGAAAAAAATATGGTCTTTGTAGGTCTTCAAGCAATGATAGACCCACCACGTGAAGAAGTAAAAGGCTCTATTAAAATTTGTCAAGATGCTGGAATTAGAGTAATCATGATTACTGGAGATCATCTAACAACAGCTCAAGCCATAGCACAAGAATTAGGTATTACTGGAGAAGCTATATCAGGCAGTGAAATAGATAAAATAAATTTAACTAAAAGAATCAAAAAAACAAGTATCTTTGCCAGAGTAAATCCAGAACATAAATTAAAAATTGTCGAAGTTCTAAGAAAACAAGGTCACGTAGTAGCTATGACTGGTGATGGAGTTAATGACGCTCCAGCTCTTAAAAAAGCAGACATTGGAATCTCTATGGGAATTAGTGGGACAGATGTAGCTAAGGAAGCAAGTGATATGATTTTAACAGATGACAATTTCTCATCCATAGTTAGCGCAGTTGAAGAAGGAAGAGGAATCTTTGATAATATTAGAAAATTTGTGAATTACCTTCTATCATCAAACCTAGGGGAAATCACAGCGATTCTTTTTGCCTCTCTTTTTGGCCTACCTTTACCATTAACAGCAATTCAAATCCTTTGGGTAAATCTAGTAACAGACGGTCTTCCAGCAACAGCGCTAGGGCTAGATCCTCACGCCGGTGGCATCATGAAAAGAAAACCAAGACCACCAAGAGAAAACATTCTATCCAAAGATTTAAAGTGGGATATCATCACCTTTGGAGTTCTAATGGGACTTGGCGTACTAGTTTTGTTTTGGCTCTACCAAGGTTCAGGATTACTCAAAGCGCAAACAATCGCCTTTACATCATTAGTTCTATTTGAATTAGTTAGACTGCAGTCAATTAGAATGGATTACAAACTCTCCATCTTCTCCAACAAATGGCTAATAGGGGCAGTAATCCTCTCTTTACTATTACAACTAGCAACAATCTATACGCCAGCATCAAAGTGGTTTAAAACAGTCCCTCTTAGCTTAATGGATTGGGGGGTTATGATAGCAGCTTGTCTAGTGCTTTATGTGGTTTATAGAGTTGTGATGATTGGAGTTAGAAAACTAGAAGGCAAATGACTTGACAATCACTAAAAAGTAACAAAACCTTTAAAAAGTAATTTCTTTTTTTCTTTTTATATGGATATTTCAACATTAGCACTTAAAACTTTTTATCATGTAGATAGATTTGAAGACGGTATTATTTTTCTCTCTTTACTAAAAGATATAACTGCAGATTCTAAATTTACGATTCATTATTTAGAGTTTAGAAGTTCCATCTCTTATGAACAATTAATTACAGATTTAGATTCAATTGAAGAACAAAGAAAATATGTTGTTCCTATGGATTTTAATCAAGACATCAAAACAAGTATAGCAAATGAAAAATATCTGGATAGATTATCAGTCCTAAAACAAGTTAATGAACAAGAATACAATAAACGGGTAAATTAATTCTTCCCACCTGATCTCCATTTAATAATCTCTAAAAAGTAACAAAACTTTTAAAAATAGCCTTGTTTTTTCTTTATTTATGCAAATTATTGAAAAAGAAAGAGAAAGAGTCTATATGGTGAGTGATATTGTAGAAGGTATTATTCATTTAGATGTTTTTGATATTTTTCCCATGGGCCCTAATTCCAAATTAGATTATAGGACTACAAAAAGTTCAATTTCATACCATGATCTAATCTCTGAATTAAATCAATTAGAATCTCAAAGACAATCTCACTTTTATCATTTAAAATATCCTAACGACACAATTCCTTTTGAGATTTCAAATCAAAGGTATACTAGTTTTCTATCAATTCTATCTCGAATTGAGGATGAAGAATACAATAAACGAGTAAATTAAAATGCAACAATTCGAAACATTAACCCTAGCCCTTGAAGATCTTTTAGATGGTAATGTTGGTTTAAGAGAAACACCCAATTGGGAAGTTACTAATTGTGATACTCCTATAATGACAAATTTAATTTATCAAGAAGGCAAAGCTGTTTATGGGTTTTTATTAGATAAATATGATGATAAAATTGTTTTACAAAATTATCACAGAGAAGCCCTTAAAGGCAATGGAACTTCTTCATTAAAAGAATTAGAAACTAGCTTAGAAGAAATAGCAAAAAGCAGACAAAAGAAAGTTGCTTTAGTGTTTCAAGTTATAGCAGACCAACCAGACACAATAGCTTGGTTAGAGAAAAATAATTATCAGCAACAAGTTGATCAAAACCCAGGCCATATTTATTACAAACTATTCAACTACTAGGTTTCCATCGATGCCAACCTTGTGTTTCTTTATCATAAGTTCCATCGTCCTTTTTTCTTTTAGCAAACAAAGTATTTCCAATTTTATGTTGTCCATAATTTAACTTAGCATAACATTTCTTACACTTTAGTTCAAAAAAATCATTCCCGTCCACAGTTCTAACAACAAACTGCAACTCGTCATTCTTACAAAGAGCGCATTCGCTCTCATCAAAAACCTCTTGAAACCTAGCCAGTTTCTTAAAAGTCTCTTTAGCAGACTCAGTTTCAATTTCAACACTAAGTCGATTATTCTTTGACATATATTTAACTTTCATAAAAACAACAAATAAAAAAACCCTATATAAACTCTACGCGCACTTGACCAGTGACCAGTGGGTAAAAAATAACTATTGAGTATACAATCTTTCAAATTTATCAATTTCTTCTTGATTTAAAGCCATACTAGATTTATTTTCTGGCGACAATATTTTTTTAGCATATTGAACTATTAAACTTAAAAATCCATCTTTTTCATCTGGCATATCTTTAATATTATTTCTTAAATTTTCCCTTGATTCCTCATCTACCTCTATAATCTCAGAAACCGTATAAAAAATTGCATCTACTTTAGCACCCAATCTATTTTTACCTTCCGTTTCTAATGTGTATTTAATTTTTCCAACTAATCCTTCAATTGAATTATCATACATTCCAATTATTCTTAAATCAAAACTATTCTCATCAAAAGTATGAAATCCATAAGATCCTTGGTTTTTTGAAAGTTCAATTGCATAAGTGAATTTTAACCCTTCTCCTACATTCTTCCATATTTCTTCTACTTCTTGTTCCTTATCCTCTTCTCTTCTTGCATCTCCTATTTCTCCCATTGCATCAATAACTTTATTGTTATCTAAAAATAGTCCTTCTAAAGAAGAATTAGCTTCATCATGTGTTTTATAAATTGTAACTTTAACCATAATCTCAAAAATGAATTACAATATATAAAAACTTCTACTTTCAAGTAATCAAATGATTACTTCCCAAACTCAAAACTAAGCCGATTATACTCCAATGTATCATAGACACAAATCCCCTCAGCCTTAAACAAAACAAACTCACCAACCCCAACATCAAGTGCAGATTTCGAGCAAATAGTACAATAAGGATCTCCAGAAACTTTCTTTTCTCCCTCATCATCCAATCGAATAAAATATAATCTTGAATCCTGAATTCTTTCACTATTTCTAGCCAAAGCATCATATATCGCTCGCTGCTCAGCATGAACACAGCAAGTCTTATCAGATTTAAAATTCTGAGGTAAACTATCTTTAAGACAACTCTCTAACTTCACATCTCTAGGCGCAGAATTATATCCAGAACCAATAATCGTTTTATCATCAACAATAACACTTCCACACTTAGAACGAAAACAACTAGATCTCCTAGCTTCTATAACTGCCTGATCAATAAATAATTTAGCAAAAAACAACTCCTCACTCTCACTAATAATTCTCATAAAAAAATAATTTAAATAAAAGAATATAAAGATTATTGTAATGCAAATGTTAAAAATAATCTCAACCTAATATTTTTGGTTTTTTCCCACTATGTGTTGGAACACCTTTTCTTAATATGAATACTTCTTTAAACAATTTCTTTAATTTTCTCTCAATTAAGGCATTTACTAAATTATTTTCTGCTTCAAGTAAATCTTTTCCTTCTCCATAACAATCAAAATCATATCTTATTGCTTTTTGATCTAAATTTCCAACTTTAAAAGTGATTAATTCATTTCTTCTTATAAGTGTTTTAATTACAAAATAAGCTATATTATTTTCAACAAAGAATCTTCCAGAAATTCATTTTTTATTTTTCCTTAATTGTTCCAATACATCTTTCTTAAAAAAAGCTTCTAATTGTGCAATCTTATTTCCATCTACCATAATGAAACTAAATAATTAAACTTTAAAAAGATTTCTACTCAACCAACATAACTAACTCTCTCTTCCACAATTTCTTTAGATCGCGCCTTACTAAAATATTCTTTTAAATCCTCATAAATCTTCTTAGTTTCTTTATCAACCGAAGGATGTACTTCTTCAAGAGCCTTTTCAAAATGTTTCATGAAAACTTCTTTCGCATCAATATTTTCACGAAGAGCAATCATCGCAGCCTCACGACAAACTCCTTCAATATCAGAGCCAACATAATCTTGACTCTCGTGAGCTAACTTAGCAATATCAACATCAACTGCAAGTTTCATTTTTTTAGTATAAATCTCAAAAATTCTAACACGGGCGTTTTCATCAGGAACTTGTGTTAAAATAATCCTATCAAATCTACCTTGGCGAAGTAGCGCAGGATCAACAATGTCCGGTCTATTTGTTGCCGCAATCACAACTACATCATTCAAACTCTCAAGCCCATCCATCTCAGTTAACATCTGGTTAACAATTCTTTGAGTAACTTTGCTATCACTATTTTGATTACGCCTAGGAACTAACGAATCAATCTCATCAAAAAATAAAATCGTAGGAGCAGTTTGCCTAGCTTTTCTAAAAATCTCTCGCATCGCCTTCTCACTCTCACCAACCCATTTACTCAGTAAACTAGGCCCGTTAATTAAAATAAAATTTGCTTCACTCTCCTTAGCCACAGCTTTAGCAAGTAATGTCTTACCAGTTCCAGGAGGTCCATATAATAAAATCCCTCTTGGAGGTCTAATCCCCATATTTGTAAAAATCTCTGGTTTCTTTAATGGCCACTCCACAGCTTCAACTAATTTTTCCTTAACTCCTTCCAAACCACCAATATCAGACCAACTAACATCGGGAGTTTCAACTAACACTTCTCTCATAGCAGAAGGCCTAACAACTTTTAGAGCTTCAACAAAATCCTTTTGAGATACTTTTAATTTCTCTAAAATCTCTTTAGGAATTTCTTCACCGTCTTCAACACCTTCAACTTTTAATTCAGGAAGTATTTTTCGCAGAACAATCATCGCAGCTTCCTTAGCCAGTGAATTCAAATCAGCCCCAACAAACCCATGAGTAATTTTTGCAATATCCTTTAGTACAACATCTTTATCAAGAGGCATATTTCTAGTATGAATTTTCAATATCTCCTCACGCCCATTTTTATCAGGAACGCCAATCTCAATCTCTCTATCAAATCTTCCAGGCCTACGAAGCGCAGCATCTAACTGATTAGGAATGTTAGTTGCCGCAATAACAATAACTTTCCCTCTAGTCTTAAGACCGTCCATCAAACCAAGTAACTGAGCAACAACTCTTTTCTCAACATCTCCTTTGGTCTCTTCTCTTTTAGTAGCAATAGCATCAATCTCATCAAAAAATATTATCGAAGGAGCATTTTGTTGCGCCTCATCAAATTTCTTTCTAAGATTCTGCTCACTCTCGCCATAAAACTTACTCATGATTTCAGGCCCATTAATTAAAATAAAATGTGAATTAGTCTCACTTGCAACAGCCTTAGCTAGAAGAGTTTTACCAGTTCCAGGAGGTCCATGAAGCAATACTCCTCGAGGCGGCTCAATACCTAACTTTTCAAAAATCTCAGGATGATTAAGTGGCAATTCAACCATTTCCCTAACCTTTTTAATCTCTTCTCCAAGACCACCAATATCCTCATAATTAATTCCTAAACTCAAATTATCTTCTTTTAATTCAACTGCTTTAGGATTAAATACAACTTGCGTTTGATGATTAACAACAACAATCTCCTTTCTAGGATGAGCATCAACAACAACGAATTTCAAATCCCCAAAACCAAAACCAGCAAACCGATTTTCCATCATTGATAAAATATCACCAATCTCTCTACCTTGAAATTGCGATCTCTTCTTAGCTCGACCAAGAGAAACAATATCTCCCTTAACAAGCGCCTTACCAATTAACCCTTGCTTAAAAAGAGCAGAAGACGCTTTAATCATTACACCCTTATGCGCTGGCGCAATAGAAATTTTAGTAGCAACCTTAACTTCAGCTTTCTTAATACTAACCATCTCACCAATAGAAGTTTTAGCATTCTTACGAATATTACCATCCATTCGAATAATCTTAAGACCAATATCACCTGGATACGCTCTATCCACAATAGCAGCAGTAAGTCTCTCACCCTTAATCTCAACAATATCACCAGGATTAACCCCAATAATTCTCATAAAATTAGAATCAATTTTAACAATTCCCTTGTTAACATCATCCTGAACAGCTTCCATTACCTTTAATTTAAGATCGCTCGATTGCATGAATTCCCATCGTCTTTTTAATTATATAAAGGTTATGGTCGTGAAAGAAATACTCCTTTCAAGTAAAAACAAACAAACTATTTATAAAAAAACTTAATAATAAACAATATAATGAAAAAAGCTCTCGAAACATTAGATGATTTAGTACTAAAAGCAGCTCAAAAAGTAGTTGATAAAGCGTATGATATTGGTTACGATAAATATGATGTTTTAAAAGCAGCAGGTATACTCACTGGAGTTTTTTATTTGGCAAATAGTGCGTATGGTTTTCTTTCAAATCAATATAGAGAAGATAGTTATTATTTCATTCCTCTTATCGATTTAGGATTTTCATATTTATTTCTTGTTCCTAATATTAAATACCTTGAAGAATTAGAAAAAAAAGAATTAAATGCTTTGGAAAATAATGTTAAGTATATTGATGATCATCTTGCAAAAAATTCTTTTTTGAGAAAATTTAGTTTAATCTCGTCATTGACTTTTTCTGCTCTTGGGTTTTATGTAATAAGTAAAGGAATTCCTTTTACTAATTATTTCTCAGATGATTATTCACAAAACATAGCAAAATTAAATGAAATTGTTTCAGATGTTGGTTTTAATGTTTTAGTTTCTTATGTTTACCTCTTCAACACAACTCCCAAACCACCATCAGCAAAAAAACAAAAGCTTTGGGGTAGATTCAAAGACGCAGCAAGAGAATATTTAGCACCAAAGCCAGAATTAATTCCAATTCCAATAAAGAAACCAGGAAGAAGATATAGATAAAAATAAAAAATAAGAAAAATTATTCCTTTTTAGCCGCAGCTTCAGGAGCTTTTACTTTTGGTAATTGTAAAGGACTTGGTAAATTAATATCTTCACTAATTTTAATCGCTTGGATATTTCCTTTATGCAAAGCAGCATTTACAATTTTAACCATTACCTCAGAAGGAACTTGACCTTTGTTTTTCCAAGCATCTAATACTTCCTGAGCTTTAGCTTCTTCATCAACATATAAAACTTGACCTTCAACTTCAATTGAACCTAAGTCAGGTTGATAATTACAATTGAAAGCAAATGAGAACTTTATACCTTTTTTACCAGGAACATTAAATTCCATCTCTTCAACATTTTTAAGAGCAACATTATTTTTCAAATTAAACTGTCCACCCTTAGCTTCAAGATTTCTTTGAGCATTAACTTTATTTATATTTATTTTAACTATTGTCATTTTTAAACCTCCGATTTTAAGATACAAAAAATTGAAAACCAATTTTTAAGTATGTTTAAACCACCTTTTATATTATTAAACCTTGAGAATTGGCACTTTATAAACTTTTTCAATGTTTAGAATTAATATAGCTTAAAATACAACAATTTATATAAATAAAAAACAAAACTAAAATGACATGCCAGCCGCTCTAATTGATGCAAAAATGAAACCTTCTGGAGATATTTCTAGATTTAGAGATGCAGCAAAAAGAACTAGAGAAGAAACTTTATCAGCAATCCCTCAAATAAGAGATAATTTATACACGCCAGAACTAACACAAGTAGCACAAGAACAAATAACTCAATTTTATCAAGCTCGAAGATCCTTTAACAAAAGAAAATTTTATGACGTTGGAGATGTCTCAATTCAATACTTAAAAGCAGGATTTGCTCCACTTCAAGAAACAAGCAACCTAGAAGAAACTTTAGAATCTTTATCAAATGATTTTGGAAAAGAAAACCTAAGACACGCCCAATTCCAAAATAAAGAAAAAACAACAATTTATCTAAGATATATCAATTTGTAATTTTCATTCATTCTTATCACAACAATATATTTATAAATACTTCAAATACAATAATCTCAATGGAAATAAGAGAAATAAAAAGAGAAGTAAGATCATTACCTAGTTTAAAAGATGATGTTAAAGGATTTAAAAATAATTATCTAAAACCAATTAGAAAAAATTCCAATAAACACATGCCTTTTCTAAAAGATCTTGACCCAGAAACCAAAGACAAATTAAACCAATTACTAAACCAAGCTCATTTACACTTAGACAATCTAGAACAATCTCACGTTTTAAATGATAAATTAGAACAATACTCAAGACACTTAGTAGAATTAAAACTCGCTCACTTTAGAGAGGATGAATTCAAAACAAAAGTTCTAACAAAGCAACTAGCAACAGACCCCTTTTTAAATCTTAGAGCAACAGTAACACAAGTTAAACAAACAAAAGTTGCAGCAGATAAATTATCATCACACTACGAAGAAATTAACGACCTCCTTCACAAAGAACTTCCATTAGAGCATGCCTTATTTTTCATGCAACTTCCACATCAAAAATTCCTTTCCAATCTAATTGCCACAGCTAAAAAACACGAAAAAATCACCAGAAATATCGCCCGGCACTTTATTAAAATAGCAGCCATGAAAACAATACCCAAATCAAAAAAGAAATAATTTAATTATCATATCTCTTTATAATTTAGTATATTCTATACAGCAAATACATATAAGTAAAAATAAAATTCTAAAACTCATGGCAAGAAGTCCTATGGTTGGAATAAGAAGAAGAAGAGGAACTAAAACAAGTCCTGTATATCCTAAACACACATTTCCTCAAGCTCAATATTATCCTTCAGATTGGGGAAAAAGCAGTTTAGAACTAATTCAATTTAGTGAAAAAGCAATCTTAGATTTAAATCCAAAGGAAGGAAAAACAAATTTAAAAGATTTCAAATGTTCAATTGAAGATTATGTAAGAAGAACTCAACCTAACATGGAACGTCTTTACGTTTATTTTGATACTCTTTCAACAACTCTAGCAAGAAAACCGGGTGAATGTATTTATTTTGATAAAATAATTGAATTTGCTAAATCACCAAACCATTATCAAGCAAGAGAAAGAATAAAAGAAGCAGAGGAAATATTAGTAAATGCTCTAGAATATTGGGAATACTGTAAAACAAAATTCTCTGGATATGATCGATTATATTTCACAGATTTAGCAAGATTAACTCATCTAAGTGAAGTTTCATCAAATGTAGAATACTCTTTAAATTCAATAGGAGAAAAAATAGATGATATAAGAAGACTAACAATGATTAATAAATCTCTTCATCTAATAAATTCTTAAAAAGATATTAACTTTCATTATCTAAAAATCTTAATCCATATGCTGTTTTATTTTCTCCCTTTAACTTATCAATTTCATAAACATGTACAAATCTTCTTCCTTGAACACTATTATAAGCAAATCTTTTATGAACAGTTAAATCCTTGCTAACATTCCTATTTAAATAAACCTTAAGTGAATCTTCAACTTCAACTAGTCTTTTATTGACATCAGTTCCTTCATCTTGACATAAAACAATTTCTAACTTACTTTTTTTATTATTTGTATTATCAACAAGCTCTCCACTAACTACATTTTCTTCTTTAAAACTAACCAAATCATTTGAACTTAAATAAATAACCACTTGATGATGAGGATCTCTATATGCTTTCATAATAAATCAGAACAAGAATTCTATTAAAAGCATTTCTATGAATCAACATAACTATCAAACAAAAGTTAAAATCAAACCAACAAAAGCAATCACACAAGCAACTACAAAATTCAAAACTCTATGGTTATGCTTATTCCAAGCATCAATCTTTTGTTCTAAATTTCTTCCCTTCTTATCAGCCTTAGCCACCAAATCCTTCTTAACCCTATAAAACCCATAAAGCAACAGTGCAAAAGGAATAACTAAAACAACACAATACCAAATCACCATTGGAATTGCAACAAACATCGTCCCATTTTGCATCGTCACATTTCTAAGTAACATAAATTGTGAAGTTCTATTTGTAATAGAAAAAACACCAGCAATCACACTAATAATTAAAACACCAATTGGAGAGATTAAAAAATTCAAACGAACCATTATTTTTTCTTGACCTTTTTTAGATAACTTTTGAAAAAATTTCTTATCACTAACAAAAGCATAAATGTGAGCAATTCCATAAGCACTAGCAAAAATACCAATCGCTTTGTAAAACAACTTAGGTAAACTTGAAGCAGCAAAACCAGAAAACATTCCTAAAGAAAATAACAAATTAAAAGCAAATATCATAGAAATAAATAAAATCCCTCTATGTGTCAATTTAGTCAAATCTTTCTTAAAACCTAAAATCAAAATAAAAACTAACATCAAAGCAACCATATTTAATCTAAAACTATCTCGAATTCCGCTTCCAGTTAAAGATAAAAAATCAATTGTTTTCAAAACATTATGGCTCTCACCTTGATTCGTTAAACCAATCACTGCACTATCACTTAAAGTTGGACAATCTAAATCCCTATCTTCACTAACAACTCCCTCAAGCAATGAACTAATAGTATGTTCAGAGACCATATAAGTTCCCTTAACAAAAACAGCAGGAATACCTTCCTCGCCAACATTATATCGACTAAAATAAGATTCAAGCAACTTAGCATTATTCAAATCTTTATACACATCATATCTCTCAACATTCAAATGATCATACTTCTTCTCTAAATTATCAATCAGTTTAGTAGTCTTTTGACAACTAGGACAATCATCGGCATAAAAATAATAAACACAATTAGAAGCAACAACAGAACTAGAAAATAGAACTAACATAATCACTAAAATAAACAACTTTCTATTAACCATCCATACCTCTAATATATGTTTTAATATATATTACACTTATTATATTTAAATAGTTTATAAAGGTTTTTATATCGTGAGATTGGTATAAACCTTTAGCTTGCTAGTCTTAGAATTATAACCTCAAAACAAACATTGAACAAATAACCACTTAATTTATAAACTAAAAAAAATCCTAATTTAAGATTGGAGGTAGTTATAATGGTATTAGAATTAAAAGATAGCACTTGGGATAGCGAAGTAAAACAATCAGATATTCCAGTAATAGTAGATTTTTGGGCAAGTTGGTGTGGCCCATGTAAAATGATGGCGCCAGTTTTTGAAGAAATTAGTAAAGATTACGATGGCAAACTTAAATTTACAAAATTATCAACAGAACATTTCCCTGATCTAGCTGGACAAAACATGATCACAGGAATTCCATGTCTGGTAATCTACAACAAAGGAGAAGAAGTCGATAGAATCGTAGGATTTAATCCAAAACCAGCACTAAAAGAAAAAATCGATGCAATCTTAAAGAAAATTTAATTTTTTTATATTATTATTTTTATCTTAACTTTATAATCTTTTTTCTAAATCTCGACAAGCACCTTGTGGTAACAATTTATCAAACCAAGACTCTTCTTTAGAATCCTTTTCAATTCTTTTTTTAATTCCATCTTCAGTTAATTTAAATTCTTGATGGTTAGAATTTTCACATTTTCTATTTTCACAAAAACCTTCTTTTTCTAATTCACTTAAACTAATATAAACTTGATATCTTCTTATACCATTATCTTTTTCTCTAATCTCTTCATATAAACAACTTCCAGTTTTCCAAAACAAATGATTTAAAGCATCATAAACCATTTCATAAGCAACTTTTAGTTTCATAAATAAATATTAATTTACAAATTAATAAATTTATCCATTTCAATCAATACATTTTTTAAATACCAATCCATTTCTAATAAATATGAAACTAATCGCTCAAGGCGCAGAAGCAAAAATCTTCCAAGATAAACAAATTATCATCAAAGAAAGATTTGAAAAAAAATATAGAATTCAAACGCTAGATAAATCTCTAAGACAGTTTCGAACAAGAAGAGAAGCAAAAGTTCTAAAAAAACTAGAAATCTCAAATTTCCAATCACCAAAACTAATTAGTGTCGATGATAAAAAAATGATTATCAAAATGCAACTAATTCAAGGAGAAAAACTAAAAGATATTATCCATACAACTCCATTAAGATATGCAAATAGAGTAGGAAAACTAATTGCCACATTACACAATCAAGACATAATCCACTCAGATCTAACCACATCAAACATTTTAGTAAACGAAAAGGACAAACTATTTCTAATCGATTTTGGCTTATCATACTTTTCATCTAAAATAGAAGACAAAGCAGTAGACCTATTCCTCCTAGAAAGATCCTTACAATCTTCACATCACAAATTACAAAAACTATTCACACAAACCTTAAAATCTTACCAAAAACATAGCAACCAAGCAACAAAGATTCAAGAAAGATTAGTTGCAGTTCGAAAACGTGGAAGAAACAAAAAGAAATAATTCACTTTCATTCTCTAAACGCTATAGTCCCAGGACCTCTTCTTCCAACCTTAGGCCCATCATCATAAACTAAACCGGCCTCTAACATATTGTCACGAACCCTTCTAGCGCAAGAATAAGTTGCCAAAATCCCTTTCTTCTTTAAAACACGAGCCATCTGTTCAAATAACTCAACGCTCCACATCACCTCTTGCGTCTTAGGTGAAAACGGATCATAAAAAATAGCATCAAAGTAATCCGACTCAAGTAATTTAACAGCATCATACGCATCCATAACTAATAACTTAACTCGAACGCCACCAATACTAATCTCCTTAGCTCCTTCACCAAATTTCTTATAATTAGAATAAAAACTAATCTTAGGATTCACCTCAGATATTTTAGAAATAATTAAAGGATCTTTCTCAACTCCAATCACCTCAATCTTACACTCTGGATTTTCTTCAAGCGCAATTGATATCGCCATCGCACTATTATATCCAAGACCAAAAAACATATCTAGTAACTTAAAAGACCCAGACCTAGCAAGCTCCCTTATACGACACGGTTCAACATACTTTCTAAGTGCCTCATCAACTGCTCCAGTAAACGAATGATACGACTCATTAAAATGAGGATTAACAAACGTCTCAGATTCATCCCTAGTCTTAACCTTTTCCATAATATAAGAAAAAACACCCTTGTTTTAAATAATTAACCTAAACTTCTTTAGCCCTTCCTTTTCTAACAAGTAAATTAGCAATATCACTAAACACTTCACTAGTATCTCCCTGCTCAAATGGTCCATACTCTTTCATATCCTTCCAAACAAAACTAGGAACAGCATGCAAAAATTCAACCTTAGTCATCTCACCAACTGAACCCATCATCGATCTAATATCCACATTAGCAGTAGGAGGTTTGATTTCACTCTCACTCTCAACTTCCTTTTTCTCTTCAATCTTAGATTCAACTTCAACTTTCTTAGGGGCAACATCAACCTTCTTACTCTCAATCTCTTCTTTTTTAATTCTATCAATTGTTTTTTCAACTACTTTTTCTTTACCAATTATCTTAGGCAAATCAGCCTTAAAAAGTTGAGCTAATACGCAGCTTCTAAAAAGATCTAAATTTCCTAAAATTCTTTGATAAAAATCCTTCTCCTCATTAAGCATTGAACTTGAATCAATAATATCAGACCTAGTTCTTGATTTATTAAGGGCAATTTCAATAATTTTCTTCTCACGTTTTTCATAAATTTCCTTTAAAATTCTTTTAATAGAACGAATTTCATATTCTAATTTCTCTTTTTCAGAACCAGCAAACATATCGTTGCTCTCCTTAATATTTTCAAGAAGTGCAATTTTTTCTCTTAAGTATGAGACTACATCTACAAAAAACGTCGATTCTAGTGCTTGAAGGTCTTGAGATTTCTTCTCTCTTCTTAAAATATCATACAAACCTTCAAGAGTAATTTTAATTTCACTCATATTCTACTTATTTATCCCCATTATTCTTGACACATTACCCCTTTTTAAAGGTTGGCTTATGACAACCAATTAGCAATATTTATATGAATAGCCATCTTGTTTAATAAAAGATATTATAAGATAAAATGGACATTAAAAACCATATAAAAGATAACCTAATTAAAATAAGAGTAATTCCAAACTCCAATAAAAATAATCTTGTTCTAGAAAACAACCAATTGAAACTACATGTTAAAGCAATTCCAGACAAAAATAAAGCCAATTTAGCAATAATAAAATTCTTCAAAAAACAATTCAACCTGAGAATCCTAATCAAATCAGGTTTGAAAAGTCGAGATAAAGTTCTAAAAATAATTAATAGTTAGATAACTCTTAAAAAGAGATAATAATTTTATTGCACATGAAAAAATTTTTAAAAAAATACAAATACACAACAATCTTATCGGGAATTTGTTTAAGTTTAACAATTCTATATTATATCTTTCCTTCAATTAATATTATTGTGCCAACAATTACCGGCCACATATCTATCCCATTTTCAGTATATTTTTTCGATACTTCCTCAAAACTAATCCAAAACATTGTTGGAACACTAACTCTACTCATCTTAACTTTCATATATGGATTAATTGGATATCTGTTTGATAGAAGAAATAAGAAAAAATGAAAATAGGATTTCAAATCCACTGGTCACTGGTCAAGTGCGCCTAGAGTTTATATATTAGGAAATTTCTAAGTTATTTATGAATAAGTTGATTGTTTTTGAAGATAAGAAGATTAGAAGAGTTATGCATGACGAGGAATGGTATTTTAGTGTTGTAGATGTTGTTGGTGTATTGAGTGAGAGCCCAACACCAAGACAATATTGGGGCAAAGTTAAAGATAGAGAATTTAAAAAATTGCAGTTGTCCCCAATCTGGGTACGACTCAAATTACCTTCATCTGATGGAAAGTCATATTTAACTGATTGTGCTAATACTAAATCAATATTTAGATTAATTCAATCAATCCCATCTAAAAAAGCAGAACCTTTCAAAATGTGGCTTGCTCAAGTAGGACATGAAAGAATTCAAGAGATTGAAAACCCTGAGTTGGGACAAAATAGAATAAAAGAATACTATAAGATGAAAGGTTATCCAAAGGAATGGATTGACAAAAGACTTAGAGGAATTGCTATAAGACAAAACCTAACAGACGAGTGGAAAAATAGGGGTGCTAACAAACCAGTTGATTTTGCAATACTAACAAATGAAATCAGTAAAGCGACATTTGGCAAGACAATTGGAGAGTACAAAAAATTTAAAGGAGTAGATAAACCAAACCAAAATCTAAGAGACCACGTGGGTGATTGGGAATTGATTTTAAACATGATTGGTGAAAAAGCAACAACCGACATTACTATTTCAAAAGATTCCAAAGGCTTAAAAAAATTAAAAATAGATGCAAAAGACGGCGGAGACATTGCCAAAAACACAAGAAAAGAATTAGAAAAGAAAATAGGTAAATCATTAATCTCAAAAGAAAATCATTTACATTTAAAGAAAAAATCATCAAAACATTTAAATAAATAAACTCACTAAAATAATAAATGGCAAACAAAAACATATTGAAAACCATTTCTAAAAAAGTTGTATTTTGCTGTTGTTGCTAGTTCTATATCTATAAAAAATTTGATACTTTAATTAAATAAAGATAATCTCTTCTAAATACAGATTCTCTAATTTAATTCTAAGTAACCTACATAAGTCTATTGACTATAAAATAATAGAAATAAAAGTTGCTTTTTCCACTCGTGTGTTCACGAGAGGGGTGTATAAAGCAACGTCCGAACGTAGGGACCCAAGTGAAGCGAACATTCCACCGGTCTGTTGGCTGGTGGTGGTCCCGGAGTGATTGACATGACAAATAACAAAAATACAATTAAAAAAATTATAAACGAACAAGAATACTTTCGAGTTGAATTGAGTAAAACTTATTTTAAAGGTTTACAAGAATATAGTGCATTAGATGGATTTTTCAAAATAGAAGTTTATGAATATGAAAATGAAATCACTCTAAATTTCAAATATGGATCTACATTGTTTATTTATCTTGAAACTAATAAAGCGTTCGAAGAATATAAAAGAGAACATTATTCCCAAAATTTACCTAATGAAGGAAGAATAAGTCAAGTTTACAATTCTCTAGAAGAATTAGTTGAAGATTTAGACAAAAATAAAATAAAAAAAACATTCATATCCGAAATTTTATCCAAAGGCCATGTATATTCTCTTATTCCTTCTAACATAGGATATTAATTTTTTCTTTTTTTTCTCATAAAACCCTAAGCTTAACACCAGCCTTCTTAAGCATCTTAGTTCCAATATCATCAGGATATCTAACCTTAGCAATCACTTCTACAATCCCAGCGTTAATAATCATTCGAGCGCATCCATTACAAGGAGTAAAAGTAGTATATAACTTAGCTCCCTTTGTTGAAGTTCCATTATGGGCAGCCTGAACAATGGCATTCTCCTCACTATGCGCGCAAGTACAAGGAGCACTATAAACTCCACTTTTAATTTTACCTAAATGTCTAAGAGTACATCTTTTACATCCACCAGCAGTGCAATGTTCAATTCCCTTAGCAGTTCCATTATACCCTGTTGAAATGATTTTCTTATCCTTAACAATAATGGTGCCTTTTTTTGCAGACATACAAGACGCACGAACCTTCACAGCATCAGCAATTTTCATAAAATAATAATCCCAATCTGGCCTGTTATCTTGTAGTTTGTAAATATAATCCCCAACAAACCTCTCTATTTTCTCACGCAAAACTTCCAAGCTCTTATTATTAATAATAGTAACTTTTGCCATCTTAGCAACCTTATCAATTTGCTGATTATTTGGATTAGAACTCATCTCTTGCCTCTCCTTCTCTTTAAGCTCTTCAAGAGAAGTAGGATCACCTTGTTTTCCTCTAGCAACAATCCTCTCAAATCTAACTTTGATAGGTGTTGTTACTTTAATTAAAATAAAATCATCTCTTTTTTCAAATAACTCAACTTCACTAGGATTTCTAATTGAAGAAAAAGCAAAATTCTCACCATCTTCAACTTTTTCAATCGCTCTTTTAGCAAGAACACTAGCACCCTCATTCTCACGCATCTCATTTCCAACACGAATTAAATTATCTCGAGTAACCTCTTCACCACGAGATCTAATTTCCTCACGAATCATATCTGATAAAGAAAAATGTCTAAAATTCATACTCTCTAATACTTTAGCAATCTCATCCTTGCCACTACCATTACTTCCACTAATTCCAATAATCATATTACCACCTTCATTGCAACTTTCAAGTTATCCTATTTAAATGCATTATGGTAATTCAAAGCAAGGTATAAAGCAAACAAATAGTTTTAAAGGATTAAGATTTCAAAACAAAAGATGTTAACGAACCATAGTTTGGTTCAAAAAGAGGTGGATTAGATGGTAACAAGAGACGATTATTTAAAATTAAATCACACATATAGAGATCTTCCAAGTGGAGGAGAAGTTATTGTTATTGACAAAGGTGCAATTATTAATCCTGAATCAGAAGCAATGCTCCAAGCACTTCATTCTCGTTCTACTGGTGGCTTTAGAGACCATCTAAAAAGACTTATTGCTAGAGGTGCAGAAAATTTCATGAGTAGTTTTTATGTTGGGTATGGTCATAAATCAATTGGTGATTGTGGAACGACAACAATGTTTGTTGAAGGAATCTCAATGTTAGCAGCAAAAGCAATTCAAGACAATCCTTTATATTCTGGCCAGGAAGCTTCAACAAGATACATTGATTTTTCAAAGCAACCTTTCATCGATCCAACAAATTCTAATGAAGGTGAAAATCTTCAAGAAATGCAAAGGGATTTTTATCTAAATGCAATGGGCCCAACAATTGAATTATTAAAACAAAAACATCCAATTCAAGAAGGTGAAAAACCAAAAATATATGAAAAAGCAATTTTAGCAAGAGCATTTGATGTCACAAGAAGTCTACTTCCCTCAGGAGCATCAACCAACATGGCTTGGCACTCGAACTTAAGACAAGCTGCAGATAAAATTTTATTTCTAAGACATCATCCTTTAGAAGAAGTAAGAAAAATAGGAGTAACATTAGAAGATGCATTAAGAGAACATCATCCAAGTTCATTTGGACATAAAAGATATGATCAAACAGAAAATTATCAAGATCTTATAGCATCAAGATATTTGTATCATGATTCTAATTCTCCAACAACACCTCAATTAGATTTATCCAAAATAGATCTAGGAGAATTAGAGGAATATAGAGACTTATTAGACCAAAGACCAGCAAAAACAGAGTTGCCAAAATATTTAGCAAACGCAGGAATAGCAAAAGCTCAATTCAGATTAGATTTTGGTTCATTTAGAGATATTCAAAGACACAGAGCAATAATTCAAAGAATGCCTTTAATAACAAACGAGTTAGGTTTTAATGAATGGTATGTTCAAAGTCTTCCTGATTCAATAAGAAAAAAATTACCAGAACATCTTGAAAATATAAACAGTGGAATAGAAAAGTTAGGTGTATCAAAAGAAGTTGCACAATATTTCTTACCAATGGGATATGACGTGTCAAACAAATTCACAGGTGATCTTCCAGGTTTAATTTATATGATTGAATTAAGAGATTCAAGATTTGTTCATCCAACTTTACAAAAAGTAGCTCACGAATTAGGAGAAAAACTATCTAGTGAATTAAATATTCCCCTCCATATCGATGCAGAACCAAACCGGTTTGATGTAAAAAGAGGAGAGCACGACATTGTAGAGATAAAATAAAAGATGTCAGATGAACAAATCCAAAGACTCGAACTAATCCTCATAGCAGCAATAGGATCTAACTATGCCATAGGACAAAACGGTCAAATGCCATGGCCCAATAGAGAATACAAAGAAGACATGAAACGCTTCAAGGAACTAACATCAGGCAACCCAGTTATCATAGGAAGAAAAACCTATGAATCACTTCCAATTCAACCACTTAAAAATAGACAAAACATAGTTCTATCAAGAAACCATAACTATAACCCTCATCCAGATGTAATAGTAGAGCATTCAATACAAAAAGTTATTTTTAATTTAGCTAAAGAACAAACACCAAAAGCATATGTCATGGGCGGCGCTGCAATCTACAAACTTGCAATGCCCCTAGCAGATACTTTACAAATAACTCACATAAAAAAACCATATGAAGCAGACACATTTTTCCCAGAAATAAATATGGATTTATGGAAAATAGAAAATGAAGAACAATGTGTTGAAGACAATAGATTAACATTCGTAACATATACTAAACGCTAAGTGAAATTTAAAACTAATTTTAGCGTTTGTATATACAAATGGGGTTAAAGTTACAAATAACAGACCTCATTTAGTATACAAAAAGAGGAGGCATATAAATGACCAAAAAAGGAAAATTCATAGTAGTAGATGGAATAGATGGCGTTGGAAAAGGTGTTTTTCTAGACACATTTGTAAGAGAAGCAAAAAAAGATGGAAAAAAAGTGTTTGATGTCCATCAATTTTGGAAAAGTAATGATTTTCATCCTTTAGTTCATGAAATACAAGCAGACATAATAGTAACCTCAGAACCAACATACGGTGGAATTGGAAAAACAATAAGAGAAGAGCTAATTGCTAAAAATCAAAGAAACTATTCGCCTCAAGCAGTCGCGCAAGCTTATGCATTAGATAGACTAATATTATATGAAAATCTCATCTTACCATTATTAGAACGAGGGATAGATGTATATCAAAGTAGGTCCTTTTCAACATCTCTAGTATATCAAAGGCAAAGTGCAATAGATAATGGCGAAATATTTTCACCACAAGAAATTCTTCAAATCCCAGGTAACAAATTTTGTCTTCAAAGACCAATGGATCATTTAGTAGTTCCAACAATAAATAACGCACAAGAAGCACAAGATAGAATAAAAAATAGAGAAAAAGACGATAATTGTAAATTTGAAAACCTAGACTTCCAACTTAAAATAAAAGAACAATATGAAAGTGAAGATTTCCAAAGAATTTTTCAAGACCTTGGTGTTCCAATAACTTACATGGACGCAGGAATTAGTATTGAAGATTCAGAAAGACAAGCTGTAAAATTCTACAATAATCACTTAAGATAAACATCAAAAAGTAAACAATCCACACAAAACAATTATTTGGCTATGATTGATTACAAATCAACATTATCATAATTATATAAATTTTTATTTTCTAAATCATAATATGAATTTTCATAATTATTTTCTCTATTTGATAATTTAAAGAAATTCTTTTGATATAAATAAATTTCAGATTTAAGTGGTTTTCCTGGATAACACCACAATATCCATTTTTCTTTTCCATTCAAATATTTGTTATTAAATTTCAAAACACCTTTAGAAGCAAGATAAAATACTAAAATCTCTTCAAGAACAAAATTAACACTATTATCTTCATATTTTTTCAAAGATTTAGCAATATCCTCTTTAACATATTTTTGAAATTTTTTATCTTTAGAATATATCTCTTTTAATTTAGAAAAATAATGCATGAAATCCTTGGTTTCTAAAAGAGTTTGATTCCAAGTAACAAAATTAAAAGAATCTCTAATATACCACTTATTTTTATTTAAATATTTAATAAATTGGTTTTTATGTGATATCATCTGTTGCTGGTGTTTTTTATTCAATTTAATGGCATCTGCATCATTTTGGTAAAGATAGAGGTTATCAGAATAAACAAAAGTTAAACCAACATAAGGATATTCAATTTTTTTAACAATATCTTCAATATAATCAAAACAATTTTTTGCACTTTGAATATTTGAGATTTGGCTCATAGAGATACCAAATAACAACATTCCCTCTTTTGAAGGAAATTTATTTATATCAAAAAATCTATTCCTTTTTATCTTCTTTTCCATTTTCATATTTTTTTATGCAACCAAGTAAAATCATAGCCTTTAGAAAAATTATTTTTTTCAAAAAATTTAATAGAAACCAAATTATCAACTTTTGCTAAAGCGCAAATATATTTAACATTTTTTTCTTTTAATTGATTAAGTCCTTGAGCAACCAATTTATTTGCAATCCCATTTTTTCTATAATTTTCATGAACCCAAATATTTTCAATAGTAGCCTTTTGTGTAGGATTATGAACTGCAATAAGAATAAATCCAACAATCTTTTCTTTTTCTTTTGCAACTAATAAAACATCACTCTTCGATTTAATCCAATTTTGAAGTTGCTCCTTGTTCCAAAAAGATTCAAAATTTTCATCAATTTTAAATTCTTTAATTTCTCTGCCAATATTAAAAACTTCATCTAAGTCTAAATTTGACATCTGACTAATATCCATAACTATAAAATATCAAGATTCTTTTTAAAACCTAACATCAAAAAGTAAACAATCCACCCAATACACCACTAATAACAGCCCTTACAATAAAAAAGATCGGTAAAGCAAGTAATATCATCGGAATAAAATACTTAACACCATCTCGCTTCTTACCCTTTCCAATTAAGCCAAGCAGCATAGACGCCATCAAACAATTAATAATCAAAAACGCCAAAATTATAAACATCAAAAATTCATTTGAAATAGTAATTTGAGCCGCTTGAATCGGAATAGATGAAACAGAATTACTAGGAATATTTACACTTGAAAAAGTACTCTTTAATATCTCAACTAAAAAAGAACTAAGTGCAAGAAGGATCGGAGCAATCATGGAAGATGCGCTAAAAATAAATATCGAATACATAGTAATGCTAGCCTTAATTTTCTTATCAACTAAAAACTGCTCACGTAAATGATTTGCAGTAGCTTCAAGCAATACAGCTAAGCTCCCACCAGAATTAAGCCCAGAGTTAATTAACTCAACTGCTCTAAGTAATCTTTTAGACTTAACACGCCTAGCCATCTCCATTAGTGAAGATCCAATCCCTTTCCCTAAAGCAACCTTCCTACCAACAATATCTATTTCAGTTTTTAATGGTCCAAATTCAGGTCTTGAACTAAGTAATAAAGCTTTATCTGGAGTCATTCCAGCACGCAAGTTTGACGCCATAAGTTGCAAAGCATCAGGCAAAGCATCTTCAATTAAACTAGCCTTCTTATCAACTAAAAAAGTAAGCCAAAGATAAATAGAAACGCCAGTTAAAATACTAAGTGAAAAGAAAAATATCCAAAAAGATTGTCTAAAATAAGCTCCTAACAAAAATCCTCCTGCAACACCAATTAAAATACTCATAACAGTAACAAATCCCAAAAAACTTTCATACTCAATTTTAATATTACTATACTCATAAAAAGATTTCAATTTCTTAGAAAGAAACGAAGGTACTAATCTTGAAATAATTCTATATATCTTTGCCATCTAATCACCAAGTAAAGTAGGTCTTTTAGTTTTAACAATTCCTGAAAACATCGTTTGAAAGAAAACAACAAATCCAAGTAAAGCATAAAACAATAATTTAACCAAAGCCTCTTCAAATTGCACAAACGAAATAATAATTATCAAAAACGTAATCCCCAACGTAGGTAAAATCACAGCTCCCATCATATAAAACATTGCTAACGGATTTAATTGTGAACCATACTTTTCAATTTGAATAATTTGCTCCTTAGTCAAATTTTTAATTACATTCTTTAAAATATCATTAATACTAGCCTCTTCCTTCATCCCATTAATAATTTGCCAAATAGTTCTTCTAAAATAAGGAGATGGATTTTTAAGAGCCATTGTTTCTAAAGCATTTATTTGAGGAGTTCCAGCATTAATCTCCTTAACCACAGTTCTAAATTCTGAACTAACCTCACCAAATTCCTGATTTGAAATAATAACTAAAGCCTCAAATAAAGGAACTGAAGAATTTAATTGAATCATAACAGCTCGAAGAGCAGCAAGCAAATCAGAATTAAGTCTTCTAATTCTTTTTCCAGCTAAAACCTTAGGATAACTAATTTGCATAAAAAACACACCAGCAACAATCACAATGGCCAATAAAACTCCAAAAATAGGATTACTAATCTTAAACATAAATAAAGTTAAAACAATCGTTAAAAAAACAAACATAAAAACATTTGAAGTAATACACATCGCTAAATATTTTCTAGTACTAATTTTCATATCCGCTCTATCTAAATCAAGTTGCAAATATGGCATAAGTTTTTCAAAAAAAGCAGCCCGCTTCATAAAAAAAGCACTAAATTTAATCACCGCTTTTGGCGGCATAAATGAAAAAGGAATCAGAACCATTTTTAATTGCTATCTAGCCCCTCAATAACTTTTTTAGGATCGCTATTTTTACTAGCAGCACCTACAATATATTCAGGATCTAAATAATAAGCATTAAACACTTTTCCAACACTAGAACTATCTCTCAAGTTATGCTTTACCATCCACTCTAAAATCTTTTTCTTATTTGAAATATCCTCTCTAATTTCTATTTCATTAAGTCCCGTAAAACGGCTAAAATCTTCAAAAAGTCTAATTGGTTTATTATGAGCAATAATATTATCAGTTGCAGCATCCCATCTATAAATTATGTTTGCCTTAATTGTAGATTTCCCTTCCTCCTCACTAGGTAAAAATTCACCAGCTTGAAAAATACGTCTAATATTTTTTCTTCTATTTCTAAACATCACCACATTCATATTAACCGCTTTAAGTAAATTAGCAGGAACTTCAATAGGTGGATTAGTTAATCTCTGAATAGTTGAAATAACCGAATCAGCATGAACTGTAGCGTAAACACTATGGCCAGTATGCATAGCTTCAAATAAAACTTCAGCTTGATCTTTTTTTCTCATCTCTCCCAAAATAATTCTATCAGGTCTCATTCTAAGAGAATTAATAAGTAAATCAAGCATCGTAATTGCTCCCTTTCCTTCAGGATTAGGTTGACGAGTAGTTAAAGGACACCAATACAAATTTTCAGGTAACTGCAATTCTCTAGTATCTTCAATACTAATAATTCTATGATTTGGAGGAATAAAAGGCATACAAACATTTAGAAGAGAAGTTTTTCCAGAACCAGTTCCCCCAGAGATAATAATGTTTGATTCATATTGAATAGCAAACCAAATAAGTGCAAAAACATCACTATTACCCGTTTTGTTTTTAATAAAGTCAGTTACACTCCAAGGATCACGAGCAAACTTTCTAATTGTCAATGTGTTCCCTTTACTTGAAATAGGATACAAAACTGCATTAGCTCTATCTCCAGTTAACAAATGAGCATCCAATAAAGGACTTAAAGTAGTAATCTGACGACCAACCCTTCGAGCAATCGTATTAAAATTATCTCTGATTTTCATCTCAGTATCATAGTAAATATTCGTAGCAAGCCACCCATATTTTTTGTGAAAAATTCTAATCGGTTCCTTAGCACTTGTAATAACAACTTCTTCTAAATTAACATCATTAAGTAAAATATCAATATAACCCAAACCAAGCATCTCAATCATCAAATTCATAACTAAATACTTTTCCTTTTTCTTATCAATCCCAGGAAGTTTAGATTCAATTATTTCCTGAGCCCTTTTTTGAAACCTAGTTTTCAATTTATCAAGAGCCTTAGGATCTAAAATCTCTTCAGCACTAATTCTAACAGCTCCGATCAACTCTTCCTTAACCTTATCTAATAAAGCCTTAGTAGCAACTTCAATTTCATGAAATATAACTTCATAAATCTTAACCTTACCTTTCCCGCCAGTAATATGAACATCTACTTGAAACTCATCACTTGAAATATTATATTTCTCAACTATCTCTCTTGCAACCATTTTCTTTTATAAAAATTAAACTTCTCCATCTTCTTTTTTAACTTCCTTAGGCTTACTTAAAATAACAGCCCCAAAAGTAGTATAACTAATCTCAATTAATTTATTATCCTCTAAAATCTTAGACCAATCCTTAGCAATCTCCATATCAATTTTAAACATCTTAACAACCTTATCTAAACCAATTTGACCTTTCTCTAAAACAACTCTAAGTAAAGCATCAATTTCAGTCTCATTAGATTTCAAAGAAACAATAATCTTTCTATTTTGCATTTTCTTAAGCTTCTCTTGCTTCTGCTTCTCATCTAATTGAGCCTTAGATAACTTCTTATCATCCTTATTAGCCTTCTTAGAACTAATCCCTAAACTCTTAGCAAGCTTAGCTTTCTTCTTCTTAGCTCTTCGAACAACCATTAAAACAAACAAAGAAAAAATAACAAACCCAGTAACAGTAAAATAAAGTTGATTATATTTCTCAACACTAAAAATATTAGCAATAACAAACATAAGTTGACTAAAACCAGATAACAAAAAATCATACACATTAAAACTAGTAAGTAAACTAACTAATATTGAAATAGCAACAAGTAAAATAAAAACAACAAAAATTAAAGTTTTAACCGGATGTCTTTTACCCTTTTTCTTTTCCTTCTTCTTACCAATCAATTTCTTAGAAACTTTCTTAACAATCTTTTTCTTAGAAGAAACTTTTTTAGCAACCTTAACTTCCTTACCTTTAGACTTAGAACTCTTCTTAGAAACTTTAGACTCAGAACCCTTACTCTTAGAAACTTGAGATTTTCTCTTCTTAACAATTTTCCTCTTAACTTTTTTAGCCTTCTCTTTCTTAACTTTCTTCTTATGAACTTTAGATTTTAATTTTTTATCAACACTCTTCTTCTTAGAACTAGGTTTTTTAGAACTTTTAGAAACTTTTTTCTTAGCAACTTTAGTAACTCTTTTAGTTTTCTTAACAACACTCTTCTTTTTCGCAACTTTCCTTGTCTTCCTAACAACTCTTTTTTTAACAGCCTTTTTCTTAGCAACCTTTCTTCTAACAACTTTCTTCTTAGCAACTTTAGACCTAGAAACAACTTTAGATTTCTTAGAAATAATCTTTTTCTTATTCTTTAATTTAGAACTAACTCTAGAATTACTTTTAGCACTACCTCTTTTTTTACTCATATACATACAATAAAACAATAAATATTAATATAAAGGTGTGTTTTAATTTTAAAATAACAACATCAACCAAAAACCAAACTAACATTACTTCTCTTAACAAAATTCACATCAGAAAACAAAACTTCAATAGGAACACTAAACCCCTCAACAACATCAGAATCAAACAAAACTTTAATCGAACTATTCATAGTTTGATTAGCTGAAAAATCTAATTCACCATCATCTTCAATATCTAAATCAATTCCAACGCCACCAACAATCATATCAATCTCCACATCATCAATTCCAACTTGATTAAAAGAACATCCGCCTCCCTCACTAGATACAGCATTAAAAACAAAACTAAATTCGCCACCTCCAGAAATAGAATCAACGCAACTAGAAATGTTTGAACTAAAACTCAAATTAATCTCATACCCAACAATCTTAGAATTCTCTTCAATCTCAATAGTTTTTGAATCCTTAACTATATAATTTATCGAATCAAACACAATCGGTTTTTGCGAATCAAAATCATCCAAACTAATATTCACATTTGAAAAATCTCCTTCTACATTACTAACAAACCCCTCAAGCAAATCATCCAAATCACTATTCTCAAAACTTCCAACATGACTAACTGTAAAAGAAGTATTAGAATAATCCAAATTCATATTCATTCCATTATAAACAATCTTTGAAATTGACTTAGAAATTGAATCATCCAAATCAACTATCTTTTGAGAAAAAGCAAGTTCAATTAATCGACTCTCAGATGAACTCGAACTCTCAAAATATAAAGCAGCAAGTGCAATAATAATTAGAGCAAACAAAGTAAAAGACAGAGTATACAAAACTCCTTTTTTATTTCCAACCATTTTCTATTCCTGCAACCTTGGCCACGTAAAATAAGTAACCTTAAAATAAGTACTATTACTAGTAACTCCAACTCTTTGCCCAGCAATTAACAATCTCCTTGAAGGAATCTCAGACCCAATTTCTATCGTTCCATTACCCTCACTAAAATCACCTTGCAAGCGAATCAACATATCGTAGCTAGCAGGAATTAACGAATCCATCTCATTTGAAATCACATCCTCATCAAGAGAATCAAAAGCTCCTTTGTTATCTAACAAATCAACAATATCTGAACCCACAACTAAAAGCTGATAATCACTAAGGGAAACTTGCGAACCACGAGCCACAAAAAACAAACTAATACTAAGAGCAATAAAAAATATTGTAAACCCAAGTATCAAATCAAGCGTAAATACAAATCCTTTCTTATTTCTTATTTTCATTTAACCCTTACCTTAACTCCTATACAAAATCAACTGTAACTGCCGAGTTTGATTATCAACTAAAACATATCTGTTAACACTAACAGCTTCAAGTATTTCATCAGACATATTAACTCCACTATTATTCAAGAACTCGCCACTTGAATCATATACTCTAAAATAATAATCAAACTTCTCAACATTAAATATCTCTTTAGACAAATTATAGTCCATTGCTAAAAATCCGTCTAACTTATCCTTGTCAATTATTCCCTTGTGTTTGGCAAGACCCATAACAGTAACATTATTCAAATTATTATTCCAGTTAATTGGCTCACCTTTAGTATTAATCAATGCATTACTCATAGTAAACGCACTAAGCTGTAAATCAGTAGACAAAACATTATCATTAAGTCTAGTTGTATATAAATTATAAATCGCTATCACAACAATAAAAACCATAATAAAAGAAATCAAAGATATTCCAGCATCTATTGAAAATATCTGCCCTTTCTTGTTTTTATTTTTCATCTTTGCCTCAAATATTACTTGCCTTAATCATTCCACTATCATAAATCAACCTAACTCTACCTTGATCTAAATCAAAATTACCAAAACTCACATTATCATTACTAACTCTACTATAACTAAACCGACAAAAAGTATTCTCCTGAAAAATTCTTTTAGAACCTGGTTCAATCGTAAAATTATTATAAATCATAAACTCAATTGACGAACCAGAACCAATAAAATACAAATTATCAATATTATTTGCAATCTTAGTACAATCGTCTAATAATTCCAATTCAATTTCTGTTAATCTAATATCATGATTTTTATCTGTATACAACATAAAAATAGCAATAAAAATAAAAAACACAATACCAAAAACAATTAAAGATTCAATCGCAGCTTGCCCTCTTTTATATCTAATAACCATTCTAAAACCTAAGGAACACAACAACAAGTATCTGACTGAGCCCCACCAGTACAAAACTCATCACCACTCGCAAAGTAAGTATCACCATTTTGAACACACTTAGGTTCTGATTGTCTACAAATACCATTTCCATATCCTTCAAAACCACATCTGCCAGCGCAACTAGTAATAAAAGCATCTTCAGTAGTAGAATTAACTCTGATCATATAATCTTGACTTATGTCGCTATTTGCATAAATACTATCATCTTCACATGAAATATTCCAAGTATGATTTCCTTGAGATAAAGTAACTGTAAAACTCTCTTGGCTATTTTCAACAATGGATGAATCAGTTACAGCAAAACTAGAAGCACCACCAGTATCTAATATACCTCCAACACTAAGAGTACAAGAATCAACATCTGAAGTAGCATCAGTAACATTGTAAAAGAATTTAATCAAATTAAAATTTCTAATGGTATTGTTAGCAGGAGAAATAATATCAATTACTGGCAAATCAGAATCAAGCGTAGCATTAACTTCAATGGACCTATTTAAACTCTCACCAACATTTCCAAAAGCATCAGTACAATTAACACTCCAATCATAATTGCCTAAATCTAAATCTCCACTAATATTATTAACAACATCTTTAGCAGGAGTTAAAACACTATTACTAACACTTCCATTAACAATCAAAGAACAAAGTAAAATAGAAGCTTGATCAGTAACATTATAATAAAAATAAGTTCTTGAAGTACTTGAAATAGATCCATCATTTGGAACAATTAAAGTCACATTAGGTGGATTACTCTCAACAACAATACCTTCTCCACCAGACCCATCACCAGATCCACAATAAGTCAAATTCACACTAAAACTAATCAAATCAGAACTGTTCATATCATTCCCAAAAGAATCAGAGCATCTTACATAATAAGAATAATTGCCCTCATTTAAAACACCTAAACTATAAGTGTGTCCTAGGGCATTCCCATTCATCGTACTAGTCATCGAATCATAATCAGTATCACTAGTATCAAATTTACACCTAGCAGGTTCATTGGTAGTAGCTTTAAGTGTTACAGGATTACAAGTTAAACCACTTGGCGCACTAAAAGTAATAGAAAGTTCAGTAGTATCATTGGCATTTCCAATTAAAACAACACCGCTATCTAAATGTGTAATAGCAATTTTATAAGTTCCTTTATCCTGAGGAAAGGATCCAATCATCGGCGCAGTAGTAAACGCATTTATGTCACTAGTCGAATCCTGTTTGCCCAAAGACAAAGTGACCTCGTTGGTACTAATAATAGTAGAACTAACTCCTCCAGGAATATTAACCCAAACAAATTTCTTACTGCCAGGACCAAGAGTATAAATTTCATCAGCAGCTTTAGAAATAGTATTTACAGTATCACTAGCTTGATTTAATTTAATATTTTCAGATGATACATTAACAGCATAATAAAATAAAGGCACAAGTAAAACTAAAACAATTCCAACTATTCCAATATATTCTAAACTAGCCTGACCTCTACTCTTTGTCTTCATATATAATAAAATAACTAAAAATAGTTTTATAAGTTCTTATTATCTTCAAAGTAGTAAAGAGAAAAACCTCTCGACAAACAACTAAAAAAATAACAACCTTTAAATATAAAAAAAAACTCCTTAACATAAATAACAACCATAGAGGTGATTTAAGTTGAATAAAAAAGGACAAGCAGCAATGGAGTTTCTTATGACTTACGGTTGGGCTATTCTAGTAGTATTAGTAGCAATTGGAGCATTAGCATATTTCGGAGTATTAAACCCTTCACAATTCTTACCAAGCAGTTGTACACTAGCTCCGGGAATGGGATGTGACGATTTTAAAATATCCGCAACTAGTGCAGATTTAGTTTTAAGAAATGGTCTAGGCGATAGTTTAACAGCTGTAGATGTAGCAATTTCAGGTTGTACTGCAAGTGCAGAAGCAGACGGAGATGATACGTGGACAGACGGAACAGTTTTAGGTGGCTCAGACGGAATTAGTTTAACAGGATGTACTAACGGAGTAGCAGGCGCAAGATTTAAACAAGATGTGTCAATTACATACACTAGTGATTCAGGACTAAACCATACAGTAACTGGAACAATTACAGCTAAAATCGAATAGATTTTAATTTTTTCTTTTTTTTCTTTTTTTAAAAAACAAACACAACAATTCTAATTAACAATTAAAAAATAATTCCTAAAAAATTAATACAAAGCATTATACAAATCAATATAATTCTTCTTATCAGAATCTAAAATAGAATTAGGACAATTAGAACTTCCAAATTCAACATCATCAAAACAAATTTTTATACTTCCATCATCCTTTAAAATTTCCATATAATCTAAGTTACCATATGGTTCTTCATCAACATACCTTATATTCTCTCTATTCTCTTCACTAACAACAATTTCAATATATGGAGTAAATATTTTATAATATTCTCTAATTACTCTAGCTTTAATATCTTTAGAACCAATTCTTACATCTCTTTTATAATCTCTATCAAAAAAATGATCTAAATAAATCAACTGCGAACCGATAGCCAATACTCCAACTATAGAAACACTGGCTAACACAATTCCTACTTTAGCTCCTATTCCTAATTCAGCATCATCATCTTTCATAATATAAACTATATTTCAATCATTTAAATAAATTAAGTAAAAAAAACTATTTAGGTAAATTAAAAAAATCACAAATTCAATCTAAATAATTTCCCTGGACTAATTCTAAGGCCACTACTATCGATAGTAAAACTCATGGATTTATTTGTGTGCTTAGTTCCCCGCATCTTTAAAACTTCAATTGCTCTTTGCCTAAGTCCATTTTGTCTAATATGATAAAGTAACATAATGCTATCAGCTTCAAATTCCATCGAAGTTGCTTGTAATCTTCCATCCTTAAAAGTACCTTGGGAAGTTAAAACAGCAGTACAACCTAGCTTATTAATCAACTTAAATAACGCCAATCCAGCTTCCTTACGTGTTAATTCATCTTGATACAAAAGTGAAAATGAAGTAGCCGAATCAATAACAAGTCTAGTAATCTTTCTTTTTGAAATAAGTTGATCAACAGTTCCACCACCCTCTTCAATTAAAGACTTAACTTGTTCAGGACTATATTCTAAATAAAAGAATTTTTTCTGTTCTTCAAATTTACCAAAATCCCATTTAAAAGAACTCATATCTTCATATAACTTTTCCTTCTTTTCTTCAAACGTAATATATAAACAACTCTCTCCTTCCTTAAGACCTTGCATTAAAAAATGCATAGCAAAGATAGTTTTACCACTTCCAGCATCTCCAACAACTAAATTAATACTATTCTCTTTAAGACCACCTTGAATTAAAGGATCAAGTTTAGGAACACCAGTTTTAACTCTAACAAGTTTTCCTGATTTCTTAACTGGTACATTTGAGCTTACACTCTTAACTTTTTTACTAGAAACACTTTTTCTTTTAGCAACCTTTCTCTTAGAACTTTTCTTAGAAACACTCTTTTTTTTCTTAACCATTACAACATATGTATTTTATTATTGTATTTAAATCTTCTTATTTGCAAAAATAAGAAGGCTAATGAAAATTGTTATTTCTATTTTCATTGAGTGTTATTGTTTGCCGTTTTGTTGACATCAACAAACTGATCCTTTATTCTTTGACCCGCGAATGTACTTCTAAATAAAAATTCAAACAATCAAAACTCTTTTATACTAAAACAAATTAATAAAACAAAAAAGATGTGATACTATGGCTAAAAAAACTACAAAGAAAACAATCAAAAAAACAATCAAAAAACAAACTAAAAAACAATCAACAAAAATAAAATCTCCTCTTCTAACACCCGAATTAGACGTAAATAAATCTAAACCAAAAAAAGAAAAATCATTTGATAATGAATTAATCAAAACAGGTGTTCCAGGGTTAGATGAAGTTCTTAAAGGAGGACTTAAAAAGAATTTGTCTGTTCTTTTATCTGGTGGTCCAGGTACAGGAAAAACAATTCTAGCCATGCAATTTTTATTAGAAGGTGCAAAAAATGGTGAGCCAGGTCTTTACATGCTCTATGATAATGAAGAGAGATTTGTTGAATATGCAAAATCACTTGGAATTGACTTTGAACCATTTATCAAAAAAGGATTAATTCACATTTTAAAACAACCAATAATAGGTATGGTTTCAACTCTGGCAGAACCAATTGAAATCATAAAAAAGAAAAAAATCAAAAGAGTAGTTTTAGATTCTCTAACTATGTTTTCCTACGTTTATATAAATGATGAAAGAGAATATAGAAAAAGCATTGTTAAATTTTTAGAAAATATGAAGGATGTAACTTTATTTGCCACCTCAGAGAGTTCAGGAGCAACCATGGATGAGTTAAATTTCAGAGCAGAAGATTTCTTATTTGATGGAGTTATTTTTGTTGCAAAAATAAGGCAAGAAGCAAGTTTTGAAAGAGTATTACATGTAAGTAAAATGAGGGGTCAAAATCATTTAATTGATATTTATCCACTATTTATTGAACAAGGCGGTGTAACAGTATATCCAGATCAATTACCATTTGCCCTAATAGCTCAAGATAATAAAAAACAAACTGAGAAAAAAAAATAAATTAAAATAAATTAAAAATCACCTTTTTCTTTTTTTAACTTTCTTAGAAATCCTTTTTTTAGCAACTTTCTTCTTAGAACTCTTTTTTACAGTTCCATTCACTTTATCACCATTTTTCTTAGAATCATCAAATCCCATACTAACAATTTGATCTGAAAAACCAAAAATCTTACCCATTTTTAAAATTTTATAACTAGTAAACACAAATACTAGATAAGCAACAGTAACTAAAATGTATTTAGGAATTAAATAAACACCACTAAGATTACTCAAAACTAAAATTGTATCCCACAAAGAATACAAAACAATACAAATCAAAGATATCAAAAAATAAGTAGTATATTCTCTAAGTGTCGTTCCAGCTGATAAAGAATTTCTAGCTCTAGCCGCCCAAATAATCGCTAAAACACCAAAAGTTAAACTAATAAAACCAATAGCTAAATTAGCATCAGGTATAAATTTAATAAGCGCAAATAAACCAAATAATATAGCCAAAGCAGCCGTTAATAATTGCCCATATTCCTTTTTCATCGTATCACCTCAATAGAGCTATAAATCTAACTTAACATCACAAAAAGTTTCTAGCTCTTCAATTAAATCCTTATCTTCCTTTCTTCTTAAACTAATAATAATTCCCTTAACTTTCCAAACTCTCATTTTTCCAGATAAGAAATGAACAAACTTAGCAACTACCTTAACATCATTATACAAAAGCAACGTACTCAAAGAATCAAAAAACAAAAACTTATCCTTAGTAGGAATTGCCATAATCGCCTGATCCATAGAAACAGAGATATCACTCAAATTCTTAGGACTTCCAATAAAAAGACAATCCTTCTTCTTCTCAATTTTTCCACCAGCAGTTTTAGTAATCGCATCAATAAAAATAATTTTACTAGTGTCAATTTTTTTAGCAGAGAAATTTTTTTTAATAGTGTTATAAGGCAAATTTAATGAAACATAAACTCCTGGTGTATCTTGATCAACTAAATTTTTAATAATACTCATATTAGTACTTTTATATTTGCCAGCATTAACAACTGCTAAAGCTACATATTCTTTTAAACCTTTTAATTTAGAAATTGAACTCCCTTTTTTAACCATAACTCTAATAAAAAATTATAGTATAAAAACCTTTTCTTTACAAAAAATAATTCGTTAATAATAAAATTAATAAAAAAAATAAAAAGTTGCTTTAATAAAGCAACGTCCGAACGAAGGGACTAATTTGTCCCAAAGTGACAGACAATCACTCCTTCTTATCTTCTTCCTCTTCTTCTTTAGAACTCTCACCAAAGAAAGAATTTAAATTTTTAGAACTCATTTTCGCTTCATAAGATATTTTTGTCATGGACATCAATCACCTCTTTTTTGTAACATCTATCAAATATTTAAAACTTTTAATCCTTTATAAACATACTCCTTTTCCAAAAATAGTATTAATAATTAACCATTCAAACAACATCATAAAAAAACAAACTTCAAACAAGAACAAATATGTTGTATATACTAATAAAATAATCACTTCTCAACTAAATTAATTAATTGATGAGAATACAAATTTCCAGAACTAGCATTAATCTTAATATTTAAAAATTTAAGAGTCTTTGTAACAAGTGTAAAATTATAAACTGTATCTTTCTTAGAATCATTTTGCAAAATAATAAACCCATCACCCAAACTTTCACTAGAATATAGCTCCTGTTTAAATTTAAAAAACAACTCCTTAGCTTTCTCAAAATCAATTTTCACATTATTCAAAACAAACTCACTAACTTCAGACCCAGGTTTTTTAAAAACCTTATCCTCTTTAACATTATCACTAGAATCAGAAAACACAAAACTCTTCTCATTATAAAAAAATCCAACTTCCCAATTAGTTTTTAATTTTAAATTAGAATCAATTTGAGAAAAAAAATGAGATAAAATATTACCTTTATTATCAGATGCAAACTTTTTATAACAATCCTTCTTTTTTATATTATTCAAGATTGCTACAAACTCATTCATCTAATACTCCCTCCAAGTATGGTCACATTTCTCACATTTGAAAAATCTAGTTTCAGGCTCATCAGAAGCTCTAGTCTGTTGAGTCCAATATGTAGCAATATCATGCCCACATTTTCCACATTTAGATTTAACCCTTGGGTTAGCATTTAATTTTTCTAAAACTTCTATCTTTTTACCACTTTTAACTTTTTCTTTAATAGATGCACTCTCGCCATCTTTTTCCTTTTTAAAGCCACAGCTACAAAACAGAATTTTTTTATTATTTTTTTCAGTTGGTCTTAATATTGATCCACAGTCAGGACAAAACATATTTAATCACTCCTTAAAGTTTAATTATTTAGAAATCTAATCCTTATTTAAAAACCTTTGGGAAATTTAACTCAAATACTTAATAAAGTCTATCTAACAATCTTTATTCCCACTAAACTAACAAGATCAGCAAATAAAATCTTAATCCAACCCAAATAAGGCAATCTAATCCAAGCCTTACCAAAAACTCTATTCTCATGAATTTTATTCTCTTGCAACGGACTTGAGATAGTATTTGAATTATGGTCTCCTTTAGTTTGATAAAAAGTAACACCTAATTCTTCATATTTATCAACAACTCTATGGATAATTGGTTGAGCTCTATTAGCTTGAAAAATCAAAACATCTCCAACATCAGTATTTTGTGGTGTAGATTCAAAAAGTATTATCACATCGCCTTTGTTAAAACCATTTTTCATAGGAAAACTATCGAACTGTTCTTTAGGAATTCTCCTCTCATCATACCAATATCCACAAACATCCCAATAATTATCAAAACTATCTAAAAAATTATCAATATTATTCCCACAAATCGTTTTAGTCGTACTTGAATACTTAGAACATCTTCCACTAACTTGATCAATCTCTTGACAAACAGCACTAGCTGAATGTTCCATGCTCTCAGACACAACGGCCACAATAGGAAAACTAGTTCCTAAAACCATTCCTAACACAGGATATAATATAAAATATATAACTAAAAATGCAACTAAAACATTAGCAAAAAAACTAGCAACACTATCCTCATTCCAAAAAAAATCCCAAACTTTCTTAGAATGACGTTTCACATGTGTATGCCAAGGATTTTTTACCATTTATTATCTATTATAATGTTTATTTTTTATATGTGTTTTGTTTTTTAAAAATAAATTAAATATTAAATTATAGAGCAAATATTCATATCTCCCTTTATTCTAAATCAAAATATGAATAAAATACTAGATTTACCAAAAGAAATAGTCTTAATATATCAAAGAATGTACCAATATCCCTATAACTATGATGTGGGTTTTGGATTATCAACTCCCGATTATCTTGATCCTTTAAATCAAGAAATAAACGTAGCAATTCTTAAAGAAATGTATAAGCTTGAATTAATTGAAAACTCAAAAAATTAACTACCAAACACACTTACTACAATCACACCCATTAACATTATTCTTATCAACCAAACATTTCTCACAATCACATTTTTTAGATTTTTTATCTTCCATGACTTTACTAAAATTTGATAGTATAAAAACATTTTCAAATTCCAACCAAAACAATTATAACTAAAAACTCTAATTCTAACATTAATGCAAGAACTAATAGAATTAATCAAAAAGAAAAAAGAACTCTCTCAAATAAATGATTCTATTATTATAGACGAAATCAAAAAATTAAACTTAAAAGAAGATTTAAAACCAAAAGAAATCAAAGTGGTAGTAAAAGAAGTAAGAGCAAACTTAAGAAGAAAATATGGTTTGTTTAGAAAAGGCGCAAAAAAAAGAGACAAAATTTTACAAGAATACCTAGAAACAAACAACAAAGAATTGATCTCTGAGCTTCTAAAAACACATGCCTCAACTAAAGAAAGATTACTAATCTACAAAGACCTCTATCAAAAAATATTCCAAGAAACCAAAGCAAAAACAATCAAAGACTTAGGATGCGCGATAAATCCAATTAGTATTGAACTAATGCCAACAAAGCCAACAAAATATTTCGCCTACGACATTAGTGATAAAGACATCAACGATCTAAACAAATTTTTCAAGCATAACAAAGACGACAAAAACTACAAAGCAGATTTCTTCAATCTTTTCAACTTCGATAAAATAAAAGACTTACCCCAAACAGACGTAACCTTTCTATTCAAGGTAACCGATATAATAGATCAAGGTAAAGGACACAAAAACACAGAAAAAATACTAACACAACTAAAATCAAAATACGTCGTTCTAAGTTTTCCAACAAAAACAATGAGCGGCAAAAGGATGAGAGCTCCCAAAAGAAACTGGGTAGTTTGGCTCTGTAATCGTCTAGAATACGAACACCAATTATTAGAATACGAAAACGAAATTTTCTACATCATTAAAAAATAACTAAATTCAATTTCTAATAAAAAACAAAAAAATATAAACAAAAGATATATAAATAGTAAAAAAGTAATAGTTGATATGGGATGGTGGAAACGTAGAAAATTCAATAATTTCGTTCTTGGTTTTTCATTTGCACTAACTGTACTTGCCACAAATAAAGCTCATGCAGATATTTCTCTTGGTACAACAAACAAATATCTAGAACTAGGTCAAGTTGCTGAAAAAATAAAAAATGGCGATGATTCAGATGAAATTCACAAAAAATTTTTAGTAAATTCTTCTAACCTTCTAGATTCTTTATTGGCTGACATTCAAGCTTCAATGAATTCTAATGATCTTGAACAAGCATCCCAAGAAATTAAGGTTTTTTGCCACGCAATGCATTTTATCCCAAGAAAATATTTTAGAGAAAATCCAAGATATGCTGCTGAAAAACAAAAAATTATTCAAATTGTTAAAGGTTTATTGGGTTTATTAAACAAATCACATCAAAAAAATTCTAATAATGGCAATGTTTTAGCAATTGGAAAATTAAAAGAAATGTTAAAAACCTTAACTGCTTCACTCAAAGACATTGATTCAGAACATCAAATAGATAATGCTTTAACAAAATTTGAAAATCAAACGCTCTATGAAAAATATCATAAAAGTTTGCCTGCTGGATTTTATACCTTAGAATCAGATGATAAATCATTTAAAGTTACATTAAAACTTGATTGGGATCATAGGGGCGCATTTCATCATCAAATAATTAAAGATGACAATTTTATAAGAAATTTTAGTCACATCACAAGTGCGCAAAGAGAACAAGCAATAAAAAATTTGCCAACAGCCGCTTTGAAAAAATTAGCCATAGATATTTTGCTTGGAAAGGATATAAAACCCTTCATAAAAATCTAAATTAAACCAAACCTTTTAATAACATTCTCTGTTTCTAAGCAATAAATGGTAGAATTTACATTTATAGATACAAAAGAAGAGTTTAACAAACTTATCGAAGAAATAAAAAACGAACCAGCTCTAGCTATTGATTTAGAGTGTGAAAATAACCTACATCATTACGGTGTTTACATAACTCTTATTCAAATCTCAACCACAACAAAAAATTACGTTCTAGACATTCTAAAAGTAAAAGAAATAAGGCCACTTCTAGAAATCCTTGAGAATAGAAACATTCAAAAAATAATTCATGACATTAGTTTCGATTTACGAGTTCTAAATTACCAATTCAACATCAGTGCAAAAAATATCTTTGACACACAATTAGCGGCAAAATTTCTAGATAAGGAATCCTTAGGATTAACATATCTTTTAGAAGAATATTTTAAGATTAAAAAAGAGAGAAAATATCAAAGAGTCGATTGGACAATAAGACCTCTTACTAGCGATATGTTAGAATACGCATCAAATGACACAGCACATCTATTTAATTTAAAAGAAAAATTAATTGGAGAATTAAAAGAACAAAATAAATTACAATATTTAATAGAAGAACTTCATCACATCGACACATTAGAATTCCCATATCACGTTCAACAATTCTTTGAAGTAAAAGGCGCAAGAGCCCTAGAACCAAAACAACTAAACATTCTAAAAGTCCTTTACAAAAAAAGAGACGATTTATCAAAAGAATTAAATTTACCTAACTTTAAAATATTTTCAAACAAACAACTAATCTCATTCTCCCAAAGACCTCCATACAACTGGTCAACGTTAAGATCAATTCATCCAATTATCAGAAAACAAGCAAAAGAATTCGCTCAAATTGTAAATCAAGCAAAAGACACAGAACTAATTTTAGAAAAACAACCTCGAAAAAAATTCTCTGAACAACAAAAACAAGAAATAGACACTCTTACTCAAACAAGAGACAAAGCATCAGAAAAAGTAAATCTTCAAGCACACATGATCGCAAGTACCCTTCAAATCAGAAATTTCATCCTAACTAAAGATAAAAATCTATTTAGAGATTGGCAAAAAAAACTTTTAGAAATAAATTAATTTTTCTTAAAAAAATAACTCCTTTGAACAAATTAATCTAAACTTTTAAATATACAAACCGATAAATCAATCCTATGTCAAAATCATACGAATATCTAGATCATACAGCAGACGTGCTTTTCATAGCAAAAGCAAGCAATCTTGAAGACCTTTTCGAGCAATGCGCTCTAGCAGTAGAAAACACCCAAGTGGAAGTTAAACTAATTGAACCTAAAATAAAAAGAGAAATTAATTTAGAAGCAAAATCAAACGAAGACCTTCTCTTCGAATTTCTAGACGAACTATTGTTCTACAAAGATAGTGAGAGACTAATTTTTAGCAAATTCGAATTTAAAATAGAAAACAACAAACTAAAATGCACCGCTTGGGGAGACGAAATTGACTTTGACAAACACGACCCTAAAGTAGATGTAAAAGCAATAACCATGCACATGTTTGAACTAAAAAAAACAGATACAGGATTTGAAGCCAAAGTCCTAATTGACATCTAAACTAAAAACAATTAAACTAAAACTAAAACTAAAACTAAAATGACATCTTTATTTACAATAGCCGAAGAAATCAGAAAATGTACAGCTTGCCCTCTATTTAAAAAAAGAATGGTAGCAATTACAGGGGAAGGAAAAGAAAAAGCAAAAGTTCTATTCATCTCCTCGGCTCCAAACAAAGACGAAGACAGACTAGCAAAATTATTAGTAGGAAAACAAGGCGAATTCTTCAACAAACTTCTAAACTCAATAAATCTCAAAAGAAAAGACATTTACTTAACAAGTGCTTTAAAATGTCACTTACCATCAAGTTACTCTCTAACAAACAAAGAAGTCAAAACCTGTAAAAATTTATGGCTAGACCCTCAAATAGAACTCTTACAACCAAAAATAATAGTTCTTCTAGGTTCATTAGCCCTACGAAGTATCTTAAAAACATCCAACATCAAAAAATACCATGGAACTCTAATAAAAAGCAAATACTTTGTAACATATAATCCTCAAGCAGCATTCAAATCACAAAAAATCAAAGAAATCTTGTTTGAAGACTTCAAGAAACTAAAAAAATTAATCTAGCCCATAGGACAACCAGAACAAGCATATCCATTATTCCTTCTACCACAACAAGCTCTCTCACTACTTGAATCCTTAACTACTTCATAATTTGAATTACTTGTATAATATGTCATTTAAATCACTTAATTAGAAATATGTTTTCAAATAATATAAATTAAGCGCATAAAAGTGAGACAAATTAATCAATTAGAAATTGGTAGCGGAGAGTGGATTTGAACCACCGACCTCCGGGTTATGAGCCCGGCGGGCACTCCTAACTGCCCTACTCCGCTATAATTACTTAAAAAGATGAGTTCTTTAAAAAGCTTACCCTTTAAGACTACTCAAAACAACATCATGACATTTGCCATTAGAAGCAACAACAATTCTAGAAAACTTATATTTTCTCTTGTTAAATTTGGGAATTGACAAATCATCATGAGAAACTTTGCCCTTGGCTTCTTCTAAAATAACCATTGGAGCACACAAATCCCATTCATTAAAAGTTAATTTATCATAAATTAAGAAATCAAAATCCCCTCTTGCAATTTTACACATCTTAAGGCCAGTTCCACCATTAACAGTCAAACTTTCAAATTCCATTTTCCAATAAAAATCCTTTAATCTTCTATTAAAAAAAATTGATAAACTACAAATCCCTCTAAGATCCTTAACTCTTTTATCTACTTTAATTTTAGAACCATTGCAATAAGCCCCCTTTCCTTTCATAGCATAAAATAATTCTTTAGTTGTAGGAGCATAAACAACACCAATCACTGGTTTATCATTTTTTAAAATTCCTATATGGACTGCAAAATCGCCAGTCTGATTAACAAATCCACGAGTCCCATCAATTGGATCAATCACCCAGATAAACTCATTCTTCAATTTAGAATTCTCTTGCTCTTCAGAAATAATTCCATCTTGAGAAAACTTTTTAGAAATCTCCTTAATAATTAATTCTTGAGATAATAAATCAACCTTCGTAAGATAATCTCCTTTCCTTTCAGATTTTTGTTTAGCTTCAAAATCTCGACTCTTATAATACTTCAAAACAAGCAATCCAGCTTTCTTAGCAATCCTCTTAGCCTCTTCTAATCTCTCTAACATAAAAAAACAAAATAAAGAATCTTTAATAAATGTTTGTTATCCTTAATTATTATCAACTTTTCCAAACTCAAACCAATCTCCAAATAGTTTGTTAGCAACACTTCTATCGCCGTTTATTCCAAGACCATGATCTGCTCCTTTAAGAACAATTAATTCTGCATTTGGAAAATTTTTAACCACCTTTTGACTTTGTTCTAAAAGAACAGTAAAATCCTTATCACCATGAATAATAAGAACTGGACATTTAATACCCTTAACTTTTTCATACATAACGTGTTTTTTTGCATCTTCAAAAAAAGAATATTTTATTTTTAATTTTCCCATAACACTACTTAAATAGAAATTAAAACCATCTTTTTTCCATTTATCAACTCCTTCCTTTCCCATTTTTCTTATTTTTTGAGTAGGATAATCTGAAACAGGAGCTTTTAAACCAATTCTTTTTATCTCAGGATGCATAAGAGCGCTAGCCATAACTGTAATGCCTCCGGCACTTGAACCAAATAAACAAATTTCTTTATAGCCTTTGCTTTTCATTAATTTAATAGCGCAACTAACATCATCTGCAGCACTTGATATATTGTGGTTCGCAAAATCACCTTCACTCTCGCCACATCCATCTAAATCTATTCTAAAAGAATTAATATCTCTTTTTTCAAGTTCTTGAGACATTTGTTTAGATGAACTTCCATTTTTGTGACTAGAATAACATGAACAAGTATGACAACTTCTTTCTTCTCTTTATTTGGTTCTAATAATACGCCACAAATCTTTTGTCCTTTAGAATTCTCAAAAAATAATCTCTCTTCCATGTCTTAAAATAAGAACCATCATTTAAATAAATTTCTAATCTACAACCCAGCAATACAAAATATTTATATACTAATAACAACAAACAACCATCATGAAAAAGAGGGTAAAAAATAACAACATTCTAATTATAACACTAATAAGTCTATTCGTAATAATCTTTGTAATCGTTCCAGTCTCATTTGCAATATTCAAAGACAATGGATTTGGAAACATTGCCATCATTCCAATTGAAGGAATTATCATGGGCTCAGGCTCATCAACATTAGGTCAGCAAATAGCATCATCAAAAGATATAGTTAGTTTCATTCAAGACGCAAATAAAAATCCTCAAATCAAAGCAATCATTTTAGAAATTAATTCACCAGGTGGCTCGCCCGTAGCTTCAGATGAAATATCTACAGCAATCAAACAATCACCAAAACCAGTAGTGTCATTAATTAGAGAAGTAGGAGCTTCAGGCGGATATTGGGTAGCTAGTGCAACAGAATATAGTGTAGCAAACAGAATGTCAATTACCGGAAGTATTGGAGTTGTTTCATCATACTTAGAATTCTCAGGACTAATGGAACAATATGGCGTAGGTTATGAAAGATTAGTTTCAGGCAATTCCAAAGATATTGGTTCACCATTTAAAAAATTAAACAATCAAGAAAAACAAATTTTACAAAAGAAAATCAATCTAATTCATAATTACTTCGTAGATGAAGTAGCAACCAACAGAAACCTAGAAAGAGACCATGTAGAAAATCTAGCAACAGGAGAATTCTATTTAGGAATTGAAGCTCTTGAATTAGGACTAATAGATGAATTAGGTGACTTATCAACAATTCAAGAATACCTAAAAAATAATCACAACATCAACAAATTCGACTACATTCATTATCAAAGACAAATTGGACTTTTTGATCTCTTCTCATCTGTCGCTTCAAAATTTTCTTTTAACATAGGCCAAGGTATTGGCTCATCATTAGTTAACCAAGAAAACAATAACCTCTTGATGATATAGCGAATAGAAGTAAAATTTAAATATTTTATGTGAGGTATATACAAACAGAAATGAAATAATATCTCGTTTCATGTTGAGTAATATAATGAAATTCAAATTAATAATAATCTTCATCTTAATCTCTACCATAGCTTTTGCTGCAACTAATGATAACAACAACAATCTTTTCAATAACGACGAACAAACAATCTCGGTAATCATAGAGCTAGAAAAACAACAAAACAATCAAAATCAAATTCTCTCCATTCAAGATCAAAACAATCAAAATCAAATAAATAATCTAAACAAAGAGCACCAAATCAAATCAACAAATTCCTTCTCAACAACTCTAACTAAACAAGAATACGAAGAATTAAAACAAAACAATAAAATCAAAAATATCTACAAAAACGAAAATAAACACATCTTCTTAGACACATCAACCACGCAAGTAAACTCAGATGATGTCAACGCTCTAACAATCAACAACCAAAATATCAACGGAACAGGCTATAGCGTATGTGTAATTGACACAGGAGCAAATTTCTCAAACCCAAGTTTAGGTGGCTGCTCAGCAACTGATTATTCAAATGATGATTGTCAAAAAGTAATCGGAGGCTACGACTTTTGTGCTGACGATACAAATTGCCTAACAGAAGATAACATTCCAGATGATGTTCACGGCCATGGAACTCACGTTTCAGGAATTATCGCCTCAACCCATGCAACTTATACTGGTGTAGCTCCTGGAGCTAGTATCGTTTCTATGAAAGTTTGTAATTCAGCAGGAGCCTGTCCAGATGCAGCAATTCTTAGTGCAATAGAAAGATGTATTGATAACGCAACAATATACAACATCTCTGCAATAAGTTTAAGTTTAGGTGGAGGACAATATACGACATATTGTGATGCAAATGTAAATGCGCAATACTCAACCTTAATTAGTAACGCAACTTTAAATAACATAACTGTAGTTGTAGCAACAGGAAATACAGACGCAACATACACAAATGCATCAGGTGGAGTAGCATCACCAGCATGCATTTTCAATTCAACAAGAGTAAGCGCAACAAACGCAGCTAACACAGCAATAGCTTCATTTGGATTTAGACACCCTGGCTTTGACGACATCTTAGCAGCTCCGGGCTTTGGAATAATCTCCCTAGCCCTTGGAACAGGAACAACAAGTAGCTCAGGAACATCAATGGCCGCACCACACGTATCGGCGATAGTGGCACTATTCAACCAATATTACAATCAAGTTTACAACATCAACATAACACCAGCACAAATCAAACTAAAAATAAACAACACAGGAACAGTAATCGATGACACTTCAAACTCAGCTCAATTCTATCCCACAGTTGATATCTTAGCAGCACTAACACCTACAATAACTTTCATCGACCCAACGCCTGCAAATAACTCCACACTAAGCGTTTCATACACAACTATTAACATCACTAGCAATGTAAATTTAACAAACGCAATTCTAGAACTAAACTTTCAAAACACAACAATCACTAACTATTCCATGACAAAATTTAATTCAACAACATTCAACTATACTTTAACAGGCCTTACAAACAACAATTACACTTACCAAGTTTATGGAAATGATAGTGTGATAATTGGAGTTAGCCAAGAGAGAATTTTATTCACAGATCAAGACGCTCCAAATATAACTTTCATCAACCCAACAAACAACACTTATATTAACTCTAACATAACTCTAAATTTAACCATCACAAACAATCAACTTGATTATGCAAATTATTCAATAACAAACTCCTCAAACATTCAAATTCAATCAAACGAAACAAATAATATCGCTCAAAACTCATATGAATTCACAGACCTAATTAATTTCTCCAACGCAACTTTTAACGATGACAATTACACACTAACTGTATTTGCAAACGACACCTTCTCCAACTCAACAACCTCAACAATTACAATTATAGTAGATAAAACAAAGCCTTCCTTATACTGGAAAAACATAAGCCTCTCAACAATCTACAACACAAACAACGTAACCTTTAAAGTAAACGTAACAGACACCTACTTGAACACCTCAAGTATACTCCTAGAAACAAACTTTAGTGGAACCTGGCAAAATTTTACAATGGCCAATGAAAATCAAGATACATACAACTTCACAATCATCGGAGCAAACAATTTTTCAAACAATCAAACTATCTTCTACCAATTCTACGCAACTGACTTAGCAAGCAACCTAAATCAAACACAAACTTTCAACTTCTCAATAAGTAACAGAGTACCATATGACGCAAACATCACATCTCACACCCAAGATCAAGTAATTGAACTCTCAAACGATACAACATTTACAGCAAACGCAACAGACGATGATTCTGACTCACTAACATACCAATGGCAATTTCCTCAAGAAAATTTAACAGGACAAACCATCACCACAAAAATTAATCAAACTGGAAATGTAACAGTTATTCTAATCGTAAACGATACTTATGATACAAACCAAACAAATGTAACAATATTCATCAACGACACCAAAGCTCCAATCTCAACTCTAAGCTACGATACCTCTGTTCATTTAGAAAGCGAGAGCACTCAAAACATGTCCGCAACATTTCTAGATTATTCTGGTATCTATAACACCAATCTAACATTCAACTCCTCAATTGCCAACATGACTTGCTCTAAAGCAACAAATCAATGGAACTGTACTTGGAACTTAACTCAGCTAAGCGTAGGAAATTACAACTTCACTTTAAATTTCACAGACAACTTTTCAACACGTCACACTAACTCCACTCAATTCACATTCGCCGTAACATCCTGCTCAGATAGCACTCAAAACGGAGATGAAACTGGATCTGATTGTGGTGGCTCATGCTCAACTGCTTGCTCATCTGGCTCATCAAGCTCATCCTCAGGTGGTGGAGGAGGCGGTGGTGGTGGCGGCTCTAGTTCAAAAACAGCATCAACAACCGACACTCCTGAAGACACGCCAACAATCTCTTTAGATTTACCAGACACAAGAGGCGGTATTTCAACAGCACCTGAGAAGCAATCAGTAGAAGAAGTATTAGAAGTAGTTGAAGAAGAACCAAAATTCACAAAAACAATAGAAGCAAAAAAAGGAACACCATCAACAATCAATTTAGAAAAAAGCAAAGTTCCAATCAAATCCATAAAAATAAATTCCAAAGTAGATAGAACTTTAACTTTAAATGTAAACGCATTAAAAGAAAAGCCAACAACTCTAATCAAACCAACTCTTTCAAACAAATACAAACAAGTCTATCAATACTTAGAAATCGATCTTAACTTAGAAAAAGAAGAAATCGAAGAAGTAAAAGTAAAATTCGAAATTCCATCCGAATACTTCACACAAAACAATCTAAATCCAAATCACATTATCTTAGTAACATACGAAAACGGCAAATGGAAAGAACTAACTACAAAAATCACATCAAACACCTACGTAGTAGAATTCGAATCAACATTAGAACACTTCTCCTACTTTGCTATCATCGTAAAAGAAAAAAGAAACCCTTATCTCTACCTAGCACTTAGCGTAGGAATTCTAATCTTCCTAATCTTATTAATAGTAATCATAAGAAAAATAAAAAATAGAGATTAATTCTTTTTAACAAAAGGCCTAATCAGTAAATTATATGCTGGAACAACAACTGGATGTCCTGTTTCATATCTTTCTCTAAAAAAATTTATCCCAAGCCCTACTGTCATTCCTGCTCCTGCGCCAACAATCATACTTCCAAAAAAATTATTTGGATCATAAAATTCAGAAATGCCAACTCCTGCAATAACTGACATATCAAAAAGTAAATTTAATGCATGATAATTTTTGTTCTCTTCTTTATTTGGAACTAATTTTCTATACACTTCTTGAGGCAAATACGCAGCTAAAATTTTCCAACTTGCACTTAAACTTTTTCTAATTATTTTCTTTGATTCCTTTTCTACTTGATTTAATTTACTTGGTTCTAAATCCTGATCTCCTGGTGGTGCATATGGGTTAAATTCAACTTTATTTACTCTTCTTTCCAAATCACTCATAGTCAACACCTCTTACACTCATTCCACCAGACTTATCATCAGCTAGTTCTAATCTTCCTTCGGCTCTATCTTTACAATTAGTCAACGACCCACCAACTCTCTCAACTTTATCTTCATAAATGATCTCTTGAACTCTATCTTCTTTAACTTCTAAAGCGGTTTTTTCTAAAAAAGATTTAACTGGTTTGTAAACTTGATTATAAAGAGTACAAAGAACAATGTTTCCAGTATCTTTTCCTAATTCCTGTTTGTTATTCTCTTGAACTCTGTAATTTACGACCCTTGCTAAAGAAAACAATGTGTCAAATATGTTTGGTAAAGCAAAGAAGAAAATTTTAGCATCGTTTGGATCAAGGTCATAAGTATGATAAATAGTTAATGAATATGTAACTAAATGTTGAGCAATACAACTTAAAGTAATGTATCTTCCTTGTTCATTTTCTTCAGAAACAACCTTTGAATAAATCTCATTTGGTAAATATGAAACCAATGTTTTACCAACACCTCTAGCAACTTTACTTATTGCTCTACCAGCTACTCTAACCTTGCTAGGCTTCACATTCTCTAATCTCGTTTCCAAATCATTCATAGTCAACACCTCTTACGCTCAAAGCACCTACTCTCTCATCAGTTTCAGACAACTCTCCGCCTTCAAGTCCTTCTGTTAAAGCTAAAGCGCCGCCAACTCTTTCAACATTTTTTTTATAAACAATCCTTCCAATTTTTTCTTCTTTAACTTCAATTTCTGCATTTGAATATTCTTTTATTGCTATTGATCTAATTTTATCACCAGCCATTTTAATTCCAGTATGGATAAACTTTGATCCATAAAATGGGATTACTGTAGTTAAAATTCCTGCTTGTTTATAGTCTGGGTCATAAGCCATCTCATATCGTTTAATATTTAAATGACCATTAAATATAAAAGTGATTATTCCTGCAAGTGCTCCTAATGAAATTGACCTTTCAGTCATATCGTTGTAAATAAAATAAAACGCTGCTCCTGGGCATATTACTGTGTCCGCTAATACATTAAGTTTAAAATAGATATCTTGATTTTTCTTAACAATTTTCGAATAAACTTCATTAGGCAAATAAGCTGCCACGGTTTTTAATAAACCAGTTCCTAAATAATATCCACCTTTGATTACATTAGAACCTAATTTACAATTTAAATCAACTCCTTTTTTAACAGCTTTCCTTCCAATGCGAGTCATAACAGCTAGGGGATTAATTTTAACATCTTCATCCAATCTACTTTCCAAATCATTCATCATAATCACTCCTTGGACTTATGCCGCCAGCTCTTTCATCGGTTTCAGACAACTCTCCACCTTCAAGTCCTTCTGTTAAAACCAAAGCTCCACCAACTCTATCTCTTACTACTTCTTCTTTTCTTTGATAAACAATCTCTTCTTTTTTATCGTCATATTCTTCTTTTGATTTTTTTAAAACATAATCGAATCCTTTTTTTACTAAACTGGGTAATTTGGGTAAATGATACATTGAAGATAAAACTATTGAGCCTTTTTGTTTATTATCTAATTCTGAAGTTCCCATCCTCAAACCAGTTCCAAAAGCACTAGTAAAAGCTAAACCACCATAAATTATTTTTTCTGTAATGGAATTTCCATACTCCACCGCGGCATATATCTTAGCAGGAGTCATTAAAAAGATATCCATAAAAATATTTGAAATAAAATATACAAACCTTTCATCCTCGTTTTTAATAATTTTACAATAAATCTCGTGAGGTAAATATGCTGCTAATGTTTTTGGAATAAATTTAGCTAATCCTACTGCTTTCTTTTTTGCAATTCTAGATAAGACATTTAAATCTGAAGGTTCAACTATTTGTATTTTCTCACCAACAATATTTTCTAAATCATCATTCATCATAATCTCCAAAAACACTAAACACGACCTTTAATCACTAAAAAGTCACAACTCTTTAAAAATCTATCCACAAAAACCCTTACTTTCCAACTCATTCCTCCAAAATTCCAGCATAAGTAACTCTAACGACATCACCATCAACAACACTCAAAGCTCCAACTCTCTCATCGGCAAACGAAACACCGCCTGATTCAGTTTCTTCTACCTCAGAATCTAAAACACTAATTTGTCCATCTTGTGTTTCTAATCTTTCTTGCGAAATTGCTATAATGGTCTCTTCTTGAGTTAATTCTTCAACAGTATTGGAAAAATAACCTTTTATTCCTTTAACAGCATCTTGCATAAACCCACCGGATATTCCTATGGTATAATACGGAATTGTTGTAATTGGATGTCCTGCTTGCCTTTCATAATGTCCATTACTTAAGCCGAATCTAGAGCCAGAACATAATCCTTCCATCACTGCAGTCATAGCACCTAAACCAATTGCTTTAACATAATCTTGAGAATTAATATAAACAAAATAAGAGACTCCTATCCAACTTACAAATGGACTTAAAATATTATTAATTTTAAAATATTTTCCTTGCTCATTCAGATCCTCAACAACCTTTGAATAAATCTCATTTGGTAAATAAGCTGCTAATGTTTTTAAAGTTCCTGTCCCTACCTTCTTAGCAACTCTACCCACAACTCTAAGTCTACTTGGTTTTACATTCTCTAACTTTCCTTCCAAATCATCATTCATTCCTGGCTTAATTCCAAATTCAAATCCCATTACTACTTCAAAACAACCCTCTTTTAAAAATCCTTACCACAAAAACCTTTATATACATATATTATTTAATTTAATATAAAAAGAGGATGGATATCGAAATCTATTGGAAGCATGTAGGTATATTACTAGGATTTATTCTAGTTGGTTCTCTATTCACATTCTCATTTCTATACAGCGAAGATCCAAATCAACTAACTGGATACGTAACTTTAGACAATCAAGTAAAAGTTTCAACAAGTAAACTTGACCGAGCATTAATCAACGAAATAAACCGAGGAGAACATAAACCAAAGGTAATCATCATACTAGAAACAGACAATTCAATTAATCAAGAGCAACAAATAGAAAACATCAAACAAACCCAACAAGAAGTTTTAGAAGACCTTGAAACAATAACACAAGTAACAGACGAAACAATAAACGAACAAGAAGAATCAAACACAATTTTAACAAATAAATACGAAACAATTAATGCTCTAGCCCTAGAAGTAACAGGCGAATCACTAAAGCAACTAAGCCAAAACAACAAAGTAAAAAAGATTCTTTTAGACTACCCAGTTAAAGCTACATTAGACGAAAGCATAGTACAAATCAACGCCAACCAAATCCAAAACATCTCCTACAACAACCAATATATCAACGGAACAAACCAAAACGTTTGCGTAATTGACACAGGTATTGACTACACACACGAAGCATTCGGATCATGTAATCCAATTAACTACACAACCACAGGAAATGAAATTCTATTAACCAACGCAACCCAATCGGACCACAATTACAATAATTCATTCGATTACACATGGACAATTGAAAACGAAAATGTATCGCAAATCGCAATTCACTTTGTAAACATCTCTTTAGAATCTCCATCCGGAGCAGGGGACGCCCTAGATAGGGTCCATGTTTACGATCAATTAAATCAAACAGTTGCAATCTACAAAGGTAATCTAACAGATGTTTGGACTCCATATGCAAACGGCTCAAAGATGTATGTAAGATTAATTACAGACGGCTCAGTTACAGACTATGGGTTCTACGTGGATAAAATTCTAAACGGAACTACCAACACAACAGTAAACTGGTCCAATTGCGAAAGTGTAATCGGTGGCTACGATTTTGTAAACAACGATGCAAACCCACAAGACGATCAAGGGCACGGAACTCACGTATCAGGAATCATAGCATCAAACAATAACACTTACAAGGGAGTTGCTCCAGGCTCAAAAATAATTTCAATCAAAGCTCTTGACTCAGCAGGTTCGGGATACTCATCAGACGTTCTATCTGGCTTAGATTGGTGTAACTCAAATAGAAACAAACTAAACATCTCTATTATAAGCCTTTCATTAGGTTGCGATGGCGCAAGTTGTACACACTATCAATCACACTGCACATCAGACATCACTCAAAGCGGAGTTAACAATTCTTTTAACAACAACATCTCAGTTTTCATCGCTTCAGGAAACTCAGGCTGGACAAATGGAATCTCTAATCCTGGATGTACTCAAAACGCAATTCCAATTGGAGGAGCTACTGCAGCAGACGCAATTGTTTACAACAGAGGAACCTTATTAGAACTCTTAGCACCAGCAAATTCAATCACCTCTACTCAAAACACAGGCGGTTACACAAGTATGAGTGGAACAAGTATGGCAACACCACACGCAGCAGGCGCAGCAGCCCTAATCAAACAATACTTCAATCAAGTTCACAATCAAGACTTAACACCTACACAAATCAAAAACAAATTAATCAAAGGATCAACTACAATCAGCGATGATGATTCCTCAAGAACTTATTACAGATTTGATGTTCTTAACGCAATTAAACCAACATTCAACGTCTCAAACACATCAAGGACAGACTCATCTCTAATCAATATCACAAGCCAATATAACCTAAACAATTCAATTTTACAATGGACGTATCCAAACTCCACAACAACTAATTACACTATGAATCAATCATCACAAACAAACTATTATTACAACCAAACAGACTTAGTAAATGGAACCCATGTAATTAATGTCTACTCAAGCGACTTAGCTCAAACTCAAAACGAAACAGGAAATATCAACCTAATTATTGGAACTCCATCGCCAGCAATAAATATCATCTCACCATTAAACAATTCATACCATAGCTCTAATTTCATCTTAAACTTGAGCATGAACGGCACAACTTTCGAATACAACATCACAAACGATTCAAACTACGTATTTGCAAACAATACCACGAACTCAACCTACGACACAACAATTGACATCTCAAATTACACAGACAACAATTATACATTAACAGTAAAAGCATCAAGTGCTCAATCAACATCAGCAACCACGATCTACACCTTCACAATTGACACAAAAGCACCACAAATATATCTCATCACAAACAACTCAAATACAACAGATGAAAATCAAAACATTACTCTTAACTTCACAACAAATGACATAAACATGAATCACACTATAATTTCAACAAACTTTAGTTTCCCTTGGACGAACACTACTTTAAACCAAACAGGAAACATTACCTACAACTTCACCGGATTAAGAAGAGGAGAACTTTCATACTATTTCGTAGCTATTGATAAAGCAGGAAACATCAACAAGACAATATTATATAACTTAACAGTAACACAGGACAACACCAACATCACTACAAATAGAAGAATCCAAGTAGACAAAAAACAAAAATTTGAATTCGTAACATCTTTAACTGGTTCTTTATCATACCTGTGGGACTTTGGAGATAACACGACTTCCACAGATAAAAATCCAAAAAAGAAATACAACGAATCAAAAATCTATAACGTTTCACTAAAAATATCAAACTCATCAAACACTCAAATAGATAATCTAAGTTTTTACATCGGTGATGTGAATGCCCCAACCTTTGAAGTGGACTACAAAGGAGTAATTCATACAGCAACAACACCAACTCTAAGCGTAAAAGCAGATGTAACAGATGACAATAATATCTCTCTAATTGACATAGAATACAATAATTCCAAAACAGGAACTTGTGATGGAAACACAACCACTTGGAATTGTTCTTGGTCATTATCTAAAATAAATGCAGGAATAAATAACTTCACAATCAAAGTAAAAGATATCCAAAACAATTCTTACAACAAAACTTACACTTTCGTAGCATACACTTGTTCAGATGGCTTAGCTAGTGGTGGCGAAGTAAGGGTTGATTGTGGCGGCCCATGTGCAAACAGCTGCTCAACAAGTATTGATGAAGACTACAAAAACGCAGGAGCAGGCCAAGTTGGAATTCAAGAAGAAAACCAACAAGAGCAATCCCTAGAAGTAAACGCCAATGAAGAATCAATAGAAACAAGCAATCAAGACTCCAAAACAGTAGAGTGGAAATCAGACTTAGTAGAACAAACAAAAGGAAGAAAACAAGGAACACTCTACGCAGTTAGTGTAATCATCATGTTCTTTATTCTAGTATATGTGGCATTAGCCAAGAGCAGAATCACTTATTAATTTAAAAACTAAAACTCAAATAATCATAATTCAAATATCAACTTCAATATTTTTTTCTTTTATTGTATTTAAAACCAATTTTGTATTAGTTCTTTCAATAAAATCAAATGATTGAATCTTCTTCAAAAAACCATCCAAACTTTTTCTAGATTTGAATTTTGCAATAACAACACAATCATACCCACCAGTAACATCATAAACAGCAAAAACATTTTTCATCGTAGCAACTTTTTTCTCAACTTCAAATAATTTCCCTTTAGTAATTCTCAAATCAACAATTGCCACAACATCATAACCCAATTTCTCATAATCAATATCAACACTATAATTACTAATTATTTCATTCTCTTGCATATCCTTAACATGTTTAATAATAGTAACGACGCTAACCTTTAGTTTTTTAGCAATTTCTCTAAAAGATAAACGAGAATTTTCAAGCATCAAATTAAGAATCTTTTGGTTTATTTTTTTTAACATTTGTTCACCTCTAAAATACTTTTATCATCAATCTATTTACATATGTAACTTATTTTCTCATTTATTAAACTTATGTAAATAAAAATTCAAGAAAACTATATAATGTTTTAAACAAGACCTGTTTCAGAGGTGATTAATTAATGAAAGCAGAATTAAAAAATCTTGAAAGAGAAACATTAAAAAATTTATCAGATAAAGTGATGGTTCAATACCTTTGGCTTGATGGGAACAAAACTCCCCAAATAAGAAGTAAAACAAAAATAATTAATATTGAAAGAAACAACCAATTAGAAATCCCAGATTGGATTTTTGATGGTTCATCAACAAACCAAGCTAAAGGAGTGGATTCTGATTGTATTTTAAAACCAGTTTCATATTTTTACGATCCACTTAGAAATAATGGAAATGAAGAAAACCCCCATATCATAGTTCTAAATGAAGTCTACAACATAAATGACACCCCACACGAATCAAACTCAAGAGCTAAATTAAAAACTTTAGAACAAGCCCTAAATAATGAAAATTATAAATTTGGAATTGAGCAAGAATATACTTTTTTCCAAGGTGAAAATCCTTTAGGATGGCCTCAAAATGGCGATGAATTTGCAAAAGAACAAGGCGATATGTATTGTGGTCAAGGAGCAGATAATATCTTTGGAAGAAACATTGTTGAAGAACACGCAAGAGCTTGTTTAAAAGCAGGATTAATGTTTGAAGGAATTAATGCCGAAGTAATGCCAGGCCAGTGGGAATATCAAATAGGAGCAGGCTCACCAGTTAAAGTAGCTGACCATCTTATCATAGCAAGATTCTTACTTCAAAGAATTGCAGAAAAATATGGTGTAACTGTTTCATTAGACCCAAAACCAAGAACAGGAAATTGGAATGGCGCAGGAGCACACACAAATTTTTCCAACAATTACATGAGAAAAAATGGACAAAAAGGTTTTAGTACAATAATTGATCGTCTAAGAGCAAAACACGACAAACACATAGCAGTTTATGGAGAAAACATAGATCAAAGACTAACTGGAAAACACGAAACTTGTTCATACCAAGAATTCAAATCTGGAACAAGTGATAGAGGCGCAAGTATAAGGATCCCTGGCCACATCAATGATAATACAGACAAGAAAAAAATCTATTTAGAAGATAGAAGACCTAATGCTAACATCGACCCATACTTAGTTCAAGCAAGAATCATGAAAACTGTCTCAGAGTATGAGCCACAAGAAAAAGCAATAGAAAAAGCTGCTTAAATATCAGTTTTCTTCTTTTTTTTAATATTCTAAAAATAACAAATCAATAGTCGCTCAATTCCTTCTGCTTCTTCCCATCAACCCCAATCAACTTAGCAATCAACTTAAAATCTTGTTTCATCAAATCAAAAAGCTCAGCATTTCTACCAGAATAAATATAACCTGCAGGATGAACTACTGGAATCACTTTAAAACAATTTCCACCAACCTCTTTTTCAAAAATTTGCCCTCTAATTTTTTTAATCTCACCCATTCCAATAATTTGTTTAGTTGCAAAATTACCAATAGTAACAATAACCTTAGGTTTCATCAAATCAATTAACTTATACAACCTTAAATTACAATTCTTCAATTCATCCTTAGCAGGGTTCCGATTCTTAGGAGGACGACAAAGTATGGTGTTTGTGATAAAAATTTCTTTCCTATCAAATCCAGCGCTCTCAAGCAAACTATCTAAAATCTTACCAGACATACCGCAAAAAGGAATTCCATTCTTATCTTCCTTAGCCCCAGGCGCCTCACCAATAAAAATAACCTTTGATTCAAACGATCCAGATCCAAACACAACTTGAGAACGATAATCAACCAAAACAGGACACTTAGAACAATTAAAATACTCTTTTTTCAAATTTTCAACCATAAAAACTATTCCAAATCCAAACTATAAAAACATTACTTCGAGAAAAACACTCCTTTCAAGTAGTAAATTTTATAAATGGGTCCTCTTTTATTTTATAAATGCCTCTTGAATCATTACTTGAACAAACTGTACCTTTTTCAACATACATGCATGAATGTCTTTTTGGAGAAGATGGTTATTATACTTCTGGTAAGGTTGATTTTAAAGAACACTTTGTTACATATCCTGCTAAGTCTCCTGTATTTGGTTGGACTTTAGCTAGATATGCAATTCAATTATACAAATCAATGGGCAGACCAAGTGGATTTACAATTCTAGAACAAGGTGCAGGTAATGGTGATTTAGCAAAAACAATGCTCGATTATATTAGCTTAAAAGATCCAGGAATGTATGAATCAATTGATTATCAAATAGAAGAAATATCTCCTGCTTTAATTGAAAGACAAAAAGAGAAAACCATTTCTCATAACAACATTTCTTGGAAGAATAAATCAGCAATCGAACTCGGTGAAGATCTTGAAGGATTAATAATAACAAATGAGTTACCAGATGCTTTTCCAGTTGAAGTTATAAAAAATATCAATGGTGAAATTAAACAAAGATATGTGAAAATAAATGATAATGGTAATTGTGAACCTGTTTATTTGGATCTCTCAGTTGAAGTTAAAGAATATTTTGAAAAATATCAAATAAATGTAAAGTCAGGTGTCTCTATCCCAATAAATATTAATGCTCAAGAATGGATGAAAAATTTATCTTCAAGATTAAAAAAAGGTTCAATTATAACTATAGATTATACTCAAGATTTTAGTAACCTAGATCCTGAAAATGAACCGATAAGATGTTACGGAAGAATTAATGGAGAGAAAGTTTTAAGAGATAAAGAAATTCAAAAAGAAACTATTTACTTACATCCTAGTAATTTAGATTTGACAAGTGATGTTGATTTTAGTGTTCTTGAAAAAATTTGCAATCAATTTGGTTTTAAAACAACTTTTAGTTCTGAGCAAATGAATTTACTAATTTCTTTAGGTATAAAAGAAGTAGTAGAAGAGAGTGTGGATTTATTTGAAAAGTTTGATCCAGATAATTATCGTGGATTTATCAATGGAATAAATTTAGCTTACCAAAACTCCTTTTATATTCAAATTTCTTCAAAAAACGTAGATATTAAATTAGATCAAGAAGAATTTGAATATTATGGGTGTTGGATTGTTGGTCCAAGAGAATGTGTTGTTGTAGAATACGATGAAAATAATGTTGCAACTCAAATTTATTCAAAATATCTCCTTTTAATTAATGAAAACAATCCTCCAGCAAAAATAAAAAAAGGTAGATGTGATTTTTTTAAATCAGATTTAAAAATAGATTCGCGATTAAAAAATGAAGACGATAACTTTGATGAAGTTTTAAGTTTACTAAGAAATGAACAATTATTACTCTCTTATGATCCAAATAATGTGGTTCCAAGAGATTTTAAAAATTTAAAGCCAGAGTTTTCAGCACAAAGGCCTGGAGAAGACTTTCCAAAAGAAATTTAATTTTCATTTTTTTCTTTCTGTGGTGAACAATATCACCAAAACTCTTTAATAAAACAAGCAAAAATTACCTCTATTATGAAAATCCAAGACCTCTATCAAAAAGTAGAAGAAAAAAGATCCCAATTAAATCAAGATCCCAAAGCAGTAATTTATTTTCACGAAGATTTTGATGGTGTAGTTAGTGCTCTTGCCATAAAATGCGCCTTAAACAAATATGGTATTCATGACATACAAGCAAGAAAAGTTCAATACGGCGATCATTTATCTCAACAAGCTCCAAATCCCAATGAATTGAACATTCTAGTTGATTTTGCAGACGGATTTGAAGGGACTGATTTACACACAGATCATCATCATGGCACATACTCCCCAAAAGATGATGGGATAAAAGCATTTTTCCCAACAGCAAAATCAAATGGAGCAGTTCTATGGGGCCAAGTTAGAACACATGATGATTCTCTAGATACTGTTCTTACAAACGAACTAATCAAAGCAGTAAATTGTATCGATTCAGCAAGTTACGCAAAAGATGGCTACTCAACAAAAGATCAAAGAACATACTTGCCAGATTTAGCAGATCAAATAACTTTCAACTCAGATGTCGATCCAGAAATGAGACATTACTTTGGATTAAACAAAATTCTTTTAGCATTCAAAAACACATTAGTAGACGATAAATCTTACTTAGAAACATTTGTAGAAAAGTGTCAAACAATTCATCCCATAGAAATGGTTTATGGTGCATGCCAATTAGCATTTAGAGCGCAAAAAAAATCCTATGGTAACAAACCAAGAAAAAAAGCAATAAAAAATACTTCAATTAATTCTCTTCTAAATATGCTTCAAGCAAATGGCGATGAATACCAAGAAAAATTTAAAGAAAACATACAACAAAGAATAGAAGAAAACCCTTCCTTACTTCAAACATCAGCAGATCAAAAACAGGCTCTTTACATAGACCACACAAGAAAAGTAGCACCAATGTTTAGAGGAGCTTATGATAGATACGCGCCTTTTGAACAATTTCCATCAATGACTTACTTAATAAACAATTGGGGAGCCATGGGTCTTGTTCAAGCATCATATAACCCTCGTGCTCAAACAAAAGATCAAAGCATGATTGACATAACAACTAATGCTCTAGCAAAAGCAAAAGAACACTTTGGAGATAATCATCAAGCCAACATGCAATACTTTAGAAATCTAATAAGAAACAAAGACGCCAATTTTCCAAGAATCAAACCAAGAGCAGATTTATTAGAAACACTACTTGGAGATGAAGCACAAAAAATAAAACAAACTCAAATCTTAGACATTCCCCAAGAACAATTAGAAAATCTAACTTTCAACCCCTGGACCTTAATTCAAAAAACTATGGGCGGCCACAAAGCCATAGCAAACCTTCCACATTTAGCAGTATTTGGTGATAAAAGGCAAGAAATAACGGATTTTATTGTGAAAGAAATCTTAAAATCACTTTAAAACCAGAAATCTAACAAAAAACTTTATAAAGCAAAGCAAAGTTTTACCTTTATATGGAACAAGATCATAAAGCACCCTCAAAGTTCAAAAGATTTATTAAAGAAACCATGCGGGTAATGCATATCCTAAAGAAGCCAGGTAAAACTGAGTTTTTAAGCCTTCTTAAAGTAACAGGATTAGGTGTTGCAATCATTGGTCTTATTGGATTCGTCCTATTCCTATTCAAACAATTATTCCTATAGGTATTAAAAAAATGGAAACACACATATTCGGATTAAGAACTGCAGCAAACAGAGAAGATCAAGTAATTGACTACTTAACATCAAAATTAGCAAGAAAGAATCAAGGAATCTTAGCTGTAATTAGACCTCACGGTATGAGAGGATACATCTTCGTAGAAGCAACTTCTAAAACAGACGCAGAAGCAGCTTTATATGGAGTTCCATATGCAAGAGGATTATTACCATCAGAAATTCCATATCCAGAAATTGAGCACATGCTTGAACAAGTAAAAGTTGAAATGAATATTCAAAAAGGCGATATCGTCGAAATCATTTCAGGAGCATTCAAACGTGAGAGCGCAAAAGTTATGAGAATTAACAAACAAAAAGAAGAAATCGTTGTAGAACTCTTAGAATCCGCAGTACCAATTCCAATCACAGTAAAAATGGACGCAGTAAAAGTAATTCGAAGAGAAAACGACGACGAATAAATTTCTTAACTATTTTTTTCTTAAATTTATAACATGGGAACTATAAAAGAATTAATTGATGAAATAGAAGAAAATTTGGCTATTGTAAGAAAGCATTTTTTATATGGTGATTCAGTAAATAAAATAGCTCTTAGTTCTTTAAATCAAGATTCTCTTGCTCACTCAAATGATTTAGAACCAGATACTAATCAACAAGAAGATTTATCAAATCTAATTGAAGCATGGGAGTGGGGAATAGATAATTTCCCTGGTTTTCTTGATAAAAAATTTGTAACTTTTTTATCAGCTAGAATAAATCCTACAAATTATAATTATAGGTCAAATACTGCTCGAATAAAAAAAGAAGATGGAAGTTTTTATGTTTTATCCAACCCTGCAAAATTAGAAGATGAAATGAACAGATTATACCAAGAAGTTAACTCTGGACAAACTCATCCTGTCTTTTTATCAAGTCAACTTCACTTGTCTTTTTTATTAATACATCCTTTTGAAGATGGAAATGGCAGAACTTCAAGACTTTTACAAAATTTACATCTGCTTAATGAAAATTATCCCCCGGTAATAATTAATCATAATGAAAAGGAAGAATATTTAAAATTAATTCAAACTGCAAATGAAGGATTTTCAAGAAGACAAGGTTCACAAAACATGTTTGGGCAAAGAACAAAAGAAGAAAACGATTTTTTAGAATTTTTAGTTAAAAAAATATCCTTCTCTTCAAAAAAATTAGTTGAAAAGATTAGTCACTTAAATATGTATGAAATTGATTTTGATATTAAAGGTCCAAATAAAAGAATCTGTGGTGTAAAAAAAATAATCTCAAGTGCAATTAGAAATAGGGGCTTGTATTGTGAAATAGCAACAAGTGTATCAGGTAATTCATTAGAGTTAGTTACTTGTGCTTCTAAAGCATATTTAGAAGGGGTAATGAAAAAAGCAAAAAAATCTCAAAAATATATTAAGGGATATCAAATCTCTTCCTAATCATCCTCGCCATCAGGCATATTAGCAACACACTCAACTTCTGTTAAAAAATCAACAATTCCACTAGCAATATTCTCTTGATCTTCAATAGCATTTTGTTGATTAATGTCTTCTTGTCTTGTTATAACATAATGATGTGAACATGTATCTCTTTGAACATCGTACTCGCAACATATTTGTTCTTCATCTTCCCAATCACATCTTCCAGGCCCTTGAGGTAATATGTTGGCATACGAATCAATAACTCTTTCATCCCCTCTAACAACATCCTCTGCCATTAGAGGTGAAATCAAATAAACTGTAGCCCCAATTTGATGAACAGCATCAGCCACATCGTTCTCTTCTAATCCTCTTTGAGATTGTCCTCTCTCATCTCCAAAAATAATTACATATCTTAAATCATCTGGCCTAAAATTAATTCTATTTTGACCATTTTCATGAACAATTGGATCAGCTTCACCATCATAAGTTAAAGTATTCCACTCAAAGTCACGATTAACATCATCAGTTACAAAATCATAAATAAAATCATAGGTTGCTTCTTGTCCACCAACAAAAATATTTCTATTCTCATAAGGAAGCCTTTGAAGTGCAGTTCTTAAATCAACTCCTATTGGACTAATAGCTGGAACCAAATTATCAGCGGGATTAATTAATAATGGATCTCTATCGGTTCCAATTACAGCAAGTAAATACAAGATCTCATTTTCTCCTTGGTGCATATTTTCAATTGCTCTAATTGTTGAATTAATAGCAGTTTCAATTTCGCCTCTAAGCATTGAACCAGAAACATCGATTCCAATTCCCACAACAACTCTTCCCCCATCAAAACCTTCATCAATTTCCCCATTACAATTGTTATCTATTCCATCACATCTCTCAGGAAGAGATCTAACTTCGCCCATACATTCAAAAAAGCCAGTTGAAAGTTCACCTAAATTTCTAACAGTTTCACAAATACTCATCCCAGCTCTACAAGGAGCATTCATAATTGGAATCTCTCCTCCATCCTCTTGAGGAATTACCATCTCCCCCTCGTCATTATGAAAACAAATCCTCGCCATAGCTGCATTAATTCCACGATTATCATTATCAACAAAACCATCACAATCATCATCTATCCCATTACAAATTTCTTCTTGTGGCACATAATCTGGGTTATCACAAGCGCAAATTCCAACTCCATCGTCAATAGTTCCATCACAATTATTGTCTAAAAAATCACAAAGTTCATCTTGAGGCATAACTTCGCCAATACATCTTGGCTCCTCGTTAGCATCATCACAAGGATTTATTGGTAAACCATCATCTCCAATCTCACAATCATCATCATAAATACATTCCCACTCTCCAGCACTACACTCACCAATATTAGCATCTTCAATTCTTTCAAGAGGTCTAGCGCTACAACTATCACCAAGAACATAACTTCTCTCCCCAATTTCAATTACAACATCATCAATAGTACCATTACAATTATCATCTCTTCCATTACAGCTCTCATTAGCAGGACCAACCTCACCGTAACATTCTCCAAAATATCCAAACTCTCCTTCAACTTCAGGATTTTCTTCACAATACATTCTACCTTGAACACATTCACCAACTTTCAAAAAAGAGATATCATGTGTAAAACAATTTTGAAATAACTTCTCATCTCGAGCATTTGGAAAAAAAGGAGAATACGATGGCTGAGGATCATCAGGATTTTGATACTCATCAATTAACAAATCACAATCGTCGTCAATCCCATTACAAACCTCTCCTACAATACTAAGGGGATGACAAGCAATCAAATACCCTTCAACACATCGTCTAACGTCAATACAATCGCCCTGAGCATCTTCCTTGTTGCAAACAGTAACTCCTTCATCCTCTTCAATACAACTCTCTAAAGGAGCCTCAAAATCACGAATTACTTGAGAATCAACAACTCCGGCATCAACAACCTCATCTTCCTCCCATAAATTGACCTGTGGCCCACTATCTCTATTATTTTCATACGTTGAAGGAGAATAAGACTTAATACTTCTTTTAGGAGAATCAATTGAAGCATCTGCAATAGATCTCTTATCTACCTCGTAACTACTATCATTACAACCAAATAATAAAGATAAAGAAAGTGCAGAATATGTAACTAAATTTTTTAAGAATCTTTTTTTCATAAAATAAACACAACTTCATAATATATAATTCTAATTTAGTATTTTTAAAGCATTTACCTTACGTATATGTTATGCTATATATTTAATTTAGAAGTAATAATTTTTTAATAAAATAATTTTAGAATAAAAATAATGTAGTTAAAGAAATTGGATTTGTCTAAGATTAAAAAAAATCTTAAGCATCAATCATTTCGATTTCGATGTTTAAACCTTCTGGGATAGGTACTCTCATAACTAACCTTAAAGTTCTCTCATCAGCTCCGATATCAATTAATCTTTTGTGAACACGCATTTCATATCGTTCCCATGATGCTTTTCCTTCGCCGTCAGGTGACTTTCTTGTAGTTACCTTCAACTTCTTAGTTGGCAATGGAATTGGGCCTCTAATATTTACGCCTGTTTTACTAGTGATTTCAGAGATATCTTTGCAAATCTGATTGATTTTATCAATTTCTGTACTTGCTAATTTAATTCTTGCTCTTTGTGCCATTGTTTATTAACCATTCACAATAAAACAAAGTTTTATCATGATTATCTAATTTGGAATCCAGGTTGTTTATAAACTTATTGGTTATTTAAAGCAAAACCACATCATTAGGCAAATATCAAATTTCTTAACATAACCTTTTTAAAAAACAATCAAAATAATTTGATTATGAATCAATTAGAAATACAAGCTCAAGAAACATTAACAAGAACCTATCAAGATGCAAGAAGACTATTTTTAAATGTTGCTAAATGCGACGAAATAGTTTATCATATGGGTCAAAATAGAGAAGATTATCCTAAATTTAACAATAAAAGATACTTAACCTCAACATCATTACTATATTCAAAAACACCATCAGGATACAGTGTTTATATGCTTCCAAAAGAATTCCATCCAATAGACTTAGATCCTACAAATACTCAAGAAAAACAAGGAATTTTAGGTGTTACAGATGATTTCAAAAGTCATGTGTTTGATTCATTAAAAACATCTCACGTTCATAAATTTGAATTAAATCTTGATACTCAATCTCGTCATTCTTCAAGAAGATTTAGATTTAGAAGAAAAAAAGCAATAGTTGCTAATTTTGAAGAAACTAGAAATAATGAATACTCCTTTACAAGAAATGATACAGATTTATCTGTTGGGTTTGATGATGCCTCTCAACTATATTATCTTCTTGGATCTGACGATATTGAAAATTTCATGAAAATAATCTTACAACCAGTTACAGCTGGTCAAAGAGTGAGTTCCTTCTTTACTAGAACCTTTGGAAATTGGAATGAAAAATTAAGACAAATTGATAAAGACGAAGTCATTCCAGAAATGAATTCTCTAGGAACATTAGTAGTTTCATCATTAACAAGATTTGGTGCAGATAAATTATCAGCATCAACAGAATTTGATAATTTTGTAGTTCCAGTAACAATAAGTAACAGGTTTAGCCAAGCTCAATGTCAAATAGGAATGTTACCTTACCAAAAACCACAACAAGGCTACCATATTCTTGGAGAATTATCAAATAAAAACAGAGGCGGCGGTTTATCTGTATTAGATCCAAATCAAGAAACTCTTGAAGGCGCAATATCAAACGCAGATTAAATTTAATTATTATCAACCAACTTATCGGCTAAATTCGTATCTCCATTAACACCTTGAAGAAAAACCAACTTAACTGGTGTATCTACATATTTAGGTCTACAATCTCTATCAATAAAGTAAGTTGCTAAAGAATCAGGATTTGCATGTCTTCCACTATAATTTCTTGACAAACCTATTGAAACTTCTCCTCTATGATCCAAATCTAAATATCCTCGATCTACTTTTTTCAATTTTTCTTGAGTTTGCAAATAAAGCGTATATTGTACATTTAATCTATCAGAATCAACTAACTCATTAAAAGGAACATAATCATCACTTCCATCTAATTTAAAATCCAATCCATCCCAGGCATGTTTAATGCTTCTTTTAGAAACAACTTGCGCCTTTCCCTGCAAATAGAAATCTCCCTCCTCTAATTTCTCAACATCAATTTTTTTTCCTTTTAATTTTTTTCTTTCTCCCATAAAAACCAAAAATAAATTCAATATTTAAAAACTTATCTCTATAACAAAAGTCAACAAACACAAGAATCAACAAAATAAATAAAAAAAATAAGAAAAAATAAAACTATTTTTTAGGTGTCATATCTTTTTTAACAATATCAATACACATACCAGCAGCTACAGTAACTCCACTATCTCTAATAGCGAATCTTGACATCTGTGGGATTTCCTTTTGTGTTTCGATAACTAATGGTTGAACTGGTCTTAATCTTACGATTGCAGCGTCTCCATTCTTTAAGACATCTTTATTTTCAGTAATCTCTTCACCAGTTGCTGGGTTCATTTTTTTAACGATCTCAACAAATTGGCAAGCAACCTGAGCAGTGTGGATGTGGAATACAGGAGTGTATCCTACAGTAACTACGCTTGGATGCTGCATGATTACGATTTGAGCTGTAAATTCAGTAGCAACTGAAGGTACATTTGAAGAATGTCCTAAAACATCTCCTCTAGCTAAATCTTTTTTACCAAAGCCTTTAACTGAGATACCAACATTGTCACCAGGTCCAGCCTGTTGATGTTGTTCGTGATGCATCTCGATAGTCTTAACTGCACCAGTGATCCCTTTTCCTTCTCTTCCAGGAACAGCAGTAACTGAGTCACCAATTTTCATGATACCAGTTTCAATTCTTCCTACAGGAACTACACCAATACCAGTAATGTTGTATACATCCTGAATAGGCATTCTTAAAGGTAAGTCAGTTGGTTTTTGAGGTACTTCAAATTTGTTAACAGCTGATAATAAGTTGTCACCAGTCCACCAAGGCATTTTTTCTGAAGCTTTAGTAATGTTTTCTCCAGGTAAAGATGCAATTGGGATAAATCTGATAGTTTCAGGGTTCCATCCTGCTTGAGCTGCGTGAGTTTTAACTTCTTCAACAACTTCTTTGTATCTAGCTTCTTTCCAATCAACACCGGAAATATCCATTTTGTTAACTGCAACAACTAGTTGACCTACTCCAAAAATTTTTGATAATCTTAAATGCTCGATAGTTTGTGCGTTTACACCATCGTTAGCAGCTACAACTAATACAGCGCAATCTGCTTGAGAAGCTCCAGTTATCATGTTTTTAATAAAGTCTCTATGGCCAGGTGCATCAATTACAGTAAAGTAATGTTTTTCTGTTTTAAACTTCTTATGAGCTAAATCAATAGTAACTCCTCTTTCCTGTTCTTCTTTTAGGTTATCCATAACGAAAGCGAATTCGAATCCACTTTTTCCTAACATAGCTGCTTTTTCTTTAAGCTTTCTCATAGTTTGTTCGTCGATGTCTCCAGCGTCGAATAATAATCTTCCAACTGTTGTTGATTTACCATGATCTACGTGACCGATAAATACTAAATTAATATGTTCTTTTTCTTTTGCCATTTTCTATTCCTCCACATTTATACACAACGAACTTTATTAAGTTCGTTTAGTATATACCAGCGAAAATATTTCTTTATGATAATTAATTTCGCTCAGTATAGCAATAAATGTAATTAATTGTTTCTCAAATGATGTCGTTTATAAAGATTTCGGAAAATTCTCCTTTAAAAACAATTTGACATTATATACTAACTGGGTCTTCTATTTGTAACTTTAACTCCCTGGTATTCACAAACACTAAAATTAGTTTTGGATTTCATTAGATTTTGTATATTTATGTATCAAACAAAAAACATCATTTTTAACCTTCCTCAATAGAAAACTTTATAAACAACCTCAAAAAATGATAACCTATGTTCTACAAAGTCAAAGTTAAGGATTTTATACGGGTACCCCCATCAATGTTTGATAAAGGCAGAGACGAGGCTATTCTAGCTAATGTTAAATCAACCTATGAAAATTTTGTTTCAAAAGAATTAGGTTTTGTGATTAACGTAATTCAAATTTACAATATCAAACAAGGAGTAATTGTTCCAGGAGATGGAGCAGGTTACTATGAAACTGAATTTGAATTATTAACTTTCAAACCAGAGTTAAATGAATTAGTTTATGGTAAAATCAGAGATATTACTGATTTTGGAGCATTCATGGACATTGGTGGTGTTGAAGGAATGGTACACATTTCTCAGAGTATGGATGACTTCGTATCATTTAGTAAAGAGAAAGTACTACAAGGTAAAAATACTAATCAAAGTATAAAAGTAGCTGACAAGTGTAAAGCAAGAATCATTGCAGTAAGTTACAAAGATATTAACAATCCAAAAATTGGACTTACAATGAGACAAGAAAGCCTAGGAAAACTAGAATGGTTGGAATCTCAAAGTAACCCAGAAAGTGAATAAAAATGGCAAAGAAAAAAGCATGTAAAAGATGTAAACTTTTCGTTGAAGAAAACGAATGTCCAATCTGCAAAACAAGTAGTTTTTCAACTAGTTGGCAAGGCAGATTATTAATAACAGACTTTGAAAACTCAATGATTGCTCAAAAAATAGGCATAAAAGCTAAAGGCGAGTATGCAATTAAGGTGAGATAATATGGACTTAAAAATAACTCAAAAAACAGATAATGCACTTCTAAAAAGAATAGAAGTAGAAGGCGAGATTAGCTTTGATGCTCAAACTCCAAGTAATAACGAATTAGCAACTGCTATTGCAAAAGAATTCAAAACAAAAGTAGAATTAGTTGTAATGAAACAAGTAGCAACTAAATTCTCACAAAAAGTAGCAACAGTAAGGGCTTTAGTTTACAAAGACCAAGCAGCTTTAAACTCAATTGAAAAAGACACTAAATTCTTAAAAAAAGCACGAGCAGAAGCAGAAAAGAAAAGAGCTCAAGCAGCAGCAGAAGCTAAAGAAAAAGCAGCTAAAGAAGCAGAAGAGAAAAAAGCTAAAGCAGAAGCAGCAAAAGCAGCAGCAGAAACAAAAGAAGAAGCAGCTCCAGCTAAAGAAGAACCTGCAAAAGCAGAATAATTATTAGGTTATAAAAATGGCAAAGAAAAAAAATGATAAAGGCGGCAAGAAAGGTGCTAAAGTAAAAAAAGAAGGCAAAAAATTAAGTGCACTTTTCGAAATCTCAGGCGATTCAATTAAACGAAAAAACAGAAACTGTCCAAAATGTGGTCCAGGAACATTCCTAGCAAATCATAAAGATAGAATGGTATGCGGTTCATGTAAATACGTAGAATTCAAAAGCAAAGAATAATTTTTTTTAATTTAACTTTTAATTTAATCAACACATTTATCTTCTAACTTTTTTGTTCTTAACAAGTCTCTATAATTCTTGTAAAAAGCTCCATTTTCTCTAATTAAATTTTGTGTATAGTTACTTATTCCCCCTACGTTTTCTCTGGCTATTAACCCATTTGCACTAATTGTTCGATAACCTTTTTCAATAGCATCTTCAACAGTTCTCAAAACACAGTATCCTTCAAAAATACCTGTTAAACATATTGTTTGCAAGTTCCAACCATTTAATAATTCAGATAAGTATGGAACACTAAATCCACTAGCATGAGGTTTTAGCAATGTTTTAGTTCTTGGTAATTTTTCAATTTCCTGTTTTAATATAGGGATTGTTTGACCAAAAGTTTGATATTCAAGTACAACAACTGGTAAATCATATTTAGCACAAAAACGAATCATTTCAATTTGAGTTTGAATTAATATTGATTTTTCTCTCTCATTTACTCTTTTAAGAAATGAAGCTTGCATATCAATTAATATTACACCATAATTTGTTAATGGAACTTCAACTAATGGTTTTATTCTGATTTTTTCATCTAGGCTTCTTTTTAATCCAACTTTTCTATTTTGTTTTTTTGATAAGCCCATAATTATCAAAAAACAATCAATTCTTTAAAAATATTTCATCAACAAAATAAGAAAAAATAAAATTAATCATAATTAGCTCTAACACAAGTTTCAACTAAATTTGTAAGAACTTCTTCACCTTGGTGAGTAATTTTTCTTCCAGAACCAATAAATTCAACTTCAACTAATCCTTTATTTTCACAATAATTAATAGCAACATTCGCAACATTATTTTCATAATTAACAAATTCAACTCTCTCTGTACCTTTTTCAAAATCTTGAGTATAACAAAAAGATTTCCCTCTTCTAGTTAATTCATGTCTATCGTCATTTGCAACCTTGGCATAAGTTCTTGCCCACATCATACTAATGCTATCTCTAGAACCATGATTTCTTACAATTTTTCTCATCGTATCAACACTCCCAACATTTCTAACACTATCCAAACTTCTCTTAGCATCAACAATATACATAGCACCATATTCTCTTCTAGGTACATCAACACCAAATTCATCTAAAACTTCAATCAATTTTTCTTCAAGAATACCGCAACTCGGCTCACTAATTTGTTGATTCATCATTTGCTCAGTCATAATAAATTCAGACAATTTGGATTATATAAGCTTTATTAAAGTTAAAACAAACTAGTTTGTCTCAAATCCCTAACTTCATTCCAATCATCTCTATCTTTAAAAGAATTAACAAAACAATCAACTAAAGTATAAACCATTTTCTCAAAATCAAAACTATCTACGCAATCTAAATCATTATCATGAAAATGAGAATACTTAGTTTCAAAATCACTTTTCTTAACAAAATCCTCAACTTCATCATATTCAGAACAATAAAATCTAACTTTTCTAAATTTCTCATCAACATAAAAAGAAAAATAATTTTTGCTCTCACCAACTATTTGAAACATTATAGAATATATTTCACTCTCTTGTCCATCTACAAGATCAATATTTTTCTCAAAATTAATCTGATACTTCCTTTGATTTTGATATCTTTGAACAACTCTCTCATCTTCATCTCTACTTGGAACTTCTAATCCTGCTCTTTTTAAAGAACTTAAATATAAATTTTCAACTCTCTCAAATAAATTTTCTACCATAATATCTCACTTATTCCTTTATTTAAATAAATTATTTTGATTCAACTCATATAATACGTCAAATAGATAAGAAATCTCAATTTCTAAAGCCTCAACTCCTCCATCAAGTCTCTTAATTTCAATAGGTGTAGGGTTTTTAGAATTATAAGCTAAAACAACAATCTGATTTCCATCATATCTAATGCAAACATTTTCTTCATCTTCTTCTTCCCTATTTTTTGCAAGCTCTAAGAACTCATAATCGTCTTCCTTATTATGTTCACATTGATAGAAAACAAAACTATTCTCTCTTTTATATGTATAATTTCCTGAATTTGATTCTATTTCTTCTCTTGTCATATGAATTTTTCTCAATAAATCCAAATTTTTCTCAAGTGATTTTGATATTATACTAAAACCATATTCTCTTTGTGGAATTTGTACCTCTCTTCTCTCTAAAAAATTAATTAAAGCTTGCTCTAAAGTCCTATCCGGTAAATCTATAATTCTTTCTTGTTCAACTCTACTAAGTCCCATAATCTCAAAAAATCATCAATTCTTTAAAAACTTTAACAAAGAAAAGTAAAAATAAAAAAATCAATCCATAAACTCAATTCCTAACTCATCAGAAAATTCCTCTTTTCGATTTTCAGATAATTTATTTCCTTCGCCAAAGATTTGATCAGATTGTACGCCAGTAATAATAACCATAGTTCGAATTGTATCCTCTAAATCTTTGTAAATTTGAGCTCCCCAAATTATTTTAGCATTCGAGTCCAAACTCTGAGCAACCTTCTCTACAATTTTTCGCGAATCATCAAGTGTTAAATTCTCACCACCAGAAATGTTAATTAAAGCTCCAGTAGCACTATTAATGTCAACATCAATTAAAGGGTTATCAAGAGCTCTTTCTACGCTTTGAGTAGCCTTATTTTCACTATCAGCCTCACCAACTCCAATCATTGCAACGCCGCCTTCACTCATAATAGCTTTAACATCAGCAAAATCCAAATTAACAAGACCAGTTTTAGTAACTAGCTCTGCAATTCCTTTAACAGCATTAGTTAAAATTTCATCAGAAACCTTAAAAGCAGTTTGAAGAGGTAAGTTAGGAGCTAAATCAAAAAGTTTTTCATTAGGAATAACAATAAGTGTATTAACAGTTTGCTCTAATTTCTCAAGTCCAATCATTGCATTTTCAAACCGATGAGATCCTTCCATAGTAAAAGGAATAGTTACAATTCCAACACTCAAAATACCCATCTTCTTAGCTAAACCAGCCAGAAACGGAGCGCTTCCAGTTCCAGTTCCACCACCAAGGCCACAAGTAATAAAAACCATATCAGAGCCTTCAATAAACCTCTTTAATTCACCCTCATTTTCCTTAGCACTTTGCTCACCAATTCGTGGATTAGATCCAGCACCTAAACCTTGAGTTAATTCCTTTCCAATTAAAAGTTTCTTATCACAAGTAGTGTATAACAAATCCTGAGCATCAGTATTGATGGCAATAGTTTGAATTCCTTCAATTCCAACTTCAGACATTCGATTGATAGTGTTGTTACCAGCACCACCACAACCAACAACTCTAATTCTAGTTTTCTGAGAAGAAATCAACCTTTGTAATTCCTCATCAACATCTGAATTTTGTTTAATATTAGAAACCTGATTAACAGAATGTGTCTGTTCTTGAATATAACCTTCCATTTAGTACCACCCTTTTTATTATAATAAATAATATAACAATCAATTAATGAAATGAATCCTATTTAAAGATTATTATACTCCAAACAAACTAAAGAATCAATAATTAAAAAATAAAACAAACAACAAAGAAAAAAACAATCTAATTTTTCTTATCAAGAGCAAACTCAACGCTATCAATCCTAACAAGACTTGCAATTTTTTTACTCAAAATATCTCCCAAACCAGCAGGTAAAGCATTAGGTAACTTAACAATTGCTTTTTTCCCATCAACAACTTCAATGTTCATAACATCTTCTCTAATTTTCATAGTGGTGTTTAAAAAAGCCTTAATTTTCTCACTTGTATCTAAAACAACTCTATTAATTTTATAAGAATAACTAACTTTTTTCCCAGCTAAAGGATGATTAAAATTAACAATAACTCTGCCACCAGAAATTTTTGAAATAATTCCCTTCTCACCATCAATCTCAATCTCTAAACCAATTCTAGGTTGAAGATTATGTTCTTTAAAATCATTCATCTGAACAATTCTCATTCTCTTAACATCTCTTTTACCAAAAGCATTTTGAGCTTCTAAATCAACCTTTAAATCTTGCCCAACTTCCTTTCCAACAAAATCCTTATCAAGACCAGACAATAATTGCCCTTGCCCTACACAAATAACCGCAGGTTTTAATTTCAAATTAGGATTAAAAAAATTATTTTCCTTAGCAACCTTCTCAACAGTTGTATCAAAAACAGTACCATCTTCTAATCGACCAGTATAGTCAACTTCAATAAAATCATGAGTATTTACTTTTACCATTCTAACCTATTAAATTAAATCATTTATAAGCTTTTTCTTGAATCTTTACTTTCTTTGACTCAAGAAACTCCATAACCTTATCGGTTACCTGCTCAACACTCAGATCAGTTGTGTCTAAAACATAATCATAATTACTCTCTAATCTATGGTCAATCCCGTAATACTTCTTATAACGCATAGCATCACTCTCTTCACGACGAAGTATTGATTTTTCAAGCTCCTCAACACTTTGAGGCTCTCCTTCATTTCTCTTAGCCTTAGCTTCTTCATCTTGCATCTCTAAAAAAATTCTTTTAGCAGCAACAGTAACATCAGTTTTCAAAAAAATCTTTAACGACTCAGGCAAAAAATGATACATCACTCTTCCTTCTACAATAACATTACTCCCATCTAAACTAAGCTCTCGAGCCTTAGCAGCAGCAGCCTTATCAACATCAACATCAGTTTCAGGATGTTTTTGTCCATAAACATTTAACTCTTCCAAACTCATCCCCTTAGAACGAGCAAGCTCACGCCTAATGCCACCAACATAAACTCTCTTAGCATTCAATTTTTTAAGCATAATCCTAGCCATAGTCGATTTTCCACTACCAGCACTTCCAGAAATTGTAATTATCATAAAAATAAACAATTCAACCAATTTAATAAAACTTTTCATAATATCAACTAAACGACCACTCCAACCTCCCGATTATAAAAGAACTATGTAAATATACACATCATTCAATACAAATCATTTAAAAGGTATTATCATTAAAAATAATTAGGTGTTTGTGTTGGATAAAAAAAAGAAGGATAATCGTCAGAATCAAATCTTTAATAAAACAACCACAAAAAACAAACATCTTAACCTAGATAGAAAAAAATTATTCTTAGTAGCCTTAAGTGTCCTAGCAATTCTAGCAGCAATTTTCTTCATACAACCAGCAATTACAGGCTACAACATTTATAGTGAAATTCAAGAAAGCGATTTAACAATTAATGACTATGGCAAAAATATCAAAACCTTAGAATTCAACTTAGAAACAGCAAAAAATAATATCACCATAACAGACCAATTTAGACAAAAAACAAAAGAAGAATTCAATCAAATTTCAGACGAACTTACTCTCTGCCTAACAAAAGCAAGCAAATTAGAAGCAGATTTACAATTCGAAAAAGAATCAAAAAAGAACAACTTACAAATCTTACAAGAAAAGCTAGATTGGAAAACGCAACAATTTGATGATTTAGAAAAAGAAACCAACGAAGACTTCAACCTAAAACTAGAACAAACAACTTCAACCCTTGAGCAACAAAGAGACGAATGCCAAGCAAATCTCACAACCAATAACAACCAAGTAGAAGATCTAGAAAATCAATACGAACAAATAATTAAAAATTCAGCAAGATCAATATGTTGTAGACAAAGGGTAGATAACCCAAACATAGACTCCTATAAACTTGAAAACAACAAAATAATTTGCTCAAGTAACGCAGACAAATTACTCGAATGCTAAGTTTTCAACACTAATTTTTAAAAAGAACACCAAAATATTCTATTTATGGGTTTATACGGTCTTGATATAATTATTGATAAAGATAAAATTCCTCACATTAACGAATTAAATGGTGTTTTATCTGGGATGCGTGGATTTGAACAAATTTACGGTGATAATCGAATTCAAGAAAAAGCATATTCACTTCTAGAAGAAAAACATGGTAAAATTACAGTTAATGATGGTACATACTTATACGATCAGTACAAAAAAACATACCACTTAAGTTTTATTCTATTTTATCTGTTGGATAGAATTCCAATTATAAAAAAATTATTTAACCCATACGAATTTATCTCAGATTCAGATAAAGCTCAATTAGATTGGCAAGAAGAAAAATCAGAAAACGCAAAAAAAATTCAATTACCTTTTGAAACTTACACAGGACAAGAATCAACAGTTTTCAATTTAAGAAATCAACAATTATCTCACAATACTATTAACTCCTTCATTTGCGAAGAATTAACCAGAAATAAATTTTTACAATATTTACTATTAAAAGATACGCAAATTAAAGATTCAATTCCCCCATCATCCTTAGTTGGACTTGGAGCAACAGACAAAAATGAACTAGAAGAACTTCTCGACAACCATGAACAATTTGTAATAAAACCAATTTTAGGTTTTTGTGGAAAAGGTGTTAGATTTTTATCAAAAGATGAAGTTGCTAAAGAATTTAGATACTCAAGAGGCCCAATTAAAAGTGTTGGTTTACTCGAGATGTTTGAAGCAATTTCTACAAAAAAACCAAATATTACCTACCTTGAAGACTTGATTAAAAAGAACAATTTTTCATTTGAGCCAGCTGTATCAATAATTCAACCGTTCATAGATTCAAGACAAACACAAAATAAAAATGAAAAATTTAGTGTAATAAGAGCAATAGTGGTAAATGGAAAATTCTTAGACGCTTACAAAAGAGTAAGTTCAAATCCAAAAGTAAACCTATCTCAAGATGCAAGAGCAGTAGCATTTGAATGTGATGATAAATTAAAACAATTTTGTGAAAACACTATCAAAGTTTTTGAACAAGTTGCAGATAAACTAGATCCAAAAACTTTCAAAAGAAACCTATACTTAAGATACATTGATCAAAGAGGAATAACAACTATTTTACAAAGAAGATCAGATTCTCTTAATCCAATGATGGATGTTATTTTTAGAATGATGAAATAATCAAAACAAAGCCCATGACCCTAGGTATATACCTCAAATTAATATATCTCTAAACCTTCTAAAATACCCATGCTTGAACAAATAATCAAAAATAAACTAATCTCAGCTCTACCAGGAGCCATCATTGAGGTAAAAAACACTTCAATTGAACATTGGAACCACAACACATCTGGAGCTCATATATTTTTAAGCATAGAATTTCCAGATTTCATAGAAATGACTCTAATTGAAAGACACAGAAAGATTCATGAAATCTTAAAAGAAGAATTAAAAGAAAAAATTCACGCTCTAAAAATACATATAATCTTATAGGTAATAAAAATGGATGAACAAACAAAACAAAAAATAAGTCAAATGATTAATTCAAACAAAATATTCCTTTTCATGAAAGGAACACCTAACGAACCTGCATGCGGTTTTTCCAATCAAGCAGTAAATTTAATTCAAAAACACACAAATCAACTCAAAACATTTAATATCTTAAGTGATAACAATATCAGACAAGCAGTAAAAGAATATTCAAACTGGCCAACTTACCCTCAACTATATGTAAATAATAAATTAATCGGCGGCTGCGATATCATTAAAGAATTAGAGGAAACTGATCAACTAAAAGAAATTCTTTTATCTTAATTTTTTTTCCAATTTCATTTTTCAACCCAAAACAATATAAAAAACATCAACTATTTCTAATAAAATAACTAATAAAGATGCAATTTAAACTACACTCAAAATTTAAACCAGCTGGAGGACAGCCAGAGGCAATCAAAAAGATAGCTGAGAATCTAAAAAAAAATACCAAACAAACTCTTCTTGGTATAACTGGATCTGGAAAAACATTTTGTATGGCTAATGTAATTCAAAAAGCAAAAATGCCAACCTTAGTTTTAGCTCACAACAAAACTCTAGCTGCGCAATTATATCAGGAACTAAAAGAACTCTTCCCAGAAAACAGAGTAGAATACTTCATCTCATATTATGACTATTATCAACCAGAAAGTTATATCCCTACGTCAGACACCTACATCGAAAAAGAGGCAACAGTAAACAAACAAATTGAAAAAATGCGTCTTAAAACTATGTCTTCTCTTCTATCACGTGAAGATGTAATTGTGGTAGCATCCATCTCGTGCATTTATGGTGCAGGTAATCCAAACGATTTTAAAAACTTATCAATCGAACTAAAAGTAGGAAATACCATTAACAGAGACGATTTAATGTTAACTCTAGTATCCATGCTCTATGAAAGATCTTTAGTTTTAGAATCAGGTAAATTTAGAGTTCGAGGAGACACAATCGATATTTATCCAGCTTACGACGATCAAATAATCAGATTAGAATTATTTGGAGATGATATCGATAGAATTTCGATCTTACATCCAGTAACAGGTGAAATAATCACTCAAATTGATACCATCAAACTCTTTCCAGCAAAACAATTCGTAGTTCCAGAATCAAAGCAAGAAAACGCAATTCAACTAATGCTAGCAGAATTAAAAGAAAGACTCCCACAACTAGAACCCTTAGAAGCAGAACGATTGAAAAAAAGAGTTAATTACGATATTGAAATGATCCAAGAAGTAGGGTACTGTTCAGGAATTGAAAATTACTCACGACTATTTGATGGAAGATCAGTAGGCGCTGCGCCCTATTGCCTTCTAGATTACTTCCCAAAAGATTTCCTATTAATAATTGACGAGTCACATCAATCTCTGCCTCAATCAAGAGCAATGTATAAAGGAGACTTCTCCAGAAAAAAGAACTTAATTGACTTTGGATTTAGATTACCAAGCGCTTATGATAACAGACCTTTAAAATTTGAAGAATTTGAAAAATATTTCAGACACACCCTATTTGTATCAGCAACACCAGGACCCTACGAATTAGAAAATTCCACAAACATAGTAGAACTTATTATTCGTCCAACTGGACTTTTAGACCCAACAGTAGAAATAAGACCAATTGAAGGCCAAATAGCAGATATTGTAAAAGAAATTCATTTAACAATAAAAAACAACGAGCGAGTTCTAATAACAACTCTAACAAAAAGACAAGCAGAAGACTTAACAGACTACTTAGCAAAAAAAGAAATCAAAGTAAGATACATGCACTCCGACGTTGACACCTTAGATAGAATCGAGCTAATAAGACAACTAAGAGCGGGGGAGTTTGACGTACTTGTAGGAATTAATCTTCTAAGAGAAGGCCTTGATTTGCCAGAAGTATCTTTAGTTTGCATTTTAGACGCTGACAAACAAGGATTTTTGAGAAACGAGAGAAGTTTTATTCAAATAATTGGGCGAGCAGCAAGAAACACTAATGGGCATGTCATCATGTACGCAGAAAAACATACAGATTCAATGAAGAGTGCAATTGAAATAACCATGAAAAGAAGACAAGTTCAAATAGAATATAACAAAATTCACAACATCTCTCCCAAAACAATAATCAAAACAATCCAAGAAAAAACCAGAGAAATCAAAGGTACAAAACATATGTCCATATCACAACTCCAAAATAAAATAACACAAATAGATGCAGACATGAAAAAAGCAGCTAACAACCTTGACTTCGAAAAAGCAATCGACCTAAGAGACCATTTAGAAGACATGAAACGATCGCAAGAATATCGAAACAGAGAATGAATATTACACTAAAAAATATAACAATCAAAATTCATAATCAACAATATCAATCTGACAATTCTTTGGCTTATATTTGGCATACTCACTCAAATCTTCTCCATTCAAATATGTCATCATCGCCATAATTGGTCCACCATGGCTCATAATTAAAACATTTCTCACATCATCATTTTCATATTTTCTCAAAACTCCTAAAAATGCTTCAACTCTATCTCTAACATGATACATAGATTCCCCACCAAACCCAGGATACATAAATTCATGATAAGACCCAAAAATAGCACAATCTCTTTTAGATTTACATTTACCTTGAAAATCACCCTTATGTTGCTCACGAAGTAACTCAATTATAAAAATTTCAGTCTTTCCATGATACTCTGTAATATGTCTAAGGGTATCATAAGCTCTAGACAAATCGGAAGTAAAAGCTAAATCAAATCTAACATCCTTTAATCTTAAAGCCAAATCCTGCGCTTGTCTAATTCCATCAGGAGATAACTTAGTATCTAATTGTCCCTGGCAAATATTAGTTGCATTCTCTACTGTTTGAGCATGCCTTACAATATATAGTCTCATCGCAGCAAAAAACTCCAATCTCTTTATAAAACTTATTGTTATTTCTTCGCTTCCTTTAACATTTTAGTAACATTACTAGTCCCTAAAATAAACAGATATAAAGTAATCAAAGTCATAACAGTAATATAAATATACTTCAACACCACAACTTCATAAATAGCAGGAACAACAAACATCAAAAACATCAAAGCAAAGTAACCAAAAACTAGCCATTTCTTATATCTTGAATCAACCTTCATAGTCAAAAACGCAATCACAATAGAATACGAAACAATCAAAAAGAAAACCTCATCCACAAAAAAAGTTCTTCCCATTATAAGAGAAACAACAATTGACAATACAAACAACCCAACTAAACCTAAAAAAGGATATGTGATAACTTTAGTATTCTTTTGCATAAAAAAATAAAATAATTAAAGTATATAAATTATTCTCTCCTATACGTCCTAACTCTAATTGGATCATTAAAATATATTCTTGTATCTCTATCATCTTCTAGAACAATTCCTAAACAATCATTAACCCTTCCCAAAAGAGAGGTATCTTGAGCAACATAGTTTCTAATTTCATCAAAACCCATGACATCAGTAAACGCAGCCCTCCAATGTTTTTGTTTCAAAAATTGATCTGTATCTGTATCTTCTCTAATTGCTCTAACAAAACAATCAAAAATATTTCTCTCATTTGATGTTTGAATTAGTAAAACATCATTTATTTCACCAATTTGCATTAATCGATATCTTTCATTTACCATTTTATTATCTCCATTTTTATTATTTTAATAATTTATTAATTAAAAAACAAAAAAATTTATTCATTCCCTCCAAATAATCCTCCAATAAACAATCCTTCTGCTCCTCCTGTCATTAAAAAACCAATGTAGTATCCCGGACCTGTGTTTGGTTCAGAAATCACACCATTTCCATCACTAGCAATTGTTGAATCACCAACTATGTCTAAAAATAGATCTATTTGCCAAAAAAATCCATCCCACATTCCACTAAAAAAACCATAACTCTCTCCAATGTTACCATCTCCAGCATAAGCACTGCCAGTTAACATTAAAGCTCCAACGCCAGCGCCAGTAACTCCCGCACGAACATATTTATTTTTTGCTCCCTGTTTAACAACATCTCCAATCGAGCTAGCAGCTCTTTGGTACCATGGTTTACAACCATTAATCATCTCTTCAATTTTTTCTGTTTCATTTATTTCGTATCTCATTTCAAAATATATTAAATAAAAGACATATTTGGAACTTCTCATAAAAAAATAAATAAGTAACGATGAAAAAACAAATAAACTCTCCCAAAAAGGCAAAATAAGATTAAGTTCTCCAAACAACCACTTCGACAGACCACTAAAAAGTAACAAAACCTCGGAACCTTTATAAATTAAATCCAAATAAAAGAAATAATGGCCAAATCATTTTCAAAATTAAGAGATTATTGTGTATTAGAAATGTCATTAGTAGTATCAGTTGTTTTCTCTGCATACTTATATTCCTCATATTCTATAAAAAATGAAAGACTACAAGAAGACAACCGAATATTAAAACAAAACAATGCAGTATTACAATTACCAAAACAAATTGAAGAATCTAAATTTTTATTAAGAACTCATATGGGTTCAAAAATACATTCTTTTTTCATAAACTATTCAACATATCATAAATATAGAGAGCAAATTCATTCAATTGATGGTGTATTTGATTATGCAAAATTCGTAACTTATGAAGACAAAGACATAAAGAAAATAGCAACAAAAATTACAAAAGGAGCAAAAACACCTGAAGAAAAAGCAAGAAGAATAGAAAAGTTTGTTCATAGAAATGTAGTTTATGATAATTCAGTTGAGAAATATTTTGATCACGTGAAATTTCCAATTGAAACATTAATTGAAAAAAATGGCGATTGTGAAGATATGGCCATTTTAGAAACAGCTCTTCTAAAAGCAGCAGGATTAGATGCAGTTCTAATAACTTTTCCAAGAGGCTTAAGGGAAGAGGATATTGCTCATGTAGGAGTTGGAATTGATGGCAATTTTACTGGATACTCTTTTCCAGATAAAGGAAAAAATTATTATTTTGACGAACCAACTGGAGTAAATTCACCAATTGGAAAAATAGACCCTATTTACAAAAAAAGCTTATTTCAAATAGTTAAACCAAAATAAAATAAACAAAAATAAAAAATGGAAACAAACCCATCACTAACACCACTTGAAAGAATAATTAGACCTCAAACTACTCAAATATTTGTACCTGCTAGTGCTCTTTATGGTTTTAAAAGATATCCTTGTGAATCTCATGAAGTTCTTGTTCAATCAGGTCCAATTAATCCTAATAATCTAGAATTAGCAAAATATATTCAAAGTGGTCGTAAATTAGCAATTCCATTTGTTGAAGAAGCTCTAATCCAATCAGAAGAAAAGGAAGATGGATCTCGAATCTTCACTTACCAAGAATTCAGAGATCAATTAGAAAAAAAGAATCCTAATTCTCATAGCAAAAATGAAACACTCCTCTCCATTCTTGCAAGTAGAACAGATTTAAAATCAAGAGATTTCACTTTTTTTGCTCAATTAGTTTCACATGGAGCTTACATAGCAGCAAAACTAGATGAAAAAAAGAAAGAAGAACTCGCACAAAGCTGGATTAAATACAATCAAAGATTAAGTGATTCAACCATGTACGCACCATTTTACGAAACAGATAATTAACAACTAACCCTACCAAACCCACTAGTCACTGGACATCTATGCGTAACTCTTATAAAGAAACATCGATTTTTAACAATAATAGTAAATTCTACCAAAAAGAGCTGTAATAGAGAAATCAATTAGGTATACCCATGTTAAAAGATATCATCGTAAAAGGTGCAAGAGAACACAACTTAAAAAACATCGATGTAAAGATACCTAGAAATAAAATCACAGTAATTACTGGCCTCTCAGGTTCAGGAAAATCTACTCTAGCATTTGATACAATTTACGCTGAAGGACAACGAAGATACGTTGAATCATTAAGCGCCTATGCAAGGCAATTTCTTGGAATTATGAACAAGCCAGATATTGACTCCATCGAAGGCTTATCTCCAGCAATTTCAATTGAACAAAAAACAACCAGTAAAAATCCGCGATCAACAGTAGGGACAGTTACCGAAATTTACGATTATCTAAGACTTCTATACGCTAGAATTGGCTCCATGCATTGCCCAAAATGTCATGAACAAATAAGGCCTCTAAGCGCGCAAAACATCGTAAACTCAATATTAAGTGAAAACAAACAAGTAATCGTTTTAGCTCCAATTATCAGAGGGCAAAAAGGAACACATGAAAAAGTGTTTGAAAAACTAAAAAAAGATGGTTTTGTAAGAGTTCGAGTAAATAGCAAAATAGTAAGGTTAGAAGACACACCTAAATTAGCAAGATACGAAAAACACTTCATCGAAGCAGTTGTAGATAGAATTCAAACAAACGATGAAAACAGATTAAGACTTAGCGATGCAGTAGAACAAGCACTTCATGCAGGAGATAGTAAATTAATTATTCTAGACCCAAACCAAAGAATCGATGAAAACGCTCAAGGAATTAAAAGAGGAGCAGGAGAAACACTCTACTCAACCTTTGGAGCATGTCCAAATCACACAGATATCATTTTCGAGCAACTAGAACCAAGGATGTTCTCATTCAATTCACCCTTTGGAGCATGTCAAACCTGTTTAGGATTAGGAGAACACCTACTTATCGATGAAGATTTACTAATTCCAGATAAAACCAAATCAATTATGGATGGCGCCCTTACAATTTATGGGAAAATGGATCTAAAATGGCGAACACAACAAATCGCCGCAGTTGGAAAAAAATTCAAATTTGACATATTCACACCAATTGATAAATACAAAAAAGAACAATTACAAGTTTTATTATACGGAACGGATATTCCAATTAAAGCAAGATGGTCAACTGGCGCAAACATGAACATGCAAGATGGTTTTGAAGGAGTAATCCCTCAAACCATGAGACTTTACAAAAGCACAGAATCAAATTATCGAAAAGAAAAAATTGAAAAATTAATGATTTCCAAGCCTTGTTTAACCTGTAAAGGAAAAAGACTCCAAGACAAAATCCTCTCAGTAAAAGTAGATGAACAATCAATCATCAATTTAACTGATTTTAACATCGAAAAACTCCTAAACTTTTTTCAACAATTGCCAAACAAACTTAACACAAAAGACAAATTTATCGCAAAACAAGTTCTAAAAGAAATCACAGACAGATTATCATTCTTAAACAACGTAGGACTTTCCTACTTAAACCTTTCAAGAAGCGCAAGAACCCTTAGTGGTGGAGAAGCACAAAGAATTAGATTAGCAACTCAAATCGGGGCAAATTTGATGGGAGTATTATACGTTCTTGATGAACCCTCAATTGGACTGCATCAAAGAGATAACGATAAATTAATTGCAACTCTAAAACAACTTCGAGATTTAGGAAACACTCTCTTAGTTGTCGAACACGATGAAGATACAATTAAGCAAGCTGACCACGTAATTGATATAGGTCCCGGTGCAGGAGTGCATGGTGGCCACATAGTAGCTAAAGGAACACCAAAAGAAGTAGAAGAAAATGAAAAATCTCTAACTGGAAAATACTTGTCAGGCAAAAAATCAATTGAAATAAATACTCTAAGAAGAGAATCAGATAAATTTATTGAACTTAAAGGAGCAAGTGAAAACAATCTTCAAAATATTGATGTGAAATTCCCAACTAAAATTCTCTGCGCAATTACGGGAGTTTCAGGTTCTGGTAAGTCAACCTTAATGAATCAAACTTTAATTCCAGCAATTAAAAGAAGACTAAAAGCTACTAACATTAAGGTAGGAAAACACAAAGAATTAATTTTACCAGACACAATCAAAGATATCATTGTAATTAATCAAGAACCAATCGGAAAAACACCAAGATCAAATCCAGCAACATACATCAAACTATTTGATGAAGTAAGAAAAATCTTCGCAGCAACCAAAGAGTCCAAAAAAAGAGGATACCATATGGGTAGGTTCTCTTTTAACGTAATTGGAGGGAGATGTGAAACCTGTCGTGGAGATGGTCTAATTAAAATTGAAATGAACTTTTTGCCAGACGTTTATGTTGAATGTGATGAGTGCCATGGTAAAAGATATAACAAAGAAACTTTGGATATAACATATAAAGAAAAATCAATAGCAGACGTACTAAATATGTCAGTTGAATTTGCTTTAGAATTCTTCCAAAACCATACCTCAATAAAAAGAAAACTTCAAACTTTATTTGACGTAGGATTAGGATATATTAAATTAGGGCAAAGCTCAACAACTTTAAGTGGCGGAGAATCTCAAAGAATCAAATTAACAAGAGAACTCTCTAAACTAAAAAAAGCAAACACCTTATACTTACTAGACGAACCAACAACAGGCCTTCATTTCGAAGACGTACGAAAACTAATTGATGTCTTAAATAGATTAGTTAACAAAGGAAGTAGTGTCTTTGTAATTGAACACAACTTAGATGTTGTAAAATGTGCCGATTACGTAATTGACTTAGGCCCAGAAGGAGGAGAAGGCGGTGGAAACATAGTAGCTCAAGGAACTCCAGAAGAAATAACTAAAAACAAAAAATCTCACACAGGAAAATATCTAAAAAAAGTAATTGAAAACACAATCAAAAACTATCAAAATAATTTAAAAGAAACAAAAAAACCAAAATCTAAAACCAAAAAATCAAAATCAACATCATTCGAAAGAATTCCAGGCCACCGAGACCTAAAAAAAGAAGAATTTGAAAAAATGATGGCTAAAAGAAACCAGGAACAAGAAGATTAGTTTCAAATTAAATAAATAATTAGCAATCTTTAAAATCTCCAAAACAATTCTAACTATCATGCCAATAAACCTACAATCTGTACCAACTGACCCAGGGGCCTACTTATACAAAGATAAGCAAGACAATATCATTTATGTAGGCAAAGCCAAAAACCTAAAAAAGCGAGTAACATCATATTTTAGAAAAACAGATTCTATTAAAACTCAAGTTCTAGTAAAAAACATTAACAAAGCCGAATTCATAATAGTTGATAACGAAGTAGAAGCACTCTTACTTGAAAACAAACTTATCAAAAAACACAAACCTAAATATAACATTCATCTAAAAGACTCCAAAACATACGCTTACATTGCTCTTAGCAAAGACAAATTTCCAAGAATCTACTCAACAAGGCAAGCTAAAAACGCAACTATCTTTGGCCCATACACAGATGGATACTCAAGAAAACAAGTAATTGACTTATCTGTAAAATTATTCAAACTAAGAACATGTAGAACTCTTCCAAAACGAGCATGTCTTAACTTCTATATCAACTTATGTACTGCCCCTTGCGTAAAAAAAGATATCAACTATCAAGATCAAGTAGATAGAGCAATCGAATTTCTTAAAGGCAAAACATCTCCAATTATCAAGCAACTAAAAGTTGAAATGAAACAAGCATCAAGTTTGCAAAAATACGAAGTAGCTTTAGAAAAAAGAAATCAAATCAACGCCATTGAAATCCTAGATCAAAAACAAAAAGTAGATTTAATTAAATCATACGATCAAAACGTAGTGGTAATATTAAATAACAACGCCTCAAAAAACAAAAAAGCCATTATAACTCTCTTCTCAATTAAAAAAGGCGTAATAAGCGGCAAAAAAACATTCAAATTCAAAGATCCATACGCCTCCTTATTCGAAGACTTCATCAAATTATACTACTCACAAAATTATGTCCCTTCAGAAATCATAATCAACAATAAATTCTACAAATCAACTAAGCAAAAAGAAACCATTGAAAAATACTTATCAAACTTTAGAGGAAATAAAGTAAACTTAACTCTACCTCAAAAAGGAGATAAGAAAAAATTAACTGACTTAGCCCTAAAAAACGCATCCTACGAACTAGATGATAAAGTACTTCTAGAAATCCAAGAAAAACTCAACTTACCTACCTTGCCCAATATCATCGAGTGCTTTGATATCTCTAACTTAGCTCACACCAATATCGTAGCAGGAATGACTAGGTGGGTAGATAGAAAAGCAGACAAAGAAAACTATCGAAAATTCAAAATAAGAAGTGTAATAGATAAAAACGACGACTTTCAATCAATGCGAGAAGTAGTTTATCGAAGATACAAAAGACTAGTAGACGAAAACGAACAAATGCCAGATTTAATAATTATCGATGGAGGAATCGGACAAGTTAACAGCGCCCTAACCTCCTTAAAAATCCTAGGCCTAAGTATTCCACTAATCGGCCTTGCCAAAAAAGAAGAACTAATCATCCTACCAAATGGCGATAGCTTAGATTACGACAACAATAGCCCCATGATGCTCTACTTAAGAAAAATAAGAAACTCAGTCCATAAACTAGCTATAGGATATAATCGAAGCAAAAGAAAAATTGTAGAAAAATAAAAAACAGATCTGGTTCTTAGCACCGTTTAGGTCTATGTGCCCCTCCAGTATTTCTTTTCAAACCAAGATATAAATTAATTGTCCTATCTCCCTTATTTAATCCTGAAGCTATTTCTCTCATAATGCCATCATATTTCTGATCTAAACTTTTCACATTAATTACCTCAGGAGTATTTCCATATCCTATTTCCACATGGTGATTTAAACCCCTTCCACCATTTTGTCCAACAATGATATTATATTTCTCTTGATCTGCTTTAGCAACATATATATCATATTCACATCTAGTACTAGGGGTTGTTTTTCGATCTGTTATGTCTGGTAACATTACTCTTACTTCTTGTAATAATTTTTCTAAATCAAATTCCTGTTTTGCCATTTTTTAATACCTCATAATTTTAATAAAAAGTAACACTCAACGAACACTCTCATACTCATCACTAAGCCCAACAGTCTTATCCTTAACAAACTCTTTAGCCCAAAAATATAATCCTTTACTCAAACCCCACTTAGAAAATCTTCTCATCGAAGTTGTAGCATGAGTTTTAACAACACCATACTTACCATATGGAATCATCTTCAAAATTAACTTTCGATGCTCACGAACAACTAAATTATCATAGCCACCAACTTTATCAAACACTTCACTATTACAAACTAAAACACCACTACAACCCTTGTATAACTTAGATCTCATATAAAAATTCTTAAACCCCAAAGCAAATTTAAACTTCGTCCTAGAATCATCAGGTCTAGATAAAGTAGTACCAACAATCAAATTCAACATCTTAGAATTAATCTTTTGCAAAGCATCCTTTTCAAGCAAAGTATCAGCATCTAAAAATACTAACGCCTCGCCCTTAGCAACACTAGCGCCTTTATTTCTAGCCAACGAAACATTCGCCTGAGACAGACTCAAATAATTAACACCTTTTCTGCGCAAAATCTCCTCAGTCTTATCATTGCACCCATTAGCCACAACAATAGTCTCAAAATTCTGAAAAGTTTGGTTCTTTAAAGCATAAAGTGTCTTTTTAATATAATCTTGCTCATTGTGAGCTGGAATAATCACTGAAATTTTAGGCATAATTCTTCTAAAGTTCTCTTATTTAAAAACTTAATCAAAATATAGAATATTTAACCTAAACTCATTTAGTTAAACTAATAAAATTACAAGCCCAAAGCATCCCAGTATCGCAAAAGTAAAATGGTGTTTTAAACAAAGACCCATCCTTATTAACAACCTCTGGAAAAGTCTTATGATGCTCAATTAGTTCCTTATACTTAGCAATATGTTCATGCGCCTTCTTTTTCTTAGAATCAATATGTAAAAGCAACTTAATATACAAAGGCCCCATATGCGTCCAAACAACATTTCCTTCATAATTTTTTAGCATCTTCTCTTCCCAAGTAAAATTAGCATTCTCGCGCTCTTTAGTATAACAAAGAGGAATTGGCTTATCTAATTCATTTTCTTCAATAGCTTTAATTGCCTTTTCAATAATCTCTTTATCCTTAACAATCCCTAACACAATTGGAAACAAATTAGCATCACCAGCAACATAATTTAATTCTTGTAAATCATCAAAAAAGAACTCACCATTCCAAAAAGTCTCCTTAATTAATTTAGGGTAATTATATTTTTCAAAAGGATTAACTAATTTCATATCACTCAAATCCTTAGCAAGCATCGCCACCATACAATTATCATAACAACTACTTTTTCTAATAGACAAATCCTTAATAGAAGAAAACCTCTTATCACTAATTACAAGTCCAGTGTCTTTATCAACAACCTTTTCAAAAAAATCCATGATCTGCTTATTTAAAAAATGCCGATAATCATAATATCCGAACTTAGAAATTTTAATCGTGTGAATAAACCAAGCTAAAGAATCAACAGCCATATAGGGAAAATCAAACGGCTTTCCTCCCGGTCTAATTGTTGTAGTAACACTCCCAAATTCAATAAATCGATTCATAGCATACCTAATAGTCTGCATTACTTCCTTCTCATACCCAAGCTTTAACAAAGATTGAGTACACCAACCAAAATCCCGAGTCCAAAATTGAGGAAAATTAGTAGTTGAAGTTTGAAAAAAATGCCCATTCCAGCAATCCTTCACAATATTCTCACAAATCTCTATAGCTCCACCCTCATATTCCTTATACTTAAATCTAGTTTTCAAACTAGTAGTAAAAATCCTAGATCCTTGCGTAATATAATCAATAACTGAAGCCATAACAAATCAATAAAACTCATAATTTAAAAATGTATCTAGAACTCAAAAACCCCAATTAAAAAAGACACATCCTGAAATAACCAATTCAATGGGACCATCCAACCATAACTTATTTCAAAACAAACCCAAAAACTTTATAATCTCAAACACCAATCAACTTCAAGTGACATATTACGATAACATATCGGAAAAAGAATCATTTGATATTCTTAAACTTTGGAATATGAAGCAAACCTTTTCAAAACCATCAGAGCTTCTAGAAAAAAATGACTCCTTCTTTAAATTATTCGAACATTTATACCACAAAACAGAACAACTTTATGATAAAATGCCAAAAAGAAAAAATGGCGACTCTTCTTTCTTACATCCTCTAAATGCAATTTGGGCTCTAAAAGACGCTAAAATCAAAAATTCTAAAATCCTCTGTTGCGCTCTAATTCACGATTTAGTTGAAGAGATGGTAGACATTCATAAAAAAGAAGCAAATCAAACAAATATCAAAATTCTTGATGAATTCGAAAACCAAACTTTCAAAGATCTAAACCAAGAACTATCTCAATTTTGCAAAAATCATAACATCGACCAAGAACACGTAGATGAAATAATAGAAACAACGCGGCTCCTAACTCGTCATAAAAGAGATTTTTATCTAAAATCGATGTCCTACATTTTCACCTATCCCAATCAGAAAATAAAAGAGATGGCAATAATAGTGAAGTTAGCAGATAGGACTCACAATATTTTAACATTGGATTCCTTTGATAACCAAAGAAAAATCTATGCCTGTTTCAAAAATTTATTCATACTAAACAACGTAAAAGATTACATCATAAAAAAACATGGCAACCACATGGCAACATCAACTACTGATTTTTTTCCAATAGAGCTATTATTTAAAAGATGCGCTAAAGCAACCTACCAGGCATTCTTAGAAATATGTAATCACACTTCAATTTCATCAACATACAATATTAAAACCATGCTTCAATTAGCATTCAAAAAGTTTGCAATAGAACAAGAAGGTGCATCAAAAGTAACTAAGTTAGACTCCAATGAAATGCATCTAATGAGGCTTTATCAAAACGTAGTTAGAAAATACGAAGCAAGATTACATCATGAATGGGATCAATTTGAACAATTCATAAACGACGAAATCACATTCACAAACAAATTCTTTTATACTCAAGATTTCACAAATCAAGAACTAAAATCAATAATTAGCTACAAAGACGCCTATTCATTAAAAGAAATTATCGCAAACCTTCTCTACATTCCAGATTACGTAATTGAGAGATTCCTATGTTTCGATTTAACTAAAACAGGAAGATTAAGAAAATAAAGTTAAAAAACAAAAAGAAAAAAACAAAAAGAAAAAAACAAAAAGAAAAAAACAAAAAGTAAACAAACAAACAATATTTGCTCTTTGATTCATTGCATTTTACAAAATTTCAATTCAAAATTATTTTTTCATATCTATAGGTAATGATTAAAAATTGATTATCTCCAGTTTCTTCTTTATCATCTTTTAATCTTTCATCGTCACCTAATTGAAAATAATGCCTTAATTCATATTTGTCTGTTGTCGAAAAATCTACACTTGGTTTTTTCTCTCCTCTAACTCTAATTCCTTGAACATCTTGATTCTCAACAACAAATTCTTTCCCTAAAATCTTTGAAGTAAATCCTTCATAAATCACTCCTTCAAAACTTAATTTTAAAACATAACTTTCTTTTATGGGGACACTAAGTAAAACATTGTATTTCTTAAATTCTTCAACTCCTTGTTCACCAAAATCTCTTCTTATTAATTCTTCAAGTGAAATTGGCTTTCCTTTCACAAATATTTTTGTATTAATTTCCATAAGAGTTTTATCTCCAAAAATTGCCATAACAAAAAATTCTTAACCTTCTTTATAAAATTTATTCATAAAAATACAAAAAATAACCAAATACCACAATCACTTCTCACCAAACACCTTCACATAATTCTTCCAAATAGCATCAGCAACATCATTATAATTCATCTCTTTAATCTTAGCAATCTCTTTAATAGTCATATCGACATACGCAGGCTCATTATGTTCTTCCTTAATTGGACTTAGCCAAGGTGCATCTGTTTCAGTAAGAAGTTGTTCGATAGGAACAATCTTAACAAGCATTTGAAAACCAGACGACTTAACAACATTTGGAGGAACACTAAAATAATGACCCAAAGCAGCAGCTCTTTTAACTAAACCTTTCTTGCCAGAAAAGCAATGATTAATTACGCTAATCTCACCAGACGAAATCTCCTCTTCTAAAATATCTAAACACTCCTTCTCTGCCTTTCTAGAATGGATTACAATTGGAAGTTTAACCTCTTTTGCAAAATTAATAATCTTTTTAAAATTACTAGCCTGTTCATCAAAAGTCTCATCCTTAGTTGCCCAATGAAAATCCATGCCAATCTCACCAATAGAAACGACATCCTTAATATTTTCTTTAATAAATTTAAATTGCACATCTAAATTGATTTTTCCTCTATGGTTAGGAAGCCCAGTAACATCATCTTCTGCTAGGCCAATAGCATCAATTGGATAAATTCCTAAGGAAGCTCTCAAAACATCAGGAAACTTTCGAACTAACTCCAAAACTTCCATGTTAGCAAGGGGATTAACTCCAGAAACAACGATTCGAGCAACACCCTTCTCCTTAGCCCTAGCAATAACTTCTTCAACTTTTCCAGAAAACATCTTATGATTTAAATGACAATGTACATCTACAAGTTTCATATTATTTATCCCAACCAAGTACTATTTATAACTTTTGCAATTATAGTCCTCTCCCCCTTCTCCCTAACTAATATCTAAACCAAACTCCACATTTCAAAAAACTTATAAACTCTTAAACCAACATACATAACATCTATATTTATCAAGGAGGAAAAAATGAGTGAAACAAAAGAAGGTTTAATGAGATTTGTAGTTGGATTGGTAACAGGAATAATTTTAGCATTATGGAAAACATTAGTTCAAATATTAGTAATTGTAAATTTATTAATCACAATCTTTTCAAATAAAAGGAATAAAGATCTAGCAAATTTTTGTGAAATATTTAATACGCAAGCATATGACTTTTTTCAATATATGACCTTTGTAACAAATAAAAGACCCTTTCCATTCAACTCTCTAAGGGTAAGTATGACAAAATTTGAAAAAAACAAAAAATAAATTTTTTTTAATTTTTTATTAAAATCCTTCATTTCTCAATAAACTTAACAACCAACAAGTTACAAAAACATCAAAAAACTCCCCAAATCTTTATAAATAAACCTCAATTCAACTAAAAACATGAGTAGCGTTCGTAAATCAGGAAGTTAGAACCTTTAATTCTTAATCATAGTTATACTCATAATATAATAATCAATCTTAAAATTTTTATTAAAATCAAAATAACAAAAATACAAAAATAAATCAAAATAAGCAACAACAAAAACAAACGAGGAAAAAAATGTTAGTAAAAGACTTCAAATGGAAAAAATCAATGACTGTTAAAGACCTAGTTGATTCATATCAACAAGTTGGATTTCAATCAGTCGAATTAGCAAGGGCAAGCGATGTATTTGTAAAAATCAAAAAAAACAATGCTAAAACATACCTGACCTTCACCTCAAACATGGTAACATCAGGCTTAAGGGGCTTTTTCGCACAACTAATTCAATTAAAAATAGCAGACGTAATCGTAACAACTGTAGGCGGAATTGAAGAAGACATCATGAAAGCAAGTGGCGAGCAATTTAAAATCGGAAGATTTGGAACAGATGATGTAGAATTACACGAACAAGGAATCAACAGAGTAGGAAACTTATTAATTAACAACGAGAGCTACATGAACTTTGAAGACTGGCTAAACCCTATCCTACAATCTCTCTACGATAAAAAGAAAAGATGGGCAGTAAGTGAACTACTAAAAGAAATCGGCTTAATCTTAAAAGATGAAAATTCCATTCTTTACCAAGCAGCAAAAAATGACATCCCAATCTTCTGTCCAGCAATAACAGACGGAGCATTTGGATTTCATCTATTCCTATTTCAACAAAAAAATAAAGACTTCATAGTTGACGTAGTAGCAGATTTTGGAAACATCCTCTACTCCAGTAGTTACGATGAAAAGAAAGCAGTTATCGCCTTAGGAGGCTCAATTTCAAAACATCACGCAATCCTCTCAACTCTACTAAATGGTGGGGCAGAATACGCAGTTTATATGACAACAGCTCATAAAACATCAGGCTCCATGAGTGGCGCAACAACTGATGAAGCAAAATCATGGGGAAAGGTAAAAGACGATAGCGACGTTGCAACAGTAAATGGCGATGTGACTATAATGTTTCCACTAGCAATGATTCGAGCCCTAGAAATCTTAGACGAAGAGGGTTTACTATAAATGTTAAGAAAAACTACTATAGATCCTAGAGATACTGCAATTATTCATGCAATTGATCCGTCTTATCAACCTATTCAAAGATATCCTGGATCTTTTCAAGTTTATCGTGTTGTTAGCAATTCTGATCTATATCTAGTAAAGTTTTTTCGGCCAAGATCAGGCAGATGTGAAGACCTTCTAAAAAGAGAAGTAGAAATGCTTCAAGCTAGTAAGAAACTTAGTGGCACACCAAATTTAATTGACTCGGGTGTATTAGACGAAGGAGTTGAGTATCTTGTGAGAGAATTCATCTCTGGTCAAATAGTTCCGGATGCAGGAGTTCAAGATTCAGACCTTCAAAGACAACTTTCACAAACAGTTGAATGGTTCCATGATGCGGGGATAGTGGATCTTGATTTAAATCGGAAAAATGTTGTTTTGAATTTTCATGAAAGAAAAGCAGTGATGGTTGATTTAGATTCTTGTCGCTTAACAACAGAATTGTATCCTCATTCTGAGAGATATTTTAACTTAGACAAAAATAATCTTGATCTCTTATTCAAACCAAAACAAAGATAAAACAAAAAAATGGATGAATTAAAAGAAACAATCAACTACGATGAACCTTTAAGATTTTCAACAGATGAACTGGAAATATACAGAAAAGCATCTTTCCAATCTAGAAACCATGATGATTTGGAGGTTGTAGTTAATGGAAATATAACAAAAAGAGATCTAAATTTTAGAATAAAAACTCAAGGTAATAGATATCTCTTTCCAATAAAATACGAATGGGACCATAAACCACAATTAAATAAAGCATCAAGATCAAAAACACCTTTGAGGGTCCATGCAACTTTCACAAGATTAAACGATAAATCAAAACAATATCATCTTGTATTGATAGAAATAGTAAAATAAAGGGTAATTACAATAACTAAAATATAACAAAACAATAAAATGATAACAACAAACCAAACAAACAACCAAAAGAACAAACCATACTTCACACTCTCAAAATCAGTAATCCTTAGTCAATACAACAAACTAATTCCAATAAGCGACATCATCTCATACTCATCAAAAACAAACCCTTTAGTAACAAACATCCTCGAACAGAACACAAACTCAATGTTCTCAGTTCACCTAATCAACGAGCTAAAAAATATCAAAGACAAATCCAAAATTCAATTCCTTGCCCAAGCTTGGAACGATGAGCAAATAAAATTTCTAATCAACCAAAATATAAATTGGTTTGTAGTAGATAATTTATCAGATTTAAACACATTCCTAACCTACATAAAAAACAACCCCATAATCATAAAAGAAACAAATAACAAAGAAACACAAAACAAAAAAATAAATCTCTTACTAAGATTAAAATTAAAAGAAAACTCTTTAAGAACAGAAAAATTCTTCGTCTTTGGAATCCCAAGCACTATCATAAATCAAAAGATCCAAGAAATAACCAACAACGAGCAACTAAGCAACCAACTAGATCTAGGGATTCATTTCCATCGAAAAACTCAAAACATGGCTGAATGGAATCTTGAATACGAAATCTCAAATCTCTTTACCAAAGAAACACTAAGTAAAATAAATTACCTAAACATCGGCGGTGGCTTACCAAGTAACTATGCTAACACAAATGTCAAAGTAATAGATTCAATAATAAAAAAAATTCAATCTTTCAAACAATACCTCAACAACCAGAACATCAAACTAATAATCGAGCCAGGAAGATTCATAGCAGCGCCAGCAGGTAAACTTCACACAACTATTCTAGCAATTCACGACAATAACATCATCGTAAACGCATCAGTATACAATAGCGACTTAGACGCCTTAATAGTTCCAGTAAAACTTCTTGTAGAAGGAGAATACACTAAAGAAGAATCAAAAATAAACCAAGAAATCAAACCATGCGTAATCAAAGGAATAACACCTTGCTCAATGGACCTTTTCAGATACAGAGTTTACCTAAAAACAAAGCAACCAAACCAAAAAATCACATTCAAAAACGCAGGAGCTTACAACTTCACTACAACATTTTGCGACTTAGAAAAAATAGAAACAAAACTTATAGAATAAACAAAAACTAATTAACAAAACCACATTTCAAAATACAAAAATGACAATCAATTGGATGAACCTCCCTCCAGAATACGCACAAAAAGAAACCAGCAAATTCATAGTTTTACCGATATCCTATGAAAAAGACCTAACTTTTGGAACGGGAGCAAAAAATGGCCCAAAAGAAATCATCAAAGCAAGTAAACAATTAGAATACTACGACACACAGTTTGAAAACGAACCATTTGAAAACGGAATTTTTCTAAACAAAACCTTGGAATTATCAGAAAACACACCTCCACAAATGGTGGAAACAGTTTCAAAACAGGTAAAAGAATTAACAAAAGAAAACAACAAATTTTTAATCAGCCTTGGAGGAGATCATAGTGTAACGATAGGGATAGTAAAAGGCCTAGGGGTATCAAATGCATCGCCAACATCAACAACCAACCAAGACTTCGATATCATCCAATTCGACGCTCACGCAGACCTAAGAGACTCATGGACATCACAACTAAATCATGCTTGTGTGGCAAAGCAACTAGTAAAAAACCATTCCATCCTTCAAATAGGCATCAGATCTCAGGACGTAGACGAAGCAAATTTCGTTAAACAAACTAAAGAAGACAATCACGAAAATCAAGTATGCCAAATACAAGCGCACGAAGAAAACAAAATAACATTATTAAAAAATCACTTAAAACAATTAAAACACAAAATCTACCTCACAATTGACATAGACGTTTTTGATCCAAGCCTATTTCCCAGCACCGGAACTCCAGAGCCGGGTGGACTATTCTGGCAAGAAATCATAAAACTAATCCAAATAATATTTGAAGAAAAGCAAATAATAGCTGCAGATATAGTTGAATTCGCTCCAAAAGAAAATACTCCTTTTCAAGGACAAAGCTACTCATTAGCAAAACTAACCTATAAGTTAATGTCAATGAAAAACAAATTCAACAAATAGTTTATAGTTTTAATGCGAATTCAAATCTAGCTGTTGGTTATTCCCAGTTTAAAATGGATTTAAGCTCATTTAAGTCTTTATTAGGCTAAATTTAACCTACTTATAAAAATCTCCCTCTGTTTCACATTTCAACAAATCCCATTAACAAACCGCAAAGCTTATAAAAAGATTAAAAATTCAAACAAAAGATGAAAAGAAGTTCAAGACGTTGGAAAAAGAAAGGACAAATGCGTTGGAAGTGGCAACGTAAAAAGATGAAGAAAGCTAAAAGAAGAAGAAAGATTCAATCTAGTTAGATTTTTCTCTAAATCTCTTAAAAATTTTACTTTACTTTAAATTGCTAATTTCAATTAATTTTATTTATATCATGCAAATTTATTTTTTATTTTTTTAAAATTATAGTTTACTAAAATTTAACTTATTAAATTCATTACTCCTCCTCTCCTTTCTCTCTTGAACTTTTCTATTAACTTTCTGTTGCTATTTTTTTATTTTTTGCTGGGTCTAATGGTTTTCTTGTACCTCGATATTTGTTCAAAAAGAACTCTCGACAATTGTTGCTAATGGCTGCAGTGGTTTTTTTATTTTATTAACTATTCAATATCTCTAATCTCTTTATATTAATCTTACTAAGATGATCAAACCAACAACGGATCTTTTAGAAATAAATCACTTTCATGACTCTCTAACTTCTTTGACTCCTTGTTCTTTTTTAGTCACTTTAGTTCTTTTCTAGTTTTTTTTTTAATTAATTAAAAAATTTTATCTTCTGTTTTTTATTTATTTGGATTTAATTTCCTTGATTAATCTATTTCCAAATTTTTATCATTAATTTCATCATTAATTTTTGATCATTTAACTATTCCATTAAGTTAATTTCTGTCTTGTGTGTTTATTCTATGTCGACAAAAGTGACTTTAAATTTCAGATCAACAATTCACTAAATCTTTTATTCTCTTTTTATTTTTTTTAATTTTCTTTTTTTTAAAATCATTTTTTCTCAATTTTCTAGACATTTATGTCTCTAAGTATTCTTAAAAATAGGTGTTGGGGCTCTCAATACCTCGATCCCACCGATAACTTTATAAAGAGATGGCATTCCCAATAGAAACATTGTGTATGCTCAATTAATCTTGAGTGTGATGAGGTGATCCAATTAACATTGGACGACAATTACAAATTCCAAATAAGAACAGCTAAGCGACGATAAGTACAAGGATATAAAACAAATTAATCATTCTAAATGAATTCCCGTTGATCCTGCGGGAGATTGCTGCTATGGGAGTTCGATTAAGCCATGCAAGTCGGAGGGTCTCTTCGGAGGCACAGGCTGAATGCTCAGTAACACGTCAATAATCTGCCCTTAAGTCTAGGATAACCTTGGGAAACTGAGGCTAAAACAGGATAGGTAATGGATACTGGAATGTTCCATTACTCAAAGGTAACGCTTAAGGATGAGTTGGCGGCTGATTAGCTCGTTGGTAGTGTAAAGGACTACCAAGGCTACGATCAGTACGGGCCGTGAGAGCGGTAGCCCGGAGAAGGGTACTGAGATACTGACCCTAGCCCTACGGGGTGCAGCAGGCGCGAAACCTTTACACTGTACGTAAGTGCGATAAGGGAACTCCCAGTGCTCATGCTTTGCATGGGCTTTTGCCAAATGTAAATAGTTTGGCGAATAAGTGGTGGGTAAGACGGGTGCCAGCCGCCGCGGTAACACCTGCGCCACGAGTGGCAATCATAATTATTGGGCCTAAAGCGTTCGTAGCCGGATAGGTAAGTCTTGGGTGAAATCGTTGAGCTTAACGAAACGACGTGCTTGAGATACTGCTTGTCTAGGGACCGGGAGGCGTTAAGGGTATTCTTGAGGGAGCGGTAAAATGCTATAATCTCAAGAGGACCACCTGTGGCGAAGGCGCTTAACGAGAACGGGTCCGACGGTGAGGAACGAAAGCTAGGGGAGCAAACCGGATTAGATACCCGAGTAGTCCTAGCCGTAAACGCTGTGTACTAGATGTTGCGTATCCTACGTGGATGCGCAGTGTCGGAGCGAAGGTTTTAAGTACACCGCCTGGGAAGTACGGTCGCAAGGCTGAAACTTAAAGGAATTGGCGGGAGAGCACCACAAGGGGTGCGGCGTGCGGTTTAATCTAACTTCACGCAGAGAATCTCACCAGCAGCGACGGCAGAATGAAGGTCAGATTAAATGTCTTACCCAACGAGCCGAGAGGTACTGCATGGCCGTCGTCAGCTCGTGCCGTAAGGTGTCCTCTTAAGTGAGGTAACGAGCGAGACCCATGCCCATAATTGCTAGCAGGTCCTTTAGGACGACTGAGCACCTTATGGGGACTGCCCTGGAAACGGGGAGGAAGGTTTGGGCAACGGTAGGTCTGTATGGTCCGAATCTGCTGGGCTACACGCGCGCAACAATGGCAAGGACAATGGGCTGCGACACCGAAAGGTGGAGCCAAACCTCGAAACCTTGTCTTAGTTTAGATTGAGGATTGTAACTCATCCTCATGACAACGGAATCCCTAGTAATCGGGTTTCATCACGACCCGGTGAATATGTCCCTGCTCTTTGCACACACCGCCCGTCAAACCAACCGAGTTGGGTCTGGGTGAGATGTAGCTTTTAGTTACTTCGAACCTAGGTTCGGTGAGGTGGGTTAAGTCGTCACAAGGTAGCCGTAGGGGAACCTACGGCTGGATCACCTCCTTTTTTATTTTATTTAATATCATAAAAAAGCACAATTAAAATTAACATAATTTAGGGCCCGTAGCTCAGGGGGAGAGCGCCGCCCTTGCAAGGCGGAGGCCGCGGGTTCAAATCCCGTCGGGTCCATCCCATCTTGGGTAGTGTTCCTACATCTCTTCTGAGAGTAGGGCCTTAAGTTATCAGAATTTAGAGGATTTTGATAGCTTTGGTTAGCATGATGAAGTGTTTTAATTAACACGACAACACATCACTGTAATGAACCATATGTAAGTTAACACATCTTAGGATGCTACTAGATGGATGACTTGGTTCGAAACGCCGATGAAGGACGTGACAAGCTACGAAATGCTACGGCGAGTTGAATGTAGACTTTGAACCGTAGATCTCCGAATGAGACTTCTCTCTATTAGGCCCATTAGGGCCGGGGAACGCAGGGAATTGAAGCGTCTTAGTACCTGCAGGAAAAAAAATCAATTGAGATGCCGTTAGTAACAGCGAGCGAAAGCGGCATAGTCCAAACTGAATCCGATATAGCAATATGTTGGAGATGTGGTGTTGAGGGCTTCCATTAAGACCATCTTTATTACTTGAAGTTTGTTTGAATACAACACTTTAAAGGGTGATAGTCCCGTAAAGAATATTTAGATGGTCCTAGGAAAGTCCCTGAGTACTGCTCCTTGAAAATGGGGTGGGAATATGGGAGGCATTAACTTCCAAGACTAAATACGTTTCGAATCCGATAGCATATAGTACCGTGAGGGAAAGTTGAAAAGAACCCTTGACAGGGTGTTAAAAGATTCTGAAATCTAGTAGTTATAGTATGCTAGGGCTTTTAGGAGTTCTAGCGTTCGTTTTGAATAACGGGCCAGAGAGTGTATTTGTGTGGCAAGGATAACCTGCAAAAGGGTATCCATAGCGAAAGCAAAATTGCGCAGTTTACAAGGCAAGTGGTATGAAAGTGCCATAAGTCACATGAATACTACCTGAAACCGGGCGATCTATTCCTGAGCAAGGTGAAGCGTGGGTAAGACTGCGTGGAGGCCTGAAGAAGTTCTACGTACAAGTGTTTTTCTGACTTGGGAATAGGGGTGAAAAGCCAATCGAGCTCGGCTATAGCAGGTTCCTATCGAAATTGACCTTAGTCAAGTCTCAGACGAGGTTGTTGTGGTTGTAGAGCTACGGATAGGAGATTTAGGCGGGGAAACCTGTCGGTTTCCTGTCCAACTCCAAATGCTACAACGCCTTAGACTCTGGGAAACAGGGGATCTTGGGGTAAACTTGATTTCCGTGAGGGGAACAACCCAGACTATGGTTAAGGCCCCTAAGTGTCAGCTAAGTGATAAAGGGTAAACGGTGTCCGTGATCTTAGACAGCGAGGAGGTTGGCTTAGAAGCAGCCATCCTTTAAAAAGTGCGTAACAGCTTACTCGTTGAGGTCGTGGGCCCGGAAAATTGACGGGTCTAAGCTGACCGCCGATACCATAGGCCACGATAAGTGGAGGTAGATAGGCGTTCTTATTGGGTAGAAGCATGTTTGTAAAAGTATGTGGACCGGTAAGAAATGAAAATTCTGGTAATAGTAGGATCCTAGCAGGGTGAGAATCCCTGTCGTCGGAAGGGCAAGGGTTCCTTGGCAATGTTCGTCAACCAAGGGTTAGTCGCTCCTAACTTTACTCCTAACGGACGTATTGGAAAGGGAAAGTGGTTAATATTCCACTACTACTTTAATATAAGTGGCGACACAAGCTTTGTTTCTAACGCTTTTGAATAAGCCAACACTGTTTGTCTGCAGTGTTAATAAGGATAAATGTGGGGAGTATTGTAATGATGAGAACCAGATTAAACCTTAGAATAGCAGGTCTATGACTTGTTTGGCCAATTTCTAGAGCCCCTGAAAAGGGAACAAAGATAGATTTAAAGTAAGCGTACCCAGAACCGGCACAGGTGCCCCTAGGTGAGAAGCCTAAGATGTGTGAGTTTAATCTAGGTTAGGGAATTCGGCAAATTAGTCCCGTACCTTCGGTATAAGGGATCCCTGGTTTTGTATCCGCATGGGTGCGAAATCAGGGCGCAGATACTAAGGTGGTCCGACTGTTTAACAAAAACTTAACTTTCTGCTAGGCGGTAACGCTGTGTATAGAAGGTGATATCTGCCCAGTGCCAGTACTTTAAGCCTCGTTCCAACGGGGTGAAGAGCTGGTAAACGGCGGGAGTAACTATAACTCTCTTAAGGTAGCGAAATGCCTTGCCGTTTGAATGACGGCCTGCATGAATGGTATAACGAGATCGCCACTGTCCCAACCTAGAGTCTCCCGAATATTCCTTCCTGGTGCAAAGGCCAGGGATTTCCAGTGGGAAGCGAAGACCCCGTGAAACTTTACTGTAGCCTGTCGCTGTGGCGTGGTTTGTGTTATATAGTGTAAGTGGTAGCTGTTTGAGGCCAAGATCGTCAGTTTTTGGCTTAGGCGTCGATGTAACACCACTTTTCATGAACTATGTCACTCACCTCTTCTTAGAGGAACACCGATTGGTAGACAGTTTGGCTGGGGTGGCACGCTGTTGAAAAGATATCAATAGCGCCCAAAGGTTGGCTCATCCGGTTTAGAAATCCGGAGTTGAGTGCAAAGGCAAAAGCCAGCCTGATTGGACTTCAAACATAAAAAATTCCAAACACGAAAGTGTGGCTTAGCGAACTCCCGTACCTTCTTAATGAGGGTCGGGAATGACTGAAAAGTTACTCCGGGGATAACTGAGTTGTCGCGCCTGAGAGTTCGTATCGACGGCGCGGTTTGCTACTTCGATGTCGGCTCATCCTGTCCTGGCGGTGCAGAAGCTGCCAAGGGTGGGGGTGTTCACCCATTAAAAGGGTTCGTGAGCTGGGTTCAGAACGCTGTGAGGCAGTTTGTTTGATATCTACTGGAAATGTTGGGAGTCTGAAAGGAAGGACCTTTTAGTACGAGAGGAACGAAGGTTCGTCGCCACTGGTGGACCGGTTGTCTGACAAGGCACGCCGGGCAGCTACGCGATAAGTGATAAGTGCTGAAAGCATCTAAGCACGAAGCATACCTTGAAAAGAGACTCCTTAGGACATCGCAAGAACAGCGGTTTGATAGAAGTGGTGTGTAAGATTCAAGGCAACGAGAATTTTAGCATGCACTCACTAACGTCCACACCTTGTGTTAACTTACATATGGTTTTTTTTACATCCTCTATTTTTTTTTCTTTTATTTTTAAGAAAATTAATATCTAGCGATAGCAATATTAAACAATTAATTCAAGTTCTAAATAAACTCAAGAACAAGAATATATTTAAATCAAAGATTTAATAGTTTAATAATGGGGAGAAATTTTAAAAATCTTGACATTTACAATCTATCATACAAATTAGTTTTAGAAATATATAAAATCTTAAATCAATATCCCGATTTTGAAAAACATAATATTACATCTCAAATACGTAGAGCATCAGTATCGATACCTTTAAACATAGCAGAAGGATGTGCAAAATCAACAGACAAACAATTCTTTCATTACTTAACAACTGCATATGGATCCTCTAAAGAAGTAGAAGTTCTATTAAATTTATCAAAAGATCTAAAATATATCAATCAAAAGCAATTCAATATGTTATTTGATCAATTAGACGAATTAAATTCTAAATTATATTTATTTACACGTCAAATAGAATCAAAAATAAAAGATAAAAAACATTATTTCTATGGTAAATTTAAATCATGAATTAGCTTTAGCTTTAGCTGCATCAAACATTTTTTCAAATTCTTCCATATACAATTTCCCAATATCCTCACTATAAATAATCAAAACATTCTCATCATTTCTAGTATCTCCGCCAGCAGATGGATTCATGGAACCAGTAATTACAATTTTTTCATCAATAATAAAAACCTTATGATGCATGTTCTGCTTATTAGCATCTCTATAAACTTCTGCCTCTTGGTAATCAAGTAACTTAAAAGTTGAATACTTAGTAACTTGCCTCGCCTCATAAACACCTCTGATTTTCACACCCTCCAATTTTCTTTGCAGCATTTTATTAGCAATTCTCTCGTGTGTAAAACTAAAAGTCATAAAATCAATAGATTTGTTAGCCTTAGCAATAATATCAATAATTTTATTTGCACATTTATCATCAGGACAAAAATAATTTTCAATAGTTATATTTTCATCATTTCCAACTAACTTAAACCTCTCGTTCTTAACCTTGTCACCCTTCTTAAAAGTTCCATTCCACATCTCTTGAAACTCAGCCTCATAATTCTCGCTAAGAGCAGCAGAATCAATAACAATTAAATTATTATTATTCTTATAAGCACCATTCAAAGTAGGATTCATAGAACCAGTCGTAACAATTTGATCATCAATAATACAAAACTTATTATGCATCAAACCCCAAGTATCAGTTTTAACAAAACTTCTATTAAACTCATATAAATATCCATTATCAGTAACAATTTTCACATCAATTTGCTCAGCCTTTTCATCAATAATATCTTGCAGCGATTCTAAATCCAATTCAAAAAAGGCGCAATGTATCGATTCCGTAGCGCTAGCAAGTTGTGTATATAATAACTCCTCGCAATATTCACTCGGACAAAAAGCAAAACTCATCCCACCATTTTCTAAAATATAAGGAGTAACTTCATTTTCATTTGTTTCCAAAAAATCCTCTAAACTAAAATCAATATTATCCGCTTGTGTGTATGTATATGTTCCAGTTCCAAAAAGTATAATTGCTATCATAAATAATAATTTATTCATTTTCATCTTTGCCATGATTATAGTTAAATTTTATTTGTTTATTAATTTATTTGAAATTTTGATTATGCGTTTCATAAAAGACAAAGTTAGTTTCAAACAAAATCTTTAAAAAAGGAATTTCCCTCTCATCATCAATGTACATAAAAGAAATGGATCCTAAATTATTAAATAAAGAACCATTTTACAAAACTGCCTTCAATTGGGTTAAAGATCAAGTAGAATCTCTTGTACCTGAGCCAGAGCCGCAACCAGTTCCTATAGCTTCTTTCTCAACATTAGATGATTATGTTTCTCAATAATTTTCAAAAAACCATGAACCTAACCCCCATTAATTTTAAAAAGAAACAATCTCTCATAACTAATTATGAAACCATACGATCTTCACAACCATACTTCTCTTTCTAAAGATGGAAAAATCCCACCAAAAGAATTAATTGACTTAGCAATTAGCAGAGGAGTAAAAGGATTAGGTATTTGCGATCATGACGAATTCCCAGATGAATCTTTATACGATTACGCAAAACAAAAAGGATTAAAGTTAGCCTTAGGAATTGAATTTTCATGTAGGATGGCCCACATCATAGGCTATAACATGAACATTCAAGACGCAGATAGAGCATTTCTAGAACAAAAATTTGACGAACTAAGAAAAGATTACGATAATGTATCAAGACAAATGATTCAATTAATGCAAAAATCTGGCATCGACATAACATATGAAAAAATTCAAAAAAAATACAACAAAGATACCTTCTCAAAATTATTTATCATGAAATATTTCGCAGAAGAATTAGGTTTAGCAAAATCTTGGTCAGATTCAAGAAAAATTCTAAAACAAAAAGGACTCTACATTAGAGATGGCCAAGACGTAGAGCAACTAGAACCTAGCGAAGCTGTAGACATAATTCACAGAGCAGGAGGCTTTGCCATTTGGGCTCACCCATTCATAACACCCCAGCCTCTTAGACACAAATACTTCAAAGAGCTTTTGCCAAGAATAGATGCAATCGAAGTCCACTACGCCTACGATCAAAACGGTTATCCAGGTGATGAAACAAACGAGCAACTCGAAACAATGGTAAGAGAAGAAATCAAAGACATGAAAACTTTAGTTTCAGGCGGCTCAGATAGTCATTTCCCACTAAAAACATACTCAGACCTAAGTCCAATCTACCCAGGCGACTTTGGAATCAGTGAAGAAGAATATAATCAGTTATTTTGGATATTTCATTAGGAAACAAAACTACACTGTTTTTTAAGTTAATTATTCCCTAAAAGCTTATAAATATCATAAAATAATGATAAAACCATGGTTAAACAAAACAAAGAGCCATTTAGATTATCTCAAAGAGTAATTGGTGAATACGATTGCCTAGCTAGAGCCAATGAAACTTTGCCTCAAGATTTATTACTAGGGATTTCTTGCATTTACAGTTTAAATAGAACAGTTGACCATTTCATTAAAGGAAATTTTAGAAATAAACTAAGGCCAACATCCATACCTTATCTTTTAAAATCAATTAAAAATTCTATTGGGAAAGTTAGAAGGTCAGATTATTCTGCTAGCTTAGGTGATTTTATTTCTGCTCAAGAATTATCTTTAAATAAAAATAAGATCAATTATCGTGCCAAAGTAGATTTTTTAGGCCGTATGATTGCATACCTTCAAGCTCCACCATTATAAAATAAATCAAAAACTTCATCTCTTCTCAACAACAATTCCCTTAACCCTTTCATAACTCCAGAGCCACTAAGAACAAAATACTTCGAGCAGCTAAGAGATAAAATAGATGCCATAGAAGTTTATTACGCCTATGAGCAAAATGGCTACCCGGGAGATGAAACAAACGAGCAACTAGAAGCAAAAGTAAGGGAAAAAATCATAGGCGCAAATATTCTAGTTTCAGGCGGCTCAGATAGCCATTTCCCCCTAAAAACATACTCAGATCTAAGTCCAATCTACCCTGGTGACTTTGGAATAAATGAAAAAGAATATGATGATTTGAAACAAATTTTTCGTTAGAATAACCATTTTCCTCCAAAAACATTTTAAAAACAACAACCCCCAATTTACTCTTATGAAGAAAAACCAGGTAATCCTTGATGAAAGACCAGTTGACCAAAATATAGAATTTCTCAAAGCACTATATGCAACAGAGGATCTTCAAAGACCTAGAAAACACTTTGATAAATTAGGTGGAGGGTTATTTGAAAGAAACAGAGACCCAGATATGACTCTAGATACCTTTGTAGAATCAATGCAAAGTAATTTAGATTGAGTTGTTCTCCAAACAGGCTCTCCCTTCCCTCGGCTAATAAGATACTGCGCAACTAATGCAGCTCAAGGGGTTACAAATTTTGCATGGCTCGAATGTGAAATGAATCAACACAATTATGATGTTGTATCAAGATTATTTCAAGAAGTGTATGGCCAGGATATTGAATCAATTCCAACTCCACTTGAAAGAATGAAATAATCAAATCACTTCTTCTTTCCAACAATAATTCCTCTAACTCTATCAACTAACTCAGGCTGAATATAATGATTTACTGTAACAGAATGTGAATCAACCCACTTATTCTCTTTCTTAGAAAACTTTCTATGGCCAAGCTCGTGCGCGATACTCATAAACAAATTCTCAACTTCTTCTTTACTAGCCTTTCTCTTACCTTTTAAAAAATTCTTAACTCTAGAAGTTGCAAAATGAGACCTTACAATGTGCGGATAAAATTCTTCCCCACAATACTTTAAAAATGCTTTTTTAAATTCCCTCTCAGCCAAAGGACGCGCAGTTTTGCAAGACGAAAAAACAAAATCACCAGATTTCTTACCCTTCATTTGCTCTTTTAACCTTTTAACAAAAACAGAACTAAACTCCTGTACAATATCACGAGGAACACCATCCTTACCAAAATACTTAAACTCAACTTTATTTTTTCTAATCTTAACATCTTTCTTAAGAAGTGTAGTTAACCCCTTATGCCCATGTGCCTTAAAATAAATTTCATTCCCAACCCTCATTTTAGTACTAAGTAAAGTGTGCATCGCAACTGCCACATGATCCTTCTTATCTCTTAAAGCCTTATCTACATTCTTATTCAACTTATCAAACACCTTATCAAACTTATGAACCTTCTTATACTTTTTATTAGCATGCAACTTTTTCTTTTCAAGCGTATAACAATAAGCAACAGTCCCACCTTTATTTTCAAACAAAACATCCCAATGGTCATGAGAGTCCTGATCATGTAACCTAAGCCCCTTAGCAAACAAAGAATACGCCTTATCAATAACTTGCCCATCAGGCATAATATTTACTCTAGCTCCTTGGGTCATTCCATCCTTAGAAACTTGTCCCTTCAAAAACTTAGAATTCTTCTTATCCACAAGAACATCAAAATTATTATTTGCCTTAAACAACTTAACACAAGCAAGGAGAGAACTAACATCTACTGAAGAGCGAACCCAACCAAGCCCAGTTTTTTTATAAGCCTTAAGTGACTTAGCATTAACTCGAATCGTACCAGCTAAAACACCTTTTTTTACAACCTTTTTCTTAAACATCTAAACTAAAGTAAATATTTCTTATTTAAGTAGTTTTTGATTTGTCTAGTAATAATTTTCGTCTTAAGAAGTTTAGGAACCAAATTTAATTTTTCAACATCCTTCAAATCATGCCACTCTAATAAGAACACATTATCTTTAGAACTTTTCTCTAATTCAGGGCCACCAAGTTTCAAGTTACCAGAAAACTTTGTAACAAAAAACACATGATACTCTGTATCATCAAATTGATTAAATAAAGACCATAATCTCTTATCAATTTGAATCTTTAAATTAGTCTCTTCCTTAACTTCTCTAACTAAAGCTTCTTCTTCACTTTCATTCTCTTCAATATGTCCACCAGGAAGTACAAAGTACTCTCTACCATCCTTAAATCTATGAAGTAGTAAAACTTTATCCTTATCAACAATTAAAGCTCTTGATATCATATACACCAAAAAAATTACTATTAGTTATAAATCTTTATCAAAAATAATCAACATAATCAAACAACAAATAAAAAGTTAAAATAAATAAAAAGTAAAATAAAAATTACATATCTCGGCTTTTCTTACCAGCACTAGTTTTCTTATGAAAAACTCTTGATCTGTGCTTAGGATCTGTAATCCAATTAATGTTTTTACAAGCTTTAATAACTGGATGCGCTGGATCAACAAAGATAATTTCGTACCAATAGTACTTACCATCTTGAGCAACCCAATATGAATTTAAAACAGTTAAGTTCACAAATTTCTTAGCAGCCCTTTCTTCTGCAATTTGTTGATAATTTTTATCTAAATTTAATCTTGTACCAAATCTTTTTGGACGTCTCCCTTTCTTAGGTTGAGCTCTTTTATGACCGCCTCTAGGAACTCTTTGCCTAATCATCATATAGCCTTGTTTAGCCTTGTATCCTAATGATCTAGCTCTATCGATTCTAGTCGGTTTTTCGATTCTTGTAGTGGACTCTTCTCTTCTCCAAGCAATTAATCTGCTTTTCCAAAGTTCGTTCGTTTTTGGCTTTTTCCAAGCCTCTTTTACATATTTGTATAATCCCATTTTTTATTAGCCTCCGTTGATGCTATTGTTTCTTTAAACCATAGATGACTCCTTTTTCTAAGTCATCTGCCAGAATTTTGTTTTCAAAATTCTCATAGATTCAGGTAAGCAACTACCCACATCTCTACATCTAAGCTTAAACCAAAGATTTCTTTATAAAGCTTTCCTATAAAAAGGCTTCGTCCGGAATGGAGTCTTTTTGTATACTGGCGCCCTGGCGGTTTCCATAGGAAACCAGAGAAAAGCAAAGCTTTTCTTCCTGGAGCCGAGGCGGGTACTCGAAGAGTACGGTATCCGCCGTGCCCCAGTATACTTATTTCCTCCATTCCGGACGTGGCCCTATAAAAAGCGATTGATAATTACAACAACTTAACAAATTCTTGAGGATGTATCGTTTTAATTCCTCTAAATTCACTAATACTCAAAACATGCTTTTTATCTTGACTTACAATATAATGTGCATTTGCGGCAATGGCAGCTTCAAAAAATTTATTATCGTCAGGATCATTTTTAACAATTTCTAATTTTTTAGTTGGCAAAACCATAAAACTATTTTCAACAATCATCATTTTCCACTCCTCAATCATTTCTTGAGACATTTGAATTTTAAAGTTTTTAACCGTTTCAATAAATTCTTCTACAATCTCCTAAGAACTAACCAAAACAATTCTTCCTTCTCTCCAAGCACCAATAATTTGAGAGCAAAAGTTACCTCTCCAAAAGATTCCTGAGATAAAGATATTTGTATCTAAAACAACTCTTAAAATCATTTAGTTCTAACTCTTTTAACAGCTTCATCTACATCAGTTTGCTTTAAATCTTTGTTTTTAGCAAAATCTCGTGTTTTTTTAAGCAATTTATCAAATCCTTTAAATGAAGGGATTTCTAATTTTTTAAGGACAATCGTATCATCCTCGCCAATAACAACAAATTTTTCTCCCTCATGTAAATTCAATTTTTCTCTAATTCCTTGAGGAATAACTATTTGACCTCGTGAGCTAAGACTTGTAACTTCTAATTTTTCCATTTTTTAATACCTCTAAGTAAGCATTTCTTACTAGTAAGACAATCTTATTTTTAAATCTTTCCAAAAACTCCTCTGAGGTAACAACTTTCACAAATCTTATAAACAAATACTTCTCAGAAAATAAAATGAGTGAGCAAGCACAAGTTTTACAATTAAGAAAATTAGCAGGATACGAACCCCCTGCAACTCAACCAAATCAAGATCACGACTTATTATTCTATCAAAGATATGTTCAAGGATTAATCGAAGAAAAAGATTTCCAAAGATCTGAATTAGCTGACATAATAATCGCACTAGACAATTTTGAACCAACTCAAATAATTCAAAGAGCGCAAGATCTCTCACTTCCAATAGCTTCAAGAGACGACTACAACAAATTAATAATAGCCTTAGCTGATGAACTAGAAAAACCAAATGACAAGCAAGTAAGAAATGCAATAAGTGTAGCCAAAGCAACAAAAGTTGTTCAAGGCTTAGATGCAAGTTGGGATGATGTAGATCAAATGTACATTGGTTTGGAGCAATCAATTAGAGAAGGTGCTCGAATGGTTTATGACGTGTTAAGTAGAGATTCAGATAAATCCCTACAAGTAAAAGCATCAGAAATATCTGATTATGCATTTCTTAAAAAAGAAGGCTTGAATTATTTGTATTATTTTACAGAATCTAATGATTTAGTTTTTAATTTATCTAATTCAAGAGAAAGATGGGCAAAAAAAAACCGTGAAGGATATGGTTTTTCAATTCTGGTCAATCATGAATCAATAAAGATTCAATATCCAAAATCATATACCTCTAGATATACTAATTATCAAGATCGTATTACATGTGATAATATATTTTACATTTCTATGTATTTTAAATATTCATTTCCTCGATTCATTAGCAATTTAAAATTTGAAATAAATCATAGTCGTGGCCAAGACGAACTACACTACGCTAAAATCATGGCTCAGCTTCCACAAATAGTCTCGCAAATGAAACAAGTTGGAATACAAAGAGCCAAAGATGCTCTAAACCCAAATTCTTGAACTATCCAACCAAACGTTTATATATTTTAAAGTAATGCCTAATTACATCAAAAACAGGGGGCTTAAAATATGGACATAAATTCTATTGTAAAAAACGATTTTTTGGCATTTGATAGCGAATTAACCTTATCACAAATGATAGGGAAATTAAGAAAAGAGGACAAACGAGCAGGTCTAATTTTTCGAAAAAACAAATTTCTAGGACTTGTAGAGAGAAAAAAATTATTAAAAACAACAATTGACACCAAAGCGCAAAAATTATCTCAATTTGTAATAAAAACACCCATTTTAAGTTATTATGCTGATATAAACGAAGCAGCAAAAGCACTATTTGACTCAGACGCAGATTATTTGCCAGTTGAAAAAGATAAACAAATAATTGGTGTTGTTCATGCATTAGATGTAGCAAAAGCAGCACTTGAATCATTAAATGGACTAAGTTTGAGTGATGTAAAATTAGTAAAACCAAGCAAAGTTGAAAAAACAAACCAACTCTCAACTGCAATTCAAATCATGAGAGAACAAAGTGTTGATCATGTGCCTGTATTTGAAAAAGGAAAATTATATGGGATAATTAGTTTTAGAGACATCGTTCGAAAATATCTAAATTGGTCACCAAAAAGAGATGTATCAGCAAAATTCAACTCCTCAAGTAGATCTGCAAGGGTTGATTTAGCAAAATTGAGCGCACTTCCAGTTGAAAATTTCTCAACCAACAATAACTTAGTAAAAATTAAAACAGATGCTAAATTCAAACAAGCAATCAGTTTACTAACAAAACACAACATTAGAAATTTACTAGTGGTAGATGGACAAAAATATGTTGGACTTTTAACGGTAAGAAACATTCTAGGATCCTTAGCAAAATCAAAAGTAACTAAAGATTTTAACCTAAAGTTTGTTGGCCTAAAAAAATTAAAACTAAGTGAGCATCAAGAATTTGCCCTAAAACGAGTAGCACAATTCTCAGCATTTAAATTACAAAGAAAACTTCCAAATGAATTCAATCTAGCAGTTCATCTAAGACAACAAAACAAAGATGGAAGAAAGCAAATCTTCAACGTAAATTTAAAACTAGAGAGAAACGGCAAACTCCTGACAAGCGAATACGAATCTTGGGACTTAGAACAAGCAGTTCACAAAGCCTTTAGCGGCCTTGCCCGAGCAACAAAAAGAATCAAATAATTTTTTTTCTTTTTCCTTTTTCTAAAATAAAACCAACTTAATCAAAATTTTCTAAAATAACAAAACAAAAATAAAAAAAATAAAAACTACAAAGTTTCTTCCTTCTCTCTCGTTTTTTTCTCACGAAACTTTTGAGCATTCTCTTCATTAACAAATCGATACAGTTTTCCATCAATCTTAGTTTCAACAACATCTTCAGATCCCATCAAAGGCTCGCCAGTTAAAGCATCCTTTCCAAGACCACCAGCTTGCGAAGCACCTTGCATAAACCCAGATTCAAAAGGCTCGATCTCATCATCTTCTTCAAGTTTCTCTCGTCCTTCCTCACTATAAACATCTTCATCCTCATCTCCATGTTCCATAGCAGCTTTCTTATCATCACTAGTCTCCTCGGGCAAAATTCCTTGCTCCTTAGCAGCATGATGTTCTTCAGTATGTTTTTCCTCTTTTTCAATATCTTCAACCATAAAAAATTAGCTAATCAAATTAGTATAAAAGCATTTTGGTTGTCAAAAAAATAAACAAATATAAACATTAACAACAAACAAACAACAATGAATACAAACTACAAAATAATCACGCTAACAGGTCCATCAGGATCAGGCAAGACTACTCTAGCCAAAGAGATTTTAAAAGACTCAGATTACAAATTAATAACATCAACAACAACAAGAGACCCAAGACCTACTGATTTAGAAGGCGAATACGAACACATCCTTACTTCAGCCTTTGCCTTAAATGAAGCAGAAAAAACTTTCCTCTGGTCAGTAAATTACGCCAACAAACTATACGGTACAAGAAAACTATATCTAAACTCAGCCCTAGAACACGACCACACATCTATTGCTCTTCTAGTTCCAGACACAGTAAAAATCCTTTACAGACACCTAAAACAACAAAACAAACAAAACTTACTGCTACCAATCTACATCAACGGCTTAGATGAACAAACCCTAAGGCAAAGAATTCAAGATAGAGCAGGAACAACAAACAATCTCAAAAAAAGACTAGCAACAATAGAAGAGTGGAATACACAAGCAAGATACGAGAACGAAGTGCCTTATAAGTTCATAACAAACAATACAACGATCCAAGAAGCTTTAGAACAAATCTTTGATTATATGAAAAATTAAGAATCAATAAAAATAAATAAAAAATAAACTTATCTTTTCTTTTTCTTCTCATTTTTTTTCAAACTAAAATTTAGCCAGAACAAATAGAGAAAAGCTCCTACAACTGGAATAAATACAAGCAGTAACATCCACGCAACCTTATCGATATCCTTTTTAAAATCACGTTGCAGGCAATTAAAAATCATAACTAACCAAAAAATTCCAAAAGCAACAAACGCAATCTTCCACAAAAAATGAAATCCTGTTTTGCCAATAAAACTCCCATGTCGAACAGTAAGTCCAGTAATTAAATCTAACATATTAATACACCTCTTTTAATTAAGTAAAGATTTAGAGTATTTAAAATGATATGAAACCCAACTAAATATCCAAATCCTCAAGCATAAAGCTTTTAAACAAACCTAACAATTTCTTAAACATGGATAATACAAACAATAATCAACAAAATAACAATCAACAAAAACAACAAAATCAAACTAAAAATAAAAAACCATTCGTAAGAAGAGAAAGAAAATTAGGTCCTCCAGCTTGCGCAATCAAAATCAATGATTTCACTTGGGAAATTCCAACTAGTTTTAAAGAAGGGATGAGAGTTCCAGCAAGAATCATTGCAAATCAAGAACTAATTGATGCCATGGACGAAGGAGTTTTTAATCAAATAACAAACGTAGCAACCCTTCCTGGTATTACAAAATTTGCATATTGTATGCCAGATGGACATTGGGGCTATGGATTTCCAATTGGGGGGGTGGCAGCATTTGATATTAACAAAGGCGGAATCATTTCACCAGGTGGAATTGGATTTGACATTAATTGTGGAATGAGACTTCTAACAACTAACCTTACTGAAGATGAAGTAAAACCAAAAATCAAAGAATTAGTTGACGCTCTATATCTAAAAGTACCAGCAGGAGTTGGCTGTAAAGGTTTTGTAAAAATCACCAAAGAAGAATTCAAAGACGTTATGGTAAAAGGAGCAAAGTGGGCAATTGAAAAAGGCTACGGAAAACCAGAAGACTTAGATTTGATAGAGAGCAAAGGACAATTACCACAAGCAGATCCAAGTAAAGTTAGCGAAAAAGCAGTAAAACGGGGCTTTAATCAAATCGGAACACTAGGATCGGGAAATCATTATTTGGAAATTCAAGTAGTAAAAAAAGAAAACGTCTTTGATTGGGACGCAGCAAAAGCAATGGGTATCGAAAAAGATGGCCAAATCGTAGTCATGTTTCATTGCGGCTCACGTGGCTTTGGACATCAAATCGGAACAGACTACTTAAGAAAATTCTTAGATGTCATGCCAAAATATAACATTAACATTCTAGATAGAGAACTAGCTTGCGCTCCTTTTAAATCACCAGAAGGACAAGATTATTATGCTGCTATGGCTTGCGCGGCTAACATGGCCTTTGCAAATAGACAAGTAATCACTCACAGAATTAGAGAAGTATTTGAAAGAGTTTTTGAAAAATCACAAGAAGAACTAAAAATAAACCTAGTCTACGACGTAGCACACAACATCGCAAAGCTAGAAAAATACACCATTGACGGTGAAGAAAAGGAACTTCTTGTCCATAGAAAAGGAGCAACTCGAGCCTTTGGACCAAATAGAGCAGATGAACTTCCAGACAAATACAAAAAAATAGGCCAGCCAGTAATTTTAGGCGGCTCTATGGAAACAGGCTCATACTTACTTGTAGGAACAAACGAAGCAGACCAAACCTTCGCCTCAACAGCACATGGCGCAGGAAGAACAATGAGTAGATCCGCAGCAAAGCGAGAAATCAAAGGAGAAGAACTCCAAAAAGATATGGAAAAACGAGGAATCTACGTTCACGCCGTAACTATGAAGGGATTAGCCGAAGAAGCAGGAAAAGCCTACAAAGACATCAACGTAGTTGTAAAATCCTTAGAAGGCCGAGGCATAACCAAACCAGTCGTAGCCCTAAAACCAATCGGAAACGTAAAGGGATGATTCTTTATTTTCAATTTTTTAAATTTTTAATTTTCTTTTTCAAAATTCTAACAACCAAAAAACCAAAATACTTATTAATAACCTCCCTCTCAAAACATCTGAGGGTGTAGGTAGATGAAAAAAAAGATTATACTATTTTTAACAATAACATTAATGATAACATTACTAACAACAAGTGTTCTAGCAAACTTTGAATTAAAAACAACAACTAATCAAAACAATCAAGATTTTCTAGGTCTCTTCTTTGGTGAACCATACAAACATTTGTATGAACAAAAAATAAATTTTCACGCACAAAAAGAAATAGAACCAATTGAGCTAGAAGCAACAAAAACAAAAGTCCACGTAGTTGAAGTAATTGATAAAGGTTTTAATCCAGAAAAAATTGAAATCAAAGCTGGAGAAACAATAGAGTGGCAAAACAAAAGAAAAACTCTAAGATTAAATAAAATGCTAATCGTAGGAACTCCGTTATGCGGACATTTCAAAAGTAAAGTACTTACTACAGACCAAACTTACTCCTGGACATTTGAAAAATCAAATAGGTGCGTAGTGGTAGATAGTGTAACAAAATACGCTATGGTTGTAAATGTTGTTAAATAAATTGCTTTTTAATTATTCAAAAAAGGCATTAAATTTATAAACAATTAATAATCTTAAAGCAAAAAAACAAACAGAGGTGTTTAAATGAAAAAAATAATAATATTATGTTTTCTTCTAATAAGTATGTTAGTGGTAGTAGGTTGTGTTCAAGACAAACAAGTAGTAACAACAGAAAGTGAACCAGCTACAACTGAACCAGTAGCATCAGAAACTCAAGAAGAACCAGTGGCTCAAGAAACAACAAGTGAACCAGCAGAAGAAGTTGAGGCAGTAGAACCACAAGAAGAAGAAAGAATCGTAGTAAATACAGGAAGTTCTCATGTAGTTGAAATGACTACTGCAGGATTCGATGTTGACGAACTAAGTGTAAGAGTTGGAGATACAGTAGCTTGGGTTAATAACAGACAAGAAAAAATCAACGGCATCAATAACGCATTAGTGCTAGGTACATTTGAATGTCGAGGAATTAAAAGCGGAATCATCAAATTAGGTGAATCATACACTTATACATTTGAAGAAGCTCTTGATTGTGAAGTAGTTGACGGGATTTTCACAGAAGAAAAAATGAGGGTGGTTGTAGAATAAACTTTTTTCTTTTTTATTATCTTTTTTTACCATCTTTTTTTACCATCTTTTTTTATCTTTAATTAAATTTTTTAAAACAAATTTCTAAAAAGAACTATTCTGAAGATTGCATTTAACTCCCTTGAATTGACTTTTTAAGCCTCAAAAATAAAACTCTTTATAAATTAAAAACATATAGTAAAATAAAATTTAAAATAAAATTTAAAATCTGAGGTGATTAAAATTAAAAAAATAGTTATATTGGTTGCTCTTATGGCTGCATTATTACTTGTAGTAAGTTGTAGTCCTGGAGTAGAAATTGAAGGTGATTTAGATACAATAGAAGAATATGAAGCTCTTGAAGCAGAAGATTCAGAAGCTTTAGTTGGACAAGCAAAAAGAACAAAAACACCAACTTTATCATTAATGACAATTGAAAGTTGTATTGAATTAAATTCTGGATTCAATTATTATAGTAAGAGATCTAAAAGATCATATGATAGGCCTGGGAAAACTACTCTGACAGTAGCAGAAGATTTTGACGGACTTAGTGTAAGTGAATTAAATTTATACAGTGGTTATGTAATCTCTGATATAGTAGCTAAAAGAGGAAAAGAAGTAACTTCTTTTAACTTTGATAAAAATAGTGGAGATTTAGAGAAGATTCAAAAAGGAGACAAATTAACTATTTATGTTAAACAACAGTCAAAAGAAAAATTGAACTTATGTTTAATTCCAGGTGATGTTAATTTAGATGGAAAAGCAGATCGTGCAGATTATGATTGTGCTCAGGATTATTTTGAAACTTTAAGCAGACCAGATTGTTTTAAGGTAAAAGAATCAGTTACTAATTTTGATTGTGATGCTAATTTAGTTGGTGATGTTGAAGATTTCTCTTCTATGATTGAATTTGTACAAAATAAAGGAAAATTCCCTAAATGTATGTTTGAAGATTCAGATAAAGATGGTAGAAATGAATTTAGAGATAATTGCCCTGAACTATCAAATCCTGATCAAGCAGATTCAGACGGCGATGGAATTGGAGACGCATGTGAACAACAAGCAGCACCAGTTGAAGAAGCAGTAGCACAAGAAGCGCCAGTAGAAGAAATTAATCTTCCAAACTCAGCAGCAGAACAACCAGTAGCTCCTTCTCCAAGCTTCTCATGTGGTAATACTTCGGCTGGAGTAAATGAATTAGGTTCTTTTGATTGTTTTGCAGGTGAGTCGTGTTATACAGACAATTCAACATATTCTGAATGTAGGTAATACTAAATTTTTTCTTTTTTTTCTTTTTAATTTTCAAAACAACAAAAACCCATAATTTATAAACAACATCCACTTTCTAATCCTCATGTCTAAGACATTAAAATTATTCAAAATATTTGGAATAACAATTCAACTTCACTATTCTTGGTTCATAATTCTTCTAATCTTAACTTGGTCACTCGCAACGGCTTTCTTTCCACATTATTTTATTGGATACTCAACATCAATGTATTGGTTTATGGGATTTGTTTCAGCAATCTTATTATTCGTATCTGTACTTTTACATGAGCTCTCACATTCCTTAGTTGCAAAATGGAGAAATATCGAAGTTAGCTCAATTACACTTTTCTTTTTTGGCGGCGTTGCTGGAATTAAAAAAGAGCAAATGAAACCATCTTCTGAATTTTTAATGGCAATAGCAGGGCCAATATTCTCATTCGTTCTTGCAGCAATTTTTTTCGCAATCAACAAATCAAACATCAATGGGATTGTAAGCGCCATAACATTCTATTTATATCAATTAAATTTCATCCTAGCAATTTTCAACCTTATTCCTGGATTTCCACTTGACGGAGGACGTGCCTTTCGAGCAATCCTTTACGCTTACTACAAAGATCTAAAAAAAGCAACAAGAATAGCTTCAAGAATCGGAAAACTATTTGCCATCTTTTTAATAATAATTGGTTTTGTAAGTTTCTTTAACGGTCTAAATGGCTTATGGTTTATTTTACTAGGTGGGTTTCTTTACTTTATAGCAGGATTATCATACGATCAAGTTGTCCTAAAAGATGTCCTTGAAGACATAATTGTAAAAGACATCATGATTAAAAAATATAAAAAAGTAGACCCTAACTTAACTTTTGAAAAATTCATCAAAAAATATGCAAAGTATGACGAAGACGTTTTTGTAATCCAAAACAAAAAATTCACAGGTATTCTAGATTTAAAAAGAGTCCAACCAATGCCAAAAGAAATGCAAAAAAGAATTTTACTAAAACAAATAACTATGCCCCTTGAACAAATCAGACATTTAAGGATAGAAAACACAGCCTACACTGCCTTTAAAAAATTTAGCGAAGAAAATCTAGACATCCTTCCAGTCCTAAACAACAAAAAGAAACTAATTGGCATAGTTACTCGAAGAAGCATCAACAACAGATTAATCATCGAAGCAAAATTCAATTCTTGACTTTATTCTTAATAAAAATTCATAAAAGGCATATTTTGTAAAATCTCTAAGCAATTTATTTAAAAAACACTCATTTCCAACTCAAATGCACGATTCAAGACCTTATTTTAATATGATTGGATTTGATAATAATAAACTTTATGTAGAGCACATTCTATTCACTCAAGATCCCCAATTTCACGTATTTGGAATTCAAGAAGATGATCATGAAATTATCTCTTATGACGAATTTTGTCGTTTTTCAGAGTACTTGACAAGAGAAGAATATATGATTACTTTTCTTGATATAGATATATTTGATTTTGAAAAAGCAAAATCCTATTCAAGGTTTGCAATTTGCTTAAATAGGATGTATCAGTTGGCTTATGAAAATGCAAACAATGGTTCACTAGATGATTGGTATGAATTATTACAAAAGAGACAGGAAGCAAAAGAAGAATTTGATTTTAGTATAATCAAAACCCATCCTAGCTATGCTTTATTCAAACCCATCCTATTTGATCCGCTTGATGTTCTACCTCTAAAATTAAGGGGAGAAATGGCATTTGATTATTCTCCAAGACCAAATCTAACTCTTGTTCGCTCAATCGATTAATTAATAAACAAACAAATTCTTAAATCAAAATGCAACAATCAAACGAACAAACAAAACAAGAAATCACAAACAAACTAAAACAATTAACTAATCATAAACACATCAAACTAACAACCAGAGGAAACAACGCTATCAAAGCAGCTCTGAAATTATTCGACTCAGTTCTAATTCCAAACGAAGGTGGTTGGATAAGTTATCAAAAATTGCCAAAGCAACTAAAACTAACTCACGAACAAGTAAATTGCATAGATTCAAAAATAGATTTAGAAGACCTAAAAAACAAACTAAACACACAAAATTATGAATGCTTCTTATACCAAAATCCGTCGGGCTACTTTGCAAATAATAACCAAGAAGAAATCTACAATATCTGCAAAGAACACAACTGCAAAGTAATCCTTGACGCGTCAGGCTCATTAGGAACAAACATGTGCGATGGCGACTTTGCAGATTTCATAATCGCAAGTTTTGGAACATGGAAACTAGTTGAAGCAGGAGGGGGAGGATTCATCTCAACCAATAACGAACAATATTTCAACCAAATCAACCAAGAAACAAAAGATATCGAAGAAGAAAAACTTGAAAGCATCAAAACGGCCCTAAACAATCTACCAAATAGAATCAAATTCCTAAGCAATTTACGCCAAGACACAATAACTAAACTAAACCAACAAATTCCAAATGCCAACATCGTCCATAAAGAAGATAAAGGCTTTGTAATTGTAATCAAATTCAATAATGTGATCGAAAAAGAAAACTTAGAACACTTTTGCAAAACAAACAATCTTGAATACACAATTTGCCCAAGATACATCAGACTAAACGATAACGCCATAAGTATCGAATTAAAGAGAAAAGTCCAATAAAAATCCTGCTGTCTCTTCTCAAATTAACCATCAACTTCGAAAACTTTATAACTAAGAAACGAATTTTACCTAACATGACATTAACTATACCAACAACAATGAAAGATTGTTTATATTTTACTAATAGAGTTACTGATAATGGGCAAATTTTAGCTTGGGTCTATAAAAAAGAGTGTCCCAAATGTAAAAAAGCTAGAATGGGAAAACCCGTTGTAAAAGGCAAAATTAAAATAAGAGCTAAAGTATATGTCTGTCCTGCTTGTGAGCACGAAGAAGAAAAAGAAGAGCACGAGGCATCTTGTATAATTGAAGTAAAATATGATTGTCCTCATTGTGGAAAAGCAGGTGAATCCACAGGTCCTTACGTAAGAAAAACATACAAGGGAGTTAAATCTTATTTGGTTGAATGTGAGCATTGCAAAGAAAAAATAGCAATCACAAAAAAATTAAAAGAACCAAAGAAAAAGAAACCAAAAGTAAAAAAATAATTTTTTTTTTTTTAAATCTTATTAATTTCTATTCTCTATTTTAATATCTTCTCAAAAAAACCATTTAATCACATCAAAAACAAACATATCCTCCCAAACCTTTTTAAATTAATTCTCTCTTCAATATCAAATGAAAGCAAACCCTACAATAATCCAAAAATCCAAAAAAATTCTAATAACAAGCGCTCTACCTTATGTAAATAATGTGCCTCATTTAGGAAACATCATTGGAGCAACTCTATCGGGCGATGTCTTCTCAAGATTTTGTAAATCATACGGGTGTGAAACTCTCTATATCTGTGGAACTGATGAACATGGAACTTCTACTGAAGTGGCAGCACTAAAAGAAAATTTAACACCAAAACAAATTACAGACAAATACCACACCATTCACAAACAAGTTTATGATTGGTTCAATATTAAATTCGATGAATTTTCAAGAACAACAAGCGAAGATAACAAAAAAATCACTTATGAAATATTCAAAAAACTAGATGAAAATGGTTACATCATAGAAGACGACTTGGATCAAATGTACGATGAGAAAGCTCAAAAATTTCTAGCAGACAGATTTGTAGAAGGAACTTGTCCTAAGTGTGGTTACGAAGATGCAAGGGGAGATCAATGCGATGAATGTTCAACTCTTTTAGACCCAGTAGATTTAATTAACCCCCGATCAAAATTAACTGGTACAACTCCTGTTGTCAAAACAGAACGTCACATTTTCATTGACTTGCCAAAACTCTCAACTCAAATAAAAGAGTGGGTAGAAAAAACAGCAAAACAATCCAATTGGTCAAAAAATGCTATTGCCATGACTAATGCTTGGCTTAGAGATGGACTAAAACCAAGATGTATCTCAAGAAGTATTAAATGGGGATTTAAAATTCCAAAAGCAGGATTTGAAGATAAAGTATTTTATTCCTGGTTCGACGCACCAATAGGATACATTGGCTCGACAATTTCACACACCAAAGATTGGAAAAATTGGTGGAAAAACCCACAAGATACGCAACTCTATCAATTCATGGGAAAAGACAACATTCCATTTCACACAATTATGTTTCCGGCATTTTTAATCGGAGCAAAAGATAATTACACGCTCTTACACCAAATCTCTTCAACAGAATACATTAACTATGAAGGGGGACAATTTTCCAAATCAAGAAACAGGGGTGTATTTGGAACTCAAGCCAAAGAATCCGGAATTGACGCTGACATATTTAGATATTACTTACTAATCAACAGACCAGAACAAAGCGATAGCGAATTTACCTGGAAAGATTTTCAAACAAAAAATAACAATGAGCTTTTAGCAAATTTAGGAAACTTCGTAAATCGGACATTAACATTCACAAAAAAACATTTCGATGGCAAAATTGAAAAAAGAGAACTAAATGAAATCCTAAGAAACAATGTAGAGCAATCCCTCGACAAAATAACAATTCATCTAAGCAACATTGAATTAAAAGAATCCCTAAAACAAGTAATGCACATTTCAAAATTAGCAAATCAATATTTCCAAGAACAAGAACCCTGGAAACTAGTTAAAGTTGATTTAGTAAAATGCCACAAAGTTTTATACAATTGTTTAGAATTACTAAGGAAATTAGCAATTGTACTTGAACCCTTCATGCCACAAATAGCAAATAAAATCTTAAACATGCTTGGAATAAACAAACAACAAACCTGGGAAGCTCTCTCAGACATAAAAGAAAGTTTTCAAATTCAAGAAATAAAAATCCTATTTAGAAAAATAGAAAATGATGAAATAGAAAAATTAAAAAATAAATTTTCAGGAAAAAAAATGCAAGATACAAAAGAAACTAATAACTCAGAAACAAAAAATCAAATAAATGAAAATCAATTCCCACTAAAACTAAGAGTTGGACAAATTGTAGAAGTAAAAGATCATCCAAATGCAGACTCTCTATATTTGTTGCAAGTAGATTTCAAAGAAGAAAAAAGACAAATTGTAGCAGGATTAAAAAAACAATACAAACCAGAAGAATTATTAAACAAAAAATCGATCTTCTTAATGAATTTAAAACCAGCAAAAATCAGAGGAGAAGCATCAAACGCCATGTCGCTAGTAGCAGAAGATGAAGAAAAATTCACTCTTCTTTTCACAAACGAATCTGTTGGCTCAATCGCAACATTCGAAGGACTAGAAGAAAACGAAAACCAAATAACTTATGATAAATTCCAAAAAATTGACATGAGGATAAATAAGGGATTCGTAATATACAACACAAAAAAACTATTGGTAAATAACAATCCAATTAAAGTTGTTGGAGTTAATGAAAACGCAAAAATTATGTGAGCTTAATTTTTCATTAATCTTTTTTTAATTCTCTTCTTCTAATTTTGAACTCAAACACCCTCTATATTATATCTTTTATATTATATGATAAACAATAACTTTATATATGTAAAATCTTTTCTAAACCTTGTTCTATGAATAGAAAAAACAGAGGAAGAGAGATGTTTAGTAGCTCTAAAAATGGGCAAGTAACTATTTTTATAATCATAGGTATCATTTTATTATTCACATTTGCTGGAATCATGTATTTCACATCAAACACAATCAGTGAAAAAATCTCTTCGGAAGGTGAACCAGTAATTCAAAACGCTCCATCAGAGTTTAGTGCAATTCAAACTTTTACTCAAGATTGTATCTCTCAAATATCTGAGCAAGCAATTTCTATCTTGGGGGAACAAGGGGGATATATTTATCCGGATTTGCTGGGTGAATTTCCAATAATTAATCCCACTGACCAAATCGGTTTAAATTTAAATTCTATCAAAGTTCCTTATTGGCACTTTAATTCACAACCAAATAAAGCAAACCTAGTTAGTTTTGAGAGTCGAATGCCTCAATTAATTGGAGATGAAGAATTAAGTATCGAATCACAAATAAAAAGATTCTTATCCGAAAATATAAACACTTGCTTGAATGATTATCAAACATTCACTCAAACTGGCTTTAGTATAGAAAAAGATAATGAAGATGAATATAAATTAATCTTCTCAGATGAATTTGTTGGGGTTGAAATGAATACAAACATAAAAGTTTCAAGAGGCCAAACAAGTTCAGATTTGGATAAATTTTATGTAAGGATTCCAGTACAATTAAAAAAAACATATGAAACAGCAAAACAAATAAATGACGCTCAGCAAGAATTTTTATTTTTAGAAAGACATGGCACTGAATTAATCTCTTCTTTTTCCAGAAAGGATGCTAATGCTTTAGCTCCAATTTCGGCTTCTGGAAATGAATTATTTCCAACTCTAAGTTGGAATGAAGCAAGATTGAAAACTCAATACAAAGAACTGCTTACTTCTTATGTTCCAATGCTACGGTACCTAGGACAAGAAAAATTTTATCAACCAACACTAGACCTCTCACAAGTATTAACTCAAAAGGTAACGGATAATATGGTAGTCCCTCTTTTAGGAGCAGACGATTATGAAATCAGTTTTGATTACTTTGGCTGGGAACCATATTTTAAAACAAATAGCGAAGATGGTATGATCAGACCAGACCATATGTTCATTAATTATGAAATCATAAATTTCGGGTCGCAACAATACGAAACACACTACGACATCTCATATCCTGTTTTAGTTACAATTAAAGATAGTGCGGCATTTGATGCTCAAGGATTTAATTTTGTTTTTGCCATGGAATCAAACATAAGAAATAACGCGCCAGCTATTGCAGATGAAGTAAGAGAATTTTATCCTTCCAGAGAAAAAGGAATCTTATGTGAAGAAAACCAAAGAAGCTCAGCACCAATTCGAGCAGTAATTGTAGATAGTTTTACAAAAGAGCCAATTGAAGCAGTAAATTATGGTTTTACTATCCCTCAGGATGAAAGTTGTCAATTAGGTCTTACAAAATCTAGGGGGGAAATAGAAGAAAAATTACCCCAAGTATATGGGGGTGTTCTAGATTTTTCTCAATTAAATTACTTGGGAGCTCATTATCCTATCGACACATACACAATTAACGAACCAACTTTAATTGGATCAGCAGTAGCAGGATTAGATACAAACAACAAAGTAATTGAATTAAACAAAATAGTTCCAATCAATGTAACAATAAAGAAGAAAGACATAAACAAATGTATCAAACCACTTATTTGTGAATATGTTTATTCTGGTGCATTTACAAGCCTTATCCCTTACAAAGATATAACTTGTAAAATATCAGGCAGAGAAATTTGTACTGGTTATGAAGACTTATTTGGCTCAAACGACCCAGCATTTGTAGTTCAAGCAAATGGTTCATTTAGTAAAATAAATAATTTTTACCAATCTCAAGGCATAAATAATTTAGATGAAAATCAAAAAATTGTTTTAACATTAAATAGGGTTGGTGGTTTTGATAGCAATGTTGTAGAAGACCCATTTTCAACAAGTATTGAGATAACAAACTCTGATGAACCAATGCAAATTGATTTAGTTCCTGGAAGATATGCTTTGAATGCATATGGTGTTATTGATGAGCTTTATGCTATTCCAACTGAAAAAAGATGTTATTCTTATGATATTTTAACATATGAAAAAGAAGAATGTTATAATATTGACAATCAAACATTTAATCAAATAATTACAACTCAAATCATTTGGGATACACCTCAAACATACATTGAAATTTCACCTGATCAATTATATACTTCAGATTTAATTACATTTTTAATTCCTTCAATTAATTTCAAAAATCTTCCACCAAAAGTAAATTCCATTCAAAAAGAATGTGGTGGGGCAGCTTGTGTTCCTGGGATTGGTTGCGCATTTGAAGCATGTCAAAATGTTGACACTCCAATTAATGCAAGAATCATAGAAGACCTCTCAGCATTATCCCTTATGCAAAAAGCATATGGAAATATCACTTTAAGATCACAATTTGATCCAATATTTAGTTAGAAAACAATAAATCAAAACAAAAATGAAACAAAATCAAAAAAAAATGTATGGAAAATTTAATCGTTTCAATGCAATATTTTTAATTCTTCTAATTTTAACTATGCCTGTTTATTCGGCATCAGCTCTAGCTGCCCCAAGTGTTGCAATAACTAAAAACACAGGTGAAGCGCAAATAGAAAATTTTATCGATGCAAATGGTGATGTCTGGAAAGTTCAAGCGCAACTAAGTGGTTTAGAAGGAAAAGTAGTTGAATCAAGTGATGTTAAATTAAAAATAGGAAATCGAGAATCAACATTTAGTTCATGTACAAACAATGAATTTGGTGTTTTATGTGAATATTTAAGTCCTCTAACAAATGGAGTAAGACCAGATGATTATACTTATCAAGTTATTCTAACTTATCTTGATGACTTATTACAACCAAAACAAGCAGACGCATCAGGCGTAGTTAGGGCAGATGGAACAAATCCAGTTGTAGAAAATGTTCAAGTGGTGCAAAATAGGAATGGGCAATTAACTCTAGATTTCACAGTAAAAGATAATCATGAGCAAGACTCGCCTTCTGTCGGTTTAGATACTCTTCAAGTAATTGATCCAGACTCAAACGAAATTGTTGTTTCATTAAGCTCAGACATCATAAACTCAGTAAGCAATTTTCAATTCTCACAAATAAATCCAACAGGCAATGTTGTTGACGCGCAACTTACCGGAGATGGATTAAAAAGAATTAAAATAATAGCATCAGACAAATTAGGTCATCAATCAGACGCTAACAAAATTTATTCATACAAAGCAGACTTTGTATCCCCTCAAATTGACGCATCAACTTTAAATTTCACAGAACTTGATAGGTTTATAGGACAATTCTTAACAACAACAGATATTACTATTCAAGTAGAAGATAAAAATTTCAATAATATTGTAGCAACATCACAAGATGCAAGATTAAATAATAAACTAGCAGATAGATGCGATGAAATAAGTTTAAATTTATATGAATGTACTTGGAAAGATGTTCAAATAGAACCAAAAACTCAATACAATATTAATTTTGTAGCAACAGACGATTACAATAATGCACAAACAACAACAGCAAGTTTGTCTGGGTTTGTAGTGGACAATAATCCTCCAACAATTGAATACTTAGGAAGTGCAAGAGAATATCAAGGTAAAAGTTTCTTAAAACAAGGAAAGAACACAATCATTCTAATAGTAAAAGAATTAGAAAGTGGGATAGAACCAAAAAACATCATTGCTGACATGGGCGCATTTTCAAGATCAGATAGTAAGCCAGATGGATGTAATAGATTAGCAGATGGCTTAGAATGTTATTGGGATGTAGATTTTAATACTCAAACAGATCAAATTGAATTTAGAGTAAAAACACTTAAAGATAATGCGGGAAATGAAGCACAGGGAGCAAAAGTAGATCTGTTTGTAGATAATGGTGCTCCAGTAGTTGAAGAAATTGAATTACTAGGATACTCAGATACCGGTGATAGAATTTTCTTTCAAAGTAACGATCAAATAAAAGTTCAACTAACAGTAAAAGAAATAAATGGCTTATTTGTAAGGGCAGATTTAAACGATGTTGTTCTTGACGCTCATAATTACTTTGACAATGATAACTTCACTCGAAGAGACCATGTTGGATGGCAAGATTTCAATCAAGACGAATGTGTAAGAGATGAAGGAACTTGGATTTGTGAATTCTTAACAAAACCAATCATGTCAGGCCCAGCATCAGCAAGAGATTTCAAGTTAGAAATTTCAGATACAGCGGGAAACATTGCAACAATTTATGAAAGTGAACCAACAACAACTATTCAAAGCAGCAAAGGACAAGGAGAGTACAAACTTGATATCCTGGGTCTAGATACTCAAGAAACGCCAGATTTTTTTGAAGTTACAAATGTGAAATTATTATCGGACTTTATTGACATAGATACAACTGAGTTAATTTACACCAGGATGCCAGTAGAAGTAAGACTCTCATCTCCAAGTCCTCAAACTCAATTACTTAGCGCAGACATCTTAGGTTGCGCTCCCTCTCAAGATGGTGAACAAACTGAAAGTGAAAACGCACCAACAATCTCAAGATCAATTTTATATGGTGGAAAATTTCCTCAAGGAAAAAGAAATCCAACCTTTAACATGGTTTTAGAATTCTCACCATTTAACGCAAAAGAAATGTTCAATCTAAATTCTGATAGTGGGATTTTCAACGAACAAGAAGTAGAATTCACTTGTCAAGTAAGATTATTTAACAAATTAAAAGATAGTGCTTTAAGATCTCCAGAAATTCAAGATGTAATTATAACAGTCCCATTTGGATTTACTCAATTAGGTTCAATTGATGAAAACCTAGCTAGCAAAATCAAAGAAATTCAAGATAGTACTTTCATGGAAATTTCTAGCTGGATAGTAGAATTAAATAAATGGATTAATTGGATAAAATGGACCTTAAATTTAGTTAACACAATTGTTGGAGTTCTAGAAATAATCGATTTAGCATCAGGAACAATGCTTGAGACAGGAAAGAATTTAGAAAAAAATCCTCTCCCTCCAGTTCAAGCAGCAGGAGCAATCCTAAAAGGAAGTTGTTTATCAGTTCAATATGGATCACAAGCAGCTTGGAAGGAATGGATTCCATATCTTCAAGTACCACTTCAAATATTAAGTTGTAATCCTGATCCTACTAATCTAGGTTGGTATGGTGAATATCAAAGTTTAGTCTTGGATACATATAACGGAGCTAGTCTTAGGGGCCCCTTGGGAATTGGAGCAACCTCTCTTTATGATAATTTATACACCTCTGTATTTGGTTTATGTGTTCCAGGAATATTACATCAAATTGAAAAAAGAAGAGAAATTGAATGTCGTAAAATAGTTTGTTACGGACAAGATGTTGTTTCGGGAGTAGCTACAATGGATGCATGCGATAAATTATATGATCTACAATTATGTGAATTTTATTATGGCCCTCTAGTAAGTTTCATACCTTTATTAGACGCAATAAGCTACATTGGAAAAGCCATTCAAGGAGCTCTGTCTTCTCCATTAGGATTAATTAGTTTAACCGAGGTATTTGCTTGTATGCCACTTTGTTTAACTGACGTAGCACCAGGATCAAACGCATTAAGTATTTGTAAATTTACTACTGGATTTAATAAAGCTCTCTCCATAGCAGACGGTATTGTAGGAGCATTAGATTCACGGCCAGATAAAGTAGCATCTCCATACTGTAAACAAGCAGAAAGTATTGATTTATCTAAATTAGCCGGAGCAGCCCCACAAAGAGAAGTTCAAAGTGAAGAAGTAAGTTCCCAAGATACAAGCGCAACTTCTCAAGCACAACCAGTAAATCAACCAGTAAATCAACCAGTAAATCAACCAGTACAAGCAACTCCAGAACCAGATAGAGAAGAGCAAGAAGTAATTCAAGTAAGTTAGAACAATCAAAATAAAAACATATAAAAACCTCAAAAAAAAGATATGTACAACAAATACAAAATGAAAAACAAACTAATCACCTCACTAGTAATTTTCATACTCCTATTCTCAAACCTAGCCCTAGCAACACAGCACGAACAAAACCAAGGAGCACTTCAAGGCATAATTTCAGAAGATGCTTCTAATCAAAAAATAACTCAAGCAAGAGAAGGTGCAGTAGTTCAAAGTAAAACCTCTGGCAGATATTTTAGAATAATTGAAGGGGAATGGAAAGAAACAGATCAAATAGGACAGATTAACATTGATAAAGAAGGAGTAACCCAAGAAGATTTAAAATTTCTTAATGATCCTAATAATTATGAAGATAATGGGAGATTTAATATAAAAACTGAAAATATAGCTCAAACAACTTTGATTGAAGATAATTTATTTGTATTAAATGAAGGAGATCAAGTATTACATGATGGTAATAGGATTTTAACTGTTACAAAAACAATTGGAGAAGATGGCGAAGTTAGAAATGTCAAATTAATTGATAGTGCTGGAAATACTATAGTCGAAGTTAATGATAGATTGGATCAACAACGTGTTTATAAAATTGTTAATCCTGGTGTTGATGATTACAGAAATCAACAAACAGGGGTGCCAGGTAGCTCAATAAATCAAGAAATTGAAATATCTCCTAGTTCTGATTTTTCACAATTAACTTCTGACCAATTAAGTAAATTAAAAAGAGATGATCGAATCAATCAATTCAATCTACAACAACAACCAGATGGAACATACAAAGTTAAGGGAAGTAATGATGGTTCCATATATTACTTTGATGATGGTGAATTAGTTCATGTATCAAATGGAGAATCAAGAGTTTACAATCCAAGTAGTAATTTAGATTCTTCAGATTGGCAAGAAGTAAGAAATGACCCTCAACAAACAGGAGTTTATTCAAGAGGTATTAAAGAAAGACAAATAGATGGTCAACCAAGTTATTGCTACATCGCAGGTGGTAATGAAAAATGTTTACCAAACAAACAACAAATTGAAAATGAATATTCTTATGTTACTCAAGATTGGGATGGCTATAAAGATACAGAAGGACTTGAAGGATATGGCGATGGCCAAGTTGAAATCGAAGACGGACAACTAATGCTAGATTGTGGAACAATTTGTACTGATGATCCAATCAGAGTTAATGAAAATGGAATTATTGGAGTTGGCGAAGGCGGCGACTTTAAAGCACTACCAAACGAAGCAATTGATTCTCTAAAAGGAAATCCAATCATGGATGGTTTATTAGAAGAAAGACATAGCCATATAAGACAAGTAAGAGCTCAAGCAGATAAAGAATTTGAAGAAGAAGAAAGAATATTGAATATAAGAGAATCAACTTATGATTTTTTAGAAGAAAGAGGTGGTGAAAAATATGCTCAAACAGGACGAACGTTGGATTCAGTAAAAGATCTAAGAGATGTATCTAAAAACGCAAACGGATTTAAAATCGAAGTTGAAGATGGCCAAACTTATTATGTTAAAGATGGAGAAAGATATTATGTGTCAGAAGAAAGTAAAGATGGTATTATTTTCAAACAAGAAGGAAGAATTTGGGATAGTAAAATTAATTTTGATTCCCAAGATCATGCTGATTTAGCAATTGCACAAAATGAATATACCACAGCAAGAAATGAATTAGAAGTAGATAGAGAACAATATGTAGAATCAATGCAACTTGAAAAACAAACAGATGGAACATATAAAAGAAAAATATTTGCTTCAAACAAATATGTTGTTTTAGATGAAAACTTAAATCAAGTTGGAATAGTTGATGAAAATGGTGATGAAGTAGCACCAACAAATCATGAACTAAATTTTTTAAGAAGTGAAGAAAGAAAACTATTGGCATCATCAAAAGCAGCATCAACTTCTCAAGGAGTTCAACAACCTCAACCACCAACAGATCAACCAACTTCAGAGCAACCAACTCCTGCAGAAACACCTCAATCTGCTGCAAGACAACCCCAACCAGCAGCAACAACTCCTCAACCAACTGCACAAACTGGAACTGAAAGTGCAAATATAGAAAAATTAAAATCAGATTTAAATGAATTAGCAAGACAAAAACAAGCTTTGGATCCCAATAATGATGCAGATAAACTAATAATTAAGGCAATTGATGAACAAATAAGTGATAAGGGAAACCAAATTACAGCCGCAAGAGCCCAAGAATCAAGACAAGCAGCGCCTGCCGCAACTCCAACCCCAACCCCAACAGCTCAAAGAGAAGTAACATCAAGAGAAATAGAACAAAGTGAAAGAGAATTAAATCAACTACAAGGTGATCAACATAATATCTTATCAGATTTAGGAGGGAGTTCGGATAAAGCACTAAGGGGAGATGAATTATTTGATAATCCTACATGTAGTGGTTGTACATATTATATTAATGATGTCGGACAAGCAGTTAAAGTAAATGTAGATGGAAGTGAAACAACATCTTTAACTAGTGAACAACAAAATGATATAAAAGATAATATCAATCGTGTAAAAGGCGTAAGAACTGAAGATATTAAACAACAAATTGAATCCAAATCTATTGAATTAGAAAATTTAAAAAGTGATTTAGAAAATGCAGGGGAAGAAACTCAACTAGCTCCAACAACTCCATCTGGGATAAAGATTGTGCCAGTAGAACCTGCTTCAGATGTTTACATACAAGAATTAGAAGGAGAATTAAAAGCAATTCAAGATAAAATAAATTCTGAAACAGATCCAGCTAAACAATTAGAATTACAAAAAGAACTTCAAGCAAAAGTAAAAGAACTAGAAGATGCTAAAAAACCTAAATCTACAACTCCATCAAAACAATCAAAAGATTCCAAAGAATCTCAAGAAGCAGTAAAACAAGAAGTTGCAAGAGTTAAAGCATTCGAAGCATCAAAAGCACAAGTAAATAATGCGGTAGGATGTTACACTAATAGAGCATGTAGAGAATCAAGAGAAGACGTATCCAGAGATATTCAAACTCAAATAGATAGGTTAGACCCAGAAAAAGACAAAGCTAAAATAAAAGAACTTAGAGCAAAAAGACTCAAAGCAGGAATCTTAACTCACTCACAAGCAGCAGAAGAATATAGAGAATTAGCAAAAACATACGATTCAAAAATTGCAGCTGCAACAAAGGTAGTTGATACAAGAAAATCAGAATTAAAAACATTAGAACTTGAAAAGAAAGCTATTGAATCAATGACTGATAAAGATAAGAAAAAGGAAGCCCTAAAAGAATATAACAAAAAAACTGAAGCTAAGAAAAAAGAATTAGAAGAAGCAAGTAAAGTAGAATCTGATCTTAAAAAAGAACAAGAAGAATTATCTGATCAAGGTGACTCTAGCGATCATAAAGGAAATTTCTACGAAGAAGCATTTGGTGTAGACTATTATTCCTTCTTCAAAGGAGAAAACGCAGTAGGTGATATAGCATCAGGTTCAACAGCTCTTCTAGGAAGACTAGGGAGTTATAGGTCGCTATCTAATCTTTTAATGCCAGACGCAACAAAAGAGTGGATGGAATTAGCTAACAATGATTTGTTAAATCAGTGGGCAGACTTATCATCAACAACAACCAGGCAATTTTGTGATTACGATGACGCAAGAAGATCACAAACACCAGGAGAAGCCTCATCATTCTTCCTAACCCAATCAGGAACTTATCAATTTGTAGGAGCTGTAAAAGCAGAAAAATCACCCCAAGAATCATTCATATTATGTCAAGTAAATTCAGAAGATGAAGAAGACTTTATTTGTCCAAAAGGCTTAGAATGCGTAAACGAAGAATTTTGTCATAAAGAAGGCGAAAGAGAACCAGCTAAAGGAACCTTCTATAAAATCACTTGGAGAGTTAACTCTCCAGTTGATGAAAAATTCACACCTTACGTAGACGAAAATGGTTTTGCCATTAAATTTAACGTAGCTTTAATTGGAACATCTGGCACAAAATGGATGTATAAAAGATTGGGATTTTCAGATGACAATGTAATTGAACTTAAAAACGGCGCAACCGATGGAGCAACAATTGCAAAACATCTAATTGAAGATTACAACAAAGTATGTATTAAATTTGGAAAAGCAGTAAAAGATAGAGAAGGCAACATTGTAAGCGAAATTTGCACAGACTTTATCACCTCAACCAAAGGAGAAGTAAAATACGGCGATAGTGCCAGAACTCAATCAGTAACAACATCATCATCCCAAGTAGAATTAGACATTTAAAATGAAAATAAAACACTCTAAGTTATTAACAAAAACAGTATTAATAGACCTAGTAACAATCTTCTTCATCATGTTTTTATTTCTCACATTAGGAAACTCAGTAAAAGACAAAACATTAGATGCAACTCAAGGAAAAACAATAGAACAAATAAAAATAGATTTAGTATCCTCAACAAAAGAAGCAGAGCAATTAACAAAAAACATCAAAGGCCTAGTATTCATCTTGATTGGTGGTTTAATCCTAGCAACACTTCTAACAATTGCAGCAATGACATATTCAAGAATGTACATTTGGGATAAATTAATTAACCATAACTTCAAAAAGAAATACGCATTTAAATGGTTAGCAATTCTAATCTTAACAGCAGTAATTCTCTTCGTAGCAGGCCTTGGAGCAATCCTTCTAAGACTAATACTAAATCTAGTTGTCTCATTCACCTCAGACTACGCAATAGACATCTATGTTAGAATTACAAACATGTTATTTTTCGTAGCATTCATGTTTTTATACTTTATAATTTTAAACACATTTAGTAAAACCAAAAAAGTATTCGAATCAATCGGAAAAAGTTTTGAAAACATAAAACAGAACTTCAAAACATACGCAAAAAAATACCTTCGTATTCTAATTTTCTCAATTGTTCTATCTCTAATAACTCACTATGTTATGAGACTTGTAATTTATCAAAGCCAATGGATAATAACCCTAACTTCCTCGATTTTCCTACTAACTCTAGTTGGTGTTACAAGAATATATCTAACAAAATACAAATAAAAAATGGCAATACATCATAAAAATTTAATTGGAATTCTAATCACAACTATTTTAGTTTTAATTGTAGGAGCTATTCTTTTTTCAATAAATAGCAATGAAAATATTGTAGGTGAAGCATTTTTCTCTTCAGTTTCTAGAACAAATATCAACAATGTTGCAACTCAACAAGAAGTTCAAGAAGCTAGAGAAGAACAAGAGAAACGAGAAGAACAAGCAGCTCAAGAAAGACAAGAAGCAGCACAAGGAGTATTAAGGTCTTTAAGATCTGCACAAGTTAGGTTAGAAGATCGTTTAATTAGTTTAAATATGCCTCAAAGAGTAACTCATTTTGGAAAAGCAAATAATTGTTATGATTATTGCAGGATAGTTCAAAGGGATTGTCTAAAGGCTGTATATTGGAATCAAAATGAAGTAATTAGTTGTTATGATCAAACAAAAAGTGATTTAGCTTTTAGAACCAGGCAAGGATTAGATTGTTTGTGTCTAAGAAGAGATTAAAACAACAACTTTTATATACTATTTTTCTTTAATAACTATATGCAAAAAAGAGGACAAGTAACCATTTTCATAATCATAGGTATAATTATATTGTTTAGTGCAGCAGGTTTATATTTAATCAAAGATCAATTTTTTCAAAATCAAACCATTCAAGACACATTAATTGACACATCATCGGTAAAGGGATTTGTTGAAAGTTGTCTTCAAAAAACACTCAAAGACGCAGTAATTCATATTGGAATTAACGGAGGTTACAATAAACTTCCTGACCAATCATCAACTAATGCAGATTTAAACGCACCATACTATCTATTTCATCATGAATCAAATATTCCCTCAAAAGAAATCGTGGAGATAGAAATCTCAAAATATGTTGAAGAATTCATGCCATTTTGTATAAATAATTTTGAAACATTCACTAATGAAATAACCTTTAAAGAGATGAAAGCGCAATCAAAAATAAATAATAACAACGTTGCAACAACTCTAAGTTTTCCAATAAAAATAATTAAAAATCAAAAAGAAACAAATCTAAACTCCTTCAAAAAACAAACTCCTTCTTCACTAAACAATGCATTATTAGCATCAAACGAAATAATCAATTATTCTCTTGTATTTCAAAATTCACTTTGTCTAGATTGCTTAGAAGATACTTCACAAAACAACAACCTAAAAATAAGATCCTTGGAATTAAACATAGAAGAATTTTTCTATGTAATGGAAGATGAAAACGACAAAGATTTTATCTTCAGGTTTGCAACAAAATACGATTCAAATACTTATGAACAAGAAGATGAATTAATTGACTTTTCATTACTTGAGGGCTTAACCATAGAATGAAAAAAACAACATTACTAATAATCGTTTGCACCTTCCTTCTCCCTATCATAGCTCTAGCTCAAGAAGAAACCCCTCAGCCACAACAAAATCAATTCATCGCAGAAGATCCCTCAACCTACGATTACTCTAGTCCTGATTTTTACAATCAAGTAGATTATAATAACTGGGATTGGAATCAAATCTCTTCTAATCCACAAAACGTTCAAACAGCGATCACGGCTCTTCAAGATCAAGGTATTCTTCAAGGAGGAGCAAGCTATGATGAATCAAAAGCTTTAGGTTTTTATTCAGATCCTGGATTTGCAACATTTTTAGAAAATTTGCCAGAATCAGAATTTGAAAAATTAGATGGGGCTATGCTAGTTGATAGTGGAAATGCAAATAAATTAAATCAAGATCAAATAGCAGCAAACATTGATGAAATAACTGACTTAAAAGCCTTGGAAGGTAAAGAACTAAATTCATATATTCAAGATGAATTTGCAACTACCTTGGATGTAAGTCAATGCCAAGATAAAAAATGTACTTTAGTTGATGGAGTTTTAAAAAACGATGGAAAAAATTCTAATCAAATAATATTATCAGAACTTACTGGAAAAAATGCAATTGTAAACACACAAAATGATGGGACTATTCTTATTAATTTCAATCAATTTATTGAAGAAGATGATAAATTGATGTTCTTTTCAGAAAATAATAGATTTAATTTTATTATTAATACAAGAACACAAGGGGTAAATTTAAATCTTAAAGAAAAAGACATTGGATTGTTACAAGGGAATTTTTTATTCGAAAAAGGCCAATTATTTGTTATACCGGAAATAAACCAAAAAGATAAAAAAGACACTGTAAAATATTCTCAGTTTGCTGGTATAGGTGCTGTGATTTTTACCAAAACAAATATTGAAGTCTCAAATAAACCCTTAACAACATCGGATGGTTTTTCAAATAAAGTTTATATCTCTAAAGATCAAAATTCCATTCAAATGTCTGGTTCAGGATATTCTTTTATGAGTGATGAGTTTATGGAACACGTCCCTCAATTAAATACTAGAAATGGACATCGATTAATATTTACTCCTCAAGCAAATAAAAAAACAAATACTCCTTCTATAGTTTCATACAATAAAAAAACAAGAGATTTAGAAGTGGAAGGCAATGCTAAGATTCAAAATGGAAACAGACATATAAAATTTCAACAAGGCCATATATTGTCAGAATTAAGAAGTATCAGTGGACAAAACATAATCACTCTATCTGATCAAACTTTTAATCAGCTCCCTCTTAACATGAAATTAAAAGGAAAACCAGGGGAAGTAATTATGACTGGTCCAGATAAAGGAAACAAAATAATAACAAAAAATAGTGCAATGTACTCTCTTCAATATAATGTAGATGTAAAAGGAAATAGGGAATTAGCAATGGAAACATTTACAGATATTAAACATGGGGTAAAATCACCTGATATTATGGTGATTGGCACAAGAACCTATGGTGGGAATTGCAAAGGAATTCCAACTGCAGGATGTAGGGCAGAAAAAGATGAAATTGCTCTTTGGCAAAGATATGAACAAATATGGTTACAAAATAGTAAAGATAGGCCTACCTTCATAATAAATTTTGATAAAGATGTATATTCTTCATCAGATAGAGGGAATAATCATGATTTCATGGATAAATTAATTGAAGCAAAAAACAAAAATCCTTTTGAAAACATGGGTTCAACAAATTATTTTGAGAACAGTAAAATTTATTTTTCAGGCCATTCAAGTGACATGGACGATAAAATATTGTTTAAAATTTCTCAAGGAAAAGCAGCTAGGAGAAATTATTATATTGATAAAAATCAGTTAGGTGGTGGTGTAAATCTAAAAAATCCTTTTTTTGCAGGTTGTTCAAGTGGTCCACTGGTTGGAAAACCAGCGTTAAGAATAGATGATGGAGAGATTGATATTTTTTCAGCATTTTTAGTTTCTAAAGCAAAAAAAGGTACAAATACTTGGGATGAATTTGTTAAGAATCAATTCTCAAAAGATAAAATCACTTTTCCCTCTAGAAAAACTTGTTTAAATTCGTATAGTAAATTGAAATTAGTTGATGAATCATATGAATCGCTTGGCACAATTAAAAAACTTCAAGCAACATGCACATAAAATGAAAAAAACGATCTTAATACTGTTGATTCTCTTCTCATCATTAGCTCTAGCCCAAGAAAATTTTGACAAAGTATATGAACTAAAAATAGAAAACAACAACAACACTCTAACTATCGAAGGTCTCAGAATAATTCCTTACACAAATAACATTCAAATAACAAGCCATGGAGAAAATACATATCAAATAATAAAAAACAACCAAACCCTTTTTGAGTCAAACTTTTTTACAAGTGACTACTACATTCTAGCTCCAGATACTCCATTAGATATACAAAAACCACAATTTAAAAAACTATTAATCTACGTGCCTTATTTCCCAGCAAATGAAATCATTTTAAAAGACAGCAACAATAAAACTTCCTTAGAAATTGATGTCTCAAGATTGGATAATTCAAGAACCTCAAATCAAGAAGTAATAATTCAAAAACCTCAAGAAAATCAACCAAAACAGATAATACAAAAAGACATCTCAAATCAAAACACAATAGAACAAGCAATTAGTGATAGAAATATTAAATTAGCCTTAATCGGATTTGTAGCTTTCCTAATATTTTTTTTCATAATAGCCATAATTTACTTAATAAAAAGAAAACATCAATAATCATCTACAAAAAGATTCAACTTTTAGATTATACCTAACAATTTGACAAAGGACAACTCTTTTTGAATTCACTTTTTGAATCTCTTTCTCAGCATCAAGTAATGCTTTTGCAACTTCATTAGATGGTCTCTCAAAATCTGGAGTTATCATTGCAATTCCAGTAACTTTAACATACATCATCTGGACCTTAGCATAATACATTGGAGCTAACATTAAATTAACTGCATCTTCTTTCTCTACAATTTCAATAGCTTCATCAAGTTTACTTTCGTACCTCAATGGATCTTTCAAATAATCAGAATATAAACAATAAGCTTTTTTAACATCTTCACTCAAAACGCTTCTCCTCTTAGAATCACGACCTGCCTCTTCAAAAACATTTTCGTAACCTTGAGCAACTTTACAACCAATCTCTTCACTAACCTCGTCAACAGGAGTCGCATATGCATTTAAACTCAATATTAAAGAACCAATCAAAATACTTAATTTTCCCATTGTAAAAAATAAAAAATAAGAAACAATATATAAAACTTTCGCCAAGTAATCACTAAAAAGTGACACTTGAAATTTGAATAACTCTTATCATAATTTCAATAACTCTTTCATTTTATCTGGATTAAACCCAACTAATATCTCATCACCAATCATAACAACGGGAACTCCCATTTGACCTGATTTATCAATCATTTCATCACGGGCCTTAGCGTCCTCTGACACATCAATATCTTTAAATTTAACCTTATTTCCCTTTAACCATTCCTTAGTTTTTTTACACCAAGGGCACGTAGGAGTAGAATACACTTTAACATCCATATTAATCACCTAAAAAATAAAAAATAAAAAAACTATAAAAAACTATCTTTTTCTTTTCTTTTTAGCTCCTTTTTCACCAAGTAAACTAGCTAATCTAACTGGCATCATAACTAAAGCTATCAAAATTCCAAACAGTAAAACATAAATTCCTGTTAAAATTTTACCAACACCTACTAATTTAAGTCTAAGTAAATCTGAAGGGAAATTCTTAATTTCAACTAAATCTTTATTTAAATCTGAATTTGCAGCAGCTCCATCACGTTCAGCCTTATCTAAACTAAAATAATCATTTTGAAGAGCATGAAAACTAGCTTCTTGCGTACTAACTTGTTTGTGCATGCTAACTCCTTGCCACGCAAAAAACAAAGAAACAACCATTAAAATGACCATTACAACCATAACTACTTTTTTATCCATAATCTCACCTCTAAATTTATAAATATAAGGCTATTTTCAATCCTCTATTCACAATCACTTTAAAAGCTATATTTCGCACTATATAATATTTACTCTAAAAACATCTCCTATCAAAGCAAAACATTTATAAACAAGCCGCTTTTCCTATCTGTATTCAGTCCGAGTTCACGCGAAAGGCCAAAAGCCAATAGGATTAAACGTGTGAATTCTAAAATAAATTAAGATAAGAATGGTAAAAGATCAAAAAAACGAAACTCCAAGCAATTTCAAACACATTGTAAGGATTGCTAATGTTGACGTTCCTGGAAACAAGTCAATTAGAATCTCATTGACTAAAATTAAGGGAATTGGTATTAATTTTTCAGATATAATTTGTATCCTAGCAAAAGTTAACCACAATGAAAAAACAGGTTATTTAAAACCTGAGCAAGTAGCAAAATTAACTCAAGTAATTAATAACCCGAAAGATAATGGTGTTCCAACTCATTACTTGAATAGAAGAAGAGATTTTGAAACTGGTGAAGATGAACACTTCATTACTGGAAAATTAAATTTTGTTATAGAAAATACATTAAAAAGATTAAAGAAAATCAAAACTCTTAGAGGAATGAGGCATCAAAGAAAACTCCCTGTAAGAGGTCAAAGAACAAGGTCCAACTTTAGAAGAAGCAAGGGTAAAGTAGTTGGAGTTAAAAAGAAAAAATAGGTTAATTAAGAATGGGAGATCCAAAGAAATTTAGAAAAAAGTACCAAACGCCTGCTCATCCATGGATTAAAGCAGATATTGAAGAAAATAAGCTACTTACTAGAGAATATGGTCTAAGGACTAAGAAAGAAATCTTAATCGCACATTCATTCTTAAAAAAATATAAAAATATAGCTAAAAGATTAATTGCACAAGATACAGATCAAGGTAAAAAAGAGCAAGAACAAGTTTTAGGTAAATTACAAAGGCTAGGTCTTCTTCCAGCTGGTGCAGAATTATCCCAAATCTTAAACTTACCTATTAATAGTATTTTTGATAGAAGATTACAAAGCTTAGTATACAAAAAAGGTTTTGCAAGAACAATGAAACAAGCAAGACAATTCATCGTACACAGGCACGTAATTATTGCAGGAAAAGAAATCACTTTCCCTTCATATTTAACATCTCTTGAAGAAGAAGCAGGAATTAGTTTCAAAGAAAAATCAGCTTTATCAAGTGAAGAACATCCAGAAAGAGTTAATGATAAAAAGGAAGTTAAAGAAGAAGTTGAGAAAATCAAAAATGCTAAAACTAACGAAGAATTAGCACAAAAGAAAGAAGAAACAACTAAATCAGAGGGTGAGAAATAAAATGGCAGAAAGACCACAAAGATCATCAAGACCCCCAAGGCCTCAATACGACCGAAGACCTCAAAATATTAGGTGGGCAATAGCACATATATTTTCAACATATAATAATACTCTTATTACAGTAACTGATATTACAGGAACTGAAACTTTAGCTAGAGCAACTGGTGGCCAAATGGTAAAATCAGACAGGCTAGAGAGTTCACCAACAGCTGCAATGGGATGCGCTAAAAAAGTAGCAGAAATTTGTAGAGAAAAAGGTGTAACAGGACTTTATATTAAAGTAAGAGCAAGAGGCGGTCATAATGGACCAAAAAATCCTGGACCAGGAGCTCAAGCAGCAATTCGAACTTTATCAAGAGTAGGAATCCGAATTGGTAAAATTGAAGAAGTAACACCAGAACCGCACAACGGCTGTAGAGCAAAAGGCGGTAGACGAGGACGAAGAGTTTAACTTAATAAAATGTCAATCAAACTTGAAAAAATAAAAGCAAAAGAAAATAAAATTACTCTTTTAATTAAAGGAAGTAATGAAGTTTTTGCAAATACAATTAGAAGGCTTGTACTTGAAGAAGTTCCAACTCTAGCTGTAGAAGATGTTGAAATTAAAGATAATGGTTCAGCATTATATGATGAAATGTTGGCCTTAAGATTAGGACTAGTTCCAATCAAAACAGATCTCTCAAGTTACAGGTTACCTGAAAATGAAACTGAAATTGAAGAAAGATCAGCAAGATGCACACTCCAATTAAAATTAAAAGTTGCAAAAAAAGGTTATGTATTAGCTCAAGAAGCAACAAGTGCAGATCCAAGTTGCACATTTGCATATCCAAAAATGCCAATTACAAAATTACTAGCAAAACAAAAAGTTGACGTAACTATGTATGCAGTAATGGGTAAAGGGAAAGATCATGCAAAATGGGCTCCTGGTTGGGCTTTTTTCAAAAGAGAACCTGTATTAAAGGTAGGAAATGTAAAAGACCCGCAATTAATTGCAAAACAATCAACTGATAATGTATTAAAAATCAAAGCAGGAAAATTAGAAGTAAATGATAAAAAAGTATACGAAAGTAATTTACTAACATATTACACTGAGCTTGATGAAGCAATTACATTAGAACAAACTGATAATATCTTATTTAATCTTGAAAGCTGGGGTCAATTGAGTTGTAAAGAAATCCTAACTACAAGTGCAAAGATATTAATCGAAAAAGTAGAAGAATTAGAGGCATTAATCTAAGATGGCAAAAAGAACAGGTCCAACAAATTATCAACTGGTAGAACTAGTTAAAACACTAAACACAAAAAGCAGAGATAGCGCTTTTTGGGCAAGAATAGTTAAAGATCTAACCAAACCAGCAAGGCAAAGAAGAACTGTAAATGTATATAAAATTAATAAATATGCAAAAGAAGGAGAAACTATTGTAGTTCCCGGAAAAGTTTTAAGTCTTGGAAATGTAGATAGAGCAATTACAGTAGCTGCTCTAAATTTTTCACAAGAAGCTGCCCAAAAAATCAGCCAGAAAGGTGGAAAAGTAATAACAATCAAACAATTATTTGAGCAAAATCCAGATGCAAAGAAAGTGAGGATTTTAGGATGAAAGTTTACGACGCAAAAGGAATGTTACTTGGAAGATTAGCAACTCGAGTAGCAAAAGCAGCATTACTTGGAGAACAAATTGCAGTAGTTAACTGTGAAAAAGCAATTGTTTCAGGTAAAAAAGTTAATACTCTTAATAATGAAAGAGCGAAGCGAAATAAAGGTGGATATCCTTTAAAGAGTCCAAAATTACCAAGGCTTCCAGATAGATTTGTAAGAAGATCAATTAGAGGTATGCTTCCACATAAACAAGCAAGAGGATTAGAAGCTTACAAAAGAATTATGTGTTATAGGGGACTTCCAGCAGAATTTGAAAAAGAAGAGTTAATTGTTGTGAAAGACGCAAATGTAACAAAATTACCAAATTTAAGATCAATTACAGTCGGAGAAATCTGTAAAAACTTAGGTGGGAAAGAATAATGGCAATCATACATACACAAGGAAAAAGGAAAAGAGCAGTAGCAAGAGCAACACTTCATGACGGTAAAGGAAAAGTAAGTGTAAACGGTATCTCTCTAGCTAATTTTGGAAACGAAATGGTTAGATTAAGAATCACAGAACCTTTAATTTTAGCTGGTGAATTAGCAAAAAAAGTTAATGTTAGTGTAAGTGTAAATGGCGGTGGTATTCACGGTCAAGCTGACGCAGTAAGATTAGCAATTGCAAGAGCACTAGTTGAAAAAGACAGTAAATTAAAAACAGAATTTAACAATTATGACAGACTTCTATTAGTAGCAGACGTAAGAAGAAAAGAAGTATGTAAACCAAACGATTCAAAAGCTCGTGCAAAGAGACAAAAGAGTTACAGGTAAAATAAAATGATAATACCAATAAGATGCTTTAGTTGTGGAAAACCAATCGGACACCTTTGGGAAGAATACTCTGAGAGAGTTCAAAAAGGCGACGAAATTAAAAAGGTACTAGACGACTTAGAAGTAGAAAGATACTGTTGCAGAGCTCAAATCATGGGTAACGTAGAATTAATCGACGTTGCAGGCGAATTCAAAAAAGCCTAATTTTTTTCTTTTAACTTTTTAATATATTATATTCGATTTTTTAAAAACAAAATAAAACAAACTTAAAAATTATCTTCTAAATACTTCACAATATCGTCGCTCTCTCCAATAAATTTTCCATCAATTTCAATTACAGGAACAGTTCCAACACTACTTTTCTCAAGCAACTTTTGACGTAATATATCATTCCTATCACTAGAAACTTCAATTTTTTCATATTCAAGACCCATAGTCTCTAACTTACCACGTACCTTAGCACAATAAGGACATGATTCAAATTGATATAATGTTATTTTCACCATAAAAACCATAAACGTTATTAATATATAAATATACCTCTATTCATCAAAGAGGTGTATATATGAAAAAATTATTATTAACAATTTTACTTATTTTAACTTTACTGGTTTCAGCATGTTCATTAGAACCAGCAAGTGAAAAGCAAATAGATGAAGCAATTGAAGAATTAAGTGATGAAGATTTAGATGCTCTAATGCTAAATGAAGAAACAATTGAAACATCATCATTAGCAGGTCAAGCAGTGAAAAAGGCAAAATATTCAAAAAGTGCTGCAACAACTAAATTAAGAAAAAAAGTAAATGAAAAAATTAAAACTAAAAAGAGCGTTCCAAAATTCACTTTAGTTCCAAAAAAATGTGAAGATACAGATTCTCAAAATGGTTTTGATGAAACAAGTACTTTAACCGCAGGTAAAGTAAGTTATTCTATGCAAAAAGTTTATGAAAATGGACAAAGAAAAGCATCAAGCTATAAAAGATCAGATGTTTGTTCAAATGAAATAGATTTAACAGAATTTTATTGTGACGGTAATGTAAAAAGACAAAGATTGGTTGCATGTGAAAATGGATGTGCAAACAATGCATGTGCACAAATAAACATAAATGAACAAAATGTTGATGTATTCTTAGCAAGTCCAATAGAATTTTCAATGAATGGTCAAAATTATATCTTTAATTTAAACATAGATGATTATTATGATGATTTAGAAAGTAGAGTCAGATTCACATTAAGTCAAAATAACAATATTCTAGCAAATGATTTAATTCAAGTTCAAAATGAAATAAATCTTGATAATGAACTGGGTCAACTTTTTAAAATCCAACTAATGGAATATAACAATCGTGTTGGTGGAATTGTAAAATTTACAACTCAAAACGTTTTAGAAATAAATACAATTCAAAACTTACCTTTAATTTTAAGAGAAGAGCAACTAATAACTTGTGGTGAGCCTCAACAAGGATGGCAAGCAAATACAAAATATCTAGTTCAATCAAATCTAATTAAAGGAGTATTAGACCCATATTGTTTTGATGTGCCACCAGAAGCAGGAAATTCAATTGCAATTGATTGTCAAAATAATCAATTAAGATCAAACTATAGGGAAAGTGCAATTAGAGCTCAAGGAGTTAGTAATTTTGCAGTTGAAAATTGTAGATTCTTAAATTTTGAAAATGGAGTTGAATTAAACAATATAGTAAGACCTCTTATTAGAAACAACCATTTTGAAACAATGGAAACAATCGCCTTACAATTAGAAAATGTGAATGGTGGAATCATTACTTCAAATGTTATAGAAAGAGGAGGTATTGGATTTAGTTTAAATCAAGCAAACAATATTAAAATTGTCCTAAACAGATTTGATTTAAATTCAAATGCAATTGAGATGACCTCATCATCAAATAACGAATTTATAGCAAACGATATCTGTGGTTCAAGAAATTGGGATATAAATTCCTTTGGATCACAAAACAACCTCTTATCTAACTTAGAAGATGGAACTAGCAATAGGGTCGGAAGAACTAGTGATGAGAACTGGGCAAGTGGTGATGAGATAAGAGTTTGTTAATTTTTTCTTTTTTTCTTTCTTCTCTCTTTTTTTTTAATATGAAATTTTCAAAAAAGTAAATTTAATTTAAAAAAACAAAAATAAAAAAACTAGCCTTTAACAGCTAATTCTCCAGGTCCACTTAAATAGATACTAGTTAGTCCTAAGATAGCTAAAACATGTGTCAAAACACTAATCATAGCCATTGGAGCTGCAGCAATCCAAGCAGGTACATGAACTGCTAATAAAGCAACCACCATAATAACTAATAGAGGCCAAACAACTTTTTTAACTCTATACCCTACAAGCAAAGCTCCTCCAAATCCAATCTCAGATAAAATCAAAATCCATCCCATCAAAGTTGCCATTGGAATTCCCATCCCACCAAGCATTCCAATTATTCCTGCTGGATTAGCCAATTTACTAAGTCCTGGAAGCAAAAATAACAATCCTAAACCAATTCTTAAAAGAGTTGGTGCGTATTTACTATTTAACATTTTTTTAATTTCCTCCTACAATTATGTCTTGAGCCAGATGAGAACACTCAATTAATGCCTCATCAATGTCACCATAAATATTATCATTATAATATAGATCAACACATCTACCTGCGCGACAAAGCACAATTTGTTTCAAATTTTTCATTTTTTTACCAACCTCCCAGTTTAAAATCCATGATTATTAAAAATCATCAAAATCAATAACTCAAAATTCCATCAAAAGTCTTATCCTTTACATTTCAAATAAAATTTGAACTTTCAAGGCATAGTTTATTTAAAGTACAAACAAAATTTTAACAACATGGGATATACAGTAATAGCGCCTGTTGGCGATAACTTAGATGCACTTTTTATTGGAATGAAAGAATTTGCAACACAAAAGGTATATTTAGTAACACCAAAAGAAAATATGTCTAAAGCAAATGAAGTAAAAGAAAAACTAAAGACATTCTTAATAGATACACAAATCATGCAAATTAACGAAGGATTGATGGAAGGTATGTTTGAGAGTTTTGGAACTGTTTGCAAAAACCACAATCATGATGATATCATAGTAAATGTAGCAACAGGAGATAGACTCTCAACATGCGCTGCTCTAAGTGCTGCCTTTGCCAACGGACTTAAAGCATTTGGAATAATGCAAAACAAACCAATGCTTCTACCAATCATGAAACTCTCGTACTATAATGAACTCTCAGATAGTAAGATGAAAATTTTAACTTTATTAAAAGAAGACCAATCAATTAACTTAACGCAACTTTCTAAAAAAATAGGAATGTCAGTGTCCTTACTCTCATACCATCTTAATGGAACACTAAAATACAAAGGCTTAGTGGGTTTAAGATTAGTAGAAATCCAAGAAAGAAACAAAAACGTTCTAATTGTTCTCTCAAAACTAGGTTCCCTGTTATTGAAAGGCTACATCTGCCAAGGAAAAAATTGTTAGTATCAAATAAGGCCTTTAAGAAGTTCATATGTCCTATCTTTACCTTCTCTAGCTAGCAGTGCCATTTCTACATTTTTAGCATAGGTATCTCTATGACATAATTTATCTTTACACAAAAGAGAAGCTGTAAGATAAGTTATTATTCTATCAACACTTGCTTGATTTAAATTCAAATTTTCAAGTTCTTGATCAATTTCACTATACTTACTTTCTTGCATCATTGTTTCTAATCTTTCAAATTCTTCTCTTATTTCATTAACAGTCATTTCTTTATCCATAAATAAAAAATATACTTTTTACTTTAAAAATATATCTCTAAAGAATCTAATTTCTTAATTATAGTCATTATTAATAAGCGCAGGTTAGAATAAACAGCATCGAATCACCAACCCAAAACATATATAAACAATAATAACTTTTCTTACATCAGATGTTAGATTACACACTTGCTATTAATTTTATAATTGCACTTGCTCTTGGAGCGTTAGTAGGTTTAGAAAGAGAGTACGCAAGATACAAAAAGAAAGCGAGGGATTTTGCAGGAATAAGAACCTTTCCTATGATTGCCTTATTTGGTGCTATAAGTGCATATTTATCAATCCATTATAGTTTATGGATCTTTGTAGTAGCATTTCTAATAATGGGCGCATTTGTAATTGCAGCATATTACACAATTGCTGGAAAATTAAGTTATCATATGGGCGCAACTTCTGAAATAGCAGCACTCATAACCTTTCTAGTAGGAGCACTTGCAATATATGGCGAAGTAACACTAGCATCAATTGTAACGGTAGTAATAACAACAATTCTATATCTAAAAGCAGCACTTCATCAATTTGCTAAAAAAATAAAAACATCTGAAATTCAAGATACATTAAAATTTGCAATTATCGCAATAGTAATTCTACCACTTCTACCAAACCAAGGATTTGGACCGCACGAAATATTTAATCCATTTGTAATCTGGTTAATGGTAGTATTTATTTCAGGAATTAGTTTTGTAGGATATATTTTTATGAAATGGTTTGGTGAAAAAGGAATCTCAATTGCAGGAATCTTAGGTGGGCTTGTAAGTTCAACAGCAGTAACAACAAGTTTTGCACAAAGAAGTAAAAAAGAAAAAAAGATTTATCAAGCATTAGTCTTAGGAGTAATCTTAGCTAATGCAATTATGTTTATAAGAATATTAATTGAAGTATTTGTAATAAACCAGGAACTATTTCCAAAATTATTAATTCCAATGTTAACACTTGCAGTTATCTGCGCGATTTTCTCATTCTTCTTATATGAAAAATCAAAAAACGTTAAAGGAAAAATTGATTTAGGGTCTCCTTTCACATTAGGACCAGCATTAAAGTTTGGGGTATTTTTTGCAGTTATTTTAGCCTTAGTTAAATTAGCTGATGTTTACTTATCAACTAAAGGAGTATACATAGTAAGCGTTATCTCAGGCTTTGCTGACGTTGACGCAATAACAGTGTCCTTATCACAACTAGCAAAGACATCTTTAGATCACGTAACAGCAAGAAACGGAATTGTAATAGCGGCCTTAACAAATGTAGCAGTAAAAGGAGGAATAGCCTTTTGGTTTGGTGGCAAAAAGTTCGGACGAATCATCTTAAGTTTCTACTCAGCTCTAATAGTAGTTGGAATTGTTACTATTGTGTTCTTGTAAATTCAGGTAATAAGCATTTTAGAAAACCATATTCTCACACTTCATCATATAAAAAACAATCCACCGTATGGTCATTTACCATTCCAATAGCTTGCATATAAGCATAACAAATAGTGCTACCAACAAATTTAAACCCACGTTTTTTCATATCCTTCGCCATTGCATCACTCTCTTTTGAAGTTACAATATAATTCCCAGAAGTTTTAATTTTATTTTTAATAGTTTTATAATAAGTAAATCCCCAAATGTACTTATCAAAAGATCCAAATTCTTCTTTAACTTCAAAAAATATTTTAGCATTATTGATAACGGACTTTATTTTCAAACGATTTCTAACAATTCCAGAATTTTTTAAAAGACGTTCAACATCCTTATCGTTATACAAAGCAATTTTTTTAGGATCAAAATTATCAAATGCATTTTTGTAGTTTTCGCGCTTATTTAAAATAGTCTCCCAATTCAATCCTGCCTGCGCTCCTTCAAGTATCAGAAATTCAAATAACTTTTGATCATCATGAATTGGAACTCCCCACTCTTGATCATGATACTTTATCATCAAAGGATTTTTATTTGGCCAAGGACATCTTTTTTTATTATCAATAACTTGTTCATTCTTATCTTCAACCATAAACTCATAAGAATTAAAACATTTATAATACTTTTCAAACAAAACACAAACAACAATTTAGTATAAAACATAAAAAACAACAAACTCAAAAAAATTCAATTTTCACATCATCTTTCTTTTCATCATCTTTAGATTCTTGTGCTTTTTTAGCTAAATTTAGAAAAGAAGAAAAATCAGGAGCACTCCCACTATCTCTATCCTTTAAAGAATTCAACTCAATTGCTTTATTAATATCGTTAAAACTAGTAGGATCAGAGTAACTAGCATGATTTTGCATATTAATATGGGTAGATTGATTTTCAGGATGAATTTGTTTAATATCTTCTTTAGCTACAACTTCGTTTACTTGAGAATCTCTTATCATATCATTAACATTTGAATTATTAACTAAATTATCTTGAGTTTGACCAACATCCATATTCAAAAAGTCCATATTAACAGAACCACTCTCATTAGAAGTTACTGGCTCACTAGCCACATCAGCTTCAATCGAAGCATTTGATACACTTGAAACACCAATGTCGCTAGAAACAACATCACTCGAAGCACTAGAACTATTAGTTTCAGCTACATTTGAAGAGTCTGATTGTGATGAAAAACCATTCAAAAAATCTAAATTACTCTCACTAATTGACTTAACCTGCAAATTATCACTTTTAGCTTCAACATTAACTTTATCAATAGAACTTGAATCTGTAGTAAAAGTTCGTAAAAGCTCAATTGCTCTAATTATTTCATCTTGAGTGTCGGATTTAGTATCTATAGTAATCTTCATAAAAAATCTTAAAAAACAATCATTTATAATAATTCTTTCCTACTTCAAAATAGTATCTGTTTGTCCTTAACCAACTTAAAAATTCCAACATCGATAAATTTCTTAGGTTTAGTATGAAATTCAAAAGATGCTTTTATAGGAAAATCAATTCGAGTAACTCTATCTACTCTAAAACCAAAGTCTCTAGTAATGGCTTCAACAAACTTCTTTGTACTATATTTATGAAAAGTATAAACTAAAGGTGCAACACTGAATGCTTTTTCTAAAAATTTCTTATCAGCATGTTTTTCTTTAGTTCCAAAAGGAGGATTTTGCACAACAATATCGACCTCTTCATTAAACATAGAAATATCTTCAACAATAAATTCAGCTTCACCAATCTCGTACTCTTCTTTAACTTTATTATAATTTTCAATAGCAACATTAATCACTTTTTGATCTTTATCTAAAAAATAAACTTTTTTTGCTCCCATCAGTAAACAACCAATTCCTAAAATACCAGCTCCACAACCAGCATCTAAAACAACTCTCGTATTGATTTCACTATTTAGAGCCATCTCCCAAATTAAAACACCAGCAATTTCACTAGGTGTCTCGTACTGTTCTAACATAAAATTCTTAACTTGAAAATTTTTTAACTTAGATAAATAAATTGCAAGTTCTCTTTTTGTTCTAAATCCCATTATCCTCTATAAATCACATCTGTTATTTTAAACCTTTCTAACAAATAATAAAAAAATAAAAAATAATATAAAATAAAAATCAAAAAATCAATTATAAAAAAAATAAATTCTCAAACAATCAGACTGCAAAATAATTGTCTCTTTATAACTATTTCTAACCATTAAAAAGTAATTTCACCATTTACAATCGAAACCTATTTAAAGGATAAATATTTAATCATCTCTGCGTTAAAAAAAAGAAAACAAAATCTGTTTTCAAAAATCTGGTGTAACAATGAAAAAAAATTTTGAAGCAATTCGTTCAGCTCTTGAAGAGCATTTGTCGGCGATAAATGAAAACACATCAGAGATACAAGCACTCTTTGATTACCTTCATGAAATGGATGTTAAAATCGAAAAAATATCTCAACGATTAGATAAAATTCAAATAAATAATTCTCACACTTGCATTAAACAATCAATTCAACCATTAAGTCAACAAGAAAAAAAAGTTTTCTTAACCCTATACACACAAGAAAGTCCATTGTCATTTTCAGACATTTCAAAAAGATCACATCTTCAAACATCAGTGGTATGTGATTGCGTATCCTCCTTAGTTAGAAAAGGAATTCCACTTCAAAGGTCTCACTTTAATAATCATATGTTTATAAAAATAGATCCAAACTTCAAAGAATTACAAGCAAAAGAAAACATCATCAACTTATCATTAAACAGTTTTATAGATTAATTAAAAATAAATTAAATATTCAAATTCTAATACATTAACAAAACTATCAATAAAACAATTATCTAAAACTATTATCCAAAACTATTATAAATAGAACATTTATATTACAACATAATGATTAATGTTAAACAAAAAGATGATGTTAAAGAAATCATAAAAGCAACACATCATAAATATAAAGATTTTGTTCAAGATAAAAAGGGCTATTTTCTAATTAGAGTAAACCATAAAGAAAAAAGAATCGAGGTTGGATATGCAAATAATAAACATGTTATAAAAAAAGCAATCTTTGGCAAAAATGCAATTGAACTTTATCACACAATCACAAAAAATAAACTCCTAACACGTCTAGAACACGCAGCCTACTTAGGAAAAGAATTATACAAAGCAGAACTATGTTTAGAATACAACAAAAAATACATTCAAGAAGAACCACTTAGCTTTGGAAGAAGAAAAGTTAGATTAAAAGAAAGAAGTTAGTAAGCAATAATTATTCTATTATCACCTAGATATCTCTTAGCAGCATCAACAACATCTTGTTTGGTAACATCATTAATTCGACTTTGCCTAGAAAGATAAGTAGAATCTATTTCTGATTTTTCTAATTGCATTGTTTCAAAAAGATGTTTTGTTATCCATCCATGGCTTTGAAATAGGTTAATCATCTGAGGCAATTTAGAAGCCCTATACATATCTAAATACATATCATCAAATTCTCCCCTTTTTACTTTATTAATATTGTGTTCAACAGCACCCATAGAAACTTCAATATCCTTTTTTTTAACAGAAAAACCAATTTGCAAATAACTCGATTTTTGATTGCCAATTATATCAGATGAAATTGAATAAACCAATCCTTTTGATTCTCTTAAATCACTTGTTAATAAACTATGGTAAGATCCTCCTAAAACATAACTTAAAATATTTAATGAATTAGCATCTACATGATGATATGGAGGAATTTTAAAATAAATATTAACTCTAACATTACCCTCATAAGGCAAGTCCCTTAGGTTAGAAAGAGTTTCCACCTTAGTTTGTTCAATCTCATCTTCACAAACTGTTTCAATATGAGAAATATTATCGCTTCTCTTAATTTTTGAAAGATTTTCAATCGCAATGCTCTCAATTCCAGATTGTCCATTCAAATCGCCAATAATTTCAACATGTGTGTTATTTGCAACAAAAAATCTATTATGGTATTGAGCTAATTTATCTAAAGTAATTCTATCAATAGAATCTCTAGAACCTTCTACGTGATAAATTGGGTATGGATTATTCTTAAATAAAATTTGAAAAATTCTTTCTCCAATCATTCCGTTTCTTTGAGCTACTACCTCTTCCCTTTCTTTTTGAACAATTGGTCTTTCTCTATCTAAAGAAGATTGTGTGAATGTTGGATTAAATACTAAATCTGTGTAAATTTCTAATGCTTGTAAAAAATTTTCTTGCAAAATTGGGCATCCTGCACCTTCAATTGGATAACCAATTTGATCAAATCCAGTAATAGCATTTATTGAAAGCCCTAGTAGAGCAGCATCAAATTTTCTTTTATCTCTATTTTGATAAAGATTAGATTCACCAAAAGTCATATGTTCTAAAAAATGCATAATCCCATGATCTTCGGGTGCTTCATAAGCAGAACCAGTATTTATAGTTATTTTACCTTGAACCAAGCCACTATTAGGAACATGTTCACTAACAACAACAAGTCCATTATCTAACCTATGGATTCTTCCTCTTTCTTGCACTTGCCGCTCTAAATCACTAAAATCTAATGCCATTATTATTCACTAGATTCCTGAGAATATTCATCATCTTCTTCTTTAATAATATCAAGGGCAGAAGAATATAATTTATTCAATATATCAACACAATTTAATAAATTATTAGTTGTGTTAAATCTTTTATTCTCTTTACAAAAATTACTTGTATTATAACCATGAGTAATGTATAATCTTTCATTTTCAACTCTGCTCTCATAACCTAAAGATTGACTCAAATAAGTAGAAACAGCAACTTCTTTTTCATCAAAAACCTTCATTAATTGATTCTTAGCAAACCTTTCAATTAAATCCTTTCCTGAGAAAAACTTTCCTTTAGTAATTCTAAATTCTTTAGGCAATTTCTTCATATTATTTTTATAATTATTAAGTTTTCCAAATATATTAAAGCAATCATATAGAGTTTTAATAATCTCTCTTTTAACATTAATACTACAATAAAGTTCTTCGATTCTTTCATCACTACAACCTTCTTTTTTTGTAAAGTAAGTATCATATTTAGAATTAGGAAAAGACCAATCATTATTTCCCCTTCCAGTTATATCAATCAATTCATCAAATTTTGAAATTCTTTCAACTAAATCATTTGAATACAAATCAACAATAGCTCTAGCAATTTCAAATCGTTCTTGTCTTTTCTTATCTTTAGCTAATTTATGACTTACAAATAATCTTTGCGGAAAATAAATTGAATTTTCTTCAATATTTCTAATTTTATCAGGATGTTTTTCTAAAGTTTTTAACAATAATATTGATCTAAAAAAATCATATCTATTTTTATTTTCATCTCTTGCATCAGCTACACTCTCTACAAACTCTTCAATACTCTCAGAATTCTGATAAGTTGAAATAATTCTAACAAGCTCCTCAGAAGATTTTGGTAATGAATCAATAAATCCACACTCGTTAATTCTTTCTAACGCTTCATAAGCTACTCTTGCTCCGCTCTCAAAATAATCATCTCTAATAAAAAATTGCCTTGCTGTCTCGTCATTTTGTTGAAAAACAAAATTTCTTTTTTCTCTTTTTGTTAAAACTCCATATATTGTTATATCTAATTTATACTTTACTCTCTCGCCATTTTCAACCAAATCAACAGCACTATCTAAAATTTGTTCTAATTTTTCTTGAGTATTTGTAACCATTTTAACTTAAAATAAGCTAACTCTTTAAAAACCTTTGCGAAATAACTACTAAAAAGTAAAAACTATCCCTTTTTAACCCAAATTCTTTTAAAATAAGGGATAGACAAAGTAGATAGAACAAAACCAACCGTAGGAACAATTGAATTTACAAATGGTTTACTAAGCCCAGCAGTAAAAAAGAACAACACAATCATAATATATGTCAAAACTGCAATAACAACCTTACGAGTCAAACTAGTTTCCCAAGCTTTATCCATTTCAACCCTCTGATTCCTTTTTTCAATAGTTTCAATCCTTTTGACAATTTGTTCTTGCATTTTAACAAAAAATAACTCTAATTATATAAAATCATCCCAAATAAAATTCAATTAATAACTATTATTAATAAGCACAGGTAAGATTCAATATTGCAATTGGCTGGTTTGATATTTTATCAGAATAAACTTTAAATAAACTAATATGTTATAAAACAAAATGATAACTGAATATGAAACAAAAATATTAGAAATTAATGTAGATGAGATTATCGCAAAACTAGAATCATTAGGAGCTAAAAAAATAAACGAAAAAGAACAAAAAAGATTTGTTTACAATTTCACTCCAAAAAAAGAAAATTCATGGGTTAGATTAAGAACAGATGGAAAAACAACAACATTAACAATCAAAGAAATTCAAAATGATCAAATTGATGGAACAAAAGAAATTGAAATTAAAGTAAATGATTTTGAAAAAACAAATCTCCTATTGGAAAAACTAGGTTATACGTATAACGGATATCAGGAAAATAAGCGATTGAGTTATGTTCTTAATAAAGTAGAAGTTGAAATAGACTTTTGGCCTTTAATACCACCTTATTTAGAAGTAGAAGGTAAATCAGCTAAAGAAGTAGAAAAAATAATTAAGTTACTTGGGTTTGAAATGTCACAAACTACTTCAATTAACACAATTAAGGTATATAAAAAATATGGCATAGATTTAGAATCAATCAAAGAATTAAAATTTAAAAATAAATAATAATTAAAATTATCAATTATATTATTTTTAATTATATTAACAATTTTCTTTTCAACTTGTATTAAACCATAAAATTCCAAAACACATGTTCTACAATACCATAAACTTTATAAATCAATTAATAATCATTATTAATAATGCAAAGACGTGATACAAAACAACGAAGGGAAGTACTAGCTTATTTAAGGAGTGTATACACACACCCAAGGGCTGAAGATATCCACGAACACGTACAAAAAATGATTCCTAATATCACTTTAGCAACTGTTTATAGAAATTTACATATTTTAAATGAAGAAGGAAAAATAGGAATTCTAGAAATAGAAAATCAATTTAGATTTGATGGACAAACACATCCTCATTACCATTTAATTTGTAACGACTGCAAAAAAATCTTCGATGTAGATAAATCAATAGTAAAAAAACCAAAGATGCCAAACTTTCACATTTACGAAGTAATCCTCAAAGGACTTTGTAAAAAATGTAAAAAACATTACAATTAACATTTCATTCTTAATATAGGGGGTAATAAAATGGAAACAAATAAACTAGCAATAAATGAACCAGCACCAAAATTTGAAGCAAAAGCATTTCACAACGAACAAATCGTAGATATTAGATTAGACGATTACAAAGGAAAATGGGTAGTACTATTCTTTTATCCAGCAGACTTTACATTTATCTGCCCAACAGAACTAGGAGACTTAGCAGACCATTACGAAGAAATCAAGCAATTAGGGGCGGAAGTTCTAAGTGTTTCAACAGATACAGCATTTGTTCATAAAGCATGGCACGATAATTCTCAAACAATAAAGAAAATCACATTTCCAATGCTTGCAGATCCAAACGCACAAATCTGTACAAACTATGGCACAATTATTCCAATGGAAGGATTATCTCTTAGAGCAACGTTTCTAATTGATCCAGACGGGATTCTAAAAGCATTTGAAATGCACGATAACAGTATCGGAAGATCAACAGCAGAACTAATAAGAAAAATCAAAGCCGCTAAATTCGTAAGAGAAAATGGTGGAGAAGTTTGCCCAGTTAACTGGCAACCAGGAAGTAAAACCCTAAAACCAGGATTAGACTTGGTAGGAAAAATATAGTTTTTGAAATTAATTTATTATTCACGGAGGAAAATAAAATGAGTCACGCAAAATTACCAAATTTAGAATATGAGTATGACGCACTTGAGCCATACTACGACAAACAAACACTAGAAATCCACCACACTAAGCATCATGCTGGATACGTAAAAGGATTTAACAACGCTCTATCAAAGCTTCAAGAAGCAAGAGAAACAGGTGAATTCAACCTAATTAAACACTGGCAAAGAGAACTAGCATTTCATGGAGCAGGACATCTAATGCACTCAATGTTTTGGAAAAATCTAAGAGCAGGAAAAGAAGACAACAAACCAACAACTACATTCCTTGAACAAATCAACAAAAGCTTTGGCTCATTTGAAAAATTCCAAACACACTTCAAAAAAGCAACAGCAAGTGTAGAAGGATCAGGTTGGGGAATGCTCGCAAAATGCCCTCACGGCTCATTAAAAATCTTTGCAGTAGAGAACCATCAAAAACAACTAGCACCAGGATTCAAGCCACTTCTAGTTTGCGATGTCTGGGAACACGCATATTATCTTAAATATCAAAATCGAAGAGTAGAATGGATAGATAACTTCTTTAAGATAATAAATTGGGAAGCAGTTGAGAAGAGGTTTAACAATTAATTTTTTTCATTTTTCTCATTCTTATCATTCCAATCCATCAACATACTCAACAATCCCAGGAACATGCCCACGGCGCGACCCTTCTTCACTAATCGAAACTTGATACATAAAATTCATTAAATAATTAACACCACCTGCTTTAGTACCGCCACCTGACATTCTAAACCCACCAAAAGGTTGTCTCTCAACTACTGCGCCAGTGCAAGGCCTATTTACATAAATATTGCCAGCCATCGCTTCATCTTTAAATTTTTCAATATTACTTGGAGTTCTAGAATAAATTCCAGCAGTTAGAGCAAATCTTGTATCATTCATTATACGCAAAGCCTCATCAAAATCCTTAGCATTCATAACACCTAACACAGGACCAAACACCTCTTCACTAGCCAACACATTAGAAGAATCAATTTCCAAAATTGAAGGACCAACATAAAACCCGGTAGAATCATCAAATTTAGCAGGAAAAATAACTCTAGCACCATCTTCAATTCCTTGTTCATACAATTCTTTAATTTTATCAAATGCACCTTGAGAAGAAACAGGACCCATATCAACATGAGGCAAACCAGAATCACCAACATTTAAAGATCGAGTACTCTCAATTAATCTAGTAACAAAATCTGGATTTTTCCCAACAACAATTACTCTTGAAGCTGCAGAACATTTCTGGCCACTATAACCAAATGCGCTATGTCTAACACCTAAAACAGCTTCATCTAAATCAGCAGAGCTATCAATAATAATTCCATTTTTACCACCAGTTTCAATAACAGCATTTTTAAAATGATTTTGCCCAGCACCAAACCTACTAATATTTTTATAAATATCTTGACCAACCCCACTTGACCCAGTAAAAGCAATCGTATTAATCTTAGGAGAATTAACTAATACTTCAATATCATTATTATCACATAACACATAATTTAAAACCCCATTTGGTAACAAAGAATCAGCTAGAACACTAAACTCATGTGCAACAATTGGTGCATTAGGAGATGGTTTAACAATAACACTATTTCCAGCAACTAAGGCAGCAGTAGTCATTCCAACAAGTATAGCCCAAAAATTAAACGGAGCAATAACACTAGTAACACCTCTAGGAATATATTTAGTTCGATTTTCTTCACCCAATACAAACTGATTCAAGCTTGTATCCTCACTTCCAAGTTTTCTCATTTGATTAGCATAAAAATGACAAAAATCAATCGCCTCATCAACATCAGCATTAGCCTCACGCCAATTTTTACCCATTTCTCTAATAATCATAGATGCAAAATAATCTTTCCTATTTTCAATTTTATCGCCAATCCTATCAACAATCTCACATCTTCTACTAACATCAACACTAGCCCATTTTTTCTTAGCATCAAAGGCACAATCAATAGCTTCTTCTAATTCTCCTCTACTTGCCAAAACAGCTTTTCCAAAAATTTCTTTAGTTGCAGGATTAATTGAATAAATAAAATCTTTACCTTCTTTATACAACGCACCATCTTTTTTCCTATTAGACCCACCAATCATTAAAAAAGCATTATAATCACTTTTACTAACTAATCGATCAACATCTTCAATTCCTCGATCCATAGCCATTCTCTCATCTAAATTAGAAAAATTGGCAGTCCTAGCATTTGTAAATCCAGACTTGGAAGAAACATAAATTCTTGATGAACTAACAGCAACATCTCTAGCTTTCCTACGTAAAACAAAATCAACTAGCCCTTGATACATCCTAGCTAATCTTCCCTTTTCATCAGCAACCACTAAAGCCTCGGCAACATTTCCATCAACTAAAGCAGGATTACTAAGTGCTACCTGAGGATCATAATTGTTATTAACCATTCTAACCCATGAAGAAGAAGAAGTATTTTCAAGCAATCTTCTAACATTATAAGCCATTCCAACTTGTAAATTACCAACGGGACAATACATTCTTTGAGGCTCGCCTTGTTTAGCAAGAGCTATTTGATCATTTTCTTGCATTCCATAAAGTCCTTGAAATTCATAATCTCTTTTATCTAAACCCGCATCTTTAATTAGTTGTAAGGCATGAATGATTGATCTTCGATTATGTGAAGCAAAAGCACCTCTTGCATACTCATTATTATCAACAAGTAATTTTGTACATCTCTCAAAATTAACATCAGTTTTATGTTTTTTCAAAAATACAGGAATATCCCAACCATTTCTTTGAGCAACTGTAACTTCATGGTCCCAATAAGCACCCTTTACAAGCCGAATGGTTGGTCTTTTATTATTATCTCGACACCAACCTAAAAAATCCTCTAAATGTTCATAACTATCCTTTAAATTGGCTTGAACAACAATCCCAGCATCATTAAAATCTTTAAATTCATCTTCCAGTAAAACACACTTAATAATATCAAAAGTCAAATCACGATAAGCATACTGCTCAACATCCACATTAACAAAGGCGCCAATTTCTTTAGCTTTTTTCAAAATAGGTCTAAACCTAGATAAAACTTTTTTGGCTATGTGATCAGGTGCAATTGGATCAAACCCACTAAACTTAGAAGTTAGTTTTGTAGACAAATTAATAAGTGGCTTACCAAATCTATCAACAAATTTTTCTTCTCTAGGTTTTACCTTTCCAATACTTTTATTTAAATATTCTAACATTCCTAAATCATGTTGTAAAAAAATATCTGCTTCAGCTTCACTTACAACAGCTTCACCTAAAATATCAACAGTAAATAATAACTCTTTTTTTTCTAGTTTTTCATACACATCAAAAAAACTAGAATTGCCATTAGCACTAATAAAAGATTTAGCCATATCATTAGAAATTGCCTTTATAGTTCTAGCAGCTAATTTTGGAGCATATTTAATACCTTTAGCTCCAACACCCAAAAAACCCAAATCAGAATTTTTATCTAAAATATATTCTTGGGCATGACTAATTAATTCTTCATCAGTTTGTAAAGCAGGCATAACATCAATAAACCTTAACATATTTTTTAACAATTCTTCATTAGAACCTAAAGCATCAAACATTCTTGCTTGTACGCCCGCGCGCGAAACAGCAGAAGGCAAATTTCTTTGCGCCTCCTCTAAAATAGGAGTTCCCAATTTAATAATCCTTTGATCCAAAGTTATAATATCTGACATAAAAAAAGAACATAAACTAATTTAATAACAATTTAGATATTCTATTATAGCTAATAAAAAACACATAAAAGAAACAACAATAAAATCAAATACAAAAATTAAGCAGCTAACCTCTCTATTCTATCTTTAAACTCAGCTTCATCCTTTTGTTTTAATTGTTTCATATAATCAGCAAATTCAACTATATTTGATTTACCTTGCTCCTCATCAACATGATTTGTTGATATATAATCATTAGCTTCATCTTTATTCCTAAATCCTAAAGCCTTAGCTCTAAATATTTTTTCTTTATGATAATCTTCAATAATTCTAGCATGAACAAAACCTTTTTCACATAATCTTTCAAATATCTCTTGTGGATATTCTTTAATTGCCCTTTCAGGACAGATTTCAAATTTATGTGATAATTCCTCTGCTTTATGTCGAATAACTTCATTCGAATCTAAAGTAAGATAACTCTCAACTTCAATTTCATATGAGTTGTAAACCATTGCAAACCCATTCAAATCTCTTCTTTTAAATACCTTGCAACAATTATTAAAATTATACAATTCTAAATCTATGATATCACTTCTAAACATTTGAGTTATCAAAATAGGATATTTTTCAAATAAGTCAGTTTCTCTAATTAAGTATTCTGCTGGGTTTTTAATTAAATAATCAATGTTATCTAAAGTATCAAATTTATTAGACCTTTTAATGCCGCCCGCATAAATACCACCAATAGATCTAAGAGCGCTCTGACCAAGCCCAACATTTGCATTTTTTGCAATAAGGGCCATATCTTGTGCAAAAAATACTGTAAGTAATGGATCAATATCATATAATCTATTAAATATATTAACAGTTAAATCAAAATATTCTAAATAATCCTTTGCATGTGTTAAAGCATATTTATAATCATGTCTTTTAATTAAATCTCTAGCATCACGAGATATTTTTTTCTTCTCTAATTTACTCAATAATTTAACAATGGGATCTCGTCTAAACTCTCTTTCAATATCATTCAATTGACCTTTTATTTCATTTTTTTCTGATTCTAAAATACCAACATATATTTCTCTAGAACCAGATATATGTCTCGGTCTACCATTATCTTCATAGAATATTTTTTTATAACCCAAGATTATCTCTTTTGAAGAAGGAAGCAATGTTTCATTTATTTCTAAAATTCTAGCATATTTATATTCAAAAATTCTCATCTGTTCATCTAATTTTTCTTTAGTTCCTCTATAACATTTAGTTTTTTTTGCTAAATCATATATATAATTTGTAAAACAATAAGGGTCCTCATTTATTTTGTTCAAAACTGCAACACCTCTTCTAAAAACTTGGGTTGCTTTTTTATTATTTTCATTATATTTAACAACTGCCCTTCCAATGTTCTCATATAAAGGTCTTATTTTAGATTCCAAATCAGCAGAAACTTTTTGTGATCTTATCAGATGAGATTTTTTATACATTCCAATTAAATCAACATTTTTTCTTGATTTTTTCCTAGACCTTTTATTTGCCTTTTTCTTTTCATTTATTTGCTTATATAATCTATTAAATTCATCATCTTCCATTAAAACAAGAAGATCAACCATCTCATCATCAATTTTTTTTCTTTCATTACTAGTTGACTCATTATACATCTCAACTAACCACTTTATTTCTGTTCTCTCTCTAGCTCTTCTAATAATATCTCTTCTTCTTTGTTTATCATCACTATCTTCTTTAGATGCATCGCCAAATAATTCGCCTAATTCATCGCTTCTAATTCTATAATCGGATTTCATAGCATCAACTACAAATTCTAATTTCTCTTCAATATCATCTTTATTTTTGAAAATTCTTCTAAAAACTTTGGTATAAGATTTCATCAAACCAATTTTCTCTTCATCAATTAATCTATCAATCTGATCTAAAGCATCTAAAAATAAATTTTTTCTAGGATCATTTTTAATCAAATCTTCAAAGCTAACATAATTAAAAATTTCTCTTGAACTACCTTCGACATCAAGCAGCATTGACTCAGAAAATTCACTTATATCCTCATTTTCTTGCCACCTAACTCTAGTTTCAGGATCATATTCTCTACACACAACCAAAAATCTTTTTTTTATCATTTAAATTATCTTTACAGGCTTGATATTGAGGTAATACCGATTCTAAAATATTTTCTAAACTATTTTTCCATTTAACTTCAACTACATATTTTGGACCAATTAGATCTAAATAAACTTCCTTGTGAGCCTTACCTTGCAAATCTACATAATCAACAGCCAAACCCTTTTCCTCTTCATAATTGGAGTTATCCATAGCAAATTTAGTACTTACTAATGCTTGAAACAAATCACCTTTAACAAAATTAATATCGGACAAATCTTCATGTAAATCTTTTTTAACTCTTCTAATTCTTTCAACCAATTCATCCAATGAAGTTTTCTTATCATCTGGTCTACCCAAACCAGCATCTCTAGAAAAATAAGATCTAATTTGCCCATCAGACATTTCAATTCCATCATCACGCAAAAATTCAATAGCTTCTTCAAATGTCATCTCTCCAGATAAAAACATGTTAGAAACTAATTTAATATCACCTATCTCTTGATATGTATGAGAAACATAAGATAGTTTTGAATCTCTAACATTAACATCAACATCAACCCTAGAAGCGATCTCTGAAATAAATTCTTGCCATGGATTCTCTTCATACCTCTCACTAACCCATCTGGGACTATCATCTCTAGTTAAGGCATTATACAATCCACTAAAACCATTATTAACTAAATGTGTGCTATTGATATTAGAATCCAATTCACCAGATTTTATAGCTTCTCCTAATAAATCAATTACACTATCGATATCTCTTTTCCAATTAAATCTTGGCATATAGTCAAATTATAAGCTTATTTTATAAATTTAATCACTAAAAAGTAAGGATTCCAATAAAATCAACTCAAAAACACAAATTATATCTATTAATAACAATTATTAATAGGGGGCAGTGAGATTTAATATGACAATTGGTTGTGTGTTGTTTAAAAAAATAAAAGAAAAAAAATTAAGCTGCTTCTTTGATTCTCTCATAGCCAAGCAACACTTCGCCAGCCATAGTTTCAAGTGTCATTCGAGTAGAATCAGCAACATCTTGAGCATTTTTAGTTAAATCCCAAGCAAGTTGATATGCGCTAATCTCGTCTCCAAAACCGGACAAAACCCTTTCAAAAACTTTCTTTGCACTTACTTTATAATTACCTAAGTAATTTTTAACTTCGTCTCTAGTCAAATTAACATCTGCACTTTTATCCCATGCTTCATGAACATCCAAAGCAAATGAATATAACTTATCAACTCTCTCATCAACATTAGCACTAGTTGAATGAATTAGACGTTTATGAGCCATATCAGGAGCAAATCTAGTCCAATTTAAACAGTAACCATCCTTAATAGCAACTCCTGTTTTAAGAGCGCTCTGACCATTTCCACCATAAAGACCAAAATCCCCACTATCTACAAACAAAAACATCTCAACACTGCCTTGATCTGGCCTAGGAATATCAGCAATTTTATAATTAGCAACAGCTCTACTTTTTCCAGGCATAAATCTAACACTTTTCCCATCAAACATTTTGGACAATTTAGTATCAATTTCATACATAGGCATGTTTCCAAATACTTGTGTAACTAAACCAAACCAATCAGCCTCTTGACCCTTAGTTCTACCTCTTAAAAAAAGCGGTTTTTCATCTAATCTAGCTTCAATAGAACCAAATTTCTCGCACCTCTTTGCTAAAGTAGTTTGTAAGTTCCTAGGAACATCAACACCACCGATTCTAACTGTATCAGCTAATTCAATCCCTCTATATTCTCTTCTATTTCCACCAAGTTCAACATCACCAAATAATTGATGATGAATCGGATTTAAAGTTGGTATGTAATTTATTTCTTGCATTTTTTATTTTCCTCCATAATAGTGCCATCAAAAGTTAGATTTGCCGTCGGTAAATTAATCAAACCCCTGATGTTTGCACTAAATATCCAAAACAACAGAAGGTATATTAAAAGAAGTGGGCATAAACTTCACCACACAACCATAAAATATATAAACTCAAACAAATTTACATGAAAAATAACATGTATGAAAAACTACTCCACATTGGACTAACTAAAACAGAAGCAAAAATCTACTTGATGCTAGTTGATATAACTAAAGCGCAAGCAGGTGTTCTTTCTAGAAAAACAGGAATTCATAGACGATCAATCTACGACGCATTAGATAGACTAATAGAGAAAGGTTTAGTATCATACATAGTAGAGAACGATAAAAGATTCTACATGGCTTCAAACCCTAAAAGAGTCCAAGAAATGATAGATACTCAAAGAGACGAGATTCATAGTATCATGCCAACCCTTCTAGCAAAATTTGCAGAACACAAAGATAAACAAGAAACATTATTTTTTAGAGGAAAAGAAGGAATTAAAGAAGTTTTCGAAGATCAAATTAGAGTAGGTAAAGATGTATACATAATTGGAGCAACACCAGTTGCAAGAGAACAACTAAAATACTATCTTCCTCACTATACAAACAAAAGAATAAAAAATAAAATAAAGCTACATGCAATCTACGCAGGCGAGAAACACAAATCACCAGTACCATTATCATCTGTACGATACTTACCAAAAAGCTTTCAAACATTAGTATCAACTAATATCTATGGAAACAAAGCAGCCATACTTCTATGGCTCCCACACGACCCCATAGCTATTGTAATCAATCAACCGGACATAGCTAAAACATTCAAAAAATACTTTGATATGCTCTGGAAGATAGCAAAATAAAGCATATCCTCCAGTATATACGTCGTGAAATATATTCATTTTTAAGCAATATCTTTAAAAAGCAATTGTCCTCTAGCAGTAGTATGCTCAAAACTAGTAATGGAACTGGAAAAATCTTATTAAATCCTTTTGAACAATTTGATGAATTAAAAAGATACCAATGTGCACCAAAAAATATTTTTTATTTACATGCAATCTCTAAAGATGAACTTGGAAATGAAATAAAAGGAGAGTTATTTTATTTGGGTCCAAAAGAATTAAAAAAACCTGAATATTTAAGACATAAACATCCATTATTAGAGGTTAGGTTAGAACCAACAAGAAGAAATGTATTCAAATTACGTGATATTGCAAATCATTTATTCATTTATGGAATTGGAACACCAGAAGAAATTAAATTAGATAATAAAAGAGAAGAAATAGTTTTAACAAAACATACCAGAAATCTCCATATGTCCGAATTAGCAGACATCCTTATGTTGGTTAAAATCAATTATATGGAAGAACTAAAATTAAGAGAAGCAAAAATACAATTGTATTAAACAATATATACAAACGGGGTTAAAGTTTTAAATAATAGACTCCGTTTAGTATATTTCAAATTACTCCAACTTAGCAATCATATCCCTTATAACATCAAATCCTTTCTGCCAGAATGCTTCACTTTCTATATCAGCGCCAACAACCCTAGCAATCTTTATAGGAGCCTTTGAACCGCCCAAAGAAAGCATCTTAATCATCTTGGGAGTAAATTGTTCTCCTTGTTCCTTGTACATCTCATACAAAGCAAGTGTCAATAAATTTCCAAAAGCATAAGCATAGCAATAGAAAGGAGAATGAAAGATATGTGGAATGTATGCCCATTCATAAGAAAAGATCTCATCTACTTCTACCTTAGGTCCTAACTGGTCCTTAAGCATCTCTAAGTACTTAGAACTCATCTCATCAATAGTTTTTCCTTCACGCATCATTTCATGCGCTTCAATTTCAAATTCAATAAAACCTGCTTGTCTAATAATAGAAGCATAGATATCATCAAGTTTTGCAAAGATCATTGATTTAGCTGCCCTAGGATTTTCTTTTAGCATTTTCTCAGAAAGTAACATCTCACTAAAGATAGAAGCAGTCTCAGCTAAAGGTAAACAAGAGTGATGTGTAAACTGAGTTTGCTTTTGAGCTAAGACACTATGTATCCCATGCCCAAGTTCATGAGCAAGCGTAGAAACATCCCTATACTTCTTAGTATAGTTCAAAAACACATAAGGTAATATGTCATTAGATACTGTACAACAAAACGCTCCACTTCTTTTACCTTTTTGAATTGTTGAATGAACATGATCTGTATTAATTATAGCACTAGCCCCATCACCAAACTCCTTAGAAAACCCATAAAAAGTATCCAGTACAATCTTTACAGCTTTGCCATACTCAATCTTCTCGTTCTCCTGTTTCAAAGGCGCATAGATATCATACCTTCTAAGTTTCTTAAGACCTAACTTCTTACGTTTAATTTCAAAAAATTGATGAAACAAATTCTGATTCTTCCTAACAACTCTAAGTAATGTTTCTACAGACTTATCACTTACATCATTAGCTACATTTCTAACGCTAATAGGTGTTTTAAAGCCTCTAAGACCAATATTCTCTTCTCTCCAATCATTAAGTATGTTTTTATAAATCTCTCCAATAACAGCCTTATTCTCTTTATATGGTTTAAACAAAGTTGTATAGGTTAATTTTCTAATTTTCGGATCATTAGATCTAACGTGCTGAGTTAATTCCTCCTGGGTAATTTTCTTTCCCTTAAAATCAAACACAAACTTTGAAGTAAAAATATCATAAATATTAGATAGGGCACTCGCACCTGTATTATCTTTAATGTTAATAATCTTCTCCTCATTTTCTTTAAGAGAGTACTTTCTATTTTTTCTCATACTCTCAAAAAAATATTTATACTTTCCAGCAGCCTTAATTAATTCATTAGCCTTAGGAGTGGGTAATTTCTTAAACCATAAACCAAAAAACAACAATTTATTTCCAAGTTTAGTAAGAGCAGTACTAACCATACTCATCTGTGCTAAAGCTTTTTGATCTTGAGCATTCTCACTAAACTTTAAAGACGTATATGTACCTAACTTAGCAGTTTGTTTTCTAAGTTTCTCAAAATCCTTAACAATAGAAATAAATTGTTTAGATGAAATCTTAGATGTTAATAATTTTCTTTTTCCAACTAACCTATTAACTTTATTCTCAATATCAACTAATTCCTTTTTAATATCAACTGGCTTAATTTTAGACAGATTCCACTCTTTTTGTTTATATAACATAACATATAGTTTGTTAATTTTCTATTATAAAACTTTCGAATATACAAATTTTAAAACTCAACCCAGATTAAAACTTTTAATAAACAAAGTTTCGAGACAACAAACTCCGACTTACAAAAACAAAAAGAATTGACAACAAGTTTTAGACAAAGAAGATTTAAGAATATATTAAAACTAATCTTCGGAATTTTTGTAAAGATTTAAAAAATGCAATATTCTCAATACAAAATGGCCTTACAATTCCACAAATCAAGAGATGACCCCAGATTTTATGATGGGTTCGCAGATGAATTAATAATTCACTCAATACAATCCAAATTAGGTCCAATTAATCAAACTCACAAAAAAATCTTAGTTCTTGGATGCAGAGATGAAAAATTAGTAACTAAGTTATTAATAGCAGGCTACAATGCAAAAGGAATGGATATAAGAGATGATTACATTCAAGATTCACCAGATTGGTTTATCCACGCTAACGCAGCAAATATCCCTCTTAAAGACAACAGTATAGATCTAATTATTTCCAGGCTTTTTTTCGATGATTTAATAGGATTACAAGAATTAGACGAACAAGAAGTACATAACATATACACCAGCCAATGCCACAAAATATTAAGACCAGATGGATTAATATTATCTCACGGCGATAGGTTGCCTTTAGGTGGAGGAGAATATTTTAATGAAATAATAATAAAAAATTCACGCCCAATATATTTTTATCAAGTAAAAAAATAAAAACCAAAAATGACACTTCCTTATCACAAATTAAGAGACAAAGATACCTTTTATAGGCATGATACTTCTTTGATGAAAATAGTAATACCAATTAGAGATAAATTAGGGTATGTTGATGACACACATAATAAAATTCTAGATTTAGGTTGTAGAGACGGCGAATTAGTTAAAAGACTCCAAGCCCTAGGCTACGATGCAAAAGGAATAGACATAAGGGACGATTACATTCAAGATTCACCAGACTGGTTCATCCACGCTGATGCAGCAAATATACCACTGGATGACGATAGCATAGATCTAATTACATCAAGGCTTTTTTTTGATGATTTAATGGGCCTACAGCACTTAACAGAACAACAGGTTTATGACATTCATGTAAAAGAGTGCCATAGAATATTAAGGCCTGGTGGATTGATTGTTTCACACTTTGATCAACTCCCACTAAGAGGAGGACAATATTTTCAACATGTTCATTATCAACATGTTTCAACATATCAGGTAAACAAACACTAAAATGACTTCTAAAACCTAAACTAATTGATTAAAACATTTGCACAAAAAACATCTCATCAAAAACCAGAGGTTCCATCCCACAAAAACCACTAATTGTTTCTACCAAAACCTAAAAACCTTGCAATCATTTTTCAAAGAACCCTACCAATTTGATGCAAATAGGCCCTTCGACGCATTACGTAACACTTTATACAGAATGAAACGTTTAATGTAACAAAACATGTCAAAAACGTAAGATTTAAATAAACCCTTACGTTTTCTAGAGACATGGAAGTCTCAAAATTAAAAAAAGGGTATTCGAGATCACAATTTCATTTATCACAAGATGAAATCAAACAACTAATCAAACATACAGACAAATTACGTGACAAAGTAATAATCAAACTTTTTGCATATTGCGGTATTAGAAGATTTGAACTTTCAAAAATAAAAATTGAAGATATAAACTTTCATACAAACAAAATTAATATATTAGGGAAAAAAAACATCCAGAGATTAGCAACCATTTTTTCAGATCAACTAGTAGAAGATTTAAAACTCTATATTACCTATGTTTTAAACAATTCAAAAAAAGGCTATCTATTTCCGGCAGTATCAATATTGAACGAAAAAGACCATATTGCACCAACTCAAATCAATAGAATCGTTGCCAAAGCGGGACACAGAGCTAAACTCCAAAACCCTGTACCTGAATTAAAAAACATTAACCCTCATATCTTAAGACATTCCTGTGCGAGAATTCTAAAAGATAGAGGTCTTTCTCTAGAAGTAGTTCAAAAAGTTCTAGGACACCTATCGTATAAGACTACTATGGATTTATATGGAACTAAAAGTATAGGTGAAATGGATAGTGAATTAAAAGAAAAAATGGGAGATTTATTTGGATGAATAACATTAAAAAAACTCTTAGAAATGAAATACTCAAAAGGGATAATTATGAATGTAAAAAGTGTTTAATTAAAGAAAAAGCAGTAAAAATCTAGAAATACACCACATAAAACCAAGATTTCTAAACGGAAATGATGAAGAAAATAACTTAATAACATTATGTAAGGTATGTCATAAATATGCTCCAAACAACCAAGATGAATTTAAAGAATACATTAAAAATAAAACAGACGGTAAATTAACTACTTTTTCTAAATTATGGACTAAAGCATTAGAGGAGATAGAACTTAAAAAAATAGAGAAAGAAAACAAAATTTTAAAAAATATTTTAGTAAAAATAAAAAACAAAATTATATTAAACTCATTAGAAAAAGAATTCTTTAAGAAACTAAAATAAAAATATAAATATAATTAAAAAATTATAGCTTATTGATGTATTCCTCCACATGTAAAAAATTTTCAGAAGAATCATGAGGTGATTTTCTAAAACTACGATGAAACCTACTATTTGCGCTAGTTTTACCATCAAATGTTGAACCAGACCAAATAGAACGCGGTCCAATCCCAAAAGGCCCAATGCCTTTAGCTGCATAAAACATTCTACCTAAAAGTGAAAATTCTTCAGCTTTTAATTCTCCACCATATCGTCCTTTCTCGTGGTAATTTCTAAAGGTGCTAGCCTGTTCTAAATCATTAAAATTAAATTTTGCTCCTTCATCATTCTGGTTCATAACTGTTTCAAAACGAGAAGTATCAACAACTTGAATATAGGTAACTGGTTTTGAGTAATTATGAGGGCTAATAGCAACATAAGCAGCTAATTTTCCATCTATATTTAAAGCAAAATATCTATTATCTAAAGCAAATTCAGTAGATCTCTTCCCATCAAAAATGCCTTGTTCATTAACTTGTTTTTCGGTAATTTTATCAAATTTAATACTTTTCTGAGTTGAATTTTGTTGTTCATTTGTTGTTAATTGATTTACACCAACAGGAGCTTTAGCTCCACATCCAGCTAATAAAGCTGCAAATAATAAGTTTCTAATTGTAGTTTTCATTTTAAAATATAAATTTCCAACTAGTATATAAATCATTTGTTTGTAATTACTGGCCAGTTGCAAACCCTTCATTGTTAGTTCTGTGTTTAACTTAAATATTTAGCCCTCGAAACATTTAATCAAAAACAACTAGATTCAAAACTTTTGATTTGTTTCTGACAAAAAACAAGAAACAAAATAACAATCAAAAGTAAGAAATTAAAGGGTAGAAACTTTTAATCAAAAACAAAACTTATTTTTTCAAATTAGAATATGTTTTTTCAAATTGATCATATTGTGACTCAATATATTTACCTGAACAAAGTCTTGGTCCATTACCATCAATAGCACAAGTAATAAAAAATTCATTAGAACCATTTTTACTTGTAACAACCAAATCATCTAAGCCATCACCATTTAAATCAACTAATCGAGCTTCATATGGTTTGTTTGCTTCTAGATCAGCATCATGTAAATCTTTAGAATTATAATGTGCCCAAATAGCAGTACCTATATTACTAACTACAAATAAAGCTCCACCAATTAAATATTTTCTTAAATCAGACATAAAATAAAAAATAAAGAAGTAATATATAAATCTTTCTAAGCTTTGTTACTCTAAAGTTACAATCAGCCCACGTAGCTCAACTTATCCTCTTGAATTTCTTCAGCTTTTTGAGTTTTCTT